>Ga0065721_10000492_pt1 | contig 429244 bp, 347 predicted proteins | sample Mesricmetagenome_FD_59108 | JGI IMG/M metagenome (GOLD analysis project Ga0065721, IMG submission 59108) | Mesophilic microbial community from rice straw/compost enrichment Sample: eDNA_1 v2 (version 2) | ecosystem: Engineered > Solid waste > Grass > Composting > Bioreactor | place: USA...
CCGTTTTACAGCTCCTTTATTTGGCCCAATGACCTCCGAAACGCCGACACTAAATTTGGCCCATTGATTCCCGAAATGGGTGGCCCAACATCACCGAAATCGATGGCCCAATGGCCTCCGTTTTAGACACTTACCGCTTGCTGACAATATTAAAGAAGTTTTTCTTTATAAAAGTTTAGGTTTATCTGCGTTCCCTCATAACCTGATCAATCTTCCCATAAAAGGCGAGTCCTGCCATTACAAGCATGAACTATTAATAAAGGAACAAATAGAAATCCAGGGAGCTGACTTCATCTCACTCTATAGACCGGTGACAAATGTTATCTCAATGGAATGGTTTACAGAGAATCATGCACAGGTCGCCCTATCTGCTGAAGACTTTACGATAAGCAGCTGGATTCCTACGGAAGACGATGACTATGCGTTACACTTAGGCCATACAAAGCTAGTTCCTTTACTGGAAGAACAATATGGCATTAAGATTATTACAGACCTAGTTCCTCCGTCTCCTCTCAATGCCAATATCAATGTATTTATGGCGCATGGTGGCAAGGGGGTGGAAGGATTCAGGACTATCTATACCAGAAATGAAGAGGGACATGCTATTATTAAAGAAAATGGCATTAACAGAATCCTGGGAAGTGGGATCATTGCGGTTCTTTTTATCTGTCACTCTGCATATGTATCCCCGGAAATTTTTTCTCAGCGGTTGATCTCCCTTTGCCATCATGTACTTTCATTAGGGTATAAGGCAGTGATTGCTCCTGCATGGAGTTTAAATCCGATTATTACACCGGTGTGGCTGGAGAAATTCCTAGATTGTTTAAAAAAGGGGCAAAGAGTGAGCGAATGCGTATTAAATGCAAATGTAAAAGTGATGGAAAGCGGATTTAATGAACATCACGGATTTTATGCACCTACGGGTTGGGCCGCTATGCATTTATATGGAAATCCGAATATTTATTTCCAGGTTGATAACGTTGTTTAAAACAGCGTTTCGCTTTGCAAGATCTCCCTGCTACTTTCAGCACCTAAATTTTTCAACAACAAAGTGTTCTGGACTGAAGTGGGTTAAGCAAATCCAAGGGCTGAAAAAAGCCGCTAAAAATTGAGGCTGAGACGGCCTTTAATTTTAATAGTTCTTTTATGCTCACTAACCTACTTTGTTTCTACTCCTTAGTTATCGAAATAGAACTCCCGCAATGCTTTGTTTAGACGCTTAAATTTCTCACTGTTTATATCAATATTTTCCTCGACTTTTGCAATACCCTGCTGAACCGTGTTAGGCCTTTGTCCTTTAAAATCGATAAAGTGAAAGCGTAAAAGGAAGGCAAGATCCGTAGCAGTAAAGTTGTTGAATAATTCACCCTTCACCTTTCCGGTCCTATCAGTATATTGCAAGTTTCGGAGAATGTATAAATGTTGAAGAAGGAGGTCAAGGTACTTTGGGTGAGACAATTTGATCCTCCCTGTTACACCTTCAAACAATTTTTCAATAGAGGGAACTATCCTTTCCAGTACAGCATTTATCTGCTGGTCTGTTTCTTCGGGGCTTCTGACCTGCTGACTTTCGATAATGGTTTGTACACCCTGTTTAAATTCCTGCCGAATCATTATTTCCTGCTTTGTCCGGTGCTCCTGCAGTTTTTCAGTTACCCAATCCAGAGCAGCTTGCAGTTTGGATTTTTGAGTACTCCGTGGCCTGCGTTCCAGTCTTTCAAAAATTTCATCCTGCAGAAACTGTAAGAAGTCTTGCTTATCCAGGTAAGCATCATAATGGAATGTCAGATACTTTTTACTATCATTCCGGTCATACTCAAACAGCTTATTAAAGATTTCGTTCTTATAACGTTTTACAAATGGCTCTTCACGGAAGTATAAATAATAGTTCTGCTCATAGGGGCCTATTATGTACTGAAAATAGGGAACAAAGCCGCCTTTTTGGGTGGAATAGGCAGAACGGAAGCCAAAATCGGCCAACATATTCCGAAGAAACATACTTGAAAACAACCACTTTTTAAGACCCATGACGTCCAAAATTTCCTTGTTATTAACTCAATCTCCCGTAAATTACTGAAAATTACGTAGTTATAAGGCTCATTCAACTACAACCTGGACCATCTCCATTCTGGTATAGCAGCAAAATCGCTAATCACTTTCTGAATTGGAAAAAAACTCCTTAAATGCAGTTAATTTACCTGCAAATTCTTTCTTTACTTCATTTTCAAAGCTATCTAAATAATTTTCTGTGGTACTTATGATGGTATGCCCAAGTGATTCCTGTATAAATTCAGTGCTAGCACCTGCTTTTTTTAATAGAGTTGCGAAAGTATGCCGGGTCACCACAGTTGTTACCTCAATAGCAATGTTTAGCCTTTGTCCAATTTTTTTCATCCAATCATTAATAAACTGGGTAAGGCGCGTTACAGCGCTATATTCTTGTAAGGGTGTTAAGTCCGATTGCAGTATTGGAAAGATATAATTATCCGGAGCCACATCCTTGTTACCCCAGCGATCTATAAAATTACGCATATCTTCGCTGATGTATACAGTAATAAGTTTGGGATCATTGCGCGCTGTAAGCTCGGTTTTAGCCCTGTAAAAATGTAGATATTCTCCATGAATGTTTTTATACTTGAGGTGAGCAAGATCATTCGGGTTCATCCCATTACCGAAATAACAAAAAAACCACAAAGCCTTTGCAAATTCTTCATTTCGACAGGTAGCCCGATCATAATATATCTTAGCGACATTTTCATGACTTAAGGCCTTCTTAACCTTCCTGGAAGTTGGGATCAGATATTTTCTTCGTCCAAACGGATAGCATTTACTCTTATTGATGATACCCTGGTGATCCGCTTCATTAAAGATAGCACGTAAAGCTCTAAGTATCATCCCTATGGTCGTTTTGGAACAACCCCGTTCTAACATCCAGGTCTCATAGCGGCGTAGATAGCTTACGGTAATATCGGAAAACCTGTCTGCACCTCCAAACTTCTTTAAAGAGCTATAGCTATCCCGGTATTTGAGAGCGCTTCCGATGCGTTTTTCGCTCAATAATTGCTTAATATAGGAAGAATAGACACTCCCTATTGAGGCAGATTCATATCTCTCTGTTAGTAACGGAAATTTCTTATAGTACTCCGAATAATCAAAACTGCTGGGAGCATCTGCCAGCATTACCTTGTTCCTATCCTTCCTTTGTTTGAATAAGGGGTGGGTATCTATAAAATCCCTTTTAAACTCAGTAAAATTAAAGGGGTCAATTCTTTTAGCCGCCGCATCAACCTCCGATTGGATTGTTCTTAAGCCATCACGTACTTTCTGTAATGCTTCAGAAATATTGGGAGCCTTTAGCTTGTTATAATCAGGTACGGTAAGGTCGTAGATGGTTTGATACTCCCTACTTAGCCTGTTACAGGTAATTCTTAATTTTACCGGGTAATTTTCGGTTTTCTTTTTCAGCCTCCTGTTGTCCAGGAAAATAGTTGATGATATTGACATAGCTTGAAAATTTTCACTTTCACAAAAACCTTCACTTCAAAATTTTCAAACAATTTTCAAACAAACGGCCTGTTAAATTCCCTTCAGGCTGTCGTTGTCTAAGGTAGTGAAAATATCCAAATTATTGATAGCCAAATCACTATAGTTAAAACAAATTAGCCCTAGTTAAGCTAAATAAGGCCATTTAACCATCTTAAAATCCTGTGGCCAGCAATGGCTGTACGGGTTCGACCCCCGTCCCGGGTACGAGGTTAATAATTACTTATAAAGGCTGCTGAAAGGCGGCCTTTGTTGTTTGGGGGGAATGATTGTAATATCCTTCCATATCGTTTGTCCCAACTTGCAATGAAAGGCTGCTTGTATCTACATTACCACATTTGTATACTGTACTTTCCCCTTTGAGAAAGCATACCAGCAAAATCTACTGCTCCATAAGTTCCTGCATTAAATCGGGCAGAGGAATCGCCGTGACACCTTCACCTATCGAAAATCTATCTTTGCCCGAATAAACGACAAAGCGCTTATCGGCCTTGATGTCATTGCATCCTGCGTAGAAACCTTTTGAGATTAATGGCGATGAACTGCGCTTGATTTCAATCGCCCATTTAGTGCCGCCAGGAAATTCAAGTACCAAATCGATTTCAGCACCGCGCGGTGTTCCGTAGTACTAGGGTTGTACGCGAGACGGCGCGACGGCCATGATGTTCTCAATAATAAATCCACCAGCTTAAACAATACGAGATGGCACTGCAAGCCTTCACAAAAGCTTCTACACTACCGGAGCCACCAGATTATGCACTCATTATGATACCCCAGATCTACGTGGATGTCACAACCAGATAAAGCGCTTGCAGACAGAGTACTCCCCTATCTCAATCAGCCTGGGCGGCGCCAAATACATCCTGTGCGCAACGAGAAACGGAGCGCATATCAACTACGGCATTGGATTTAACGACGATGCCCCTTATCAAGACATCAGGGAAACTGTTATCAGGGTACTTGAAAAGCAGCTTAAGCCTGCGGCCGCATTGCAGTAGGCCTGCTAATCTTATTTTAATAAGTAATACCATCCAATGTTTCAGTAAAATTCGTTACCTTCATTACGTTGCTCATAACCCATTGCCCATGTAGCATCAACGTATGTAATCAACGTTTTTAAACCCACATTAATACCCCGCCATGAACGCACAAACTAAACATCCGCAATTAAAACATTACTTCCATCCATTAAGGCTAAAAGGGCCAGGTATTGCGCTTGGCGCATGCGCCCTGATTTACTACACTGTCAGCAGCAGTCAGTATCCTGTTATCCACCAGCTCGCACTGATGGCAGGAGTCGTAAGCCTTGGCCTGATCATCTACCGGCTTATCAGCTACTATACTGCTCCGCCGGACGCTGCTATAGATACCTGGCTGGAAGAAGACATTGAAAAGTTAGTAACAGGCGCTTACCAGCAACTTGGCATAAAAAAATCGGAAAGACCCACCGCTCCCCTGTTCATCATCGCTCCTGTTTACTGGAAAGTGAAGGGAGTTGAAATGAAGGATCTTGGGCTTCGCAAAGGCAAGGACAAGATGCTGCGTTTTTCCGTATACCAGGTCACGCTGTTTCACCTGGATGAAGACATATTAACATCTTATACCTGTCATTATAATTTTCTACAGGGTATTGTGCTGAATGAAACCACACATGAATATCATGATAAGGATATTGTTTCCGTAGCCATGAAGGACGTTTCAGTCAACTACCATCTGCCGGATGGCCAGCAACTTATTGCAGCACAGGAATTCCAGATGTCAGTTACCAGCGGCGAGAGCATACGGCTGCTCGTCAGTCCAAACACACTGGCTCAAAGAGAAAAAGCAACGCTACCGCCTACAGGCGCTGAAAAAGCAGTGAGTGTGATCAGGAATATACTGCGGGCGAAAAAGGTGTAAAGACTTACCTTCTTACTGAATAATTAAATGGGACCGGCCCGTCTGCCTGATGGCATAGGGCCGGCCCTGTTATCAGCATGGAATGGCGGCGATGTCAGGGCTTGTTCCGGGATTGGCTGCGGGCTGCTGCCCTGTTCTCTTTCTTCTGTTCCTGGAAGGCTGCATATTGTTCTTCTGTTAATACCTTCTTCAGCGCCTTATCGCGTTCACTGTCGATCGCTTTCAACTTCTTCAGTTTTGAAAGACGGCTGCCACCACCGTCCTTCATGGCGCTCATCTGTGAAATGAACTGCTCATTTGCGGCCAGCACCTTGGGATATTGCTCTTCGCTCAGCGACAGCTGCGTTTTCATTTTGTCTGTCATCTGTTGCGGCAGCTCTTTCTTTTCCTGTGCACGGATGTTCAAAGCGGTAAACAGGATGGCTGTGATGATGAACATCCTGCAGGTGAAAAAATGTTTTCTTCTTTTCATGTTAGCAAAATTTAGCGTAATGTATATTGTCTGAAAAAGTCCCAGATCACATCTGTGGCATTAATGGCGGTTGAGGGGTTATCCGCACCCGGCCTGGCTTTAAGTCCGCCGGGCCATGAATGCCCACCGTCTTTCGTGAGGTAACGGATCACGGTTGTTTCGTCCTGGCAGTTGCTCCACCGGGTAACTGTATATTTTTCATTATCCGTCACTGTTTCGGGCCCATTGGAGCATTTATCGATACCTGCCCACAGCTGCAGCGCGGAGTCTACCGGTGTAAAATAGTATCCTCCTATACCAATGCCGCCCTGGTAAGGCACCAGTGTGTCCAGTTCGGAATGTATGTGTAACAGGGGCACCGGCCGCGAAGGATTGCAGGGGGAAGTACTCATCAGCGTTCCGCTCACGGGCGCTACAGCGGCAATCTTACCGGGCACTTCACAGGCCAGGCGATAGCTGAGCATAGCGCCGTTGGACATACCCGTTACGTATACCCTTTTGCGATTGACGCGGTAATTGTCTGCCAGGTAATCGATCAGCATACTGATGAACTTTACATCGTTGACCTGGTTTTGCTGTGCATAGCCGCAGCAACCGCCGGCGTTCCAGGTCCTGATACCCAGCGGGCCGTTACTCCGTATGCCGTTGGGATAGGCCACCAGGAATCCCGCCTGGCTTGCTTTGGGTGACCAGCCATAATCCCTTTTACATTGATCAGCATTACCACCGGTTCCGTGCAATGCTATAACAAGATCAAAGCCTGCACTGTCATAATAATGAGGCGGCAAATCCAGTAAGAAAGTGCGTTTCAGGCCATCTACCATAATTTGTCCCTGCAGGTTGTAGACCCGCTCTTCGCTATCTTTCCCACAGCTCATGAAAACAAGGGGCAGGCATATCTGCAAAAGGCAAAGTGCTAAACGTTTCATATTTGTATATTGTTTTTGTGCCGGATGAAGATCCCGCACAGCAAGCGGCGGGCATTGCCAAAAGGATACATGGCCTGCCACCGGGAAGGCAGATACGCCCTTCTTCAGCAGGTAAGGCAAGATCGCTATCCCAACTGTCCTCACATTCCGTGAGCGCCAGCGATGCTATAAGGATGCAAGGCAGGAGGTGCAACAAAGCGTTGTTTGTCTTCATCAGCTATTCATTAGTTTTTAATACTTATCAGTGTATCACTACGCGGCGTCTTACCACTACTGTATGCGCTACCGCCACCGGCCGCGCAACTATCACCGGGCGGGGAGCCGGTACTACCACGGTTACACGCGGCGGAGGCACTGTTACAACTACCCTGCGCACTGGCGGCGCCACCACCACCCGCTGGGCTTTTAATGTTCCTGTAACACAGGCTGTCAGGAGGATCAGGGAGATAATTACTTTTTGCATGATCATTTTCATTTTCTTTATAAGACGGTCTACGGAGAAAAAAAGCATGGCGCAGCAGATGAAAAGGACATTTTCACTGATGAACTGCCATTCACAAATGCGGTTTAAAACCTGAGCGGGCGTTTCATCCGCCGGATTGTCCGTTTCATAACAGTACTATGGCGTTCAACCGGTCTTTTCGATACTTTTGTAATGATGAAGCGATTTTATCCGCTTACAGGCGCTGTGATCGCCTTTTTCATTGCCCTGCTGGGACAGGTGCTGCGCACGCAGCGGGAAGAAGTATTATCTTCCTGGAGTACCATGCCCCTTTCGTTTGTAAATGCATTTCTCAGCTGGTGCTGGATACAGTATGTCCTGCAAAGGAACCGACCTTCGGCCAAGGCCTGGAAAGCCCTGCTGTCGGTCAGCGGTTGTGTTATCATCTCGATAGCGCTCTTTTTCCTGCTGAGAGACGTGGCTGCTGTCAGGAACCGCATGGAGGCGTTACAAAAGGGCATGGGCGCGGTATATGCCGTACTCGTTGCCAGAGGGCTGGTAGTAGGTAGCTTTTTATATTTTATAGCCTTCCTGCTATGGATGGCGGCTCAGCGTCAGCAAGCCAGGCTGGAAAATGAACGATTGCAGCAGGAACATTTAAAGGCGCGGCTAAGCCTGTTGCAGGAGCAGATCAGTCCCCACTTCCTGTTCAATTCCCTGGGCACCCTGCGTAGCATGGTGGAGGAGCCGGCAGCCAGGGACTTCATTCAGCGGCTGTCTGAAGTATACCGCTATCTTTTAGGCAATCGTATGGCCGAATTGGTAGCGTTGCATGTAGAACTGGATTTCATCAGGGCCTATCTTCATATACTCCAGGAACGTTTTGAAGATGCCCTGGTAACAGACATCCGCATACCCGCATCCTATCACCATAAAAAGATCCCGCCGGCTACGTTGCAGCTGTTGATTGAAAATGCGGTAAAACACAATGTAGCCAGTCCTGAAATGCCGCTACGCATCTGTATACATGCGGCAGCGCCGGACCGGCTGGTGGTCAGCAATTCATTGCAGCGAAAAAACGTGCGCCCTGAAAATATTGGAACGGGTACAGGACTCAGCAACATCCGTGAACGTTACAGGATACTGGCGGGGCGCGACATTGATGTTACAGAAGAAGCTGGCAAATTTTCAGTAAGCGTATTTTTATTAGATCACAAACAATGAACATCCTGATCATAGAAGACGAGGCTAAAACGGCCAGGGAACTGAAACATATGGTACAGCGGCTGGACAAAGAGCTGCAGGTAACCGCTATCCTGGCAAGCGTGAAAGGCGCTATAGACTGGTTTCAACAGCATCATCCGGTGCCCGACCTTGTGTTCTCGGATATTCAGCTGGCAGACGGGCTTTGCTTCGATATCTTCCGGAACGTTGCCGTCAGTTGTCCCGTGATCTTCTGTACAGCCTTTGACCAATACGCCATACAGGCATTCGAAGCGAATGGTATTGACTACCTGTTAAAACCGGTAGACGAAAACAGGCTGGCCGGCAGTCTGCGCAAATACAAACAGCTGAAGCAGGTGCTGGGCGCAAAGTCTCCCGCCATCAACGATCAGTTGCCGGCGCTGCTGGCGCAGCTACAACCCCGGTATAAAGACCGCCTGCTGGTATTCAGGAACGATCAGATCATCCCCGTTAAAACAACAGATATTGCGTTCATCTATTCTGCGGGCGGTATGGTAAGCATGTGTACCCGCGACCGCCAGGTTTATTCGCTAAGGGAAGTACTGGATGAACTGGAACCGCAGCTGGACCCACAGCTGTTTTTCAGGGCGAACCGCCAGTTCATCATTAACCGTCATGCGCTGATCATGGCGGAGCATTTCTTCAACAGGCGGCTGGTCGTGAAACTGAATGTGGAAACACCAGAGCGCATTGTGGTGAGCAAAACAAAAGCGCCGGCATTGCTGGCGTGGATGGAAGGGAAACCATGGACTGCAGGATAATTACCAGCACGCGACTGGTGTGATCTTTTATAAAAGTGAAAACGTTTATCAGCGAAGCCGCTTTACATCAAGCACATTGGCACACCATAACCGCCGAAATACCCATATAAGTTTATACTTTTGCCGGAATTCAATCATTTTTCAAACCGGCCAGGCCGTACTACATTGAAACCAGCAAGCGACAATCATACAACGCAGGGCCTTAAACGCGGCCTGCAAAACCGTCACATTCAGCTTATTGCCCTTGGCGGCGCCATTGGCACGGGTTTATTCCTGGGCATAGGTCCTGCCGCCGTACTGGCCGGGCCGTCTGTTATCCTGGGCTATGCCATGGCAGGCGTCATTGCTTTCTTTATCATGCGCCAGCTGGGCGAAATGGTGGTGGAAGAACCGGTTTCAGGCAGCTTCAGCCACTTTGCCTACAAATACTGGGGTACTTTTGCTGGTTTTGCAGCGGGCTGGAACTATTGGGTACTGTACATCCTGGTCAGTATGTCTGAACTGACGGCCATCGGCATCTATGTACATTTCTGGTGGCCAGAGATCCCTTTATGGTTTTCCAGCCTTTTCTTCTTTATTGCCATCAATGCCCTGAACCTGAGCGCGGTGAAAGTGTACGGAGAGGCGGAGTTCTGGTTCTCCATCATCAAAGTGGCCGCTATTATCGCTATGATCGCTTTTGGCATTTACCTGCTGTTCACCGGTCATGGCGGCCCGCAGGCCAGTGTAAGCAACCTTTGGCATGACGGCGGCTTTTTCCCGAAAGGATTACTGGAAAGCGATGGTAAAGGTGGTTTCCAGGGATTGCTGGCCGCTATTGCACTGATCATGTTCTCCTTTGGCGGACTGGAACTGATCGGGATCACGGCTGCTGAAGCAGACCAACCTGAAAAAACGATCCCCAAAGCTACCAACCAGGTGATCTACCGCATTTTGATCTTTTATGTTGGTGCGCTGGTGATCCTTTTTGCTTTATCGCCCTGGAAAAATATTACAACTGACAGCAGTCCTTTTGTGATGGTATTTGAAAGCCTTAAAGGCTTTCAGTTCAGCCTTTTCGGAAAGACCATCTATTTTACCAGCCTGATAGCCCATGTGCTGAACCTCATCGTACTGACGGCGGCCCTGTCTGTTTACAACAGCTGCGTATACAGCAACAGCCGTATGTTGTACGGACTTGCAGCACAGGGTAACGCTCCTTCTTTCCTGTCAAAACTGAACAAGAACCATGTGCCCGTAACCGCCATCCTGGTATCAGGACTGTTTGCGGCCATCTGTATTGTAGTAAATAAGCTGATGCCGGAAAAAGCGCTGGAAGCGCTGATGTCTTTAGTGGTATCCACGCTGATCATCAACTGGCTGATGATCAGTATTGTGCACCTGAAATTTAAGGGTAGCAAGAAAGCTGCGCAGATCAACACCAAATTTCCATCATTCCTTTATCCTTTATCAAATTATATCTGCCTGGTGTTCCTGACCGGGATCCTGGTATTGATGTGGATCACCGGCATGCGGCTTCCTGTGGCCCTGATACCCATATGGGTATTGTTTCTGCTGGGCTGCTTTATGCTGGTGAAGCGCAAACGTCAGCAGCAACAAGCTGCTTGAGCACCTGTTCCATTATTTTATCAACATATTCGACAAAACTGTTTTTTATTCCTATATTACGATAGACTATAGGGAAAAGGGTCAATATTGCATACTTCTATCTAAACAAGTGATAACGTCAAGGTTACATGACCAACCCATCCTTTGACCTACACCAGCCATATGAGGATCAATACCTGGTACAGCAAATCAGATCAGGTGACTATACCGCTTTCACCCGGCTTTATAATAAATACGCTCCGGCGCTGACCCAATACGGGCTCAAGTTCAATGTTGGTTTGCCGGAAATAGAAGACAGCCTGCATGATATATTTGTATGGGTATGGGCAAACCGGCAAAAACTGGAAGTACGCCATTCCATCAAAAGCTATCTTTTTAAATCTATACGCACCTCCATACTGCACGCACTTGAAAAAACCAACAAAGTCAGGTCAATAGCGCCGGAAGAAGAGAACAGTTATTACTTCGAACTGGAACTGTCTCCCGAAAATCTCGCACTGCAAAATGAAAACCAGCGGCTGGTAAGAGCGCAGGTGGCCGGGCTGCTGAACACACTCACCGCCAAACAGAAAGAAGTGATCTACCTTCGCTACTACGAAGGCCTGCGCTTTGAAGACATTGCCGCCAACATGAACCTTTCTGTAAAAGCCTGTTATAAGATCATGGGGCGCGCTATTACCACGCTGCGTGAAAACATGCCTAACTCCCGTGTGCTGCTGCTCTTCCTGCTTTACCTGCAACAGTTTTAAGGCCGCACTTAAAAAATTCTGAAAAAAAAACTTAAAAACCGCGGGGTAAATTTCCCGGCTTTCTCCTCTTGTACCTGATCCGCCTTTTTATGGGAAAGATGCAGGCCTGTTAACAACCTATCAATATGTAAGTGCGGTTTTATTAACCAAAATCTATCTGAATCGTATGAATAAGTATATTCATGCCATCCCTGTTATGGCTATCCTCCTGTTATCCCAGTTTGCAGCGCCTGCACAAGGCATCCTGAAGGGCACCGTTAAAGACGAAAAAGGCGAACCGCTGGCAAATGTATCCGTTGGTGTTGCCGGAACAAAGACAGGCACCTCTACAGATGCAGGCGGCGCCTACCAACTCTCACTGCCGGCGGGCGCACATAAGATCATGCTCAGCAGCATTGGTTACAACAATACTTCTTTCAGCATTAAAATAGAACATGCCGATATCAGCAAAGACGTGGTGATGAGCGCCAGCGCCGTTGACCTGAGCGAAATAGTGGTAGCTGTTGGCAGCCGTGCATCACAGCGTACTTCTACTACCACTGCCCTCCCTATTGACAATATCAGGGCATCAGACCTGCAGACCAGCGGCCAGTTAACCTTTGATAAGGCCTTACAGTTAAGGGTGCCATCTTTCAACTCCGTAAATACACCGGTGAATGATGCCACCTCACTGCTGGATCCTTATGAGATCCGTAACATGGGGCCCAGCCGTACCCTGATACTGATTAACGGCAAACGGAAGAACGCCAGCTCCCTGGTATACGTACAGACCTCGCCGGGACGTGGCGAAACAGGCGCTGACCTGGCCGCTATTCCCACAGACGCCATTAAGCGGGTGGAGATACTGCGGGACGGCGCTTCTGCACAATATGGATCTGATGCCATTGCCGGGGTGATGAACGTGATCCTGAAAGATAAATTTGAATACACCAATTTCCGTATATCCAGCGGCGTTACCCATAAGGGAGACGGCTTCTCTTTGGCTACCAGTCTGAATAGCGGGGCTAATCTCGGCAGCAAGGGCTTCATCAACTACACGATCAACTTTCAGCGGGAAAACAAAACCAACCGTCCTGGTGTGGTAGATGCCGAAGGAGATAACCGGGACCTCAGTGCCGGCACTCCCGAAAGCCTGCCGGAAGTACAAGCCTTCCTGGCCCGTTTTCCCGATGCTAAAAATATTAACGGAACGCCCACGAACACGGCAGCCAGGTTCCTGGTGAACACGGGCTTTCCCTTGAACGAATACACCAGCCTGTATGCCAATGCTGCCTATGTTTATAAAAAAGTGCAGAGCTATGCCAACTATCGTACGCCTTACTGGAAGCAGGACTTTGGCCTTTTACATGCTGCCGGCAGCGAGTACCTGGGCTATGGTCCTACTTTCGAAGGCGACCTGAGCGACTATAATGCCACGCTCGGCTTTAAAACAGAAAAAGGCGGCTGGACGCATGATATCAGCATCACCTCCGGCGGCAACAAACAATTATACACTGTAGAGAATACAGTGAACCACTCCCTGGGCGCCAAAAGCCCCATTGCATTTAAACCCGGCGGTTATGCCTTTAACCACCTGGTAGGCAATATTGATATTACAAAGTCTGTTGGCGACCGTTTGTCTGTTGGTATCGGCAGTGAGCTCCGCAGCGAGAACTTCCAGATCATTGCAGGCGATACGGCTTCCTACTCCGGAGAAGGCGCCAACTCCTTCCCCGGCATCAACCAGATCAATGCACTGAAGGCCAACCGTTTCAACCTGGGCGGCTACCTGGACCTCAGCTACGATATATCTCCGGCTGTGCTGTTGAATGGTACCATCAGGCAGGAATATTACAGTGATTTTGGCAGCGCCTTTGTGTGGAAGGTAAGCGGAAGGGCTAAAACAGCTGACGACATGCTGACCTTCCGTTCTTCTGTATCTACCGGTTTCCGTGCGCCCAGCCTTCACCAGATCAACCTGCAGATCGCACAGCAAAGCTTTGTTCCCGGACAAGGCATCCAGACCAAGGGCATTGTGAATAATAAAAGTCCGCAGGCGCACCTGCTGGGCGTACCTGCCCTTAAACCGGAGAAGTCGCTCAACTTTACAGCCGGCATCGGGTTCCGTCCCAACCGGAACTTCAGCCTCACCGTAGACTACTATAACATCACCATCAAAGACAGGATCATCCTGAGCTCCAATATTACCCATACTGCCAGCGGTACTACTCCCCTGGATACGGTGCTGACCAATAACGGTATTGTAGGGGTGAGCTTCTTTACCAACGGCATCCGCACCAATACACAAGGTATTGACGTGGTAGCCAGCTACCGGAACATTGCAGTGGGCAGCGGGCTGCTGACCATTAACCTGGCAGGCAACTATACGATAGACAACAAACTGGACGGCGATATTACCAATCCCAAGCTGATAGGAGATGCGGGACAGTCTACCTTTGACTATATGCAGGAAGCACTGCTGCTGAGCAGCCGGCCAAAATACAAGGCTATCCTGGGTGGCGACCTGGAGTTCAGAAAATGGAACCTGGGACTGAACAATACGCTGTTTGGCCCTGCCACTTTCCGTAATGACGGCCTGGACCGCAACCTGAAACTGGAATTCAAGACCAAAGTGCTGACCGATGTCAACATCGGTTATAAGTTCGGTAGCCGGGTAAGCGCATCTGTGGCCGTGAACAACGTCTTCAACATCACACCCAAATATGAGCTGAAGGCCCTGAACAGCGATGGCAGCGACGTACTGAATGACCCTGTACGGTTGAAGAACAATATTAATGCGATCACTTTTAACGGGCGTTACAGCATGGTGACCTATGATGCGTCCCATTTCAGCCAGCTGGGCACTACCTTCCTGGCGACACTGAACTTTAAGTTGTAAAAATGAATTATACTTACAGTATGGATGGTAGACTGCCATCCATACTTACCCAAGGGAACATGATCAGCTATACCACATCAAAGACTGAACAGGACCTGCTGCAGATACTGGCGCTGCAAAAAAATAACCTCCAGGCAAGCCTCAGCAGCGAGCAGATCGCCTCACAGGGATTTGTGACCGTGTCTCACAGCCTGGCAGATCTGCGCAATATGAACAATATAGAACCGCATATCATTGCCCGGATTGACGGGCAGGTAGTAGCCTATGCGCTGGCGATGACGACACTGTCTAAAGCTGATATCCCGGTGCTGGCGCCGATGTTCGACCTGTTTGATAGTATCATTTTCAGAGACAGGAAAATATCCGAGCAACCTTATATTGTTGTGGGGCAGGTATGCGTAGCAGCAGGCTACCGCGGACGCGGTATACTGGACAACTGCTATATGGCCTATAAAAAGCATTTTGAAGGTAAATATGATTTTGCCATCACGGAAATATCAAAAAGGAACCCGCGTTCCCTGAACGCCCACCGGAGGATCGGGTTTGAAGTAGTTCATGAATACCAGGCGCCCGATGGCGAAACCTGGTGTATTGTATTGTGGAACTGGAAAAATTGAGGTATTTTTCTTCACTAAAGGCAGCGCGCCATGAAAAATGCAATGGAAAAATATGCGGAATATGAAACCGAGGATTTCCTCCAGGATGAGTCTTTTGTAGAGTGGGTGCTCAACCCTGAAACAAAAGCCCGTCACCCATGGACTGCCTGGATCAAAGCCAATCCCGCTAAGAAAGATACTGTACAGCAGGCCATCAATATTATCCGTTCCTTCAACTTCAAACAGGAACCTGTACCGGCCGGCTTCTATACGGAGCTGATCAAAAGGATTGATACCACGATCCATAGAGAAGAAGAAGAGCGCCTGCTCAACACTCCCTCCCCTTTTAAAAAGATGTGGAGAGCCGCTGCCATTATTGGCGGACTGCTGATTGGCGGAGCAGCTGTATATGTACTGATGCAGCCATCCCGCACTGCTATCAGCACGCCCTATGCGGCTATTAAAACAGTGGTGCTGCCAGACAGCTCTGAAGTGGTGCTGAATGCCAACTCGGACATCCGTTTTTATCCCGACTGGAAAACGCATGCCAGGAAAGTATGGGTAGACGGTGAGGCGTTCTTTAAAGTACGCCCTGCCCGCGGCGGGGAAGCAGCGCCGTTTACCGTGTACACCAGTGAAGCAGAAATTGAAGTGCTGGGCACTGAATTCAATGTAAAAAGCATTGACCACAGCACCGCGGTGATGTTGCGCAGTGGTAAAGTAAATTTCCGTATTCCCGGCAAGCGTGCTGCCACCGTAATGCGGCCGGCAGACTATTGCTACTATAACAGCAGCCAGGGAGGCATTACTACACGTACCGTAAACCCTGCGTTGTATACCTCCTGGATGGAACAGTAAATACCGGTTCCAGGAAACACCGGCCCGGGAAATATGCCAGACACTGAAAGCGTATTTTGGTTACGACTTCGTGATCAAACGGCCGGAGCTGGAAGAACAGCGTATTTCGGGCACGCTGGAGCTGCAGGACGAGCGCCTGCTGATCAATGTGCTGGCTGATCTGCTGGACGCCACTGTTACCAGGAACGGAGAAGAAGTGATCATAGAATAGAAAAGCCTTTATCAACCATTTACAACCAACCAGGAAAAAATAAACGAACAGAAGAACAAAACCCGTTAGCCAAATAAAATCAGCATGCGGATGAAACAAAGCTTGTTTCCGGGGTGGCTTATTGCGGTAAGCCTGCTGAGCTGTGTAGTTAACCGACTACAGGGACAGGACTTTGTGCAATTGCATCAAAAAAAACAGGGGTAACTCCGCGAAAGGGCACAACAAACAGGAGCCCTACGTACCCCTGAAAGATATGCTATCCGCTGTAGAAACAAAATACCACATCAGCATCCTCTATAAAGAAAGTACGGTGATCAACAAAATGGCGCCCGCCATTAACCTGGACGGCTACCCGGTGGATACTGCCCTGCAAATACTGCTTACGCCGCTGGGACTGACTTACAAAAAGCCCAGCCCTACACAGGTGATCATCCTGGAAGCAGCAAAGGAACAGGGGCATTTAGCATCGGACAAAGAGAATAATAGTACGCCTGTGATCTTAAGCGGCACTGTAAGGAACGAACAGCATGCGCCCATGCCTTTTGTATCTGTGATCGTAAGCGGCAAGGGGAAAGGTACAGTAACGGATGCCCAGGGACATTACCAGCTGCCGCTGCCAGCGGGCAGTTATAAGATACTCTTCAGCAATATCGGGTATAACAGCTACAGTACTACGATAAACGCAAGCGCAACGGATATGAGGAAGGATGTACAGCTTACAAGATCCGTGGCAGATCTGAGCGGCGTGGTGGTATCTGTTGGCAGCAGGGCCTCGCCGCGCACGTTTACGACCACTTCACTCCCGGTGGATAATATTCATGGCGCGGAGTTAGCAACCACCGGGCAACTATCGCTGGACAAGGCTTTGCAGTTCAGGGCGCCCTCTTTTAATACAGTAAACATGCCCGTGCATGATGCCACCTCACTCTCTGATCCCTATGAGATCAGGAACATGGGACCAAGCCGTACCCTGGTACTGATCAACGGCAAAAGGAAAAACCCGGGCTCTATAGTGTATATTCAAACCTCTATCGGTCGCGGTGAAACGGAGACAGACCTTGCCGCCATACCGATGGAAGCCATTAAACGCGTAGAGATACTGCGCGACGGCGCTTCGGCCCAATACGGATCAGATGCTATTGCAGGCGTGGTGAACATCATCCTGAAAGACCGGTTTGAACATACAACGTTTAAAACGGCCACCGGCATTACGCATAAAGGGGACGGTTTTTCTTACCTGGCCAGCCTTAACAGCGGCGCCAACATCGGCGACAAAGGATACATCAACTATACTTTCAGCTTTCAGCATGAGGACAAAACCAACCGGGCAGGCAAGGTAGACGCCTGGCAGGAGAATATGGATCTCAGCGATGGCACCGGCGCCAGTCTGGCCGCGGTGAAAGCGTTCCTTGATCAGTTTCCCGATGCCAATAATATCAGCGGCACCCCATCCGGCACAATAGCCAAATTCCAGGTAAATACCGGCATTCCGTTGAAGACAGGTAACACTCTTTATGCGAATGCGGCCTTTGTATATAAGAATATACAGAGCTTTGCCAACTACAGAACGCCCTACTGGAAACAAGATCCTTACAACTTACTTCATACGCCCGGCAGCACTTACCTGGGCTTCCGCCCAACCTTTGAAGGAGCGCTGCATGACTACAATGCTACCATTGGCCTGAAAAGAGAAAAAAGCTAGGCAGACAGATATGAGCCTTACCCTGGGAGGTAACCGCCAGCTGTACAGCGTAGCTAATACCTGGAACCCTTCCATGGGCGCACAAAGCCCTACTTTTTTCCGGCCCGGAGGTTATGCCTTTCATCACCTGGTGGGCAACCTGGATGCCACCAAGGCGGTTAATAATAAACTTTCAGTGGGCTTTGGCTGCGAATTCCGCAGTGAGACCTTTCGTATTATAGACGGCGATACTGCTTCCTACTATGGCGTGGGGCCGGTATCCTTTTCGGGTATCAGCGCTGCCAATGCTATTACTGCCCATCGTTTTAATATTGGCGGCTATGCAGATGCCAGCTATGATCTGAGCAGGGCGGTACTGATCAATGCAACGGCGCGGCAGGAATATTACAGTGATTTTGGCAGCGCCTTTGTCTGGAAGCTGAGTGGCAGAAGTAAATTAGCGGAAGACAAGCTCACCTTACGCGCCTCCGCCTCTAGCGGCTTCCGGGCGCCCAGTCTTCACCAGATCAACCTGCAGACGACCCAGCAGCTATATGTACCCGGACGCGGTATACAAACGAAGGGCATTATCCGCAATAACAGTCCTGAAGCCAGGCTGCTGGAAGTACCCCGCCTTAAACCGGAGCGGTCGCTGAACTTTACAGCGGGTGCAGGGTTGATACTTTCCCAGCACTTCAGCCTGACACTGGACTATTACAATATCGATATCCGGAACAGGATCATTCTCAGCGCAGATATAGGGCCTACTCCCGGCGGGGGCACCCGGCTGGATGATTTTCTGAACAGCAGGTATATGATGGGGCTGAGCTTTTTCACCAACGGTATCCGCACCAACACACAGGGTATTGACCTGGTAGCCAATTACGGCAATATACGCGTAGGACAAACCGGCAAACTGACAATTAACCTGGCGGGCAATTATACCATTGCCAACAAGGTAACGGGCGGGGTGTCTAATCTTAAATTGATTGAGGATGCCGGACAGGTGATCTTTGATGATGTACAGGAAGCGTTGCTGCTGAGCAGCCGTCCAAAATATAAAGCCATACTCGGTGGCGACCTGGCTATTACACGCTGGAGTCTGCATCTGAATAATACCTTATTCGGCCCGGCCACCTTCCGAAATGAGGGACTGGATAAACAGCTGAAACTGGTGTTCCGCAGCAAGGTGGTCACTGATCTTCATGCAGGCTATCAATTCAGCAAAGGGTTCAGCACCTCAGTGGCAGTGAATAATATACTTAATGTACTGCCGGCCTACCGGCTGAAAGCACTGAACAGCGAAGGGCAAGCCATGCTTAACGACCAGGTACAGGTGACGCGCAATATCAATGCGATTACCTTTAACGGCCGTTACAGTATTGCCACCCACGATGGCGCACACTTCAGCCAGTTAGGTACCACGTTCCTGCTTAGCATGTATTTCCGGCTATGATCACCTTCAGTTATTCATGCACGGTAAGCAGCGGCAGTTTTGCGTTGTAGACCAGGTGCCGCGTGGTGCTTTTACGAAACAGGTTGCGGAGAAAATTGAAATACCTGGGAATGGTAATCAGCAATGAGATGTCATGTTCCTTTGCATAGTCCATAATGCCTTCCCCGATATCCTTATTTTCAACAAAAACATACTCCGGCTTATACTTATCAAAGATGTGATGCAGGCTGTATATTTCCGTAGTTGTTTTAGGTGAAAAACGGTGGTTGCCGTCGTCTACATTAATCACCACCAGCCGGGCCTGGAACGTTTCCAGCACTTTATCCAGTGCATCCAGCGGTGTGGCTTCTGACACCTTTTCCAGGTCGCAGGCCAGCAGGATCCGCTGGGGTGGGATAACCGGCGCGTCAGGAGGCACCATCAGCACCGGGCACTGCCCTACCTCTGATATTCTTAATGCCGTGCTGCCCACGATCATTCTTTCCAGGCCTGATTTCTCTGATACGCCAGTTACGATGAGCTGTGCATCCTCCTGCTTACAGATCTCGTTAATGTTTTCATCCATCATGCGCTCCTCGCCCCTGGTATCCACCACCACATCAGGACCTGTCCGCTCTTTTACCTTTGCCGCCAGCTCATTCAGTTTACGTTCTACTGCATTATACAGCTCTGTGCCAACATATGGCGTCACAGGCAGATCAGTGGTGGGCGCCATTACCTGGTAGGCGTGATACAAGGCAATACGCGGAAAATTAAAACGGGTAGCCAGCATACAGGCGTACTCCATCGCATGATCCGCCGAGGCTGAAAAATCTGTACAAACAAGGATCGTTCTCATACCTTTTCTCCCCGAAAAAATTGCGCCAAAGTGTAGCAGGCCCAACTGCTTAACTTTAAATGTCATACTTACACTTTAAATGATTATTTTGTGACCCTGACATAGTTATCTTCAACTACAAACAAATTATTCCACTATGAAAAAGGGCTGGCTGCTCCTTCTGTTAATAACGGGTATAGTAATGCATTGGGGAAAAGTGACCGTGGCACGCGCTGTTGCCAATAACCGCGATTCGGTATACCTGTTTTCCTACGCTTCGGGGAAGAACAATGACCATAACGGGCTGCATTTTGCGTGGAGCCGGGATGGACAGCAATGGTATCCCATCGGGAATGAATTTGGATTCCTGAGAAGCGACTATGGAAGGTGGGGCACGGATAAGCGGATGATCAGTCCGTACCTGATGAGGGGCCGGGATGGGATGTGGCATTGCGTGTGGAGCCTGAATGAAAAGGACCACCTTTTTGCCCATGCAGCGTCTGCAGACCTGGTGAACTGGAAAAGGCAAAGCTACCCGGAGGCAGGAGGCGGCAGTAATGTATTGCAGCCGGTGCTGAGGTATGATGCAGAACGGCAGGTGTATACCATTACACACAGCAGTGCGGATGGCAGATATTACCAGGTAAATACGGCTGACTTTAAAACTTATACGCCTGCAGGAGAAGTGGAAGCCGGTCAGTATGCCGATGGAAGCGTACAAATAGCATTACCGGGAGGCATGACCAGGGGGCAGCTACACCGGGTAGCCTGGACAACGGTAGACCGGCTCGTTAAAACATATGAAGGAAAACAATTCAAAAGGGCGCAGGAATCAGAGACAACCCAGCAGGATGGGGAACGTTTTGCAAAACTGCAGCCGGTTAAGGCAAATATCAAAATTGCAGCGGAGCAGGCCAAACCGATCAGTGATCTGCTGCTGGGGATATTCTTCGAGGATATTAACTACGCTGCAGATGGCGGCTTGTATGCGGAGCTGGTACAGAACCGGGATTTTGAATATACCCCGGGCGATAAAAGAGGAAGGGATCCGGGCTGGAACAGCAGGCACTCCTGGACATTACGTGGAGCGCAGATAAGTTTTGATATAGATTCTTCAACGCCGATCCATGTTAACAATCAGCACTATGCCGTGCTGGATACGAAGGCGCCGGGGGGCGCCCTGGTGAACGGCGGGTTTGACGGGATACCGGTGCAGCAGGGAGCTCAATATGAGCTTTCGTTGTTTGGTAAACAGCTGGATGGGAAAAACGGGAAGCTGGCCGTACGCCTGGTGGATAAACAAGGCAGTGTGCTGGCGCAAACAACGGTAGCGCTACCCCCGGGTTCCTGGAAAAATGTAAAGGCAGTTTTGACGGCAAAAGCGCATGCAGACAGCGCACAACTGGAATTGCAGCCACTGGCCGCAGGGCGGCTGGCGCTGGATATGATATCGCTGTTTCCGCAGCACACCTTTAAAGGAAGAAAGAATGGTTTAAGGGCAGATCTGGCACAGGTAATTGCAGATATGCACCCGCGCTTTGTGCGTTTTCCCGGCGGATGTGTTGCGCATGGAGACGGACTGGCTAATATGTACCGCTGGAAGCATACCGTCGGGCCACTGGAAGCGCGCGTGCCGCAGCGGAACATATGGGGATATCATCAGTCGGCCGGTCTGGGGTATTTTGAATACTTCCGCTTTTGCAAAGACATTGGCGCGGAGCCCTTACCGGTGCTGCCCGCAGGTGTTCCCTGCCAGAACTCCGGGCCAGGTGAAAAAGGCAGCGGGCAACAGGGAGGCATCCCTATGGACCAGATGGATGATTATGTGCAGGAAGTGCTGGACCTGATAGAATATGCGAATGGCGATGTACATACAAAATGGGGTAAGCAACGTGCCGAAGCGGGGCATCCGGCGCCTTTTCACCTGAAGTACATTGGAATAGGGAATGAAGACCTGATCACAGATGTGTTTGAGGAGCGGTTTACCATGATCTTTAAGGCGGTGAAGGAAAGGCACCCGGAGATCACGGTGATCGGGACAGCAGGCCCTTTCTTTGAGGGCACTGATTACGAGGAAGGATGGGACATTGCCAATAAGCTGCAGGTGCCGATGGTAGACGAACATTATTACATGTCCCCCGGCTGGTTCATTAACAACCAGGATTTCTATGACAGCTATGACCGCTCCAGGTCTAAGGTATACCTGGGAGAGTATGCCGCGCATACAGCCGGAAGGCGCAGCAATATTGAGTCTGCACTGGCAGAAGCCTTGTACCTGACAGCGCTTGAAAGGAACGGGGATGTGGTAAGCATGGCCTCTTACGCACCTCTACTGGCAAAAGAAGGGCATACACAATGGAAGCCCGATCTTATCTACTTTACCAACACCACGGTGAAACCTACCGTAAATTATTATGTACAACAGCTGTATGGCCAGTATGGAGGGGATGAATACCTGCCGGGTACTGTAACACTCTCCAACAGCGAAGAAGCAGTGCGCAAACGTGTAGGGGTATCTGTTGTACGGAATACAAAAAACAAAGAGCTGATCCTGAAGATGGTGAACCTGCTTCCGGCGCCTGTAGAATCAGGCATTGACCTGGGCGGTATTGCGCTGCTCAGTGACAAAGCTGACAAGATCGTGCTGCAGGGCCAGCCGGCAAGCGAGGATGCGAGACAGGAAAACAGCACCACCAATGTGGCAGCACAGTTTAAAACAACACTGCCCCCCTACTCTTTTACCCTGATCCGTATCAAAACAAAATAATAAGCGTTATGAAACAGGTATATACATTGCTACTGGTGATCTTTGGCCTGGGCGTCCGGGCGCAAAGCAAAGGAGATTTTCACAACTGGGCAGTTACCCCGCCAATGGGATGGAACAGCTGGGATTGTTTTGGCCCTACCGTTACGGAAGCGGAGGTAAAGGCCAATGCAGACTATATGGCCAAACATCTGAAAGCCTATGGCTGGGAATACGTGGTGGTGGATATTCGCTGGTATGTGAGCAATGACAAGGCGCATGGATATAACGAAACCAATGCGGAATATAACATAGATGAATACGGCAGGTTCATACCTGCGGTGAACCGCTTTCCTTCAGCTGCAGGTGGTAAAGGCTTTAAGCCGCTGGCAGATTACCTGCATAGCAAGGGGCTGAAATTCGGTATTCACATCATGCGTGGTGTACCGGTAGTAGCAGTAAAACGGGGCCTGCCGGTAAAAGGAACGAAAGTGACAGCGAAAGACATTTATTCAACACAGGACCAGTGCAAATGGTTGCGGGATATGTATACCATTGTTCCTGACAAGGAAGGTGCGCAGGAGTATTACAACTCACTTTTTGACATGTATGCTTCCTGGGGTGTGGATTTTGTAAAGGTAGACGATCTTTCTGCGCCTGTCTATCATGCGGAAGAAATAGAAATGATCCGCAAGGCAATAGACCGTACGGGGCGTAAGATCCTGCTGAGTACATCGCCGGGCGAGACGCCGGTTGCCCGGGGAGCACACGTACAGCAGCATGCCAACATGTGGCGTACCGTGGATGATTTCTGGGATGCCTGGGAACCGCTGCATGCACATTTTGAAGTGTTTGAACGCTGGAATAAATGGCGTACCGCCGGTGCATGGCCGGATGGGGATATGCTGCCGCTGGGCCGGATCGGTATCCGTGCAGAACGGGGTAATCCGCGTATGACCAAATTTACGAAGGATGAACAGTATACTTTGATGACGCTATGGTGTATCTTCCGTTCGCCGCTGATGTTTGGCGGCAACCTGCCGGATAATGATCCATTTACGCTTTCATTGCTGACCAACAGGAACGTGCTGGCCGTTCTGAAGAACAGCAGCAATAACAAGCCTTTGTTAAATGATGAGGAGAAGGCCATATGGACAGCCGATGCACCCGGCGCGGGCCGCCGGTATGTGGCTGTATTTAACAAGGGAACTGACAAGGCGGCCATTACGGTTGATCTTACACAGATAAGGGCCACAGGTAGCTGTAAGGTAACGGATCTGTGGACGGGTAAGGTGCTGGGGAAGTTCAGCGGAAGTTTCAGTCCGGAGATCAACCCGCACGGGGCAGGCCTGTATAAGATCAGCTACTGATATTTTAGTATTTTTGGCATATGAGCCAAGCTCCAATATCTTAAAACACGGACGCCATCAATGAAGGAGCCAGTAAAAAATGTTCGGGCGGATGCAAATGAGATGATGAAGTCGTGGGTAACATTATTCACCCACAGCATGTACGAATGGGCCTACTACAAAGTAGCTGACAAAGCCACGGCAGAAGACCTGGTGCAGGAAACATTCCTGTCGGCCTTTCAGTCGCTGGACCGGTTCAGGCAGGAAAGCCAGCCAAAGACCTGGCTGTTTTCCATCCTGAACCATAAGATCACCGACCATTTCCGTAAAAAGGTGAAAAGTCCGCTGGTAAATGAAGGAGGCGCAGGGCTGGATCATTATTTTGATCATCATGGCGAATGGGGGGATCATTCCCGCCCGCAGCAATGGGTCGGCGATGACAGTCACCTGCTGGACCGGCCCGAATTCAGGAACACTCTGGACGAGTGTATGCGGCGGCTGCCGGGCAGCTGGTCTGCAGCGCTTCAGCTGAAATACCTGAGTGAAAAGGACGGCAAGGAAATTTGTCAGGATCTGCAGATCTCTCCGTCTAATTTCTGGCAGATGCTGCACCGTGCAAAACTGCAATTGAGAAAGTGCCTGGAGGTACACTGGTTTAAAAGGTAAACGATGAAGAAGCGGATCATACATTTCTTTGTGCTGTCCTGCAAAAAAGCAAGCGGGCTGATAGAGAAAAATCTCTACTTTAAACTTTCCCTCCCGGAAAGGATACAGCTGCGCTGGCACCTTACGCTGTGTGATGCCTGTAGCACCTATAAAAAACAAAGCGGCCTGCTGCATGATCTGCTCAGCAGGCATGAACATGATCACACACAGGCACCTCCCCTCCCTGAAGATGCCACACAAGAACTTAAAGAAAAGATTATCAGAAAATTGGAGCATTAATAAAAAAGACCGCTCCCTATCCGCCTCCATTTCTTAAAATTTCCTTAAAAAACCTGCCTGTCACTTTCTCAATTTCCACCATTTAAATAAATTTGGCACGCTTAATTAGTCATTGAAACCATTTACTGTTATATATTATGCCAGTACGTGTACATAGATTAATCAAGATCCTAATTCCACTATTCCTTACAGGATTTTTCACAGGCGGATTCCACGGTAACAGCGCCGCACAGGGCGTGGTTCTTTACACACCTTACACCAAAATTTCCGTTTCGCCGGGCGAGTCGATCACTTATTCTGTGGACGTGATCAACAAAAGCGGCAGCCTGAAAAGCGCGGATAATTGTTTTAACCGGCTTATCTAAAGACTGGAGCTATGTATTGAAATCAGGGGGCTGGAACATTAACCAACTATCTGTGCTGCCCGGAGAAAAGAAAAGCTTCGATCTTCAGCTGCAGGTGCCCCTGAAAATCAACAAAGGCAGCTACCATTTTGCCCTGCAGGCAAAGGGATTAACCCAGTTACCGCTCACTGTGAACGTTTCGCAGACAGGCACCTTTGAAACAGAGCTGAGCACCACACAGCCCAACATTGAAGGAGCGGCGAATTCCACCTTTACTTACAATGTGACACTACGGAACCGGACGGCAGACAACCAGCTGTATGCCCTGGGCGCCAACGCAGCACCAGGCTGGAACGTGACCTTTAAAGCCAATTACAAACAAGTGTCGTCTGTAAACGTGGAAGCTAACCGTACCCAGGAGATCACGGTGGAGGTAGATCCGCCGGATCAGCTGCCAGCCGGCACTTATAAGATACCTATTGTGGCCACTACCAGCAGCACATCGGCCCAGCTGGAACTGCAGGCTGCCATTACCGGGTCTTATGCGCTGGAATTAAGCACACCTAAGGGACTGCTCAGCACCAGCCTGACGGCGGGCGACGACAAACGCATTGACCTGGTGGTGATCAACAAGGGATCTGCACCGCTCAAAAATATAGATATGCAGTCTGCTGCTCCTGCCAACTGGGAAGTAACTTTCGATCCAAAGCAAATCACATCGCTGGCGCCGGGACAGATTGCCCAGGTGGCCGCCGTGATCAAAGCCGATAAGAAAGCCATTGCAGGCGACTATGTGACCAACCTGGAGGCCAGGGCCCCGGAAGTTTCCTCTAAAGCAGCATTCCGGGTGTCTGTAGGCACCTCGATGTTATCAGGCTGGCTGGGGATCATTATTATTCTCGGCGCATTAAGCAGCGTATATTATTTATTCAGAAAATACGGACGGAGGTGAGCCATGAGCGAAAATATCATTGCGCTGACCGGTCTTACAAAAGCATACGGCTCGCTGAAGGCTGTGGACGGGCTTAACCTGTACATCAAAAAAGGAGAAGTATTTGGATTACTGGGGCCTAACGGCGCAGGTAAATCAACCACCATCCTCATGATGCTGGGATTAACAGAGCCTACTGCGGGATCTGTAGCGGTGTGCGGTATAGATTCTACCAAGCATCCTATTGAAGTTAAACGCAGGGTGGGTTACCTCCCGGATGAAGTGGGCTTCTACGAAAACCGCAGCGGCCTTGAGAACCTGCTGTATACCGCCAGGTTGAACCGCGTACCCGCGGAGGAGGCGGCAGTGCGGGCCACACGGCTGTTGCAACGGGTAGGACTGTACGATGTAAAGGATAAAAAAACGCGTACTTATTCCCGCGGTATGCGACAACGCTTAGGACTGGCCGATGTGCTGATCAAGCAGCCGGAAGTGATCATCCTTGATGAACCTACCCTGGGCATTGATCCCACGGGCGTACGCGAGTTCCTGGACCTTATTGTGCAACTGAGCCGGGAAGAAAAGATCACGGTTCTGCTCTCCTCCCACCACCTTCACCAGGTACAACAGGTGTGCGACCGCGTAGGCATTTTTGTAGGAGGAAAACTACTGGCGGAAGGCGACATCCCAACGTTGTCGGGTATACTGTTTGAAGGGGAGCCCTACACCATAGAAGCAGGTGTTGCCGTATCGGTGGCTGATCCCTCCAAACCGGATAGCACCTCCCCCCTTATTGTACACCTGCAGCAACAGCTGGTGGAAACCAAAGGCGTCCGCTCTGTACTATATGACAATGGCCTTTTCAGGATAGGTTGCACACACGATGCAGCCAGCCTTATTGCCAGCGCCATTGTTGGCGCGGGATTAGGCCTCACACACCTGAGCCGCAAAGCCTATGGGCTGGACGATATTTATAACCGTTATTTTGAAGGTAGTACCAGTTATGAACAAGCTTCTTAATACCATTACCTCACTAAAACAGCAGTTGCGGGTAGCGCACCTTCGCCACAATTTGACGGTGATCGCCGGGAGAGGCGCGCAGGAAGGAGGCAAAGCGGAAGCCCCTCACCCCTTCCGGGTGATCGTAGATAAAGAAATTACGGATCATGTGCGCAGCTGGCGTTTTATAATATTGCTCTCCCTGATCCTGCTCACGTGTTTCGGATCACTATATATTTCTATCAGCAATTTCAGTAAAGCAATAAAACCCGATGATCCTGACGGGGCATTCTTTTTCCTGAAACTCTTTACTGCTTCTGATGGCACGATGCCCCCCTTTCATGTACTGATGGGATTTCTGGGGCCACTGCTGGGCATCAGCCTGGGATTTGACGCCATTAACTCAGAGCAGCACAGCGGTACGCTCAGCCGCATCCTGTCGCAACCCATTCACAGGGATTACCTGATCAACGCAAAGTTTGCCGCCTCATTGACCGTGATCAGCGTATTGTTCTTTGCACTGGGCTTCCTGGTAATGGGCCTGGGGCTGATCATCATCGGCATACCACCCACGCCCGGCGAGTTTATGCGGGTGGTGTTCTTTATATTGCTCAACATCCTGCATGTAGCTTTCTGGCTGAACCTTTCCATCCTTTTCTCCGTGCTGCTGCGCCAGCCGGCTACTTCGGCGCTGGCCGCTATTGCCGTGTGGCTGTTTTTCAGCATCTTTTACCAGCTTATCATCAAACTGATCGCACAGGCGTTCATGCCCTCACAGATGGCGCCACCGGAAGCGGTCATTAAATACCAGGAGCTGATACTGAACCTGCTGAGAATTGTGCCCACGCAGTTATACAGCGACGCCACCGTTACGCTGCTGATGCCTTCTGTACGCAGCCTGGGGCCACTGACAATGGAACAGGTATACGGCGCCATACCCAGTCCTTTACCACTGAGCCAAAGCCTGCTGATAGTATGGCCACAGCTAACCGGTCTTATTGCCGCAACAGTGCTGTGCTTTGCGATATCTTACTATTCATTTATGAGAAGGGAGATACGTTCAAGATGACACCTGCTATGCTCTTTTACGGAAAGTTCTGTTACCGTTAAACCAACGGCAGAATCTTATTATACAGAAAAAGCGCCGGTTTGGACCGGCGCTTTTTCGAGTGGCAGTATGCGGCAGGCTCACTGACGGGTCCATTCTTCATGAATAGGATCGCCTTTTGAGCTGTTGCCGCTATGGTCCCACTTATTGCCGTTCACCACGCCTTTGAAGGTGAGCGAAGCGCCTACCCTGCTGCTATCCCTGGAAAAGAACTCGATCTTTTCGGTATAGGTACCATTCTCAAAAGTGTAGGTACCACCGCCGGTGCCAAAGAACTCTCCTGTTTCAGTATTGATAGCCACCCACTGAAAACGGGTGCCGGTAAGTATCTTGATGGTTTTGCGGGCGCCACGCTTCATTTCATTCATCTTGCCGTTGGCCTCGCGCGCAGTGATCTGCCATACGCCCAGCATCGGGCTGTTGCCATCATCGATGCGGGTCCAGGTGGTCTTTTCACCGTCTATGCTGCTGGTGAGCTGATCGCCGGTAAAGTCGGCAGTAGCTTCAGGATGCGTACCCACTTTTGACTTGTCCAGCGAATTGAACTCTATGGTAGTGGTGGCCACTCCTTCCGAAGTACCCTCCCAGGTACCTCCCAAGGTAGATTTAAAAGTGTTGCCGTCATACACGGTAACGGTAAAATAATCGTCTGTGATGAGCAGCACGGAAGTGGTGGTACCGGCGCTGGACTTCCAGGCGCCGATCACCGGGGACTGGGCCTTTACTCCCAGCAGTGTTAGCAGCAGGAGTGAAAAAGTTGTAAGTGTTTTCATGTTGGTGGATTTTATAAACTAGTTCAGGCAACGCCTGATAGCAGCCAGCAAGTCGGTCACTACCAGGGGACTACTCATCACAACTGCCGCCCCGGCCTGCAAAGCCCGTGCTTCAATATCCGCGCCCTTGGACACTATGACAACCGGCACCATGCTGGTGAGCGGGTTGTTTTTCAGATGCTGACATATCTCAACAATCGTAAGCGTTAAGAAACGGCTGTTGACAATGAATAGATCCGGTATATTAAATTCATATTTAAGCAACTCTATGTCTGATGATATATGCTGCACTTTAAATCCTTCCTTCAACAAAATCTTTTTATAGTATAGGAAAGCCTCTATGTTCTTCTCGATAATAAGGATAGTCTTGTTCATTTACGCACTCGTTCTCGTTCATTGATGATAAAATCAGCCGGATGGAGAACCGGCAAGTTTCCCGATAACTGAATATCATCTGACGATTGCGCAATGTCTTATAAAGATCCTGTCTGGCAGATATTCGGTCTGAGGAACAATAAAACGGCTAAAGCTGGTGTGGCGGCGGAAAAAACAAATATGACATACAAAGAGCAGTAAAGGCAAAATAAAACTTCGTCTTATCCAGGTGCCACAGTCTGCTTTGGGGATAACGGCGTTATGAATGTATACAACAGTATGGGAAGAATGATCATCATTTCTCTTCCGCTGTTTGCTGACGATCTGCGTCCAGTTAATATCATCATTCAACAATTGCCCCAGACAAATATTATGGGTAGCCAATGTGAGCACCGTCCCCAATATGAGCGTCTTAAAGGCAATTGCGAATAGTAGGAGATAATTCTGGGAAATTCGCCAATTGATCATCAGGGCTAAAATAACGAAATAATCTCAACAAACGAGAGAGAACTACTCTTCATTTTCCTTTGCAAGGCGTTCAAGCCGGCCCTGGTGGAGGATGGAGATCTCTTTTCCGTTAATGCTGATGATGCGGTCCTGCGCCAGTTCTGCGAGGGTACGGAACACCGTTTCGTAAGTAGCGCCGGTGTAGGCGGCGAGGTCCTGCCGGCTGAGGGTCATATTTAATGTGCCCTCTTTATCAAAGCCAAATTTACTTTGCAGTTGTAAGAGTGCATTGGCTACACGGCCTTTTACAGACATGTGTGCCAGGTTCCTCATATTCTTTTCAGATTCCTGGAGCTCTTTTGCGTAGAAGAGCATGAGCTCATATAAAAAGGTGTGGTTAACCTGGAGGCTGGACTGGAAAAAGGCCATATCCACATAGCATACGGTAACCGGTTCCAATGCGGTGGCTGATACGGGGTATACCAGCTCCTGTCCTACGCCGCGATGCCCTACAATATCACCTTTACGGGCAAAGCGCACAATCAGCTCTTTGTCTTTACCCCAGTGCTTGTGCACTTTTACCAGACCTTCGTATACGAAATAAATACCGTTGACCTGCTCTCCTTCGCGGAAAAGCAGCTGGCCTTTCTTCAGTGAGAAATTCTTCCGGTGTGCGTTGATGGCCGGGCTCCATTCTTTTAAGCATAGCCTGCACAGCATACAACTGTTCAGGTCGCATTCCTGTTTATCTTTCTTTTTCACGCGGTTTGACTGTTCAGGTTACCGGCAATGCCCTGTATGTGGGCTGGCAACATAGCATCGTAGAGGTTCACTACTTCTCCCACCACGATCACTGCGGGGTTGCTCAGCCCTGCATGCCGTGCCCTGAAGGTAATATCCTTTACGGTACCTTTTACCATTTTTTCCCGGGGGGTACTGCCTTCCTGGATGATAGCGACGGGCAGGCCGGCCTTACCGCAGTCTATAAAAATATCCATGATAGCTTCGAGGCGGCTCATGGCCATTAATATAATAACGGTGGCAGAAGATCTGGCGGCCAGGTGAATATCCCGGGAAATGCTGCCATCACGGGTGGTGCCTGTAGTTACCCAGAAGCTCTCAGCGGTACCGCGCCAGGTAAGCGGGATCATTTGTCCGGCGGGTACCGCCAGCGCGCTTGAAATACCGGGCACCACCTGTACCGGGATGCCGGCGCCACGGGCGGCCTCAATCTCCTCTGCCGCTCTTCCAAATATAAAAGGGTCCCCACCTTTCAGCCGCACTACATGGCCATAGGCGCGGGCGTCTGACACGATCAGGCGGTTGATTTCGTCCTGCGAGAGTATATGGCAACCGTACCTTTTACCGGTAAAGCGGGTAATGGCCCCCGGAGCGGCATACTGGAGGAGGGACTCGTTCACCAGTGCATCATATAATATAACGGCTGCCTGGCCAATGGTTTTTATGGCCTTCAAGGTGATCAATTCCGGGTCTCCGGGCCCTGCGCCTACCAGGGATAATAATGGTACTACCATAGCATTATTCATATTATATTTATAATTATATGATATTAATCATACTTACGGCTATAAATTTAAAATTAAAATAGCTAATTTCATGATGTAAATCATACAAAGCAGCCAAAACAATCCCGGTAAATTTATCCAAGACATTATATTAAAATATTTATCATATCAATTTAAAGGATCCACTTTCCATTAAATTGATCAACATTTAAAATCCGGGCAATGAAAATTGTAATTATCGGCAACGGCATGACCAGCTACAAGTTTTGTGAAAAGATGATGGCCAAAGCCGCTCCTGGTACAGTAGAACTGGTTGTTTTTGGCGAGGAGCCCCGCCCTGCCTATGACCGTGTACACCTGAGCGAATTCTTCTCCGGCAAAACAGCAACAGACCTGGAAATAGCGCCGGCCAGCTGGTACGCTGAACAAAACATTACCCTTCACCTGGGCGACCCGGTACAGCAGATAGACCGTACGCTGAAAACCGTTCACTCCTACAAAGGCATTACTGAAAGTTATGATTACCTGGTACTGGCCACCGGATCGGCGGCTTTTGTGCCGCCGATACCCGGGGTCGACAAAAAGGGCGTCTTTATATATAGGACAATAGAAGACCTGGAAATGATGCGGGACTATGCTCCCAAAGCTACTACCGGAGCAGTGATAGGCGGTGGCCTTCTGGGCCTGGAAGCCGCCAAAGCCCTGCTGGACCTGGGCCTGAAAAAGACCCATGTCATAGAATTCGCTCCCCGGCTAATGCCCCGGCAGATAGACGAGGCAGGCTCCAACCTGTTGAAAGCCAAACTGGAAACACTGGGACTGGAGATCCATACCAGCAAATCCACCACTAATATATTGGGGGAGGACACTATCACCGGACTTCAGTTTTCCGATGACAGTATACTGGAGGCGGATATGCTGGTGATCTCTGCAGGGATCTCTCCGCGGGACGAGGTAGCACGCCTTTGCGGACTGGAAACGGGTCACCGTGGCGGTATTGTGGTAAACGAACAGTTACAGACCACCGATCCCTGCATTTATGCCATTGGCGAATGCGCCTTATATAATGGCATGATCTACGGCCTGGTGGCCCCCGGCTACGAAATGGCAGAGGTAGCCTGCTCTCATATCCTCGGATCCCATAAAGCCTTTACCGGTTTTGATATGAGCACCAAACTGAAGCTGATAGGCGTTGATGTAGCCAGCTTCGGAAATCCCTTTGCTCCGGCAGATCAGTGCAGGACCATCATTTTTGAAGACACGATGAAAGGCATCTACAAACGCATCAATGTCAGTAACGATGGTCAACACCTGCTGGGCGGCATCCTGATCGGCGATGCAGATGCCTACAACATGCTGCTGCAAACAGCCAAGAATAAAGTGATACTGCCCCCCAACCCGGAAGACCTGCTGCTGGGCGCAAGGGGCGCACAGACAGAAGGCGGCGCCGGCGTACTGGGCTTACCGGATGAAGCCACCATCTGCAGCTGTGAGAACGTGAGCAAGGCCACCATCTGCAATGCTGTAACAGCCGGTAATGAAACGCTGGACGCCGTAAAAAAATGTACCAAAGCCGGTACCTGCTGCGGAGGCTGCGTACCCATGGTGAAAGACCTGATCACCAGCACCATGAAGGCGCAGGGCAAATATATCCGGAATGTGGTGTGCGAGCACTTCTCCTACTCCCGCCAGGAACTGTTTGACCTCATCAAAATAAAAGAGATCCGCACCTTTGACGATGCACTGGACCATTATGGACAGGGCGACGGCTGCGAGGTGTGCAAACCCGTGGTAGCCAGCATACTGGCCAGCCTGTGGAATGAAATGATCCTGACCAAGGGCAATGACACTGTACAGGACTCCAACGACCGTTACCTGGCCAATATCCAGAAAGGCGGTACCTACTCTGTGGTGCCCCGCGTACCGGGCGGAGAGATCACCCCCAGGCAGCTGATGGTAATTGCGCAGGTGGCGGAGAAATACAACCTGTATACCAAGATCACCGGCGGCCAGCGGATAGATATGTTCGGCGCACACGTGAATGACCTGCCCCTGATCTGGGAAGAGCTGGTGGCAGCCGGCTTTGAAAGCGGACACGCCTATGGTAAAGCGCTGCGCACAGTGAAAAGCTGCGTAGGCAGCACCTGGTGCCGTTTTGGCCTGCACGACAGTGTAAGCTTTGCGATCCGGATAGAGCAGCGCTACCGTGGATTACGGGCGCCGCACAAGCTGAAATCAGCTGTGAGCGGTTGTATACGCGAGTGCGCGGAAGCTCAGTCCAAAGACTTTGGCATCATCGCCACTGAAAAAGGCTGGAACCTTTATGTGTGCGGCAACGGTGGTTCCAAGCCACAACATGCCCTGCTGCTGGCCGGAGATGTGGACAGTGACACCTGTATCCGCTACATAGACCGTTTTCTCATGTTCTATATCAAAACAGCTGACCCGCTGACCCGTACAGCCACCTGGCTGAATAAACTGGACGGCGGCATAGAATACCTGCGCAACGTGGTGGTGAACGACAGCCTGGGTATAGCCGACCAGCTGGAAGCAGAAATGCAGGTACTGGTAGACAATTATAAATGCGAATGGAAAGAAGTGGTGGAAAACCCCGAGCTGAGAAAACGCTTCAGCCACTTTGTAAACGCGCCCGAAGAAAAAGACCCGACCATCAAATTTGAAAACCTGCGGGAACAGAAGAAAGCCGCAGAATGGAAATAAACTTTCAAAAACCAATTCGTATGTCATTAGAAAATTCAGCAACGCTCACCTGGTTCTACGCCTGTAAAGTAGACGACGTACCTGCCAATGGCGGCGTATGTGTAAAGTATTTTGACGAACAGATCGCATTGTTCCGTTTTGCCAGACGCAATGAATGGTACGCTACCCAGAATCTTTGTCCGCACCGCAGGCAGATGGCCCTCAGCCGCGGTATGACCGGCACACAGGAAGGCGAGCCTAAAGTGGCATGTCCCTTTCATAAAAAATCTTTCTCCCTGGTAGACGGACGTTGTCTGACCGATGAGCATGAATGCTCCCTGAACACTTACCCGGTAAAAGTGGAAGGAGATCGTGTATACATTGGCATTGGCGCCGGCGGACAGCAGGTGGAAGTAATGGCATAAAAGAAACCCGGTAGCGGGCAGGCTATCCGGGCTTCCAGTTTTAATATGATAGGCTCACATTTAAAACCAACCAAAGTTACATGAAAAAAACATTCCCTGGCGGGATAATGCTTTTACTTTTCTGTGCTGCTTTATCGCTTCCCTCCTATGGGCAATTCTCGCTCAATGCCCAGCTCAGAACACGCACGGAATTTCGTGACGGCCAGGGCACTCCGCTGGCCCGCGATGCATCTCCCGCCGTATTCACATCACAACGTTCCCGCCTGTCCGCAGGTTTCAGCGCCTACCGTATCCAGCTGGGCCTGAGCATACAGGACGTACGGGTATGGGGCCAGGACGGTTCTACCATTAACCGTACCACCACCGCCAATAATAACGGGCTCATGCTGCATGAAGCATGGGCGGAGATATTGCTGACAGACACTATCGTTAAGAACAAACGCCTGGCGCTGAAGATCGGCCGCCAGGAGCTGCTGTATGATGACTCCCGCCTGCTGGGCAACCTGGACTGGCTGCAACAGGCCAGGCGCCATGATGCGGTATTGTTAAAATACGAAACCAATGACTGGATGCTGCATGCAGGCGGCGCATTTAACCAGAACAAAGAGAACGCTTCCGGCACTATCTATGACGCCACGCCCCCGGGTAACTATACCGGCAATACGAACGGTGGTAACAACTATAAAAGCCTGGAATTTGTATATGCGGGCAGGAAACTGGCCAAGGGCAATATCTCTTTACTGTTCCTGGCAGACCAGTTCTCCAGGTACCATACTGACAGTGTGAACAATGTACCCGTGAAGGTATGGGAGGGATCTACTTACAACCGTATGACTACGGGCCTTTACTTTAACAATACTATTCAACGTCTTACGCTTACCGGAGCCGCCTACTACCAGTTTGGCAGCAATGCCGACGGGGCAGATCTGAGCGGCACTTTACTGTCGGGCGCTTTTCAATATGCGGTGACCCCTGCCTTCAGTGCAGGCGCCGGGGTAGATTACACTTCGGGTGGCGGCAGCGGTAATACCAGCCACGCATTTGACCCCTTATACGGCACACCGCACAAGTTCTGGGGCTTGATGGATTATTTCTATGCGGCAAACGGTTTTGGTAACCGGGGATTGCAGGACTACTACATAAAAACAAAGATCAAAGCGGGCAAAAAATGGCTGATCACCGCCGATGCGCATGAGTTTTACAGCGCCAGCGATATACCGGCAGCGGTTGATAAACCCGCGCAGACACGCCACTTCGGCACGGAGGCCGACCTGGTGGCCGTTTTTACGCTCACTCCAATGATCGCTTTTGAAGGAGGTTACAGTCATTTCTGGAGCACCAACTCTTTAACTGCAGCCGGCGTAAAGAACGTGACCAATGCCAGCAGCAATAGCAACTGGGCTTACCTGATGGTGAGCATACGGCCTTCATTCCTGTTTAAATGATCTTTTGAACCACCTTTTAAAAAAGATATTTTATGGCTTTTACTCCTGACAATCAACCTTTGGACAAGCTGCGGATCTTCAGCCTGAACTCAGTACAGATGCGCACCTTCCACATCACCTGGCTGATGTTCTTTGTGTGCTTCTTTGGCTGGTTTGGCCTGGCCCCGCTGATGCCCACCATCCGTGCAGATCTGGGGCTGAACAAAAGCCAGATCGGCAATATCATTATCGCTTCTGTTTCGGGTACCATCATTGCCCGCCTGATAATAGGCCGCCTGTGCGATACCTGGGGCCCCCGCAAAACAGCCGTGCGCCTGTTGCTGGCCGGTTCGCTGCCGGTGTTCCTGGTAGGACTGGCACATGACTATACGACTTTCTTACTGTTCCGTTTAGCCATCAGTGTGATAGGCGCCTCTTTTGTAGTGACCCAGTTCCATACCTCCATGATGTTTGCACCGGCTATCAAAGGTACTGCCAATGCAGTAACCGGTGGATGGGGCAATTTGGGTGGCGGTATTACCAACATGGTGATGCCGCTGATCTTTGCAGCCATTGTAGGTTTCGGCTTTACGAAGGAAGAAGCCTGGCGCTACGCGATGATCATACCCGGACTGATGATGCTGGTTGTAGCCTTTTTATACCACCGCTATACCAAGGATACGCCGGCGGGCAACTACGACGAAACAGGCCACAACGCCGCCAAAAGCAAAACAGACTGGAGTGTACTGGCCGACTGGCGTATATGGGCGCTCACAATGGCCTATGCCATGTGTTTTGGCATGGAGATCACGTTTGACAACGTAGCCTCTCTTCACTTTGTGGACACCTTCCATCTTTCACAAAGCAGCGCAGGCTTTTGGGCAGGCGTGTTTGGCTTCATGAATATTTTTGCACGTGCGCTGGGCGGTATTGTATCTGACAAAGTAGGCGCCCGCTCAGGTATGAAAGGCAAAGGCCGTTTACTGGCATTCATGCTACTTTTTGAAGGTGCAGGGCTGCTGCTTTTTGCACAGGCCAATTCCCTTGGCCTGGCTATTGCCGCCATGCTGAGCTTTGCCCTCTTCCTGAAAATGGCCAATGGCGCTACCTACGGTATCGTTCCCTTCATCAATGAAAAGAATGTGGGATTGGTGAGCGGCGTAGTAGGTGCAGGTGGTAACCTGGGCGGCATGTTGTTTGGCTTCCTTTTCAAATCAGAAAGTATTACTTACATACAGGCGTTCACGTATATCGGCTATATCGTGATCACGGTAGCGGCGATCGTGATGATCACGAGCTTTGTACGCGGAACGCAGGGCGCTAAACGCGGAACGCTGAGTGCACAACCGGCAATAGCGGCGAACCCGGAAGGTTGAATACCGGGTTCTAATGCAAGCATTTAGCGTTCAGCATAAAATGGATTTTTCATGCAGGCATCTTCTTTCAAAACAACGTGTTGTTATTGCGGCGTAGGCTGTGGCATTGTAGTGCAGCAGGACAGACAGGGACGGTTGCAGGTAAGCGGGGATAAAGACCACCCCGTGAACAGGGGAATGCTTTGCTCAAAAGGCATGAACCTGCACTACACGGTAATGGACCAGTCAGACCGGCTGCTATACCCTGAAATGCGGTACAACCGGCAAATGTCCAGGCAGCGTGTAAGCTGGGACCAGGCGCTGGACAGGACTGCTGCCGTATTCCGCACCCTGATTGCGCAACATGGTCCGGATGCCGTTGCCTTTTATGCATCCGGGCAATGCCTGACAGAAGAATACTATGTGATCAATAAGCTGATAAAAGGCTTTATCGGCAGCAATAACATAGACACCAACTCCCGCCTGTGCATGAGCAGCGCTGTAGCTGCCTATAAAATGTCTTTGGGAGAAGATGCCGTGCCCGTTTGCTATGATGATATAGAACAGGCAGACTGCATATTTGTGGCCGGCGCCAATCCGGCCTGGTGCCATCCCATTTTATGGCGGCGTGTAGAAGCGGCAAAGGCGGCCAACCCGGCCATGAAGATCATTGTGAGCGATCCGCGGGCCACACAAACATGCTCGCTTGCAGATGTACACCTGCAGCTGAATCCCGGTACCGATATCGTACTGCACCATGCCATTGGCAGATGGCTGATCGACAATGGGCATATAGATCATACTTTCATCCAGCAACATACAGAAGGATTCGCGGCTTACCGTGCGGCCGTGATGCAACGCAGCCTTGAAGAAGCGGCGGCGATCTGCGGCGTAGCGGAAGCCGCCATACGTGAAGCAGCTGCTTATATTGCCAAAGCAAAAGGCTTCATTACCATGTGGACCATGGGACTGAACCAGAGCGCAATAGGCGTACGCAAAAACCTGAGCCTGATCAACCTGAACCTGATCACCGGGCATATCGGCAAACCCGGCAGCGGCCCGTTCTCCTTAACAGGTCAACCCAATGCCATGGGCGGGCGCGAAGTAGGCGGACTGGCCAACTTGTTGCCTGCGCACCGTGTGCTGGATAACCCCGAACACCGGGCAGAAGTGCAGGCCTTCTGGGGCGGTACTACCCTTTCTCCCAAACCCGGCCTCACCGCCACAGAAATGTTCACGGCGCTGGAAGAAGGACGCCTGAAAGCCATCTGGATAATAGGCAGCAATCCGCTGGTAAGCCTGCCGGATGTAAGAAGGGCCGAGGCAGCCCTGCAAAAGGCAAAGTTTGTAGTGGTGCAGGAAATATCCGGCCGGGCCGAAACCCTGCAGTATGCAGATGTGATACTGCCTGCTGCTACCTGGGCGGAGAAAGAAGGCACCATGACCAATGCGGAACGCCGCATTACCTATCTGCACAAGATCACCGATGCGCCGGGTGAAGCGCTGCCGGATGCCACCATCATCTGCCGCTTTGCGCAGAAGATGGGCTACCATGGATTTTCCTACCAGTCACCGGCAGAGATATACGAAGAACATTGCCGTTTAACCGCCGGTACACGCATTGATATTACCGGGCTGAATTATGATACCCTGCGCGAGCAGCGCAGCGTACAATGGCCTTATCCAAAAGGAGCTGCCAACGGCGGAACAACCCGGCTTTTCACCGATCATCGTTTTTACACCCCCTCTTCAAAGGCAGTGATACACGCTTTTGAGGATGAAAACACTTCAACACCCGTTACACCGGCACACCCACTGATACTGACCACTGGCCGTATACGCGACCAGTGGCATACCATGAGTAAAACAGGAAAGGTGAATAAGCTGAAACAGCATATTGCCAGCTCCTTCCTGGAAATCCATCCTGAAGATGCACGCCAGCGCCAGATCTCACAGGACGATATTGTAGAGATCAGCAATGAACGAGGCAAGGTACGCGTAAAGGCAAAGCTGACCAGCACCATTAAGAAAGGGGTGGTATTCCTGCCCATGCACTGGGGCAAAATATTACAGCGCGACCTGCACAGGGCCAATAACCTGACGGAAAGCAGGCTGGACCCCTACTCAAAACAGCCCGACCTGAAGTTTGCAGCGGTACAGGTACAGGTTTACCGCAAACCCAAACAGAAGATCGTAGTGATCGGTGCAGGAGCAGGTGCCTGTGGGTTTGTAAGATCTTACCGTGAAATTAACCGTACAGACGAGATCACCATTTTCAGCAAAGAGGCGCAGCCTTTCTACAACCGTGTGATGCTGCCTGACTATATCAGCGGCGCACAGGCATGGGAGCAGCTGGTGAAAATGTCGCAGGATGAGGAAGATGCTTATCACATTACCCTGCACCAGGGCGTCAGCATTACGGCTATAGACCGGCAGCGTAAAACCGTTACAGACAGCCGGGGTAAAAAACACCCTTACGATATACTGATCATGGCCACCGGAAGCAGAGCGGCACAACTGAAAGACGTGCCGCCCCTTACGGGTATTTTCACCATGCGCAGCCGCCCGGATGCAGACGCGTTCAGGAAACATATAAAGCCTGAGAACGGGAAAGTGGTGATAGCCGGCGGCGGGCTGCTGGGTATTGAGCTGGCCGCCTCGCTGCGCGAAATGGGTATATCCGTTTCCGTGATACAGCGTACCTCCCGCCTGATGGACCGGCAGCTGGACACGCTGGGTAGCCAGCTGCTGTGGGAAGAGCTGACAGACCGGGGCATAGAAGTATTGTTCAATGATGAAATAGCGCGGTTCAATGGTTTAAAAAAGCTGGAAGGCATACAGCTGAAAAGCGGCCGCCAGATAGACTGCCAGGCAGTGGTAGTGGCCATCGGCACCGTACCTAATACAGAACTGGCCCAGTCTGTCCAGCTGAGCTGCAAACGCGGCGTAGTGGTCAATGAATACCTGCAGACCAGCGATCCTGATATTTTTGCCATCGGCGAGATAGCGGAGTTTAACGGCACTCTCTACGGCATTACTGCCGCAGCAGAACAGCAGGCGGCCGTAGTGGCCCGTTTCCTGAGCGGCGATATCAGCAGCCATTACCAGGGCTCTGTATTCATGAACATCCTGAAGATGCATGGTACGGATATCTGTTCGCTGGGTATGGTAGAAACCCCGGACGATCCCGCCTATGAAGAGGTGGTGTTCATTGACAAAGCCAAACGTTACTATAAGAAATGCGTGATCCATAACGACCGCCTGATGGGAGCTATTCTTATCGGCGACCGTTCAGAATTCCTGGAGTTCAAAGAGCTCATGCAACAGCAGATGGAGCTGAGCGAAAAACGGCTGGAATTATTACGCTCCGGTAAAAAGGCAGAACCGGTTATCGGTCCGCTGGTATGCTCCTGCGGCAATGTAGGCGAAGGGAATATCTGCAATAAGATCAGGGAAGGACATGCCACACTTGAAAGCCTGTGCAAGGCATCCGGCGCAGGACTGGGCTGCGGCAGCTGCAAACCGGAGGTGAAGGCCATACTGGAAAAAATGACCGGAGCGGTATCCGCAAAAGAAACGCAGAAAAAACTGATGGAGGAGGTTATCTAATGGCAAAGCAAACACATACCGTCAGCATCAATTTTACAGGCGGCATTATCTCGCCTGGTTATTTACAACAGGCCCTGAAAATAGCCGCTGCTGTAAAGATAACAGAGGTACGCTTTGGCCTGCGGCAACAGCTGCTGGTAGATGTACCGGTAAAACATTTTAAACAGTTCAGCCAGCAATGCAAACAGCAGAAGATCGCCTTTCATGAGCCGGATGTGAACCATAACATCACCAGCTCCTATCCTGCTGCGGGAATCTTTACGCATGGCAACAGCTGGCTGTCTGAAGGCGATTACAAAGATGTGTTTGACCTGTTTGACTATACCCCATCCCTGAAGCTAAATATCTGCGACCGCCATCAGACCTTTACCCCCTTTTTTACAGGGCATATCAACTGGATCACGTCTGAGCATGCGCATTACTGGCATCTCTTTGTACGATTCCCGGGCACGGGACAACTCCTGGCATGGCCCGAACTGATTTACACCAATCATATCAGCCGGGTGAGCCGGCAAATAGAAACGCTGCTGCAAACACCAGATGTGAACGGCAGCAACCTGTATGAACGCACACGTGCTGCACTGGAATATATGGGCCGCCCTGTAAAAGAAGAACTGGATATGCCCAACTTCCACCTGCCTTACTACGAGGGCTTTAACCGCTACGAAAACAGCTACTGGTTAGGCATTTACCGCCGGGATGAGCTGTTCCCGGTGGCCTTTCTGCAGGACCTCTGCGCCATCTGCCTGGAAACCAAAACCGGACAGCTTTATGCTACACCGTGGAAAACGATCATCATCAAAAATATCAATCCTGCACATCGCCCCCTGTGGGATTATGTGCTGGGTAAATACCGTATCAATGTGCGGCATGCCGCCAATGAACTGAACTGGCAGGTAGAAGATAATTCGGCGGATGGGCTGGTGCTGAAACGCCACATCATCCGCCATTTTGATAAAGAGGATGTACGTACCTACGGGCTCTGTTTCAGCGTTCGCATGGAGTCCGCCACCAGTGAATTCGGATCTGTGGTAATACGCAAGCAGGAGAATAAATACAACAGCAAGCTGAAGTACATGCAGCGCTACGATATCCTGTACACCCCGGGCTTTAACCCCAATTCATCTACACTGATCCCCTTCAGGGAGAATGTGAGCAAAGAACACCTGGGGCCTTACCTGGTATCTATCTGCAAATATTTCTACGAGCAGGCCAGCGAGGCCAATCCGCTGCAGGACCTGATGAGCAGCCAGCAATCACTGTCGCACATAAAACCGCCGGAGAGAAAAGTTCAGCAGTGCAGGCAATGCATGAGCGTATACGATGAAGCATTGGGAGAAGCAGAACAGGGCATTGCGCCAGGCACCGCCTTTGAAGCGCTGCCGGAGCATTTTGGCTGCCCCTTATGCGGCGCGGGTGCAGCAATGTTTGAGGAGATCGGCGAGGGTGCGCTGGGCTATTAACCATGATGTAGATTCCACCATGATAAACCGATATAAGTGAGGGTGTTGTCCGCCAGCGGCCGGACAAACACCCTCTTTGCTATCAACTATTCCACTTCTTTCAATGGTTCTTCACAGGTATTGCCAAATGCATTGCAGGGAAATCAGTCGGTATAGCCGGTAAGCAGCGCACTGCTGCCGCCATAGTCTTTATACTGTTTCCACAAGCTGGTAAGATCAATATCAGGATAATGTTGCTCCGCCTGTTTTGCCAGACGAAGGTATCCATCGATATCCATGGGCTTTATCTGCTTATGCTCCCAGGGCTTTACTTTCTCTGCATAAGGCAGCAGCCATGTAAATGCTTTTTTCAGGCTCTTTTTACCCGGACTTACATAATGCCATAGATCGATATCAATATGCTCTGCCAAACGGGCCAGTTCAAAAAAAGCATTGAGATTGAACTGGGAATAATTCCAGGAGAGGGTGCGGGCCAGCTCATGTGGCTGGCTGCCGTCTTCCCCCAACTGGTTATCAATCCTGGGCTGTGTGTTTTTTGTTAATATCTCAGCAGCAAGATCATGCTGACCGGTGAACAGGGCGATTGCCACCGCCTGTACATCGTACCAGGTGCCGTGGTTGTTCTTTTCATCGGCTTCATCCAGGCCAATGGGACTGGTACGCATCCATTGCAGGAACTGTGTATACCATTCCCGGATAGCTTTATAATCAGCCGCCGGCAGTTCCGGTGCATCTTTCAGCAGTTGTATGCCATCCAGCAGGCTGGTAACATTATGCGTATCTATCAGGCCAATGCCGCGGCCTTCGGTGATACCGGGAATGGCCTGGCCATAATTGAGATGGGGGTTCATGCGCGTAGCGGGATCGATGAACCAGGTATGCAGCAGCTTTGCCGCATGGGCGGCATACTTTGACTGACCGGTGTAATACCAGGCTAATCCCAGCAGGTATATGTCTTTACAGAGTGCGTTATGAAAATCGAGATCCTTGACGGCATAGCGTTCAGGATTGATCTCTCCATCTTTACGGATGTAGGGCAGGCCGTCCGGCTTAGATGAGTCGGGCCACCAGTAAGGACCAACGCTCATGTAGTCGTGCTTGTCACCGCTGGGCGGCAGCTTGCTTTTATAGACTACTGAATAAGGCCCATGGCCCAGTGCTTTATCGGCATCTTTCAGCAAGCTGGCCAACGCCTGCTTTGCAGCAGGGTCATGCTGCGCCAGCAGCTGTTTGCCATGCTGCAGCACGGCTGGCTTCAGCAGCAGGGTTTGCGGGGTATCTTCCGCCGCAAAGGCTGACCGGGTTAACATAACAGCGGCCAGCAAAAGTAAAGCATACAGTTTCCTGATCATCATTTCCGTGAATTTATTAGGCTGTACTAAAATAATCATTACTTCATTGTATAACGCTTCATACTGATCACCGCACTTTGGGCGCCGTTATTCACCTTGTTGATGTAAATATAGGCGCGGTATTTTCCATCCGCTGTTTCTATCCAGGCGCCGGCTTCCTCTTTCAGGTTGATGGCGTAATCAGGCGCGTTGGCAATGTCCAGCTGCTGAAAGTCTATGTCGTCAATATAAATGCCGTATTTATCGCGCGCCAGGTTGTTATCACGCAGCGCCCATGCTTTACTGATCTTCGTTACCTTATTGACGCCTGGAGGTAATACTACACCCGGCAGATATTCCGATTTAGTACCAGGCGATACGAGTGAATGATTGAAGGCCACATTAGGCATAGCACGGTAGAGATACACAAGATCGATATTCGCTGCATGGGCGGCTGCATCAACTGCATCATAGGCTTTCATGTCTTCAATGGAGATAAAGCAGTTAGCCGCATCCATTACGGGAATGTCCAGCGCTATATCCATTCTGGCAATGGTATAAGGCCCCATGGAATAGTTAACCGTTTCACCATTGCTGCTTCTGGCAGAGAACTTAAAGCTGATTGTTTTACCACGGGCCTCTTCAGGTATGGTATAGAAGTACCGGAGAGTAACAGCGTTGGTGTCCTTGCTGAAATTCACCGTAGTGACGTTGCCCTGGTTGGTGGAAGGCGTTGCCACTTCAACGCCCACATCCACCCCGCTGCCGTCTGTATAGTAAGAACGGTGTTCCAGGTAGGTGGTGGCTGCCCCGGCGATGGAAGCTTCCACCTGTGCGGAAACAAGCTTTCCTTTGTCGCCCGGCAGCGCCATGGCATATGCAAACTCGATATTGTTGCCAACGATGTTGGGCCCCAGTGAACGTTTGATACAATCGTTCTGCAGGGCATCCTTCGGTACAGGCACGGCATAGGGTTCCTCCTTACAGGACGCCATCAGCAGCAACAGCGCCATTAACCAGGATGTATATTGAAAGTATTTACTCCTCATAAATCATGTTTTAATGTGATGATCACTGTTGAATGGATATATGCACGGTGTAGGTTTTTCTTACCTGGCGGTTGCCGGATACTACGGTGTAGCTGCGCGGGTTGGCCAGGTCTGAAAAATCCACTTTGCCGGTGATCTTGGGATCCAGCTTGGCGTCGGTAACCAGTGAGAACTGTGGGTATACGTTCTTCAAATCAGTGCCGTACTGCACTTCTGCATGTATGGTGCAGGCAGTTGTATCTATCACCGGTTTTTTTGGCGGTCAGCACTGTCTGGAAGTCTGATCCCAGCAATTGAAAATCGCTCACATAACATTCTGCACGGGTAGTGATCAGCAGCCCGTCCTCATCAACAGGAAAATCGTCCTTGGAGCAGCTTATCCATGCGAAGGCGCAGCACAGGAGCAGGGCCGTTAAGTATAAATATCTTCTCATGTTGCTATGTTTTATAACCATGGTGTATTCTGTGTAAGGTTAGGGTTGCGGTCTCGCTCACTCTGCGGGATCCTGAAAATATAATTCTGCTGGTACTCCCTCGGCGTGGTGTTCTGGTAGTAGCGTGTTACCTGCGCATTGTGTGTATCCATCCGCCAGACACCGGGTCCGCCAGGAGGTCCCCAAACCCTTTCAAGTGCACGCCAGCGGCGCAGGTCAAAACCGCGGTGGCCTTCACCAAACAGTTCTATGATACGCTCCTGTTCAATGGCACTGAAGAAAGCCTCTTTACTGGCAGTTTTCTCACCGCTTAAGGGCGGCAGGTTACCACGATGACGGATCTTGTTCAGGAGATCGATCGCGTCTGCCTGCGGACCATTCACAGCATTGGTAGCTTCTGCATACATCAGGTATACATCTGCCAGGCGCATTACCGGGAAGTTGTAATCCCCATCGCTGCGCCCCTGACCAGCGTAATTGCGCAGGAATTTGCGCAGCACGTAACCGGAATTACAGCCGTCTGTATTATAAGTAGTGTATTTTTCGCCGTCTATGGTTACCGGCTGGTTCCATGTTTTATAAATAAAGGGCACCCAGTTGGTAACTTTCAGCGAGGCCAGTCCTACACTTACTTCATAATCCCACATAATAGAAGCCTTCATGCGATAGTCGCGGTCAGCATAGCTGCGCGGATTTAAAGCAGAATTGGACGCTGTTCTTGCATTGGGCGCAGCAGGATTCATGGGTATCAGCTTGGGCGCAAAATCGCCGGTTATGGTAGACTGATACCTGTCTGCAATTTCATAGCGGGGCGATACCCAGCATTGGGAATTTTCGTGCGAGCGGCCCGCCACATCGCGCATCAGTTCTTCACCCTGGTTGGTACCGGTACCACCATGGTTGAAGGCCATGATCATTTCAGGATCGCCATTGGCTACCGGTGTAAACAGGTAATAGTAGTTGGGCAGCTTATCAGCTTTGCCCAGGCTGTCTATTTCACCGGGGGCGCCGCCACGGAAGAGGGTGAGGCCATAGTCGTTGATCACTTTACGGAAATCGGCCGCTGCGGCATTATAGGCAGCGGCAGCGGCTCCTTTATCTGCTGTGAAGCCTTCTAATTCCGGCCAGCCGAAATCGTTCCAGCAGGCCCAATAGAGCTGCAGTTTACCACGGAAGGCAAGGGCGGCGGCTTTGGAAGCACGTCCTATTTCAGGCGCTTTCACGGGCAGCTTCTCAAAGGCGTAGGTAAGATCAGCCATGATGGAATCTTTCACCTGTGCAATGGGCGTTCTGGCAATCGTTGCCACTTCCGCGTTACTGTACACGGTACTGCCAATGTAAGGTACATGTCCCCACATGGATATCAGCCTGAAATATACCATGCCTCGCAGCAGGCGTGCCTCGCCGATGATCCTTTCCAGATTGGGGAGGGAAGCAGCAGTGGCATTGGGCAGCATTTTGGTAACGTTATCTATCACGTAGTTGGCGCGGTTTACGCCGCCGTACAGGTTTTTGAACATCCTGTCAAAGCTGCCGCCATATCCGCTGGGATTATAGTTGCCGTCGCGATAGGCATCGCCATGCAGCAGATCGTCAGCAACAGTGCTGGTGCCGCGGGTCCTGAAGTATTCTCCATGGCCATCGAGATAATAGTCACGGTCAAACAGTGAACGCACGTTGGCATAGGCGCCCATAATAGCAAAGGTGGCATCGTCCTCTGTTTTCCAGTAGGATGCTGCGCCTAACTCGGTAGTGGGCTCCTGGTCCAGCAGGTTTTTCATACAGCCTGCAGTAAGGATACTCCAGGCCGACAGTATGCAAATGATGGATATTCTTAAAGATGATCGCTTCATAGTTTCAATGTTTTAAAGCCCCACGTTAAACCCGAATGAATAAGACTTATTCAATGGATATGCATCGCTTTTGTTACCTGTCTTTTCCGGGTCCAGTCCACGGAAGGAAGTGATGGTAGCCAGGTTCTCGGCAGATCCGAAGATCCGGAAGCTGCTGATGCCGATACGTTTCAGTAAACTGCCGGGAAGCGCGTATCCCAGCTGGATGTTTTTCAACCGCAGGTAGCTGAGGTTATCCAGCCAGAAGGTGGTCTCTTCCCTGTTGGCATTGCCGCCCAGACGGGGCCAAAGACCATCGCGGTTATCAACAGACCAGGGATTGGTCCAGTGCGCCTCCGTGGCAGCATAGCGTTGTGCGGAGAAGTTTACGTCGTTATAGTTATTGATCCAGTAATCCTTACGGCCGGCAGCACCCTGGAACAGGAAGGAAAAATCGATCCCTTTCCAGGAAAGGTGCCCGCTGAACGCATAGTTGGTGGTGGGCCTGTCGCGTTGTGTATGCGGATAGGCTTTCTTATCGTTGCCATCTATCTTACCGTCGCCGTTCAGGTCTTTACGGAGGATGTCTCCGGGAGAAGCGCCCTGCGGAGTGGCATTATAAACGTCCTGCCAGCTTTGTGCAATGCCGGTGTCTTCATAGGTATACAGAAAATGGTAAGGCATGCCGATGAATGTCCAGCCCCTGGCAAGGAATTCATTCCATGTTTTTAACACAGTGGCGTTATAGGATGCATTGATGTTGAAGCCGTAGCGTATCTGCCCGATCTTATCTGCCCAGCTAAGGTTGAGCTCTACGCCGCGATTACGCAGGTCGCCGATGTTCCTGCGCGGAGCAGTATATGCGCCGGTGAGGAGGATAGACATTTCAGAAGGACGGTTCATACCGGTGGTAAGACGGTTATAGTAATCCAGTTCCGCAGTAAGGCGGTTATCCAGGAAACCCAGGTCCAGACCAAGGTTGAACACACGTGTAGTTTCCCAGCTCAGATCCTGGTTCACCATCTTCCGGTTAACAAAGCCTTTCTGTATGGCATTGGTATAGTAGTTCAGCTGTGACAGTGTTTCCTGCTGCTCATACCTTCCTACCCCGCTGTTGTTACCGAGGCTGCCGTAAGACGCGCGTATCTTGCCGCGGGTGAGGAAGCGGCGGGTAAAGCGATGGATGAACTGCTCTTCTGTAAAATGCCATCCCGCTGCAATGGAGGGGAAGAAACCAAACTGGTGCCCCGGGAGGAATTTGGATGAACCGTCGTAACGGAAATTAGCCTCCAGCAAATACTTATCAAAAGCCGTATAGTTCACGCGGCCGATATAAGAACGCAGGCCTTCCGTGCCGGAGTTGCCACCGGTACCCTGTATGTCCGTGAGCGCTGCATCCACTTCATGCAGGGTGGGATGCAGGCGGTCGTTCCGGGATGTAGCCTGATAACGGTCATACCAGTACTCCTCACTATAGGCGGCCATGGCGCTTACCTGGTGGTGGCGGGCAATGGTCTTTTCATAATTGAGGCGGCCGGTGAGCATGGTTTTGTAACCGGTATTGGTATAGTTACCTACCCCTGCATTAGCGCCCACGTATATACGGCTGCCGAAAGAATTGGTCTGGAAGTTATAGGAAGTGTTGGGGGTATTGGCGTTCCAGCGGAACTGGTTATAATAGTTCAACGCATAGTCAATACGGCCCGTAAGCCCTTTCAACGGCGACCAGTCCCAGTAGATGCTGCTATTTGCTTCCTGCCTGTTCTGCCGGTTCAGCGTGTTCATGTAAACAGTATAGGGGTTATAGGCCTGCGGATCTTCGTTGTAGGCCATTACCCCCCCGTAATGACCGGTGGCAGGATCATAGGGAGTAATACCTGCAATAGCATAACGCATGTCAAAACCAGCCGTATTGCCTGGATTATCATCTGTAAAACCATCCTCCAATGCATACACGAACTTCGTCCAGTTACCATAGAACTTAACGCCCACATTCATATTCTTTCGCAGTTTGGCATCATAGTTAAAGCGGGCGCTGTATCGCTTAAAATCATTATTGATCTGCAGGCCTTTCTCATCCTGTACGCCAACAGAGATAAAGAAGTTGGTATTTTCCGTACCACCGGATGCGGAGAGATTGTATTGCTGCATCTGCCCGTCGCGCATGATGATATCCCACCAGTCGGTATTGGGGTAACGCAGGGGATCTATCATACCCATGGCCATCCATTGATCAATGGTGCCGTTTTTGAAGAGGAAGAGCGAGGGCAGCGTGTTTACTGCCGCGAGCCGCTGTTCCAGTGTAAGCGCGCGCGGATAGTCTGCCAGGAACTTGTATGCCTTTGTTGGCTTTACCAGCGCAAAGTTGGAATTGAAATTGATCTGCGTTTTACGTTGCCCCTTACCGGAGCGGGTAGTAATGAGGATTACGCCGTTGGCGGCCCTGGAACCGTATACTGCGGCAGAAGCAGCGTCTTTCAGTACGGAAATACTTTCCACATCATTCATGTTGATGCGGTTGATGTCTACATCGGGCATACCATCCACCACTACCAGCGGACTTGCATTGTTAACCGTACCCAGGCCGCGAATGACAAGGTCGGCGGAATTCCTGCCTGCCATACCGGAGGCCTGTGTAACAGACAGTCCGGGCACCAGTCCCGACAACGCGGAAGATGCATTCGGTACAGAACGGCTGGCCAGCTGCTGATCTACCTTTACGGCAGATACCGCGCCTACCAGGTTCACTTTCTTCTGTGTACCGTAACCTACTACCACTACTTCTCCCAAAGCTTTCTGATCGGGTTTTAGCTGTACATTGATAATGCGCTGCCCGTTGAAAGGTATCTCCGTTTTTCTCAAATCCCATTGAGCTGAGCACAAGCGTTGCCTGGGATGATCTTATGGCCAGTGAGAACTTTCCTTCGTTATCTGTTACAGCGCCATTAGCGGTGCCTTTTACAGAAACGGTAACACCGGGTAAGGCCTGGTTGGCATCGTCTGTTACGCGGCCGGTTACTGTTCGTTGTTGCGGCTGCGTAGTATCCTGCCTGAATAAGTTTACTGCCACCGGTACTGCGGCATGGGCTGCGGGAACAGCGAAAGCTATAAATACCAATACAAGCAGTGCCTGTACGGCATGCAGCCAGCGTGGAAACGGGAAGCGTAGAAATTTCTGCATGATGTTGTTAGTTTGGTATAAGACAAAAAGGTAACTGCACACACGTTTTCGTGTATGTTATAAGGATAGCTGCACGGGTCAGTTCCTGATCGGTGCAATCGTTTGCATGTAAATTGCTGGGCGTATTTTGTACTACATGTTCATAAAGTGGAAGTTTAGTTTTTAAAAAGTGATGACGTTTCGACTTTTCGGACAACTAGTGCAATCGTTTGCACTCCTGAAGCATTAAAAGTCCATTGGCTGAAAGTTCATAGTTGGAAATTTAACGATTGATCAAGATGTTGGTTTAAATCTGACGACGTGATTGCTTTTGCTCTTCTATACGTGGAAATCCATATTAAACACTCATACTGAAGCATTTAACGTGGAAAAAGTAAGTCCTCTTGAAACAAATGTATAAAAAAACAATCGATTGTAAGAAAAATATTTCCAGGAATTTTATGTATTTCGGCGCACGCAATGCATCCTGTATTAAATTTAACAATGTCCCTGACCCATATGAAGTACTTATTTTTAGGATCCATCCTGTTACTCAGCACTCTTTATTCCTTTGCCCAGCGCAATCTATCCGGCAGTATGCAAGGTAGTCATTATACCTACGTATACCGCCTGGCTCCCCGCGAGGCAGACGCATTGAGGAACCGGAACGGTTTCAGAAAGGCTGCTGAAAAATATCTCCACTCCTTAACAGACTCTTTTCCTGCAGGCGCAAAGATCCCTGCGCTGCAGCCGGGCAATTACCTGCTGCTGAACGCCCGTGGCGATCAAATGAAGTACCGGTTGTACACCACTCCCGACCTGAACGTGAAAACCATCAGTAACGCTCACGACCTGTCTGTTGCCGTACACTCCAAACAAGGGGCATTGATCAGTGACGCCACTGTTATGGTAAAGAAAAAAAAATTGACCTATCAACCTGCCACCAATACCTATGGCGTAGTAAAACCGCGGAGGGAAGGCGAAGTAAGGGTTTACTATAATAATACCAGTTACGCGTTTCCCATGCAAAAGAACAGGACACGGCGGCCTTTTCTGCGCAACCTGCCTTACAGTTTTCCGCTTAAGTATATGTTANCCCCCTTCCGCCACAAACAGCGCGCTGATTACAATGGCGCTTACTTTACAGGCCCTGTGCCCTATGAAAAAGGATTCAGGGGTTTTATGGCCTTCAATAAACCTAAATATAAACCGGGAGACACGGTGTTCCTGAAAGCGTTTGTAGAAACGGCCAGCGGCAAACTCGTAAACAGGCCCCTCCTGCTACGCCTCAGCACCGAATATTTTGATACAGATACTATCCTGGCGGTGATCCAGCCTTACCGGCCGGGCGGCTATACTTACCAGTTGGTATTATCCGACAGCCTGGATATTGACCTGGATGAGGAATACCTGCTCACCCTTGAAGAAGAACGCAGCAGAAAGTATGACCTGGAGGAATACGATGGCGACCTGGACGAAGATGCATATGCCATAAAACGAAAGGTATTGATGCGCGGTAAGTTTGAATATGAAGAATATGAACTGGAGGCTGTCACCTTCCAGGCGCGCAGCAGCCAGGCAACACATTGCAACGGCGAACAGCTATCCATCTTCCTGAAAGCTGCGGATGAAAACGGGATGGCCGTAATGGACGGCCGTGTGAACATAGTCGGTAAAAACCGGTCCCTAACAGCGCCCATAGCTTTTATGCGCCGCGGGACCTTTTTACCAGATACACTGTGGACACACAGTCAGACGCTGGAAAGCATCGGGGATACAAAAGTACTTATACCCGACAGCATCTTCCCTCCTGCTGACTTTAACTATGTGATCGAGTGTTCCTTCCTGAATACCAGCAATGAACTGCAAACAAAAAACCTTCAACAGACCTACCGGCACAACCCCGAAAGCATTTCATTTACCTTGCAGCGGGACAGCCTTGCCATCAGCTACCAACTATCCGGCAAAGCCGTAACCCGTACAGGTATGCTGTATATCACCGGAAAGAGTGGCGACACGATCCAAACCCGCCCCATTTCCATGCCGGCCCTTGTTAAAGTAAATCCCTTTGCTGCGGCATACAAGGTAAGCTGTGATGGCCTTCGTGATGAATACCAGCTGCACCGGGAAGAAGGAATGATATCCTGTCTCAGCTTAATGACATATGATACTGTGGAAGTACAACTGGTAAATCCCCGCCGCCTGCATGTATGGTACACCATTTTTGCGGGCAATAAAATAGTGCTGAAAGGCTACGGGGATTCACTTAACTACCGTGAGAAGATTACAAAGCCGGGCAATTACTATGTTTCCCTCCAATACATCTATGCAGGTCAGGTTTACAATAAAAATTACAGCATACCTTATAAAGACAGGATACTGAATATCCATACAGACCAACCCGCATCCGTATACCCCGGGCAGCAGCTACGGATAGGTATACACGTAACGGACTATAAAGGAGATCCTGTACCCGGCGCAGATATAACGGCTTATGGGTATACCGGCAAGTTTAAAGCAAACGCTCCCGCCATTCCCTACCTCGGTAAAAATTACCCGGCCCGCCGCTGGTATCAGTTCCCGGACCTGCAGGCAAAAGAGACAATGGAACACCAGGCGGCGCTTGACTGGCAACGCTGGAGCCGGGAACTGCAGCTGGACACGGTGGAATACTATAAATTCCTGCATCCCGAAGGCATCTATATTAACCGGGAGCCCGCAGCAGACAATATCACCCAGGTAGCTCCCTTTGTTGTAAATAAAGGCAAAGCGGAATCCATTCAGCTGCTATATATCGACGAAGTACCTGTTTTCTACCTTCATGCACAGCAAGTGCAGCGCTACAGTTTCCGGGTAACGGAGGGCAGGCATAACATACGCCTTCGCACCCTTAACCAGCTGATCACTATAGACAGTGTATGGGTGACCAAGGGTATGAAAACCTTCCTGTCTGTTGATGTGAATGTACCCCACAAGCATGTAAAGGTCACCAAAATGCCCCACCAGCTCAGCAAATATGAACTGCAGCTGTGGAGTAAATACATGCTGCTCATCAACAACAATTTCGGTGAAAACTTTGCCTATATACACCAGGAACCCAACTATACGTTATTGCACAAGGGCAGCGGCTACTACCCATCCGCCATACTTGCAGGACCCTTTGGCAATAAGTGGGCCAGCCTGGTGGTGAAGAACAAGTTTAAACAGCCCTTTGAAGCGGAAGGTTCCTGGGAGTATACTATCAGCAAGGGACTGATACGTCAAAAACAATTTAACCATCAATTTCATCTGCCAACAGGATTGCTGCCCGGCTTTTCATCCCATAACTTCCGCGATTTTGTACTCACAGAAAAAGAAATTGACAGTCTCTGGCAGGATTACCTGGATATCCGCAGCTATACCGCGGATCTTTTCCTCAATAATACCTCGGATGGAACCGGCAACGGGTGGCTGCGCATAGGGCCGCCGGTTGATACAGCCAATAAAAAACTGTTTGTAAAGAACATTATCCTCTTCCGTTATGACAATCCTGATTTTATAGCCATATACCCCGGTAGCAGAACTGATCTAGGCAATCTACCCCCCGGAGACTATCGTCTGCTTTTCCTGTTGAAAAGGAACCGCTACATTATTAAGGACAGTGTAACCATACTGCCCGATGGCACCAATTACTACAGTATGGAAAATATGGAACAGCAAGCTGCAGACAGCACCAGCATCCGTATTGCCAGGATCATAGAACAACGTGCACTGCAACACGGATACAGGCAGGGCAGCTATGAGCTGGACGAGATCAAGGAAACATTCAATGAACAATATCTCAACCCGGCCACTTTTGCAGAAGTGATCAACGGTGTAGTGCTTGATGAATTCAATACGCCGCTACCAGGAGTTACCATCCATGTAAAAGGAACAAAGGTAGGAACCCTTACTGACAAAAATGGCAAATTCAGCCTGCGGGCGCCATCCAAAGGCACCATCGTGATCAGTTTCATTGGGTATGTTGCCCAGGAGATCAAAGTGGGTAAGCTGGACTTTTATCGTATTCAACTCACGCTGTCCAACTTCTCTTTGCAGGAAGTAGTAGTAAGCGGATACGGTGTAAAGCATAAAAGATCCCTTACCGGCGCAGTAACCAGGGAGTATAACGGATTGCTCCAGGGGAAGGTAGCGGGTGTTATTGTAAGAGGAGTAAACACCAACAGCGTTAACAGTCAACCGTTGATCATTGTAGACGGCCTGCCCTACAACGGCAGTATGGCAGATCTGGATAAAACGCAGCTGGCCAATGTGGATGTATTAGAAGGCGATGAAGCCATCGCTATGTTCGGCGAAAGAGCGGCAGCGGGCGTTATTGTGGTTACTACAAATAAAATGGCCCCATCCGGCAACCCTGATGTAACGCTGCCCGGTAATACACTGCGCCACAATTTCCGCGATCATGCCTACTGGCAGCCCGCCCTGCTGACAGATGCCAACGGGAATGCCTCCTTCCAGGTAACATTTCCCGATGATATTACCAGCTGGCGCACTTTCGTTATTGCTATGAACGGTAAGCGGCAATCCGGCATCCTGGAACAGCGCATTCAGTCATTCAAAGCCCTGAGTGGCAATATAAGTCTTCCGCAGTTTGCCATAGCAGGTGATACTATGCACGTGATCGGCAAAACACTGAATTACCTTTCAGACAGCATTGCCGTAAAAAGAACGTTCTCCGTGAATAATACCCTGTTCAAAGAAGACAGCCTTCACCTGCGCAATTCCTGGATCGATACTTTTGCCATCAGCGCCGGCAACCCTGATTCGCTGAAGCTGAAGTACACGGTACAAAGATCCAATGGCTATTTTGACGGTGAAGAAAGGGCCATACCGGTTTACCCGCAGGGCGTACCGGCAACCTCGGGTATGTTTGCGCCTTTATACAGGGATACCACTTTTCAGCTGTCGCTGCCGCCCGATACCAGCGCCATACAGCTCTATGCAGAAACTTCTTTACTGCCGGTGTGGTACGAAGAAGCAGAAAACATTCACCGCTATGAATATTACTGTAACGAACAGCTGGCGTCTAAACTCAAGGCATTGCTGGCACAAAAGAAAATAGACCGGCTCCTTCAACGTCCCTTTAAAAATGAAAAACACATCCGCGAGCTGATCAAACAGCTGGGCCAGGGCAAATCACAGACCGGGCTCTGGGGATGGTGGGCCAATACCCACCCGTCCACCTGGATTTCCCTGCATGTGATAGAAGCGCTGATGGAAGCCGAAAAGAACGGCTATCCCATTTCCATAGACCGGAAACTGCTGACAGATTATCTTATTTATAACCTGGACAGCTACCACGGTACTGAAAAGATCGCCGCTCTACACCTGCTGCGGCAACTAGGCGCCCAGGCAGATTTCAAGTCATATATCACCGCCATTGAAAAATCTGCTGCTACCCGCTCACTGTATGAACAGCTGCGGCTTGCCGAGCTTAAACAACAGCTAAACCTTCCCCTGGTATTGGACACCTTTATCCGCAAACAACAGCATACCATGTTCGGCAACACTTACTGGGGTGAAGACGGCTATCTGTTCTTTGACAACGCTATACAAAACACCTTGTGCATGTACCGTATGCTGAAAAGGACTGGCGGCTATGATGATCTGCTGCAAAGAACACTCGCTTATTTGCTGGAACAGAGAAAAAGCGGTCACTGGCGTAATACGTATGAAGCATCGCTGATACTGGAGACGATCCTGCCGGATCTGCTGGATGCAAACCACCACCTGCAGCCTGCCACTTTAAGCATGCGTGGCGGGGAACAAATGACCATCACTTCCTTCCCTTTCTCCAAAACGATCAGTAACAATGAAACGCTAAGCATCAGCAAGCAAGGCAGTATGCCGGTTTATTTTACTGCGTACCGCCGCTACCGGGATCCTCATCCTGCAAAGCTTTCGGGCAATTTTGAAGTAAGCAGTTCTTTTGAGCAGAACGGTCAGCCGCTTGGTTTGCTAAAGGCAGGCGCACCGGTAATGCTAAAGGTAACGGTACATGTAAAAGCAGATGCTGACTATGTAATGGTGGAAATACCGATCCCTGCGGGTTGTTCCTACAGAAATAAAATGCAGTCATATGGCAGAAATGAAGTGCATCGTGAGTACTTCAAAAACAAGGTAAGCATCTTCTGCAGCAGCCTGCGCAAGGGTAAACACGTATTCACCGTTTCATTACTGCCCAGGTACACCGGTGTTTATACCCTTAATCCCGCCAGGGCGGAAATGATGTATTTTCCTATATTTAACGGCCGAGAAGCCATAAAAAAAGTGCACATAGAATAGAACATTTAAACGGAACAACGTCATGCAGATATACCAGCAAATGATTGAGCTGAAAGAAAGATCCAGGGGTTTTCACCTGATCACCGCAGAAGTGCTGCATGCACTGCCGCAGATCAGCCAGCTGACCAGCGGCATGTGCCAGGTTTTTATTCAGCATACCTCTGCATCGCTTTGTATCAATGAGAACGCTGATCCCACCGTACGGGTAGACTTTGAAACCTTCTTCAATAAAGCCGTGCCTGAAAACGACCCGGATTATATACATAATGATGAAGGCCCGGACGATATGCCGGCCCACTTGAAAGCAGCCATCCTCGGCAGTTCCGTGATGATACCCATCCGGAACGGCCGGCTGGCGCTGGGTACCTGGCAGGGAATTTACTTGTGCGAGCACCGCGATTATGGCGGCAGAAGAAGGCTCGTTATCACCGCCTGGGGAGCATAGCCTTCACCGCTTTCTTCCCCTTCTTTTTACCGCTGCATAAAGCAATAAGCGCGGCAGTAGCTACGGTACACAGCACTACCTTTCCGATCAGGCGGGTAGGGCTGTGTTTCCATTCCGCTTTCCATCCCCACTCAGCAAAGATATTGGGCACATGCCCCTGCTTCAGGTCATCCACAATGCCTTCCACCACGTTCACCCTGTCTGCCAGCAGCAGGGGTATCCAGTGGCCAAAGCTGCCTTCGCTGTAGTTAAAGGCATAGCGGCGTATTTTTCCGCTCAGGCCGGAGGGTGGTACAGATGTGCCGAAAACAGCAGACACAGAAGGACGTTCATTTGAATGCAGTACTTCAACGCTCAGCGGCTGCGGCGGCGGCGCCTGGTAAGATAAACGTTTATGATCATCGCCATTATACCGCTTCATTGGGTAGGTAGGATCATTCTCAGGATCAGCGTCAATGCCCCAACCTTTAATATGTGCAAACTGATTGTTTTGGTCTTCCATGGTAATGTCTTTTAAGCATTTGCAGATGGTGGAATCAGCACCGGCTTGATACAGCCGTCGAGCTTGGAGGAGAAGATCTGGTAAGCGTCTGCCACTTCCTCCAGTGGTATACGATGGGTGATGATGTCGCTGGGCTTTACCCTTCCCGACATCACATGATCGATCAGTTTTGGCAGCAGGCGTTTCACAGATGCCTGGTTGGCCCTGATGGTAATGCCCTTGTTCACCACGTTACCGATCGGTATCAGGTTGCCTGTCGGGCCATACACACCTACTATGGAAACAATACCGCCCTTCTTTACTGAATTAATGGCCCAGTGCAGGGCAGTTGCAGATCCCGCCTGCAGTAACATCTTTCTGCCGGTGATGGTTTGCATGGCGCTTCCTGCCGCTTCACAGCCTACTGCATCAATACATACGTCTGCACCGAAATAATCTGTAGTCTTTTTGATGAACAGTACGGGGTCGCCCAGGGAGCGGAAATTATAGGCTTCGCATTGTGCATAGGTGCGTACAAAATCCAGCCGGTATTCCAGGTGATCAATAACGATCACACGGCCTGCGCCAAACAGCCAGGCGCTTTTGGCGGCCATAATGCCTACTGGTCCCGCTCCGAATACTACCACCGTATCCCCTTTCCTGATACCGCCCATTTCTGCCGCCTGGTAACCCGTAGGAAAAACATCCGTCAGCAGCACTGCATCATCAGGATCCATACCAGCGGGTATTATTTCAGGGCCAATATCTGCATAAGGCACGCGCACATATTCTGCCTGTCCGCCATCATATCCGCCAGCGGTATGCGAGTAGCCAAAGATGCCGCCCACAGCCGTAGCCTCGGGATTGGATTCATGGCAATTGCCAAACAGGCCCTGTGTGCAGAAGGGACAAACGCCACAGGCAATATTGAATGGCACCAGCACATGATCGCCGGGCTTCAGCCGCTGCACTTCCGATCCTACTGCTTCCACTACACCGGTGAACTCGTGTCCAAAGGTCATTCCTACACGGGTATCCGGCACCAGCCCGTGATACAGATGCAGGTCAGACCCACAGATACAGGAGCGGGTAACGCGTACAATCGCATCGCCGGGATGCAGCAGTTCAGGATAGGGCTTGTTGAAATCCGGGCGAACCCTGTAAGGGCCGCGATAGTTCATAGCAAGCATGGTAAATGGTTTTATGTAAGGAACAGAAAAACCATACCAATTGTGTCTTTACCACGCATGACGCAGTGCCGTCACCTGTTCTTGCGCCATTATCTGAACGTTATGAGGAAAATTGTATACAAAAGAAACCGGGCTATTCAAAGGAAGACTTCCCCGAATAGCCCGGCGGTTGTTATTGTTGATCCGCTTTTTTTACTGTATTGCTTTCAGCATTTCTTTCACGGCTGCTTCCAGCTGCGTATCTTTCCCTGCCAGGAAATCTTCATAGCGCAGCGGTACGCGTATATCCGGCTCTACCTGCAGGTTCTCTGTAGGACGGCCTTCCGCGCCAATGGTAGCCACCATCGGGATACCGAATACCAGTGTAGGATCAATCTGCCTTTCCCACCATACAGCGGTACCTGTACCTGCTACCGGCATACCGATCAGCTTACCTGCATGTCCCTGTTTATATACATAAGGGAAGATGAATGCATCGCTGTAATTGCTTTCGCTCATCAGTACACAGCTGGGGCGCTGCCATTGTCCCTGCGGTTCGCCGCCTTTCACTTTCTCTCCCTGCGGCGCAAACTCCAGGTACTTCTTACCGCTGAGGAAATTGTACAGGTCATCATGCAGCCATCCGCCACCATTGAAACGGGTATCAACGATCAGGGCCTGTTTCTCGCGGTTCTTGCCCATCACTTCATCGTATACAGAACGGAAGCTGGCGTCATTCATACCCTGTACATGTACATAACCTACCTTACCATTGCTGAGGCGGTCCACCATTTTACGCATGTTGTTGATCCAGCGTTTATACATCAGGGTGCCTTCTTCGCCATCGCTGATGGGTTTCACGGTTTCATCCCAGCGCTTTTGTGTGGCGGGGTCATAAATGCTTACCAGTACATTGTTACCGGCTTTGCGGTTCAGCAATGCTGACCAGTCTGTCAGCGTACTGATGGTAACGCCGTCTATTTTTTCTATTACCACGCCTTTCTTCAGTTTGCTGGCAGCTTTATCAAAAGGCCCGCCGGCAATCACTTCGTCTACTTTCAGTCCGTCTGCTTTATAGGTTTCATCATACAGCAGGCCCAGTGATGCGGTGTTATCGCCATCCGGGCGCTGGGGAGAATAACGGCCGCCGGTATGTGAACCGTTCAGCTCTCCCAGCATTTCGCTCAGCAGTTCCTGGAAATCATAGTTGTTGCTGATATGCGGCAGGAAACGGGCGTAATTGTCATGGTACATTTTCCAGTCCATACCACGGATGGTAGGATCATAGAATTTCTCTTTTACCTGTTTCCAGGCATGGTCCAGGATGTAAGCGCGCTCTGCTTCCTGGTTCAGGATCATTTCTGACCTGATGGCAACCGGTGTGATCTTACCGGAAGCTGTTTCTACTTTTACCACGCTGCCGTTATTGCTTACAAAGATGGTATTGCCATCCTTGCTCAGCACTATGCTGCCGGGACTGCCGCCCAGTTTGGCCAGTATCTTGGTATCGCCGGTGCGCGGCTCTGTTACCCACAGGTCATAACCCTTTTCAAACGCAGCGGTGTAATACAGTTTGCTGGCATCTTTATTCAGCACGTAATCGCTGATGGATGCGCTGTTAATGGTTAAGCGAATGATCCTGTTCTCCAGGTTATCAAAGTCCGGCGTGAAGGGCTTTTTCGGCGCCGCAGTATCTTTTGCTTTTGCCGTAGTGGTATCCTTACCTTTTGCTGCGGCATCTTCTTTTTCCTTCAGCAGGTTGAACTCATCTTTGGTGAGCTTGTATTTATCATACGTTTCCTGGTCAAAGAATACGGCATAAACATCCGTTTCCCTGCTGCCTTGCCGGGCCAGTGATTTACGGCCATCGCGGCTGGTTTCCCAGGTAAGTATGCGTCCGTCTGCATGCCACTTGCTGTTGCTTTCACCAAAGCCGCTGTTCACGGGGTATATAATAGCGCCCTTACCATCTGTCGGTATCAGGGCGGCGTTGCGTGATCCAAAGAAGCCCTGCTGATCATCTGTTACGATCCATTTGCCGTCCGGGCTCCAGGCAAAGCTCCAGTCGCCGTCTGCATAAGAGTGGTTGTGTCCTTTAGGCAGCATTACACGGGTTTTACCGGTGGCAACGGTAAATACTTTCAGCACGTTGCGGTCTTCAATATAAGCGATCTCCTTGCCATCCGGTGAGAATACCGGTTGATACTCTTCTGCAGGTGTTGCTATCAGTGGCTCTTCCTTTAACACCGTGGCGGCAAAGAAATAGGGATCTTCTTTTCTTACGATGGTGCTCTGGTAAATATCCCAGTTACCATTTCTTTCAGCGGCGTACACCAGTTTCTTTCCATCAGGCGACCACGCCACCATTCTTTCCTGCTGCGGTGTACTGGTAATGCGTTTGGTCATATTACCTTCCACGCTGCTTACAAACACTTCGCCACGGGCGATGAAGGCCATTTCCTTTCCGTTGGGGCTCATGGCAAATTCAGTGATGTTGCCGTTGATGGGAACATATTTCTCGATACCGGCGCGGCCATCGTTAAAGATCTTTACATTTACTTTCTTTGGCTGTTCTCCTTCATTCAGCGTATAGATCTCCCCGTTATAGGTAAAGCACAAAGTATTATTGGCAGACCTGGACAAATGCCTTACGGGGTGTTTATCAAAACGGGTGAGCTGCTGCGCCTTCCCTTTTTCCGTCAGCGATGTTTTGAACAGGTTCTGTGAAATGCCGCCGCTTTCGCTCAGGAAGTAGATCGTGTTATTATCGCCAAACAGCGGCTCACGGTCTTCACCTGCATAATCAGATACCTGCTGGTAGGTTCCCTTGTTAATGTCAAACACCCATATATCCCTGGTAACGGCAGATACGTGGTGCTTACGCCAGGGATCCTCATAACCTTTACGGTCCTGGAACACCAGCTGGTCTCCTTTGGCGTTATAGTGTGCAAACTCTGCGCCTGCTGCGCTCAGCAACACTGACCGTCCGCCGGTAACAGGCACGGTATACAGGTTGTTGAACAAGCGCGGTGATGCAAAGCGTATACTGGCGGCAGGCGCATTGCGTCCGCTGCCAAACAATACCTGCTTATTGTCTGGTGTAAAATCGTAGGGATAGTCTGCGGCGCTGTTGGCGGTCAGCCTTACCGGCGTTCCTCCGGCTGCAGGCATCACAAACACGTCGAAGTTGCCGTAACGGTCGCTGGCAAAAGCCAGGTGCTTACCGTCGTGACTCCATACGGGCATCATGTCCTGCGCCTCATGGATGGTGAGCGGAACGGCCACTCCCCCGCTGGCGTCTACCCGGTAAATATCCCCCTTATAACCAAAGGCAATGGTTTTGCCATCTGGTGAGATCGCTGGGTACCTGAGCCATAAGGCATTGTCCTGGGCATAGGTAGCTGCGGCCAGGAGACAGGCCGCACAGGCAATAAATAATCGTTTCATAAAAGTGTAAGCGTTCAGATTTTGTTAAAAGCAGCGGGGTAAACCGGCTGCGCTCTCGTATTGGTTGGTCGCAAATTATGAAAAACAGGGGTTAAAAGGGTAGCATAATGACAAGTGGCGTTTTCAGCGGATGAAAGCCCGTCTTTTTGCCCAAAACGAGGGCGCAACTCTACACTACTCCCTGGTTAATCCGCCCTGGTACAGGGTTCAGGAGGGTACTGGCATAATTGATGCATTTCATCTATCAAACAAAATTACCAGACTATGAGAGTGATAGGAACTAAAACACACGGATACCTGGACTACATTGTAGGTGTGCTGCTGATCATTGCACCCTGGGTATTAGGCTTTGCCGATAATGGCATAGAAACCTGGCTGCCCGTTATCCTGGGGGCAGGCGCTATATTATACAGCCTGCTCACCAATTATGAATTGGGCGTATGGCGGATGATCTCCATGCGCACGCACCTGGTGCTGGATATGCTGAGTGGTTTACTGCTGATGGTGTCTCCCTGGCTGTTCGGCTTTGCCGACTATATCTGGGCGCCCCACTTTATTGTAGGCCTTATTGAAATAGGCGCTGCAATGATGACGGAGAAGAGGCCGCATGCAGCAGCGCAGCACGTTCACCATACCAGGCCCGTTCATTAGGATATACCGTAGCATCAACGAATTTGCCACTCCTGTGATCACCGAAGGTAAAAGCACTGTATCCGTACAGTGCTTCTTTTATTATTTGTACTTTTAAGCTATGGCAGACCATCCATACACCATCGTTAACAACGAAAAAGAGATGCAGTTCGAATTTGCACTGGAAGGTGAAAAGGCTTTCCTCTCTTACCGGTTTTATAAGAAGGACATTGCCTTTATGCATACCACCGTACCCAAAGCGCTGGAAGGCAGGGGTATTGCCACCGCCCTGGCTAAAGAGGCCTTCCGCTATGCGGCTACCCTTCACAGAAAGGTAATGGTATACTGTCCCTTCGTAGCCGGCTTTGTTAAAAATCACCCTGAATACCGCCCGCAATTAGACCCGGAATACCATCGTCACGGCTAAGTAAAATTTAAAAAAATAAGAATTTCTAAACAACTATTTATCAATCTATAGTGCGAGAATTCTCCTATCGTCATCGCCTGCACGTTTTGACGGCTGGCATAATTTTCGATATTTGTGGGCAAATCGTAAACACACAGCAAAATTTTTACCATGAAGAAGTTATTGATAGCCCTTGCGGCAACAGCGGTATTCGCCGCCTGCCACAACAATGCTGAGAATGCAGCTGCTATTGAAAGCGCAAAACAGGCTACTATTGATTCCATCAACACCGCCAACGCAGAAAAAGCCCGTGCAGAAGCTGAAGCAAAAGCCGTTGCCGCTAAAAAGAAAAGTACGGCTGCTCCTGCTGCCGCTACTGAAAGCAGCACCGCCAGCACTTCCGCCGCAGGTACTGCCGCTCCTGCCAAGAAAAAAGGATGGAGTCATACCGCTAAAGGCGCTGTAGTAGGCGCTGGTGCAGGCGCCATCACCGGTGCTGTGGTAAACAAGAACGACCGCGTTAAAGGCGCTGCTATCGGTACCATCGTAGGTGCAGGTGTAGGCGCTGGCGTAGGTGCTATTGTTGACCATGAGAAGAAAAAGAAAGAAACCCGCAAGCAATAGGCAAATATTAACCGTCTGATATATCAAAAAAAGGTGTCTCAACAAAAGGGACACCTTTTTTTAATGCCTTTTATGCAGGCTTATACCTCCTTATAACATCCGTATTGCTGATCCAGCCAGGAGAAATCACATTCCAATGCCTTGCGGTCCCAATCAGCGGTGTTGGCACAAGCTTCATAGGTGGTTTGTAAAAAGGCCATTAGTGTCTCTTCGGGATCGTCTGCCTGCTGTACCTCGTCATAATTAAGCAGGAACTCTCCCAGATCCTTGCTATAGAAAGCAGCAGCCGGCTGCACCGCCTGCTCACCAAATGCCGCATTACCCGGGTAGCAATACGCATAGAACGCAACATGGGGATACTGCTCATTGCCTGGCCAGCAACCACAGGAGCTCACTTCCTTTGAGTAAGACTCCTGCATGATCACTGCAGGCATGTGGGGCGCCTTCCCGGGATGCGGCGGAGCATCTCTTCCGGAAAACCGCGTAACAGCCAGGTCAAAGCCTCCCCAGAACAGATGAACGGGACTGCTTTTACCAGTAAAGCGGGTTCTGAAACGGCTTAGTACATTATGCACCTTTACAAGGGCCTGCCAGTAGTCCTCCATTCTCTGCGGGTCGTATGCACGTTGTACATGATCTTCATCAAAAGGAACTGCTCCCTCCATTTCGCTGGGCATTTTGTGGATATTAACGGGTACTCCTGCCGCCTTTAACTTCTGCATCACCTCCGTATAGAAGTCTGCCACGGTCCGCGCGCTTAATGCCACGGTTTCCCTGCTGCCTTTACTGGTGGTGATCACCAGCTGATGATGGTGAAAATCGAAGTCTATCTGGAAGATACCATGCTCATAAGGCATGCTTCCTGTGGTGAGTCCCTGCGAGCTGACATACAAAGTAACATGCCAGGAGTGATTTAACCAGGGCGTCTGCCGGAGGCGGATCTTTCCCACTATCTGCGTCCATAAATGAACCGCTGACAGCGTGTCCCTGAGCTCGGCATATTTCAACACAGGCCACTGGCCCTGCTGTAAAGGTGCACTTTCCATAACTTAGCCATTAAAAATGAAGAGATCAGACTTTCAATAGTAATTTACTGAAAATATGACGGTGTTTTTTTACCGCTCTTCACCCAGGCTTCTCATAGGCTTCTCCTTGTTCCGGGTCTTTAGTTAATAAGTATCATTATCGTCTACAGTACCAGCTGTGTGTGCAGTTTTTTCAGTGTTTCTTCCGGGTTATCACTCAGGCCTGAATGTACTTTGGATGTTTGCAGGATGGTGCTGCGCGTAGCGGTGAGCCAGCGGAAACGTAATGACACATCCAGCTGCGCGATAGGGCCCCCTTCCTTACTGCCCTGGCAGATCAGCTCAAAGGCACAGAGATAAGCCCTCACTTCTGCAAGATCCGTATTCGGACAAAAAGCGCGTAAACGTGCCTCATCCAGTGTAAAGATGCATTGCAGGAATTTTTTGTCCTTACAATAAAGGATCACACCCACATTCAGGAATTCTTCGCGTTCCACGCGGGGTACTATGCGGATCACCGCGTACTCAAATAAGAACTTTCCTTGCATGTTGTGCTTCATTTACAAAAATGGCGGATGATGCGATCCGTGTTAGTAAAAATTGTGTGTATACTTCTCTTCCTGCTGCCGGTGTAGCTGCCTGCGAGGCATCATTGAACCATTCATCCGGCACCAGTGATACAATGCCGCGGATGCGCTCCTCCGTCAGTATGCTGCGGAACAGGGCATCTGCTTCCTCCAGCGCCGATGCCTGTGGCAGCAGCACATGATCCTTTACCTGTACAAAAGGACGCACCGCGTGCTCCTTCCAGTTATGCCAGGTATGGTGAAAGTAGAGTGATGCACCATGATCTATGAGCCATAGCTCTTTGTGCCACATCAGCATATTGGTGTTGCGCGGTGTACGGTCCACATTGGTAAGCAGGCAATCCAGCCATACAATACGCGAAGCCAGCTGCGGGTCTATCCGGGTTACCGCAGGGTCATACGTGATGGATCCCTGCAGGTAATGCACCGCCAGGTTAAGTCCTACACTGGCCTTCAGCAGGTCCTGTATCTCTTCATCGGGCTCTGTACGGCCAAAGGCATTATCGAGTTGCGCAAACACGATCTCCGGCACTTTCATCCCCAGGGCGCGTGCAATTTCTCCGCCTATCAGCTCAGCCGTTAATGCCTTAACGCCCTGCCCCGCCCCGCGGAACTTCAGCACGTATAAGAAGCCGTCGTCCGCTTCTGCTATGGCAGGCATAGAGCCGCCCTCCCGCAATGGCGTAACATAGCGGGTTACATGTACAGACCTTATTTCGGGTTGATGATTTTCCATAAATTCCGGGAAATATAAATCAATTTTTTGTACCTTTCCGCACCATATCTGTGAACCTTTACACTATGAAGAAAAACCTATCTATGAAAAAACCAGTTTTCATTTCCCTTATCTTATTGCTATTCATTCACATTGCTGCCAGGGCGGGCGATATTGCGCTTCCACCTGTTGCCGACTGGATAAAATTCACCACTCCCATACAATCACCGGGGCTGACCTTAGCCAACGAAAACAATCCTTCCGGTGAAGGCTATACGCAAACGGCTACCATAGATGGCGTACCATGCAGAAAGATCCCTGCAGGCAAATTTATGTACGTTACCTGTAACCGCAATGCCGTGCCCTCTACCGCCAGGCAGCTCATCCTGACCGTTACTTACTATGACAACAGCATGAACTTCCTGTGGATGAACTACACCCGCTCAGGTGCAGGCTGGGGAGGCGCAGACTTCAAGAAGACCAATACCAAAAAATGGATCACCCGCATCATCGTATTGAATGATGCAGGACTGGATGGCTCTATGGGCTACGGCGGCGATATCCGCCTGGGCTTTGGCAGCGAGGATAATTATATTGCCGATATATCCGTATACATCGGCGCATTAAATCCTGAAGCACAGCCCATTCCTGCAAAGCCCAATAATCCCGGATCAGAATTCAAAGGCAAATCATTTGCAGGCTACCAGCTGTGGCATGAAGCCGGCAATCAGCCGGAAGACTGGCGCCACTGGGCGTATGGTAAACTGCCCGCAGCAGGCAGGGGTAATCATAATACGGAAACATTTCCTTACCTGGCAGACTATCAGCAAAACCCTGACGTACAACGCTATCCTACCAACTTTGCCAACCTGGGTAATGGCAGCCCTGCAAAACTCTACAACTCAACAGATAAAAGCGTGATAGATGTGCAGATGTCGCTGCTGAAGAAAGCCGGTTTTGATGGCGTGGCCATCCAGCGCAACGCCCCGGTAGGAAGGGATATGAAATACACCACTACAGACGATTACTACATTCATATTAAGAATGCCTGCGAAAACAATGGCCGCTACTTCTATGTAATGTATTGCATGCCGGACATCAACAACGGCTCGCAATCACCGGATGACCTGGTAGAAGGCATCAAGCGCGACTGGGTATACCAGATGGAGCAGATCTATGCCCTTACCTCCTCTCCTGCCTACGCTACCGTGAACGGCAAGCCCGTAGTAGAGCTCTGGGGATTAGGCTACAGCACCATCCTGGTAAACAAACCCCAGGCGCTGGAACTGGCTAAATTCTTTAAAGACCGTGGCTGCTATGTGATTGCCGGTGTGCCGCGCGACTGGCGACTGCGGAATGAAGGCTCCCGCACCGATTTTGAAGAAGTATACAAAGCATACAACATGATCTCTCCCTGGACAGTTGGCGCGTACAGCGATAACGCCGGGGCAGATAATTACCGGGCTAATTATATGGCGCCCGATAAAGCCTACTGTTCACAGAACGGGCTCGATTACTATCCTGTTATTTTTCCAGGTAGCGCCTGGTCTCAACATGTATCAGGGTATCCTAATGATACCAGGAGGAACGGCGGACAGTTCCTCTGGAACCAGGCCCGCAACATCAAGAGTATCGGCGCTACCTCTATGTACTTTGCCATGCTGGACGAGTTTGAAGAATCTACCAACATCATCTCTTCTGCGGTAGATTACTTTGACATTCCTACAGACCAGTACTTCGGTACGCTCTCGCAGGATGGTATCTGGACCTCATCCGACTACTACCTGCGCCTGGCCGGTGCTGCGGCCAGGATGCTGACCAGCGCCACCGCCCCTATGGAAATACCGGTACCCTACTCAACCGGGCCCATATACTACCGCAACAGTTTTGAAAGCCGTGTAGCCCATTGCGTTATCAATGGCGCAGCACAGGATATTGTAACGCCCATAGACGCCTGCTTCTATCAGCACGCGCTGGTATCCAGCCGTGCAGTAAGCAATACCACTACCGCCATTGTTAAGGGGCAGTCTGCCAAAAGCGGCGATTACTCCGTGAAGATCGATGGTACTGCCAACAGTGCAGCCGATTATTACTATAAGATAGCCGCCACCAAAATACCTGTAAAGGCCAATATGCAGCTCAGCTTCTGGAAATATACCGTGAACGATGCAGGCAGGTTTACCTCCGTAGATCTTGCCTTTAAATCGGGTAAAGTACTGCACGACCTGAGCGCTTACCGCGACAATAACGGCGCCGCTATGCACCCCAATGCAGGGAGAGGCACTATCGGCGCATGGCAGAAATTTACCTGCCAGATCGGTAAGGGAGAACTGGTGGGCGATGAGATCAGCGGCATCATTATCGCCTACAGCCGTACAGCTGCCGGTGGCAACTTCACCGCCTACTTTGACGACATCATCATTGAAGATGCTACGCCATCAGAACCGGATACAGACACCGCTACCGTGGCTCCCATCGGCAGCCTGGTATGGCTCATGAACGGGGGCAGATATGTGTGCTCTGAGAACGGTACTGGTCCGATGAACTGCAACCGCGACGCCTTAGGCCCCTGGGAACAGTTTGAAGTGGTGGACGCAGGCGATGGGCTGATCGCCCTGAAAGGCAGCAACGGCTCTTACGTTACTTCTGCCAGTCCCATGTACTGCACCAATGTCAACATCAACAGCAATACCAAATTCAGGTGGATCAAACTGGGAGAGAATACCGTAGCATTACAAAGCCCATCCGGACAGTATGTTAGTTCTGAAAATGGCGCTGCCGCTATGAACTGCAACCGCAACGCCATCGGCGGCTGGGAAACCTTTAACTGGGGCACTATGAACGCGGCCGCCAGAAGCACTGCACCTGTAATGGTAAAGGCAACGGTAACGCCTATCCCCTCTTTCAAACTCTATCCCAATCCCGCTACGGAAAATGTGATCATTGACTATGAACTGAAAGAACGTGCGCAGGTAACTATCGATATCTTTAACCTGCAGGGCGCCACCCTGAAAACAGTGAAGAAGATCGCTGCTGCAGGCGCGCAGCGTATCAATATTGCTGTAGGAGACCTGCAACCTGGCATGTACCTGGTAAGGATCAGCGCCAATGGAGCAACAGAAACAAAGAAGCTGCATATTTTTTAACAGCTGCCAATTGTTAGCTATTGGCTATTAGCTGTTAGCATATAACGAGTGCTAACAGCTAATAGCTAACGGCTAATGGCCTTAAATCCCACCGCACACCCCACGCACAACAGCACCAGCATTCCCCACAGTATAGTATATCCAAATGTTTCAGTGATCAGGGCGCCGCCTGCGGGCCCAACTATCTGGGCCACTGAAAATGCCAGGGCAAAGGCAGCCGCATATTTTCCACGGTTGTGTTCATTGGCCCGGCTCATGATCACCGTATTAATGAAAGGTAAGGCCAGCATTTCGCCCATGGTAATGAACAGCACTGCGCCTACCGCCATCAGCATAGGATGCATGCCTGGCATCACCAGTAGCAAATAGCCCAGGGCAGTGGCCACCACACCGGAGATGATATAGTACATGTTGGACTTACGCCCTTCCCAGTACTTTACCAATACCATTTCAAACAGCGCGATAATGATGCCGTTGAGGCCCAGCAGCATGCCGATAATGCGCTCGTCGATATGCAGCTCTTCTTTCCAGTAAACGGGCACCAGGCGAAACAACAGGTGAAAGAAGGTACAATAGAGGGCTACCAGTATTAAAAACCGTAAGAGGAATTTGTCTTTCCACGGAGAAGCAGCCTCCGTAACCGGCTGTGCCGTTTTTACCACCTTTGCCGCCGGTTTAGCCGGGGGCAGTAATACAACGATGAGGATCCCCACGAGGATGTATACCAGTCCTTCTGTCCAGAACAACAACTGGTAATTTACAGCAGCCAGTATACCGCCCAGTGAGCTGCCCAGGGCCCAGCCCAGGTTCATGGCCAGCCGGTTGAGTGAATAAGAGCGGGTAAGATTTTGTGGCGTGGCATATGCGGAAACAGCGGCCGCGTTGGCAGGTCTGAAAGCCTCTGCTACAAAGGCCAGTATTACCATCATCACGCATAGCAGGGTGAAGTTGTTGATCTGTCCCATGAGCAGGAACAAAATGCCTCCGGTAATGGAGCTGAAGATCTGCACGGCCCTGAAACTGATCCTGTCAATAAAGTAACCGCTGACAGAGGAGCCCAGCACGGCGCCGGCGCCAAACAGGGTGATGATCAATCCCGCATCGGCAATGCTGCGGTGCATACGCTGCGTAATATACATACTCATAAAGGGCACTACCATTGTACCTGCCCTGTTCACCAGCATTACAAGGCTCAGCAGCCAGGTTTCCCGGCTGAGGTCAGAGAAGGATGACCGGTATGTATGTGTAATTCTGAGTAGCATATGGCTGAATTTTACTACTCCAAATTTCCATACTTACTGGTACCCCTCTATAGTCCAGATTTAACAAGCCATGTAGGCCAGGTAACAGCTATTTTACCCTTGGCAGGCCGATAATGAAGGTGGCGCCGTTATTCACTTCGCTCACGGCGGTAATAAAGCCATTGTGCTGTTCCATGATCTTTTTGCAGATAGACAGTCCGATACCGGAACCTTCTATTTCATGATAGCTGTGCAGGCGTTTGAACACGATAAAGATATCTTCCAGGTATTTGCTTTCAAACCCGATACCATTGTCCTTTACATAGATATTATAGAAGCTGATATCCCCGTTGCCATTCACCAATTCTTTGGGGGGCGCTTCCTGCTTTGCATAAATATGCACCTGGGGGATGCCGTCTTTCTTTCGGAACTTGATGGCGTTGCCGATCAGGTTATAGAACACCTGCTGCATCAGCGTAGGAATGGCGTACACGGCAGGCAGCGGGTCTATCATTACCTGCGTGTTGGTTTGCTGTATCTGGTGGTCCAGCTCCTTCACCGCTTCCTGCACAATACCGTTCAGGTTCACTTCCACAAAATCGCCTTTGCTGACGGAGTGGCGGGAAAAGCGCAGCAGGTCGTTCACCAGCTGCTGCATCCGTTCCGTTGCATTGGTGATCTTGAGGATATGCTTGCTGATTTCATCCGTTTGCGGTTTCTTCTGCAGGATGAGGTCACTGAACATACGGATCTTACGCAGGGGCTCCTGCAGGTCGTGCGAGGCGATGTAGGCAAAGCGGTCCAGCTCTTCGTTGGCCGCTTTCAGCTGCATGTTGTTCTGCAGCAGCTGGCTGTTCAGCTCCCGCACCCGTAGCTCGGAGGCCTGGCGTTCTTCTATCTCGCGCTCCAGGGACAGCGTTTTGCGGTACAGCTCTACAAACAGTCCCACTTTTACCCGTAACAGTTCAGGGTTAACGGGCTTGTACAGAAAATCAACGGCGCCGGCTTTATAGCCCTTGAACATATCTTCTTCGCCATGACTGAAAGCGGTGATAAAGATAATGGGAATGTTCTTCAGCTTTTCGCGCTGGTAGATCATGGAAGCGGTTTCAAAGCCATTCATATCCGGCATCTGTACATCCATCAGGATAAGAGAAAAATCGGTTTCCCCGAGCAGTATTTTTAATGCTGCTCTTCCGGAACTGGCTTTGACGGTAGTATAGTTCTCGCGTTCCAGTATAGTGGATATGGAAAGTAGATTATCCTGCCGGTCGTCTACTACCAATATTTTGATTTGATCTTTTTCGTGCACACCGTCAGTTTTAAAATAACTATTCTTAGCAGATCATCTGTATAGCCAGATACGCATCAGCGATAGCAGTTGATCAATTTTCACAGGCTTAGTAATATAATCCGATGCGCCGGCTTCCAGGCACTTCTCCCGGTCGCCCTTCATCGCTTTTGCTGTCACCGCGATTATGGGAAGTGCACTGTTCTTGTGCTCCCGGCGTATTTTCTGCATTGTTTCATAGCCGTCCATTTCAGGCATCATAATGTCCATCAGCACAATATCTATCTGGTTGTTCTCTGTCATGATGTTGATCGCTTCCATACCACTTTCCGCGGTGATGGTATTGATCTGGTACCTTTCAAACGCGGTGGTCAGTGCAAACAGGTTTCTTACGTCATCATCCACCACCAGCACGTTCTTATGAAGCAATACGTCTTTCCTGGAGCGCAGGTCTTCGATGATCTTACGCTTCTCCTGCGGCAGCACCTGGTGGTTCAGATGCAACTGCATTACGGTTTCTTCCAGCAACAATTCAAGGGAGCTGCTACCCTTTGTCAGGATCTTATTCGTGTATTGCTTAAGTTTAGACTTCTCCATGTTGGAGAAATCCTTTGCCGAATAAACAATAACAGGGGTGCCATTATGCTTATTCAGGGTATAAATCGTAGAGATGAATTCTGTCCCTTCAATATCAGGTAGGGTGTAATCGGCAATAATGCAATCATACAAATTATTCCTGATTTGTTCAAGCGCTGATTTTCCATCCCCCATCACATCGATCCGGATGAGGTCGTCATTATCCAGTATACGGCTGATCTGGCTGGCGTCTGTTTCGTTATCTTCTACAACCAGCACTTTCTTCTGCCTGCGGTTGTTCTGTTCAAGAATGGCTTTGAACAGCTCGGTAAGCGCTTCGGTTTTCATGGGCTTCAGGTTGAAGCTGCGTGCCCCGCGCTGTAATGCCAGCTGGCGGTTTTCTTCACCGGATATCAGGTGAATGGGAATGTGCCGCAGGTTCACATCGTTCTTGAAAATGTCCAGCACCCGCCAACCGCTGGCGTCAGGCAGTTTCACATCCAGGGTTACGGCAATGGGGCTGTACTTATTGGTAAGGTCCAGCACTTCTCCGAAACTGGTGGCTACTACCACTTTCAGATCCATTTCGTGGGCTTTCTCCTGCATGATCTTGGCAAAGCGCACATCATCTTCCACGATGAGGATCACTTTGTCTCCCTCTGCTATATGTGTTCTGTCGTCGCCTGTTTCATTGATGATCTCGTTAAGGCCTTCCAGGTCTCTCGGTTCTACGGCACGTATAGTAGGAACCGAGCGGAGGGTCAATGTACTGTCACTTTCTTCCAGCTTATATTCTCCTGGCTTCAGCGTGCTCGGCTTTTCCTTGATGATGGTATCGGGGTTATAGCCCAGGGGCAGGAACAGCGTAAAGGTACTGCCTCTGCCCACTTCGCTTTCCAGTTCAATGGAACCACCCAGCAGGTCTGCCAGGCCACGGCTGATGGAAAGCCCCAGGCCTGTACCACCGTATTTGCGGCTGGTAGAACCTTCTGCCTGCTGGAAGGCTTCAAAGATGATGTTCTGCTTATCCCTGGAAATGCCAATACCCGTATCTTTTATCTCGAAGGCCACCACCCGTTCAGCGCTGTCAAGACTCGCGTTGGCGGTCTTCCAGTTATGCCGCGCCTCGTATATGCGCAGGCGTACCTCTCCCTTGTCAGTGAATTTAAACGCGTTGGAGAGCAGGTTCTTCAGTATCTGGTTCAGGCGCTGCACGTCTGTTTCCAGGCTTTGCGGCAGCTGCTCTTCTATAGAGNTACCAAAGCGCAGGTTCTTGCTTTCTGATATATGCTTTGAAGGTAGTTTCCACGAAGGAGATCACCTCGCTGAAACGTACGGTAATAAAATCAGTGGAGATATAACCGGATTCGATCTTGGAAAGGTCCAGTATGTCATTGATCAGCTGGATCAGATCATCACCGCAGCTATGAATGGTTTTCGCATATCGTACCTGCTTCTCCGTGAGGTTGCCTTCATGGTTCTCGTACAGCTGCTGCGCGAGGATCAGCAGGGAGTTAAGCGGCGTTCTGAGCTCATGCGACATATTAGCCAGGAACTCCGATTTATATTTAGAGGTCAGCTGCAGCTGTTCGGCTTTTTCTTCCAGTGATCTCCTGGCTTCTTCCACTTCCTTGTTCTTGCCTTCCACTTCTTCTTTCTGTTTCACCAGCAGGTGTGCTTTATCCTGCAGCTCTTCGTTGGTTCTGCGCAGCTCATCAGCCAGGGACTGCGACTGCTCCAGCAGTGCTTCTGTCCTGGAATTGGCTTCGATGGTGTTCAGTACGATACCGATACTTTCTGTAAGCTGGCTCAGGAAGTCCAGGTGGGTTTGGTTAAAACTGTCAAAAGAAGCCAGCTCTATCACCGCCTTGATCTGCGTTTCAAACAATACCGGCAATACTACCAGGTTGTGTGGGGAGGCTTCTCCCAGTCCTGAGCTGATCTTGATATAATCGTTGGGCACATTGGTAAGCAGTATCTGTTTCTTTTCAACGGCACATTGTCCCACCAGTCCCTGGCCCAGGGCAAATTCCCTGGTCAGGCTTACGTCGTCGCCATAGGCGTATGCCGCAAATAGTTTCAGTTTGGGTTGAGACCATTCATCCTGCTGTTCCAGTATATAGAACATACCTTTCTGCGCATTCACTACCTGCGCCAGCTCAGAGAGAATACGGCGGGTTACCGTGTTCAGGTCTTTCTGACCCTGCAGCATCTGGGTGAAGGTAGCGAGGTTTGATTTCAGCCAGTCCTGTTCCTGGTTCAGCAGTGTGGTGGTTTTCAGGTTGGCGATCATCTGGTTGATGGTATCTTTCAGCTCTTCCACCTCTCCTTTAGCATCTACGCGGATCATCTGTGTAAGATCACCTTTGGTTACGGCGGATGCCACCGCAGAAATGGCGCGCACCTGTGTGGTCAGGTTTTCCGCCAGCTGGTTTACGTTCTCCGTGAGGTTCTTCCAGATACCGGAAGCGCCGGGCACACTGGCCTGTCCGCCCAGCCGTCCTTCAACGCCCACTTCACGCGCCACATTGGTTACCTGGTCGGCAAACACGGCCAGGGTATCGATCATTTCATTGATGGTTTCTGTCAGCTGTGCTACTTCACCACGGGACACGATAGACAGTTTCTGTTTCAGGTTACCGGTGGCCACGGCGGTTACAACCTTGGCAATACCGCGCACCTGGTTGGTAAGGTTGAAGGCCATCATGTTCACAGAGTCTGTAAGGTCTTTCCAGGTACCGCCTACGCCCTGCACCTCTGCCTGGCCGCCCAGCTTACCTTCCGTACCTACTTCACGCGCCACACGGGTTACCTCAAAGGCGAAGGAGTTGAGCTGGTCCACCATCGTGTTGATGGTGTTCTTCAGATCAAGGATCTCTCCTTTAACGTCGATGGTCACTTTTTTAGACAGGTCGCCGGAGGCCACGGCCTTTGTTACTTCCGCGATGTTGCGCACCTGGGAGGTCAGGTTACCGGTCATCGAGTTCACAGAGTCTGTGAGGTCTTTCCAGGTACCAGCTACGCCGGGCACAAATGCCTGTCCGCCCAGCTTACCGTCTGTACCTACTTCACGCGCCACGCGCGTCACTTCCGAAGCGAAGGCGCGCAGCTGGTCCACCATGGTGTTGATGGTNTTCTTCAGTTNAAGGATCTCTCCTCTTACGTCTACTTCAATTTTACGGGAAAGGTCGCCATTGGCTACCGCGGTGGTTACCTCCGCGATGTTACGCACCTGGGAGGTGAGGTTGGAGGCCATGATGTTAACGGAATCGGTCAGGTCTTTCCATAGGCCTTTTACACCGGGCACATCTGCCTGGCCGCCCAGCTTACCTTCAGAACCCACCTCACGGGCTACACGAAATACTTCCGAACCGAATGCGTTGAGCTGGTCCACCATGGTATTAATGGTATTCTTCAGCTCGAGGATCTCGCCCTTAACATCCACGGTGATCTTGCGCGACAGGTCCCCTTTGGCCACTGCCGTGGTCACTTCCGCGATGTTACGCACCTGGGCCGTGAGGTTAGAGGCCATCTGGTTTACGGAGTCTGTCAGGTCTTTCCAGGTACCGCCTACGCCCTGTACTTTTGCCTGGCCGCCCAGCTTACCTTCTGTGCCTACTTCCAGCGCCACGCGGGTCACTTCCGAAGCAAAGGAGTTCAGCTGGTCCACCATGGTGTTGATGGTGTTCTTCAGTTCCAGGATCTCTCCGCGTACATCCACGGTGATCTTGCGCGAGAGGTCGCCCAGGGCCACCGCCGTGGTTACGTCTGCAATGTTACGCACCTGGGCCGTAAGATTACCGGCCATCTGGTTCACAGAATCGGTAAGATCTTTCCACACCCCACCTACGCCTTTTACCGTAGCCTGGCCGCCAAGCTTACCCTCCGTACCCACTTCACGCGCTACGCGCGTTACTTCTGAGGAGAAAGAGTTGAGCTGGTCCACCATCGTGTTGATGGTGTCTTTCAGTTCGAGTATTTCTCCTTTTACATCTACCGTGATCTTTTTGGAAAGGTCGCCCCTGGCCACCGCGGTAGTTACATCCGCGATGTTGCGCACCTGGGCGGTGAGGTTATCCGCCATCTGGTTTACAGAGTCTGTGAGATCTTTCCACACACCCGCCACATCTTTTACTTTTGCCTGGCCGCCCAGCTTACCTTCAGAACCTACTTCCAGGGCTACACGCGTTACCTCACGGGAGAAAAGGTTGAGTTGCTTCACCATGCCGTTCACCTCTTTGGCAATACGGGCAAACTCACCCTGCAGGATGTGATCTTCTATCTGCAGCGGCATCTCTTTTGAGAGGTCACCTTTTGCCACAGAGCTGATCACGTTTGCAATTTCAATGGTGGGGTGAACAAGGTCAGATATTAATGTATTGATAGAAAGCACGGCTTCATTCCATGAACCTTTTGCCGTACGCGGCATGGATACACGGTGATTGAGCTTTCCCATTTTACCGATGGTGTTGCGCGCCAAAAGCAGTTCTTCCACGAGCATTTCATTCAGGGTGATAATCTCATTCACCGTATCGCAGATCTTCCCGGTAAGCCCGAGATTATCTACCGGCATACGTGCACTGAAATTTCCGTTTTTCACTTCTGAAAGCACCTGTAAGAGCTGATGCGGATTCAGCTCATCGCTGGTTACTGTTGCTGCCGCCGGCGTGGACTCCGGTACTGCAGTTTTTTTTCTTGTAGCCATTCCCCGGATTTGTTAGATAATTGATATGCGTAAGTTAGCTCATCTTTACCTCACTTTAAAGTAATTTTCACCCTCAATTTAACGCCACTGCATTAAGTCTGCGCAATCTTTTCATAATGCTGTTCTTAGGAGCTGACTCTGCAGTAAAAAAATTAGTCGTTAGTGATTAGTGAACGCATCGAAATTATATCTTCATTGCATTTACACTAATCACTAACGACTAACCCCTAACGTCAAGCAAGTTACTTACAGCCAGCAGCTCTTCCTAAACCACCCCTACCCTCAATGCCTTCAAACCACTTAGTCCCTGCAGGTCTTCCAGCTCCAGCTCTTCCAGGTCATTATGCAGTACGCCGCTTTCCTGCAGGTAGCGCATGTACGGCAGGTAATCATCCACATCCTTACTGCTGAAATAGATCAGGGCGATCTTTCCGGGTTGGGTAAGGCGCTCGTCGGAATTGCGGATATGTACCTTATCGATCCGTTTCTTGATCATCTGGTAGCGGATGTTGTAGGTGCCTTCCACATCAAAGCGCTTTTCATCTGCACGGAAGCAGATGTCTATGGTATGGTTATGGGCAAAGATCAGCTGTGTAGTATGCAGCTCGCGGGGCAGCTGCGGTATCAGTGAGCGGGTCAGCTTGGTAATAGCCGCCATGGAAGACAGCTGCCAGAGGCGGAGGTTCTTGAGATGGAAATGATCAAAGGGCCTGTCCGGCGCGATGGACTGGCCAATATAGATATCATACTCTATCCCGTCTGTTCTGAATTTTTCGAAATAACAGGGATAGGACTGTTGCAGTGTATGCTTTTCCGTTTCAAAGTAATCGTTGACGGCGCTGTTGATCATCTGCATGGCCGCTTCCAGTGCCTGGCGGTTCTCGTGGATAGCCCCGTTGCCGCTATGGATCAGTTCTATGTAGTTTTCGATGACCGGGCGGGNAGCCGGTTCCTGGTGGGCCAGGTGCCGCAGGTAGGGCACGGTCCCCTCTGTCAGGAAAAAGTTCAGGTTGGTCTCTTCCGTTGGGTTCAGCTGATCCTGGGCCAATACCTGCTGCCATTTCTTACAGTTGAAAATGGTTTCTTCCATTAAAGAAGAGCGGTGGTATTCCTGCAGGCCGTTTAGCATTTCAGACAGGAGGTTCAGGTGAACATCCAGGTCGGCTTTTACGGCGGTATTCCTTTCAATGGTGGAGTTCCTGATATCAATAGCGCCGTACAGCGGGTACACGTCGTTAAAGAGAATGCTTTCCACTTTTGCGGGCAGCTTCTTCTTTTGCTGTATCATGAAATGCCAGGCGGCCTCGTTGAATTTCCATTGTACCGCGGGCTGTATGGCGGTGTATTTTTCTTTTACGATGTTGTCTATCTCCAGGTTGAATTCATCGATATACACCTGGAGCAGCTGCGCAATAGGGCCCATCGCGGGTTCCAGCAGGGCCAGCGTTTTTTCGTCAAAGGTATCGTCGCCCCAGGTATGCACACCCAGCACGCCTACCAGCACATTGTTCTGCATTACCGGCATCAGGGCAAGTGATCTTACGCCGAGGTCCTGGAACTGTTTAAGGTAAGGGTCGTTGTCATATTCTTTCTCCGGTGCTTTGAAAATATCCTGTGAGAAAAAGAATTCCGGGTGTGCTGCATAGTACTTCGCTTCTTCGCTGAACTCCTTTGGCGTGAGGGTATTTTCTCCCCATACGGCAAACAGCACCCCGGTGCCTCCTTTGGCGAAGCCGTACACCGGTTCATTGTTCACTCTTACAAAGGGAAAAAGGTCGAATTCTATTTTATTGCTCCTCACCAGCGTTTTGAGTGAACGGATCACACTTTTCTGGCTTTCCCCGTCGTCATCGCTGCTGCGGCTGAGGCGTACCTGCAGGATGTTCTTCACCGCCATCTGCGGGGTAACATCCACCACCTTGAGCATGGCTATTCCCCGGAAGCGGAAGAGGTTCAGGGGCAGCATGGATTCCAGGATCTCATAGCTGGCGCCTGCACTGAGGTGGGTATAAAGCGCACTGCAATCCAGTTCAGGCAGCTCCCCGTTCACCGTTACATCTATGCAATCTGTATTGATGTCTACGCTGTAGTATTCCAGCAAACCGGTTTCCGAGTTGACGCCCGCATGCACAATGCCTGTTTTCACCGGCACTTCAAAATTATACAGCCTTTTCAGGATAAAGGAGTAGACCAGCTGCAGCCTTTCGCGGTGATAGTCTTCCGGGCTTTTTTCCGATACATAGTTTTCCTGTCCGCCTTTACGCCTTCCCAGCAGTTCATACATCAAATCGGTACCGTAAAAGATGATCGGTTTCCGGAAAGGAAAGCTGAGGCCCCAGGCCAGCTGCTTCTCCGGGTACAGCGCAGGTGTGAAACAGGCGTATAAAAGCTCCAGTAAAGGTTCGTATTCATGGATCTTATCAAGCGGGATATCCTGATCGTAAACGCCCCGCTCTTCGAATCGCTGCAGTACGTCCTTATGATATACACTTTTAATGGTCTTATCGGCGCCAGCCATTTTCCTGATGCGGTCTATCACTGGCTGGAAGGAAATCTCGGCATCGATGGGCAAAGCATACGCCCGGTTGCCGGAGACGTCAAATATGGAACTTTTCATGACGGGTTATTCTCTGTGGGGTAAAGGTAGGAAATTGGGGGGAGCAATTCACCTCACCTTCAACTTCTCCAGCATCGCCTCCGACACTTCATCCGATGCACTTCCGTACCCCGTTACCAGCACGCCTTTCACGCCGGTCTTTGATGCAATGGCATATACCGCTGCCTCATCTGCCGGGTCGGAATTACCTTCATACCGGTATACATCCACAATTGAAAAATCATCGAGGTGTATTTTCTCATCCCCGTGCGCCAGGTGATCACCAACAATGTTAAAGTCCACTGTAAATCCTTCTTTCCGCAATGCATCAATAGCATTGGTGACGGTGTCATAATGTACTTTACCCATAGCAAGCTGTTTTATCCAAAGATATGTTTTTTAGGCACTTATGCAAAGTGCGAAGCCTGCTCCATTGAGCAGGCTTCCGGTATATAACAGACAGTAAATGATCACTCACCTACGATCAGCAGCTTCTGCGTAAGGGTTTCCTTTCCTGTATTGATGCGCAACAGGTATAAACCACCGGGCAGATGGTTGACAGAGATATTAACCCGGCCAGCGTCCATATTGATCAGCTGATGGGCAACCGCTTCACCGCCCGCGGTGAGGACCGTTAAATATCCTGTTCCCCGCAAAGCATCGCCAAACTGGATAGTGGCGGTATTGGTGGCAGGCTGGGGAAATACCTTTACCTGTTTTGACAGCTGGTATTTCGCGTCTGCCTGCCCATGTATCAGCGTGTCGTTTATTTTATCCATTGTGCGTAAGGAGGATGCTGTATCACTGATGATGATGTCATCAAAATACGTTTTGAAATTTACCGGTTTCAGCGCCATGGTCGTAAGCGATCATGATCCGGTCTATGGTTTTTACCGTTCAGCCAGTGGCCGATATTGCAGACGATTCTTTGCCAGGTATTGACGGTACCATGACCTGCGCCGGGATGCATGGAAGTACCGTTCTGGTCTACTGCTCCTATATCCCGCAGGGTACTGCCGTCTGTCATGAGCAGATCTACCGTGGCATAACGGGAAAGGCTGTTGGTAGGGAATGTCCGGAAGCTTAGCCTGGTGTCGGCATTCACGGGGATGTCCACATCAAACACCCGGAAGTAATAGTAAGAGCCACCCGTAGCGGCATTATCTGTACCGGATATACGAATGGAGGCATTGCCCAGGTGAGCGGTTTCCCCGCTTACTACCCCGCAGAGAGGATTGCTTACATTCCGCGGTATGGAACTGGGGTCAGCGCTGTTGGTCCAGGTAGGTACGGCATCATAATCTGTTTCCACACTGGTACGGAACCAGAGTGGCGCTGTTGAATACGGAATAGTGACATTGGCGGTAAGCGGCGCATCGCCCTTCAGTACTTTGGCCGCCTGACCGGTAAGCCGCAGGTAAAAGTCGCCGGAAAGGTATGTCCCATCTGCACTGCTGGTCAGGAAGTACTGGTTGTTGGGCACTGCAAAATAGCTGTCCGCCATTTTCATGATATTGGTAGCTTCATCATACTCATCAAACATGGCCACATAAGCCGTATTCATGCCCAGGCTTTTGATATTATACAGCTGCCGCCAGTAAAACGCGCCCTTGTTGCGGGGTATTTGGTTACGGTTACCGCCATTCCAGTTACTCCAGGAAAAACCGGAGAAGATCACCGGCTGATAATCGATGCCATTGGCATTACAATAGGCAAGATCGGGCTGCAGCTGGTTGTTTTTAAAATCATCTGCTTCCGCATTGTTGACAAAGCGGCCAACAGACCAGGGCGAGAGCATGTCAAAAGCATTGTACACCTGGCTGTAACCGCTATAAGAATCATTGGTTTCCGTACGCCAGTACGTAGGCACCCCACCGATCACGTAATAGCCTTTTGCCTTTAACCAGTTGATGATAGCCAGGCTGGCGGCGGGTGCGTTCAGGCGGTGGTTAAACCCGAAGCCCCAGATACAGATCACGGGCTTGCCATCCTGGTGGGCGTAGTAAGGGCTGTTTACCACCCTCAGGTCGTTTTCGATGTGCAGCCAGTCGTTCTTAAAAAAGGTAGTGTCGTCTGCCGCCATGTCATACATGATGTAGAAGATGCGCTGGTACTTCTCGGCAGCGCGGTGCAGGCGTACCGTGATGCTGTCGCGGCTGTCTTTAAACACACCATCGCGCGTCTCTCCTAAAAAGCGCTGAAGGGCCACGCCATCTATCCCCCACTGCTGCATCCATTTAAAATGCAGGTCGACCGTGGCAGCCGGATAGGAAGAGAACAAACGGGCCTGCCGGCCGTCATTGAGGTTCCCCAGGTTGGTTGGGAACATGACCCCGGAAGGATACTCCGTAATATCCGGGTAGGCTTCAAAAGTAACAGCCCCCGGTGCAGGACTGCCAGCAGGTGAGTTATAAGGCCCGGAGGACCAATGCCGCCAGCGGGCCACCGGCGAGCCATCACCATAGCAGTTAAACCAGCCCTGGTAACCGCAGATCACTTTACCGGTTACAGATTGTGCGGGCGGGGCCACCTGGGCATGTAAAAGAAAAGCACTGCCGCAGAACCGGACAGTGAACAATACAAAACGGGTTAATCTGTTCATAGGACGTGGAAGTTTAATGAGCCTGTAAGATAACATGAACAGCTCAACAGAAGAACTAATAAAGCACTAATTTCGCCATTACTACCAAACAAAATACCAGTGATAGCACCGCTGATGGCCCATATCGGAAAGTTTTGCCAGCTGCCCCCTGAAAGATCAGGCATCATCGCCCCCTTCTTTGAACACCGGGTTTATAAAAAGAAGGCCTCCTTACTGGACGAAGGCCAGCGCTGCTATGAGAAATTCTTCATCCTTAAAGGCTGTGTACACATTTGCTACCTGAAGCAGAACGGGGTGGAGCAAACCATCGACTTTGCCCTCGAGAACTGGTGGATTTCAGATTTCATGGCCTTCCCCAACGGCGCACCGGCGCAGTTTTCCATCCGCGCAGTAGAAAATACAGAAGTACTATGTATCTCTGCAGACAGTCAGCGGGCGCTGCTGAACGAAGTGCCTGAAATGCATGCATATTTCCACCTGGTATTCCAGAAAGCCTATGCTGCCTCCCAGGTTAGAATGAAGCTGCTGTACGAGCTTCCGAAGGAAGAATTGTATCGTCATTTTCACCAGTCATTTTCCCNGCTTTATCCAACGCGTTCCCCAATACCTGCTGGCCTCTTTTCTCGGCTTTACCCCCGAATACCTGAGCGAAATACGGAGGAAATATCTTTCTTAAACCAGTTTAAGCGACAGGACCCTATTTCGATGCAACTTGCAGCGTAAATAAAATCATATAATCATGGTCAAGTCAATTAAACATCGCCTGGACGTCTGGAAAGAAGAACCCTTGTACTGGGATATGATAGGGGGAATAGATAAACGCCTGGCAGCTTCTACCGTACCCCGCAGCCTGCTGGAACTGATCAAGATCCGCACTTCACAGGTTAATAAATGTGTCTATTGTATCGCATACCACACACAGGACGCCCTGCAACGTGGTGAAACACCTAACAGGATCTTTGCCCTTGCCGCCTGGCATGAAAGCCCGCTTTTCAGCGACAGTGAGAAAGCTGCGTTGCAGGTGGCCGATGAGATCACGCATATTTCCGTGCATGGTGTGGAAGATGCAGCATATGAAAAGCTGAAGGCACATTTCAACACCAGGGAAATAGCAGATATTATTGTATGTGCCTGTTATATTAATTTCCTGAACCGCGTAGGTATTTCAACGAAAACAATACCGGTTTAACGGCGCACCGGCTGTTTTTTCCCGTTTGTCACGAAATATACAGGATACCAGCCAGTTTGTGTGGATAGGGCTCTATGAACCTTCAGAAGCATTACTTGAACGGGTACAAAAGGAGTTCTGCCTGCATGACCTGGCGGTGGAAGATGCCCACAAGGCACACCAGCGACCCAAGATAGCGCTGTATGGCGATTCCCTGTTTATAGTGATGCGCACCGCTCAAATAAACAGGGAACGTTCCATTGAATCTGGAGAAACGCCATGGTGGCCGGCTTCTATGGCATGAACTTTAAATTTATGCCGGAGCTGGAATGGCACTGGGGTTACCCGCTGGTGGTGGTATCTACCCTTACCATCTGTGTGGTGGTTTACTATTACTTCCGGCGTTCGGGCTGGTTGCAATACAAACATTTACCTATATTAGTGCCAACACTGGCACAATGGAACTCTCCCAACGGATCATATCAGCAAGACAACAAAAGGGCCTCACACAGGAAGAGCTGGCGGAGCGGTCCGGACTTTCCATCCGAACCGTTCAAAGGATTGAAAGCGGCGAAAGTGTTCCGCGGAGCTTTACCCTGAAGGCGCTGGCAGGCGCCCTGGAACAATCTTATGAGCAACTGACCGTAAAAGAGACCCCGACGCCGGATCATCCCGCTCCGGATGCCCGGCATTTTCTGCTGTTATTCAACCTCTCCTGTTTTGCCTGTATTATAATACCCTGGGGGCATTTCCTGGTTCCCTACTATCTGCTGAAAAAACGCAGCCAGCTGGATGAACATGCTATGCAGCGGGGCAGAAAGATTGTTCGCCAGCAGGTGTACTGGGTGATTACCCTGCACTTGCTGCTGCTGTTAACGTTTGCATATAATTTTTTCCAGGTATCCATTTTTCATCAACCGCAGTACTTCGCACATTATTTATGGCCGGTGTTTATCATGTACTTCCTGAATGCCGCCCTTATCCTGGTCAATGCCCTGCTGATCAGGAAGGAATTTAACTGATTGATTTTCATTTATTGTCGTAGAAATGTCGTAAGAATGACGGCATATTAAACCCGTTCTGCGGTATAGCTTTACAGCACATTTTAAAAAAAGCGATGCCGTCATTATTCAAAGTAAGATCCATCTTTATCCTTCCGGTGCTCCTGTTCCAAAGCTGGTGTTCCCTGGCGCAGGATACAACTACCAGCCAGCTGATCCTGCCCGGAGAAGCATTTGAAGTTCCCTTTATATGGAAAGGAGACAGTATTAATGGTCAATGGGAGCAGCATGCCGCTATGCTGGTTCCTGTAAAACTGGAGGGTTGTCCTAAACAGTTCTATATGCAATTTGATTTGGGCGCCCCGTATTCCGTGTTTTACAGTAATAAGCTGGCAGCCATTAACAGCCGTCATCCGTTAGGGATGCAGCTGTCAGATTCCGCGCTTATACAACAGCCGTTTTAGTTTCACAGCCGGGAAGACCCGGATACAAGCCCGCAGGATGGCTCTCAAACAATTGGGAACCGGCCGGATAAACTGGGAGAAAAATGCCGTTGAGATCATCGGCACCCTGGGCGCAGATTTTATCGGGACGCATACATTCGTGATCGATTATCCCGGGAAAACCATCACTGCCGGCTACAGCATTGCTGAACGGCCAGGCCTGACGCTTAGTGATTTTATATACACTAACCGGAGTATTCTGCTACCCGCTTTCATAAGAGGGAAGAAAACATTGCTATTCTTCGATTCCGGCTCCAGTGCCTTTGAATTGCTGACAAATAAGGAGACGGCCAATATGTTAGCTGTTCCCGGGTCACAACCAGTGAGCTATCCCGTAACCTCCTGGGGCAAGGTGCTGACTGCCACCAGCTATATATCTGCAGACAGCATAGAGATCGCCGCTGTTAAAATACCCCTGAACAGGGCAAGTTATATTGAAGGCGCCAGCGATGCCCAGGTAAACGGGATGATGAAAATGGGCATCGGAGGGATGACGGGGAATAAGTTGTTCCTGCAGTCGGTATTGTTGCTGGATTTACAGCATAAACGGTTTGGTATTTTAAACGGTGGGCATTAAGCCCCAGGTCATAGGGCATGCTATGGCCGGGATGACTGCCCTTGTATTTCTAACCTTTGATGGTTAAATTGTAGACTACAACCGTGAAACAGTATGGATAAACCCAGGTACCAGAAGACCCTGACAGCTATTCTTTTGATTGCATTTTTTGTTTTATTTCCTCATTTTGTTCCGCTGCCTTTTTTCTCTTATGCGATTGTATGCTTTGCTGTGTTGATGATCTACCTGAAAAAGAGAAATAAATCACTGGCTGATCTCGGCTTTAAATGGAAAGCGCTGTCTGTTCATACTTTTATTGCAGGCTTACTCTCAGCCATCATCTGGATGGCCTTCATAAAATTGATCTACTTTCCATTCATTAATTATTTCTTCAAAGACTACATCCAGGCATACACGGAATATGACTTTACTCAAACATAATTTTACAAACCTGCTGATTATCATCGTTGCGGCCTGGATCGTAGGTGGATGCTATGAGGAAATTATTTTCAGAGGATTTATTCTGAGAACTACACAGGGATGGTTTGTAAGGTCTGCATCATCATTCTGGCTGGCGGGATTATTGACAAGCGTGCTATTTGGCTTATATCACTGGCAACAAGGCGTATTTGGTGTCGTTCCGGCTACGCTCGGCGCTTTGTACTGGACGTACCTGCTTAAACGATATGATGGCAACCTATGGTATCCTATGATTTCACATGCGCTGTATGATACCATTGCTTTGACAATGATCTACCTGGATGTATTGCATAACTAAAATGTTTACTGTACTCCCTTCCACCATGCTTCAAACACCTGTTGATCATCCTGCAGATCTACCAGCTGGCCTATCATTGGAGTAGCCAGCGGAATGTCTGCAATGGCGTTTATCCTTTCCAGGGGTTCATCCCAGGGATGATTGCCCAGTGTAAACTTGGAGGAGTGCACCGGTAACAATCTTTTTGCCTGGAGGTCTTTAGCAGCCTGCAGCACTTCTTCCGGCTGCATGTGGATGTACTTCCATGCAAGGTCGTACTGGCCATTTTCCAGGATGGCAAAATCTATCGGGCCGAACTTATTTCCTATCTCAGCGAAGTGCGTGTCATAGCCGCTATCTNCTCCTATATAGATCTTCATAGCTGGCGTTTGTAATATATACGACTGCCAGAGTGTATTATTACGTACAAAGGTTCTGCCGGAGAAATGCCGGGTAGGGGCTGTGTGTACAAGGAAGCCATCTCCCAGGTCCACATCCTGCCACCAATCAGTTTCTATGATCTGGGCTGGTGTATAGCCCCATCTTTCCAGGTGCCCACCTACCCCTAGTCCGCAGATCACTTTACCTACTTTTCCTTTTAACGCCGACATCGTTTTATAATCCAGGTGATCGTAGTGATCATGCGAAATAAACAGGTAATCTATTGGCGGAAAATCCTCAACAGTATAAATATCAGCGCCTTTAAAGGCCTTTGTCCCCCCGGGTAATGGTGATGCGCTGCCTGAAAACACCGGATCAACCAGGAAACGCTTCCCTCCTGCCTGTATAAAATAAGATGAGTGGCCAAACCATACCAGTATATCCTGCTGCGGTGCAAGTGTCAACAGATTAGTCTTTACGGAAGGCAACGAATCTACCGGGCGGGCCCGCAGGCGTTTTTTAAATATAAAATCATAAAGCACGCCGGTCATACTATGTCCTTCTGAAAGTGACGGTGTATGATGAAGGTTCCGGAACTGCCCATCTTTATAATGAGGTGATTGTTTGATCAATTCCAATCTCTTTCCTGAAGGCTTTTCCCCGAATAACGGATGTCTCATATATATTAATACAGTGATTGTGAATAACACAAGTATGACGAGTGTTATTGTCAGGCATTTGATGATGATCCTGATAAATTTCTTCATACAGGTATGTTGACGGCTGAGGCGGGGGAATATTTTAAGGGATGGAAAAAATATTATTTATTACTTACCAATATCCTCGTTCCAAAGTTCCGGACGGCTTTGAATGAACTGTTGCATCATCTCAATACATTCCCTGCTGTTTTGAACAGTGACCTCAACATTGTGAGCCTTCAGCAGACCTTCGGCGCCCATGAATGTCTGGTTTTCACCGATCACCACCCGGGGAATGCCATACAGCAATATAGCACCCGTACACATGGGACAGGGAGATAATGTGGTGTACATTGTACAATCTTTATACGTTGCAGCTGTAAGTCTGCCTGCATTTTCGAGTGCGTCCATTTCTGCGTGGAGGACAACGCTGTTTTGCTGGACACGCCGGTTATGTCCGCGTCCGATGATGTTTCCGTTGTGCACCAGTACGGCACCTATGGGGATGCCACCCTCTTTAAGGCCGGTTAATGCTTCCCGGATGGCGGCGGTCATGAAATCGGGCATAAGAAAAGAGATTTGGGTGTTTAGCGAAGCTAGTGATTTAAAGCTCACCATGTTGCCGGGTAGAGCTCAAAAATGCCGTTTTTTAAGCTTGAATTGGGGGTTAATTGAGCTGCAAACCAGTTTAAGCTCACTTTAAGTCAAAATAAAGCTCATTTTAGCTCATTCATTCCGGGCGGTAGATTCCACTGTGTATAAAATGAGCAGAATAATATCAGCGCTTTTAATAATATTTTCATTGAACGTGATGCTGGCATCAGGTGGCTATCCCTGGACAGTTATTCCGGTTGAGCAAAGGGATGAATATATGGCGGCACTTGAAAGGGCTAGTGTAGAAGGGAATATTGAGCCTTTTGCTCCACTTGTTGGGTATCTTGTGCAAAGGGGAATGGAGGGGAAACCGGTGGCTTCGATTTGATTGAGAGGAAGATGTCAGAGGTAATGAAGAGCATTCAGATTAATAGATTTACAATCTCCCAGTCCTACTTCCAACGCTTCAGCAAGTTTTATCAAGGTAGTATAAGACCGATTTGAATCCCCCGCTTCAAGCCTTTGTACATAGCTTACTGAAAGATCTGCTAAATAAGAGAACTTTCTAACACTTGATTCCTTCTTCTTACGGAGTCCCTGAAGCCGCTTGCCCAATTCCTTCAATACTTTGGCCTCCCCCATAAACTGCCACTACACAAACTTCCTATCCCCCTCCTCTATCCTCAGATCATTAATCGATGCAAACCTTCTTTGCATCAGCCCATTCGCGTCAAACTCCCACTGCTCATTCCCATAAGACCTGAACCAGTTCCCCTCCTCATCGTGCCATTCATACTCAAACCGAACGCTGATACGGTTATCCGTATATGCCCACAACTCCTTCTTCAGCTTATAATCCAGCTCGCGTTCCCATTTCTTTGTCAGAAAAGCTATCACCTCCTGCCGTCCGTTCACAAATTGATCCCGGTTGCGCCACTCCGTGTCAACAGTATAAGCCATCGCTACCTTTTGCGGATCCCGTGTATTCCAGGCGTCTTCCGCCATTTGCACTTTCTGCAAAGCTGTTTCCAATGTAAATGGCGGTAATGGATGCCGCTGTTCCATATAACTTCAATTTAATAGTGAATGAAATATAATAAGTTGTACAGACCAATCTGTCTGCTAAAGACTATACTAATTAATTGTTTCAATCAATAGCTCAATGCAAAGATAATATCTTATTAGTTAAAAACAGACAGATCGGTCTGTTTATTTTAGAAGCTCTTCAGGGAATGCAAACCGCCCTGGCTTCCGGCCGGCAGAACGGCATTGTAAGATAACTAAACAGTGTTGAAGATAGCAGAACGGAGTTGAAGATAGCAGAACGGAGTTGTAAGATAACAGAACAGTGTCGCCACTTTACAGAACGGCAGTGTAAGACAGCAGAACAAACGCGCCAGCTGACAGAACGGCGTTGTAAGATAACAGAACGGAGCCGCCACTTTACAGAACGGCAGTGTAAGACAACAGAACGAACGCGCCAGCTGACAGAACGGCGTTGTAAGATAACAGAACGGAGCCGCCACTTTACAGAACTACAGTGTAAGACAACAGAACGACGGCGTAAGCTAACTGGAATTTTCCCCCACCTGGCAAACACAGCCCCTTAGCCCGCCCATCAGCGCAGCAAGCCGCTCACTATCTTCTTTGCCTCCACCACCGGCCACTTGTTCCTGAACAACTGGCTCTCCACCATCGCAGATTCAAACAGTAAATACACCTGGTCCTTCAGCTGCTGCGGCTCCCCAGCCAGGATATTAGATAAATAAGTACGTAGTTCCTTTTTATGATCCTGGATGATAGCAAGCGCCTCCGCATCCTTATCGGTCACTTCAGACAGTATATTCAGAAAAGCACAACCCCGGTAATCCTCCTGCTCATTCATCATCTGCAGAAAATCAAACGATGCCAGGATCTTCTTCTTAGGCTGGTTGGTATGCGCCGTTGCTTCTTTCAGCTTCGCAAACCAGTAATCATGCCGGTGTTGCAGAAAAGCCGCCAGCAAAGCCTCTTTCGAGGTATAATGCTGATAAAGACTAGCCCTCGCCACCTCCGCTTCCTGTATCACCTGGTTTATTCCCGTAGCATGATACCCCTGCCTGTAAAACAGCTCCGTAGCGGTTTCCAGTATCCGCTGCTTAGGATCATTTGCTTTCTGTTTCATCCCGCAAAGGTAAAAAATTATCACTTAACAGACAGATTGGTCTATCTTAGCCTGGCTCCCCAAACTGCATGTTTAGATTAGCATCCCTGCATTTTTTGCAGCTATTTTCTGGATTAAGATCAAAAAACTGCGTTTTCCTGCATGTTTATTAAAATATTACATTATTTTAGTCGGAATCAAATCCGCTCCGGGCATGCTAAAGAAGGAACGCCAGTCATTTATCCTGCGCCAGGTAAACCTGCACAACAAAGTGCTGTCAGTAGATCTGAGCCAGCAAATGGGCGTTTCTGAAGATACCATCCGCAGGGATCTCAACCAGATGGCGGAACAGGATAAGCTGATCAAAGTACACGGCGGCGCACTGTCCAAATCATTCCACCTGTCCGTAGCATCAGAAAATGTGTACGCACTGGACAGTAAAAAGCTCATCGCCACCAAAGCCTGCCGCCTGATCAAAGACGGCATGTTTGTGCTTACCACCGGCGGTACCACCATTATCGAACTTGCCAAATCACTGCCGCCCGAGCTGCGCGCTACCTTCATCACCGTAAGCCTGCCCGCAGCATACGAATACAGTCATCATCCTAATATTGACCTGGTATTCCTGGGCGACAGGATCTCTAAAAATTCCCGGATCGCGGTTGGCGGCAGCGTCATCTCCCGCCTGAACGGTATCAAGGCAGACCTCTGCTTCCTCGGCACCAATGCCATTGACGTTAAAAAAGGCATTACAGATAATGATTGGGAGGTAACAGAAGTGAAGAAAGCCATGATCGAAGCATCTGCCCACACAGTATCACTGGCCATCACGGAAAAACTGAATACCGTACAACGCATCAAGGTGTGCGACCTGTCGGGTATCAATACACTGATCACTGAACTGAACCCGGGCGATCCAGCCCTTAAACCATACCGGGAAACCGGCCTCAGGATTTTATAAGTCTAAACAACACATCAATAGCGCATGTCACCAGTCTTATTATTTTCGCTTGTTATCACATACTTTGTTCTGCTGCTGGTTGTGGCCTGGTTCACTTCCCGTAACGCCACCAATGAATCCTTCTTCATTGGCAATCGCGGCTCTAACTGGATGCTGGTAGCCTTCGGGATGATCGGTACTTCCCTCAGCGGCGTTACTTTTGTAAGTGTACCCGGTACCGTTGGGTTCAGCGCCTATTCCTACTTCCAGGTGATCATCGGTAACTTCATCGGGTATGCCGTGGTAGCTTATGTATTGCTGCCTATTTACTACAAAATGAATCTTACCTCCATCTACAATTACCTGAAAGACCGGCTGGGTGTACATTCCTACAAAGCAGGCGCATCCTTCTTTATCCTATCACGCACATTGGGCGCCACCGCAAGATTATACCTGGTGGTGAATATATTGCATCATACCATCCTGCAGAATTTCAATATGCCTTTCTGGCTGGGCTCCCTCATCATCCTGCTGATGATATTACTGTATACCTTTGAAGGCGGCGTTAAGACCATCGTGTGGACAGATACCCTGCAAACTGCCTGTATGCTCATCGGCCTGATCGTATGCGTGTTCTATATCCTGAACCAGCTGGACCTTAACCTGCTGCAAAGCGCACAGGTACTGGCAGAAAAAGGTTACTCAAAGATCTTTGTGACCGATCCTGCAGGTAAGGATTACTTCCTGAAACAGATTGTGGCAGGTGCGTTCAGTCTCCATTACCATGACGGGTATGGACCAGGAAATGATGCAGAAGAACATCAGCGTTAAAACGCTGAAAGACTCCCAGAAGAATATGATGACCTTCGCCTTCATCTTCATGCTCGTAGTGCTGTTGTTCCTCTTCCTCGGCGGACTGCTCTACCTGTTTGCAGATGCCAAAGGCATCAGCGCCAAAGGCGACGAACTGTTCCCTACCATCGCATTGCAATACATGCCGGGCATCGTCTCCATCATCTTTATCATTGCACTGATCTCCGCCCTCTTCCCCAGTGCAGACGGCGCTATCACTGCACTCACCTCCTCTTTTTGTATTGACATACTGGGTATACAACGGAACGAAAACCTGGACGATAAAAAGAAAAAACGCATCCGCCAGATCGTTCACCTTGCTGTTGCAGCCATCTTCCTGTTGTTTGTAATGGGCTTTAAATGGATGGACAACCCAAGCATGATCGGCCTCATCCTGAAGATAGCGGGTTATACCTACGGACCTTTACTGGGACTTTTTGCCTTCGGTATTCTTACTAAAAGATCCGTGAACGATAAACTGGTACCGGTGGTAGTTGTGGTATCGCCGATCATATGTTTCATTATCGATCACTACCAGCAGTATATCTTCGGTAACTTTGGTATCGGGCTGGAACTGCTGTTCATCAACGGCCTGCTTACCTTCCTGGGATTGTGCCTGATACCGGGCAGGAAAACAGCGTCAACACATTAGATCATGAACCTTTCCCCGCATAAAGAGTTTATTAATACAACGGAGCAGGCCTCCCGCCATCGCCACCTGGAAAAGATGAGCGTGCAGGAACTGCTGACCAACATCAATGAGGAAAACACAGGCGTTCCCGCTGCGGTACACAATGCCACCCCTGCAACTGCATCATTGGTAAGCGCTGCCGCAGATAAAATGCCGGCCGCCGGCCACCTCTTTTACCCGGGCGCGGGTACCGGCGGAAGCCCGGGTATCCTGGCAAAGACACTGCTGTTACAACATGGTGCTGTCAAGAAAGCGCTTTCAGCGATCAGCTCCCGCTAACAGGCAAAACATATGGTTATGGACAAGGCACAATTACATCAGATCTTCAGCGAAATAAAGCAACAACTGGCTGGCGATTTTTATTTTGGCGATGATCCGCTAAGCAAAACAGTGCTCATGGCTTATGCCACCGATGCATCCGTATACCAGGAACATCCGCTGGCAGTAGCGCTCCCGAAAAACAAAGAAGATATCAGCCTGCTGATAAAAATGAGCCAGGCGCACCAGGTGCCGCTGATCCCCCGCACGGCGGGTACTTCACTCGCCGGGCAGGTAGTGGGCACGGGCCTGGTAGTTGATACTTCCCGCTACCTGAATAAGATGCTGGAAGTTAATACGGAAGAAAAATGGGTGCGGGTACAACCCGGTGTAGAAAGGGATGTGCTGAATGAATGGCTATTACCTTACAAGCTTTTCTTTGGCCCCGAAACCTCTACTTCCAACCGCGCCATGATAGGCGGCATGATCGGTAATAACTCCTGCGGACTACACTCTATAGTGTGGGGCGCTACGCGCGATAACCTGCTTTCTGTAAACGCTGTGTTAAGTAACGGTGAGGAAGTGACATTCGCCGCACTGGATGAAGCAGCCCTGAATACCAAGCTGGGGCAGGATAACCTGGAAGGTAAGATCTACCGCTCCATCCACACCATATTATCCGATAAAGAAAATCAACAGGCTATCAAAGAGGGCTATCCGGCGCCTTCCGTAAAGCGAAGGAACACGGGCTATGCACTGGATGCGCTGCTGGATACGCAGCCTTACGGCGGTACAGCGCCCTTCAATATGTCGCGCCTGATAGCCGGCTCTGAAGGTACGCTTGCCTTCATTACCGAAGCTAAGCTGAAGCTGATGGAGCTGCCGCCTGCACATAACGCGCTGGTGTGCGTGCATTGCAGCACGCTTAAAGAATCCCTGCTGGTGAACCTGGTGGCGGTGAAACACCCGGTAACGGCAGCAGAGCTGGTGGATGATGTGATCATGAATTTCACGAAAGCGCATCCCGAACATTCATTGAACCGCTTCTTTGTTGCAGGAGATCCTGCTGCTATATTGATGGTGGAATTTATGTGTCCTTCAGAAGAAATACTGCAGGCCCAAACCACTGCCTTTATCAATGAAATTCAAGCCGCCGGACTTGGTTATGCCTACCCGGTACTGCGTGGGGCAGACATCAACAAGGCATGGAACCTGCGAAAAGCCGGACTCGGTCTGTTGCGTAATATCAAGGGAGATGCGCAGCCGGTGAACCTGATCGAAGACTGTGCAGTAGCGCCTGAAAACCTGCCTGATTATATCGAAGAGCTGCAAGGTGTGCTAAAAGATATGCAGCTGCAGGCTTCCTATTATGCACATGCGGGAGCCGGAGAGATACACGTAGAGCCTATCATTAACCTGAAAAGTCCTGAAGGCAGGATCGCCTTCCGCGCACTACTGGCAAAGACCACCGCGCTGGTTAAAAAATATAAAGGTTCATTAAGCGGAGAACATGGAGACGGACGCCTGCGCGGAGAGTTCATCCCCTTTATGCTGGGCGAAAAATGTTATGAGCTTTGTAAACAGGTAAAGCAGATCTATGATCCCGCCAACCTGTTCAATCCCGGTAAGATCGTTGATACGCCGCCGATGGATGCCTTCTTCCGCTTCAAGGAAGCTGCAAAAGGACCAGGGATCAAAACACATTTTGATTTCAGCAGGGAAGGCGACATACTGCAGCTGGCAGAAAAGTGCTCCGGCTCAGGCGACTGCCGCAAAACACATTTTGCAGGCGGTACCATGTGCCCCAGCTATATGGCTACCCGTTTTGAAAAAGATACCACCAGGGCCAGGGCCAATGTGCTGCGTCAATTCCTGGCGCAGGACAATACCCCGCAGGCATTTGATCATGAAGAGATCCATCACGCAATGGACCTTTGCCTGTCGTGCAAGGGCTGCAAAACAGAATGTCCTTCCAGTGTGGATGTATCCAAGCTGAAAGCGGAATTCCTGCAGCAGTATTATGATATACACGGTGTTCCTGTGAACGCCCGCCTGATAGCAGAATTCCCGAAGCTGAGTAAACTGGCCGCCATCGCGCCGGGCTTGTACAATTTCGTGTTCTCGAATAAATTCCTTTCCGGGATGATGAAGGGCATGATGCATATGGCGCCCCAGCGTGATGTACCTGCCATGCACCCCTATACGCTGAAAAGCTGGTACACGAAATTCAAACGTGAACAGGAAGGTAAACAGTTCTTCAGCAAAGTATATCTCTTCTGCGATGAGTTCACCAACTATAATGATGTAACTATCGGCGTCCGCTGTATCCGCCTGCTGACCGCACTAGGATATGAAGTGATCATCCCTGAACATATAGAAAGCGGACGCACCCATTTGTCAAAAGGCCTGGTGAAACGCGCCAAACAGATCGCAAAGAAAAACATCGAATTACTGGCTTTTATTGCAGATGGCCCTTATCCCCTCATTGGCCTGGAACCTTCCGCCATTCTTACTTTCCGGGATGAATACGCAGATCTTGTTCCGGAAGCGCTGAAAGCAAAAGCAACGGCGCTCGCTCAGCAAGTCCTGCTCTTTGAAGAGTTTATGGCTGCCGAGATAGACAAAGGCAACATCCAAAAAGCGTCCTTCAAAGCGGATAAAAAGAAAGTATTGATCCATGGCCATTGCCACCAGAAAGCCCTATCATCCGTCAGCTTTACCAGTAAAGTATTATCCTGGCCCGCTAACTACGAGGCAACCGTGATCCCTTCCGGATGCTGCGGCATGGCCGGTTCCTTTGGTTTTGATAAGGAACATTATGCTACCTCCATGAAGATCGGGGAACTGGTGCTCTTTCCTGCCGTAAGGGCGCAGCACGAAGAAGTGATCATCGCAGCGCCAGGCACCAGTTGCCGTCACCAGATATGGGATGGCACAAAAAGAACAGCGCTCCATCCGGCGGAGGTGTTGTTTGAGGCGTTGGCGTAAACGTCTTTTAGCAAATGTTAATGACAAAAAGGTCTTCATCCCCCGTCAACAACAAACAGTCCTTCATCCCCGTCATAGCGAGGAGCCGCGCAGGGCTCAGTGTGGAGCGCGACGAAGCAATCCTTTAAACGGCAAACACAAAGTAATAAACGAAACCTATTCATGATTTAAAAGATTGCTTCGGCCCCGCTTCCCGCCAGGGCGCTGCAGGGCCTCGCAATGACGATTGATGAAGACCCGTTTACCATTTGCAGAACTGGCGAGGAAAGTAGCCCCTCCCTCCCGCTACTGTATCTTATGCACCACTAAATTGTCATAATAAATATACCCATCTGTAGTAGACTGCCAGTAAGACTGGCTGCCGCCGCGGAAAGTATGGAAAGTCACATTCCTGATCAGGCGCTTGCTATCGTTGGTTGTCCAGCGGATGGCCCTATCCAGTACTACGGTGCCATTGATCACGATTTGTACATGACCATCCGTATTGCTGCCGGTATTGCTCTTGATATACATATGCACGTGGTAGGTAGTGCCCCTGGTAATGCTGCCGGAAGAAGGATAAGACTTACCAAACGTATCCCCATACTGCCCCGGCTGATCTTTATAATAAATGTAGGGCTGGAAAAACACACGGCCTGCATCTGTCTGGTACCACATCAAACGTAAAGAGCCGCCGTTGCCATCCCATCCGGGATCTCCGCCGGTATTACCATCACCTACAGAGAAACCGAATCCTACCTTGCCGCCACGGCTCCAGTCAAACTGGCTGTGGAAGCGGATGTCATAATCCATTTCATAAGCGCTGCCATCAGACACATCGATGTTGCCGATCACACCGCCGGCGCCTGATAAAGCGTTTTTCAGCAGGGTAATACGCAGGTTACCGTTAGAGATCATGGCGCGGTTGTTTACCCAGGAACTGATATTGCCGAAGTCTGTTGCGGCATTGCTGCTGGTGTAGGTAACACCGTGCGCGTAGTTGTCCCAGTTTACGGACAAGTTGCTGTTAATCGCGCTGATCGAAACATCTGCAGCTGCTGCTACATCACTAGCTGCAGGTTGATCAGCTTTTAATAAAGAATCAGGGGTGGCGTCTTTAGTGCAGGAGACAGCCATTACACCCAGCAATACCAACAGGCATGCCGGTGTGTTGAGAATCACACTGGTTTTCATTCCGGTTTGTGTTTAATGATTAGAAAATAAATGCAAAGGCCTTAATGCGCATTAATGACGTGTTTTGATGATGCTTTAGGTTGATAAATTAATCTGCTTAGCCTTTAACGCGGTTCTTCCTCATAAAATTGCAAACGATTGCACATTTTGAGCTGAAGGAAGACTTGTGAGATGGTTTTCAATTGATTCATAACTGGAATTTTGGAAATTATTAATAATGACGTGTGTACACTAATCTACGGAAAAAGTTTGAAAATCGGAAGGTTTAAAAGTTTGAGGGCTTGAAGGTTTGAGGGTAGCTGCTTATCCTGGGCTCCATCTAACTTTTAAACGCTTAAACTTTCAAATGTTGAAACTTTTAATCCGTTCAACTTAAATTATGTTGTTTTATCCGGTCCAATAACCTTTTTTTGTCTTCAATTGCATGCAAAATCACTGTACCTGTTATGTCTGACCTATCCAAAGATGCCATGCTGCAGGCCAAACAGCCTGCAGACAGAAATGCGTTCATCCTTTCGAGGTTGCGCAACCGGCTCTTTGATACCAGCCGGCGTAACCGGCTGCTCTATTATAAGCCCAACAGCCGCTTTGTAAACCTGAGCGCAGGCAGCGTACCCATACTGCCGCCTGAACGCGCTAAACTGCCGGAAGGCCTCCTTACCTGGAATGCAGCCATGGCTAAACTGGCGGGCAGCATGAAAGTTCTGCAGCTGAATAAGCACCTGCAATTTGCCGATCATCCCTACCTGCAAACACAGCTTAACACCCTGCGCAAAAAAGCAGAGAATGACGAAAAAGAATACGGCTTCAGCCAGCTGCAGCTGGTAATAGCTTTCCTGCACTGGTACAACCTGAAAGAAGATACCGCTCAGCCTATACAGAGTCCGCTGCTCCTGCTGCCTGTTAAACTGAAACGCAGCAAGGCGCTTAAAGAAGAATTGTTTACGCTGGAAATACTGGATAATGAGGCGATTGTAAATCCCATACTGGCCCATAGCTGGAAAGACAATTTCGGCATCCTTCTGCCTGAAACTGTTGCGCTGGATAAAACCAGTATGGAAGAATTTTATCTCGCGCTGAAAGCCCGCATCGATGCAGCGGAACAGGGCGTGGAGCTGCAGCATATTCATCAGCCGGATGCAGCCGCCCTGGAGCAAACCGCCCGCTATACTATCCGGCAATATGTGAAGAAGCTGCGCAATAAAGACACCATACCGGCGCATCTGTTGAATGCAGCTGCTATCAGCCAGCCAGCCCCCCTGCCCGCTCAACCCCTGCTGTGGAAGCTGGACAGCACCAACCTGGTACTGGGCAACTTCAATTATAAAAAAATGAGCCTGGTCAGCGATTATAACCAGGTAAGCGCACAAGGCATGGAACACCCCGTGTTCAGCCGCCTTTTCAATAATATGCCCAAAACGCCGGCGCCCATCATTACCGATCAATCGCCACGGGAATGGTACCACGTGATCGCGGCAGATCCTGCGCAAACCAATGCCATCCTGCACGGCAGCAGCGCACAAAGCTACATCATCCAGGGACCGCCGGGAACCGGGAAAAGTCAAACCATCACCAACCTGATAGCCGACTTTGCAGCCAGGGGCAAAAGCGTTTTGTTTGTATGTGAAAAAAGAGCGGCGCTGGATGTGGTATATCACCGCCTGCAACAGAATAAACTGGCAGAGCTCTGCTGTTACATACACGATAGCCAGGCAGACAAGAAAGCGTTTGTTCGTGAACTGAAAACGGTGTACGATGACTTCCTGCGCACCAAGATGGATCTTACCCATATCACCCTGCGCCGCAAAATTGCGCTGGACCATCTGCAACGGCAGCTGCAGCTGTTACAGGCCTATCATGAACAGCAGCGCGCCGTGCACGAAGAAGCAGGGATTTCCACCCGCCAGCTGATCGAAACACTGGTACAGCTGCAGGCGCATATCCCAGCTGTTAATCCGCAGGAAGCAGCATTACTGCCGGGCTATAAACAATGGCTGGATTATGGTGAAGCCATCCGCGCTTTGGGCGACGCTTTGGAGCAAACCGGTGCAGCGCCTGTATTTGCGCAACATCCATTCCGCCATTTAGGCAACGGGCTGATGCAGGATGCACAGCCGCTTACGCTCATGGAAAGCATCAGCAGCCACGCAAAATCTACCATCGATCAGATAGCGCACATCATTGTGCGGAACAATATTCCGCCGGAGTTCACCGGCAGGCTGGCAGACATCATTACCCTGGTAAAAAATGCTGCGGTGCTGGAACCACTGGCCGCCAGCAGTAACCTGCAGCTGGTAGATCAGTCAGGGAAAGCGGCCCGCCGTTTTGAAAAGGTATACCGCAAATACCGCCAGCTGCAAAAGGGTGTAAAGAAGGCTTCGGCGCTTAACAAGCACTGGCTGCAAAAATTCAGCGAACAGGAAGTGCAGCAGGGTTTGCGTATCGCAGCCAGGTATGAGCGCTCCTTTTTTAAGTTTTTAAGCGGAGACTGGCGGCGCTTGAAACAACAGCTGAAAAAGGCCTATAATTTCTCCGCTCACCAGCTGCCTCCTGCGTTCAGCGAGATACTGCAGCAACTGCGGGATGAATATGATGCGAAAGAAAAAGTACAGCAGCATCAGCATACCATACAGGAACAATACGGCATAGATAATATCACTACCATTTACGTAGGACTTGAGGCATTGCGCCGCAAACTGGGCGACGGCCCCGTTACCTACCTGCTGCAGCATCCTTCCGCTAACGAACTGGTAATGCAGCTGAGTAAACTGAATAATATCCTGCATCAGCTGGAGCTGCAATTACAACAGGCGCTGCATGGCTACGCAGAAAAATCCCTGCAGCAGGTGCATGAGGAACTGACGGCCATCAGTGGCCAGGCGCCTTTATTAAAGGAGCTGCTGCCTGCTTTGCAGCGTTTTGCCATACTACCGCCGGCTATACAGGAAATGTTACGTGCGCTACCGCTTAGTCCCCGGCAGGCGGAAGCCGCAATGGCGCATAAAACGCTGCAGGCGGTATTTAACAGCCACCCGGGCTTTGCAGCCACCACCCAGTCTGGTTTGCAGCAGGCCGTCAGGGAAATTGCACAAACCTATCAGCAGCTGTTGCTTTTAAACAGTGACTATATCAGGGCCAGTCGCCGGCAACAGTTCCTGAGACGTTATGCACTGGCCAATATCGCAGCCGGACAACTATCCGCAGAACAAAAACAGTTAAAGAAAATATATGCAGAAGGAAGACGTGTGCTGGAGCATGAAATGAGCAAGACCATACGCTTCCGCAGCATACGGGAAATGGCCTCCGGCGAAAGCGGTGTGGTGTTAAGGGATATCAAGCCCATATGGCTCATGAGTCCATTAAGCGTAAGCGATAGTTTACCGCTGGATATGCACTCTTTTGACGTTGTGATCTTTGATGAAGCCAGCCAGATCCCGCTGGAAGAAGGGATCCCCGCCCTCTTCCGTGCACCGCAGGCCATCATCGTAGGTGATGACAAACAAATGCCGCCGGCCAATTTCTTCGGCAACGGCGCTTCAGATCCTGACGACCTCGACCTGTTTGAAGGAGAAAGCGAAGCGGATATATTAAGCGAAGATGCAGACAGCCTGCTGGCGCAAGGCTCCCGCAAACTGCACAGCACCATGCTTAGCTGGCATTACCGCAGCCGCTATGAAGCCCTGATCAGTTATTCCAACCATGCTTTCTACGGTGGCGGCTTGCTGACTATCCCCGACAGGATGGTACAACATCACCACCGGCCGGAGATCATCGTACAATCGCCTGAAGAAGGCAGCCATACCGCACAGCGCCTGTTGCAGCACAGCATCAGTTTCCATTATCTGCCCAACAGCATCTATGAAGAACGCAGCAACCGGGAAGAAGCAGCCTATATTGCGCAAATGGTAAAGCAGCTGCTGCTGGACCAGGTAAAAGACAGCATCGGCATCGTGGCTTTCAGCCAGGAACAACAGAACGCTATTGAAGACGCTATCGCCGCACTGGCGGCTGAAGACCGCGCTTTTGAAGCCGCACTGGATATGGCGGTTAACCGCAGCGAAGAAGGACAATACACCGGCCTCTTTGTAAAGAACCTTGAAAACGTGCAGGGAGATGAAAGGGATATTATCATCATCAGCATCTGCTATGGTCATAACCGCCAGGGAAAAATGCTGATGAACTTCGGCCCGGTGAACCGCCGTGGCGGAGAAAAGCGACTGAACGTGATCTTCAGCCGGGCTAAAAAACATATGGCCGTTATCAGCAGCATCAAACATCATCATATTACCAATGAGCATAACGACGGCGCACGTTACTTCAAACGTTTCCTGCATTATGCGGAGATGGTGAGCAGCGGACGCATGGAAGCAGCACGCCATATACTTGACAGTCTTCTGCCTCCTGACAATACCGCCATGCGGCAAAATACAGCACGGCTTTCCGTTACCATGCAACAGGTAAAAAGCGCGCTGCAGCAAGCCGGTTTTACAGTAGATGAAGCGGTAGGGCAAAGCAGCTTCCGCTGCACGCTGGCGGTTAAACGCCGTCGGGATGACAGTCAGTATCATCTTGGCATATTAATGGATGATGAACAGCATTACAACAACGACAATCTTATAGAACAATATTATCAACGCCCCGCTATCCTGCAGTCCTTCGGCTGGAAGATAGCACATGTATATGCAAAGGACTGGCTGGCTGACCCCAACCGTGTAATGAAAATGCTGCTGGAGCACCTGCAGCACGAACATTAAATAACTACAACGATGGAAATGTTATATGTATTACTGGGTCTTATCCTGGTCTTATTAGTGATCATACTTGTTCTGGCAAACAAGGCCGCCCGCAATGCATCACAGGCGCAACTGCAATACCGGCTGGAATCGCTGGCCAATGCAATTGACCGTTTGGAGGCCTCTGTGAAGAACGAGATCGTTACCAACCGCGCCGAAGCCAGTGAAGCGGCTAATCATGCCCGGGCGGCGCTTACCGAATCGCTCCGCCTGTATGGTGAAACCTTCTCCACCAATCTTTATATGCTCACCCGGTCTGTAGAAGAGAAACTGCATTTCCTAACGGGATCGCTTGAAAAGAAGATCACAGACCTGCAGGCAGGTAATGAAAAGAAACTGGAAGAAATGAGAGCTACTGTAGACGAGAAGCTGCAGAAAACACTGGAAACCCGCCTGGGAGAATCTTTCAAACTGGTAAGCGAGCGCCTGGAAGCTGTACATAAAGGCCTGGGGGATATGCAGCAACTGGCGAGCGGGGTTGGCGACCTGAAACGGGTACTAACCAACGTAAAAACAAGAGGCGTGCTGGGTGAATACCAGCTGGAAAACGTGCTGGAACAGCTGCTGACGCCAGACCAGTATGCAAAGAACGTAAAGACCAAACCCGGTTCCAATGCGCTGGTAGAATTTGCCGTGAAACTACCTGGTAAAGAAGATAAAGACAAGATCGTGTGGCTGCCCATTGATGCCAAGTTTCCCAAGGAGGATTTTGAGCTGCTGATGGACGCTTACGATAAAGCACTGCCTGAACTGGTGGAAGAATACCGGAGAAGCTTCATTAAAGGCATTAAAAAGAACGCAACGGATATTTACAGCAAATACATTGACCCGCCCAATACAACGGATTTTGCCATCCTTTTCCTGCCTTTTGAGAGCCTTTATGCAGAGGTGCTGCGCACGCCCGGTTTGTTTGAAAGCATCCAGCGGGAATGCCGGGTGATCATCACCGGCCCCACTACCCTCTCCGCCCTGCTGAACAGCCTGCAGATGGGTTTCCGCACACTGGCAATCGAGAAACGTTCCAGTGAGGTATGGCAGCTGCTGGGAGCCGTTAAAACAGAGTTCGGCAACTTCGGCGCCATCCTGGAAAAAACACAGAAAAAACTGCAGGAGGCCAGCAATGTAATAGATGAAGCAGGCCGCAGGTCCCGCTCTATTGAAAGAAAACTTCGGAACGTGCAGGAGCTGCCGCAGGATCAGACAAATACATTGCTGGGAGGACAGGAAAACACGGATATGCCGGGTGAGCAGGAGTAATTAATGATGCTCATTGATAAAAGCAAACGCCCTCTTTTCTGACCAGTACCGTTGCTGCCCGAATGTTACAAAACCAACATGTCCGCCGTAGCGGGGCGTTTCCAGGTAGAAGTACCGGCTTTGTGCCGCTTCTTCATAAGGAAAACATTCGGGAGACAAAAAGGGATCATCCAGGGCATTGATCAGCAAGGCAGGCACACATATTTTTTTCAGAAAGGGCCTTGAGCTGCAGGCAGCCCAGTAGCTCAGGGCATCTTTGAAGCCGTGTATGGGAGCGGTGTAAAGATCGTCAAACTGTCTGAAGGTTTTGACCTGGTGATAATTGTCCAGGCGGATCATATCCGGGAAACGCCGGGCCTTTAGTTCCAGCTTATATCCCAGTGCGCGGATAAAACGCTGCATGTAGATACTGTTATGCCTTTTTTCCAGCTCCTGTGAGCTGGTTCGCAGATCGCAGGGTACTGACAGGGTCACGGCAGAACGGATCAGGGGATGTACATTGGCGCCCTGTTCACCCAGGTATTTAAGGGCAACATTACCGCCCAGTGAGAAGCCAACGATGTGGATGGACTGATAGCGCCCGGTAGCTGCCAGGTACTCTACCACCTGTGCCAGGTCGCCGGTTTCCCCGCTGTGATAAAAACGCAGGTTCTTGTTAGGTTCACCGCTGCAGCCCCGGAAATTCAGGGACACGGTGTCGTATCCTCCGTTGTTGAAAATATGCACCATTCCCAGTACATATTTGCGGTCGGCACTTCCTTCCAGGCCGTGCAGGATGATCACGATCCGGTCGCTGTCCGTATAGCTGAAGTCGAGGTCCAGGAAGTCCTCATCCGCCGTTGATATGCGTACACGCTGATAATCAGCGTTCCTGATCTTACGGAACAGGGTGGGATAGATCGTCAGCAGATGACGGTTCTTCAGGAAGAAAGGAGCTTTATAGTCTGATTGTTGAATTAGCGGCATATTGAGCGCAAGGTACAATGGATACCCGAATTATCGGGTAACCTGGTCAATCGCGCTTTTTAATGCACGGGCATTCATTACACCACTTTGCCGCCATTTTACCTCGCCATTCTTGAAAACGATCATGGTAGGTACGCTTTGTATCTGGTAAGCGCCGGCGATGGCGGGATTCTTATCTACATCCATTTTCAGGATGATCAGATCATCCCCGGTCATGCCTTTCAGCTCTTTCAGGATGGGGGGCATCATTTTACAGGGGCCGCACCATTCTGCCGAAAAGTCAACCAATACGGGCTTATCACCGTTGATGATATCCTGGAATGATCTTTTTCCACTTTGTGTTTCCATCTTCGCTCTTTTCCGGATAGTACCTCAAAAATAAGGCCTGTTGAACAAACGGCAGCCTCTTCCGGATGCCTGCGCCAGTATGGCAGCGGCCCCTGTTGATCAGTTGATGTCTTTTCCTTCTTTCAGCTGGCCTATCATGCGCTCTATAAAGGCTTTATTGGCAGGATCGGGTGCAAGGGCCAATGCCTGGCTGGCATATTTTGCGGCCTGTTTATAATCGCCGTTGGCAGAGTAGCCCCTGGTCAGGCCCATCAGCGTGGTGAATTCTCCGGGATGTTGCTGGTGATTCTGTTTAAAGACCTCCAGGGCCTCCTTTTGTTTTTTCTGCTGGAGCAGCTGGCGGCCATACTGGTGTAATTCTATCATAGTAGCCAGCGGCAGCGCCTTTTTAACCAGCGCCTCTCCTTCTGCACCACGGCCCAGTTGCTGTAAAACCAGCGCTTTTGTGCTCCAGGCAGCAAAGGAGCGGTCGCCGCCGAAATTGGTGCTGGTAGCAGAATCAGCCCAGAGCAGGGCCTCATCCAGGTTCACTTTACGCTGGGCGCACCAGGCGGCGGCCTGGTTCCATCCTTCCCAGGTAAAACCTTTCTCTGTTCTCAGTTCCTGGCGGAAGGAGGCTATCTGGTCTTTTACATAGTCCGTCTCCACCTTAAAGGGGATCATTAATTTTTCCCATTGCAGGGCAACGGTAGCGGCATTCTCCGTCTGGTCGAGGAATTCGTATTTCAACCATTCCACACTTTTATCCAGGGCGGCAGGCTTCACCTTCACCCGCAATGCATCCTCTTTAGGATCATAGTAATAAGCACCCCAGGAGCGGGCGTTCTTAGAAAAGATAAGGGTACATTCCTGCGGGTCGTAGGCTATGAAAAAGCCATATTTTCCTGCGGGAAGGGCCTGCCCTTCGATCTTTACATCGTTGGTAAATTCAATGGTGGTGTTCTCATTGGCGCCTGCCCTCCAGGGAGAGGACTTGCTGCTGCCAAAACCGGGATTGGTAAAGCCTACGGGGACCAGCTGGCCCCATATCTTTCCTTCACGGCCCTTTACGCCCGGACGGTTATAATGAACGGTTACATCCGTCAGGCCGATCTTTTCCGTGACCGAGGCTTCTTTATTACCGCCTTCCGGCGCAATCGTAAGGAACTGGGAAAATGCCGTGAGTGGGACAAAGGCAATACAGATAACAAGGTAAAAAAGTTGTTTCATACTGGGGATATTTCCCGGGAATCTACCAAAGCGTACGCAGCCGGCCAAATAAAATTATGAGGGATGCAAAACAACTTACCAAAAACTTAACATTGACTGTATTAACTTATCGTTAATTTTATATTACCATAAACATTAAATATTATAAACCAATGTCAGCAACGAATAAGGAACAGGGAAACGGGAAATTGTCCGCTAAGGATGCCCGTAAAAATATCGAACAGCAGTTGTCAACACTGCTGAGTGGATGGAAAGACCAGTTAGGTGAAAAGAAATTCAGGAACCGTATCAAAAAGGCGGCAAAACTGCTAAGCAAAGGCTTGCCGGTTAATAAGAAAACAGCTGATGTGAAAGTAAAGAAGTCAAAAGCTGCCAAAGGTCTTACAGCGGCTAAAGAAGTTACTGCCTGATAGTATTGAAAGGGCGTATTTTAATACAAATTCCCAAATATCCAATTGTATTACGATTACGGAGCCGGTTATATCTGCGACCATTGTCGTTTTTCCCGCTTTACTCATATTTGTTTGCAGTTACATGGTTTAAATCCGGAGGGACGAATTTATGTCCATTTGTAACTGCAAACCGCTAATCAGAACTTAGCGCTCCTTTCTGTTCTGATCATATCAACACCTGCTCCAAATAAGCCTTAAACGCATCCTCAATTTCCGGATCTGCCAGTAAATTCTCCACATCGGCTGATTCCGGTACATTCCATTCAATATCTACGATCTGTCCGGCGGTATTTGTAATAACATAAAATATCAGATCCGCTGTAGTGTTTCCACAACGCCCGCTAAGGCTTACACGGCCGGAAGACCAGATAACTTTCAACGGCGGCGTGTCATAGGATGCATTACCCAGGATCTCAACCGTACATCCGCTGGATGTAGTTACCTGGAAATTAATACCCGCTGTCTTAGCGGCATCCTGACAGGGTTTGAATGATTGCAGCGTAAAAGCGGCGATTAACAAAAAAGTGAAAGTTGCGGTCAGTTGAATGGTTAACTTTTTCATGCTGGGTGTATTATTGGGTTAAAATGTTGTCTTTCTAAATGATAGCATTCTCCTGTTCACGCTCCATGATCCTGCGGAGGTTCATGATGGCATAACGCACACGCCCTAACGCTGTATTGATACCGATATTCACCACCTGCGCTATCTCCTTATAGCTCATATCGGCATAATAGCGTAAGATCAGGGCCTCCCGTTGTGACTCCGGAAGTTTGTCCAGCATCCCCTGCAGCTCATGTGCCCATTCCCTGGCTATCAGGCGCTGCTCTTCACTTTGTTCCGTCTGATCGTCTATAACGGACAGCACACCATCTTTATAACCCAGTACTATTGCCGGAGAAACATGCTGTTTCCTGAAATGGTTGATACAGCAGTTATGCGCTATCCTGGCAGCCCAGGCAAGGAAGCGGCGGTTGTCTGTATAATGACCTTTCTTCAGGGCATTGACGATCTTAATAAAGGTTTCCTGGAAAATATCTTCTGCCAGGTTACGGTCCTTCACCAGCAATACGATGGTGGTAAAGATCTTATCCTTATGCCGGTGAACAAGCCGGGAGAAAGCGGCGTTATCTCCCGATAAATACAGCCGGATCAATTCTTCGTCGGTAAAATCACAATATCTGTTCATAGTAGCAATATGGAGTTCCAAAAAATTTAGGTTAAGAATAGGCTGCCTTGAAAAAGGCAGCCGTTTATCCTATAATCTAATCTGTGATGGAGTTATTAGTATACCTAGTCTTTCAAATTAAGATACTTCTTCACCTGCTGGTAGTCGTTCCAGTCTATACCGGCGGACTGACGGGCAGCCGTACCACCGGGGATCAGCACATATCTTACCTGCTGCACTTTTTTGCCGCTCGCCTCATGGATGTAGGTAGAAAGGTCGGCATTGCTGATCAGGATAATGGCTGATTCAACCGCTTGAACATTGATGAGGAAGGCGCCGTCGAAATAAGGCAGCGGCACAATTGCCGGATTCTCCGCAGCAGCCAGGTTCACATAAACTTTTATCTCACCTTTCGACAGTATTTCGGTGGTTAATTTCGGCGCATCAATCTCGGCCACCCAGGAAACAGAATCATCTTCGGTTGTATAAGAGGCATCCAGCCAGTCGGAATAGATCACGTTCGCAGATCCTGCATCCCCCTTAGGACCGGCAGCACCAGCAGGACCAGCAGGGCCTTCAGGGCCCGCAGGACCGGCATCACCCTCTTTGGAACAGGACACCATCGCGAATACAGCTGTAAATAATAATGCATAGGTAATGCCGCATGACATCTGGAAAAAACGTTTCATAAACTCTTGTTTGTTTGTATTTAGGTTGAAAAATAAAAAACATATTATTACCACACATTGCGCGGGCAAAGATCGCCAAATTTATTGCCCAGCAGAAACCCGATCACGATCTCATGAGATCCCTTGCTCACCGTATTCAGCGAAGAGCTGGTGTAGTCATACGAATACCCGATGTTGAAAGTGGAATTGATATTGATGCCCAGCATACCCGCCACACCATCGTTGAGCCGGTAAGAAGCGCCCGCCCACACACGGTCGCGGAATTGCACTTTGGCGTTTATATCAAAACCTACCGGGGCAGCCGTAATGAACTTCACCATCACTGAAGGCAGCAGGGTAAGATCGTCTGTCAGCCACAAACGGTAACCGGTAGTAAAGAACAGATGTGGTATCAGCTTGCCGCGGTAAACAGAATCGCCTACTACCTTGCCATCGTCAAAACCCAGGTTCATAGGGATGATGTTCTGCGCAGATGCGCCGATAAAGTAATCCGCAGAATACAACCACAATCCGGCGCTTACATCCGGCTTCCAGCGGTTCAGCAGGGCACTGCTGCCAGCTATCACCGGATCATTCGGATCCTGCAGCTGCAGCTTACCGGCATCCAGTGTAATAGACTGCATACCAACGGAGATGCCTGCACTTAAACTGGTTCTGGGCGCCAACCCGATATGATGGGCATAGGTACCGCTGAAAGAAAAACGGTTCAGCGGCCCTGTTTTATCATTGAGGATAGTGAGCCCTACACCGGGATGCGATGCAGGCGCCTCCCACTCCTTCCAGTATGCCCTGCCGCGCGGGTTCTCCCCTTCTATATCAAAACCGGTAGGCGATGCCTGCGGGTAATCTGACTTGCGAAGCGGCCCATGCACCGTGAGGTACGTAGTTACTGGTGAGCCGTTCAGCCCGGCCCACTGGTGCCGGTGACTGGCCTTTACATCCCAGTAATTCTCAATGCCTGCAACAGCGGGGTTAATAATGAAAGGGTTCATGATGTACTGCGTATAATGCGGCTGTTGCTGTGCTTTTGCCACATAGGTCCCTAAACAGATCAGGGCAACGGCCAGGCATTTTTTATAGATCATAACCTTTTATTTTAGAAGGTTTGAAAGTGTAATAGGTCTGAAGGTTTGATATAGTCGTCAACGTTTCAAACGCGTAAACCTTCAAACCTACATATTTTTTAGTCTTTTAGCACTTTAAATTCCGTTCTCCTGTTTTGCTGCCTTCCTTCCGGATTATCTGTTCCGTCTTCATGCTGGTTAGGCGCAATAGGCTGGCTGGCGCCATAGCCTTTGGATTGCAAACGGGCAGGATCGATACCTTTGCTTACCAGGTACTCAACCACACTCCTGGCCCTGGCTTCAGAGAGGCGCTGGTTGAATTTATCCGGGCCTTTGCTGTCTGTATGCGCGCTGAGCTCTATCTTTATCTCAGGATGCCTGATCAGCATATCTGCCAGCTCATCCAATGCAGGATAAGATTCAGGTTTCAGTGTAGCCACGTTGAAGTCATAATATACATTCTCCAGTACCTTCGGTGTTTCAACCGGCGGTACTTCCTTCACCACTTCAGGCACAGGCGGCGGAGGTGGCGGCGGCACCGGAACATGCTTATTGAGGGAGAACAGCTCCAGGCAGCAGTCTGCAGAACGATCAGAGGCCAGCCATGCATCCTGCAGGATGTTATTAGCAGTGCCACGGCTGGTGAAATAGATATCATCCTTTACTGAATTCACCGGATAACCGAAATTCACCGGCGCTTCCCAGTTATCAAAGCCGCCTTTGCTGTAGAAGAAATCATATCCGCCCATACCAACACCGCCGTCGCTGGAAAACACCAGCACACCGGATGCGGCATGGAAGAAGGGCGCCTGTTCATTGTAGGTAGTGTTCACGGTATTACCCAGATTCCTGCTGTTCATGGGCCTTCCCTGCGCATCCAGTTCCGCATACCAGAGGTCAAAGCCGCCATAGCCGCCTTTACGGTCGCTGGCATACAGCAGGTATCTGCCATCAGGCATTACAAATGGCTGCTGCGCGTTGAAGCCGGATGCATTCACCTGTTCATCCAGCGCTGCCGGTTCACTCCAGGCTTCACCGATCTTCCTGCTGGAATAAATAGCAGATGTTTTCTTTCCATCCGACATCTTCCAGCGGGTCAGGAACAGGGTATTGCCGTCGGGCGTAACGCTGATCACACCCTGGTGCTCTTCCTTGGGTTGCGGTATCCTTATCCGGCTGATGCTGCCGGTGTTATCACCGTTCACCTCGGCCTGGTATATACGGTTCAGGTGCACATAGTTTTTACTGCCGCCGCTGTCCGGACGTGTGGAAGTGAATGCCAGCGTATGATCGTTTAGCCATACGGGTGCATAACTGGCGCCCGTGGCATTGAGGCCTGAAACGCCTTTCTGCAACGAATAAAGATGAAGGTCTTTTCTGTTCAGCTGTTCTACGATAAAGCGCAGGTTCTTCACTTCACGTTCTGCAGCGCTGCGCCATTCGTCCTGTGTTGAGTGAATGTCCAGGAAATAGCTGAAAGCTTTTTCTGCTGCCTCATATTTTTCCAGTGCCCGCAGTGCAGTAGCATAGTGGAAGGCCGCCAGCGGGAACTGTGTTTTATCAAACTCCAGCGCTTCTTCGTAGTAAGGCGCCGCCTTCTTATAATTATTCAGGAGGCGATAGCTTTCTGCCAGGTAATAAATAGCCTGCTGTTCGCTGCTCACCACCGTTACCGGTTTTTTGCTCAGGGTCTGCGCCGTATACGGATTATAGGCGGCAGGGCGGACAATCGTTTTACGGGAGGCCAGGTACTTTTCATAATACTCGGCGGCAGAATTGTAGTCTGCTTTCTTATAATAGTGATCGGCCGCTTTCAGGTAGTCGTAGGTAAACTGAGCCCTGGCAACCATCGCTGCAAAAACAATAGCAGCTGTAAGGAATATCTTTTGCATGATCGTCTTTCTTTTATAATCTTGGACAAACAAATTCCACCTCCGGCGTTTTGCTTTTTCTTCTGCCGATGAAGGTCAGGGATATTTCAAAGCTGTTGGAGCCGTTCACCATCTTACCCAGGTCTGATGTATTGATATCATAGCTGGCGCCCAGCGTTAGTGTTTTATAAATAAATCCGGCATATGCAGAAACAGCATCTTTCAGGCGATAGTTGGCACCCAGCAGGAAGTCTGTATTCATAGCCGCATTCATCTGCGCATAAGCGCCTATCATCTTCTCAGAGGCAGAGCCCTGGCGCATGTACATAACGTTAGGTGTAAGGCTTATCTGTTCGGAAAGCGTGAGCCTCACACCCGCATGACCGATATAACGCATGGGGAAACGGGCATCGCCCTTGCTGCTGAACTGATCTTTAGGTTTTGTCAGATGCGATACGGAAAAGCCACCAAACACATTCGCCATCTTTCCGGGTGCTGCATCATAATACAGTACACCGGCGCCTGCATCAAATGACATGGCGGAGGTCCGTGTCAGCACATCAGCAGAAGGTGCGCCGGGATTGTAACCGGTAATAGGGTTCCACTGATCGCCGAACGTAAGCTTGGAAGGATCAAACTTTCGCTGTATAAAGCCAAGCTGCATACCAAAGGCCAGCTGGTGGGTCTGCGCTGCGCCGAGCTTTACGCCTGTGTAGGCAAAGTTGGCATAGCCGGTTGTGTAGTTATAACCACCGTCGCCGGCGCTCTGGTTCAACACGCTGGCGCCAAAGTTGAAGTTCCTATCTGTCCGGATATCTGCCGCTGCGCCAAAGGTGGAGAAGGGGCTGGTAACGTTGCCCCACTGTGTGCGGTAAATGGCAGATAAACGGTAGTCGCCGTCAAATGCACCCGTCAATGCGGGGTTCAGCCATGCGGGGTACACATAGTACTGGGAAAAGTGCGGGTCGATCTGCGCCTTTGACTCGAAGGCGGAGAGCATCATAATGATCAGTAAGAACGATGTTATAAAGATAGCTTTCATCTTGAAAAACAGTTTTATCGTTATCTTAAAATGGTTACATGTCCCGTCAGCGGGCGAAATCCATTCTGGAGTTTGATCACATAATAGTAAGTGGCCAGCGGCAGCATTTTGCCGTTCCAGGTACCGTTCCAGGGAGTGCCATAACCGGAGGAAGAGAATACCCGCTGTCCGTAACGGTTATATACTTCCACGGTAGCGCCGGGGTAATCGCCCAGGTTGGGAATGGTCCAGGTATCATTGATACCGTCTCCGTTCGGAGAGAATGCATTGGGTACATTCACCGGTTTCAGTACGGTCACTGTCAGTGCATCGCTGGCAGTACAATTGCCCTGCCCTGTTGCCGTGAGCGTGTATGTCTGATCCTGCATAGCGATCAGTGATGGCCTTAATACAGCCGGGTTGGTCAGGTCGCCGGCGGGTGTCCACAGGAAGGTCAGCACAGACGAATCATTGGCAGCAGGCCTGAACTGAACCAGCGTGCCCTGTGTTACCGTAAAGGAAGGACCTGCGTCTATCACCGGCTGCAGGTATACGATCACCTGGTCAGTGAATACATTGGACACACAGCCAGCCGTGTTGGTAACGGTAAGCGTTACATCATAGTTACCAGGTGCATCATAACGTTTCACCGGGTTACGGGTGGTAGCGGTGCTGCCATCTCCAAAATCCCAGCTCCATTTGGTAATGCTGCTGTTAGGCGCTGTACTGGCGTCAGTGAACACATTGTCTGTTCCCTGGCATAAGGTATCCGGTTCAACAGAGAAGCTGGCAATGGGTTTGTCATAGAACTTATCCAGCACTTTAGTGGTATCGTGTACACAGCCAAAAGCGGATGTAGCCGTCAGTTGTACATTGTAGGTACCTGCTGCCGTATAGATATGTGACGGGTTGGGCGTGGTAGCCGCTGCCGTACCGTCTCCAAAGTTCCAGCGATAGCTGAGTGATGAATTATCTGCTACGGTGGAAGCGTTGGTAAAGACAGCGTTGGCATCCGGCAGACAAAGCGCAGCCGGCAGTGTGAAGTCGGCTACCGGTTCCGGATGTACGTTCACCGTATGCGCGATGGTATCACTCAAACAACCGTTATCACTGATGGCCACCAGCTTAACATTGTAGGTATTGTGTGCACTATAGTTCTTCGTAAATACGTTACCGTTGTTGTAGGTAGCGCTGCTGCCGTCTCCGAAGGTCCATTTCCAGCTGCTGATGCTGCCGGAGGGGATCTGCGACTGGTCTGTAATAGTTGCCGCCTGTCCTAAACATATATCGGGACTTGCAGTAAAGGCCGCAGCAGGTTTTGGATACACTGTGATTGTACCGGAAACGGAATCCTTACAACCCGTAGCAGTGGTAAATACCATACCAGATGGTGTGCGTACCTGCTCCCGCCTGTGAAGGCCTGAAATTACCCAGGGTGTCAGTGCCCGGGCCGCGGTAGGTGCCGCTGCCTGTAACACCATTGAGCACACTGCCTTTTGATACGGATATGGGAACCTTCACATTCTCACAAACCGGCGCCAGTGCTCCGAATGCCAGTTGCGGTTTCAGGTTAAAGCTGGCAGTGATGGTCGTATCACTGGAACAGCCGTTCGCCGTTGTAGCCGTATACCTGATATTATAGGTACCGAAAGTGGTATAGGCGTGTGTCGGACTGGCCAGGTTAGAGGTGTTCGGGTTGGCAGGCGTGGCATTGGCATCGCCAAAATCCCAGGCATGTGTACTGATCGCCTGCCCGTCCGGCACAGTAGAAGTATTATTAAACTGTACAATACCATCCACCGGCAAACAGTTCTGCGGGTAGGCAAAGTTGGGTACGGGCTTAGCATACACGTTCACCGTTCTTACCACGGTATCACTGATACAGCGGTCACTCACCTTTACCACATGTTTAATGGTATAGGAATTATAGTCCTTGTAGGTAATAGTCTGCTGCACAGCACTGGTGTCTGTACGAACCGTATCGTTCCCGAAATTCCAGTACCAGGTTTTGATGGGGGCTGAACCGCCGAAAGTGGAATTATCCGTCAGCGTTACATCTCCTCCCTCGCAGACCGCTGTGGAAGAAGCCGTGAAATCTGCCACTGGTCTGGGATGAACAGTGATCGTCCTGGTAGTATCACCCACACAACCTTCTTTGGAAATGCCCTGCAGCTGCACGTTGTGGGTACCCGCCGGGAAGAGTTTCCATACGTTCTGCCCGCTGTCCAGCGCAGGACCTGCGAACTGCCATTTCCAGCGGTCGATCAGGAAGCCATTGGTACTGCTGGTATCCCCTTTCAGGTAAACGGTGTCCAGCGTACAGCCGCTATGTGTCCAGGAGAAATTGGGCTGTGGTTTACCTTTTACGATCACCGAGAAATTCACTTCCTCTGTATTGGTACAGTTCTCTATGCTGGGATGGGTAGTGAGTATCGGTATCTCAAAAGTATCAATCGTGTTAAAGGTGTAGGTTTGCGGCAACGTGTATTTGTAATAGGTAGCGCCATCCACCACTACAGTGCCCGTGCTCACCGGCGCATTATCTGTTATATCTGCATTAGGCGTCACTACGCTACCCAGTTGGCTGAGCTTCCACACCATTTTGGTGGGCTGGTAGGCAATGAGCACCGACAGCTCTACCGGCGTATTGGTACAGGTAAATTCGTTGGTGATAGAAGTTGAATCCAGGGTGTTATGGATAGCCCCCACTACGTTCAGGTTATTGATCAGGGTACCCGCGTTATAACCATAGCTCTCCACACTGCCTATACCATAGGTTACAGCGGTAAAGGCGGAATCGCTCGTAACAATACACTGGGCCTGCGCCGCATTCCACCTTTTGATGACGACTGTATATCCGGCTTTGTTATGCGGGTATGCATGCGTCCACGCATTGGGTACACCGTCTATCTGCAGGGAGTTCAACCCGCTGTCAGGTATGATCAGTGTGAGGTAATTATAATTAATGCTTTCCCGGGTGTTACGGTAAAAACCAATATGCTTGATAGCCTGCGCTACCGGGCTGAGATAGATCATTTCAGGATCTCCGTCGCCACTGGTATTATTACAGCCACCGACAGACGACATAAACTGGGCTACCAGCACCGGTTTATCCGCTTCAATGTAATTGGTGGCGTTACTGGTAAATTCGTAGTAAGCATTATCTATTAAACCTGTTAACTGGGTACCATTCCTGTATACTTTTGTTGTCGGGTCCTTTACCAGCACCTTGTATATATCCGTACGGAAACTGGTGGCCGAACTGCTATTGGACTGTGGTGCCGTCAGGTAGAGTTTACCCCAGGCCTGCGAAGGAAAGATCTGCTGCATATTGTTATCCCCGCCACCGGCGCTTCCCCCGGGACAGGATATATAGGTACGGCTGCTGCCCGAGAATACGGCTATCGGCGAACAGGTACCGGCTGCATTACCGATAGACCGTACCTTGGTACCCGTGAGCTCATTACCGTAACCGCCGCCTAAAGTGGCGCCGATCAGCTGGTACACCTCGCCTCTCTGCAGTGTCTGAGTGAAAGGAACACCTGCTGCGCGGCCATTACGGCTGGGTTTTGAGGGAGTGACCTCGATCACGGTATTATCTTCTTTGGCGATCACATACATCCAGGAAAAGCAGTTGTCCTGGTAGTACTGCTGGCTGTTCAGTGACACATAAGAGTAACCCCATGTTTCCACCGGCATCAGCATGGTAGCACCGGAAGAGGCGCTGCCGTAAATGTGGGCATAGGCTACGATAGGTACATCGCTGGTGATCTGGATTACTTTATTGGAGAAGACCCCTTCCCCGCCGGTCCCCCCAAAAGAGGGGGGCGGCGAGTACAAACGGGCATCATAGAATCCCGCTTTGGGAATATTTTCTGTGGCTATCACGGTATTAGCGGGAATGCTGTAGTTACGTACCCAGGCAGTACCAAATATCCTTACGGTTACGTTGGCCGGTTGTTCCGCACTGAGATACAATACCATTTCCTGGCTGTTGCCCATGCCCGGCTCCATAAACTGGTGGTGCCCGTAGGCCACCCAGAACTCTTTACCCCTGTTGGATAAGTTCTGGGCGCCAGCCAACATGCTTTGCAACAGCAATCCTGTTAATAGGGCGATAGCGCGATACGTGCTGTTCATAGATAGCTAATTAGGTTTTACATTACCGGATCAGGTTAATAGCACCTTTTTTGTCTACTACAGTACCATCCGTCAATTGCAGTCTGCAAACATATATATAAACCCCGGAAGGTTGTTCCTTTCCTTTGTATTTACCATCCCATCCTCTTGACTGCGTATTGGTCTCAAACACCTTTTCACCCCACTGGTTGAATATCATAAAGTGCACGCTCTTAATAATATAGCCATACACTTTCAGCTCATCGTTCAGGCCGTCGCCGTTAGGTGAGAAGGCATTGGGAATGAAGACGCCATCCGGTAAAGTTTTGCCTGTAACCGGGGCAGACAATCTATCTTCACATCCTTTCGCTTTTACGATCAGCGTAACGCTTTGTACAGGTTGCAAACCGGTAACGGTATGACTGAGGCCTGTTTCACCGGAAGAAGGAATGTTCCAGGTATTGCCATCGTCAATAGACACTTCGTAACCTGTTGCATTCGGCACTGCGGCCCATTTGAACCTGATCAGGTTCACACCCACAGAATCCACTTCGGCCACAGGCGTTACCAGCTGCGGGAATACAGTAACCACTGCTTTCGTGCGTGCTTCGCCGGCGCAACCTGCTTTCACCGCTTCTACATAATAGATGGATGTGTTGGTAATACCGGGTATGGTGAAGCTGCTGCCGCTGCTTATCACCGTGCCGCCGGTAACGGCATCGTACCAGTTGTAGGTTACATCCGGGTCAGGATGCTGTACCTCGAATGTTGCATCAGATCCGGCGCAAACCATCAGCGTGTCTCTTACCAGCAATACCTGCGGAGCCGCGTTCGCCGTTACAGGAATAGTGGTATCGCCTATACAACCCTCTTCTGCAATGATGCTCAGCTTCACATTGTATACGCCTGCTGCATTGAATTTCTTGGCCGGGTGCTGTATGTTGGAAGTATCAGTATCTGCAAAATCCCATTTCCACTGGCTTACCCCTACTCCGTTGGCGGTGGTCACTATTCCGTTGAACCGTGCAGTATCGCCGATACAACCGGAATAAGACACGTCAAAGTCAACCACCGGCGCCGGTATAACCGTTACTGGCAGGATCGTTTCCAGGCTGTTGCCACAGCTTTCTATATCCGGGTGCGTCATAACAATGGGCACATAGTAGGTACCGGGTGTAGAAAATACGTAGTTAGAATCTACTGTGAATTCAAAGTACTTACGGCCATTCACCTCTACAGAATCCACCGGTACAGGATTAGCCTGGGTTACATCTGTATTGGATGTCAGGTTGCTCACTTCACTGAACTTCCATGTTAAGGAAGTAGGCTTCACAGAGATCAGCATGGAGAAGCGGAACGGTGTTTTGGCACAGGTGTATTTGTTGGCCTGGCCGCTGCCATTGTAGATGTTATTGAAAGACGGCAGCGCGTTCAGGTTCTTCACCAGTGTACCGGCATTGTAGCCATAGCTTTCTGCACTGCCTTCGCCATAGGTAATGGCGGTAAAGGCAGAATCACTTGTTACAATACACTGGGCCTGGGCGGCATCCCAGCGTTTTACCACTACGGTATAGCCAGGCATATTGTGGTGCGGATACACGAAATCAAAGGAATTGGTGCCGTCAATGAGTAATGAAGACATACCGGCTGTAGGAATGATCAGGGTGAGGTAGTTCACTGCGATACCTTCTTCCGTATTGCGGTATAATCCCATTTTCCTGATGCCCTGCTCCAGCGGACTGATATAGATCATTTCAGGATCGCCGTCGCTCAGGGTGTTGGGACAACCTCCGTAAGAAGCCATATACTGCGCCACCATCACCGGCTGGTCTGCCTCTATGCGGTCTGCACTATCGCTTTCAAACTGGTAGTAACGTTTGTTGATCAGGTTTGTTAAGAGCTGGCCGTTCCTGGTTACCCTGGTAGCGGTATCTTTTACCAGTACACGGTAGATATTGGTCATTAAAGACGTAGGATCATTGTCTATGGATGTGGGCGCTGTCAGGTAACGTTTACCCCATGCCTGAGACGGGAAGTTCTGCTGGATAAGGTTATCACCGTTACCGCCGCTACCGCCGTCGCAACTGATGGACGTACGGCTGCTGCCGGAGAACACGGCAATCGGGTAACACTTACCGGCTGAATTCTGTACAGATCTTACACGGCTGCCGGAGAGGTCGAACCCTGAGCTGGAGTTATCGCTTATTAAAGCGCCCAGCACCTGGTAAACCTCACCTTTGTTCAGGGTTACCGTAAACGGCACCTCTGCCTGACGGCCACCCAGTGTACGCTGGCTCGGTATGATCTCTACCTGGGTATTGTCATACGCGGCCACTACATAGAACCAGGAGTAAGTGTTGGATGAGTAGCTCTGTTTGGTTGAAAGTGTGTAATACTCATATCCGTAAGTACCCACCGGTAACAACATGGTGGCGCCGGATGAAGTATTGCCATAAATATGCGCATAGGCTACAATGGGTATGTCACTTTCAATGCTGATACCTCTTTCTGAAGCGCCTTCCTGCAGCAGGCGTGCGTCAAACAGGCCTGTCTTGGGCAATTCCTCGCTGGTGATCACCGTGTTGGCAGGTATATGGTAACGCTTGGCATAAGAAGTACCATTAATACGTACCGTTACATTCGCGGAGTCTTCTGCGCTCAGGTACAGTACCATACCCTGCTCGTTGTAAGAGCTGTAGTTGGGATCAAAGAACTGGTGATGGCCATAACCTACCCAGAACTTCGTGCCCCTGTTGGAACTGTCTGCCGGCTGCAGGGTGACAGGCGGTGTTACCATGCTGCCTTTCAGCCCCGTGTATTTATCCACGTAAGGCAGGCTGTTATCTGCAATAATGTTCTCTATATCGTCTATCAAGCTGCTGTCGTTCACCTGCCATGCATCGGCAGCGTCTGTTCTGCCCAGCCTGATATCGGTTTGCTTCTGGAATGAGCCCTGCCATGAATCCACATAGTATTGCTGTACGGAGAAGCCGCTGGCAGGCGCGCTGGCGTCTACATCCGTATAGAAGTACATAAACTCTTTGCTCTGGTCTACATTGGGCGGTATTACACCGGAGTAGCGTCTTACCCCTACGGTATCAGGCGCTGAAGGGCCCCATGTGATCTTGGTAACCGTATCAGTACCGAACATGAAGGTCTGCGTAACGCCAGGCGCCGGTTGAGCCGGTGTTGCCGGCAATGCAGGCGGCAATACGGTTGGCAGGAATTCGTAAGCGCCCATATCCGGCACGCCTGCGATCAGGGTAACAGGTCTGATGCTGTCCCTGATATCCCGGTCGTTGCCAGGTACCTGTACTCCACGGCCATGGATGGCCCATACATCCGGTACATTCACTGCAGGCTCCAGGGTGGAGTCATTCTCAAATGCCGGTTTGTATACAATGGAGCTCAGGTCCAGGTTACTCGTATCCCTCCACAATTGCAGGCTGGCATAGCTTTCTGCCGGTGTGCCCCTGCGTACCAGGTTAGCGCCGGTAGTATAGAAGGTATTGTAATCGCTGTTGATCACATCAGGATCATATGCATACAATGCATTACCTCCTGCCTGGTGAGAGAAGATGTTATTACGCAGCTTCACAAAACCATCCGGGTTGAAATAAGCCGCCGCATTATTGGTTGCGGAAGTAGCTGTACTCAGTACGGAGTTATTGTAATAATTGGTGAACTCGTCCTGGTAGCTGTAAATACCGTAGGAAGTGCTGCCGGATGTCTTAATGCTGATAACGTTGTTCACCACATCATTATAGCTGGAGTAATAGTTAGACAAACCATACAGGCTGCCGGTATTACCGGTAAAGGCTTTTATCCTGTTATTGGCAATTCTGCCAGGCAGGAGCTGTGTGGCATCGCTATAGTATACATAGATACCATAGATGGTGCCGGTAGTATTCCTGATGCTGACGTCATTGCCGCTTATCTGGTAGGCTGTATCGCTGTAACCTGCATAGATACCGTAGGAAGTACTGCTGCGCGGCGCGCTTACAGTTACCGTGTTCCTGCTGATCCTGATGCGGTTAGTGTAGTAAGTATAGATGTTGTACTGGTAAGATCCCGTTACGGTATTACTATCTATTACCAGTGTGGGCAGCAGGTTATCTGTAGCAGTACCCGATATATTGATACCGCTGCTGCCGTTGTTAATGGTATTGCCTTTGATCACATTATCGGCGCCTTTCAGATCATCTGCATAAATGCCGGCCACATTGGCGGTACTGCTGGATGATACAGGGGCGATAATGATATTGTTCAGCAGGCTGTCGGAAGAAGCGGTGTTGGCCAGTTCTACTACCCTGCCGTTGGTAGTGCCGTTTGATTTGATGGTGATCTCCTTATAGGTCACATAGCTGGCGCTGTCCAGTTTCAGTACATAGTTAGCTGCACTGGTATTGGTAAATGCCAGCGTTACAGACGCAGCATCATGATCACGGCTCTGGAAAGTAATGCGGCTGGTATCGGAAGCTCCATATACCCTGTGCATCCTTACCTGCTCTGTATAAGTACCGGGGAATACATTAAAGGTGACCCATCCTGCGATACCGCATTCCAGGGCTGCTACAGCCTGCGTAAAGGACTGGTAGTTCCTGTTACCTGCCGGGGCAGCCGGGTTAATGGTATAGAACCCTGAGGGCAGCGGAGCGTTCATGTTCACAAAAGCAGGTGTTGAGTAGGCGGTATCTGTTCCGCCGCAGATGATCATACAACGGAAATAGTTCTCCATTGTAAGCTCAGTTTTAAATTCCTTCACATAGCGGGTTTCGCTGATCGCTCTCCAGGGACCCGCAGCTGTTTTACCCGCAAACCACTGGTACACCTGTCCACCGCCGGATGTGTTACCAGTCAGCGTCAGCGCTATATCAGCGCCCAGGCAAACATTGGAGGCAGGGTTAGCCACTGCGGTACCACCTGCAGGCGGAGTTACACAGGGCGGTATGCTGATCTCGAATGCGCCAATATCGGGCGTAGTGGTGCTTCTTGTAATGCCGCGTATATCAACCGGTACGTTCAGCGGGGTACCGGTATTGTCCAGCGGAGAGATCACCGGTGACAGATCGCCTCCGGCAATATCCGCATAGATAGGATCTGTGCTCATACTGCTGGCATCCTGGAAAGCCGTGGTCTGCCAGGTTTGCAGGGTGGCGATATCGGCGCCATAGTAGCCGAAAAAGCCCTGCGTGCCGCTTACGTAAAAATCATTATAGTCAGACATGATATCGCTGTTGGTGTTACCAATATAGATACCATGCTTACGACCCGTTCCGGTACGGGTAACGGTTCCAATGTTATTGAAGATCCGTATGCCCGCTACTTCACCTTCCACGTAGTAAGCCCTGGTATAATCAGTTCCTGTATAGGAGGCATCATCCAGCGATACTGTGTTATGATAGTACCAGTTATTATCTGCGTAGTAGTTGCTGATACCGTACTGGTAGCTCTTACCATTGATATTATACAGCAGGTTGTTCACTACCAGGTTTTCCTGTCCTTCCTCCGCATTGGCATACTGCATGTAGATACCATAGAAGTCATTGGTGGTGTTCGGTTCACCGCCAAAAGGATTGGTAATGGTATTGCGGGATACTACCAGCTTATTGCTTTCATAGTATACATTGATAGCGGACACCGTATAACTACTGTTGGTACGGGTGGGACGGCTGATCGTATTACCTTCTACCAGGCCATTCCGGGAATAGCTGATGTAAATGCCGCTGGAGTAGAATTCGCGTATATCGTTATTGATAACACGGTTGTTCCTCAGCATCTTATCATCATCGCCAAACAGGGTAATACCATAGTAACCGCCTATAATGGTGTTACCGTCAAAAGTATTGCTGTCGCACAGCGTAGCACCGGAGCTGGTAGCACTGTTATCAGAAGCGCTTACAACAATGCCTGCGTAATCTGAAAAAGTGGAGGTAGTAGAAGTAATGATCCGGCATTTACGGATGGTGTTGCTGTCTGCATTATTGATCAGCTGTACACCATATCCATAGCTACCGCTACCTGTAGCGTCTATCACCAGGCTGTCAAAAGTCACATGGTCTGTACGGCGCAGCTTGATCACAGCGCGTTCGTCCGTACTGGTAGCACTGAATTTGATCGTATTCCCGTTGCCTTTGAATGTGATGGTATTCACCGCAGAAGCGCCGGGGATGGAATCCAGGATCAATTGCTCCAGGTAAGGCGTACCGCCTGCTTTCACATCAAATATCACCGGACCTGCAATACCGCACTCCAATGCTGCCTTGGCAGCATTAAAGCTGGTATAGGTCTTGGGAGTACCTGGCGCAGCATCCTTGTCTATAGTATAGGTATCGCCGGGCAGTGCCTGTGTAACCGTTAATTCTACCGGTGCAGAATAGGCCGTGTTACCGCTACAGGTCACCGCTACCCGGTACCAGGAAGTTACCGCTGCGGTAATAATTGTATCCGGGTTGGTCAGCGGGCTGCCCAGGTTGGTGTAGGGTCCTGCTGCGCTGGAGGCCGCCTGCCACTGGTATGTTTGCGTCAGGCCTACGGAATTGCCGGTAAGACTGAACGGCACACGCACATTTACACATACCGGGTTCACTGCCACGGTAGCAGTACCTGGTGTAGGAGGCACCGTACACGGAGGCGGTGTAAATTCGTAAGCGCCTATATCCGGTGTGGTGGCGTTACGCGCCGCGCCGTTAATATCAACAGGGTAACCGGCGGGCATGCCGCGGTTATCGATAGATGCGTTCACAGGACTGTAATCGCCTGTGGACACGGAAGTGAACATCGGGTTGGACGTAAGGGAAGTGGTATCATGTCCGCCGGTAGCAGTTTGCCAGTCAGACAATGTAGGCTGATTGGAAGAATAATAGCCGATAAAGGCATTACCTGCATTAGGGGCAATGAACAGCACGTTCCTGTCTGAAATTATGCTGCTGGTGGTAGTACCAATGTACATGGCATGCTTGGAACCAGGACCTGTACGGGTAATGGCCACAATGTTGTTGATGAAGGCCACACCATCTACCTGGCTCGTAGTAATGTACAAGCCGCGGGTAGCATAGGAAGCACTGGTAGTGCTGCCATCCAGCGCAATGGTATTGTGATAGTAATATACGTTGTCTGAACTGCTGTTATAGAACGCATATGCCAACCCTGCGCCGGTGATATTATAAATAAGGTTGTNGGCCACAATGTTTTCCAGGCTTACCAATGCATCCACNCCAGTGAAATACACGCCGTAAAAGTCATTTGTATTGGTAAGCGAACCGCCAAAGGGATCCGTGATGCGGTTCCTGTAGATGCTGTCCTTGGTGTTCAGCTGGGTAAGATAAACGCCGTAGAAATCATCTACCGTGCTACGGGTGGGGCGGCTGATGGTATTCCCGGTGATCGATGTATTGAACGTATAGCTCAGGTACAGACCATAGGTGTAGAATTCCTTTATCTGGTTATTAAGGATCTTGTTACTGCCGTTGGCGAAGTTGCTGCTGCCCACCAGTGTCATACCATAATNCCCGCCGGTGATAGTATTACCGCTGAATACGTTGGCATCACATTTCGCATCTCCGCTGCCTGTTGGAGAAGTAGCGGAAGAGCTTATCACGATACCCGCAAAGCTGGTAGAAGTAGAAGTAGTATTTATATTGATGGTACAATTGTTAACAACGTTGGAATCAGCGTCGTTCATCAATTGCACGCCATACCCGTATTCTGAAGAAGTAGCGCCGGTTGCCTCGATTACCAGGTCGTTGAAAATGATGTGATCTGCACCATCCAGCTTAATGGTAGCCCTCTGATTGCTGTTGGTGGATTTATAGGAGATCGTCTGCCCGTTACCGTTAAACGTCACTGTATTGGCGGCAGACGCACCTGGTACAGGCTCCATTATCAGCTGTTCTTCATATACACCGCTGCCAGCTAATACGTTAAACACTACCGCACTGCTGATCCCGCATTTAATGTAGTTATAGGCGTCGTTGAAAGAATTAAAGTTGCGGGCCACTACAGGATCTGTAGGTGCGCCCTTATTAATGGTGAACACACCTGATACCAGCGTGGGAGACGATACCTGCACACTGGCAGACGGCGCAGAAGCACCGCCGTTGGTACAGGTAACAACGCAGCGGTAATAAGTGCTGGCGGCCTGTGTACCAGTATAAGCGGGCGCAGTAGCGCCGGGTATATTGGTCCAGGTGGTATTATCAGGAGATGATTGCCATTGGTAGCTCAGACCGGAGGCCACTGTGGCACCGGTAAGGTTGAGTGAAAAAGTACCACCCAGGCAAACGCTGCCCATGTTGCTGACAGCAGTACCGCCATTGGGCGTACCTGTACAGGGTGCTGCCGCCTGCCATGTAAAGATAATATTGGGACGGGTGGTAGCTGTACCGTTGGTGATGGTACCGGTATAATCGCAAAGGCTCCCCTGGTTATCCGTTGCATAACCACGGGAAGCATTGAACGACAGGCCGGTGGTCCAGGGCACGGTAACATTACCGCTCCAGTCGTCACCGCCGTTACACACCTCTACTATAATATTATCCGTGCCATTCCAGAAAAATGATCCTCCGGTGAACGGAAACGCGTTTATACCCATTACAGGCGTATAGTCTACCGGTCCGTAACGCGCCGCACCGGTGTTTTCCCAGCCGGTGGCAGTAAGGCTGTTCAATGAGGTAGTTGCGATCTTGATGGCATACTGTTCAATCGTTTCCGCGCTGTTCATTGCTACCACATTGAACTTAACGGCACTGATCATGCCGGGGCCCATGCCTGCGGCGGTGAGCTCAGATGCTCTGAAAAGATATTGGGCGCGGCTGCCTTCCCAATAATCCTGTAATGGGGCGGGATACGAACTGTTCCCGTTACCGGTGGTGCCTGTGCCGATGCTGATATCTGTCTGCGCCATGGCGCTGGAAGCCAGCAGCAGGAGCATCAGGCCGGGAATAAGGGTTTTTCTGAATAGTACAGTAAAAGTATTTAGCATAACGGTACTTTTTTCAATCATTGATATAGCTTTATGTTGATCACTTGAACCAGGTTATCCAGGTTTTACCGTCCCTGGCACTGACCATGTCCCAGGCAAGGGGACCTATCTGTACCAGGTAATAACCTGCAGCATCCGTCAGCTGCAACCGTGTTCTTGTGATAGGGGTTTGATCGGGAGGAAATGTGCCGAGGTAACCGTAATAGGTGAAACCAACTCTTCCATCGGCGCTGAAGGTGGGCTCTCTGAAAGCAGGCCCGTACCGTAGTGCAGCCTCATTGCCTTCTACAGTTACAAAACCCAGGAGATCATAAGGGCTGCCATCATATTGCGGCCACAATCCCATGAAGTAATAACCCGGGAGTGTTTCGAGGCCGAATGCATCGTCCACACCATTGGAATGAAAGCCAAATGGCGCCACCCAGTAGCTCAGGCTTCTACCCTGCTCCCACCAGCGGCGCGGGCCCTCCTTTTCAGGAGCCAGTGGCTGGGAAAAGCCTGCGATGGTCACGTTCTCTCCATTTGCAGTGCCTCTTATCAGTTGGTTGCTTTCGTCCCAGCTGGTGTTCTCAATACCGGCAATAGTCTGCCCGCCATCTGTAAAGGCAGGTGCAAATGCCACACCTTTTGGCGTGTAGTAAAAGCCGGTCTCAAATTCCTGCCTGGCGCCACTCTCATCCAGCCATATAAACCTGATGATGTGGCCGGATTTGTTGATAATAATATCATACTGCTTACCGCCGGCTGTAAGCCTTTTCCAGTAAGTGAGAAAGTCTGTGATATGTTCAAAATCCCGGTTACGCTGCTGCCCCAGGTAATCAGCCTGCTCCTGCCGGGTAGCCTTTACCAGATAGGCCTCACACTTATTAAACCTGCCGGTAAGCCGGATGGTATCACCGGATATGCTATCCAGTGAGAATTCAAAATCAGCACTCAGTCCCGCCCCATATGCACCATCATTCACACCCGCATCCGGATCGGATAACAAATGCACATAAGAATAAGTATCAAATAACAAACAGGGCTGCTGCAGTGCTTTCAGGCGATAGCTGCTTTCCTTCAGGGTGGAAGCAGTGCCTGCGTCAAAATCAGCAAGCATGCTTACCCGGTTATTATCATTGAACTGGAAGTAAAACCCGAATACGCTGCGGGGTACTCCCTTCGGGAAGATCAGCCCCTTCCACCCATAGGGTGCATTCACCAGCTCCTGCTGGTATTTATTCAGAGCGGCTGTGATCCTCGCATCGGGCGACTGGTCAAAAACCGGGTCGTCCTCTTTCTTACAGGCAGTGAAAGCGGAAATAGTCAGGATCAGGTATAATAAATATTTTCTCATAGTGTTGGTTTATGTTGTATGACGTGATACGCAGGTTGCTGCTCAATACAACAGCTGATCTATTGTTTTACGGGTTTTGGCCTGCAGGCTGTAGAAATCTATTTTCCAGACGGTTTTAAAGTATTCTACTACCATGGTCTCTTTCCTCCGCAAACGCGCCCTGGCGTCTGCCTGGCTCATACCGTTAATACTGGTGCCCGGAGGAATGCTGTTCACGATCTTCTCAAAACCGGCCTTCCCTTCTACCAGCATCATAGAGATCATCTCTACAAAATCCTCGTCATAGGCAGACATTGCATAGGCAGTTACAAAACCGTCCTGCCTGGCGGCAGCATCGGAAATGTTATTCCAGTTACCGGTGTAATAACCGGTGCTGATCTGCTTGAACTCCTGCGGATACATGATGGTCTGGTGCAGGATATGCCCGAACTCATGTTCTATTACATGGAACATCTGCTTTACATTGAGAGAATCATCAGGCTCATAACCCGGCATATCTTTTGTCCGGAAATCATTCAGCAGGTACAGTACCACTTTACGGCCGCCTTCTGCAGTGCCCAGGGTAATAGTGCCGTTCTCGTTCCAGCTGGCGCTGCCAGACAGGATAAAGAATTTGGGACTGTACTTTTTGAAAAAGGTAAGTCCTGCTTCTTCGATATAATTGTTGATCCATACCTTTTTGATCGCAGACATTACCGGAATCACCTTTTCTTCTTTGGGAGGCACCAGTACTTTATTGAGCTCAAATTCAAACTGGTCCCATTTATACTTTACCGCGATGTTATAGGGCACGGTCAGGGTATCGTACAGCCAGTGGTCCAGCGGACCGGGCGTCCAGGTATCGCCACCCAGGCCGGGAATATCTTCTATCTCACCCAGATCATCCTCTTTGGAGCAGGCCGCCAGCAACGCCAGCGATATGCAGAATAAAAGTGTGCTAATCGTCTTCATGCTTGGTTATTTTATATTGCGCCGGGTAAATGATGTTTATCTTGGATTTAATGCTATACCGGAAGTAGTGGCTGACTGCGGGATCTGTAATACCCTGCGTTTATCATCGGCGGCCAGCACATAAGTCTGCCCGGTCCTTGTTCCATGTGTAACAGCTACCTTGTAGCGTTGCAGGTCAAACCAGCGCATACCTTCCTGCACAAACTCAGCGCGTTTAAAATCAAGTATGGTGGCCAGCAGTCCAGTCTGCACATCACTGGTGCCGTAATAAGTCCGGATCTTCGCGGCCGTAACCGCATGCTGCGATGCGTTGTAGTTGCTGATCCTTTTGCTGGCAAACAGGTTAAGGTCCTGCAGCACAGCAGCGGTATTACCCAGGTAAGCATTAGCCTCCGCCCGGTTAAACAGCACCTCTTCCGTGGTGAACGAGGGGCACCATCACATAAGGATCACCAATCGTTGCATTTACGGAAGCCTTTACAAAGTATTCAGTGAGCTTGGGTACGAAGTAATCCTGGTTACCATAGTAGTATACGGGATAGGCCCATCTGCCGCCAGTTACATTATAGGCCAGTATGGAAGTCTGCCGCGCATAGTCCATACCATAACGGTAACGGGGGCCATACCTTCCATAGAGAGAAGCGGTTTCCGCCAGCAGCAGGTTCGCATTTTCTGTAGCATTGGCATACGTGTTCCAGATCTGTGCGGGCGACATATTGGCGTAAGTGGTGTTCCAGGGCCGCATGTTGGAGGCCAGGTCGTTATTGCCAAACACCTGGTTGGCATATTCCACCACCCTGGCATAATCCTTTTTGAACAGGTAATAGCGGGTGGCAAAAGCATAAGCAGCGGCCCTGTTAAAATGATAACGTGGAACTGAGTAAATATCATCACTGATCAATGGCAAGCCTTCCAAAAGATCTTTTTCCACCATATCATAAACATAGGCCACCGTCTTACGCTCATATTGTTTGATCACCACCGTTTCCGGCTCCGTTACATAAGGTATACCGGGGTCTGAAGCGGCAGTAGCGGGATCATAAAATTTAGAGAAGAAGGTAACCAGCATAAAATGAGCATAGGCCCTTGCCACCAGCGCTTCTCCGCGCTGGCGGATGTAGGCCTGCGTATTACCGGCCTTATCACAGGCCTGTAACGCATGGTTGGCGGCAGAAATGGCATTATAACAGGCATGCCAATACGCTTCCGGTGAGTCTTCTTTATCATTCTGCACATCATTGAACATGAATGGATCCTGGTTCACCCGCTCTACCACACCAGTGCCCTTATCGGTCACATTATCAGTCATCGCTTCGCAGAAGGTGATGTAATTTGATTTAGGATAAGCAGTTCCCAGTAAACGGGATACCTTTTCCGGTGTGCTGAGATCTGTCCAGGTACTATCCGGCACCTGGTCCAGGTATTTGTTACACCCGGCAAATATCATCGTCCCTAAAAACACAGAGAAGATTATGATACGTTGTTTTATCATACTGTCCTTTTTAAATACCTACTTTTAATGAGAGCGTGAATTGTTTCTGGATAGGCTGTGCAACCCCGCCCGAATTGAAGAACTCCGGATCCTGTCCCTTTAATTTCTTGTCTGCATAAATCAGCCAGGGGTTGATGGCTGCCGCCGTAACCGACATCGTGCTCAGGCCTGCGCGCTTGATGAGCGCCGGCGGCATCTGGTAAGTGAGCGATACGGTCTTCAAACGGATGAAGTCCCCCTTTGCCACCCTTTCGGTCGAATAGTTATAATTGTTGTAAGGATATGCGCCGACCAAACAGGATCTGCTCAAAAGCATCTACAATGGAAGGCACGTTTGTCAGCTTCTCCTCGCCCGGCATCATCCAGCGGTCATAGAACTCTTTCGGCATAGCGTCCAGGTCAGAGTAATCTGTTTTGAAAGCCGGGTACAGGCGGATCTTGTTTCCCCACTGGTAAGTGAAGAACACATTCAGTGAAAACGCCTTGTAGTTAAAGGTGTTGGAGAAGCCGCCTGTAACAGGCGGGTCTACCGGCCCTTCGTATACCAGGTGGGCGGTCTGGTTATCCTGCAGGTATACATCTGATTTACTATCCCCGTTCTGGTTAACAAACAGCGGCAGACCGGTACGGCCATCCAGGCCTTTGTACCGGATAGAGAAGAGCCCCCTTACGGGATATCCTTCTTTGTTTCCGCCTTCTGCCACCACCAGGTCAAAGATGGTGGGGATGTTCTTGGCATTGGTGATCTTGTTGGTGTTGTAACCGAAAGTAAGGTTGGTTCTCCAGCCCCAGTCTTTACGGCGTATAACCTGGCCGCCGATCATCACCTCCATTCCTTTGGATTGCATATCGGCATAGTTGGCAGCTTTATAGATTTCTCCGCCTATACCGGAAGTTTTAATAACACTGATCAGGTCAAAGCTCTTACGGGTGTAGAGGTCCATACTGAGGGTCAGCCTTCTGTCGTAGAAGCTCGCATCCACCCCCAGGTTGGTGGTGTACAATTTCTCCCAGGTGAGATCATCATTCTGCAGGTGTGCCAGCTTAATAACAGATTCCACCTCGTTGAGGTGAGGGCGGTTGGTGTTGATGGTCTGGTACACGATGTTGGAGTTGGTGGCAGGTCCCATACTGGCCGTTAGTCCATAACTGGCCCTCAGCGTCAGGTAGTCAACCACGTTTACCCGTTGCATAAAAGGCTCTCTGTCCACATTCCAGGAACCTGCCACGCTCCATGTTGGCAACCACCGGGCCTTGCGGGACTGCCCTAACCTGTTTGACCCATCATAACGGGCCGTACCGGTTAGATTATACTTACTATCGTAAGCATAGGTGGAGGTTGCGTAAAAAGCGGCAAAGCGATCAAAATCCTTGCTCATGCCGTAGTAAGGGAAGTTTCCTTCGATGGTTTGTTTAAGGATACGGTAGTCAATAAAGGGTACGCCACCATTCTCATACTGGTATCCATACCCTGTACTGGAAGCTGCCTGGCGGTCGGCGTATTTCACCTGTTGACCTACCAGTACGTTCAGGTTATGCTTCTCGCCAAAAGTGTTGTTATAGGTAAGGCTGTTGCGGAAGTCATAGTTCACCAGCTGATCTTCTGAACGGTTGTAAAATCCGCCGTAGGGCAGTACTACAATAGGCTGCCCGTCAGGATTGTTCGGATCCCTGTAAAGAAATTTATTGTTCTCTGCAATGGTAGCATTGCCGTTTGCACGGTATGCATTGGCCATGTTGGCATTCTCGGTGATCTGGTGTTCGCGGGATGATTTCACATAACGCAGGGCGCCCACAAATTCATAGCGGATATGATCGTTCAGCTTAAAGGAAAGATCTCCCTGCAGGCGCAGATCGATCATATTCAGGTTCAGGTAATTGTTCTGCAGCTCGTTGATGATGTTGAAGGGAGCAAAATTCCTCCTGAAATATTCGAGGTTGCCATTCTCGTCAAAAGCCGTTAAAGTGCGGCTGGTGTTGAGGGAATAGCTGAAGGGATTAATATCGAAGTCACGGTCATACTTACCTTCTACCGGGTTGCTGGTACGGGTTAAAGCACCCGGCGCCCTTTGCTGCCTCACAGATCCCAATGTAGAAAAACCGGTAGAAAGCCGGTCGGAAAATTTATAATTATTACGATAGTTCACCGTATACCGGTTCACCTTATCTCCTATAGTCCACCCATTATCGCCATAGTAGCTGGTGGAAAAATAGGATTGCGACCTGTCTGTCCCGGTGGATATGCTTAAGGAATGCTCCTGGATAAAGTTGTTGCGGAAAAGAATATCAAACCAGTCTGTATTCGCTTTGGCATAACGTATCAGGAAGGCTTTCCTGGCGGCAGGCGTGTTCTCCAAAGGAAAATTTCCGTTGTCATCCCCGTTCAGGCGCTCGTACATTTTACCATACACCCCAATGTCACCACGGGAAAGAATGTCAGAGGTCAGTATACCTTTGCGTTCCAGCTCACCCAGCACAGACATCTGCTGCGCGGAGTTCATAATGTTATAATTGCTGTAGGAGGGTTTCAGCTGGGTGCTGAAGTTACCGGTGTAAGTTACAACGGCCTTGCCCACACGTCCTTTCTTGGTAGTGATCACCACTACGCCGTTCATTGCACGGGCGCCGTACAGTGCAGTAGCGGCGGCGTCCTTCAGGATGTCAAAGCTCTCAATATCGTTGGAGTTAAGTCCCGCAACGGCAGAACCCAGCAAGGTGGTAGGATCACCGCTGGACAACTGGTCGTTGGAAATATTCACTACATCTTCAAGCACCACGCCATCTACCACCCATAGCGGTTTGTTATCACCGTTAATGGAAGTGGCGCCGCGGATACGTACTTTGGGGGCCGTACCAAAGGTGCCCGAAACGTTTTGTATTGCTACACCGGCTACCCGTCCTTCCAGCATACGGCTTACATCTGCTACACCCTCTATTTTGGCGTCTTCCATTTTAAGGCGGGTAGCGGCGCCGGAGAATTTGTTCTTATCTATGTTCTGGAAACCCGTTACCACTACTTCCTGTAAACTGGTTGGCTTCTCTTTCAGCTGTACGGCCAGCAGGCCGCCTTTGAACGTGCTGAGATGAACTTCCTCCACCCGGTAGCCCGTACCGCTGAACACCAGTATGGCATCGCTGCTGATGCGCTTCAGCTCAAACGCTCCGTTCTCGTTGGTGATAGCGCCGCGTGCAACACCTTTTACGCCCACCGTAATGCCGGGTAAAGGTTCTTTCTTTTCAGAAGTAACGACGCCCTTTACATCTATAATACCCTTTTGCTGTGGCACGATAACTGGTTCAATGTTCAGCGCCTCTGCAGCGCGGGCCGCTTTCTTTTCTATCTTACGGATCACAATGCGGTCATACACCAGCGAGTAAGAAAGAGAATAAGGTGTGAGCAGTTTGTCAAGCAATGCGCCTACCTTTTCGTCATGCGCGTGCAGCGTCACTTTGTTAATATCCAGTGCTTCGTTATTTACATACACAAAAGATATATCTGCCAGGTCTCCTATCCTCTCCAGTGCATCTTTTAACAGCACGTCCTTTAATTCGACAGTGATCTTTTTGTCGAGCGCGTTCTGCGTGCTCATACCTGCAGCCTTCGGGCTTTTCATTGTGCTCAGTAAGAGCATCAGCACCAGTGTTGATAGTTTTAAAAGGAGCCTCTTTTTAATGCGCATGTTGCACTTGTTGATTTAATGAGCGTTAAGTACAAGGTATAGGGCAATAGGGCGCCGTTAGCATCCGCCTGTGTTTTTGCGGGTGCCTTGTACAGTTAAGGAAATAGAGTGCCGGTCCTGTTCTTTTGCAGGAACAGGCAATAGTTCAGCAGCTGTTATACAGCGCAGTGATTTTTACATTGGATAATCCTGTAAAATGATTGACTAACCGGTTGGCGGTAATTGATAACTTTCCATCATAGTGATTCAGTTTGGTTGACTCTTAATAGGTTGTATTACTTTATTATGCACAATGCTACTTAGTACAGGGGCATAGGAGCCCGTTCCGGTCGTTTAACGACACCAGAAACACCAATAGATTCTCTGCAAATACAATGTTTGCTGGATTAACCTTACCCTCCTTGTACCTGAAAGGTTACTTTGGCCGGGTCAAATAGGGACTGTTCATAATAGCGATTGAATTTTGGTTTTCAACTAGGTTTTAGTTTAGATTACTTACTACTGACAGCTGCCTCCGGTAATGCGATAGCTGTTGGTACTGCTGTCCTTATGAATATTCGCATTTAAAGATATTGCAATGAGCGTAAGCGCTTTGTCCAGGTCTTCATCCACATCAAAATCTCCGTTAAAGGCGCAGGATCTGATCTTCCTGTCTGTTTCAATCCTTGTGTTATAATACCGCTCCAGGTCATTCACAACCTTTTCAAGCGGTACGCCTTTGTACATGAACCTGCCGCTGTGTTTCTGCGCATAGAAGCGGGCATCGTCAACAGCATCCTTCATCTCCAGGTGATCTGTGGCCTTATTATATACAGCGCTTTTATTGGCTGTGACGATCATCGCCTGTGCATTACTGTCAGGCTCGCCTTTTGCGAGCACCTGTACCCGGCCCGTTACTACCACTACTCTCGCTTCTTTTGCATTACGGGCCTCTATATTAAAGGACGTAGCCAGTACGGTGGTATTGATCAGTGACGAATGAATCACAAAAGGGTGTTTTTCATTATGGGCCACTTCAAAAAAAGCTTCACCTTCCAGGTTCACTTCCCTCTTTCCCTGGTTAAAGTGCTGCGGATACTGCAGGGTAGAGCCAGGCTCCAGGGATACCAGTGATCCGTCGGGCAGCGTAATTGCTTTACGCTCCCTGGTGGTGCTTACCACCAGCTGCGCGGGCGTTTGCCTGCTTATACGGTAGTATCCTATGCCCAGGGCCAGCAATATAGCTGCCGCTGCCGCTATCCGTAAACGATATACCTTTATCTTCCTTCCACCGGCAACGGTGGGAACAGGTATATCTTTATGAATTCTCTTTAAGAGCTTCTCTGACAGTTTCCTGTCCAGGGTGTGCTTGACAGATAATAGGTCTGCATCAAATTCCTCCGCTGCTATTTGCTCCAGCTCCGAAAGATCATTCCCATCCAGATATTGCAGCATCCATTCCCTTTCAGCAATCGTCCACTCCTCGGTATGTAATAAATGCCTGAGATATTCCTTCCTATTGTGCACGCTGTTCGGTTGTTTAAATTAAATACAATGAGGTGATAAAAAAGGGTGGGTGTATTCCCCAAAATAATCACATATATTTAACAATAATATACATCTGCTGGCAAGTTATGCATTTTCCGCGTTATAAGTCGTTGTGGAGGAACAGTAGTAAAAGCACTATGAACTTGTGCTCCGTGTTTTTCTGGATATAGTCATTAAGCTTTACCATGGCGGCAGAGAGGTGTTCTTTCACGGTGTTACGGGAAATATTAAGCTCGCTGGCCACTTCGTCATAGGTTTTACCTTCCAGCTTGCAGCGGGTAACAATTTTACGCCTTTGCGGGGATAATTCGGCAATGGCTTTTTCCAGCAGATGGTACTGTCCTTCCTGCATGGTTTTATAATCCAGGGATAACTCGTCTCCCAGTTCCTGCGCCAGTAGCTTTTTATGCAGGTTTTGTTCGCGCAGTTTCTTCCGGGTATAGTTCACAGATAGATTAAAACTGATCACAAACAACCAGCCAGCCACGGATTGAGAGGCGCTGATCTCCTGTCTTTTTTCCCAAAGCTTTATAAATACCTCCTGTAAGATATCTTCGGCTACCGTTGTTTCCTTCACAAATTTGAGGATATTGCGGTAAACCACTTCGTGATACTTCCAGTATAGGGTATCAAAGGCGGCTACATCATTTTTATGTAACCTTTCTACTAATACAGCATCTAGTGTGTTCATGTTGGCATTTGGTTGTAAAAGCAGTCCCGCTTCCCCCAAAGCAAAAGTTCCCTTTTTTTGAACTATAAAATACTGACATTTCTTATGACTTTATAACAAAAATTTAAATTAAAATATTTGCAAATGTGCTTTACGTTGATAAGTACACTCTTCTCTTTGCCTTATAACACTAAAGTTGGTATAGGCAACTATACGCTCAAACCTGTAAATGACCGCTTTCCCCTATTCTTTTCAGATTAATTTTCCTATTCTTTATTTTGACCGGCAAAACGATAATCCAGATTTATGATGCTCAGACGAACCCTGTTACTATGGATCTTACTGCTGGGGCAAACGATATTGCATGCCCAGGAAAAGTATGTTTTTACCAAAGGACTGATCAGCGGCCCATGCCATCAATATGGCAGACAAGCCCTTTTTACCGACCAGCTGGCCTGGATGCTGAATGCGGGTAAGCTGCCAGCACCCGTGGAAGGCGGCACTGCTCCTGTTAATGATAAAGATGCCGCCGGCAGCTGGCAGGCTATCCTGGCAGATAGCGCAGGCATGTTCAAAGGACGGGCTATCAATAACGGCTATCTTTATCTAACGTATGAATCAGCTACTGCACAAACAGCAGTGTTAAATATCAGCGGCCACCAGATGGTGTATGTAAATGGCGTACCGCATGCAGGCGATATCTACCGTTATGGCTGGATGTACTCGCCCATACAGCTTAAAAAAGGCCTGAATGAATTTTATGTACGTACGGCCAGAAGCTGGGGCAGGCAAGGCANACAGGGNACAACTGCTATTTCCGCAGCAACCCGTGTATATCAGTAAAGCAGATTCCACCATGCCTTTTATAGTCAACGGTCAGGAAAATGACGGCTTGTGGGGCGCGGTGGTAATCGTCAATACTACCGCCAAACCACTGAAAGGACTGCAACTGAGAGCCAGTGTAGCGGGTAAAGGGATCACTACAGCAATAGCTGACATTGCACCGATGACCACCCGCAAGGTTGGTTTCCGGATAAACGCCGGCAACGTTCGTCAGAAAGGCGATGCCACCTGCACACTGACGCTGATCAATAACAAACAATCTGTTGATGAAAAAACACTGGCCCTGCAGGTAGCAGATGCCGGTGAACATTACAGCAGCACCTTTGTAAGTAATATTGACGGCAGTGTTCAGTATTACAGTGTATCCCCACAGGTACCCGCGGCGGCTGATACTGCCAAAGCCCCTGCCCTTTTCCTTTCTGTTCACGGCGCTGAAGTACAGGCTATTAACCAGGCCCGCGCCTATGTGCAGAAAGACTGGGGCGTACTGGTGGCGCCTACCAACCGCCGCCCAAGAGGTTTTAACTGGGAAGACTGGGGAAGGCTGGATGCACTGGAAGTACTGACTATCGCCCGGCAAACCTTTTCGCCAGATCCCAGCCGTATTTATCTTACCGGCCATTCCATGGGTGGGCATGGCAGCTGGTACCTGGGCGCCACCTACCCGGGCAAATGGGCGGCCATCGCTCCCTGCTCCGGCTATCCTACTTTGATGGGTTACGGATCAGCAGACGGTCTCATACCGGATTCACCTCGCAACAATACAGAGAAAGTGCTGCTCAGGGCCAGCAACCCAAGCAATGTGCTGCAGCTGGCCACCAACTATAAAGCAGCCGGTGTATACATATTGCATGGGGATAGCGATAAAGTGGTATCTGTAAACTATGCCCGCCAGATGAAACAGGTATTGTCTGGCTTTCATCCCGACTTCAGTTACTATGAATACCCGGGTGGCGAACACTGGTATGGTAACCAGTGTGTGGACTGGGATCCGCTGTTTGCCTATTTCAAATGGCATACTATCACACCAGACAGCAGCTATAATAATATCGACTTTACCACCGCCAATCCGGCTATCTCTTCAGGCATGCGCTGGGCGCATATATTACAGCAACAGCAGTCCCTGGAGTTTAGCCGCATACAGCTAAGCAGGAGCGCCGACAGGCAAACCATCAGCGGTACTACCGCCAACGTACAAACGCTGATACTTATATTGTCTGACATCGCACCTGGCACCACCGTCCGCATACAGCTGGATGGCGAAGCGCCTATTGCCTATACCAAACAAAACACCGATACATTGTACCTGCACAAGGCATCGCAGTGGACTACAGGCACATTACCTCCTGCCGGCGAAAAAGGCGTACAACGAAATGGCACACTTAAAGAAGCTTTCAACAACAGGATGGTATTTGTGTATGGCACAACAGGAACAAAGGAAGAAAATGAATGGGCCTATAACAAAGCCCGTTATGATGCGGAAACATGGTACTACAGGGGTAATGGCGCGGTGGATCTTATAGCAGACAAGGATTTCAGCGCAGCCGCCTATGCAGACAGAGGGGTAATTTTATACGGACATGCAGCCAGTAACAAGGCATGGAACAGCTTACTGCAGCATTGCCCCATACAGGTTAACAGGGGGAAACTGCAGGCCGGCAACAAGCAATTTACCGGCGATGACCTGGCCGCGTATTTTGTCTGGCCAAGGGAAGACAGCAAAACCGCTTCCGTGGCAGTGATCAGCGGCACCGGCTTAAACGGCCTCCGCGCAGCAGAAGCCAACCAGTATTTTGCAGGGGGCAGCGGCTTTCCCGATTATATGATCTTCAGCGCCGAACTTCTGAAAGGGGATATCAATGCGGTGAAGGCCGCTGGATTTTATGATAATAAGTGGAGGTTGGAGTAATTAAGGATTAATAATTAATACGACGGTTGCCCTGATGTCAGCAATCTCTTAACGTTATCTTCATGAAGGTGAAATAGAAGATGGTGTTAAGAGATTGCTTCGTGGTTTCGTGGCTTCATATGCCAGTTGGCTACTGATATAGCCTTACTTTCCCTATCATCACCTTTCCTTGCGGCGTAGTTACATTGACAATGTACACGCCGTCTGTATACTGACCGGACAGGCGGAAGCGCCGGTCTTCCAGTAATTCATGCTGCATTTCCCTACCTTTGATATCATGAATGGATAACCGGCTGCCGGCCCATTGTTCATTACCTACCAGCAATAACTCTCCCGAAGAGGTATTGGATGATAAATGCAGTTTTACCGCTTTTGGCGGTACGGTTACAAAGCCAGATGCATCTCCTATCGCCTGCTGGCGCTGACAGGGACTAACCGTTACCGTGATGGAATCGCGGATCCTGTCGTCAGCAAATAATTCGGAAACAACATAATAAACAGTACTTACTCCCGGACTCACGGTGTACCGGCTGCCAACATGCAGCAGGTTCCCTCCTGCAGGTGCATCATACCACAACGTTTCGGGAAAAGGTGTGCTGGTGGTGGCAGTAAGGGTAGCGCTATCACCCTGGCATATACTTACCTGTTCATACTGAATGGTAAGCCTTGCATTAGCGGTCCATTGTGCATAGAACTTTGAAGCGGCTTCGGGTCCCTGGGCAACCGTAACTAAAGGGCAATACATTGAAAGTAACAATATGGCATAGTTGCGCACACTGCTGCGACTAAGTGGAATTTTCCTAAGCATACGTTTAAAACAGGTTTAACGGGGGTTTTCTAAAATGATCTTGTTGTACCAGTCATTCCGGTCTTGGTATCGTATCTAAAGTTATTTTGACATATATTAATGACGGCTCTACACTGTATAATGGAAACGGAAGATGAAGGTACGGATATTTATATTCTGGCCAACTACATAATGATGGGGTAGCCGGTAAGCAGTGTGGAGGTATGCAATATTCGTTAATTACCGCAGGATGTTATGTAGATGTTATGTACATGTTATGTAGATGATATGTATCTTAAAAGATACACATCATCTACATAACTACAATATAATGTCTACGGAAATACCTTAAGTTCACTACCGGATCTATACCAGTCCGGGTTACTGTTGAGACTCAACCAATACGATCTTTACCCTGACAGCCCCCTCCGGCGCACCGCCCGGGGTACCGTTTGGCAGTTGTCTTTCAATGGAAAGACTTCCCTGGGTGTGGGTATATGAGTAGGAGAAACCCGCATAAACTTCCGGTAAAGCCTCATAGGTGCCACCGTTATCGCCGGAGATGGACACGACTATGCCAAAATCCTGGTTTACCCGGCCATCGATCTCGGGGATGGGAAGGGTAACCACCCAGCTCTGGTTCGGGATCAGCTCCCAGTCGGTAGCTGCCACATCGAAAAAGATCGTCTGATTAGGTGTAACATACTCATATTTCTTGGTGCAGCCCGTAAATAGCACGGCCATTAAAAGAACCGGTAAAAATAAAAACGTTTTCATGCTGTGAAGGTTTTGATATATTCGTGCGCGGAATATTAAATATAGCACTCATATAACAAAGACAATGCCACAATACGATAGGTTACTGTTGCTTACAGGAACGGTAAATGGTTCACCGTTAATAGCTGCCAGCTATATTTCCGGTTATACAATTTTTTCCCTACATTTATGTCATACCTGGTAAACCCTGATGCCCATGTTTACACAACAATCCTCAAAAGATACCTTTTCTGCCGGTTCCCGCGCTGCTGCGGATCAAGCCGTTTCCACCTCCGCCCTGCAAATGAAAGCACCGAAAGAAGATGAGATGCTGCAGGGAAAATTCGTTACACAGCTGCAATTGCCCGAGGAAGAGGAAAAAGCCGTACAGGGAAAGTTTGTGCTGCAGAAAGCAGCCAAGGAAGAGGAGCAACTGCTGCAGGGAAAATTTCCGGCCCAGCTGAAGGAGAATAAAACCGGTATGCCGGATAAACTGAAATCAGGAATAGAGCAGCTATCCGGGATGGATATGTCAGACGTTAAAGTACACTATAATTCAAGTCAGCCGGCCCAGCTGAGCGCGCTCGCCTACGCGCAGGGGAATGATATACATGTAGGGCCCGGCCAGGAAAAACATCTGCCCCATGAGGCCTGGCATGTAGTGCAGCAACGCCAGGGAAGGGTGCAGCCTACCATGCAAATGAAAGAAAGCATTCCGGTGAATGATGATCCGGGGCTGGAACAGGAAGCGGATAGGATGGGGCAAAAAGCGGCAGAGGGATAACGCTTACTTCCGATCCATCAACTTAGCGTTTTTCAACATCGCATTTGCCTTTGCAAGCTTTTCAGGAAACAATGTACCATCAACGGTGCTCCTGGTAACAACTACCGATTCACCATCCGGAAGCTCCAGGATTATTGTACGCTTCTGAGTTTTCTTATTGCTTCTTTTGATAATAGACATAATCATAAATTTAAGTATTTTTCCTGACAAAAAATGCATGATAATCAATAGCTGATGAGGGATCGAAAGAGACTTCTTCCAGGTTACCATCGGATAGCACTAATGCGGTGATTAAATATTCGTTGCTAAATACATAATAGTAGTTCCGTAAAATGCGCCTGTAAAGCCTGGTACGGTCGCTGCTGCTACCAACAAAAAATATTGTGGCATCGGGAAGCTCACTTAAAAAGGATACTATTATCTTAACTACCGTAGCCAGCACTTTTATGATATCGCCATTATTAGAACCGACAGTATCGTCCAGGGTTCCATTTGGCAATTGATCACCGAATCCAATATTATAGTACCGTGGTATTTCCATTGCCGTAAACTCTACAGCTTTCTCAATTTCCTGCTTCCCTGAGCTTACAAAAACATATCGTTCAGAACTAACGCGGGTGAACAAATAGGATGGTTGGTTCATCTGATTATTGCTTTACTAATAACACTCATCAAATAAAGCGCAATAATAAAGCCCTTAAACGGAAAATAAGTTAATTACGCGTTAACACCGTCAGGAATATTTATATCAAAATAACACTCCCCTTACACTGTCTTTCCTTCCTTTCCAAACTCTTTCCTGATACCCGCCATCACATCTTTATACAGGATAGTCTGGCTGCCCCGTTTCAACGCCATTAAACAGCTATAACGGCTGATATTGATAATAGCGCCTCCTGCCATCTCATACTTCCTGGCGATATCTTCCAGGTCCAGCTTATCCTCCAGTTGCAGGTGCGCCGGAAAAGCCTGCTGCCATAAACGTAAACGGTGCTCAGGCCCCGGCATGGAGAAATAGATCATCGATTGAAAACGCCGGCTGAAAGCTTCGTCAATATTTGCCTTTAGATTGGTAGCGAGGATCACCATTCCCGGGAAGTCTTCTATCCGCTGCAATAGATAAGCTACTTCCTGGTTGGCATAACGGTCGTTGGAAGACGATGTTTGTGTGCGTTTGCCAAACAGCGCATCTGCCTCATCAAAGAACAGTATCCAGTGCTGGTGCGCCGCCCTGTCAAATACCTGGGCCAGGTTCTTTTCTGTTTCACCAATGTATTTGGACACGATCATGGAAAGATCTATGCGATACACATCCATGTTAAAGCTCTTTCCCAGCAAACAGGCAGTCAGCGATTTACCGGTGCCCGGCGGGCCATAGAACAGGCTGCGGTAGCCCGGCTTGATCTTACGGCTCATACCCCATTCGTTCATCAGGGTATCACCATGCTCAATCCATGCGCGGATCTCGTCCACTTCCTCCATGGTATGATCTTCCAGTACCAGGTCGCTCCATTCGAGGCCCGTATGGATACGTTTTGCCGGGAAGTGTATACTGTAATCCGGTTTATGGGCGGTACCCAGTGTGAAATAGCTGAGGTATTCCGGGTACAGGCTCAGCGTGCCGCTTAAGAACGGTTCTTCTGCATTGGCGGGGATCAGCTTCAGTATAGCGTGTTTGGCAAAGAAATGATCCGGTCCGAAAAGCTCTATCAGCTGAAAACGTTGCTGCAGGCTGTTGGCCGCCAGCAGGAATGCCGCCGTTTCGCCGGTAGGCAGAAAGCCGCCGTGATGCAGGCCTTTAATCCCGCCAAACTCCGTAAACCCACGGTCGTAAGTGGCGTTCCTGATGAAGAACACGTCCAGTAACTGCGGACGGATATGCGGGATCAATGCCAGCAGCAACACCAGCCTTTCCATTGTGTTCATTTTGTAATGCAGCACGATCTGTGCATATACGGCCGGCTCTCCGCTGAGATCGGGCGGCGGTGGCTCTTCCTGTTCGCTGCCTGTATCGTCTGCTGCAAAGTATCTTTTCATCCGCAGGTCTGCCAGCTGCTGAAACCAGCTTAGCTCCCGGTTTAACACCGCTACATTATCCTGTATCATTGAAATACCCATTCTGTATATAACATTTTGTCCATCCAGGAAGTTTTGAGCATACCAAAGCTCCAGGGCAGGGTCTGTAATATCATGTCGTATCCCCGCTGCTCTACCCGCAGGAACCAGGCTTCTTCTGTCTGCCATAATGCGCCGTCTCTCACCAGGAAGGCTTCCCGGAAGCCTTCAACGGAAGTATGCTTCATCCGTTCCCATTGTTGCAGCACCACCTGCAGCATTTCCTGCGACAACTGCTTTTCTTCTTCCTTCAATGTCAACTCCAGGGGCACCGGCTCTTCCAAAGGGAAATTACACAATACTTTATTCAGCACCAGCTCATGCTCGGCATGTTCTTCTTTCAGGTTCACGGTATACTGCAAAAAATGTATGGCCCTTATCTGCGCTTCCGGGCTGGTGAACTGCCCCGCAGCTACATATCCCAGGCGCTGAAAAGCGAAGGTAAGGAAAGGGTACAGCAACACCAGTCCTGCATTACCTACATAAACAGTATCCGGCTCGGGCATCTTTAAGGGTTCGTATTCCCTGGCGGGCTGCTCCTGCTGCAAAGGGCGATCATTTTGCTGTGCTGCAGCCCCGGATGGCTTTACAGCCGGCAATGCGGAGTTTGGCACCTGCCGTGGTGACAGCAGCTGCAGATCCTTCTCATACATACTGCTGCGGATATTGTCCGTATGCAGATGCGTCCGCGCATACTTAATGGCGCGTTGCTGCAAAGCAGGCAGGATATTACGCAAATGATTATAAGAAGAGATGACGGTCTTCTCATTCACCTCCACCAGCTCTTCAATAAAACCGCGTGCAATGGCGGCGCCATTATTCATTAAGAACTCCAGGAAACGCGCCGCATATGTCGTTGCATCCGGCAATGTGAACTGCCCCGTTAACAGCAAAATATGAAACTGCCTGAACAATATGCGCAGCTGCGCTCTTTCTCCGCTATCTGTTACCATCCTGTCAAAAAGCTGTTGCAGCTCACGCAGGGCTGCGGTAGCGGGATGCCCCCATCCTATCTCAATATCTCCCATTATGTCCAGGAAGGTATCATCATCCAGCTGCTGCGCTGCATACTGCACCAGCGCAGGGTAGTGAAAGATGCGTTTATAAAACTGCTGTCTTTCCTGCCTGCCCTGTTGCTTATAAAAACGCACGGCATCCCTGAAGCTGCTAACAGCATTTTTCAGGGAAGGCGCAACCGTTTCCTGCAATATCAGCAGGCTGTCTGCTATTGCAAAAGCTTCCAGGCTTTGCCTGATATTGTTCTCCTGCAGCCCCCCCACGGGCGGTGTGAATACCTGGTATATCTCCATCCTTGCCGACAGTAAACCTTTCCCCTCATTGAACAGGGCGTTCAACACGGCAGGCTTTTCGCGGAAAAGCAGTATAACAGATTGCTTCAGCAGGGTCTGTACGGTGGCGCCATCCACTCCATACAGATGGTCGGGCAGGCGTTTATAAGACAGGAAGTAACTCAGCAAATTAATAGCCTGCTCCAGCCATTCCTGCTTTTCTGTTGCGCTGGTGATGGTGTCGTATTGACTGAACCTGTGCAGCAAACGGGATACCGCTGCGGGGAGGCCCGGCCGTTGTTCTCTCAGCGGCGGCTCCGGTTGCTGCGGCAGCTCCTGCCACAAGCCGTCCATTACCACCATGGTTCCGGTCTCGGGCGGAGCCAGCACCTGTTTCATCCATGACATCAACAGCTCCCTGACAGGTGCAAGGGCAGTGCTTACCTGCCAAAGATCATACACACGGTTAAGCATAAACGGCAACCGCTGTATAACGGCGGCGGTATCCGCCAGCTTTTCCTTATAATTGATATACAGCCATTCCAGCATACGGGCGCTCAACCAGATGGTCTCGCTTGCAGTAAAGGAACCCGCCTGCGAGGGCAGCGTTCCTTCTTCCAGGAAATGCCGCAGCCAGGTGGTAATGGTAGCGCCAGCTCCTTCCTTTTCCTCCATCGTAGCAGGCGCCCCGTTATCCCGGATAAACCGTATCAGCGGATGAAGGTGTTGCGAAGTTTCCGGAACATGGCCGGATGCAAATGCATCGATATAGCGATGCTGCTGCTGTTTGCCAGCCATTCACAAGCTGTTGCAGATGATTGTCCAGCCACTGATAAGCGCCTGCATCCGCTGCGCTGATCGTTGGTAACACACTTCTCATAAGCACTGCCAGGCTGCCGGAGCCAGTGCCGCTTACTGCTGCCCAATGATGTAGCGCTTCTTCTGCAAAGCTGGCGGCATTAAAGTGCCCATATCCCGCATCTGCCCACACCTGCCAAAAGGCCTTCATTACCTGCTGCTGCAGGATGGCGGCTTTTACACCTGATATCATGTAACGGTGCACCGATGCCAATAATGTATACACCTGCTCATAGGCCTCCCGGGCAGCATCTGTGAGACCGGCTGCGCGTGCGATTGCAAAGAACTGTTCTGCTGTGATACCGGACAGCCATCGCTCCATCGTATAAGCATGTGTTCCGGCATATTTGAAAACCATTACCAGTTCTGTTTCCGACCGCTCCATCAGCTGCTGTAACAAACTGTGAATGGAAAAATGTGCATAAGTTTTTCCCCACCAGGGAACGCTGCCATACAACAAGCGATAGAGGATCACATCTCTCAGCAAAATATGTTCAGGTTCTCCGGATGATGGCGTGCCTGTTATCGCTGCCGATGGCCTGGTAAAATACTGTTCATTGGCCTGCAGCAACCATTGGTCATTCAGCTGCATGACCAGGGTGCTGCGCTGCGCAGGTGCAAAGAGGTTTGTCCACCTCTTCCAGGCGGTTGCCTGTTGCAGGCTGAGTGTCAGCATTTCCTTCAGCTGCGCCGGCGACCGGCGGGGCAGATAATAACAGGGGCCTCATACAAGGTGGTCAGCGAAGCGGGTGCTGCCCACCAGGGAAAGGATCCGGATTGCAGGTAGTAACGTAACAGGTTGACAGGCGCGGTTGCCTGTTCGTCCTGTTGCCGTGAGGTAAGATCCCCGAACCGGGTACTGCCTGCCGGGTATTGCTCCCTGTACAGCGACCTGATAAAACCGCCTATGGTAGCGGCCTGGATATCCTGTCTGTAAAATACCAGGGCATCATAGAACAGCTGCAGCAATGCATCATAGTACCACGTTAAAATGATGCGCCATCTGCGTAGAGATGGCTGCGGACAAACTCCCTGCGGTTAAAATTGGAACCGCGGTCTGTGAGCAGGTAGGTGAGCACAAACCACCACACCGCTCTCTCCAGCGCTTTGCCTTCTGCCTGCACCACCTGCCGGTGCTGTTGTATATGCAATACTTCGCGGCTATACTCCAGCATGAATGCAGCTTCAGCCGGCTCCAATACATGCACGATCTGTTGTATGGCAGTGATAGAGAACTGCCAGGCAATGCGTTTCCGTACATATTGCAACTGGCCCAGCTTACGTATCAGTACTGCCAGCAGTGCCGGCGCGTCTGCTGCCAGCCGAAAGATCACCTGGTCTGGTTGCTCCCGCTCTGCTGCTGCAGCCCACCAGGGCATAGCGCCACTAAGCAGGTAATATTCCAGCAATTCGCCCAGCCGTTCACTGCCTGTCTTCACCCTTACCTGGCCACTCAGCTGATGCTGCGAACCGGGTGTGCCGCTACGCAGGATACCCGTCAGCGCTTTTTCCAGCGCTTCCAGTAATTTAAGCGGCAGCTGTGTCTCCATATCCCTGTACGATATGCTACCCAGATCCAGCTCCAGTGTATCCAGTACAGCTACCACATCTTCGGGCAAAAGCTGCTGCAGCAGCTCGTCCGTATCAGCTGCCAGTCTTCGCCTGAAAAGGCTGCTGATGCTGTCCTGCAATGCCATTGCTTTTGCCTTTGCGCTGAACCGGACATCAAATCGTATAACGGCGGATAATATGGTGAGAGGCGCTCATGCAGATCTGTTACCAGGTCATCTGATCATTGGCAAGATAAGAGATCAGCGGCTGCGCGGCTGCCTGTACATCCCGGTTATCCTGCATGGCTTTTAACCAGTTAAAATAATGTTCTTCAAAAGTGCGCATGGCGGCGATACCCAGCCACTTTAACTGCAGACGAAGCTGTACCGGTGTACGTTCCCTGAACAATCCATCTGCAAAGTCCCTGAATTCGGGCAGCTGAAACCGTGCAGGCCATGCGGGGAATACTACTGTGAGCCCGAAACGAAAAAAATCTTCCCGCAGCATTCTACCGGAGTCATGTTTGACATAGTATTCAAAATACGCCTGTTGCTTTGCTGCCTCATCCTGCAAGGCGCGCAGCTGCGCTTCTCTTTCTTCAAAGGTAGACCAGTAAGGATGCTGATGTAACTGCTGTCCATTGCGGTCAAACATGCGGAACCCGAAACGGGCTTCTGTCAGTCTGGGTTTCAGCAGGAGGTGCTCTACCAGGTAAAAGCCTTCTGAATCTGTGCTGATCTGTTTCAGGTGGCGGATCATATCTTTCAGCGCTGCAGCGGCACGATCACGGCCAGCTGCCCTGAGCACGATCTTCCATGCATCATGGTGATGGTGACGGTACACTACCAGGTGTTCCTTCGTTTCTTCATCATGAACGATCCGGTAATTGTCCATGCTCAGGCCCGTTCTGAGAAAGGATAAGGGCTGGCCCGCAAAATTATAGACCGGAGGCTGATCTGCTACCGCAGGCGCGTCTGTCAGCTCTACTTTCAGTACCTCATCCTTTAAATGATATTCCCTGATAAAATGGAAGTGCGATTGATGCGCCGTCCTGCTGCCCACATTTACTTTGAGGTGAGGAGCGTCAAAAACAGCGCTGAGCCGTTTCTTCTTTTCATCGGGTATGTATAACAGTTTATAGAGCCATCTTTCATAACCGGAGAGCTGGCCCGGTTCCAGCAGGTCATCCCGGTAGTTGAAAGAACGCAAGCGGTTACCGGTCAGCCGTACTACATGACGCAGGATATCAGCCTTCCATTCCAGTTCAGCGCTCACCCTGTTATTGGAGGTCTGGTCATCATAAACCTGGTGATATAAGCTGACGGGATAGGTGATCAGGAAAAGATTGAAGCGTGCCATCAGGTGGTCCAGGATGCGGTTCTTTCTTTCCTGGTATACTTTATCGGTTTCATTCCCTTCCAGCAAAGCTTTTATATAGGCGTTCCCGGTATCCTGTACAAACTGTTCCCAGGTCTTACCCGCAGGCAGGGCCTCGTTGGTGAACGCGCTGATCAGTGGCCGTACATGCGGCACATTATAAAGCGGTTGGATAGCATAGGTATAGGGCGGTGTATTACCAGCCAACGGAGAGAAAAAGCTGCCCAGGTTGCCCAGCTGTGCCAGGTAGTTAGCCAGCAGCTGTTCAAAGAATAAAAGATAGGCCTTCAGCTGTTTGGCCTGTGCCTTGCGCCGGTCGGGCGATGATGCATCCAGTCCCTCAGACCCTATTCCATATATACCGGGAAAATGATGTTGCAATGAGTAGTAACGGCTTACGCTGCGGTATTCCGCTTTTAAGCGCGGATAAGCCTCTCCTGTTTTCTGACCGACAAACCTGCGCCGGGTAATGGTCTTTGCTTTCTGGTAAGCGTTCCAGAACACTACATCCCTTAAAAGATATTCGTACTTGTCACTGAAGATCCTGATATCATTCTTTTCACCGGGTACCTGCAAAAAAGGATAATGCCCTTCTTTTACCATGACCGGTCTTGAGGTGAACACACCATCTTCACCGGCAATATTCAGGTTCTTTACCTTCAGTACGCCCGGTACTTCAGACACCACTTTCATCAGATCAGCCGGATCGATCATTGTTTTGCGTTCTGTCAGATCGCTGTCAGCGATAAACCCCTTCTTCAGCAAGGGACCGCTGTAAATGTCCTCCACGGCATATCCTTTATTGAGCAGCTCATCTTCCGTAAAATAGCGTACGGGCGGATGCATGGCAAACTCAAAAGCATTGCAGACATGCGCCGCTATCTCCTGGGCATCGAATCCGCCCGTCTACCAGTATCTCTGCCTGTACGGCCATGAACTGGGGTTGCAGCACGATGATCTCCTCCACATCTTCCCCGATGTTCCGGTGAGACATCAGGCAATTGCAAACGGCGTCAATAACTGCCTGCTGTGCTTCCGGCCTGGCATCCACCAATGCATCTTCCATCTGCAGGAACACCCTGTACACGCCTTTTGTACATGCATAGGGCTGCAGCCCTTTTACCGGTTCTATCCAGATATTCTCCACTTCATCCACCTCATCCAGCACCAGCTTACGGTAATCATTGATCGTAACGGCGGCGCTGCTCATGATCGCTCCTTTTGAGAAGAAAGCATGTAGCAGCGGATCTATATCCCCTTTTCTATCTGCGAGTATTTCGTCTATCGGAAAATCTGTACGGTATGCCAGATCCGTGATGGCATAACACAGCTGTTCCAGGATAGTGACCCCTGGATCATGCAGGTTATAGTCTGTCCACGTTTTACCAGATAAGCGCTGCACATGTTCAATGGCTTCACGGCGCAGCTGTTCATAATCAAATCCCGGATCCCGGCGCTTATCCCGTTCAATAACAATATGGGTATCGGGCATGATAGTATATTTTAATAGTAATAGGTTTCGGGCATAAACATTTCATCGGCCCAGAGCCGGGTAATGCGGTAATAGATATCCACGCCGAGGCCATAGTTGCTGTTGGTGCGCATCTGCAGCTCATAGTTATGGGTACTTCCCTTCCAGCGTACCTTGATCTTGTTCCAGCAGAACCCGTAATAGGCGCATGTCTGCCGGATCTTATTCCGCGAGCTGCCGAAAGTGCTCACCGCATATGCATGCATCATAGCGTGACGGCCGGCGTGCTTCAGACCCGTTCTTGCTACAATTTCGAATGCCTGGCAATTGTCCAGCTCCTGTAATACGGGATGCCATTTTCCATCCGCAGGCACCGTTCCCACCTTGTAGCTGCCGGTACGCCCTTCCATGGCGGTAAAGCCCTTAATATCCACTTTAAAATCAGGATCGCATTTCTTACCGATGCCCAGCTTACCGTCTGTATGAAAGAAGAAACCGCTGGTATCCTTCTTTTCATCCCTGGCGTCCTGTCCGTTAAGATAGGGCTGCAGGCGCAGCGCGGGATACTCGTACTCATCTTTCTCCACAAAAAAGAATGGCTCCAGGTCGTCGGTAGCTTTGTAGAAAGAGAGCAGCCGCTTGGAGGATCCGAGGGCGGCTATCTGCAACCCGTTCTCTTCATCTTTTGAAAAGCCGTCTTCCTGTTTATTAATGGTAGAATCTATCAGGTAGCCGAAATGGTTTTCGGACGGCATCTTTCCATTCCGGAAATACTGTTTAAGCTCTTCACGGCCGTATACCTTTTTATTTTGTTTAGGTTCCATATCAGCGAAATTTTATTTTGGGTGAATGGTGATAGTGAGTAGTTCCTCATCAAAAGGATCTGGCGGCGGCTGCGGCGGCGGACCTGTATCGTGATCTTTTCCTACCAGCAGCTCGTCTCCCACTTCCAGGCCCTGTATACCCAGCGGAGCAGGGTCTTCGTAACCCGGTTCGGGTAATATGCTGATCAGGTGTTCGGCAGCGGGAATAAATACGCCTTCGGGAACAGATACCCGTATGAAAGGCCTGTCATCCAGTGCGGTATCTGTGATGCATGCGGTGACCTGTCCTGTACGCGGGTGTTTCTCGTAATAAAAATGTACCAGTGAAAACCCCGTCACATAATCCACATAAGGGAGCCGGTTAATGAAGTTCAGTATCTCCGAGCGGTACAACACGCTGCCTACTTTAAAATTAGCCGCTTCCCCAAAGAGCCAGGGGCACAGGTAACGTTTAATATCATCATAGAGCATCTGGAGATACAGGTTCTCGTTCTGATTATCCTGCTCCCCGTTGAAACGCACTTTACATACTACCTTTACCCGCTCATACACGGGATTGCGGATCTCTGCTTTCACAAAAGAAGAGATGGTACGCTGCACAAAGGCCTGTATCCTGTATAGTGTGGCCAGGTCTACTTTGGGTTCCAGTGTATTGAACAAGCCGTTGGCCGTCTGGCAGGGCACTACAATGATCATAATGTCTGGCATATCCGGCATGTGAAACTGCTGATCTTCCACGCTCAGGCATTTTACGATCAGCAGCTCTGGGAATTCCTGCAGCAGCACCTGGGAAATATCATAGCCGAAGGCGGGCCGTGCCTTGTGCCGCAGGCGTTCGCTTACCCGGGTATAGTATTGCGCTTCCGTTTCCTGGCGGCGGCCGCCAAAAGATGGAAAGGGTTGCCATACATGCTGCAGCGGCTTGATATCAGACTTAAATTTCTTAATAGAAAAGGGAGCGATGGACAAAGCTTCTTCCAGTGTTTGTGCAATGTCTTCCGTCTGCCGCCGGGCCACTACCGCGTTGGGGAATATGCCCACTACCCTGGGATTGGCGCTCAGGGCCGTTTCGGAGGATATCCGGATCCAGTACAGGGCGGGATCCAGTATGGTATTACCATTACGGATACCGGCGGGTATGCGGAGCTTCACGATACCGCTCTTCAGCAGATTGTTGGTATCATCAGAAAGGATATGCGTTCTTGCAAAAGGTACCCAGGCATTATTATCCAGGTAGCTCCATTTTAAAGGCCCGTTGGCTGATGCCGTATCGCTGTAATACTTTTCATCCAGCTGGAAAAGCAAAGACAGCTCTTCGTTGCCATGGAGCCTGTTAAAACCAATGCATAGATTAGCCATATCAGGCGCCTGTGGCAATAGTGAAAAGGTGTTTCCTCCCGGCTGGGGATATATTTTGCTGAAACCTGATGGCATGGCATGATATACCTCCAGGCCATCGCCCTGCTGCGCCGACTGTACTGATTTCAACGCTTCCGTATGTTCCAGGGTATAGTTAAGTGAGAGGGTCTTTACCCTTGGCGTATACGGCAGGCCAGGCACCGGCTTTTTTTTCCTGGGCAAGAGGGTGTGCTGTGAATTGTACATTACCACACCGGGATAGATCTGTTCAAACAGGCGATGCCCGAACGCTTCATCCGGTGCTGCCAGGTAGAGGCGTACGCCTCCTTCCATGTATAAAGGCACATGTTGCCCTTGTTCTTTTTCCAGCAGCATGTCATTGGAAAAAGAGAGCTTGGAAATATCTATATTTTCCAGCAGCGTTTCTTCCGCGAGATAGATATTTCCTTCCCTGTCCCGCGTGGTCTGGAAAAGCGTGAGCTGCTGCTGACTATCCCGTTCAGGGAAATAGGCGCCATGATTCAGGCTGCTGATGCCTATTTTAAAAGCATCATTGCGATAGCCTGCGTCGTATCCGTCATAATAGGCTTCAAAGCCGTTTTCATCCCTCGGCAGATTCAGCCACTCCAGCTTTATGCTGAAGCTGCGTGTAAACCGGTTAAAGATATTGCTGTTATTGATGTCGAGAAAGGCGCCTACATAAGGCTGGGGGCCAAACATCATGAATGCGCCTGCAGGGCTCAGCAGCCCGATGTTATTCTGTATTTTAACGTAACGATGTCCTTCCACTCTCACGTTCATGCTCACACGTTCCAGTACCAGGTTGCTCAGAAATGAGTAGGGGTGATGGAAGCAGGCGTTGTTCAGCAACACTTTCAGCAAGGGACTGCGGGCATCTATCCCGCACTGATGCACTGCTTCATTATAGGTGCGCCAGGCCTTGTCTGTAACGTCGAGCAAAAAATTGATCTCCAGGCAGGTTTCATTGAGCGTCTCCCGGGAGCTTCTGACGCTGAACCGGGATACGGTTTCCCACCCTTCTTCTGTTGTATAGTACAGATGAAATGCGCCGGAAAGTAACTGGGTCATCGTAACAGCTTCGCTGCGGTTAGACACGGCGGCAAAATTCTTTATATAAGCCAGGAAAGCGCTGAAAGTGGATGGCTCGAAGTAAAGCTTTATTGTTACCTGGCGGCTGCCTTCCTGCAGGTATAACACCGGCGAACCTACGATAAACCCGATATCCGTATCCTCCATTGTACGCCTGGAAGGGGAAAGATCATGCTGATCTTCTCCCAGTAACGGCCAGGGGCGGATAACGGTGCCTTCCTTCTCAAGGTCAGCCGGCTGGATCACGGGGTGCACCGCCAGGTAGGCCTGCGCTTCCCTGATATCCTGCTGGTCTAAAGCGGGAGCACTGATCTGCAGATAGTCGCTTACAAACAAGGTATGCAGCGACATGATCTTTATATTGTGCACCTTCACCGTTTCCTCCAGCATATACTGCAACGGTTCTTTTCTTGCATGCACATTTGCGAGCAGCACCTGCCCTTTCTCGATGGTAAAGCTGAGGATATGCGGCACGGGCTCCAGGAAAATATGCACTTTATCCGGCACGGCGGGCAGCACCTGTACGCCTAATATCTGCCGGTAATAAAAATCAAGATGCCGTTTGGGTATTTTATTGATCTGTGCCTGCAGATGTTTATATAGCTCCAGGAACGCGATCAGCAGCCCCATATGCGGGGTGTGCTGCACTTCCTGCAGCTGGGTACGCAGGTAATAGGTAGCGGAACTGGATACCTGGTAAAATTTTGAACGAAGGGAATCATACAGCGTATTAAGGGAAAAGAACCCTTCAAACACTTCCTGTCCCTCACCGGGATTATCAAATGCCTTAGGGTATAAACGGCGCAGACGATGGGTTGTTTCCAGGGGACGTATACGGTGCTCATGCAGGGCCAGCTGTCGCGGAAACAGGTTGCTCACCTGGTATTCAAAGCGGTGTAAGCGCGTCATATCTTCTTCCAGGCTGTCCATCACCTGTACCAGGTACCGCCCTATCTGGTAATTTCTGTCTGCCCGCTGCAGCTTGTACATCAGGTCCATCAGCACAATGCCGATATCATACAGTAAGAGGAAAAAGGGCGCGTGTATGGTCAAAGAGGCTGTCATCATTTTCTGCCTGGTGAAGATTGTTACGGATGCGTAGAAAATCAGCTTCATAGCGGGTAAAATCCAGGCTGCCGGCGGTAATGAGCATTACCAGCAGGTCGGCATGAAAAAACTCTTCCCAGGTTCCGTCTATGCGGTCCTGGAAATCATAGTAATTAAACTGGGAAGAAAGGCGTGCGAGCAACTGTAACAATTCATGCGGCGATCTTTCGTCCACTTTTACATAGTCCGGCATCAACGATTCCAGCTGCCTTTCTAACTGACTGATACCATCCTCTATATGTTCAAAGAAATTGCTCATCAGTCACTGATATTGGTACCTTCCTGGAAATAGAAGGGATATACCATATTGTGCCTGGTATTGGTGGCAATAATGGTGTAGGTAAGTTGTACGTATAATACGCCAGCCTGCTCACTTCTGTCGGCCACCGTCAATCCAATGAAATTGATACGGGGCTCATACTGCAGCAGCGCGTGATAGATAATATGATTCAGCTCGGTCACCAGCCAGGTGTCTGCTATTTCAAACACCAGCTTTTTTATGTCGCAGCCAAAATCCGGCTGCATCAGCCGCTCGCCGGGGATGGTGCTCAGTATGATGCGGATGCTTTCTTCAATATCCGCAACATCGGATACCATCTGCACACTGGCATCCAGTTTATCAAATGAAGGCGGAAAGCTCCAGCCTGTGCCTAAAAATGTTTGAATTTCTTTTGCCATAATTCATCCTCCTATCAATACGGTGGGGAAGCCTGTCACTATCACACCACCATGGGCTGTTGTATCGCCCATACGGGCTGCCGGACGGCCGCCTATAAATACCGTGGCAGAACCTTTGACAATGGTGTCCGGAGGTCCCACACAGGTAATAATATCTCCCATCACAGCAGCCGGTAGCGCACCTATCAGCACGTTGGGCACACCGGGACCGATAACCGGTCCGCCTACATGCGGAATGGGCGGTAAACCGGGCGTCACCAGGGGGCAGGTATGCATGTCTGTTAATCTTGCAGCTGGTTGTCCCATCTTTCATTTAATTTATCATCACAGTAGCGCCGGTAAGCGACATCATTCCACCGGAGCTTACAGAAACGGAGCTCGCCCCTGTTGCCGAAAAACCGGCCGTGCCACTAACGGAAACATTGGCGCCGCTTACTGTTACATCTACCGGCGATGAGACCTTGACCGCAGCGTTCCCGGTAAGCGACAGGTTACCGGTTGCCTGTATCGAAATATCCGACATGCTGTTGATATTGATGCCGGAAGAAGACATTTTGATGCTGTTCTGGTTCATGTCTGTGATTGTGATGCCCTGGTCTGTATCGCTCATGGTAATTGTGTTACCACCGGGCGTAGCGATCGTGATCACCTTATTCTGATCATCGAATGTAAGTTTCAGCTGGCTTTTGGTATACAATCCTTTCGTATAGTTGTTATTGTCTGACTGTACTACCGGAGGCGTTTTGCCCTTGCTGTAGAGGCTTCCCAGGATCACCGGGAAGCGGGGATCGTTTTCCAGGAAACCTACTACCACTTCATCTCCTATCTCGGGGTAAAAAATATCCCCTGCATTGGCGGTTGCGTAGAAATTGGCCAGGCGCGCCCAGGTACCCGTCTGCCCGGCTGCATTGGAGGCCAGCTTTACCTGTACCCTGTATTCTGCGCCGGGATCCTCTGAGATGCTTACCACCTCTCCCAGCTGCAAACCGCGTATAGCCGGCAGCTGTGCATTGGCAGGATGATAAGAGAAATTTTCTCTTTCATAGATCGGTTTACTATCCAGTCCGAACTTTACGTGCGAATGCCAATGTCCTTCTTTCATTACATGCGTAACAGCCGTTACGTAGGCGTTGCCGTCAAAGCGGGAACCCACGCCGGATAGTTCTATAATAGTGTCTGGCAATACCGAGGCATTACCCATAAAAGATACTTTGCCCTTCACTGCCTGCAGCCGCAGGCGTAACAGGCTGCTATTGGCCCAGGTTTGCAGTTCTGCCTGCGTCATTGGGGATGTTGTTACCATCTCCATTGCCGTCTGGCTTAAAACATCGGCCAGCGCCTTGGGGGCGGGTACACCCTGCGTGTTCAGGGTTGGTTCTGCAGCGCTGGACGTAAGCATGGTCTGCGTCTGTGGATCCCAGGCGGCAGCCGATAGGGAGGGGATCTGCCGTTCAGCATTCAGTTCTGCATGAAAGCTGTTGATCGATTGCCCAAAGGCCACCAGCAACACTGCCGAACCGGATACCGAAGGCGGCGCCACGGTGATGCCGCCCTCCACCAGCTTAACAATAAAACCATTAAACTCCGCACGCGCCAACAGGAAATCCCAGTCTGTAGCAAACTTCTGGAACATCAGCTCATTGACGTCTGATGTGGAGGTGACTGTGGCGGATAAACCATAATTACCTGCCAGGGTGGCTATGATGGCGCTGTCTGTCTGACTGGCAAACACCGCATCTTTCCTGCTGATGGTCATCTTTACCGCAGGGTGCTTACAGGTTACTATAAGGCTGAACCGCCCGTCTTCATTTGCCTGTATGGCCTGCTTCACCACTATTCCCGAAAACAGCTGTTCTGCAGGCAGCACACCATAACCGGCAGCAATAACAATGGCAGTGCCGGGTATAAAATAAGAACTGTCACTGGCGGGATAGTCTCCTACCACGCCGCCCGAAGCCTCGGAAGTGGTGCCATCAGTGATCACAATCTCCGCTGTGGATATTTTATTGATCTCATGATGCACCTGTACTGACACCAGTGAGAACAGGTCCTGTATGGCGGTACCGTTAGCGGTAACGGTTACCCGCAGTGTAGGGTCCTGTATATTTGTAGGAATGGCACCTGCCATGGATCATCTTTTTAGTGGCGGGAAATAAAGCTCATCTCCCGGTTTAATATCATGAATACTGTTCAGGCCATTTACGCGGGCCACTTCCATGTAGTGAAAAGGCTCCCCGTAAATGCGATGGGTCATCAGGGGCAGGGTGTCCCCGGCTTTCACCGTACGCATATGCGTAAGATCCGGAGAGGACTTCTGCGCCTGCTGTCCCTGTGTGGTAAGCGGCACCGATTCTGACAGGCTTAGCTTGATCAGCGCTCTCAGGGCCGAGCCGTCCGGGTTGAACAGTGTGTACTTTACCGTAATGTTCTTACAAACCCCGGTGAATACGGTTTTGCCCCAGGTGATCCGCAGATAGTTGGGGCGGTGTACCGTGCCCTGGTAGTTGTAAACGAGGTTCTTTACACTTTTAACATATTCGTCTACGTTAGCAGCACCTGACAATTGCGTTACGCCTGTTCCATCTGCCAGCAGCTCCAGCTCAAAATCGCCGGAGTCCATCCGTGTGAATATCTCAGTCGGAGCTGCGCCGCCCAATGTTTCGGCTTGTTTATATGCGATGTTGTAACTCAGCGAATAGCTTTCCGGGTTGATGGCAGCCGTTACTGAACCCATCAATCCCGATACAGCATTTGGGTCTGAATAACCCTGTATCAACAATTTTATTGGCTGGGCCGGTGGGAAATTCGGCATGTCTTTCTACTGTTTACCTTACTGATAAGTTCTCCAGATTGCTAAGCAGCTTATCCATACACTCCCGTATGATCTTATCTTTCAGCGCCTGCAATTCTTTGGCACCGATGTTATTCACGGGTGCGGCAGTATGCTCTTCTATACTGACCCTGATCACCAGCTCTCTGATTTCAAGCGGCATTGCTATTTTGTTTGTTTAAAATAATCAAAGGCAAGCTCCAGGGTTTCAATGGCGAGACTGTTCTCCATCGCCTTGAAATCAGACACCTTCAGCGCCACCGGGTAGGCATTGCTGAAAGACCAGGCAGCGATTACACTGTCATCGCCATCCAGCAGCTTTACCAATACCGTTTTAGGCGTGAATGAGAATGTGGTAAGGCTGTTCTGCACCCATTTAGTAAGTGAAGAGCCTACCAGCATGCCCCGTTTTAACACCAGGTTTTCATATTTGGGAGGGACGGGCAACCGCCGTACAAAGCGGTTTTCCCCTCCCTCCTTTACCTCCATTGGAGTCATTTTGACCGAAAGGCCGCTTACTTCCTGGAAGCTCCCTTCATTCGCGCCGGTGAACCCATCCACTGTTACACTGAAATGGAATGCATACGGCGGATAATAAGAAGCAGTAGGTTCAGGCATATCAGCTTAGTTTCGGCTCTGTGATCATCAGCCCTTCATGGGCAACTTCCATTGTTTCAATGGCGGCCTCATTGGCGTCTGATTTCATATCGGTTACCTGTACCTTCACGGGAAAAGCGTTGGTGAGTGTCCAGCTCATTACAATGGCCTGGGTTTCATCCAGCAGGCTTACTACAATGGTGGCACGTTTGATGGTGTTCATCTTGATGCCGGTATTACCGGTATACAGCTTCCATATTGTAGTATCGCCTACAAAAGTGCCTTTCTTGAATGTTACGTTGCTGTACTTGGGAATACCGGGCATCTTCACCGTAGAGTAGATCTTGGCGCTGCCGCCGCGGTATTCGATCACCTGTGTTTCTGAAGTAAGGCCGGTTACTTCCTGGAAGATAATCTCGTTGCCGTCCCAGGTTACTTTAAAAGAGAACCGGACCAATGGCCATACATTAGCTGATTGCGCTGAGCCGTCTGTTGCTGGCATGACTTAAAAATTTTATGGTTAGGAATGAGGTGAATGTACTGTTTACTTATGCCTGCTGCATCTGCTGCTGGAAAGTGATCACGATGAACTCTGCCGGGCGTGTAAGGGCTACCTTCACAGTTACCAGCATCAGACCGTCCAGGATATCCTGCGGCGTCATGGTAGCCCCAAGGCCTACCTGCACGTCAAAAGCCTGCGCCGGGGCAGATCCTGCCAGGGCGCCCTGTTTCCACAAATTCTCCAGGAAGTTGCTGATCATGGTGCGCAGGGAGATCCAGGTAGAATTGTCATTCGGTTCAAACACAAAGGAACGGCTGGCCAGCTTCACAGATTGTTCTATCATGATCAGCGTACGCCTTACGTTGATATAGCGCCAGTCAAGACTGTTGCCATCCAGGGTTCTGGCGCCCCATACCAGTGTGCCCACGCCGGGGAAAGGCCGGATCACGTTGATGGATTTACCCGCCATGATATCCACGTTCAGTGTTTTCTGCTCTTCGTTGGATATATTTACGGTAGGTGCATTTACGGAAGCCAGTGATACATTGGCGGGAGCCTTCCATACGCCACGCGAACTATCCACCAAAGTATAGATACCTGCCATAGCGGCGCTGGGGGGCATTTCATTCAGCATGGAGCGGATCTCATCCAGTATATGCACATAAGTAGGGCTGGCCGCTTTTAAAGACTGATGATAGTTCTTTTTGGCATGCGCATCCGGCGTTGCAATCTCCTTATACTTCTTTACGATCTGGCCTGCAGCGGGTTCGGGCAGCACGGTTTCAAGATCAACAGACGCATCGAGGTTTTCGAAGGATACCTCATCGGGCTGTACGATGGCTGTTTTCAGCCAGGGATAGTAGGCAGCGCCATAGTTCAGGAAGTTAATACCTATCTTATCCCTGAATGCACCAACAACGGCATCGGTGGTATCTGCAGGCGATTGTTTTACCAGGTCAAAGATGCCGAAACGGCTCTGCATGGCAGCACAGTGATTCAGCACCTGGGTATAAACACTGGTATAACAATCTTCACCGAGTGCAATGGCATCCGGCATTACGATCAGGGTAGGCTCCGGTTCTTTTTCAAGGATAGAAAACACATTGGGTTTTGAATCGGAACCGATAAAATCATCCGCAGCTATTTCAAATCCATCCGGCGTTTCTTCATAGGTGCCTACAGAAAGTATATAACAAACACTGCCGCCGTTGGTATAGAACAGCCGGATGCTGTTATACAGATAAGCTGTGTTCTTATCATTCAGCTTTACAATAGTGGCCTTGCCGTTTAATCGGAAAGTTTCCTGTTTCACATTAGGATCAGGCTCGCCCAGTGTGAACTTAGGCCTGAACGCGCTGCCGAAATTCTCCAGGTATTCGGCAAAAGAAGTGATCCGGGTAGGTTTATGTACCAGCGATTTACCGTTCCGCTCGGCCTTCTGCGTATAGCCGATAAATACAGGTACTGCCGTTGCAACGGCAGTGATCGAACTTGGGAAGGCGTTCTTCTCTTCAATATATACCCCAGGGGTCATTAATGTTGAAGCCATATCTTGTGAGTTTTGTGATTAGTATAAAAATATTTCGGAGTAATTATTCCCTTTTTCATACAAGGCAGCGGCCGCATTTGAAATCCTGCTGATATCCGGCGCCGGCAACGATGGAATGATCACCTTGTAGCGACCTGCTGCTGCATCAGTATAATCTACCAGCTGAAACGCATGCGCAGCAGCCGCTCCCAGCGGCACAGGCGCTTTTGATATCAACACCGGCGCCTTTGTATTGTCCGGCAGCGTAACTGTTACCGGTAAATCAAAATGCCCGTTACCGTTAGTACCTATTATCGCCGGATGAGATAGCGCCTTCAGGTCTTCACTCATCAGAAAATAGCACCAGCGGGTAGCGCGGGCCTGAAAGGAGATGTAGTAAGAAGATAACAGCTGTTCGTCCAGCAACAGTGTTACCTGCCCGAATGGTTTGACGAAATACTTTTCTGTCAGGTCAGTCAAAGGCCGGAAATCTTCTTCCTTTACAAACGCATCCTTGTGCAACAGCTCAGCTGATGCACGTTCCTGCTCATTATTAAAACGAAAAAAGCTACCGGCAATATTGCCGGCACTCAATTGCGTATAATTATAGAACAAGGCATCTTTCAATGCCAGGTCAAATACCAGGCGTAATTTCTCCTTCAGCAAAACGTCCATTGCTTTGGTATGGTGTAACAGTAAAAAACCATCGCGCACCGGTTTACATATTAAACCGTGCTGAGACATACATTTTGCCGTATGCGCAGGGACACCAACGCTGAATCCTTCATAACCGGAACCCTGAGAAAAAGTATGACGGTAGAATACTGCGGTCAGTATCTCATATTTCACCTTATATCAGTTGAGATATGTTGTGGTCATGCAGGCCCTACATTTCCGGAGGCGTCGTCTATAACCGGCCTGTACTCCCTGATAATAGAATCATCAAACGTAAGCATACGCACCTTATACACAACGGAAGGCATATATTTGGCTCCCAGCGTGGTCCATATATTATTCAGCTTATCTGCTCCCAGGCTTTCAAGTTCAAAAATGAGTTTTCCTATCCTAGGGTCCATAGCAGGTGTATTAGCATTGGTAAAAACATTCTTTGACTGAAAGTAGGCAACTACAAAGGAAAGAAATCTAAGGGCTTCATGATAGTTTGTACTGCTGAAATAGGCAGAGAATAAGACATAGAGATTGATATTAACCGCCGGCGCTGTGTTTGGAGATGCCACACCAATAGGAAGCCCGGCAGCGTTCCTACCAATTGTATCTTTCTCTACATTCAACAATGTTACTATGATCTTATTCTCACCCTGTATGGCAACCGTTCCATCCTGGTTGACAATACCTGATAAGATCGCTTTCTCTTCATTAGTTTGGAGCTTCCTCTTGAAATTGCTATTAATCTCGTCTGTAATGCAGATCAAGGTTTCATAGATCATTAAGTTTTAATTTGCTGTCTTGTGACAGACCTAAGGTAAAGGTGATTGATTGTTACTGTCTGTTAGTTATTTTGAAAAACTTTGGTTAAATTGAGTAATAGCTGCAGTGTTACTAATTATCGCCACAATATAGTCGCTTAAAAATTAAGATAAAAATTTTTATTTAAAATTTAATTTTCTATCTTCTATACACATTAAGCACGACAATGAGTCCCTCCCGAAAAATAGCCTTGTGTACTTTCCTATTCCTTATTTTAAGTACTGGCATAACGGTCACCTATGGTCAGCAACCAAAGATGCCGGAGAAGGCAAGTTTGCCTAAACCTCCGGAAGATGCGGAAGCAAAAACTAAACTGATCAAAAAAATACTCAATGCTTTCAAGTTCCGGAAAAACGCAAGGGCCCGCGAACAGGAACGTATTATCGCAATCATCAACCAGGTACTTTCAGACTCACTGGTAGTAACCAACAGGGATATACAACTGCTGAATGAGGAGCTGTCTAAAACGGAGAACCAGCATTTCGATTCACTGGTGGCACTGCTCAACACCTTCGGATGTTGCCGCGTACCACCTCCGCCTCCAACAGATACGCCGCAACCTGCAACAGACGCTGGCAGCGCATCCGGTTCAGAAAATGACCTGAATGCACTGGTCAATAAAATGCTTCCTATACTTCAGCAGAAAACTGACCTCGCTCAATCTGAAAAAGCCAAACAGGAAAAGCTGAAACAGGTAAGGGCCGTATATGGCCGTCCCGGCGACCAGGTGGATACACTTGCCCTGAGCGACAGCACAGGCGTCCGATATACCCTGGACCTCACACAAAAAGTAAATGTAACCGGCATCCATCCTTATTGGATGGGCGACAAATTTCTTAATTACAATTTCATTGCCCTCACTACATTCGGTTTCCTGGGCTATACGATGGACGGCAAAACAGGTTTTGTCAAACCTGCGTTCAAAGAGGGTGATCTGAAAGCCGTGCAGGCAGCCAGAACAGCGGGCTGTAATATTCAACTGATCATATCCGACAAAAATACCGCTAACATCAACGCGCTGTTGCAACATCCGGAAGTACAGCTGATCTTTGCAGATACGCTGGCACGCGTGCTGGCCCAGCAAAATGCTACGGCGGTGACCATCTACTTCCAACAGCTGACCGGTAAACAACGGCAGGCATTCAGTCATTTTATTTCCACCCTGAGCAGCCAGTTGCGTACTTACAACATTAATTATGCGGTGAACGTGGTGATCCCTTCTTTTGACAAGGATCTTGCTTACGACTTGAAAGCCATGAACACCGCTGTTACTTTTTTCATGATAGATTTCAGCCGGGCCTCGGGTCACAACGCCGGCGCGCTGGCGCCCCTGAAAGGGAATCCCGCCCAATCTATAGATGCCACTGTCGCCCGCTACCTGCAAAGGGATATCCCCCCGGCCAAATTTGTGCTGATGCTACCCTACTATGGAGCGGTATGGAAAAAAGGGCTGCCCGGCCAGCCGGACGGCTTTAGTAATTATATTTCCTATCGCGAAATAAAAGCACGCTACCCTGTAGATACGGTGGCTCTTTATGATGAAACGGCCTCTTCTGCATTTATTGAAGTAAAGAATACTGCCGGCGAGGTAGCCGAGGAAATATGGTTTGATGACGCCAGTACACTTGGCCCTAAATATGATTATGTATTAAATAACGATCTGGGAGGCGTGGCTATCTGGACACTGGGAGCAGATGACGGCTATGCTGATTTGTGGGATGAGCTGGTAGATAAATTTGTAGTAATGGATACGGTATACCTGGACACTATCCGGCTTATTCCCCCCGCCCCCGTTCATCTCACTTTCTGGCAGAAGGTAAAAAGGGAACTGAATGCCTATCACCAGATGTTCAAAGATCCCTGCAGTGTTAAAACCACCGATTATGCCGGAGACCACTACTTTCCGATAGCCGCTATTGTCCTGGCTTGCTTAACGCTGGCAACAGCTATTTTTTATGTGGCCGGTATACGTAGCAATGGCGACGAGTGGAAATTGAAAAAGAAAACGCTGGTATTGCTGATGATACTGGTGCACTTAATGGTGATCACCAGCGCAATGGCTATCTTCCTGAGTAAACACCTGCCATGGCTGGGTATCACTGATAACCCGGAACAGTGTCACAGCATTCCGCTGAATTCACTGCTGATCATCCTGGCAATAGGTGTACTGGTAGGGATCATTGGCACCCGCTTTATACTGCTGCCCTTGCTGAAAAGGGATGAGGTGCCTTAATCGAGGAGTGTGTCAATCTCCCACACGTCATAATCGGGGCAGGCGCCTGAACGCGCAGCCACCAATGCACCGGCAGCATTGGCATAGGCCAGGCACTGTTCTGCTGTACGCCCGTGGATAAGGCTGCTGAGAAAAGCTGCCAGGAAGGCATCGCCGCTGCCGATGGTGTCTGCTACCTGTACGCGGAAACCGGGGTGGTAGTAAAAACGTTCATACATATATAGTATAGCGCCCTCTCCTCCCATGGTCACAACAATCGTTCTGATATTGTATTTTTTTGAGATCGCCTTCATCTTATCTTCTCTTGCAGGATAATCACCCAGCCAGCTGCTGATGAGCTCAAGCTCTGCCTGGTTCAGTTTAAGTATATGACAATGCTGCAGTAAATAGCTCACTCCTTCCTGCGTGTAATGCGGCGGCCGCAGGTTAATATCCAGTACTTTCTTCACGTTGTATTGCAGTACTTTGTACAGGGCCTCGCGGGACACCTCATGGCGCGCAGCCAGGCTGCCAAATACAAAATATTCCGCCTGCCTTAACGGGTTCTCCCATGCAGGATCCCAAGTAATGAAATCCCAGGCTGCCGGGAACAGGATGTTGTACTGCACATCATGATCACTGATTGGCTGTGCCAATACCTTACCAGTGCCATGTACCGGATCCTGCTGAACACATGCAGTGTTCAGGCCGTTCCTGCGCAGCAGGTCCAGCAACCGCTCTCCATAATCGTCCTTTCCAACTCTTGATATGACCGCTACCTGCTGGGACTGTTTCTGCAGATGATAGGCTGCATTCATAGGGGCGCCGCCGGGCAGTTCTTTGTCGGGCAGCACATCCCATAACATTTCTCCGAAGCAAACAATGTTGAACATGTTTTGAAGATATGAAAAATTATCATGTCGCAATCATCACCTGTCCATTTTGTGTGGTTGCGCGAAGGGCAGTATCTTTATATACTATTTTACTGTACTCACATCAAAAAATTTACCATCATGACCACACAACAAACGACACTGACCACTCAGCAGATTGCTACCCGCCTCGCTGAACTTTGCCGCCTGGGTCAATATGAAGCTGCGCAGAAAGAGTTATATGCCGATGATGCCATCAGCATAGAGCCTTATGAAACACCTGACTTTGCGAAAGAAACAAAAGGACTGGACGCTATTATAGAGAAAGGCCGCAAATTTGAGGCTATGGTGGAAGAGATGCATAGCAACAGTGTATCCGAGCCCCTGGTGGCCGAAAACTCCTTTGCACTTGTAATGACCATGGACATGACCATGAAAGGAAAAAGCCGTATGAAGATGGGCGAGCTGGGTGTGTACCAGGTGAAAGACGGAAAAATAATTTCCGAACAGTTCTATATGTAAAGAGAGGAGAACATTAAACTTCACCAGGCTGACTAAGACGCACTGTTTTAGGCAGCCTTGTTTTTTTATCGCCTTCCTTTACAAACATGACTGCTACGGCGGCCAGCAACATGAAAACACCCGCCATTGATAATGCATATACTGCCTGTCCGCCAAAACAATACTTTACGATCAGTCCTCCAAACAATCCGTTCACGATCTGCGGAAAAGTAATAAAGAAATTGAAGATGCCCATGTAAACGCCCATCTTCTTCACCGGTAATACGCTGGATAGCATTGCATAGGGCATTGAAAGGATACTGGCCCACGCAAGTCCGATGCCTATCATAGGATAGATCAGCATGGCAGGCGACTGGATAAAATAGATCCACAGCAGGCTAAGGCCGCCGGCCGTCAGTGACAAGGCATGCGCTGTTTTGCGGCTGGTAGCTTTTGCGATAGCAGGCAGCAGTAAAGCATACACCGCAGACACACCATTATAGACGCCAAAGAGCACGCCCACCTGGTTACCTGCGTCTGCAAACTTTTCGGAAGCAGTATCGCCGGGCATCACATGATAAACATGGTGCGCAATGGCAGGTGTAGTGAATACCCACATAGAGAACAGTGCAAACCAGGAAAAGAATTGAACCAGGCCCAGTTGCCGCATGGGCGTGGGCATCCGGGAGAAGTCCCCGAAGATCGCCCCTATTCCTTTATGCTGATCTGCTGTTTCTGCTTCCGCAGGGTGGAAAGCCGCACGTTCCTGCGGAGAATATTCTTTTGTGCTGATGATCGTCCATAATATAGAACCCAGCAATACCGCTGCTCCTATATAGAACGAATAACTTACATTAGCAGGCACCTGCCCGGGAGGCGCTGTTTTAGGTACATTGGCATAAGCAGCCAGCAGGTAAGGCAGCCAGGAGCCCACTACGGCCCCTATCCCTATCAGGAAGGTCTGCACGGAGAAACCGGTACTGCGTTGCGCATCCGGCAGATTGTCTGCTACCAGTGCCCGGAATGGTTCCATGGCCACATTAATGGAAGCATCCATGATCATCAGCATGCCTGCCCCTATCAGTACAGGCGGCAATATAGCGGTGATGAGGCCCGCATTGGGCAACAACACCAGCGCCAGGGCAGTTGCCAAAGCACCTACCAGGAAATAAGGCTTACGTCTTCCCAGGCGGTTCCAGGTTCGATCGCTGTAGTGCCCGATGATCGGTTGCACGATCATACCGGTAAGCGGGGCCGCCAGCCAGAAAAGGGACAAATGCTCCACATCGGCGCCAAAGGTTTGCAGTATACGGGAAGCATTTCCGTTTTGCAGGGCAAAACCGAACTGGATACCCAGAAAGCCGAAGCTCATGTTCAATATCTCCCGGAAACTCATCCCAGGCTTATCCTTGCTCATATTCATGTATCTGGCGCTTAAGGCTGATGTGATACGCAAAACGCTGCCGGCAACCTGCTTTTAGCGGTTCGCGCTCAGCGTAATTTATACTTTTATTCCTTCACTGGCCGCAAACAGCTGGGCCTGTGCCTTCACTGCATGCAACTGCTCATATAGGTATATCTCTATTGCTTTATCTGAATAGTTATGGATCAATACACCTTTTCTATTGATCTCCACTTTCAGCAGTGCGCCCCTGAAACGTATCTTGAAGGCGAAAGATTGCCATTTATCCGGCAGGAAAGGCGCAAATTTTAAACGTCCATTACTCACCCGCATACCGGCAAAGCCTTCTACTACACTCATCCAGGTACCTGCCATAGAGGTGATGTGCAGGCCATCTTCCGTATCGTTGTTATAGTCGTCCAGGTCAAGGCGGGAGGTGCGCAGGTAAAATTCATAGGCCCGCTGCCCATCTCCCAGCTTAGCGGCAAGGATAGCATGCACACAGGGCGAGAGCGAACTTTCGTGCACGGTACGCGGTTCATAGAAATCAAAGTTCCTGCGCAGCGTATCTTCATCAAAACGGTCTTCCAGGAAGTAAAAGCCTTGTAATACATCCGCCTGTTTGATAAAGCAGGAGCGCAGTATGCGGTCCCAGCTCCAGTGCTGGTTGAGCGGGCGTTGTGCAGGATCCAGATCCTTAACCAAAATTTGCTCTTTATCCATGTAACCGTCCTGTTGCAGGAAAACGCCCGTTGCTTCATCTACCGGGAAGTACAGGTATTTAATGATGTGCTGCCATTTGGTGGTTTCTTCCTGTTCACGGAAGCCGATGCGTGTGGCCAGTGAGGTATACTGCTCAGGCGCCTGTTTTTTCACATGATCTATTACCTCCAATGTATATTCCATGCACCAGCTGGCCATGGTATTGGTATACCAGTTATTGTTCACGTTGTTCTCATATTCATTGGGCCCTGTTACGCCCAGCATCACATATTGGTTGCGGGCATCGCTCCAGTTTACCCGCTGCGCCCAAAACCGCGCAATGGCGATCAGCACTTCCAGTCCGTACTCCACCAGGTAGCTGGTATCACCTGTATAACGTGTATAGTTAAAGATGGCAAAAGCAATAGCGGCGTTACGGTGTATCTCTTCAAAAGTGATCTCCCATTCATTATGGCATTCTTCACCGTTCATGGTCACCATGGGAAACAGTGCAGCGCCGTCTTTGAAACCCAGCTTAGCTGCATTCTCTATGGCTTTTGGCAGATGGCGGTAACGGTACAGTAACAAATTACGCGCTACCTGCGGGTTGGCAGTAGCCAGGTAAAAGGGAATGCAATATGCTTCCGTGTCCCAATAAGCGGCGCCACCATACTTTTCACCGGTAAAGCCTTTAGGTCCTATATTCAGGCGTGCATCCTCTCCGGTGTAGGTTTGGTTCAGCTGAAATATATTGAAGCGGATGCCTTGTTGTGCTGCTGCATCTCCCGTGATGACAATGTCGCTTTCTTCCCACTTGGCCGCCCATGCAGCCGCCTGTTCTTCCATCATCCGGTCAAACCCTTTTGCCATTACCTTTTCCAGTACTGCCCTGCAGGCGCTCTGCAGGTCTTCCCGGGCATGATTTTCAGAAGAAAGATTAGCGGCATACTTGATGACCAGCACTTCCTGTCCTGATCTCGCCGGTAGTGTAATACGGCCCGCTACATACTTCTCTGCCGTTACCGTCATAACAGGTTCTTCTGCCACTAAACCATCTCTAAGCACCTGGAACTTCATACCCGTACATACATCAAAGCCGGTTTTCCTGGTGCGCAAAGTAAGGTAGGCGCTGCCTTCGTTTACTTCCCGCTGTACTTCTTCCCAGAACTTCTCATCATAGTTGGCGTCCTGGTTCTTCACATCTCCGTCTATAAAAGGTGTAATGGTCAGCTGCCCATCGAAGTTCAGTGGTGTTATGCTGTAACGGATAGCGCCGGCTTCATCATCCACAATACTGCAAAGGCGGCGCGATAAAACTTTCACCTGTCTGCCACTGGCCAATGTAGCGGTGAAGGAACGCTCCAGGTAGCCGGCTTTCATATTCAGCACCCGCCTGAAATCTTCCACGGTGCAGGTATGCAGGTCCAGCACTTCATCATTGATGCGTATATCGATGCCGATCCAGTTAGCGGCATTCAGTACTTTGGCAAAATATTCAGGGTAACCATTTTTCCACCAGCCAACTCTCGTTTTATCCGGGTAGTAAACGCCCGCTACGTAATTTCCCTGCAGGCTTTCCCCGGAATATGCCTCTTCAAAATTGGCCCGCTGGCCCATTCTTCCATTACCAATGCTGAAAAGGCTTTCAGAGATCTTGTTAAGGCGGGGTTCAAATCCTTCTTCGATGATGTTCCACTCATCAACTTTGATGTACTGCTTCATATGCATTCATACAGCTGTCAGCTGTTAGCTGCCAGCTTATTTAGTTTTTCAATAGACATAAACTGTAAGCCCGGCACTACCATATCCGCCCCGGTGAGGGTTTCCTGCTGCCCGATGCCGACCGCCTTCGATACCGGCGGCCCTGGCGGCTGTTATACCAGCAATGGCGTCTTCGAACACCACACAATCTGCAGGCGCAATGCCCAGGGCTGCCGCGCCTTTCAGGAATACTTCCGGGTCTGGCTTGGAGGCAGTAACCGTATTGCCGTCTACGATGGCGTCAAACAATGGCAATAGTTTTGTACGTTCGAGGATGGCAGAAGAATTCTTACTGGCAGAGCCCAGGGCTGTTTTAAGCCCGGCGTTCCTTGCCGCCTCAAGAAATGCCTTGGCTCCCGGCAGTATTTCCTGTGGTGTCATGTGGCTGATCATCTCCACATACCATTCATTCTTACGGGTGGCAAGCACCTCCTGCTCTGCAGCGGTTTTGCGGATGCCGCCCCACTCCAGGATCAGCTCCAGGGAACGCATCCTGCTGATACCTTTTAAGCGTTCGTTCTGTGCTTCGGTGAAATCAAACCCCAGTTCATTGGCCAGTCGTTTCCAGGCCAGGTAATGGTACACAGCTGTATCAACGATTACCCCATCCAGGTCAAAAATGCATGCTTGGATCATTCTTACTTTAGTTCCAGCACCAGCGTGGTGAACGCCGGTACCTGTATTGTATCTGTAATAGATTGTTCCTGACCACTGATCACATCCAGGCCTTTGCTGAAGGATCCTATCCTTTCAGTAAAGCGGTGGGTTGACAGCTCCTGCGCTTTATCATCGCCATTCATGATCACCATCACTGTCTTTGCCTCATTATAGCGGAAGTATACATACACACCATTCTCCGGCACATATTGCATCATACGGCCGTTTTGCAGCACGGCATTCTGCCTGCGGTAATTAGCCAGTGCACGCAGGTATTCAAACACCTCGTTCTCTGCAGCAGTACGGCCGGCGGAAGTAAATTTATCTTCCTTATCGCCAGGCCAGCCGCCCTTGAAGTCTTCTCTTACCAGGCCGTCGGGATTGCAGAAGTTCTTCATGAGTATCTCGGCTCCGTAATACAGCTGCGGAATACCACGGGTAGTCAGCAAACCGGCTAAAGCCATTTTATATTTTGCAACGTTCTCCCCTGTTACAGAGAAAAAGCGGCTGAGGTCATGATTATCGAGGAACACCACATTACGGGTGGGATCCTGGTACACAAAATCCTTGGCCAAGGTGTTGTAGATACCGGTTACCCCATCCTGTGCGGAAGTTTTGCCACTCACCAGGTCTGTGATGGCCCAGAGGTACTGGAAATCCGTTACGCCCGGCAACTGTGTATCAAATCCAAGGTTCATCGTATTCCCCTGGGTAAACACCGCCTGGTTAACAGTACCACGCACAAATGTTTCGCCAAAGAAGGTCAGTTGCGGATATTCTGCCTTGACAGCCTCTCCCCACTCCTTCATATACCCGGGATCGTTATACCCGTAAGTGTCCAGGCGAAAGCCGTCTACCCCCGCATACTCAACCCACCAGATATGGCTTTGTGTAAAGTAATTGCGTACATAAGGATTAGCCTGGTTCATATCCGGCATGTGTCCGTCAAACCATCCGTCTGTCATTAATTGCTTATCTGCCGCAGCGGCATAAGGATCATACACGGTTTGCTCCTTAAAATTTGACTTGGTGAATACAGGCCATTGATGCACCCAGTCTTTGGAAGGCAGATCACGCATGGTCCAATGCTGGCTGCCGATATGATTATGCACCAGGTCTTTGATCATTTTCATGCCGCGCTTGTGCAGCTCATCTATCAGCTGTTTATACAGCTCATTGGTTCCGTAACGGCGGTCAATTTTATAATTCTCTGTAGCCGCATAACCGTGGTAGGAAGCAGCAGGCTGATCATTTTCCAGTACGGGGTTCAGCCACAGCGCAGTAACGCCCAGCTCCTGCAGATAATCCAGGTGATTGATGATGCCCTGTATATCTCCACCATGACGGTAATACATCGAATCACGGTTCAGCGTGGTTTGCTGCATGCCCTTAACAATATCATTGTTTTTATCGCCATTTGCAAAGCGGTCAGGCATGATCAGGTAGATAAGATCTGCATTGGTTACGCCCTGTGCCTTTGCCGCATGATCACGCGCTTTCAGTTCATAGGTGTACCGCAGCTCCTTCTCTCCTTTTTTGATAAAGCGGATAGGAAAAGTGCCCGGCGCTGTGCCTGCGCTGATGTCCAGGTCCAAGAACAGGTAATTGGGATTTTCTGCCTTATGAACCGCTTTGAGCGTTACTCCCGGGTACTGCAGCGCAACATCGCGTTGTGCAATGTTATTACCATGTACGATCAGCTGCAGGAAGGGATGCTTCATGCCTGTCCACCAATTTGCAGGTTCAATACGTTCCAGGGCGGGTATCTGTGCCGCCAGCGGACCTGCAATACAGATACAAATTAATACCAGTAAATAGCGTCTCAATTTCATCTTTTAATATCCATTATTCTGTACCAGGTTCGGGTTAGCAGTTCTGTCTGCAGAAGGTATCGGGTACAGCGAGCGGAAGTCCTCCACTGTTTTTCCTTCCTTCACACCTCCTTTCCAGGGCCAGATGTACGTGCTGCCGGTGAACCTTCCAAAGCGGATCAGGTCTGTTCTGCGGTGCCCCTCCCAGAACAGTTCGCGGCCTCTTTCTGCCAGTATGAAATCCAGCGTAAGCTGTGTGCCGGTGATATTGCCGTTGGCGTTGCCATAGGCGCGCTGGCGGAGCTGGTTCACATATTGCAGCGCGGTTGCAGTACTGCCGCCGGTGCCGCCGCGCAATACAGCTTCTGCATACATCAGGTATACGTCTGCCAGGCGGAACATGGGATAGTCCGTATCAGGAAAATCGCCTGTCTTGTCTGAGCCCTGTTCTCCTGCAACGGTTATATTTTTGAACTTTGCAATGGCATAACCATTGGTAAAGTTAAACACATCATCGATCTCCAGGCTCTGGCCATTGGTGTAGAACATGGCACGCTTATCGGTGTTGCCGCTGATATCTGAAAAGTGGTTTACAAAGGCGGCGGTGGTACGCAGGCCTGCCCATCCCCCGTTAATGCCAAAGCTGGCTGCGCTCATACTGCCGCCAACAGGCGCATGCACCAGGTAAGTCATGCCGCCATAAGTCTTGGTGCGCAGGCCATCATAGGTAATGGTAAAAATCATTTCCGGGGAAGTATTGTTATCAGCAAGGAATAGCTTGTGGTACTCATCAGATAATCCATAACCGGCGCCGATCACTTTATTGCAATAGGTGATCGCATCTGTATACTTATCCTGGTTGATATACACTTTTGCATTGAGATAAAGCTTAGCCAGTAAAGTCCATGCAGCTGCCTGGTCTGCACGTCCGTATTCATTCTGACGGGCAGCTACCAGTTCGGTTTCTATTGCTTTCAGCTCAGACTCTACATAGGTGTACAGGTCTGCACGGCTGATCTGTTTTGGCAGGAAGGAGGCACTCACCGGATCATTCTCTGTAGCAAATGGCACATTCCCAAAAAGATCCAGTGCATGGTAATACGCCAGCGCTCTCAGGAAGCGGGCCTCTGCACGGAATTGTCTGGCTTCTTCCAGGTCTGCGCCGCTGATACCATGTGAACCCAGCTTATCATCTGTTGTTTCACGGATAAATTCATTGGCCACCGCTATCACGTAGAAGATACGGTCGTATACAGCCTTGATGAACTCATTGCCGGAGGTCCAGGTCATGAAATGATAGTCTTTCAGGTTACCATCATTCCAGGCAATTACGGCTTCATCTGTAGACAACTCCTGCGCCTGCCAGTATTGACGGATATAATTGGAAAAGCCTTCGTCAATACCTGTCAGATCAGGTTTACCCGCGGGACCCTGCTGACCGCTGATGGCGTAGGCAGCATATATTTTGGCCAGTATCGGTTTATAGTTCCTGAAATCGTTGTATACACTGGCGGATGTCTGGTCATAGAAAGGTACGCGGTCCAGGTCTTTTGTACAGGAAGCGGTCATCAAGGTTAATCCCATACAAGCTGCCAGCGTCCATTTATTGATATATTGCTTGATCATTTTTTCCGGTTTTGGTCAAATTAAAAATCGAGATTCAGGCCCAGGGAATAGATGCGCGGGCGGGGATAGAATTTGTTGTCTATACCTTCGCCGATATTGTTAGTACCCACCTTGTCATTCCCGAGTTCCGGATCAAGGCCGTTATAGCCGGTGATCACAAATACATTCTGTACGGTAGCGGATACGCGCAGGTTCACTTTATCCTTCAGCACGCGGCCAAAATTGTATCCCAGGCTGATGTTATCCATGCGCACAAAAGAGGCATTCTCTACAAAGTAGTCAGAGAAAAATTGCTGGTTGGTAAAATTGGTTTCCAGCACACTGCTGTGCATATTGGCCAGGTAGTTCGGGAAAGTGATGTTACGGTAAGAACCCAGGTCGGAGCTCGGGTTATTATATACATAATTACCAAAACTGCCACGCATGGAGAAGCCTGCATTCCAGTGTTTGTAAGAGAATTGTGAATTGAAGCCCAGCAAGTATTTAGGGTTAGGTGATTTATACCTGTAACGGTCTTCCTTATCGATCTTTCCGTCTTTATTCAGGTCTTCATACTGGCCATCCAGCGGCTTGCCGTCTTTATACAGCTGCTTATACACAAAGAAGGTGTAAGGTGCATATCCAACTGTATGCACCTGTATGGTGTTGCCGGTTCCACCGGAGATGGTGCCCACTTCTATACCGATCGCATCCGGATCTTTAACCCGGCTCAGGTTGGTGATCTCAAGGGTATTGTAGGTAAAGTTGAACCCTGCATCCCAGTTAAAGTCTTTCGTGCTGACGGGCGTTGCATTCAAAGTAAATTCCAGGCCTTTGATGTCGATATTACCAACGTTGGTAAGCAGCTGGTTAGTGAGATTGGAGCCTGCTGCTACAGGTATCACACTAAGCAGGTCTTTTGTTTTCTTTTTATAGTAGTCTATGCTACCGGAGATCCGGTTATTCAGGAAACCGAAGTCCAGCCCGATGTTATAGGTCTCTGTCTCTTCCCATTTGATATTGGCGTCATATCCTTCCGGGCGCAAGGTCATATAGTAGGTACCGCCAAACTGGTACTGTGCATTCGCATCGCCATTGGTATAACGGGGAAGGTAGGGATAGTCATTGGTAAGCAGATCCTGCTGACCGGTAACACCATAGCCTGCACGCAGTTTCAGCTCAGAAAAGAGAGTGGAGTTCTTCAGGAAATTTTCGCGGTTAATACGCCATGCCAGGGCTACAGAAGGGAAAGTACCCCAATGGTCTCGAAAGCGGGAAGAACCATCCCGGCGAACATTTACCGTGAGCAGGTATTTGTCCAGCAGCGTATAATTCAGCCTGCCGAAGAAAGATACCAGCGTGTTCTGTGTTTTAAAGGGAAATGGTGCGGCGGCATTAATCGTATCACCTTTTTCATTCAGGTCGGCATAAGCGGGTTCTGTACGGATAAAATCCTGGTAAGAATAACCGCCGGTAACATCGATACGGCTGCTGATGCCTTTCAGCTCTTTTGCATAGTTCAGGTAAAAGTCCAGCAGCTTGTTATTCTTGGTCTGTGAATAGGCCTTATCGATGCCACCGCGGTTATAAGCATTACCAGCGTACGAAGGTACCAGGTTACGGCCTTCGCTTTTGGATACGTCGTACCCCACGGTTTAGATTGGCCCTCAGCTCGGGCAGAAAGTGAAATTTATAATCGAACTGGATGTTGCCTAAGCTTCTTTTTACTTCGCCCTTGTCATTCTTCAGCTCCAGCATGGACAATGGATTACGCGTTGCCAATGTATAGGGGCCTCCGGATGTAGGGTCTACCCACTCAAAGTAACCGCCAAATTTACTGCCGTTGTGCACGGGTTGTGTAGGATCAAAGTTTAACGCAGCATTGATCGCATCCTGGTCTGCAAAGCGGCTGTTGGTGATAGCGCCTCGTACGTTCACATCTATTTTCAGATGATCGTCGAGTAAACGCGGACTCAGACTTAAGCCTGCAGAAGTACGGCGCATGCTGGAAGTTTTCAGGATGCCATCCTGGTTGGTGAATCCCACAGACAAGCGGAAGGGTAACTGTTTCAGTGCACCGCTTACACTCAGGTTATTATCTGTACTGAAAGCAGTACGGTAAAGCACTTCCTGCCAATCTGTATTGGCAGTGCCCAGCAAGGCTTTTTGATCCGGCGTACCTTTTTCATTCACCACTTTCCTGAACTCGTCTGCCGTCAGTACAGGCACCGTGCCTGTTTTCCGGGAAACAGAATTCAGTGTACTGAAATTGAAGCGCAACTGGTCGCCGGCCTTTCCTTTCTTGGTGGTGATGATGATCACGCCGTTTGATGCACGTGATCCGTAGATAGCGGTAGCAGATGCATCTTTCAATATGTTGAAGGATTCAATATCATTTGGATTGATAAAGCTCAGCGGGTTGGAAGAACCTTTAAGCTCCGCATTATCCAGCGGCACTCCATCTATTACGATCAGCGGATCATTGCTGGCCGTCAGTGACGAACCACCACGAATGCGGATCCTGCTGCCTGCTCCGGGAGCACCGCTGTTGTTGGTGATCTGCACACCGGCTACCTTACCGATGATCAGTTGTTCTGGGGTAGCTACCACCCCCTTGTTAAAGTCCTTGGAGGAAATGGCGGTAATGGAGCCCGTCAGGTCGCTTTTCTTCTGTGTACCATACCCTACCACCACTACTTCGTTGAGGCCCTTTGCATCTGCCGTCAGCTGAAAATCCTGCTGCAAATCTCCGTTCACGCTCAATTGTCTTTCTATAGGCTGATAACCGATCATCCTGATCACGATGGTGGCTGTGCCGTTTACCGGTTGCAGTTTAAAGCTGCCGTCAGCCCCGGCAATTGTGTTCTGGTTGGTCCCCTTGATGAAAATGGTGGCGCCGGGTAAAGGCTGACCTGTTTCGTCGCTCACCTTTCCACTGATACTTCCTGTTTGCGCATAAGTGGCGAGGGATAGGGCCGTAAAGCACAACAGTAATAGAAGTTTTTGCATCTCTGTGAAATTTTTGTTCAGTTTTAGTTCTATTCGGGAACGATGCCGGGAACGTTCCCGATACGTGGCAAAAAAATATTACATAACGTGCAGCTAAAGTAAGGAAATTTTGAAAGCGACAAAAAAATTTTAATTGGAGCATCCCGCAGTGACGCAGATAAAGATGAAAAACGCCTAAAAACGAGCGCCCTTATCCATTTGTTGATTTCCGCGCAATGATCTTGGACTTCAGCACCACATGATCATGTACCGGATGATTGCTTTCCAGCGTCCTGAACAACAGCTGTGCAGCATGGATACCCATCTCTCTCGCGGGCTGTGTAATGGTAGATAAGGAAGGATTCAGCAGTGGCGCAATCTCCAGGCTGGAAAAGCCGATGATCTTCACTTTCCGGGGAATAGCAATGCCCATGTCCTGGCACACATAGTAACTGGCAATCGCCAAACGCTCTACAGAGGCGAACAGCCCGTCAGGCTTAAGCGTCTTCATCACCTTGGAGAGAATGTTATAATTCTTCTTATGATCGTTACTGCAATCAATGATGAGGTCTTTATCGTATGTCAGCCCTTCTGCTTCCAGTGCGTCTATATAGCCCTGGGTACGCATTTTTGCCGATAGAGAGGCTCTTGTTGATAACCAGGAAAGCAATCTTACGGCAACCAGCATCTATCAGGTGCCGTGTGGCATTAAAGCTGGCGTCATAATCATTCGTGGTCACCTTCGCCACATCTATATCATCATACACACGGTCAAAGAACACCAGCGGCATATGGCGGGGCTTCAGCTTATTCAGGTAGGCATGATCTTTCGCCTCTCCGGAAGCAGACATGATGATGCCATCTACCCTTCCGTTTGACAGGTTATCAATGAAAGATACTTCCTTCTGGTACTCGTCATCTGTTACGTAGATCAGTGTATGGTAGCCTTTTTCACGGGCTACCTGCTCAATGCCCCTGATGGCCTGTGCAAAGAAATTATTGGCCAGCTCGGGTACTATAATGGCAATGGTATCGCTTTTCTTCTCCCGCAAACTGCTGGCATACAGGTTGGGCTGATAATTCAGCTCCCGCGCTCTGGCCAGGATGCGCTCCTTGGTCTGCGGGTTAATATCGCTATTGCCACGAAAGGCCCGTGACACCGTGGAAGTTGACAAATTAAGGTCCTTGGCCAGTTGCTTTATATCGATCTTCTCCATGTAGGGGGGACTAATAAATCTGTGTAAAATTAAAATAATTATATTTACAGCCTAGAACGATCCATTATGACTTTACCCGGAACATATTACCGCCCTGTGGCCATCCGTGCAAACGGCGGTTTATCCACTCCCCCTCCCCCGCCTTTTACCCAAGGCAGGTAGTGATCACGGCATTGTGCCTTCATCAGTGATCAGCAGTAAGACTTCGTATTACTGCCCGGAATCGTTATACCCCTGCCTCTCCTGTTGATCTTCACCATTATCATTTACACAGCTTGATTGTTCAATGACAAGATATATTATCATGGTCTTTGCCGGGGCCTGTTGCTTTGGCATCCTCTCTACTTTTGTAAAGGTGGCCTACCACGAAGGTTATTCCACCGCTGATATTTCCGGCTCCCAGGCATGTTTTGGCATGCTCGTATTGTGGGCACTTTACCTGCTGCAACGGCAGAAAAGCCCTTCCGCCAGCCAGCCACATACAGCCTCCTGGAAAGTGATGCTGGCAGGCACTTCCATTGGGCTTTGCACGCACCTGTATTACTTATCCGTACAGTGGATCCCTGCCTCTGTGGCCATTATCTTCCTGATGCAGTTCACCTGGATCGGACTGCTGCTGGAATGGCTGATCTACGGCAAACGCCCCTCCCTGCTCCAGGGGATAGCGGCCTTCCTCATCATGACAGGTACCATCATGGCCAGCGGAATGTCCATTCGGCATCACATGGCCCTGCCTGTAAAAGGGGTATTGCTGGCGATAGCTGCCGCCACCGTATACGGCATATACATAGTGGCCAGCGGCCGCATCGGAAACGAACTTCCGGCATTGAAGAAAAGCGCGCTGATCATGACCGGCTCTACCGCCGCCATTTTCCTGGTGGCCACCCCAGGCTTTTTGTTCATGCCCAAGCTCTTAAGCGGGTTGGTCAAATGGACCATCTTCCTGGGATTGTTCGGCACCATTATTCCGCCGCTGCTTTTCTCCGCCGGTATACCTAAAACCGGCGTAATACTCAGCGCGCTCCTGATGACGGTAGAGCTGCCGGTGGCAGTGATTACGGCGCGGCTGGTATTGCATGAACATATTTCCCTGCTGCAATGGAGCGGCGTAGTGTTAATGCTGTTCGCCATGGCCTTACCGCCCCTGCAACAGCTGGCGGCCAAACGGCAATAAGTCATATAAAAAACGGCAACAGACATACCCTGTATGTCCGTGCCGTTCTATTTTAATTCAACCAATGTGGCCTCGTGATCAGGAAACAGCTGCTGTCTGCTGCTCCAGGAACTGCCAGTTAAAATACTGCTGTGCGTTAAAATAGCAGATGTCCTGAATCACTTTTCCTACCCAGTCAATATCACCGGGCAGTTCGCCCTGCTCTATCTCCTGTCCGAACAGGTCGCACACAATACGGCGGAAATACTCATGCCGGGGGTAAGAGAGAAAACTGCGTGAATCGGTGAGCATACCTACAAAACGGCTCAGCAGGCTCATATTGGATAATGCATTCAACTGCCTGATCATACCGTCCTTCTGGTCCAGGAACCACCAGGCAGAGCCGAATTGTACCTTACCGGCTACAGACCCGTCATTGAAATTGCCGATCATTGTGGCCATCAGCTCATTATCCGCCGGGTTAAGGTTATACAGGATGGTCTTGGCCAGTTTATCACGGCTGTCCAGCCGGTCAAGGAATTTTGCCAGCGCCTTTGCCTGCGGAAAATCGCCGATGGAGTCCCAGCCGGTATCAGGTCCCAGCTGCCGCAGCATACGGGCATTATTATTACGCAATGCGCCCAGGTGGTACTGCTGTACCCAGCCTTTCTCCCAATCCCACTCCGCCAGTTCAAGCAACAGGGCCGCTTTCAGCTTCCTGCTTTCCTGCGGCAACAATACTATGCCTCCTCTTACTTTCAGGAAAATAGCCTTGATCTCTGCCTCCGTAAATTCATCTGCATAGATCTCTTCTATACCATGATCGGAAACGGAACAACCCATGGCGGCAAAGTAATCATGCCGGTTTCTCAATGCCTGCAGCAGTTCATCATAGGTACTGATAGACATATCTGCGGCTTTTTCCAGCTTAGCCAGGTACTGGTTATATTTCACCGGGTCATCTGCATTCATGGCATAGTCAGGCCGGAAGGCCGGCAGGATCGGTATTTCAAAGCCTTCCTGTTTTAACTGCACATGGTGTTCCAGTGAATCTACCGGATCATCGGTGGTACATACCAGGGCCACCTTCATTTTACGCAGCAGGTTGCGCACACTGTAATCAGGCGACTGCAGCTTCTCTGTACAAGCGCCGTATATGTTGGCAGCAGTAGCAGGGCTCAGGATATCATTCACATCAAAATAACGCTGCAGCTCCATATGCGTCCAGTGATACAAAGGATTTCGCAGGGTGTAGGGCACAGTAGCCGCCCACTTCTCAAATTTCTCCCAATCAGATTTGTTGCCGGTGCAATAGCTCTCCGGTACGCCATTGGTGCGCATGGCCCTCCATTTATAGTGATCTCCATACAGCCATGCCTGTGTCAGATTCCCGAATTGCAGGTCTGCCGCTATCTGTGCAGGCGGCAGGTGACAATGATAATCTATCACCGGCATTTCTTTTGCATATTCATGATATAAACGTTGAGCAGTGGGCGTATTCAGCAGGAAATGCTCGTCGAGGAACCTTTTCATAATTTACGATGATTAAATATTACAAACGGGTAGGACCTTTTCATTTACCCGCATTCGCATGATTAAAATTTTCTACTACCGCCTTTGCACCGTGTTGCAGCAGCTGCTGCAGCATATTGTTCACGGCAGGTGCAAAGCCTTTCAGTAAGGTAAGATCAGTGCCCCACAATGCGGTATTGGCCAGTACTTCTTTGACCAGTACAGAAGGCTCCAGTCGTTTCCACTGTTCATAGAACCAACTGGCATGATCATCCTGTATGGTATAAGTTTCACCATTGACCGTCCCTTTAAAGGCCCCGTCAGCACCGCGCTCGCTGCGCATGAACAGGAGGTAAGCGGCAAAGCCCAGTGATATCCAGTGCGGCGCTTCCTGTGAACGCTGATAGTGACGCAGCAGCACGGGCACATTACGCATCTTCATTTTGGAGGTATACTGCATCGTAATGCTTAACCACTGATGTGCAATATGCGGGTTACGAAAGCGGTCCAGCACACTGGCGGCAAACTGTGTAGCCGCCGTTTCGGTAATGTAGATATCCGTAATGGCGGGCGCCATTTCTTCCATCATTAAAGCTGTGATAGCGGCTTCCATGTCAGGAGCTTCCATGGCCGCCTGTACTGTATCGAAACCGGCCAGGAAAGCCAGTCCGCAACTCAGTGTATGCGTACCATTGAGCAGGCGCAGCTTCAACTCGCGGAATACATTGATATTCGGAGCGAGCACCACTCCTTTATCTGCCGCAGCAAATCCCAGTCGCTCTTTTACACCTGCATCCGTTGTTTCAATAGCCCACAGGCGATACACTTCAGACATGATCATTAACGCATCTTCATACCCCAGCGCCGCTTCCATTTCCTGCTGTTCCGCAGCCGGTAATGCGCCAGGCACAATACGGTCTACCAGCGAATTACAGAAATGATTAGCGCTGCTAAGCCACCGGATAAAAGCCTCCGGCAGATTGTTGCTGGCGGCCAGCTCCAACACAATATCCCTGAGCTTCCTGCCATTATCCGGTATCAGTTCTGTAGGGATGATCACCATCCCTTTGTCTGCACTACCCTTAAAATATTCATAACGCCTGTACAGGAATGCCAGCAGCTTGCCCGGGTAAGATACGGGTGGTACGGCGTGTACATCATCATCCGTCAGCGTGATGCCTACTTCTGTGGTATTAGAGATCACTATTTCCATCGCAGGATTCTCCGCACATTGCAATATCTCCTGCCATTGCGTTGCGGCGCTCAACACCCTGCTGATAGCTGCATTAAGGATATTTTCCTGTTTGGCCTGCCCATCTTCAATCCCGCGGATACATTGCGTATATAAACCATCCTGCTCCGCAAAGGCGTCAGTAGTCCCTTTCCCGGTGGACTTCACTACCACAATACGGCCATTGAATAAGCCAGTCTTATTAGCTTTATCTATAAAGTAGTCCGGTAGTCCGCGTAACAGCACTCCCGTGCCAAATTGCAATACCTTTTCAGGTAGCCGTAAATGGTCTTCTACTGGCGCCTGTATATCCTTCTTACCGTCTAACACGGGTAACAACTCTTTCGATAATCTCATTGCATTCTTTAATTCAATTAAGAACTAACAACTAATAACCAGCTACACCGGTGCTCAGCCTGACACGCGCCCTATAATTATTAATTATTAATTATTAATTATTAATTATTAACTATTCACTATTAATTCCCTTTTTTCTTCTGCCTGATCACCCATTGAACAAGGTCAGTAGCTGCCTGGTAGTTCTCATATTCAACCGGCAGCCGGCGGCCATCCAGGTACTCATTATAAAACCAGGGATCACCTACTGCAAACACAGCGCCTTTGCCTACATGCGCTACCGCCATGATCACATGATCACCGTCTTTGTACACCGCTTTTGCGGGTGGTTTCACTTCCAGGCTGCTCAGTTCTTTGATATGTACTTTACCAGGATGGCTGAATACGGGATTCCCTGCGGGAATGATAAATGCACCCTGTTCAAATTGCCGTCCCTGTACACGGTTACGGCTGTCCTGGTTGAAGTGCATGCCAAAACGTTCTGCCAGTATGTTGAAGTGTTTAAACTCTGCATTAATGGAATCATTCTCCATCAGTATCAGCACACCGCCTGCCTTTACCCAGTTGTAGATCTGGTCAGCGTCTGCTGCTGTCATATAATTGGGTTGGGCGGTTTCTTTCTCTGTATCCGGATCAACGATCAGGTAGATATCCGCATCTTTCAAACCAGCGGCAGTTGGTGCTACAGACAAAGTATCCGTCTTCACGCCATAGCGGTGGAAGATGTGTCCCCAGAGTGAAAAGCCGCCATTGTCCAGCTCATCCCATACATAGTGCCAGCGCATCATACGGCCGGTAGCATCCTTCCTCCATTCGTTATTAAAGTATTGATCCAGCTTGATGGTCAGCCCTTTACCCTTGTGCAGCGTAGGTGCGATCTCCATTTCATTGGCAGCCAACATATAGGCGCCGGTTCCTTTCGGATCGTTGGTCACCACTTTTTCGCTGAGGTAATATTCATAGCTGCCATCCCGGTAGGGGTCGCCACCAAGACCGGCTACGCTTACCGTGCCTTCCAGGTTCACACCACCTTCGGGGGCTTTCTTAATGAATTGTTTGTTGATACCTGCAAAGCCTTTCTGTGCTACCTGGTGATAGCTTTCCGGCAGGTATCCTTTACGTACGCCCTTCTGCAATGCATATACGAACATACAGGAGGCCGATGCTTCCAGGTAGTTGCCTTTTGCAGTGCCCTTATCCAGCACCTGGTACCATAGTCCTGTAGCAGGGTCCTGGTATTTCTTAACCGCTGTTGCCAGGCGGCTGAGTATGGCAATCAGGCTGTCCCTTCCTTTATGTTTGGCGGGAAAATGATCCAGCACATCTACCAGCGCCATGGCATACCAGCCCATGGCCCTGCCCCAGAAATTGGGAGAGCGTCCTGTGGACTTATCCGCCCAGCGCTGCTGACGCGATTCGTCCCATCCGTGATACAGCAAACCGGTGCGGGTATCACGTGCATGTGTTTCCATCAGCACAAACTGACGGGTAATATCGTTGTATGCATCTTCTTCATGAAATAGCTGTGCATACTCCGCATAGAAGGGCTCTCCCATGTAAAGTCCGTCCAGCCACATCTGGTAGGGATAGCGTTTCTTGTGCCAGAAGCCGCCGTCGTTCGTACGCGGCTGTTTACGCAGCTGCTGACGCAGATGGTCCGCCGCCTTTTTTATACTTCTCCTCGTTGGTTACCTGGTAGAGCAGTAACAACGTGCGGCCATTCTTGACATTGTCTATGTTATAGTCTTCTTCTTTGTAGGTACGTATATTTCCCTGATCATCCACAAAGGCATCCATGCTCTGGCGGATATACTCAAAGTATTTACCGTCGCCGGTATTTTTCCAGAGGCCGGCAATACCTTCCAGTATAACGCCCTGGTCATAGGTCCAGCGCGGCGGACCGGAAGCTGCGTCTTTCCAGATGCGCATCATAGTGGCAGCCATTTCAGCCGATTGGGCATAAACGAAGGTAGTACTTAGCACCAGCGCCAGTGTAGTAATGATCAGTGCTTTTTGTTTCCGCATATGTATCTGAGTATTTACTTATATCCTTTTTAACGCACCTGAAGGGCTTTGGACGTTGCCCCTGCGCTGAATTGTGCGCTCTCCTTCGACTTACGTACGTCTGTACCCGTAACAAGGATATTGCGGCTGCTCTCTCCCTGAACAGACAGAAAGGTGGCTGCCTGGTCATACCGGATATTGTTCAGGCTGATATCCTGGCTGCCGCGTACCGTTACCAGGGGGCCTTCCTCTTTGGTGAACAGCTGCACATCCGTGAGGTGAATATCTTTTGCTTCCATGCATTCAATGCCTTTGCGGGCGCTGATAGCCAGGTGATCGATATGTATGCCGCTGATCGGCATCTCCGGCAAACCGCGGATAAACACTGCTTTGGCGGCGCCCCTGCATACCACGTTGCTGATATGGAAATCCCTGAACTGCGGCGTAGCTTCCGTTACTGGGAAGGCCTGTACTTTTGGTGCATCCCTTTTTTCTCCTGCCAACGGCACCGGGTCTTTTGCCATGTAGTACATGTCAAACAAGGATGGCCTCGCCAGGAATATCCTTCATGGTGATGTTGGAGATATAGATCTTCTCTACTACCCCACCGCGGCCGCGGGTGGTTTTAAATCGGAGGCCTATATCGGTACCCATGAAGGTACAGTTGGATACAAAAAGATTACGTGCGCCGCCCGACATTTCGCTGCCTATCACAAAACCACCGTGGGCATGATATACGGTACAGTTGTCCACAATTGTATTTTCCGTGGGCTTGCCTCTTTTACGGCCCTGCTCATCCCTGCCAGATTTGATACAGATGCCATCATCGCCTACATCAAAGGTACAACCTGTAACGCGTGCATAGCTGCAGGATTCAAGGTCCAGCCCGTCCCCGTTCTGTGCATACCAGGGATTTTTTGCATACACGTTCCGCAGGGTGATGTGCTCACATAAAAGCGGGTGCAGGCACCATGCAGGTGAGTTCTGGAATGTAACACCTTCCAGCAGCACGTTCTTACAGCCCGTTAAGCTGATGAGGTTAGGCCGCAGGAAATCTTTTATATCTGCATAATCAGCCGCTTTTTTACCCGGCATAATCACACCTGCCAGCTTTATCTTAGAGCCTTTATAAGATCCTTCAGAAGGGTACCAGGTAGAACTGTCCTTTCCTTCTCCTGTCAGACCGCCGGATGCTACCAGCTTCTTCCATTGTGTTTCCGTAAGCTTATCTTTCTTCACAGCGCGCCAGCTGTCGCCATTTCCATCGATAATCCCCTTACCGGTAATGGCTATATTTTCCAGGTTAACGCCCCAGACAGGCGCCTGGCAGCGGTAAGCCTGCAGGCCCTCGTAGGTAGTTTCAACCATGGGATACTGGCTGTGATCTTCAGTGAACTGCAGTACTGCTCCGGCTACCAGGTGAAGGTTTACATTGCTCTTCATAGTAACAGGCCCGGTCAGCCACATGCCCTCCGGTATCAGCACCACGCCGCCACCTTTCTCACTGCAGGTTTCAATGGCCTTGTTGATAGGCTGTGTATTCGAGTGTAAAGCCGTCTGCTTTGGCACCGAAGGCCTGTATGTTAAAGGTGTCTTTTCTGAAATGGGGTTCATAGATCTCCGGCAGGTCAAAACGGTACTTGCCTTCAAACGGTGTTTTAGCCAGGTATTGGGCCAGCGGCAGCTTTTGCTCATAGATGGCTTTGGCAGCAAGACCTGCTACCAGGGTGGCTCCATACGTGTTAAAATGCGTATTGTCTTCCACGCCGTTGGGCAATGTGCTGTAATGTCCTGCGGGGGTTGTCTTGAACAGCTTCACAGAACCTTCAACACCATGCCGCGCCAGCAGCGCTTCCGTGCTTTTATGGAGGTCTATCAGCGGCACGTCGTTAGCAGCAGCCACCGCTCTTACCACTCCGGGATATTCTCCGTGCTGGTCTACAAACCGGCCTTTATCATCAAACTTACGGCGCATCACAGGCGTCAGCAGCACAGGGTGAGCGCCTTTTGCCCGGGTATCCTGTACAAAGCGCTCCAGGTTCTGTTTGTAAGTAGTATGAGGAGCCGCATACCGGCTGCTGTCAGATACTTTCTGATCATTATGTCCAAACTGGATCATCACCCAGTCGCCCGGCCTTAGCTGCGCCAGCACGCTGTCCCAGCGGTGCTCATTGATAAAGCTTTTGGTGCTCCGGCCATTCACAGCGTAGTTCTTTATTTCCACACCGGGTTCAAAAAATATGGGGAACAGCTGACCCCAGCCCCTTTCCGGGTTATCGATCAATGGCTTGTTGGCCATTGTGGAATCGCCGATCATGAATATACGGGGTTCAGGCCCCTGCTCAACAAGTCCTAACAGCGATAACAGTATGGTAAGATATATTTTCATCCGGTTCCCTTTATTACTACTTACAAAATACGATTTTGATCATTGATACCCTTCATTCTGCTTAAACTCTCCTTTATTGGTCACCGCATCTACCTGGTCTTGCGGAATAGGCCGTACCAGGTGATAAGCCTGAATGTTATTCTTTGCATCCGGGTTGTGCAGGGTGATACGTTCTACCAGCTTGCCGGTACGTTTAAGATCAAACCAGCGTAACTGTTCGCCCGCCAGCTCCCGGGCCCTTTCATCCAGTATAAAGTCCAGCGTTACATTGGCGGCTGTGATCTCCATTGCGGCTTCCCGTCCGGGAATAGCAGCGCGCCTGCGTAATGTGTTCAGGTAAGTGGCTGCGCCGCCTGCATTGCCCAGTTTTAACTGCGCTTCTGCCGCAATCAGATACATTTCTGCCAGGCGGATCACATAGGCGTCTCTTGCGCTCTGTTCTTCATTGCTGCCCGCGCGTGTAGGATCAGCAAATTTCTGCAGGGAGATATAACGGGTGCGGTCTTTCCCGGTGCCATCTGTATTATAGATATCGTTCCTGTCGTAGATGCGGTACAGGTGTTTGGCTCTTTCTTCGGCAGATACTACCTGTTTGGTGATCACGATGGCGCTGTCGCCGATCTGCATACCAGCGGGCGCGGTATTGGTATTGTTACAGAACCATACCTGCTTGAAACTGGCTTCATAACGGGCGTCTGCCGTTTCATCGAAAAGATCCAGCAGGAAGCGTGAAGGCATATAGCGGTTAAACGGACGGCCATTGGCAATATCGCGCTGCATACCGGGCAGATCATCATATTTCATCCAGAACAGCAGGTGACCGTTATTAGCGCCACGTGAGTGACCGTTGGGAAACAGGGTAGCATCTGTACGGTCGTTGAACACCAGGTTCTTCATATAGTCTACCGCCCAGATAATCTCTTTGTTCTTCAGGTTATCCATACTCCACAAGTCAGCATAATCATCCAGCAAACCATATCCGTATTCGCTGATCACCTTTTCCGCCAGATCTGCCGCCTCCTGGTTCCTGCCACGGGTAAGACAGATACGGGCCAGGAAAGCCTCTGCCGCCGGTTTGGTGGCCCTGCCGTAATCTGCATTCGTGGCCGCCAGGTTGGCGGTGGCAAACTCAAGATCCCGGAAGATCTGTGCATAGAAAGTGTCTACCGGTGTACGGTTGGCAGTGGTAGTGATGTCTGTGGTAGGCTCCAGTGTAAAGTGTACCCCACCCCATGTTTCTACAATATGCCAGTAATAGAAGGCGCGCAGGAAACGCAGCTCCGCTTCTCTTTGCCTGCGTTTATCATCCGGGAATCCAACATCAGCGATCTTCGACAGACCGGTATTGCAGACATTCACGGCAGCATACAGCTGCTTCCATTCCAGGCTTACCACGGCGTTGCTGCCCTGCAGGTTATCATAGCGGGTAAGATCAGGATACACGTCGCCGGTGCCGCTGGTCCAGATATCGGTACCCATTTCAGCGATGTTATATCCCTGCTCTTTCCCATACCACCAGCGGGTATAGGTATAAGCCGCATTCACGAGTGTTTCCATGCCATCGGGGGGTAGACAGTATAGCGTCTACCGTCAGGCCGGAAGGGTTATACTCTTCCAGCTGTTTGTTACAGGCGGTAAAGCCGGCAGCTGAAAGCGCGAGTAATACAATTGCTTTCTTTATACTCAGTTGCATAACTTCTTTTTTTAGCCGTTAAAACTCAACATTTAAACCTGCCACATACAGTTTGGTCATCGGGTTGCTCAGATCTCCCCCTCTTTCCGGGTCATAGTTCTTCACTTTGCTGAAGGTGAAGAGGTTCTTACCTGTTACGTATATACGCAGTGCGCTGAGATGTATGGACTTCAGCTTTTCAGCCGGGAAACTATAGCCCAGCGAAATGTTCCTGATCTTCACAAATGAACCGTCCCTGAAGCCCAGTGAGCTGATGAAAGGTGTGCTGGCCTTTGAACGGCTGGCATTCGGACGCGGGTAATCATTGGTAGGATTCTCCGGCGTCCAGTAGTTCAGCTGTGCGCTGTTCTCCAGTCCCTGCGGATCAAACTTGGCCTCATATTCAGACAGGATCCACTGCCCGATACGGGCATATACGTAGATGTTGAGATCAAAATTGCGATAACGGATATCGTTGTTGAAACCACCGCTCCATTTAGGCACCTGGGCGCCCAGCACTACACGGTCTGTGGTAGTGAACTGGCCATCGTTATTCACGTCGCGTACCCTGATGTCGCCAGGTTTATACGGACCATAACTGGCGGCCAGGTCTGCATCTTTCTGCTGCCAGATGCCCACCTTTTCGTAATCATAATACACCTTAACCGGGGAGCCGATGAACCATTTATTGGCAACGTCATTGGTATTTGCATCTGCGAGGGATACAATCTCTTCCTTGTTGCGGGAGAACACAATACCGGAGGTCCACGTGAGATCCTTTGTACTGATATTGGTGGTATTGATGCCTATCTCTATACCCCTGTTCCTGGTCTTGCCAATGTTCTGCACAACCGTGTTCACACCGCTGGAAGTAGGCAGCGTGCGTTGCAGCAGCAGGTCTTTGGTATGGGTATCGTAATAGTCGATAGCAGCACTGATACGGCCATCAAACAGGCCTATATCCAATCCTATATCGGTGGTGGCAGACAGCTCCCATTTGAGCTGTTTATTGCCCACCTGGTCGCTCAGGCCATAAGCCAGCGCCGCATTGGTATCATCAAATGAGAAGGGGATCTTGGACACATATGTTTGCGTGGAATAAGGGCGGATAGCGTCATTACCTGCTATACCCCAGCTGGCCCTTAGCTTCAGATCACTCAAAACCCGTTGTGACTGCATGAATTGCTCATCGCTGATGCGCCAGGCGCCTGCCACCGAGGGAAAGAAAGCCCACTGGTTACCCGGCGCCAGTTTGGAAGAACCGTCTGAACGGCCTGTCAGTGACAACAGGTATCTTCCTTTATAGGCGTAGTTGATACGGCCGGTGAAGGAGATCAGTTTGCTCGACTGGTATGCGCTCCTGATAGCGATGCCGCTGGAATTGTTCTGCAAAGCATAATACAATTGTTTTGGCAACAGCTGGCCTTCACCCTGCAGGAAACTGGAATCGCGGCTGTCAGACAGGTAGCTGGTTACACCGGTAATACCAAAGGAATGATCGCCTGCGGTATGCTGGTAGGTCAGTACGTTCTCCCAGTTCAGGTTGCGGATGGCGCCCGTATTATACTGCGCCCTGGAGGTGGAAGAAGTAGCACGGTCTATGGTATACCGGGATGCAAAAATACCGGTACGCAGGTTCTCCAGTGTAACACCAAAGTTAGAGCGGAAGGTTAAACCTTTTACGGGCGTAAGCTCCACATAGGCATTGGCGAATGTGCGCGTAATACGGTTCTGGTTCTGGTATGCATCCGGTTGTTCATCTGCCAGCGGGTTGATGGCCGATCCGTTGTTGGGAAAGAGTACCAGCGCACCTGTTGAATCATATGGACGGCTCAGTGGAATGATCTTGTTAGCCTGGTTCAGCGGGTCGCGGCGGGTGCTCTGGTCATAGTATGTGATCTGGCTTTGCATGCCCACCTTCAACACTTCGTTGATGGTCTGATCAATATTCAGACGGGCGGAATAACGTTTGAGACGGTCCAGTTTGAAGAGGCCCTTCTCATCAAAATAATCCAGCGAAAGATACACTTTGGTCTTTTCTGATCCGCCGGACACACCTACCTGGTAATCCTGCTGCAAGCCATCGTGTATCAGCTCATCAGCGTAGTTGGTCCAAAGGTTATTCCGTATGGCATTCAGTTCAAATGCATTGAATATCTTCGGATCATCCGCCTCACTGTTCCAGGTACCGGTGGTACGGTTGGCTTCTCTTTTCTGTGTTACATACTGCGGACCTGTACTCACTGCCGGGTAGCCTGCCACCTGCGAAATGCCGACATAAGAGCTGACATTCACTTTAGGCCGCCCGCCCGTGCCCCGTTTGGTAGTTACGATTATAACCCCGTTAGCGCCTCTTGAACCGTAAATGGCGGTAGAGGAAGCATCTTTCAACACTTCCATGGATTGAATATCATTGGGGTTAATGTCTTCTATACTGCCATACTGCACGCCGTCTACAATATACAGCGGGCCATTATTGGCGGTGATAGAGCGGTTACCCCTAACCGTTACATTTACCTTGGCGCCGGCCGCCCCGCTGCTGCGGGTAATATCAACACCGGGCAGCTTACCCTGCGCAGATTCCATGACGTTGGTAACAGGCACTTTTCTCAATTCATCTCCCTTTACAGAAACCACGGCTCCTGTAAGGTCTCTCTTCTTCACTTGTCCGTAACCAACTACAATCACTTCATCCAGGTTTTTGTTGTCTGTTCTTAATTGAATGTTCACCGGGCCATCACCGTTAACATGATGCGTTACCGGCTGATAGCCCATATAGCTGAACAGGAGTTCAGCATTTTTTCCTTGCGGTACAGAGAGTGAATAATTACCGGATGCATCTGTTTGTGTTCCGGTACTGGCTCCTTTAAGCTGCACATTCACAAAAGGCAGTGCCTGCCCGTTAGCATCGGTCACCTTTCCTCTTATGGTCTGTGTTTGCGCCAGACACCATCCGGCGCTGCCCAGGAGCAGCCAGCAGATAAATAAAATTCTGTTCATAACGTAGGGTGAATTGGTGATATGAATGGATGTTACGCTGTTTCTGTATCGTGGAACAGTACTATTTCCATGCGAGCGATTTTGATTATAACTACACTACCGTACCCCCCTTTCGTGGCACAGCAAATTTGTATCAGTTTCTGAATACCGGTATCCGATATGGCAAGTCTAATGATATATTCGGGAATGCAGAAGTGTTTGAATGTATTTATTTACGCAAACGTTACCGGGAACGATAACAGGGGAATTAATAATGAATATTTAAGAGATGCGGAGGGGTGGCGGAATTATGGAATGTTCATGGTTCGTTGTTGATCCTGAACCAGTCGATGTCGGCGAAGCCGGAGTCGTTGGTTTGCCGGGTACGGGTACAGAATAATCCAACTTTGGCGCCTATCCAGCGGCCGGGAACCGCGGTAAATGTTTCATTAATTGCAGAGAACTGTTTACCGTCTTCGCTGTAGCTGAATGTACAAATACCGCCTTTCGTTACCTTTACGCGCAGGTAAATGTCTGTTCCGTTGCATTTGCCCAGTATTTGTGAGGTTTCTGCGGCGCCTTTGTCTGCCTGCTTACAGGTGCGGTAGTCAATTGCTATGGCATCTCCTTTTCTGGTAAGGCTCAGGTACGCATAACTGGCGCCCATGATGATCAAACCTGTTCTATCTCCTTCCAGGCGCGGTTTGAACGTCAGTTTTGTAGTTACTGTAAATTGCGCCGCCGGGAATTTCTGCAGCAACAGGTTGGGTACCTCCCAGTAATTGCGTGCATTGTCAGGAATCTTATCGGCAAAGAGCCGCATATAGCTCAGGTTAGCTGCGCGCATCATCCAGGTGGCCTTCGGATTTGCATGCCACTGCCATTGCAGGCCCAAAGTCGGGGTGTTGCATTCGTCAGACTCCTGCGGCGTAACAGCGGGCCATTCCTTCCCGACATTGGGCTTTTTATGAGTGAGTACGGGTTCTCCTTTTCCATCGCCATCCTTGTCTGCTCCAATCACCGGCCAGTCGTTTATCCAGCGCATGGGCTGCAAATGTACTACACGGCCATAAGCCTCCTGGTCCTGGAAATGCAGGAACCAATGCTCACCGGATGGCAATGCTACCCAGGCACCCTGGTGGGGGCCGTTCACCGGCGTACTGCCCTGATCCATCACAATCTTCTCCTCATATGGGCCATAGATATTACGCGAGCGCAATACCAGCTGATAGCCGGTGCTTACACCTCCTGCGGGTGCAAAAATATAGTAGTAACCGTTACGCTTATACAGTTTGGGGCCTTCCAGGGTGGGATGCGCATCATGCCCGTCAAATACCAGTATACCATCATCGGTTACCGTTGTGCCTTCACTGTTCATACGGTTGATGGTAAGTATGCTCTTGATGCCTGCCCGGCTGCCTGCATACGCATGTACTAAGTATACATCCCCGTTATCATCCCAAAGCGGGCAAGGATCAATCAGTCCTTTGCCCGCTTTCACCATCACCGGCGCTGTCCAGGGACCAGCAGCCTGTTTCGCTTTTATCATGTAAATGCCGAAATCCGGATCGGGATAGTAGATATAGAATTCGCCCTGGTGATAACGGATGGAAGGCGCCCAGACACCATTGCCATGTTGCGGGCGCTCAAAATGTTCAAAGGGTGGCTGTCGCAGCAACGCATGACCGATAATGCGCCAGTTCACCAGGTCTTTGGAATGCAATATGGGGAGCCCGGGTATCGCGTTAAAACTGGAAGCGGTAAGGTAGTAATCATTACCGGCGCGGCATACATCCGGGTCGGAATAATCTGCATACAGTACCGGGTTTTTGTATTGCCCGTTCCCCAGGTCTGGCGTCCACACTTTAGAAATCTCCTGTGATGCTGTCTGTAATGACTGTTGTGCCTGTGCGGATAACGAGAGGCAGCAGGCTGCCATCGCCCAAAAAGTTCTTCCCATGCAAAGTGGCTTTTCAAAACGTGTTATAAGTGTAATTGCTACACTATTAGACAAAACTATTAAAAATCCTTATTTTTAGAGCACGTTATGAAATTTGAAGCTGCAACTATAAAAGATATTGCCAAAGCCCTCGGCTTGTCAACATCAACGGTATCGCGCGCATTGCGCGACAGCCACGAGATCAGTACGGAAACCAAGCAACTGGTGCTGGAATACGCCACCCGGATCAATTACCATCCCAACCCGATTGCCCTCAGCCTGAAGGAGAAGCGGAGCCGCTCCATCGGGGTGATCGTAGCAGAAATTGCCAACAGTTTCTTTTCACAGGCTATTAACGGTATTGAATCTGTGGCATACGATAAAGGCTACAATGTGATCATCTCACAAAGCCATGAATCGTATGACAAAGAGGTGATGACCCTTCAATACCTCGCCTCCCGCTCTATCGACGGATTACTGATATCAGTATCTACGGCCACCCAGGACCTGCAGCACCTGCGCACGCTGCATGAAAGAGGCTTCCCCATCGTATTCTTTGACCGTATCGTGGAAGACATCAATACCCACAAGGTAATGGTGGATAATTTCCGCGGTGCGTACGACGCCACGATGCACCTCATCAAACAGGGCTATAGAAATATCGCCGCCATCAGCAATTCAGAGCATCTTTCCATTACCCGCGAGCGGGTAGCCGGTTATTCGGAAGCCCTGGCGCAAAAGAATATCAAGACGCGCAAATCAATGATCAAATACTGTTTTCACGGCGGCATGATCCTCTCTGAAGTGGAAGAGGCCATCACCCAGCTGATAAAAACAAATCCCCGGCCCGATGCCATCTTTACCTCCTCCGACAAGCTCACCACCGGCTGTATGCGCGTGCTCAAAAAGAAAGGCCTCCGCATACCAGACGATATTGCCGTTGTAGGCTTTTCCAATTCCGACCTGATCGAACTGCTGGACCCTCCGCTGACCGTTGTAAGACAACCTGCTTTTGAAATGGGACAGGTAGCCACAGAACTGCTGCTGCAGCTGATAGAAAGCAAAAGGCCTGTTAAAGAGTTTGAAAGAAAGATACTGGCTACTAACCTGATTGTGCAGCAATCCACCTGATGCCCCTGTGGCCTGGTATTTCATGCATAAATGGCTGGAAAAATTTGCCTATCGTGTGGATATTTCCTGGTGGCTATTTGTATTAGCCGGATTGCTGGCTATGCTGATAGCAGTGCTTATGGTCAGTTTTCAGGCGATTAAGGCAGCGGTGGTAAACCCGGTGTAGCGTTTGCGGACGGAGTAGTTGTAAGATTACAAAAAAGTGACATAACACAAACGTATCAATCTGTTTGAGGAGAATACTATTGCTTTCTGTTTTTCCAGATTATTTATTACTTTTCGCACATAATAATCAGTGATTTTTGGTAACCTATCTACCCTATACTAATAAGACGGTTAATCCAACCTTTTACCCTACTATTCATTTTCATTCATCTTAGCACGAACGTACAAACGAAAATCCAGTAGGACGGACGTGTGGACCCATTATTAAAACAGGTAGATGCAAAACATCCCGGGCTGACGATGTTTGGCAGGAAAGACGATAAGTACGTGAATATGGCCGTGATTGTTGATAGTACCCGTACGCTTACCTGGTTCACCTGTCGTGGTCAGGCTTTTGATGTATGTAGGCTTACAGATATCGTTTATATCGGATCAAATCGGGTAGCCTTAACCCGTTTGATTATTATAAGGACTACTTTTTCGACTTACTTTCCCATGTAAGGCTCGCCGATACAAGACTTCGGCAAGAGGGTGAAGATGCGTTAAAAGATACCGGCAGTATTTATCATCAGGTATATACCTATCCCACTGTACAACAGGCCGGAAGTACACTACAAAAAGAGGTGGCTATGGAAAAGTTGATGGGATGCCTGTACCTGCAACTATCTCTTTTTGATACCAGCACTCCTCAAAGATTGACTCCCAATAACAGTTTTCAACTTCGTTAACAGCTGGCGGGGAAGATGATGCATAAAGGCGATACTACAATTTACTATAATGCCAATCCCCTTTCATCTGCTGTCCGGATCATGTTAAACAAACAGGTACCAGGAAAAATGTTTGTATATGACCGGGATGGCCAACTATCGGATAGTGTGCCGTTAAAGGCAGACAAGTATGCCACCTTACTAAACGAAAAAGAAGATGTATTTTTATTATATAGGGGGTGGTGTAAGCTTTGAAAGGTTTGAAATCGTAAGCAAAAAAGAGAATTTGCCTAAAGCTGGATACACTAAATCTGATGGATCTCCTTTAGGCGAAAATTGAAAATTCTATTAATGAACTAATTCTTAAAAAGAAATGAGAATGAGGCATTTTGCAAATCCTGAATTCATTAATATATCCGAAGCATACTCCATTACATGCTATAGTGGCAACAGTATTCGGACCTTTATATCCCCTCAAAAGCTAAAATCAGCACTACCCACCCGTTTACTCCGTATGATACTCCTAATTTTAAATGCAATATGTTAAATGCAGATATCGATGCTTTCTTTGACTATAAAAATCTACCGACCGCTAACTACGGCATCCGCTGCAGCCCTTCCCATTTCACCACCCATTTCCCATCCTTCGGAAAGCCCGGTGCATCCGGTCCTGTATACCCATCCCAGCCCGCACACATCAATGCAATCGCAGATAACAACGCCCCATTACCCGGCAAATAGATCCGCAGGTTGTCGCGTTGGTAATTATGCCCGTTAGGCAGAAAAGTATTTTTTGTCACCTGTTTCAGTAGCACATCAACAGCTGCCTGGGGTTCTCCCAGCCGGGTGGCCGCCATGGCTACCAGTGGATAATCCCATCCCCAGGTATCGTCCCAACTCCAGGAAGTCCATATCTTGTTAAAGGTACGTAAAAGGGTGGCCCTGTCTACCGTTGAATCAGCCGGTACAAAACCGTTGATGCCCAGTACCGTGGGATGATCCGTCATATAACGGGGATTGGTATACGAATCCGGTGCTGATGCTGCTGCCAGGTAAAGACCATCTTTTGTGGGATAAGGCGCCAGCTGCGCCTGTACTTTCTCCCACTCCGGTTCCGGCGCCATACCCAGGCGGTGTCGCCATTCCAGCGCAGTGCGTAAGGCCCAGCGCCAGTATGTCAGCTCAAAAGACGGATTAATGGTAGTAGCCGGATCAAAACGCTCCTGCGCAGGTATCAACCCGGGGCCCAGTACATACTGGTGTTTGGCGCTGTCGTACCAGGGATAGGAAGCCATGAATTCTGCAGTAGCAAATACCAGGTCTTTATACTGCTCCAGTGTTTGCTGATCAGGATGATCGCGGTAGCACAGCTCTGCCAGGTAAATGATATGCGGCTGCTGCCAGATGAGGAAGGGCCCAACAGGCGAAGGACTTTCATTGCCTGATGGGTCTGTCATCTTAGGCCAGCGCACTCCTTTGAAACCCTGGAACCTCGCGGTTTCCGCGGCTTTGCTCACGATGGCCGAATACCAGGGCAAGCTTCTCTCCAGTAGTGCGGGACGATTCCACAAGGCAAAATGCGCTGCATGCCACCAGTGCATTTCCATATGAAATTTACCATACCAGCTGTTGTAGGTAAGGCCCGTTTCCTGCGGCGGCATAGTGCCAGCGCATTGTATACGGGTAAGGTATTGCGACAATACAATACGGCGTTCCAGTTCCCTGGCACGGGGATCTGTGCTGCCCGAAAGATCTACCGCTCCACCGCTTTCCCAGAACTCCTGCCAGAACTCCCGGTTGATCATCCTGATCTGCCTGTATGTAAAGGGACGAAAATGTTTTTTCATCGCATCAACAGCAGAAGGCCCTCCGGATCCTCCGCCCGCCTCTTTGCGCGCAGACTTCGAGAAGTGACAGCTGAAAGAAAGCTCATCTTCATCCCCCAGGTGCTGCAGGTAGTAATCATGCGGCGCCTTCCTGTACAGCGACTCTTCACCGATCCATTGCAGCATTACATTGTAGTGGCTGTTGTCCAGCTCCCGTTCAAACAACACCTGCTTGTCGTTGAGGTATTGTGCATTGGTCCGGTGTTTATCTGGCTGCTGCAGATCAATACCGCCTTCCCAGTCGCCTTTGGGATAAGGAAAACGGATATGGATGCTCAGTTTGCGTTGGGCCACCAGGGGCGACTGCACTGTAGCGGCTACCATATCCAGCTGCGGATGACACACCGTACGTACTTTCACCGGTACGCCCTCCACTTCAAAAGAACTGTTGATCTCCCCGCTCCACAGGTTCAGCTCCTGGTGAATACGCTGTATGTCTTTCATCTGCGCAGGAGTACCATCTTTCTTAAGTATATTAAAGCCGATGATGCCCAGGTGCAGGCGGTGCGGATTGGCCCTTAACCAGTTGCTGGCATCTCTCTTGCGCGGCGGCCCATCATGCGCATACAGGTAAGGTACCTGCCTGTTATTCATCGTGTAGTTCTTCCATACTTCCACGCGCTGGTAATTATAGGAATTGGCAAAGCTGTGCCATCCCCATTGCGATTGCGTGCCCAGCGGTACGCCTTTTTCATAATATTCCGGAAAGGTTTGCAGTCCGGTAGCATCTACCGTAAAAGCGAATTCGCCGTTCCCTACTGAAAGGGATGACAGCGAATCAAAGCTTTGCACGATCACGTTATGACGGGTAACCAATGCATGCCTGTCTATCTTACCGCCGTTGGCGGCCGTTTGCGCAAATGCCATAAAAGGGCATGCCACTGATAATAAGCAAGCAAGTACAGTAAGCCGGTTTTGCATAGAATCTCTCTCTTTATCTGCTATTTAGTTTGCAACACATAGGTTTTTCCGGGCGTAGTATTAAACGTATAACGGTAACCGTAGCCATCCCCTGGCAATTCGGTCAGCTGCAGACCGCCCGCGCCTTTCACAGGCTGCAGCGTACGCAGCTGGCAGGGCCCGCCATTCCTGGATTGTATGGCAGCTATAGCCAGCCTGCCATTATTCCAATCCATATCTATCACGAAACCGCCCCTGGCTACCAATCCCTTTACCGCTCCTTTTGACCAGCTGTCCGGTAAAGCGGGCAGCAGTTGTATGGCCTCCTGCTGGCTTTGCAGCAGCATTTCGGTCATGCCTGAAAGTCCGCCAAAGTTACCATCAATCTGGAAAGGCGGATGCGCACAGAACAGGTTAGGATAGGTGCCACCCGCATTGTGGTAGTCGGTAGATCCGTCGCCCGTCAGTTTCAGCAGCTCTCTTAGTAGTTTGTAAGCGTGATTGCCATCCAGCAGGCGCGCCCATACATTGATCTTCCAGGCTTTGCTCCAACCGGTGCCGCCATCGCCCCTGATCTCCAGGGTCCGCTTACAGGCTTCTGCAAATTTTGGATCTATAAGCGGAGATATTTCCCTGCCGGGGAACAGTCCGAAGAGATGCGAGATATGACGGTGTTGCGGATCTTCATCCTCCCAGTCTTTATACCATTCCTGCAGGTTACCTTTTTTGCCTACCTGCAAAGGAAACAGTTTGCTTCTTGCCCGCAGCAGGGTATCGCGGAAGGCCAGGTCTTCCTGCAGCACATCAGCCGCATCTATCAGGTTGCTGAACAGATCGCGGATAATGGACATATCCATGGTGGTAGCAACAGACACGTCGCCTTTGGTGCCCTTCTCTGTAATGAACACGTTCTCCGGCGATGTAGCAGGCGCTGTTACCAGGTAACCGCTGCTGTCTGCTATGAGCCAGTCCAGCGTGAATTGCGCTGCCGCCTTCATTACGGGATAAGCGGTATCCCGCAGGAATGCTTTATTGCCGCTGAAACGGTAATGTTCCCAGAGGTGCTGGCATAACCAGTTACCGCCCATCGGCCAGTTGGCCCATTGCGGATCGCCTTTGCCCAGGTCTCCTACGGGATTGGACAGTGCCCAGATATCGGTGTTATGATTTGCCGCCCAGCCCCTGGTGCCGTAGAAATGCTGTGCGGTGTAACGACCGGTGGTAGCTACCTCGGGTATGAGGGTAAGCAGCGACTGATGCATTTCGGGGAGGTTCACCGCTTCTGCGGCCCAGTAGTTCATCTGGGTATTGATATTGATGGTGTAGTTAGAGCTCCAGGGTGCGCGCAGCTCTTTGTTCCAGATGCCCTGCAGGTTGGCCGGCACACCTTTGAGGCGGGAGCTGGAGATGAGCAGGTAACGGCTGAACTGGAAATAGGTCATCTCCAGCTCCGGATCCTGTGCGCCTTTTGCATACTGCCGCAGACGTTCATCTGTATACGGTGTTTTGGCCGAAGGGCGGCCATCCAGGTAAAGGCTGAGCCGGTTAAAATAGCGGCTGAAGTCTTCCTGGTGGCGCGCACGCAACTGCTGGTAGTTATAGTGGGATGCGTTCGCTATATAACCCGTCACGAGTTGGTGCTCGTCTTTTCCTTCGCTGTCGGGACATTTATCAAAACCGTTAAAGCTGGTGGCAGCAGATACGAGCAGTACCGCTTCAGAAGCGTTTTTAATAGTAATGCCGCTGGTATCTGTACTAACCGTACCGTCTGTACTGCCCACGCGGATCTTCCATTCAAAACGCATGCCTTTACAGCCGTTCACATCTTCGTAGATGATCGGGTTGGCGGAGTTCACGTAACTGGGATCTACCTGTGCAGGGGCTTTGCCTTTCAGGCTGAGCTCCTGTTTACTGCTTACTTCCGGGTGATAGCGTAAAGGACTGCTGGCGCTGATCCTGCAATTCAATAGCCGGTTGCCAGCGCTCAGCTTGATAACGATCACCTCGTCAGGTGCAGAAGCAAAGATCTCCCTGGTATATTTATTCTGATTGATGGTAAAACTGGTGGTGGTAACCGCCCCGCGAATATCCAGCTCACGGCGGTAATCTTCAGGTTTTGCCCCTTCAGGCAGCAGCTGCGTGATTTTCAGGTCGCCCAGCGGCAGGTAAGACTGGCTGTATACGCCCTGCATCTGCTGCACTTCTTTTGCTGCGCCTTCATAATCTTCCATACGCAGCGCAGCTCTTACTGCCGGCAGATGGCTGGCAGCATTGGGATTTACCTGGTTGTTTACGGGCCCGCCGGACCATAAAGTTGCTTCATTCAACTGTATCAGCTCTTCCTCCACTCCGCCAAATACCATAGCGCCCAGGCGGCCGTTGCCCACAGGTAAAGCGGCGGTCCATTCCCTGGCGGGTTGCTTATACGAGAGCTTCAGCACGGGCTCGCGCTGTTGCTGTGCCGTGGCCATACCTGCGGTCAGCAGCAGTATGGAGAGTAGTTTTATTTTAGGTTGCATCTTGTACATGGAATTCAAACGTACAAAATACTAATTAGTGGGGATTATTCACATGTTCAGGGTCTGCCCGACCAGAAATACTTTTGAAAGTTCGTTCCGTTCTTTGTTTCCTTTTCAATTAAGCGATGGTAGTCTATCCAAGCATACACATTCTGATTGTTAACATAAACAATAACCTTATTGTCCTTTATATCATTTATTAACACTGTCAGCTGTTTAAAGCAATCATGAAGGTCATCAATTTCATAACAGCTAATGTGGGTATGAATGTCGGTTTTGCCGTCTGGCGCCGCTATGCCAATGGTAATTTCCTCATTGCAGGTTGCAATCCATATTGAAAATTCCCCAGAGGGGTTTCTTAAGCTACAATCAAAGGACCCGTCTTTATGATATTTTATGGTTGTAATAAATTCAGGGAATGATCCTTCCAGGAATTCAAAAACATATTTAGAAAATATTTCCTGTTTCATGCAGTATTTTCTTTTCAATAATTTATGTTATACAGCAGGTTACAAAGCCATTTTGATGATCCAGATCAGTTTTTCCCTCATTCTTCATTGGTAATTTTAAAGAAAAAAATCATGGCAAAACTAACAGGCCTTTTCAAATTCACCGGCAAACTGGATAACGTCATTGGCTATCGCCGTAAAGGCGTCCGGTGCGTTCGTTTCATGCCCGGAAAAGTAAGACAATCTTCCGCTACCCGGCAGGCTGCCCGCCGCTTCGGCATGGCCAGCCGTAAAGGAAAACTCCTCCGGAAAGCCGTTCGTCCTTATCTGGACGCGCAATATGACGGTACCATCATCAACCGCCTCAACGCCGCGCTGATACAGGGAGAAAACCACCAGCTGCAGGGCGTCCATGGCTTTCAATTCAACCGTTTTACCGCGTTGAAAAAGCTCCTTCCCCTGTCACCAGAGCTTATGGAAGATAGCCGTGTGCACATCCCCCCACAGGAACTGCCCAATCGGGAAAAGCCGGTCACCTGGAGATCACGCTGATCACCGCCCCCATTCATTTCGCGGAAAGAAGGATCGTCAATGTAAATACAAATGTGAAAATATGTAAGCCGGATCAGCCTTCCAGGGTACAGAACTTTATGCGCCTGTTCCCGGTAAAGGCACACTCATAGTAGTCGTACAGGCACGTGCGCTTGGCAGTTGCATTGGAAAACTATGCCCCACTGGCGGCCTCCGGTATTCCGCCGCAGGTTATCATCGCCGTAGTTCCGCCCCTCATGCCGCAACTCTTGCCCGCAAAAAGCATCAACCCGGCAGACGGCCGGCCTACCCTACCCTGCCCAAAACGCCGCTTTTGTAACCGAAAAGATCCTGTAGCCGGTTGTCTGTCCTCAAACCCAACTTTTCTTCTTCCCCGCATCAACTCCTGATCAAGTCCACCTTATCTCTGTTAAGCCCTTAACATTCCCAGGCGCTACGCAGGGCGATAGTAAGCTATTCTTACCTCATTCGCTGACCGCTCAACGTCATTATATGCGTGAATAAGCTCCCACTCCAAATATTGCCCCTTATCTCCCCATTTTCACTCCTGGTGCAATCGTTTGCGTAAAAAAGCAATGCTAAAATTTGGACAGCGGTTTAGCACCGCTTATTTTTACTTATATTATGGACCTGAGTACCATAACGTGGAATTTAGCACAAAAGGTCGAATTCTTTCGACCTTTTTAGTTTAATTTACGGCAACACAATCCGTGAAATGTAAATGAGATAGGGAAGGGATGAAACAATACGCCGTTATATTTTTCCTGTTATGCCTGTTGACTGCTCTGCCCTCCGTGGCCCAAACGCCGCAATACCAGTTTACCCGCATCGATGCAGACCAGGGACTGTCTAACAGCCAGATCAACTGTATATATAAAGACAATAAAGGCTTCATGTGGTTCGGCACCATGTCGGGCCTCAACCGCTATGACGGATACTCCTTCCGAATCTTCCGCAACGACCTCCACGACTCCACCTCCCTGCCGGATAATTTTATTGAACGCATTACCGACGGCCCCGACAGCCTGCTCTGGATCTACGCCCGCGATGGTCAGCATATATTCGATCCCTCCACCAACACCTTCCGCCGCGATCCGCAACCGCTGCTGCAACAACTCGGCATTCCCGGTAATGCACTCACCAATATCGTGAAGGATGAACAGGGACACTTATGGCTGATCCACCCAACAACAGGCCTGTATTGCTATACGCCCGGCACAAAACCCGCCGTTCACCTGGAAGCAGCTGGTAACAATATTGCTGCCTTTGCTCCCGGCGCCAGCAATGTTAACTGGATACTGCACAACAACGGCGTACTCGAAAAAAATGGATGCCCGCACCCACCGCATCACCAACCGTATTGACTACCTCTACCTGCAAAATAAGATCAGCCAGCCCGGCTATGCCCTCATGACCGACCGTGATGGCGGCCTCTGGATCTACAGCACCAAAGAAGCACGCGGTATCTGGTACTTTGATCCCGCCACCGAAACTTTTACCCATTATGATCAGAACAGCAGTCCTATTAAACTAAATAATAACATCGTCAGAGGTGTAGTACAGGATAACCAGGGACTGATATGGGTAGGCACCGATCACGGCGGCGTGAACATCATCGATAAACAGCGACATCGGATATACTACGTTACCAATATGCCGGAGAACCCCAAAAGCCTGGCACAGAACAGTATTACCGCTTTGTATAAAGATAACACGGGTATCATATGGGTGGGCACCTATAAAAAAGGTATCAGCTACTACCACGAGAATATCGTGAAATTCCCGCTGTACCAGCACCAGGCTTTTACGGCCGGCAGCCTGCCCTATGATGACGTGAACCGTTTTGTGGAAGATGCCGCAGGCAATCTCTGGATCGGGACCAACGGCGGCGGACTTATCTACTTCAACCGCAGCAATCATACCTTCACCCAATACCGCCACGATCCCCGCAATCCCAATAGCCTTGCCAGCGATGTGGTGGTTAGCCTCTTCATCGATCACCGGCAGCAGTTATGGGTGGGTACTTATTTTGGTGGACTGGACCGTTTTGAGAACGGCCGCTTCATACACTATACACACGATCCTGACAATCCATCCTCCATCAGTGATAACAGCATCTGGGAGATCTTTGAAGACAACCGGCAGCAGTTATGGATAGGCACCCTGGGCGCCGGGCTCAATCTCTTCGATCCCGCTACCCAAAGCTTCCGCGTTTTCCGAAAGGAGCAGGCTAACTCCATCCATTCCAATTATATCGCCGCGCTGCTGGAAGATAAACAGGGCTATCTGTGGATCGGTACCGATAATGGACTCGACGTGAGGCATCCCCAAACAGGCCGCTTCAGTTCATATGTGAACGATGTCAGCCAGCCTGCAAGCCTCAGTAACAACACGGTCATGTGCCTGTTTGAAGACAGCCGCGGCTGGATTTGGATCGGTACGCGCGAAGGACTGAATCTCTTCTATCCGCAAAAGCAGCAGTTCCGCATCTTCCGCAAAGAACAGGGCCTGCCTGATAATACGATACTTAACATCCTGGAAGACCAGACCCACTCGCTCTGGATGAGCACTACCAACGGGCTCTCTCATCTCAGCATCAGCCAGGCAGCTAACAGCCAGGAATATACGTACAGCTTCCGTAACTACGACGCATCAGACGGCCTGCAGGGCGCTGCCTTTAATGAGAACGCTGCCCTGCGCACCCGCCAGGGAGAGCTGATCTTTGGCGGCGGCAACGGCTTTAACATCTTTTACCCGCATACCATCGGGCAAAATAAACATGTACCCTCCCTGGTATTTACCGATTTCCAGGTGTTCAATAAAAGCGTCAAAGCGGGCGAGAAGATTAACGGCCGCATCCTGCTGCAGCAGGATATCAGCACCGCCAAAGACATCACGCTGAAGTACCGGGAGAACGTCTTCTCCGTTACCTTCGCAGCCCTCAGCTACTTCCACCCGGAAAAGAGCAGCTATGCCTATAAGCTGGAAGGTTTTAACGATGAATGGCTCACCACTGGTGCAGGACAGCGTACCGCCACCTATACTAACCTGAACCCGGGCAGCTATATCTTCCGCGTAAAAGCCTCCAACAACGATGGCGTATGGACACAGGATGCGCTGGAACTGCATATCCGCATACTGCCGCCCTTCTGGAGAACGCCGCTCGCCTTTGTGCTGTACGCATTGCTGATCATAGGCGCCCTCCTGCTATGGAGACGCGTGATACGCGAAAGAGAACGGCTCCGCTTCCGCATAGAACAGGAAAGAACAGCAGCGCAGCGCATGCATGAGCTGGATGCGCTCAAGATCCGCTTCTTCACCAATATATCGCATGAATTCCGCACGCCGCTCAGCCTCATCATCACCCCGCTGGAAAAGATCATCAGGAACACTGGCGAAGTCAATGTCAAAAACCAGCTGGAACTGGTACAGCGTAATGCCAAACGCCTGCTCAACCTCGTGAACCAGCTGCTGGACTTCCGCAAGATGGAAGTACAGGAAATAAAACTGCATACCACCGAAGGAGATATCGTTCAATATATAAAAGAACTGACGACCTCCTTCTCTGACCTGTCTGAAAAGAAACAGGTACGGCTATACTTCAGCAGCAAAGTGGCACAACTGCAAATGCATTATGATGCGGATAAAATAGGCAAGATCATCTTCAACCTCCTGGGCAATGCCTTTAAATTCACGCCGGAACATGGCAGCATCTCCGTAGAGCTGCAGCTGCAGGGAGGCAATACACTGGCGATAATGGTAAAGGATACAGGTATCGGCATCCCGCTTGAACAGCAGGACCGCATCTTTGACCGCTTCTTCCAGCACGAAGGCCAGGGCTCCCTGCTGAACCAGGGCAGCGGCATCGGCCTGAGCATCACCAAAGAATTTGTAAAACTGCACGGCGGGGTCATTACGGTGGATAGTGCACCTGAAATGGGCAGCTGCTTCACCATCCTGCTGCCGCTGAAAATGACAGGCGGCATATTCCCCGCCGACAATATCACAACTACTGCCATCCATTCCTCCCAGGCTGCCGAAATAAAAGGAACGGATATACGCAATAACAGCAAAAAGCCGGTAGTGCTACTGGTAGAAGATAATGAAGACTTCCGCTTCTACCTGAAAGATAACCTGGGGCTTTATTACCAGATTATTACCGCGGAGAACGGGCAAAGCGCCTGGAATATACTGCAGCAGCAAACGCCCCACCTGGTGGTGAGCGATGTGAGCATGCCTGTGGTAGACGGACTGGAACTATGCCGCCGCATCAGGGCACATCATCCCACAGCCCATATTCCCATTATACTGCTCACCGCCCGCGCCACGGAAGCAGACCAGCTGGAAGCGCTGGACCATGGCGCTACTGATTTCATCACCAAGCCTTTCAATTTTGAAGTACTGCTGTCCCGCATCCGCAATCTCATCTCCCAACAGGACCAGCTGAGAAAGTCCTTCCGCAAACGGATAGAGGCCAATCCCAGTGAAATAGCTGTGTCTTCTGCCGATGAACAGTTCATTCAGCAGGCCTTGCAGGTAGTGGAACAACACATCGCTGATCCTGATTTCTCTGTAGAAGAACTAAGCCGCGCCCTGCATATGAGCCGGGTATCCGCCTATAAAAAGATCTCTGCCCTTACGGGAAAAACACCCATAGAATTTATTCGTTCCATCCGCCTCAAACGGGCTGCTCATCTACTGGAGAAAAGCCAGCTCACCGTAGCGGAAGTGGCGTATGAAGTAGGTTTTAATAACCCGAAGTATTTCTCCAGGTATTTTAAGATGGAGTATAATGTACTGCCATCTGCATATGGAAGGCGTCAACATGATACGACATAACTTATTTAATTATATTTGCCTGCATGGTGCTCGATATTTTTCTAACCTTATTACTCGTCTTGCTGAATGGCTTTTTCGTGGCTGCCGAGTTTGCCATTGTAAAGGTCCGATCGTCGCAGATTGATATAAAAGAGGGCGTCAGCAAAAGGCTTTCAAAACTCGCTAAACTGATCGTTAATAACCTGGATGCTTACCTGGCGGCTACACAGCTGGGCATTACCCTCGCAAGTCTGGGCCTCGGCTGGATAGGTGAAGATGTGGTAACCGCTATTATGCTGAAACTTTTTAACCTGTTTAACCTCCCCCTTACCCCTGCAGCTGCCCACAACCTGGCCCTTCCCACCGCCTTTATCGTGATCACCATCTTGCACATTGTTTTCGGAGAACTGGCGCCCAAGTCGCTGGCCATCCGCTATCCTTCCAATACAACTTTTGCCGTAGCCCTGCCGCTGCGCATCTTCTATTATATTTTCAGGCCCTTCATATGGCTGCTCAATGGCTTTGCCAACAGCATCCTCCGTATGCTGGGTATCCGTCCTATCCACAGCACCGGTGAGATCCATTCTGAGGAAGAGCTGCGCATCATCATCCAGGAAAGCGCCGAAAGCGGCGCCATACTGGAAATAGAACAGGATATTGTGGAACGGGTGTTTGGCCCTGGGCGACCGTAAAGTAGGCGAACTCATGACCCACCGCACAGGCCTGGTATGGTTCGATATCAAAGACAACCTGCAGACCATCAAGCAGAAAGCCGCCAAAGAGCTGCATTCTGTTTACCCCGTGGCCAACGGCAACCTGGATAACCTCCTGGGCGTGATATCGGTCAAAGACCTTTTTCCCGAGAACCTGAATAACAACGATTTCAAACTGGAACAATACATCCGCAAACCCCTTATCCTTCATGAAAGCACACCCGCCTACCGCGCGCTGGAACATTTCAAGGGCAACCGCCTGCATTATGCCATCGTGGTAGATGAATACGGCTCCATACAGGGCATGATCGCCATGGACGATGTGGTGGATGCCCTGGTGGGAGACACCACGGAGTATAACCAGGATGAATACCAGATCGTAAAACGGGACGAGCACTCCTGGCTTGCGGATGGCCAGTACCCCTATTTTGAGTTCCTCAACTACTTCGAGCTCCCCGAACATGACGAAGACGCCGGTAATTTTAACACCCTCGCCGGCTTCCTGCTGGAACACCTGCACCACATTCCTCAGGCAGGTGAACGGATCACCTGGAACGATTTTACCTTCGAGATCGTGGATATGGACGACAGAAGGATCGATAAAGTGCTCATCACCCGCCAGGTGAAACCAGAAGACGAAGAAGCGTAATAAAGATGGTCCCGATAACACTAAACTGCTGATTATCAGCAGCAATTCCCGGCTTCCCTTAACATTCCCTACCCTCCTTTTTTACATTAACCACCCTTTTCATCCATATTTTACCCCCCATGGGTTAACATTTTTACCCCTAATCATAAACAATACCGTACCCTGCCATTCAATCCCTCCTGTTAGATTTGTCTTAACACGTTTAAACTAAAACTACATCCGAAACTGATACTATCATTATTCCACACATTCACTATTTGCCAGCATTGCTATTTAAATCCATGTATATGATCAAAAAGAGGACGATCCCGGTTGTGCTATCCGCGTTACTGATGAGTTATTGTAATACCGGTAATATCGACAGGCTGAATGATGGTTTGCTCATTAAATTAAAACAGCCGGCAGCAAACGGCGCCCGGCAGCTCAAGCTCCAGGTGCTTACAGACAAGGTGATCCACGTGTCAGCCGGTCCCGAAAACGACATCTCCTCCACATCCAGCCTCATGGCTGCCGCCGGCAATCATCCGGCCGTACAGTGGACCTCTGAAGAGAAGGGAGATACCGTGCTGTTAAAAACAGCTGCCATTACGGCTCGTGTGCTGCTCAGCAATGGCCGCATCACCTTTACCGATGCCAACGGCCATCCCGTACTACAGGAAGCGGAAGAGAGTAAGACATTCACCCCGGTGAATATTGACGGTAAATCGCTGTACCGCCTCCGCCAGGTGTTTGAATCCCCGGCAGATGAGGCCTTCTATGGTTTGGGCCAGCACCAGACCGGCTTAATGAACTATAAAGGCCAGGATATTGACCTGACCCAGTATAATTCCATCGCTGTGGTGCCCTTCCTGGTGTCCAGCCGCAACTACGGTATCTTATGGGATAACTATTCCATTACCCGCTTTGGCGATGACCGCCCCCATGAACAGCTGGGCAGCCTTACCTTATATAACAAAGCGCACAAACCCGGCGGACTGACAGCTACATATGCGTCCCGCCAGCAACCCTCCCAGGTGTTCCTGGAACAGGAAGAGAACAAGATCGATTACACCTTCCTGCCCGACCTCGAAAAGGTTCCGGCCATCTTCCCGATGGACAAGGGCCAGGTCACCTGGGAAGGATTCATTGAGCCTTCGGCCGATGGGGTGCATAAATTCTTTATGACCAGCTCAGGGTATATTAAAGTTTGGGTAGACGGCGCCCTGGTACTGGATAAATGGCGCGAGGGATGGAACCCCGGCCCCAGCGTATTTCAGCACCAGCTGTACAAAGGAAAACAGCATGCCCTAAAAGTACAGTGGATCCCCGAGTCTACCCAGGCCTTTGTGTCCCTCAAATGGCTGAGCCCAACACCGGAAACCCTCCAGAACAAATGGGCGCTCACTTCAGAAGCAGGTGAAAAGATCGACTACTACTTTGTATACGGCAACAATACAGATGAAGTGATCAGCGGCTACCGCAGCATTACCGGCCGCGCCACCATGCTGCCCCGCTGGGCGCTGGGCTTCTGGCAAAGCCGCGAACGATATAAAACACAACAGGAAATTGAGCAGACAGTAGCCGAATTCCGCAAGCGGAAAATCCCGCTGGATAACATCGTGTTAGACTGGTCCTACTGGAAAGAAGACGCCTGGGGCAGCCAGGATTTTGACTCCACCCGCTTCCCTGATCCCTCCGGTATGATCGATAAACTGCACAAACAGTACAATGCCCATTTCATGATCTCTGTATGGCCCAAATTCTATGAGGGCATTGAAAACTACCGCCTTTTTGATGAAAAGGGATGGCTCTATAAACAGAATATCAAAGACCGCCAGCGCGATTGGATCGGTAAAGGTTATGTATCCACTTTCTATGACGCCTACAATGCAGACGCCCGTAAACTGTTTTGGAACCTGTTAGACAAACACCTGTTCAGTAAAGGCGTAGATGCCTGGTGGTTAGATGCCACTGAGCCGGATATCTTATCCAACGCCAGCATTGAACACCGTAAGCAGCTGATGAACCCTACTGCGTTGGGCCCCGCCACCCAGTACTTCAATGGCTATGCGCTGATGAACGCCAGCGGCATCTATGAAGGACAACGCCAGGCCAAACCAGATCAGCGCGTGTTCATCCTCACCCGCTCTGCTTACGCAGGGATCCAGCGGTATGCGGCTGCTACATGGAGCGGCGATATTGCTTCCCGCTTCGATGAGCTGGCCCGCCAGATACCCGCCGGTATTAACTTTTCGCTCTCCGGCCTGCCCTACTGGACCACCGACATCGGCGGCTTCTATGTAGAAGATAAATACGATCAGCCTGCTCCCCAGGGCGCCGCCCTGCAGGAGTGGAGAGAACTGAACACCCGCTGGTTCCAGTACGGCGCTTTCTGTCCGCTGTTCCGCAGTCACGGTCAATTCCCCTACCGCGAAGTATTTAACATCGCGCCGGAGAACAGTACAGAATATCAGTCAATGCTGTACTACAACCAGCTGCGCTACCGGTTGATGCCCTATATCTACTCACTGGCAGGGGCTACTTACCACCAGGACTATACGATCATGCGCGGACTTATCATGGATTTTGCCGCGGATACTGCCGTACGCAATATTAAAGATCAGTTCATGTTCGGTCCTGCGTTACTGGTAAACCCGGTATATACTTACCAGGCCCGCAGCAGGGAACTATACCTCCCCGCCAACACCGGTTGGTATGACCTGTACAGCGGTCAATATAATAATGGCGGACAGCATATTTCAGCCGCTGCTCCGCTACAGCGTATGCCCCTGTACGTAAAAGAAGGCAGTATCCTGCCCTTTGGCCCGGCACTGCAATACACCGGCGAAATAGCAGCAGATACGATCACACTCTATGTATACACAGGTAAAGACGCCACATTCACGCTTTATGAAGATGAAGGCCTGAACTATAACTACGAGAAAGGACAGTTCAGCAGCATTGCGCTGCACTGGAACGAAGCCAGGCAAACACTCAGCATCGGCGCCACAACCGGCAGCTTTGCCGGTATGCTGCAGCAGCGCACATTCCGTATAATAAAGATCAGCAAGGATAAAGCCAAAGGACTGGATATTGACCAACAACCAGATAAAACGGTGCAATATAACGGTAAGGAACAAACGGTGCTGCTGCAATAGCAGCGCCGTTTACCATGAACACCCTGTTAATATGCCACGAAAAATTATGAAAACACAATAAAGCTCGGACCGACCAGCAATTCACCGTAGACAAACAAATTTCACATGCAAAACGCGTACAAAAAACTATTCACCTGGGCTGCCTGTGGCATCCTGCTGCTGGCCCCCGTGTTGGCCGTGAACAGCGCCCTTGCCCAGGCAAACAAACATCAGCTATCCGGAACTGTAAGCTCCGCAAAGGACAACAGCCCGCTGCCCGGCGTTGCAGTATTGATCAAAGGCACTACCAGCGGAATACTGACCGATGCCAATGGGAAATTCTCCCTGCAGGTAGCAGATACAGACATTATTGAAGTGTCGCTCATCGGCTTTACCAAACAATCTTTCCAGGTAAACGGCCAGACCACGGTTAACATCGCCCTGCAGGACGCTACCACCGGCCTGGATGAAGTAGTGGTGGTAGGCTTCGGCACCTCGAAGAAACGCCTTACCACCGGCGCTATTGGCCAGGTAAAGGGCGCCAGCCTGGAAGAGAACCATACCCTGCGGGTAGATCAGGCCCTACAGGGACAGATACCCGGCGTACAGGTAACCTCCATGTCTGCCCAACCCGGTGAAAGTCCGAAGATCCGTATGCGTGGTACCGGTACTATCGGTAACGCAGATCCACTGTTTGTAGTGGATGGAGTGCCCACCAACGATATCGGCTACCTTAACTCCGCAGACATCGCCAGTCTGGACGTAGTGAAAGACGCTGCCTCCCTGGCCATTTACGGTACCAGGGCAGCCAACGGCGTGGTGTTCATTACCACCAAAAAAGGCGTCAAAGGCAAAACGCAGATCTCCTATGATGGCTTCTATGGCATTCAAAACCCGGCCCGCAAACTACCCGTGCTCAATGCAAAGGAATATGCCATCATCATGAACGAAGCCTACCTCAACTCCGGCCAGGCGCCCAGGATCCCGGTAAGCGAGATCAACAACCTGGGCAAGGGTACCGACTGGCAGGAAGCACTGTATAACAAGAACGCGCCTACGCAAAGTCATACCCTGAACATTTCCGGCGGTAACGACCGTTCCGTATATTCTTCCTCCATCTCCTTTATGCAACAGGAGGGTACGCTGGGCCTGGAAGGCCAGTCGCAGTACAACAGGGTGGCTTTCCGGATGAACTCCGCACATAATGTGTATAAAGACATACTGAAATTCGGACAGAACTTTACCTACACGCTTTCCAACAAAAGAGGCGTGGGCGTAGGCAACATCTACAGCAATACCATGCGTGCGGCGCTGAACGCCAATCCGCTCTACCCGGTGTATGATTCCACCGGCGCCTATGCAAGGTCTGCTTTCAATACCAACGAAGCCAATCCCGTTGCACTGATGGACTATCAGAACCAGAACAAGACCAAAACAGACCGTATACTCGGCAATGTTTACCTGGAACTGACGCCCATTAAAGGACTAACCCTGCGCAGTGATTTCGGGCTGGACCTGAACAATACCACCGACAACAGCTTTCTGCCCGTGTACAATCTTTCCGCCAATATCTCCAACCTGCACTCACGCGCTACCATGGGCTTTAACCGTTACACCGCCTGGAACTGGGACAATACCATCTCCTACCAGCGCGCTTTCGGTAAGCACAATGCCACCGTGCTGCTTGGTACCACTGCCTGGGAAGATAACACCTGGTACGTGAACGGCTACAAGGAAGACCTTACCATACCTGACCTGGATCACGCGATCATAGACAACGGTACCAACGCGAGCACACAGAATATCTTTGGCAACCGCAACGAATCTGCCCTGCTCTCCTACTTTGGCCGTTTAAACTACAGCTATGACGATAAATACCTGTTCACCGCTATCTTTCGCAGAGATGGATCTTCCCGCTTTGGCGCCAATAACCGCTTCGGTAATTTCCCCTCTTTCTCTGCAGGCTGGGTGGCCAGCAATGAGCAGTTCATGAAAACCAACTGGCTCGACTTCCTGAAAGTGCGCGCCAGCTGGGGACGCAACGGTAACATACCGCAAGACCGCTTTTGCCTATATGGCTACCATCAGCTCCCTGAATAAAGATTACTATTTTGGCGGCGATGAGACGCAGTTCACTGGCTCTTCACCAGACAGGATACCAAACCCCAATCTGAAATGGGAAACATCCGAACAGTTGAACGTTGGCTTTGATGCAAATGTGTTCAGAAACTTCACCATCAATTTTGACTGGTACCACAAAACCACGAAAGACTGGATCCTGGTAGTTCCCATACCCGCTATCGGTGGCGCACCGGCGCCCTATGTGAACGGCGGCGACGTTACCAACAAAGGCATAGAACTGTCGCTCGGCTACAACCACACCTTCGGTGATCTTAGCGTGGGCATCAACGCCAACCTGGCGAAGAATGATAATAAGGTGACCAACATTCCCAATGCCGAAAAGATCATCGTAGGCGATGCGAATGTTACATTCGTAGCCATCGATGAAATATACCGGGCGCAGGTAGGCTATCCTATCGGCTATTTCTACGGCCTGAAAACAGCCGGTATCTTCCAGAACGAAGCAGAAGTGCAAAGCTATACCGATGCAAAAGGTACCGTAATACAGCCTAATGCGCTACCCGGCGATGTACGCTTTGTAGACCTCAACGGTGATGGCGTGATAGACAGCCGCGACAAGACCATCATCGGCAATCCCAACCCGGACTTTACCTATGGCCTGAACCTTAACCTGGGCTACAAAGGCTTTGACCTGGGCGTATCACTGTACGGTGTAAGCGGCAACCAGGTGCACGAAGGCGCCCGTGATTTTGGCTCTCCCTTAAGCAATTATACCACAGAGATTCTGGGCCGCTGGCACGGGGAAGGCACTTCCAACAAGCTGCCCCGCGTAACGCTCAATGATGATGCTAACCAGAACTGGAGCCGCTCTTCCGACCTGTTTGTGAAAGATGCCTCCTTCCTGCGGGTAAGAAGCATTAACCTGGGTTATGACTTTAAAAAGACCCTGCTGCGCAATGTACCCCTGCAACAGTTACGCCTCTACGTTTCGGGCACCAACCTGTTCACCTTTACCGGCTACAAAGGCATGGATCCCGAAGTAGGTTATGGCCCCGTTAGCTGGGCCTCCGGAATAGACCTGGGTACCTATCCGCAGCCCCGTACATTCATTGTAGGGTTAAGCGCGAAGTTCTGATCATAAACCATTACGCAACACATCAAATTATTTCGGGATGAAGAAGTTCATAGTATCTGCAATCATATTAACCACCGCCCTCTCCTGCTCCAAGAGCTTCCTGGACAGGGAGCCGATAGACCGGAAGGTGGAAGAAACCTTTTACAAAACGCCGCAGGATGCCCTCGAAGGCCTGGTAGCAGCTTATGACGAGCTGCAGTACGGCGACTATGATAATATACAGCTGGTATCTGAAATAGCAAGCGACAACTGCTTTGGCGGCGGCAGTGAAACGGATATTGCCTGGAAAAGATGGGACCGTTTCGAGAACGACAACAATACCAACCTCGGTAACTGGACCAAATACTACACCGGTATCTACCGCGCCAATATCCTGCTCTCCAAACTGGAAGGCGTGAACTGGGGCAGCGATGCGGCACTCAAAACACGCTACGAAGCAGAAGCCCGCTTCCTGCGCGCCTATTTCTACTTTGACCTGGTACGCATGTTCGGTAATGTGCCCCTGGTAACAACACCACTGGTGCCCGGCGAATACAATGTTCCCCAGGCCAAACCGGAAGACGTGTACAAACTGATAGCCGGCGACCTGCGCTTTGCGGCAGACAACCTGGCCAGCACCCCCTACAACGCCATTCCCCGGGCAGAATACGGCCGCGTAACAAAATGGGCGGCAGCCGCTTTGCTGGGAAGAGTGTTCCTGTATTACACCGGCTATTACAACCAACCCGATATACCCGGCATCGTTACCAAACAGGATGTACGCACTTACATTGATGATGTGATTAATACCAGCGGCCATGGACTGGTAGACTCCTTCCCCCGCCTGTGGCAGGCATCCCTCTCCCGCTTTGTGGGCGAGGATAACAAGGAAACCGTATTCGCCATCAAATACACCTGGAAAGGCTTGGGCAACTGGGACAAACACGATGGCAACCGCATGCAGGTGATGATCGGCTTCCGCGATGGCGCCGTAGGTCCTTACTACATGGGATGGGGAGCCGGTCCGGTAAACCCCAGACTGTGGGAAGCGTTTGAAGTGGGCGATACCCGCCGCGCAGGTTCCATTATCTCCATCACCGGTGAAAACCTGGACTATCCCAAAGTGTATCCACAGAAGACCAACTACATGTGGAAAAAGTATATGCCGATGGTGGACATGAAAGCGGAAGACCACAATGGTAATTTCCAGATCGACAACTTCTACGATTACGTAGCCATCCGCTTTGCCGATGTACTGCTAATGGGTGCAGAGCTGAACCTGGATGGCGACCTGGGTAAAGCGCAGCGTTACTACGATATGGTGCGCGACCGCGCCTTCCTGGATCAGACCCATCGCAGAACACTGTCTGCCGGTGACGCCGGTAAAAAGCTGATCATGGACGAACGTCGCTATGAACTTGCGCTGGAAGGCCACCGCTACTGGGACCTGCTCCGCCAGGGTATACCCGTAGCCCAGCAAGCCATCAGCGACAACAATCCTGACCCGCAGTTCAGGGTAAACTTCCGGCCCGAAACAAAGGGACTGTTCCAGATACCACAGCAGGAGCTAAACCTCTCTAACGGTACCCTGAAGCAAAACGAAGGATGGAATCAATAATGACCAAGCCAAAACAACACGTAATGAAAACGAACATCAGCAATATCTTTTATTCCTGCCTGGCGCTGTGCGCACTGGCCGCCTGTGATCCGCGGGAAGATCGCGACGATCTGCCTGCACCTATGCAGTCATCTGAAATGGAATTCTCTGTTACACAAAAAGCAGGTTACGACAACGTGGTATACCTGGAAAGCAAAACCAAAGGCGCCCTGCCCTTCTGGGACTATGGCACCGGTTTTTCCAACAAGGCTAAAGACACTATCAATATTCCGTTTGCAGGATCTTACTATATCAAATACACCGCGTATGCGGGTGGTGGTCCCGTACAGGACTCCATCCAGATCACCGTTACAGAAAATGATCCCGGCTATTTCAGCAGTCCTATGTGGAACCTGCTCACCAATGGTGACCAGGGCAAAACATGGGTATGGGCCATGGACACACCCGGCGGCGCTCCTTACGGCAATGGCTCCGGCGGCGCCGCCGCCCCTGAATGGTGGAAGCCTACCCCCGCCGATGTTACCGGCTGGGGAGTGGCCAGTGATGAAATGACCTTTGACCTGAAAGGCGCTGCCAACTTCACGAAAGTAACGCCCACCGGTACTACCAAAGGCCTGTTCGTACTCGACACGCTAAACAGGACCATCAGGATATTAGGTTCAGACATCAGTTATGGCGCTGGCATCACCTACGTGGTAGTTACCCTGAACCAGAATGAGCTCACCCTGGCCCAGCAGGGCGATGGCTGGCGCAACCTCTGGATGTTCAAACGCAAAGGATTTAACTACTGAGGTCGTTATCAACACAGGTTTTAGTTTAAATATGAATAATGCAATCACCGGGGTTGTCTAGCCCCGGTCGTCTCTTTCAAACGAACTGTATATTTAACACGTAAGAACACAGGTTGATACGTTGAGGATGGATAAAATAAAGCCCGCCGGCAGAATTGCCGGCGGGCTTTTTAATGTGGGTGATTTATGGGCGTCATTGCGGGGGCCGTCCATCCCCCCAACCTCAAATCTTCTTCAACGGCTTCAACCGCACCGGCCCTAACAATCCAGACTCCACCGGCGCCCAGTCCTTCGCGGAGAACGGCTTATAAAATACATTTACAAAATTGATCTCATAAAATATCCGCCACTCTTTCCCCTTCCTGTCATAATCCGCTATCCTGTTAGCCGGTAAATTGATCACTTCTATTTCCAGCTCATTCTTATCTTCTTTTAAAAACGCACCTACCCGTGCACTAAACGGCAATGCCCACAATGTATCTACTATCCGCCCATTCAAACGTACCACGGCACTCTCCCGTACCGTTCCCAGGTCCAGTTCCCAATCATCCGCTGCAGCAGGCGGCTTGTCAAAACTGATACGATACCGCGCAGCGCCCGCATATATCTTAGCCGCACTATCCGGCAATAATGTCCATGAATACAAACTATCCAGTGTAAACCTGTTATTAATAGCCGGCGCACCATCCGTAAAAGAAAGCGCCCACTTTCCATGGATCTCCTGCGGTGTGCCCGCTGGCTGCGTATAAGGCCAGGCGGCACCCCGTAATGCCCCCGTAGTATCCGTTTTAATGATCACTGATTCACCGGGTTTCAGTTGCAGGTATACCTCCGTACGTCCGTGCTGTTCCCTGGTACGTGCAATGCCACTGTTTCCGCTATAGGCATCGAACAAGGCAGCAGCACGACCAGCAGTGCCCAACGCTATCCACCCGTCTGTCTCCCTGCCCTGCTGGTTGGCAATAAAGTAATAGTGCCCTGTACTATGTCTGCGGCGAACATATCGCAAGCCTTCATCCACCATCGGCTCACGGGCTATCTTTGCAGCAGCCATCGCTGCCGTTACAGTACTAGCCGTAATGACATGACCTTTCGCAGATTGCTTCAACGCCTGCAGTGCCTGTCTGCGTTGCTTTAACTGGTGAAGTCCGGGCACATCTCCCGGCAGGTGTTCCAGGAATATTACCGTAGCGCCGTCCTTACTTAGCTTCACCAGCTGTTGCATGGTGGCAGTCGGCATATACTTACAGGCAGGTACTACAATGGTTTTATAACGGTTCCCTGTTGTAAGGATCTCTTTTTTATCCACTTTGGTTTGCAGCAGTTGACGGTCTGATATAAAATCAACGCCATAGCCTTTCTCTACCAATGTTGCAGCTGCATCATAAAAAGGGAAAGGCTTCATCCATTCCGATGTCTTACCTATCACAAACTGGTAGTACTGGTTTTCCATGGGCGACTGCCACACATCGTACACCGGCCAGTATAAAAGCACATTATTATCTGCCTGTCCATCCTGCAGAAAAGATTGCACACGGGTAATATAACTACAGAAAGCAGGCATATAACGCCAGAAAGTATTCGCTTCAGAGAATTCCACAGATGCATAGAACAACCATCCCGGCCACGGTGCATCTTTGGGAGAATAGGGCGTGCCATGGAACAACACATGGTTCACGCCCGACAACAAAAGGTTATCCAGCTCCGGTTTGCACTGCGACAAAGCTGTTTTAAAATGTTCTGTCAGCCAGGTAAAACTTTCTGCCGATACATAACGCTTCCCCGTAACATGCGCTGCAGAAGCGGCAAAGCGCAGCATCAGGGGATTAGACTCAGTATGCCTTATTTCGTTGCTGTCTACACGTAGTCCTGGTATATCGAAATGCGTTGTGCCGAACGATTCACATTCGGGCACATCCACCGCCGCATAAAGGTCCAGCAGGTTGGCCGGCGAACCATGCGCCTGGTTGCGGGTAGTGCTACCCAGCTGGTGCGCCCAGTTTACCCAGTTATGCGTAAAATTTTCCAGCAGCATATCAGACTGTGTAACGCGGTAATCATTCACCACACGGCGTACCGTATCAGGATTACCTTGTCCCAGAAATGCGGGCAGGTAATCTTCCAGTTGGTATCCCCGGCGTTGGGCAAACTCGGCTAGCAAATCAGCAGACCAGTCTGCACCAAACACTTCATAAGAGTCATTGAAGAATGCATGCGGCATCCGTGTATGTGTTTGTGTAAATGCCTTTGTAAATCCCTGCAGATAGCCGCTGACCACCCGCTTTGAGAAATGGTCCATCACCCATCCTTCTCCGCCGGGAGAAGCTCTTTTTACTTTCTGTCCGGTCTTTCCATTGAAGAGGGCTACCAGCTGCCAGCTGCCCGGAGGGGCTGTCCATTGCAGTTTACCTGCTGCATCTACTTTCGCTGTCAGGTTCAGCTTCTGATGAGCCGGACCATACGCCATTAATACCTGCAAAGGGGCCGGTTGCTGGCTGGAGCCTTCATAGCGTACGGGCGCTTTGAGCGATTCACCACCCTGCATTGTGAACTCCCTGAAATACACCTTACCGGCGGCATCTTTCAGGGGGATATCCGGTCCGCCAAAAGGCCAGCCCGTACCCGTATTCATATCTACGGTAATGCCCAGACGTTTGCCCTCACTGATGGTGTAGCCTAATAGCCGCATCCACCGCGGCGACAGAAAATTGATGAACTGCTGTTCAAAACCTTTGGTGCCATAGATAGGAGTTATCTCCACACCTCCTATCCCTGCCTTTCGGAACTGCTGCAGGCTATAGGAGAGATTAGCACTGTCCACCGCATTGCCCAGCCACCACCAGCGTGTCCAGGGTTGCGCCTCTCTTGTAGCACGTGGCCAGTTCAACTGGCTTTTGGCCATGAGGCAAATGATCAGTAAACATCCGGTCAGTAGTCCTTTCCTGTACATACGCATGGTATCATGGTTTTATCCTGAATATAAAAAGCGGAAGCCGTCATGTATTGTCCGCCTTGTGCTGCGGTAAAAAGGTAAGCGGGTTTGCCTTTGTGCATCAGTAGTTGTGGTCTTTCAAAGCGGCCATATCTTTTCAGATGCGGTGCGGGGGGCGGTTCCTGTATATAGTGAGCTACATTATAATAAGCAATGGAAGGAAAAGACCATTGCAATCCATCTTTTGCTTCCATGTATAATCCTGACTGCTGATCATACACGCCCATATCTCTGGCCAGCATATTGAACCGCCCGTTCCCGTACCAGGCAAAGGCATCTTCCAGTTGTTTGTTGTTTCCCAGCTTCGAAAAATCTATTAAAGGATTTTGCGGATACTTATGATAAGGGCCTTCGGGCTTTTGTGCAACAGCCAGGCCGTATTTACGATTGCCCCTGATAGCGCCGTTTGCCTGTTCATACTCCGCCGTATTCCAGGATTTATAGTATAGCCAGTATTCACCATTGGGGTGATGCACCAGTGATGGATTTGTAGTGCAATGATCATCCCAGGCGCCTGCCGGGCCGGCTTCCAATATCGGCTGATCGCTGCGCGACCAGGGGCCGTAGGGCGAATCTGCCACTGCCAGGCCTATACGCTTGGTATTGGTCCTGCCGTTGGAATTGCCCATATAAAAGAGGTAGTAACGGTTGTTCAGGTGCTGTATATGCGGATTATGACAGGTAGTAGCATCCCAGTAACCCGGACCTCTTGGCGACAGTATAGTCTGCACAAACTCAAAAGGTGATTCCGGATCAGGCGCAACCGCATGGGCAATCTCAGAGCAGTTGATCCAACCGCCCATACCGCGTGCCGCAGGCCAGCGGGAAAAGTAAACGTGTATCTTACCATCCGGACCTTCTATGGGGCTGTTACACCATACATAATAATCCTTCATCTCCAGCGCACGCCCTACCGGCTGCAGGTGTTTGCCGAATGCAGACACGGGATCTCCGCTTCGCGCAACGGCAACAAGTTTTCCATACAGGAGCGAAGCGCCCAATCCGGTAATAAAGGTTCGTCTTTTCATAAGTGGTCCGCTTAAATTACAAATTATACCGGCTAATTGTACCCCTCATTCTGCTCATACAATCCCGGCCTGATATTAATCGCCGTCTGCGGAATGGGATACAGTATATACGCTGGCTGCATCGGCTTCATTACATGGCGTTCATCTTCTTTCGCCATCCAGGCATTCATCACGGTCACCACTTTACCCGTGCGAACCAGGTCATGCCATCGCAGCCCTTCTGCGGCAAATTCCCGGCGTCGTTCTTCCAGTAACTGGTCTGCATTCACGCCGTTCACAGCAGGCAAACCTGCACGGGTGCGCACCATGTTTACAATACTATCTGCTTCTGCCTGGCTGCCGCCGGTATGCAGCAATGTTTCTGCATACATCATCAGCACATCAGTATAACGTAATACAGGCTGATTAATGCCCCAGTCGCGCAGGTCTACACCATAACGTTTGGGATCGAGAAACTTCTTAAAATAATTCTGGTTCACAAAATTACCACCCTCATCGGTGTAGCCTTGCAGTATATTAAACGCCAGTCGCATATCTGCTACCGGGTAACTTTGCAGCAGATCATTGGATACAAATTTAAAATCATTACCGCCCTGTACAGGTATCTTGGCGGCGCGCATATATACGGTAGGCAGCATTTCCGCAGGTATCACCGTTCCTGTACCTGTGCCACCGCTCTTGAACTGCACTTCAAACAGGGATTCGGAATTGTTCTCATTATCATAACTGAAGATCTGTGCATAGTCGCTGATAAAAGCATACTTACCGCTGTTGATGATGCTCCTGAGCAGATCACGTGCTTTGCCATACTCATTGGAATTAAGCACCGGCCCTTTGTCAAATAACACCGGCCCGGACCGGGTAAGATACACCCGCGCCAGCAAACCCGCAGCGGCATAACGGGTAGCGCGGCCTTTGGCCGCTCCGCTGTAAGTGTCTGGTAACAGCTGGCTGGCGGATTCCAGGTCTGCAATGATCACGTCATAGATCTCACTCACCGGAGACCGGGCAATCTCCTGCGCTTCAGCAGCACCCACCAGTTTCGTGATCTTCGGTACGGCGCCAAAGAAACGCACCAGGTCAAAATACATCAGCGCGCGGATGAACTTTGCCTCTCCTGTGAGCTGATCGCGGGCAGCCTGATCTGGAACTTTCTGTTCGTTAATATTGTCCAGTACGGAATTACAACGCATGATAGTATTGTAGCAATCACTCCATGCACTTGACATCAGCGTATTGGAAGCATTTACAATGAAGTTGTTCACCGGGTTCCAGTCGTAGGTACCGCCGTCTCCGGGCACATACATGTTATCAGACCTTATCTCCGACAAAAAGAAGTGACGGGTAGGATATGTACCCAGCCCGTTATAGGCAGCATTCACCGCCTGCTCAAAATCCTGCTGGTTACGGTAAAAGTTTTCCACGCTGGGATCAGAGATCGGCTTTACATCCAGCTTGCTTGTACAGCTGTTCAGGATGAGGATGATCAGCAGCATCCACCAGTTTATGGCATGCAGTTGATGTTTTGCAGCGTTTGTAAGTTGCATAAGCTCAGAATGAAATGTTAACACCTAAGATGAATGACTTCGCGAGCGGGAAAGCTCCGTAATCATCGCCTGAATCATTGATTGCTTCCGGGTTAAAACCACCGGTATAATGATCCTTTCCCCATATATTTTCAGCAGACACATAAATCCTGGCGCCGTTCACACCTGGAATGTGTTTTAGCAGTTTAGATAGGTTATATCCCATCGTAACTGTTCTCAAACGCCAGTAGCTCGCATTGTACAACCAGCGTGAATCCTTCAGGCGCCCGTATGTAATGGGCCAGGCCTTGGGCACAATGCCATTGCCGGGATCCGATTCAGAACGCCAGCGGTCGCGCCATATACCCAGTGAATTATCTACAATACCGCTTCCCATACGGTCTATGGCTCGGCCAAATGTGGAATAGATCTTATTGCCCCATTGTCCCTGGAACAGGAAGCTCAGGTCAAAGCCCTTGTAGCTGAAATTGTTGGTAATGCCCCATACATAGGTAGGATCCGGTTGTCCCATTATTACGGCATCTTTTACATCGATCACCTTATCATTGTTGGCATCACGGTATTTGGGATCACCTGCTTCCTCACCGGCAATGATCGGGCTGGATGCTGCTTCTGCAGCCGTCTTCAGCACACCGATCGTTTCTATTACATAGAACGCGCCTATCGGCTGGCCAACGGTGGTGATATGATGGCCCATATTATCAAAATTGCCGTAGATGATGGGTGTATTGTTCGGCCCCAGCTGCAGTACTTTATTGGTGTTGTGGCTCAGGTTAAGGTTGGTGCTCCACTCCAGCTTACCCGTAAGGTTACGGGTAGATAGCTCCAGCTCCCATCCTTTGTTCTCCACTTTACCGATGTTGGTGATAGCCGTATTGAAACCGGTTACCGCTGCCACCGGTATATTTAACAGCAGGTCTGTATTCAGCTTACGGTAGTAATCAAAAGAAACAAAGATGCGGTTATCAAATAACCCCAGGTCAAGACCTGCATCAATGGTTTCTGATTTCTCCCAGCCCAGGTCAGGATTCGGGATATTGGAGCTTGTTTGCCCTTTTACCAATGCGCCTTCGCCGGTGCCCAGCACATAGTTGTAAAAGCCCAGCAGAGCCGCCTGGCTGAAGTCGCCTATATTGTTATTACCGGAAAGTCCCCAGCTGCCGCGGAGTTTCAATTCGCTTACATGGGGCAGCCCTTTCATGAACGGTTCCTCCAGTACCCGCCATCCGGCAGATACCGCCGGGAAGATGCCCCATTTGGTATTGGCGCCAAAACGGGAAGAACCATCCCTGCGCAGGGAAGCAGACAGGAGGTACCTGTCGCGGGTAACCATATTGCAGTCTTCCGAAATAAGAGATGAGCACATTCTTGGTTTCCCGTGTATACGTATCTGATAGTGTAAGTGTAGTTGCACCGTTCAACGTATAGATATCATCTGTGCTGAAATTGGAGCCGCCTATCCTGGCTTCTTCAAAATTCGTCTGGTTATAGGCGTAACCGGCTACAGCGGCTATATCATGACTGCCCAGGCGCTTGTTATAGGATAAAGTATTCTCATTTACCAGTGTGGTTTTACGATAGGTGCGGGAAGAGCCCGTTCCCGCGTTACCGTTCCTGATCACGCTGGGCGAAAAAGCTTTACGGCGATAATCTGCATTATCCAGGTTCAGGGTGCTCTTAAACACCAGTCCGTCCAGCAGTTTATAGTCGCCATAAATACTACCCAGTGTACGCAGCGTACGTTCCTCTCCCATCTGTTCACGCAGCACGGCCACGGGGCTCACCGTGGTACTGGCCCAGGTATAACGCGGGTTGGGCACAACACCGGTTTCCAGTCCTGCACTTTCTTCCACCACAGGCGTTGCACTCACAGCCTTATGCAGTTGCTGATCTTTACCTTCTGCGCCCGGGTCTGTGACCACGCTATACGAAGGCGCCAGGTTAAGGCCCAGGTTGATGCGCTCATTCACTTTCAGGTTTACATTGGAACGGAAGGAATATCTTTTATACCCTGTGTGGATGACTATACCTTCCTGGTTCAGGTAATCGCCGGAGATGCGGTAGGTAACCTTATCCGTACCGCCGGAAGCCGCCAGCTGGTAGCTCTGCACCATTCCCCTGCGGAACAATTCGTCCTGCCAGTCTACATACCGTAATCCCGGGTGTCCCGGTTGATACCAGCGTTCATCATAGATCCTGTTAAAATCAAAACCTCCCAGCTTTTGCCGCCTTACTTCGGGGTCATCGCTGGCAAGCCTGCCCAGCGCCGGATTCACATAGTTGTAGTCAATGATCTCCCGTGCCCGGTCTATCCATTCTTCTGCAGAAAGCAGGTCCAGTTTTTTCACGGTTTCCTGCCACCCCACATACGTGTTGAACTCCATACGGTTCCTGCCTGACTTGCCGGATTTGGTGGTGATGATCACCACACCGTTCGCCGCGCGCGAGCCATAGATAGCGGCGGCCGCAGCATCTTTCAGTACCTGTATGGAAGCGATATCGTTAGGGTTGATATTGTCCAGCGCAGAGCCCTGGGCAAAACCGCCACTGGCACTGGCGCTGGATACATCCAGCGGAAAACCGTCTATTACATACAACGGCTCTGTACCTGCATTGATAGAGCCGGTGCCTCTCACCTTTATCTGAAAGCCCTTACCCGGGGCACCGCTGATCTGCTTTACCTGCACGCCGGCCATCTGCCCTACCAGCGCCTGGTCTACCCGCGCAATAGGGCGCTCGTCCAGGTGCTGTGCGTTCAGGGTGGCAATAGCCCCCGTAACATTGGCTTTCTTCTGTGTGCCATAACCTACAACCAGCACCTCGTTCAGATCCTGGTTGCTTTTAGTGATGCTGACAGAGATCTCCGCTGCACCGGTTAAGGTCACTTCTTTGCTTTCATAACCTACATAGGTGAACACCAGCACATCGCCGGTTTTAGCAGGAACAAAGAACTGTCCCGATCCATCCGTCACCGTGCCTTTATTACTCCCCTTTATGCGGACATTCACCCCTGGCAACGGGACATGATCCAGCTGGTCTGTAACCCGGCCCCCTACCCCCTCTTTGCCCTGGAAGGCATACCCCGGAAGATGTTGTAATAGGAGTGCAAGGCATAGCAGCCAAAACAATATAGGCCGCCCTGCACAATTGCGGTTAGTATCAGTTTTCATGTGGAATCTATTCTTAATTATGAATGCTTAATGATTAATTATTCATTCCTGTTTGCCCGGATACGCGGATACTGTAAATGCGCCGGCGGATCCCTGAACGGCGGCAGGTCCATCATCGCAATACCTGCTCTTAATACCGGCGCCTCCCCCATAGGCGTATTGGTTTCTAAGGGCCGGTTATAATAAAATACCAGCGAAGGCATAATACCGGTACCCGTACAAATACCGCTTATGTCTCCCGCATCGCTGATCTTTGTAAGAATGCCCTTCCAACCCTGCTCCGCCGCATAGGCGTAGTCGCGCTGTAGCCATCCCCGCTTAACACCGGTGGCCAGGGCATAAGTGAACATAGCCGTTCCCGTTACTTCTTCATAGGCGTCTCCTTTGTCTAACAATTGCCGCCACAAACCCGATGGCCCCTGGTACCGCACAATACCTGCGGCCTGCTGCTGAAAGATCTTCAGCAGTGCTGCCCGCTGGGGATGGTCAGCCGGTAATACCGCAAGCAGGTCTGACTGCGCCATCATGACCCAGCCATTGGCCCTTGACCAGTAAGCTACCCCATGCTGCTGCACATCAGAATGGTAGCAATGATAGTACAGCTGCTTCTCTGCATCCCAGAGATAGCGGGTAAACTGGATCACCTGTCTGGCTGCGTCATCAAAATAACGCCGGTTGCCGCTGAGCCGCCCCATACGCGCCAGGAAGCATACGCTCATATACAGGTCGTCTGCCCATATCGTCATTTCATGCGGCCATAAACGTGCAATGGTACCATCTTTCAGGCGGGGCTCCCGCTGCAGCAGGTGTTCCGCTACTTTATCGAAATAGTTTTTGTAAGCGGCGCGTTTATCCCGCTGGTACAGGTCAATAAGGCTGGCACCTATCACGCCGCAATCATCCAGCCGTACCATGCGGAAGAACATATGCCAGGAATACCGGCGCGCTTTTTCATCGCCATCCGGACGCTGTATACAGGTATTGTACTGCCTGCGGAAATAAGAAAGGTTGGCCGTGTCAAAGACAAACTCCATATTACGCTTCACATAACGGAGGTACTGCGTATCCTTCAGCTGATCCGACAGCTCCATCATCGCGATCTGCAACAGCCCGTTGGTATAGTGCCAGTCGTTATACTGGCTTTTCACCTTCATGTCCATAGAGAAAGGCACTCCCGCCAGGTTGCTATAGGTCTGCTGTGTATTGGGATCAATGAACTGGTAAGGCGTGCTTTGCACAATACGGTTGGCTATCTTTCTTAATACTGCTTCGGTGGAAGCTGGTGGCTGGGCATGTACAACATCCGTCCCCGCCATCAGCATACAAAAAAAGCATAATAATCGGAACAGTCCCCGGCTGTTTATGTAATCCATCTTGTGATAGTATTTATCCGGTTGTCAGAAAATATATTAACAGGGCACAAACAAGGATGAAGGCCAGTATCAATATCCGCTCCAGCCGTTTCAGCTTCGCAATGCGCTTCATATTTTCCTGTTGTTTATATGGATGCTCCATCTGTATCAACTCAGGGCCTAAATTACCGGCAGGCGGTAGCTGTACCAATGGAGGATCATACAATTACATGGAAAATCTGACAGTCACCCGGTTTTCCTGTCCTGCCGGTACCCCCGTAATGTGCAATACTTGCGATACGCTGTCATAATCCCAGCGGTTCTTATTGGCAGTAATTACAGCCGATGGCCGGGCAGGCAGATGTACTTTCAATTGATAGCCCTTCAGCGTGCTGTGGTACTTACCCCTGGCAGGCTGAAAGTGAATGCTTATTTCACCGGGTGCTGTTGTGCTGCTGATTGCTGTAATGGCAAACTGTCCTTCCCGGTACTGCAGACTCTTACCATCATCTTCATACAGGCGGCAAACGCCGTTGCCACCGGCATAGATATCCAGTGTTATTGTGTCGATGGTTTTCTCTCCGGTGTATTGCAATACGGGTTGTGTGGGAATAATACTGCCGGCTTTAATGAACAGCGGTATTTTATCAAGAGGCGTCAGTACATTCAGGTATTGTTTGCCTTCATAACGTTTTCCGCTCCAGTAATCTATCCATTTCCCCTCCGGCAGGTAAACCACCCGTGTGGCAGCCCCTTTCTGCGTAACGGGGCAAACCATAATGCTGCTGCCCAGCAGGTATTGATCAGTGATATTATAGGTGTTGGGATCGTCCTGGTATTCCAGTACCAGTGCACGCATCAGCGGCATTCCGGTGGCATACATCTCATAAGCGTGCTGATACAGGTAGGGCAGCAGCTGATAACGTAAACGGGTGTACTGTGTAACAATCTCCAGCGCTTCTTTACCATAGTTCCAGGGCTCTTTATATCCCGGGTGATCCATCCCGAATAACATGGCCACGGGACTCAGCATTCCGAACTGACACCAGCGTATATACAGTTCAGGATCTGCCGGATGCTCAAAGCCGCCCATACAATGCGCCCAGTATCCCACCCCCGAAAGACTAATGTTCAGTCCAGCGCGGATCACCGGTTCAAAATACTGCCATTCGCTGGGCCAGTCGCCCGCAAAAATGAAAGGATAACGCTGGATGCCTGCATATCCCTCCCGTGTGTGGTTCATGCCGCGCATACCGTTGTGAAGCGCAAATTTTTCATACGCCGCTTTAGCATAGGCAATGGGGAATATATTATGCAGCTGCCTGGCTTTGGCATCTGTAGGACCCGTTTTGTTACTTTCATTGGCCAGGTGACCAAATGCACTGCCCTCATCTGTTTTAAAGAAACGGGCGCCCATACCCGCTACTTTCATAGCGGCATGCCGCCACCACCAGTTCACCGCAGTAGAGTCAAAGAAGTTCAGGAACTCACCCGCACTGTTGGCTTCCGGATAGGTATAGCCCAGTGCAGCGGCACTATCCAGTAAACGGTTATGCAACCCGTTATCCAGCCGCGGCCGTATGTGCAGGCCCACCATATTAAAATGGAGGGCGTACAAACTATCCATCATGGCACGCGGGTCGCGGAACGTTTCCCGCCATTCATAACTGGTAGCGCCTTTACCGCCGTTCTTGCCAAAGAGCCGCCAGGTAGAATCCAGGAAAAGTATATCCACCGGTATGCCCATCGCGCGGAAACGCCGGGCCAGCGCTATTACATAAGCATCGGAGGTCTCACTTTCATGCCCCCAGGTACCGCCGCTGTAAGTACCCACGTGTAGTCCCATCGCAAACAGGGGCATAAGAGGCGAACGCCCGGTCAGATGGGTATACTGTTCAAGGATGGTGGCAAAACGGGGACCATATATAAAGTAATAGTCCAGCTCTCCGTTGCCCTCATGTGCGCTGAAACTATATTGATCCGGTCGCGCCTGGCCCATATCCCACGAAGAAGCCACACTGGTGTGCAGGAAGATACCATAGCCACGGGTGCTCATAAAAAAGGGTACCGGACTATAATTGGCGGCCAGTATATTATAGGCGCCGGTAATGTGCGGCATACCTGCCCCGCGGCCCACATCCAGCTTTACTTTTTTGCCGCGCCTGTCCAAAAAATCCATGCGCTCACCGAAACCAAAGAAATGTTCATCCTGCTGCAGAGTCTTACGGCAGGCGGCCGTATCGCCGATTAAAAATGCGCCATTGCCTGACAGGCCGGATTCTGCGGATAGCAGTTTTCCGTCGGAGCTCCATACATCAATAGCAAAAGGTTTTTTCCGTACGATAATGCAGAGATCCTGGGTCTGCAACCGGAATTGCTGCGCTGTTTCCGATACCTGTACCTGCACCTGGCTCCATTGATACTGCATCACCATCCACGGCTCACTGGGGGCAAAGCCGCCGTTACGGCTCATTCTTACCCTGAAAAGGGAGGGTGTACAGAATTCCAGCTGCACCTGCCCTGTTGTAGTGGTAAAATGAAAGATGTTGCCTTCCCGCTTAAGATCCTGCCGATAATCTCCTGCCTGCGCAAAAACCTGCCATGCATAAAAGACTGCCGTACATAGTATAAAAAATGTCTTCCGCATATGTCCGTCATTGAAAGTGTAAAGATGACAGGAAACCGCAGCCGGCAACATGGAGAAATTGACTTTATACTGTAAAAATGTACGCAGTAACGCGCCCACTGGGAAAGTATAGGATGCATTTCCGGAATTAAAATCCCAAATTCCAGATACCGGATCCTGAAAGCACCTTGGATATCAAAACCGGATGCCTGGAATTTGGATATTGGGATCTGGAATTTTTCCCGTTATGAGATTAACCAAATGTCTATCCAACATTTGCAGCTGCGTATTCCTGTTATTACCCTCCACGGCTGCTATTGCCACCAGCGAACCTACTGAGCCCGCCCGCCTGAATAATAACATATGCCTGGAACAGCTGACCACGCGCGACGGACTTTCGCAGAACACGGTACGCTGCCTCCTGCAGGACAAAAAAGGCTTCATCTGGATCGGCACCCTGAATGGCCTGAACCGTTACGATGGCAAAAAGTTTGTAGTATACCGCCCCGAATACGGCAACCCTCATTCCATCAGCGATACCCGCATCCGTGAACTGCATGAAGACCGTCATGGGTTTATCTGGGTAAAGACCTTTGAAGGCCGCTTTCATTGCTTTGACCCGGTAAAGGAAGATTTTATCGAATACGGCCAGGCTAAGGAGCAACTGCCTTTNGAACAATGGTTTGAAAGCACCGGCGGCGATACCTGGCTATATGGCCGCGCAAGCGGATGCCTGCGCATCCGCCGTGAGAATGGGGTGTTCACTACCCGCCATTATGATCTTCCCGCAGGCAACCAGGTAAATTTCATGTTTGAAGATGTAATGCACCATCTTTGGGTCGGTACGGCCAATGGACTGTACCTTTTAAACCCGGATGGCAGCATTACAGCGGCCTACAGGGAAAAGAGCAGATATGATTTTATACAGGCGCTGCCCGCTAATGGCCGCCTTTATTTTATTACCCGCAACAACGGCATATTTACCTACCACCTCCAGCAACGGCAATTCAATAAACTGGCTATGGACCGTTCCCTGCAGCTTAGCAGTGGCGCGCTCCTTAATCCTGAACAGCTGCTGCTGGGTACGCAGGGCGAAGGCGCCTGGATACTGCAGTTAAAAAGCGGCCAGGTGCACAGCGCACAAACGGTCTTTAAAGAGCTTATATCCGGCCATACAGATATCACGGTCAGCGCAGCACAGGGTATCTGGCTTAATAATCATACAGGCGTTGTATGGTATTACGATATACGCAGGCAGCAATCACGCCGCTTTACACTGGTCTCCCCGCAGGTGATGCACCAGGTGGATGATGACCGCCTTGCCATTCAAACGGATCATAAAGAAAATACCTGGCTTACTACCTATGGCGGCGGACTGTATTGTTACAACCGTCTCAGGGATACGCTGCAGCATTTCAGCCATAACGGCGACAATGCCAACGGCCTTAGCTCCAACTATCTCTTAAGCATACTCGCAGATCGTTCCGGTCTGATCTGGGTAGGGGCGGAACATACAGGTCTTAACAAACTGGTACCACAATCATTCTCTGTATCGCATCTCTATCCTGACACAAAAAATCACAGGCCTTACAGCGCCAACTATTGTAAAAACACTCTTTGAAGACAGCCGCCGTAATATATGGGTGACCACCAAGAACGGCGCCTTGTACCTGTATGACCCTGCACTGGAAAACATACGTCCGCTCTCCCACCTCTTCCATGGGCAAAGCCCCAATATATACTGCATACAGGAGGACAGTAAAGGTTTCATCTGGCTGGGGTCCAAAGGCCAGGGACTGTACATCGCACACCTGGATTCATTGCAGCAGGCGGCCCGCCATTTTGAGTTACCGGAACCGGCGCCCGGCGCCAGTAGAAACAACCAGGTGTATACCATCCTGCAAGACAGCCGGCAGCGTATGTGGATAGGCACCTTTGGTGGTGGACTGAATCTCGCTGTCTACAACGGCGGGCAGCATATTTCATTCCGTAACTTCTTTGGCACACATGAAACATTGAAGGATATACGCTGTATGCGGCAGGATCGCAAGGGAAATATATGGGCGGGTACCAACAACGGCCTGCTGCGCTTCCGGCCGGAGGCGCTGCTGCAAAACAACAAAGCGTTTACCCTGTACCGTTCAGATCCCGGGCAGCCCAACGGGCTAACCAGCAATGTAGTCAAGATCATCTGCGAAGATCATAAAGGCCGTATCTGGGCGGGGACTTCCGGCGGCGGTATCAGCCGCTTTATTCCTGCCACTAAAGACCGTGCTGCTTACTTTGAGACCTTTGGCACCCAACAGGGACTTTCGCATGATATTGTAAATGGCATGCTGGAAGATGAACAGGGCGATCTGTGGATCAGTACCGAAAATGGCCTCACCCGTTTTAATCCGGATAAGAACACCTTTGAGATCTTTTACTTCTCCAATACCACTCTCGGCAATCTCTTTACAGAAGCTGCCTGCTGTAAAAGAAGAAATGGACAGCATCTCTGGGGCAGCCTGGATGGCTTTTACAGCTGTCATCCCGCACTGATGCATACAGACAGCGGCGATGCACCGGTAGTGCTCACCGGGTTCAGTGTTGCCGGCAATCCGCTGAAACGCAGCAGCCCGCAGCAACAGGCGCTGAACGCTGCACAAACGATCACCCTGGAGCCCAATCAGAAAGTGTTCAGCATCGAGTTCGCCACACTGGCCTACCGCAATCCGCAACAGAACAAGTATACCTATATACTGGAAAATTATGAAGAGGACTGGAACCCGCCTGCCGCTTATAATGTAGCCACCTACCGTAATCTGCCCCCGGGCGAATACACCTTCCGTGTAAAAGGCACTAACAATGACGGCAGCTGGAGCAAACAGGAAGCCGCTATCCACATCACCGTATTGCCGCCCTTCTGGCGCTCTACACCGGCTTTTATACTGTACATCTGTGTGATCAGCGGACTGATAGCGGCCATCAGTTTTGTACGCAAACGCATCTTCCGTTTACAACACGCCGTTGCGCTGGAAAAAGAACTGACAGAGTACAAGCTCAATTTCTTCACCAATATATCACACGAGTTCCGTACGCCGCTGTCCCTGATCGTCAGCGCCATGGAAAACCTGCTGGACAACCGCCAGGGGGCCTTACATAACGGGCGGCACCTGCACATCATGCAGAAGAATGTACAACGCCTCATGCGCCTGGCCGATCAGTTGCTGGACTTCCGCAAGCTTCAGCACCAGCGTATGAAGCTGCAGATACGGGAAGTGGAGGTCATCTCCTTCCTGCAGGACCTCTGCGACAGCTTCAATGACCTTGCTGAACAACAGCAGATCCACCTGCAGTTTTCCAGCAATTTGCCGGAGTATACCATGTGGCGTGGATGATAACAAGCTGGATAAGATGTTCGTACAACCTGTTGTCTAACGCGCACAAGTTCACCCCTGCCAATGGCAGCATCACCGTACGCGCACTGATAGATGAAAATGCCGGGCAGCTGCAGATCCAGGTGTCTGACTCCGGCATTGCTATTCCTGAAAGTAAAAGGGAACAGGTTTTCCAGCGCTTCACACAATTGAGCTTCTCTCCTACGGGAACGGGTATAGGATTATCGCTTACCAAGGAACTGGCAGAACTGCATCATGGCAGTATCAGCTTCCGCAATAATGCCGGAGCAGGTGTTACCTTTATAATCACACTGCCCCTTTCCCGTGATCTGTATACAGCAGACGAGCTGGCCACACCGGAGGCGTTGAACAACACAACTACAATAACCAGCGTACTGCAGGCGGCCTATATCGCAGATGCAGAAGGCATGAATATACCGGAGCCCTCTTCCCGTTACAGGATACTGGTCATTGAAGACAATCCCGACATCTGCGATTACCTGGCAGAACAGCTGGGGCATTACTTCCATGTACATACGGCCAACAACGGGCGCGATGGCCTGGCGCAGGCCATTGAGCTGGCACCAGACCTGGTGGTGTGCGATGTAATGCTGCCGGAGTTGAACGGCTTAGACATTACCCGCCGCATCCGGGCAGAGTTCCAGACCTGCCATATACCGGTAGTGCTGCTGACCGCCCTCTCTTCCGGGGAACATCAGCTGCAGGGCATCGACGCAGGAGCAGATGCCTACATACCAAAGCCTTTCAGTACACGCTTTCTGCTGACCAATATCATCCGCATTATCGAACAGAGAGAAAAGATCAGGAAACGTTTCTCCAATGATCCCGGCTTTTTTGAAGTGAACATCGCGGAGAATGAAGCAGACCGTAAATTCCTGGACCGGCTGCATTTTATCATTGAAAAGAACCTGGACAATACCCAATTCTCTGTTGATGACTTTGCAGCTGCCGTTAAACTGGGCAGAACGCTGTTCTATAAAAAAGTAAAAGGCCTCACCGGTTACTCTCCCAATGAATACATCCGGCTGGTAAGATTAAAGCAGGCTGCTACGCTGCTGAATACTGGAGATTATACCGTATCGGAGGTGGCTTATAAAGTTGGCATGAACGATCCGTTCTATTTCAGTAAATGTTTCAAGGCGCAATTCGGCATACCGCCATCTGCTTACCTGAAACGTGTAAAAGCGGGATAACAACATGAGTGTGGGATGGGTACAAATGAAAAAAGGCCCTTGTAAGGCCTTTATTCTATTTTTTTTGCTGAGCGGAAGACCGGGCTCGAACCGGCCACCCCGACCTTGGCAAGGTCGTGCTCTACCAAATGAGCTACTTCCGCTGATAAGAACTATCTTTTTTGTTTTCGGGACTGCAAAAATAAGAAAGAGTCCGAAATATCCAAATTATTTATACTTGGGATTGTAAAGGGTGCTTTCAGGCACTGCTACTTCAGGCTTTCCCTTATAACGGTGCTTGTACAGGTTATAGCAACCACCCAACACAAAAGCCAGTATACAAAATACTTTCACATAAAACAGGAAACGGGAGGATGCAACCCAGTCACGGGAAAAGTCGCTCTTATTTTCTATCGTGTTTTGTTCCATAGATTTTTCTTTTCGCGTTGCAAACTTACATTATGTCAGATAATAATCAAAGCAATATTTATAAAAAGCTGATAGCGGTGTGCTTAATGCTGAATGCTATTGTTTTATGCGTTAAACGTTCAGCTTTAGGCGCTCAGCAGGTTTCAGCGCTCCAGTTCTGAGAATTTTTTTCGGCCCAGGAAGTAGTAACGCCAGATCATGATACCATGGAACACCCCTTTCATCTGCAGCAGTTTCTTCCGCGGCAACTGGTCGCTGGCGGGTTTGTAGCGTTGCTTCCAGCGCATATAATCACGATAGGCCCGGAAGATAGCCGCCATGTCCCTCGGTTTGCCGGCCACCAGGCTCTTTACCGCTGCCAGTATGTCCAGGAACAGGCGCTGCGCCAGGATGATCCAGCGGTCTGCCGGGTGCAGGTTCTTCCATAACATCATCAGGTTGTTCCGGAAGTTGAGGTATAATTTGCGTGGATTACCCTGCGGCAGGCTGCCTCCGCCCACATGATACACCCGGGAACCCGGGCAGTAGGCAATGCGGTAACCCGCCCGCTGCAGGCGCCAACAGAGGTCTACTTCCTCCATATGTGCAAAGAAGTCGGCATCAAAGCCTCCTACTTCATGAAAACATCTGGAACGGATGAAGAGCGCCGCACCGGTCGCCCAGAAAATATCCTGGGCATCGTCATACTGGCCGTTATCTTTCTCTGTGGTATACAGGATGCGCCCCCTGCAAAAGGTATATCCCAGGATATCCATCCAGCCGCCGGCAGCACCCGCATACTCAAACTCATCCGGGTTGGCGTAAGCCCGCAGCTTGGGCTGACAGGCCACAATATCCGGCTGCCGCTCCATCATGGCCACCACAGGCTCTATCCAGCCGGGCTCTACCTCCACGTCCTGGTTCAGCAGTACATAAATATCCGCCTGCACATGCTGCAGGGCCTCATTATACCCGCCCGCAAAACCATTGTTGGAAGGGTTTCGGATGATCTTTATCTCCGGGAAATGTGATGCTGTAAAAGCTACACTATCGTCTGTAGATGCATTATCCGCCACATATAGCTGTAAATTACCATAAGTAGACTTGCATACCGAAGGCAGGAACTTTTCCAGGAAACTTTTTCCATTCCAGTTCAAAATAACGACAGCTACCGATGGCAATACCGACAAAAGATATTTCGTTTATGCGTGATAAATATTTTTGCGAAAGCAAATATAAAGTAAAAGTCCTTAGTCGCCCCCTTGCCACAAAGCAGGAACCGTGCCATGGGGCAGGGGCCATCGCCTCAAATCGCACCGGTCATAGACTATGAACTTAAAATATTAACTTAGGCGTAAATGTTTAAACAATACATAGGCTGGAAGTTTGTACTGGTTTCCATGGCGGTGGTCATCATTGTAGCCACCATCTGGTTTGTGAGCAGTTTGTCCCAGCGTATACAGGAAGAAGAGACCAAGAAAGTGGCCACATGGGTGGAAGCTAACCGCGAACTGTTGCAAGCCTCCCCGGATGCCAACCTGAACCTGGCGGTAGAGATCGTGACCACCAACACCACCATCCCCCTGATCCTGACCAATGAATTTGGGCAGATCATCGACAGCCGCAACCTGGATACCGCTAAAATTGCCAGCCATCCCAAATACCTGCAGGAACAGCTGAACATCTTCAAGAAGAAGCATCCGCCCTTTATCATGGAGGTAGATGCCGAGCAGAAAATCTATAATTATATATACTATGGGGACTCCCTCATCCTGAAACAGGTGCGGTATTACCCCTACATCCAGCTGCTGGTGGTGACCCTCTTCATTGGCGTGGTGCTGTTTGCCCTCTCCTCTACAAACCGGGCCACCCAGAACCTGGTATGGGTAGGACTGGCCAAGGAAACCGCCCACCAGCTTGGCACGCCGCTCTCCTCCATAGAAGCCTGGCTGGAGATCCTGAAGGAAAACCCGGATAATACCAACATGGTGACAGAACTGCGTAAGGACGTAGACCGCCTGAAACTGATCACCGACCGCTTCTCCAAGATCGGCAGCGTACCCAAACTGGAAGAGAAGAACCTTGTGGAACAGATCCAGCACATGGTGACCTATATCCGGAAAAGAGCCCCCCAGAAGGTGCAGTTCACCGTTCACACCCGGGATACAGACATCCCGGCTATGATCTCCCCTCCCCTGTTCGACTGGGTGGTGGAGAACCTGCTAAAAAACGCCCTCGACGCCATGGAAGGTAAAGGCGCCATCGATATCCATATAGAAAGCCACCCGGCAGATATCATTGTAGATATTGCCGACACAGGGAAAGGTATTCCCAAAGCTTATTACGAAAAAGTGTTCAAACCCGGCTTCAGTACCAAGAAAAGGGGCTGGGGACTGGGCCTTTCACTGGCCAAGCGTATTATTGAGGACTATCACAAGGGCCGTTTATACGTTAAGTCATCGGAGCTGACCAAAGGAACCACCTTCAGGATCCTGTTAAGAAAATAGCCGGAATGCATAATAAATTTGTACATTTTGAAAAACATTCTATTTTTGCACCCCGGACCAGCGGAGGTGGCGAAATTGGTAGACGCGCTACTTTGAGGTGGTAGTGCCTGAAAGGGCTTGAGAGTTCGAATCTCTTCCTCCGCACCACGATAAAAAAGGCTCTGATTATAGAGCCTTTTTTTATTTGGACAAACTGTTTATCTGGATGAACTCAAAGCGTAAGCCTCCCTAATGCATCGCCTCCGCCAGCGATCCTTTACTCCGCGCCTGCTTCACAAAGATCAGCACAAAGGGAACACACAACAGGAACAAAACACCTACCCATAGAAACACATCCATGTAAGACAACAAGGTCGATTGCCTTTGCACCGTGTTCTCCAGTACACCGTAGGCAGCCCTCCTGGCGCTTTGAAGGTTATAGCCCTGCATCAGGAACCGGCGCGACAACTGGCTAAGCCTTTCCTGTACCACCGGGTCATCTGCGTTCAAATGGCTGACAAGTGTGATCCTGTGCAGTTGTGACTGCCTTGATATAAACGTTGATATGATGGCAACTCCAAATGCGCCGCCCAACTGGCGTAACATACCTGTAAGCGCTGCGCCCTGCGCAATCTCTTTACCATGAAGCGTAGATACGGACATGGCTGTTACCGGAACATATAGTAGTCCCAGCGACAAACCTCTCACGAAAAGCGACCAGTATAAATTATCACTTCCGGTTTCCGGCGTGAGCAGATGGTATGACCAGTCCCCGTAAATAAAGAAAACGATCATCCCGATAATGATCAGGTATTTTGATGATACACCGCGCTGCACCAGCTGTGATACAGCCGCTACTACGACTGCTACAAATATGGTTGCCGGCAGCATCAATAAGCCCGATTGCAGGGCCGTCCAGCCTAACAAGCTTTGGGTGAACAGCGGAAGTACGAAAGTTGTACCGAATAAGCCAAAGCCGATCAAAAAGGTCAGGATCACGCCAACACGCAGGTTGGTATTTTTAAGCACCCGCAATTCCACAACCGGGTAGCGGTAAGTTAACTCCCGCCAGATAAAGAAAAAGATACCCAATACCGCTGTTACGGTAAGTATGATGATGGTATTGCTGCTGTACCAATCATCTTCCTGTCCTTTCTCCAGCACATACTGCAGGGAAGAAACGCCCACCGTGAGCAGTATGATGCCCAGCCAGTCTACCTGGTTTGCCGGTCGTTTCTGCTCATACCTCGGACTTTTAATGAACTGGATAGCCAGTACGGTTGACAGGATGCCAAACGGGATATTGATATCAAAGATCAGGGGCCAGGAATAGTTATCGATCAGGTACCCTCCCAATGTTGGCCCGATGGTAGGCCCCACCAGCAATCCCAGCGTATAGATACCCTGTGCAACCGCCCGCTTCTCCAAAGGCCAGCTTTCCGTAATGATCGTTTGAGACGTAACCAGTAAAGCGCCGCCGCCCAGCCCCTGGATAAACCTGAAAATGATCATCTCCCAGATACCCGTTGCATTACCACACAGGAACGAACAAAGCGTAAAAACAATGATGGAGACGGCAAAATAGTTACGCCTGCCAAACTGCTGGGAAAGCCAGCTCGTCATCGGCACAATAATAACATTACCCAGCGAATAGGCGGTAATGACCCAGCTGATCTCATTAACCGTAGCACCCAGGTTACCGCGGAGATCGTTTAGTGCCACATTCACGATCGTCGTGTCTATCAGCTCAAGCATCGCGCATATCACCGCTGTTACCGTTATTATGATCCTGCGCGGACCATACTCCACAAGGGAATCTATCGACGTTTCCATACCTTTAATTAAAGTTGATCATCTTATTGTCGATACAAATTTGCGGCATGCAACGGCCCTGTTTTTTCACTTAAGTTAAATCAGGTGGCTTTTTCTAAAAAAACTGCCCGCCGGGTTACAACCGCAATCCGCCTACAAAAATCCACAATCAGGCTACAGGTGTTACAGCCGGACATATGACCTTTGTACTAAAATCAAAACATTATGACACAGGGAAATAACAAAGTATGGTTCATCACCGGCACATCTCGCGGTTTTGGACGCATCTGGACAGAAGCCGCCTTAGAAAGGGGGGACAAAGTAGCCGCTACCGCACGGAACATTGACAGCATTGCCGATCTGAAGAAGAAATATGGCGACAATGTGTTAACCCTGCAACTGGATGTAACCAATGCAGACCAGGTGAAACAGGCAGTTACACAGGCTCATGAGCATTTTGGCAGGCTTGATATTGTACTGAACAATGCAGGCTATTCATTGATCGGCACCATTGAAGAGGCAAAGGCAGACGACATCAGGTCACTGTATGAAACAAATATTCTTGGGCCCGTTGCCGTTATACAGGCAGCGCTGCCACTGCTCCGCCAGCAGGGTTATGGTCACATCTTAGGAACTTCCAGCAACCTTGGCCATATTACAGCGCCGGTAATTGGTTATTATTGCTCTTCGAAATGGGCCTTCGAAGCCATCCATGAAAGCCTCGCCGCAGAAGTTCAACAATTTGGCATTAAAGTAACCATCATTGAGCCCGGCGCTTACCGCAACAGAGTTTGGCAGCCCGGAATCGCTTAAATTTGCACCGGGTTTAGAGGTTTACACCGACTTCAAAAACGAATTCATCGGCGGCCTCCGAAACCTGAAACGCGGAGATCCGGCAGCTACTCCCCAGGCGCTTTTTAAAATGGTGGATGCGGAAAACCCGCCACTCCGCTTCAACCTGGGCAGTCATAACCTGCCGTCAACAAAAGCCGCCTATGCGGAACGGATAAAAATCTGGGAAGCATGGGATGCCGTATCCAGCTCGGCTCAAGGTGAGCCTATGTAATATCACTGATAGCCGGTTGTCTGTTGACAACCGGCTATCTATAAATATTTTACAATGAAAACAGAAGATAATCATCTGCACCGGTTTGAGTCGCTTTCAGATGCGCACCGTTTTTTTGATATGCCAATGCCGCGGCATCCCTTAATCAGTATCATTAACGGCGTACATGTTAAGGCCGAACCAGACAGGATCGCGCAGCGTCACGTATTGGGCTTTTATAAAATTTCCTATAAACCTGTGCTGGGCGGACGGCTAAAGTACGGACAAGGTTACTATGATTTTGATGCAGGAGGCCTGCTGTTTGCAGCTCCCGGACAGATCATCGGTGGTAACCCGGATAATGACACCGCCTGTTCGCAGTACTCATTACTGATTCACCCCGACTTCTTCCTGGGTTATCCACTGGCTAAAAAGATCAGGCAGTACGGCTTTTTCTCCTACTCCATCAAAGAAACCCTGCACCTTTCCGAAGAGGAAAAGAACATCATACTGTCCATCTTTAGTTTTATGGAATCAGAGTTGAACAGCAGGATAGACGATTTCAGCCAGGATGTAATGATCTCACAGATCGAACTATTACTTAACTACGCCAACCGCTTCTATAAGCGCCAATTCATTACCCGCAAAGCCGCCAGCAACGACCTCCTGCAAAAGTTCGAGGAAATACTGGAGGATTATTTCCAGGATGAAAAGTCCTTAAGAGGAGGCATCCCCACCGTAGCCTACCTGGCAACAAACCTGAACGTCTCTGCCAGTTACCTGAGTGATATGCTTCGCTCATTAACCGGGCAAAGCGCCCAGCAACATATTCACGACAAGCTGATAGAAAAAGCAAAGGAAAAGCTTTCTACCACCAGCCTGTCCGTAAGCGAAGTGGCATATGAACTGGGATTTGAGCATTCCCAATCATTCAGTAAACTGTTTAAAACAAAAACCAATCTCTCGCCATTGGAGTTCAGGAAGTCGTTCAGGTGATGAGACCAGCCCTATACGGCGGCTAAAAATATTTCACCTGCCCAAGGTCTTCAAGCAGTCCCGGCCCGCTGGGTTGCTATCTCGGCTGTTGCCCTGTCTGTTCACTTGATGCAGACATATCAAAGCGCATAAACATGGCCAGCGGTCCAAAATGACTTTTAGCCGCTTCCTCTGTCTGACTCACAACAGGAATGTTCAATCCCCTGCCAATGGCCGCTGTTATCTCTTTTAAGGAAATACCTTCTTCAGCAACTGCATGATACCTGCCCGGTTTGTTGCTTTCCAGTACAAGGCGGTAAAGCACTGCCACATCCTGAACATGAGCTGCGGTCCAGCGTCCGGAGAGATACGCCTCGTTCTTCTTTAAACGACGGGAAACGGCCAGGGAACTGACATAGTCGATCCCCGTACTATCCAGCCCCAGCGTTGGCTTTCAGATAATCTTTAAAGCGATCAACCATACTGTTTCAAAGAAAATTACATTGACGGGAACAGCAAAACCACATAGCCACCCGGGGCATAGCGCTAAGCATCCCTCCGGATATCAGGAAGAATATTTTTTCCGGTAATTAATATACCGATCGGTATTTTACATACCTTTATAGCAACTGGTTAACCATGTAAGATAAAATGCTGATTATGGCTGCAACAAACAGAATAAGAACGCACGACTGGGCCAATCCCCTGGAAACTGCCGAAAAAGCCAAAACACTGGCAGGCATCGACTTCCTGAATGCAACACTGAATAAAGAAATTCCATACCCGCCTATTGCCAGCACGTTAGACTTTACACCGTTGAGCGCAGAGCAGGGCAAAGTCAGGTTTGAGTTCATACCACAGGAATTTCATTATAACCCGATTGGCACCGTTCACGGCGGCGTAATCTGTACCGTGCTGGATACCGTAATGGGATGCGCCGTACACTCAACGTTACCACAAGGTGTGGCATACACCACGTTAGAATTGAAAGTAAATTTCATCAAAGGCGTGACCATCAAAAGCGGGAAAATGATCGCTGAAGGACGCCTCATTCATGCGGGCAGAAGTACTGCCTTAGTGGAAGGAGACCTTAGAAGTGAAAACGGCATCTTGTACGCCCACGGTGTTTCCACCTGCATGATCCTGACAGCTTAAACACACATAAAACCATCACATTTACCATGGCAGCTTCCGCCCGGGAGCTGCCATTTTTATTGACATAAATATTTAAAATCTTATGGCGTACTGTACCTGGCCTCCGGCGAATCCACCTTTACTACCGGTTCAGAACTGGTAATAAACGGCGGCCACCGCCATCTGATCTAACGGATTCATACAACACAAAGCACCGCTCAGGTGTCAAGAAAGACATAGAGTGATGCTATTTTTCCATTTTCAAAACAGGCAATATCCATCCCTGTTGCAACAGGCGGCTGGCCTTCTGGTCCGGCTCCCCAAATCAGTCTGCCCAGGTCGTTGTTTATAACCACCGGCTTCAGTCTGGTGAATACAAAATTACCCGGAAGACTTTTTAATGTGGTGTTATACTGGCATTGATGGCATCTGCTCCGCTTACCTCGTGGCCTGGATGGTACAGGCGGGCAGCGGGGCTGTAGATCTTTCCGATCATCGTTAACCTGGTATTGGCATCTCTTTCATTCCATACCAAACAATGCCCCGCTTACTTCCAGTTAAATATCCGCACAAAATACGGCCTGTACCTGTCTGCACTGCCAGGCATGTTGAAGTTGCTGTTAAAATCCGTGGGATTGATATTGTATGATATCACCAGCTCCCCCTCCCTGCTCAGCGCATGATGCACAAATGCATTGTAGCTGATAATATCACCACTGTAACGGTCCGGTATATGATACAATGTGCGCTTGTTGGTCCAGGGGCCTACCGGGGTACCGGACTCCTGTATATAAATATCCAGCCCGAAAAGTATCTGCTGCGATACCAGGTAGTACTTGCCGTCTTTATAAAATACGTTCGGCTGCGTTATATCATTGCACACGTTATGCTTCACAGAAGTAGTGCTCCATCCGTCCGGTCCGTAATACTCCCAATTGCCGGTGAGATCATGCCCTGCCACGCGCGCTACATACATAAACGAGGTCAGGAACCCGTTCTCTGTACTGTACATATACGTGTATCCATCCGGAGCACGCATGCTGCCCGCACTATAATTGCTGTTAGTGTCCTTGTCCCTCACAATATGATTGAGCCGCATGGAAGGCAGGTCAAACACGGCAAGATCTGTGCTCACATGCGCAAAGCCCCACATGCCGTCCCCGTTTTTTTTCACATGGCTCAATAACATCTGGAACTGGCCATTATGCACCTGCCCCGCGCCGGGCCAGTACCAATCCTGGTCTTCAGGCGCATCCCCATACTTTATCCAGGTTTCACGCTGGTTGCCCGATCCGGGGTTCAGTGAAATAAAACTTTGTAAAGAGGTATCCTGCTGCAAATGAGCTGCGTTACGGCGCATCACGTTATTGGTTCGGTTCCTGTCGGCGCTCACCTGTCCGAAAAAGCTGTCCTGGAAAGACCAGAGCAAACGCCCGTCCGGCAACATCGCAGTATAGCAGCCATCGCCTCCATTCCAGTCCTGGTAGCGGGTAAGGTAATCATTGTAGTCCAGGTCACTGTATACCATCACCCGCGGGTCCCACCTGCCGTTATTGGGCAACAGCTGCAGGCGCGGCGCCGCGGGCAGCTCACTTTGCTTTCTTAGGTGCACATACCACAGTTTGGTGATTCCCGCGGCGGCAGTCACCTTATACGTATAACGGTTGCCATTAGCCGAAAAATCTACTTTTACACCAGGCGCAGGTAGTACTTCAGCGCCTTTGGAAACCGTCACTACCGGGCTGATAGCCTGCAGATCCAGCTCATCTTCCACCCATACGGTAACCGTGGCAGAATCTGTACCATTCACGATCTCGGCTTCGCCTATCTGTCCTTCAGGTAAGCGGAAAGACACAATGGCCCGCTCCTGGCTTTTGTAGCCTTCCAGCGGGTTCTTTACACAGGAAGAAAATAAGCTGGTGGCCACCAGTAATATTACTTTACTCATCATGCTGTTTTTATTTAAAACCAATCTGGATACCCAGGTTCACCACGCGCTGGTTAATATAGGCATCGCCTGCGCTGTTGCTCGCTACTTCAGGATCCTGCTGGTATTTATCGTAATTGGTCCAGGTTAAGAGATTATATGCGCTCAGGTAAAGACGTGCATTGTTCAGCCGCTTCGGCAGCCAGCGGCTGGGCAGCTGGTAGCCCACATCTATTGTTTTCAGGCGCACGTACCGCGCATCTATCAGCCAGAAATCCGACATATAGGTACGGGCGCTGTTAACCGTGGTCGGGTTGCTGGTAAGGCGCGGAAATGCTGCACTGGCACCATTCTCAGGTGTCCACCTCTCCTGGTGGATGGGCTGAAACTGGCTCTGGAAAGTTTCTATACCGGTGCCCACCACGCTGAAGCTGTACCCGAAGGCGCCCTGGAAAAGCAGGTTAATACTGAAGCCCTTATAATTGCCTCCCAGGTTAAGGCCCAGCACCGTATTTGCCAGGTTAGGCCGCCCGATAGGGCCACGGTCGTTATTGTCGATCACGCCATCGCCATTGATATCTTTGTATTTAAGATCACCGGCCTGAATGGGATACTCACTGAGCGGTGTAGCTGGTTTATCATGGGCATTCGCCTGTATCTTCGCTATATCCTCCGGTGTGTAGTAACCGATAAAGGTGTAACCGAAAGGCTGCTCAATGGGCAAACCTGTTTCACGCAGCCATGGATAAGCAGGCTGCGCCTCATCTTTGAACAGCACTTTGTTCCTGAAGTGCTGGAATACCAGGCTTGTGTTGATATTCACCTGGTGGATGCTGGTGCGGTAGTTGATCTGCCCGTCAAATCCTTTGTTACTGGTCTTGGCCACATTCGTCGGACTGAAGCCAATGCCAAGCATATCGGGTACAGATCCTTTACGTACCAGCTGATCATAGCGCACATCATGGAAATAATCCACCGTAAATGAAAGCCGGTCATTGAAAAGGTTTACATCAATGCCCACATCTGCTTTCCTTGCCTTTTCCCATGTTACGTCCAGGTTGCCCAGCTCTCCTTCATAGATGGTGTTTTGATCGGTATGGTTCTCGCCAAAAGAATAGTTGTTGCCATAATTATATTCCTGGCGGTACAGGTAGCGGTTACCCTCGGTAACATCCGATCCTACCACGCCATAGGAAGCACGCAGTTTCAGCAGGCTTACAGATTTTATGCGATCCCTGAAGAAGGGCTCCTGCGATATGCTCCAGCCCACTCCCACAGCAGGGAAAAAGCCGTTTCTCCTCTTTGCCTGGAAACGGTCAGAACCGTTCAAAGCGCCGTTGATATCCAGCAGGTATTTCTGCTTGTAGTTATACCCAGCCTTGAAAGAGAAGCCCCTGAAATTAGCCGGTATATCTGATTTGAAAGCATAGCTCTGCCGGTTGTACAAGGCCAGGCCATTCAGCGCATGATGTCCAAAAGTACGATCATAACTCAGGAAGGCCTGCGTGTTTACATTGCGGCTGTAAAGATCAGTAGTGCCGGTTACGCGGTATGCCTGCAGGCGGTAATTGCCACGGGGGTCCAGGATATAAGACTGGTCAACGGGATTATAGTGAAAGGACGGCGGATTCTCCGGGCGGAAAAGATTTCTCGAATACTGCTCAACCCCTGCATAAGCCACGCGCGCCGTAAAAGATAATCCCTTGGTCATAAAATCCAGTTGCTGTGTAGCGCCTACCAACACGTTAAAATCTGTCCGCTTGCTGCGATTATAACCGCCGTTCGCCAGCCTTGCGTTGATCGTGGGCAGCTTATCCTTGGTATCTGCCGCAAAAGCATAGCTGCCATTGGGGTTCATCATCGGCGCAGAATAAGGATGTATCTTTTCGAAATTATATACTTCTGATACCACGTTGGATGCATGAGGCTGGTTGATGTCGCCAAAACGGGCCGTCAGGTCTACCCGCAAGGTCAGCGTTTTACTGGCGCGCATATCAAAATTGGAACGCACATTATAGCGGCGGAAAAAGTAATTGGTATTCACCTCATTCCTCGGATCTGAAAAGTCTTTCACCAGGCCGTTCTGTGTAAGAAAGCCGCCGGATATAAAGTACTTCACCGCTTCTGTTCCACCGGAAATATCAATATTGGTATTGGCCTGGTAAGCATGCTGCTTGAAGATGGCATCATACCAGTTGATGTTGGGATGACCATAGGGATCCTGCCCGTTTTGAAAAAGCTCCAGGTCTGCCGCAGTGAACATGGGCGCTAAGCCATCATTCTTATATGCCTCATTCACCAGCAGGGCGGTATTGTAAGCATCCAGGAACTTCGGCGTTTTTACAGGTAGACTGCTGCCCGGATTCCAGGCGCAGGTTTACCTGTGGCCGACCGCTTTTTCCGCGGCGCGTGGTAACCACCAATACGCCGTTGGCGCCTTTGATACCATATATGGCCGTAGTAGATGCATCTTTCAGGATAGATATGCTTTCTATCTCATTCACATTGATCTGCTGCAGCTGGTCATAAGAATACTCAATATCGTCCACAATGATGAGCGGCCGGTTTCCCGCGCTGTTCAGCGAGCTGACCCCACGGATGAAGAAATCAGACGCATCTCTTCCGGGCTGACCCGAACGCTGCTGCGATACAAAACCCGGCAGCTTACCCATCAGGGTATTCTGTACATTGGCGGTGGGGACATTCCTGATCTCAGAACCGGTAATGGCGCTGACCGCCCCTGTATTGGTGATACGCCTGGCCTGGTTAAAACCCACAACCACCACTTCATCCAAACCCTGTGTAGAAGGCTGCAGCACCACATCAACAGCTGTTTGACCGCTGACGTCGATCTCCTGCCCCGTAAAACCGATCAGCTTCACCAGCACCGTATTGGAGCGACCTTTTAAGGTTAATCTGAACCTTCCGTCTGAATCGGCGATCACGCCATTGGCAGGCATGCCTTTCTCTGAAATGGCGGCGCCAGGCAGCACCCCGTTCAGATCCTTCACCGTACCGGTGATAGTTTTCTGCTGGGCCATTAACAATATGGGCGCAACAACCAGCAACAAAAACAGTATAGCATTTTTCATCTTCTTCATTGATTTCTTGTAAGGAATAAGGCTTACCATCCGGGGTTCTGACGTATGTTATCATTCTTCACCACTTCATCATAAGGGATGGGATAGAGATACATCCTGGGCGCAGCAAACACGGGTTTGAATACTTCCCCGATGCTGTAACTGAATGCGGCTCCTTCTTTCAGGATATTCATGCCATGCAGGGGCCTTCCATATACCTGTTCCGCAATTTTCCAGCGGCGGATGTCCCAGAACCGGTGCTCTTCAAATGCCAGTTCTATCCTTCGTTCATTACGGATCGTATTGCGCATCTCTGCAGTGCTCATACCTTCTTTAAGGCCATACATGCCATTATCCCCCGCGGCAACGCCTGCGCGGGCGCGCAGATCTTTCAGCACCTGGTACACGGCCGCCGTAGGCCCGCTGTACTCGTTTTCTGCTTCCGCAAAATTCAGCAGCACTTCCGCATAACGGAACATGATCCAGTCGCGGCTGACATTGCTGTATTGAACTGCGTTCTCAAAATCACCCATGAATTTGCGCATGTAGTACGCTGTTTTGGTACCCGGTTCTGCTCCGCTGGCAATATGCTGTCCGCCCTGGAAAGTCTGTATCTCCGTATTCAGCCAGCGTGCGCCGTTATACAATACGCTCATGGCCAGGCGCGGATCGCGGTGTGCATAGGGATCATTTGAATTATAGCCCGATAAAGGATCCGTGATAGGCAGGCCTGCATCAGTAGGAAAAGCGTCTATCAGTTCCTGTGTTGGATTGGTACGGCCGCGGGCCACCTGCGCAAAACCGATCGGCCCGTTGGTGGTTTCAATCGTGGTATTATTGCTTCCCTGCCTGAAGAAGATCACTTCGCTGTTGTTCTGCGTGGTAAAGATGTGTTTAAAATCAGGCAGCAATGCAAACGTATTTTCGCTGATCAGCTCGCGCGCAGCGTCTGCTGCCAGTTTCCAGCGTTCTTTGTCATAGCTGGTATACCCTGTAAGCACATTACCGGCTTCAATGTTCTGACCATTGAAAAGCGGGCTGGCGGCGTATAATAGTACACGTGCTTTTAATGCCAGGGCTGCGCCCCTGGTAACACGATGACTGTTAAGCTCCGGCGCTACTACAGGATTAGGACGCAGGCTGTCCTTGATAGCATCACATTCCCCTACGATATATTGCACACAATCGGCAAAGGAACTACGCGGTACCTGCACATCATCGCCCAGCTCTCTTACCTTATCGCCCATCAGCGGTATACCGCCGTAACGCTTCAGCAGTTCAAAGTAGAACAGGGCACGTATAAACCGCGCTTCTGCTTTCCAGGCATACCGGATAGAACTGCCGTTTGGCAGTTTCTCCTTCACCGGTGATACATCAATATTGGAAACAAAAATGCTGGCGGCCCTGATCGCTGCATAGGCATTGCCCCAGGGCGTTTCATCCGCAATGGTAGCATAAGAGGTAAATGCCCCTGTAGCCAGCTGCGATACGGCGGACGTACCACTGAGGCCCGAGATCGCATCGTCTGATGCGGCATCCAGCAGATCGCCGCCAACGCGGTTATAGCCCTCGGGTAGCTTTGAGTAAATACTGTTCAGGAATTTATTGGCATAGGTACCCAGTGAATCATCTTTGTCAAATACATATTCTATCGTCACTTTTTCAAGTGGGATGGCTTCGTAGTCCTTTCTGCAGGCAACCAGGAAAATAAGGCAGCCAGCCAGGAGGATCATCATGCGGGATTGCTTCATTGTGCTTTATTTAAATGGCTGACTAAAATTTAATATTGATACCGGTGTTCAATACCCGCTGAATGGGATAAGCCCCCACTCCTACTTCGGGATCTACAAAATCATACGCGGCATGGGTGAACAGGTTCTGCGCATTGGCAAACACTTTCACACTGCCCAGCCGCAGGCGGTGCATCCAGGCATAAGGCAGGTTATAGGCAATGCTGAGGTTCTTTAACCGGAAATAACTGCCATTACGTACCCAGAAAGAGGAACCAGCCTTGTTATAATTGTGATTGGCATCTGCCGTTAGACGGGGATAGGTGGCCGTAGCAGCTGTTTCAGGCGTCCAGCGGCCGGTGATCTGCTCATAGGCCTGTCCGTAAGTGAAGTTCATGAACTGGAAACCCATCTCCGTTGTAAAGTTGGACACATAGTTGATCCGGTTGGCTACGCCCTGCAACAAGGCGCTTACTTCAAATCCTTTCCAGGATAAACCTGCGGAAACACCATAGTAGATGCGTGGTTTAAAGCTGCCAATAGGCGCCTCATCAAACTGGTTGATAGTGCCATCGCCATTCAGGTCCTTGTACTTGATATCACCGGCTATCGGTGTATAACCCGCAATGGTGGCGCTGCCTGCTGCTTCTTCTGCAGACCCGAAAAAGCCATCTGCAATATATCCGAAGCGCATGCCCACCGGCAGCCCGGTTCTTTTGTTCCATTCATAATCACGGCGCTGCTCATCCATGAACAGTACCTTGCTTTGTTCTATGCTGCCATTCGCGGTAATAAAGTAGTTAAGATCGCTCACCCGGCCCTGGTAGGTGATCGTGAGCTCACCGCCATAGTACAGGTTAACACCAATGTTCTCCGGCGGATAGCTGGCGCCCGATAAAGCAATGCTCTTTCCCCGTATCTGCAGCAGGTCGGCATAACGGTCACGATAGTAGTCTCCCGTTATCTGCAACTGGTTATCGAATAGCGATACATCCACCCCTACATCCAGTTTGCGTGCTGTTTCCCAGGAGATGTTCACATTGGCCAGGCCGTTCTCCCTGGAAACCGGTGGCGGGAGAACGCGCAGTGCCCTGCTCATATATACCGCCGCCTATACCATTGTTCTCGCTAAAATCCTGGCGCCAGATGTAATAGCCGGAATTATCAATACCGTTCCCGGTATGCGCATAAGTACCTCTCAGCTTCAGCTGGTTCAGCCACCTGGCTTTACCTTTGATGAAAGACTCCTGCGCTATATCCCAGCCAAGACCACCGGCAAAGAAAGTTCCATATTGTTTCCCGGGCATATAGCGGTTAAAGCCACTCCTGTTAATGGCCCCTTCTATAAAATATCTGTCTGCATAGTTATAGGCCACTTTACCCGACAGGTTGGTAGACTTACCCGGCAGATCATAGTTAAAGACCGTCTGCCGCCTGTCGGCCAGCACCACTGCACTTATGCCATGCAAACCAAGCTGCCTGTCATAGTTCAGCGATAACTGCCCAAAAAAGTACTGCGCATTAAAAACGGTAATGAAATCATTCTTCTGTGTAATGGCCTCGCCATATTTGGTGTAAGCGGTATCTCCCGGATCAGCTGTCATACGGTACACCAGCTCACGTTTGCTGCGGTCAAAGGCGTTGGCCGATTGTATGGACAGGTTGCCTTTGCCTTTTACAGACAGTCCCGGCACCCAGTCCCCCATATCATAGCGCAGGTCTATGTTCGCCATCACGTCTTTGCTGTTATCCTGTATATAACCGCTGTTGATGGTTTGCGACAGCAGGTTAGTGGTAAGGTTACCCGTACCACCCCAGCTGCCGTTAGGATTATAGATAGGATAGGCTGAATTAGGTGTTCCCAGCAGGTTATTCAGCAGGCTGTTGGTACCCGCGCCAGGCTGCGTTCCCTCCTGCAGGCGGCCAAAGATCTGCATGCCCACATTCAGGTTGCGGCTTACATCAATATTCACATCCGTGTTGATGAGATAGCGCTTTAATCCTGCATTGGTATTATAGCTGTTACCAGGCGATGTTTTGAAGATGCCCTGCTGATCAGTATAGTTCAGCGATACGGAATAACGGGCTACATTACCGCCACCATTGATGTTCAGGTTGTAGCGCGACAAAGGCGCGTTGTCCCGCAGGATAGCATCATACCAGTTTACATCCGGGTGCGTATATGGATTGGTGTGATCACGGAAGGCAATAAAGTCTGCTTCCTTATACAAAGGTGTTTTGCCGTCATTCTGCAGCGCTTCATTCAGCAGGTAGGCATATTCCCAGGCAGGTAATGGTTTAGGTAAGCGCAGTGATTGCTGCACACCTGTTTGCGCGGTAAATGACAGGCGCGGCTTACCTGCCTGCGCCCTTTTGGTGGTCACCAGCAGCACGCCGCGGGAACTGCGCTGCCCCAGCAGGATGGTAGACAACCCGTCTTTCAGCACCGAAATAGATGCTATATTTTCCGGATCGATGGAAAACACATCGCGCTGCACACCATCTACAATGGTTACCGGCCGCTGTCCCCTCAGCCACAGGTTTATTTCCGTATTGTCGCTCGGCTCCATTGCGCCGGGCTTTGGTATATTTCCTACAAATATGTCTACATCGAAATTGTTACCTGTACCGGGAGTGCGGAAGCCGCTGGTTTGCTGTGTGTAAAGTCCTGCCAGCCGTCCTGGCAAAGCATAAGCATACAAGGTAGCCGGTGTGGTGGCCAGCTGGTTGGTGTATACGGTGGCAACAGCGCCTACCATGCTTTTGGGCGATGCCTCTCCATACAACACGGGTATACGTTGCGGCGATGGGATGAATACCTCCTCCATACGCAGCGTCAGCGAGCCGGTATCGCGTACTTTATACTCCAGTGTCTGGTATCCGCTGCGCTTGATAATAAGGGTACTGTTCATGGCAGCACGTACGGTAAAATTGCCTGCATCATCACTGCTGGTGCTGTCGCCCCTGCCTTTTACAAAAACAGTGGCCTTTTCCAGGGCCTGGCCATAGCTGTCTACCAGCCGGCCGTTGAGCGTGGCGGGCTGCTGCGCCTGTGCCCTTGCACAAAGCATCAGGCAGCTGAGCATGAAAATATATTGTTGGATTGTAGCGGTAAGCCATTGTATCAGTTTTATTGGCATTTGAATGTGTACACAAATGGATTGGCAGTATTGCTGAACCCAACCTTTACGGTACCGGTAGCATCTCGTAAAGAAGTNNTCTATCTTTTGCAGCACCTGCCCTTCCTGCATATTGAAAAAAGCCCTTGGCCAGATGGTGACAGCGGATTTATTCCCGGTATATTTCTTCAGTTTTGAAGCCGCTGTCTGCATACAGGCTTCCAGCATTTGTCCGTCAGTGGTGTAAGCCTTTGCACAGAAATAAATATCACCCACCCCACTCAGCGGCGTTTCTATCACATCCGGGTCAAAAGCGATAGTCAGAAAATCGTTATCCGTAGCCATGCCGGGTGTAACTGCAGCTATCTGCGGATTACAGAAGTCTATCAGGTCGCCTTCTCCGTCCGTGATCATAAAACAATCTTTGAACTGGCATTTGTAAACATTGTTGGAACCAAATACATCACTGAGGCCTTCAGAGCTGGTACCCAGGAAGTAACCGGTTTTGAACTGTGTGTTCTCCGGACCTGCCTTGGTAACGATGGTCACATCAATGTTTTCCTTTACGCCCTGCGGCACATTATAAGTCTGTTCGGTCCAGAACACCACCCACTCCAGGTCGTCCGTCATAAAATTGCCGCCCATGCCAAAGCGATCTTTCAGGGCCGCCGGCCAGTTTTTGCCATTGGAGGGCTCCACGGTAGATGGTACCGGTACCATTTTACCGTTGCCATAAGAGGTAGTGGTATAGGTAATGGTGGAGTTGACAGTGGCCTGCCAGCTTTTAGGCGCCAGGAAACCGATGATCAGCCGCACGTTGGAACGTCCGCCGTCTGCCACATCAATGCGGTTATGCATGACAATGGTCAGCCCCTCTCCTGCCTTTGCTGAAGACGGCTGATCTACTCCGTCCAGAAATACGCAGCTTGCAAGTAAAAGCAGGAACAAGCTGATGCTGTAAGTATATTTTTTCATTGTGTACGGTGTTGGATTAGGGTGCTACTTTTTCAAGCGTATACAGGTAAGTGTTGGCCGCGCAACCCGGGCTGAACGTAAGGTTCAGATTACGTTTGCCGTTCACGATCGGGTAGGTAAAGCTGGTGCTGATCTCCACACTCAGGCCGCTTTGCCGGAAACTCATACGGAAGGGATGCTTCGGATCATCCAGTTTATAGCTGCCATCCCTGCTCACTACAAAAGGCAGCGGGTGCTCAAGGGTATATTGCCCGTCGGGACTGAAGTGTATCCTGAACTGTGTAAAGTCTGCCAGCGCTGTAATGTCCACACCGTTGCGCATGGCTTTGGTAATGCGCCAGGCGCCGGAAATATCCTTTGGCTGCTCAGGCACACGTATTTCATCGCGTTTACACGCATGGATGACCACTAAGAGGATCATCATCAGTAAACATACCGGGAATTTTATTTGCATGATTGTGTGTTTTACCAGGAAGGGTTTTGTGTTAACTCGGGCGATTTTGCTGTTTCACTTTGCGGAATGGCCCACAGGTACATGGCTGTGCGGAAATTATGCTTACGTACAGGAAAAATGGTATAGGTTACATTGCCGCCTGCACGCCTTACTTCCATACCGCTCATCATCCGGGTTTCCGTTTCTTCAGCGATCTTCCATCTTCTTACATCCCAGAAACGATGACCTTCAAAAGCCAGCTCCACTCTCCTTTCTGCGCGGATGGCTTCCCGCATCTGCTCCCTGCTAAAGCCGGCGGGCAGCTGGTAAGGCGACAGGCCCGCGCGTTTGCGCACCAGCTCCACAGCGTCATATACCTCCCGTGTGGGACCGGTATACTCATTGGTGGCTTCCGCAAAATTCAGCAGTACTTCTGCATAGCGCATCAGGGGAAAACAACGCTGACTGCCGTGGATAAAATTGGCGGCAATATTTTCATCCAGCATCTTATTGGTATAGTAACCGGTTGGCGTACCTGCATACACGGCATCCTGGCTCACGCCTTTGCCATCGCTGCCCAGGTAGATATTCACCGGTTCTTTCAGGCCATTGTTCTGTATCAGGGGCGTCTGGTCACGTATCACGGAGTATGCCAGGCGCGGGTCACGATCCTTATAAGGATCAGCAGGATCGTAGCCCGAGGTTGGATCTGTGATCAGCTTACCATTGGCCATGCCAAAAGCGTCTACAAAATCCTGGTAGGGAAATCCGCCGTGGGCCCCATCGCGCGAAGGCGGCTGCCAGGCTGTTTCCAGCTCGCGGTTACCTGGCTGCATCCTGGCCAGGATATACTCGGGGTTTACCCGCATGGTAAACACTTTGTAAAAGCCGTATCCCGGGGCTGTTGTATTGTCTTCGTACAATGAATAGGCATTGCTCTGCATGACGGCGGCGGCCGCATCTGCCGCCAGTTTCCAGCGTTCTGCCACAAAATCTGTATAGCCGGTCACCTGGTTTTGCGGGGCAATGTTGCCGCCATTAAAAAGCGGACTGGCAGCATACAGCAGCACCCTTGCTTTCAGCGCCATGGCGGCCCCGCCACTGGCGCGGCCATAGTCTTCGCGTATGCGTTCCAGTGGCAATGCGCCTGCAGCTGCCTCGCATTCCGAAACGATATAGTCCACACATTCCTTATAGGTATTGCGCACGGCAGGGATCTTGTCCGTTACATTGTACACAGAATCCCCCAGCAGCGGAATACCCCCATAATGCTTCAGCAGAATGGCATAGTACCATGCCCTCAGAAAACGCGCTTCCGCTCTCATAACATTACGGATATGCGGCGGAATAGGTGTTTGCGGCAAATGTTTCAGCAACTGGTTCACCCGGCGGATGTTGGTATAGGGCAGATCCCAGGCGTCTTTACTGATAATGGAAGGGTTTACGGTACCGGTGGCAAACTGTACCGAGGTGGTGATGGAAGCCGATTTCTGCGGCTCTGCCTCGTCACAGGCGGCATCCAGTCCGCCATTTCCAAAACGGGTGGCATGCTCGGTAAAGCCAATATCCCCGTAAATACCTGTAAGAAAGGCCACTGTCCGGGCACTGTCAGCAAACACAGTTTGTTCATCCAGGTTAGTGGTGACGGTCTGGTCCAGGAAGTTCTTCTTCCCGCAGGAAATCAGCGTGAACATCCCTAAACACAGGAAGGCAGGAATAGCAGGGATGCTTTTCAGTCTCATAACGTACATACGTGGTAGCGTTCAGCTTTTGGTGATAAATCTGCTAGCAGGACATGGCGGTCCCTGTCTGTAAAAAGCAGCCTTTTACAGTGGTCCGTAACACGATACTATCTGATCAGTTACTGTTGTCCCTACTTGTAATGACACCTGGAAAAACCGGTACCGCCATTCCTGCAGAAAATTTTATTTGATCCCCCAGCTTTTATTCGGCTTATTGCCCATTTCCAGGACGAGCGTTCCTCCTGCGGCAATACCGGCGTGATCTATATAACAATGGATATAGGGTTTGCCATTCAGCCATGCCCGTTGGATATAACGGTTGGCCGGCGAGTTGTTACGGGTTATGATGCTGAATTGTCCGCCCTTGGTATAAGCCGGGTCCAGCTGAATGGCCACGGTATCAAACACCGGGCTGGTGATCTCATAGCGGGTGCTGCCCGGGCACACCGGGTGCAGGCCGCTGGCGGCTAATACATACCAGGCAGACATCTGCCCCACGTCTTCATTACCCACCAGGCCCTCTACGGAATTATGATAGGCGCGTGCGCAGATCTCCCGTGTCCATTGCTGGGTGAGCCAGGGAGCGCCCAGGCGGTTAAATAAAAAGGGCACATGGTGTACCGGCTCATTGGCGTGATTGTAATAATCGTTCCACATCATGTTCTTTGGAACTTTATCAAAAAAGGTATTCAGGTCTGCCAGCACTTTTTCCGTTCCTCCCATCAGGTTCACCATCCCCGATATATCCTGGGGTACGAACCAGCCCTGCTGATAGGGACTGCTTTCAATGGTGCCGTACCCCTGCTTCATCCGCCCTTCTTTTGGCCAGTCCTGCCAGCTGCCGTCATCATTGCGCGGCCGGAACCAGGCCTTTGCCGTGTCAAACACGTTGCGGTAGTTATTGCCCCGCGCCGTATAGTTTTTTTCGTCTGCTGTCTTGCCCAGCATGCCTGCCAGCTGTCCCATACACCAGTCAAAATAGGCATACTCCAGGGTCAGCGACACGCTCAATCCACCGGTGGAATAGCCCTTGCTGCCGTTGCCAAATTTTTCTACGGTGTTCCTGGCATAGGTATAGGCCTTTGGCACATCATATCCGCGGATGCCTTTGGCGTAGGCATCGGTGATCACCGCAACAGCCGGGTTACCGATCATACAGCCGCTGTAGGCGTTCAGGAACTCCCAGCGCTCCAGGTAATGCTGACCGCTTTCATCCGCCAGGGTAACCAGTGAATTGATCATATCATTTACCACCGCGGGGTTGATGATGGTCTGCAAAGGCATCTGGCTTCTGAACACATCCCACCCGCTGAAGATGGTGCGTTTATGAAAACCCTGTGCAGTATGTATTTTGCCATCGCCGCCGGTATATTTGCCGTCTACGTCTGAAAAGTTGCGGGGATCTATCATTGTGTGGTATAAAGCAGTATAGAATACCGACTTTTCTTCTTCCGTACCGCCTGTAACCGCCATTTTTCCCAGCGCCTCGTTCCATAGCTGCCAGGCATCGCGGTGTACGGCGTCAAAATCCCAGCCTTTGATCTCTGCTTCCAGGTTGGCCTGCGCGCCTGCAATGCTCACGAAAGAGATGCCTGCTTTCATCAACACCGCTTCCTGCGCTGTTGTACCAAATTCAGTATAGAACCCCAGGTGTTTGCCTGCTTTCTCTTTTACTCCCGGCAACACAGCCGCCCGGGCCACCTGCTGTTGATAACGCTCGCTCTCAATATCTTCCCGCTTACGCGTCCAGTCATCCGGTATGTCGGCGCTCCACACGCCATATTTTGCAAGCGGTTTGCTGAACTGCGCGTAGAAATACACGGTGTAATTTGCCTTGCCATCGCCATTGCCCCAGCCGCCGCCTTCAGGCGTACACTGCATATAACCGGCAATCGTGGAGTCATTTATCACTTTTACTTCCTGCCAGGTAGCAGTGCCTCCTACCCTGCGGGCAAGATCTATCTGTATGCGTGATTGCTGGCTGGCGGGAAAGGTGAACCGCATGATACCGCTGTGCGGCGCAGCGGCCATTTCTGCAGTGATATTGGGTTCCTTCAGCTTTACCGCATAATACCCTGCAGCGGCTCTTTCATCCTGCTTGGAATAGGTGGCGCGGTAGCCCTCCTCCGGGTGAGACGCCCTGCCTGCTGCAGTTTGCAGCGGACCCGTTGTGGGCATCACCAGGAAATTTCCCAGGTCGCCATACCAACCTACGCCGCTCATTTGTGTAAAGGCAAAACCTTCTATGGTAGTGTGCTCATAACTGTAACCGGAACCATTGTCGCCACCGGTGATCGTATTGGGACTGAGCTGTACCATACCAAATGGCGTAGCGGCGCCCGGAAAGGTTTTACCCAGGCCGTGATAGATACCGGCTGCACCCACACTGGTGCTTGCACCGATGAACGGATTTACATAATCAGCCGGCTCCTGTGCAAAGCTGACAACAGGAACACTCAAAACAATGAACAGGAATAATTGAGCAATGATCTTCACAATAATTAAATTTTAACGATCTCAATTTTATGTGAAACAGGCTTGTTCTGCTGATAGATCAGGCGAATGAGCGTATCGATCTCCTGCTGCCAGAGGTCGCGCAGCTCTTTGTACATGGCCGTTTCATAATTTTCTTCATGATAACGCAGCATACCGTCCGTCTTCGCGTATTTACGCACGCTATCCAGTGCGGCAGCATTGTCTTTCATCAGCATATTCCTTTTGTCAAAGAAATTACCCTGTACCCAGTAGTAACGGCGGAAACGTGATTCCACTTCCGCACGGCGCGCGTTGAGCTGCATAATTGTAGCAGCCTGTTTATACTGCGGCGTTTCCTGCTGCGTGGCCAGGTTAATACCGGCTGCAAAAACGCTGGCAGGCCATTGCCCAATGGTATGCCCGTCTATCCGCAAGGCATATTCACCCGCGGGCAGCCCGCCCACCTGCAGCATTTCACGGTTAAATTCTTCCGTAAACGGTATCCAGTGCAGGGCATCAGATTGTTTCTGATCATTCCCCCACATCCGGGACACCGTATCCACCGGGAAAGGCAGTGACCCTGCAAGATAGTCGAAACTTATTTTACCTGTACCTGCTGCAAGATTGCTGACCTTGCAGTTAACCGCTGCCTGCAATTTACCGGTGGCATTCAAACGTATATCCGCTACCGGTTGTCCGCTCAGCCCCTGGCTCTTCAGGAACAGGGAAGCCATTACCAGGTGACCGCCATTACCGGGGTGTACCCGGTCCGGGCCGATCAGCGTAAACGTTGAATCCTTTTGCTGGAAGCGTGTATTCAACTCCGTCATCGGGTAAAAAAGGTCCACAAAGGGCCAGTTATTCTTTTTTGCCGCTGCCTGCTGGAATTTAATGATCTCCTGCATGGCCTTGTGTTTGCCACGGAATACATTGCCCCCGATCTTTGCCGTTTCATCATAGGGCGGGGATGACATCAGTATCTTTTGTATTCCCGGCGCTGCCACCAGCCGCTGCTCTATCTGCTCATAACTACGGCGCGACGCTTCAATACGTTCGCGTGCAGTCTTATCGGCATCATTGCCGTTGAACTCAAAATAACCGCTGTCGTTCATGCCGAAAGTCAGCACCATAACATTCGGTTTCTTGGCAAGGATATCATAGTCGAGGCGGCGGTAGATATCAGACGCTCTGTCGCCCCCGATACCGCCATTCATGATCAGCAGCTTCCTGTCTGGGAAATGCGTCATGTAGTACAGATATACGTAAGACACATAAGCGCCCTGCTCTGTAATACTGTTGCCTACAAAGATCACACGGTCGTTCTGCTGAAAAGGTTTCACCTGCGCCTGTGCAGCCAATGATGCAAGGCCCAGTGTAAAAGCAAAAAATAGTTTTTTCATATCGTACTGTTTAGTGTTGAACGTTTACATTTTTTAAACGGATAGTGCGTATGCCAAATCGCGGAATAGCTAAGCGGATAACCGACTTCCCGGCGGCAGTCTTCAGCGGCAGTGTCTGCAATGCCTGGCCGTTCAGCTGCTCCAATACTGCCTCCGCAGCCGTTCCGGAAAAATAAACATTATGCGCACGGCTGTCACCCGCAGCGTTGTAGATCCTGATCAGCAGATCCTTTCCATCCATCAGCAGCGCGGGTATCTCCCAGTTTTCGTCCTGCAGGGACAGCAGAGAGAAATCACGCTCAGCGGCAGCAGGCATCAGCTGCAGCGGTTCGCACCAGTTGGCGGCTTCCCGGCTGACACCAGCGGCATCCCATTTACCACGATGCGGAAGAATGGCATACTTTACTTCCGTAGGGCCATCAATGTGATAGTTACGTCCCCATAAGGCAGTACCTGCATACTGTACCGTAAGCCCCAGGGGATACTGTTGTCCATGCACATAGCTGGTGGTATGATCCGTGAACATGGCCATCCCGGTATGACCGTCTGTTACAGCGGCCCAGTGCAGGATCACATTGTTTTTGATGCTGTCCCAGCTGCTGAAGAAAGTGTTGGGCAGCCGGCTTTCTGTTACATCATAGGGTGCATCCTTGCTGAGCTGCTGCTGCGACAGCTGAAGCGGGAACAATACCTGCAGTTTAAAGCTGTCATTATAGAATGCCTTGTGATAATCTTCTGCACGGTAATACGCTGCCTGTGGTGCGCCTATACCCGGATCGCCCTGCCAGTCAATCTTCAGCTGCATGTCTATCCTTCGTCTTCCATTCACCAGTGTAAGGCGTTGCGTAAAGGGATGACCGGCAATAAAGCCTTTGATCTCCGCTGTTACCTGCGCCTGGTTATCTGTTATGATGCGCACATCAGCCATTGTATCCATACTGGAACGCCAGGCTCCTTCCCGGTAAAAATATCCCCGCAGTTCATTAAAGCCGCGTGCATTCCTGCGGTCTACCAGCTCGCGACGGCCCCTTTTTTTATCCTGCAGGCTGGTGATCACACCGCCCCTATAAGGGTCTATTACTACCCGGTACTGATCCGTTTCAATGGCATAGCGGCCATCTGTCAACCGTTGATGCTGCCCGGCGGGAATGACAGGTGCTGCTGCAGCCTGCAGCTCGTAAACCTTATACCCCATGGAAGGCACTTTCGCGTTGATGAGCAGCGGACTGCCATCTGTATTTGTAATTGTCAGCCATTCTTCACGGGGTTGCGCAGTAGTATTCACGATGCGGACATATTGCGCTGCTGTTTCATGCTGCTGCAGTATACTGTCGCTTACCGCAAGGGTCATGTCTGTCCAGCGTTTTACCTTATCGATCCATTGATCACCTTTGTGGCCGTTATAGGGAACAATCCAGCAATCATGGTGTTGCGCCAGCAGCAGTGATTTCCACGCCGTGTCCAGCGATTGCTGCGGCCAGGTCTGGTGATCGTGCAAAACGCGGATGGCGGCATATTTTTCAGCCGCCGCCAGTTTATTCTCCGCCATTCTTACCTGCTGTGCAATACGCTGCAATACCTGTGCGCCCCACACCAGGCTTACCTGTATGTCTTCCTGGCTTAGCTTCCACAAGGTGGCTTGCTGCCTGTCTGCTATATGGCCAATATAATGGCGCCAGGTTGCATACTGTGCGTTCTCCTTCAGCCAGGGGCCTACCCGCCAGCCCGCATCCTGCAGACACATCCCTACCGGGCGCCGGATACCGGCTGCCAGCGCTGATTGTATATATGCTTCACCGTTATTCCAGGCAGTGGTTTGCCAGGTAGAATTGCTCACCAGCTTCTCAGTACTATAGCGGGGCACGGTTGGCAAACGGCTGCCGTCCGGCCCTTCCCACTGTACCAGCTCGCCGCCAAAAGCGCGGATATAGCCGCCCCAGCAGGTATTCGGGTTCTTCAGCGATGCATACTTAAACCCAAACGACAGCAGCACCTGTGGCAGTGCGCTGGTAAAACAGGGCTCCTCGCTGGAGTAGGTACTGAACACCGCTCCGGGAAAATGTTCCTTCACCTTTTGTATGCCATAACTGAACTGCCTGATCATACTTTCACCTGAACTGGTGTAAAGATAACTCTGACCATAGCCGGGGTTTACATATTCGATACGCCCGGCATCCGACTGATCTGCAAACATTTTTTTAAAGGCAGCATAAGCCTCCGGCTCCGTAATGCGTACCATATCCCAGGTTTCCGGTTCCAGCTCGAGGTTGATGTTCCAGTAAGGGTGCGCCTGCAGCTGGCTGGTCATAAACGCCGTATATCCTTCCGGGTAATGTCCATACCTGCCGCCATGATAACCGTCAATAAAATAGTGCTGCGCAAAAGATCGCTGTGCCACAACGGTGAGCAATACCGCCAGGCCAATAAAAATTCTTTTCATGCTGTTGTTAAAGTGCCAAGTCCGGGTTCTTCTGAACTTCAGCGAATGGTAATGGAAATTGTAGATCACTTTCAATAAACGCCCGGGTATGATTCGGCGCCCTGTATCCTATCAGCGCAGTGATACGGCCGCTGGCTACATCAAAGGCCCTGCGGGTGCGCAGCATATCATACCAGGTTTGAAATTCAAAGCAGAGCTCCCAGTATCTTTCCTTCAGAATATCGTCCGTATTCAATGCCGCCGGTTTTACGGCCGTCGGAAAAGCCCGGTGATGCACGGCATAGTAAGCATCAATGGCAGCAGCGTCTGAAGTAGTGCCCCCATCTATATGGCTCTTTGCTTCTGCACATAGCAGCAATACATCTGCATAACGGATCAGCGGGAAATTGGCGCCGGAGCGGCCTGTCTTCTCTGCATCGTTGTCCCAGAATTTAAAGATATAAGGCGCTGGCAGATGGATCATTTCAGCCGGGTACCCATAACGCGGGTATTTTGTATAGAAGAAAGCCTGCTCCTGTTTACGGCCGTCATCAGCCGCATAGGAATCATAGAACGCCTGTGTGGGCGCCATTGCTCCGCCATAGGCAGGTTGTATGGAAATGGGCTCTACCGGGTACGGCAGGTAAGCACCATGTATATTGCTCACCGCCACCGTAGGATGATGCTGTATCATGAAAATATGTTCGCGGGTATTCTGTACGGCAGGATTGCGCAGATCACTATACTGTTCAAACAGGGAAAACTGGTGGCTGTCTATCACTTCCATTGCCTTGGCATATGCTTTTTCATAATAAGGCATTCCCTTCTGCAAAGGATAACCGGCCATGGTGATATATACTTTCGCCAGCAGCGATTTCACCGCGCCAAGACTTACATGCCCGCTGGGATCCACCCAGGGCAATCCGCTGTTCTCTGCCATGGTAAGATCTTTCACGATCTGCTCATACACTGCTTCTTTTGGTGAACGGCGGATCTTCACATCGTTCAGATCTTTTGTGGTAGCCAGCTTCAGGGGAATATCCCCGAACAGGCGCACTGCCTGGAAATAATACCACGCCCGCAGGAAATAAGCCTGCCCAAGGTAGCGCTGCTTGGTGACTTCATCTACGAGGTCCGTTACACTTACATGCGCTATCACGCTGTTGCAGTTCTCCACCGGGTAATAGGTAGCCACCCACCATCCCTGTAACCTGGTATTTGCATTATCCAGTTTTTCCAGCCGCAGGAACTGATCATCTTCAAAGCCCGAGGGTCGCGGCCTGCGGCTATAACCGGTGATGTACTCCAGCGAGTATACCGGGCTTACAGATACACCGATGTTCTCTACAAAGGGAGTGGCCAGTCCTTCATAGCAGCCGTTCACCGCTGCGCTCACCTGCTCCGGCGTTTTATAGTAATGCGCCAGGCTCAGTGAGCCTGAAGGTTCCTCTTCCAGGAACCTGCTGCAGGAGGTAAGGGCTGCCAGGATCAGCAGCGCGATAGGTCGTTTCATATGATCATCTCTTTGTTCAGAGTGTAATGTTTATGGTGAAGGCCAGCGTTTTCGCCTTCGGGTATTGATACAGGTCTACGCCCTGGTTAAAGTCGCCGTCAAAAGACGATGCCTCCGGATCATATCCCCTGTATTTGGTGAACAGGAAATAATTCTCTGCACTGATGCCCAGCATCGCCGTGTTCAGGTGCAGGCGCTTCAGCCATCCGGCAGGCAGCCGGTAACCCAGCGTAATATTCCGCACCCGCAGAAAAGATCCTTTCTCTACATTATAGCTGTCAATCTCATTGATAAGCCCATCGCCGGGCAGGCGCAGGGCGGCGTTCATCACACCCTGGTGCTGTGGTGTCCACGCATCCAGCACGCTGCGGTAGCTGTTGGTGGTAGGCGCCGAACTCTCCATGATCAGCCGCGTCAGGTTGGCCAGGCTGTGTCCGTAGATCACCTGGAGGTCTACCGCCAGCGAAAAGTTGCGGTAGTTGAAGGTGTTGACCATACTGGCTTCAAAGTCGGGCATGCCGTTACCCAGCACCGTACGGTCGTTTGCGTCTTTGACTTTATTGTTGTTCAGGTCTGCATATTTCAGGTCGCCCGGCTGCCTGCCATATACCGCTGCTGCTGCCGCTTCCTGTGTTCCCCAGGTGCCGAGGCGCAGGTAACCGTAAAACTCATTCAGCGGACGGCCTTCCATAATACGGCCTGCCCATGGATACATGATATCGCCGTTCAGTTCCAGTACGCGGGAGCGGTTCATGGAGTAGATCAGTGAAGTATTCCATGAAAAGTACCTGCGCCGGACGTTGTTCGTTACCAGCGATAGTTCCAGTCCCCTGTTACGGATAGAACCAATATTGTCAAATGCCCCTGCGTAACCTGTAGTAGCAGGTAATAACTTATAGTACAGCAGATCTTTTGTTACCCGGTTGTAGATATCGCCTGTGAACTGCAGCCTGCCGTCCAGCAGCAGGGCGTCGATACCGAAATTGAACTGGTGGGCCTTCTCCCATTTCAGGTTCTTGTTACCCAGTCCCGCTAACGTGGCCGAAGGCGCTACCTGTCCGCCAAACGCCGCCTGGCCGCTGTTGATCTTGTCCTGCGTTACATAATCGCCGATATCTGCATTCCCAACAATGCCGTAGCTCATGCGCAGCTTCAGATCATTGAGCCTGCGCACATCGCGCAGGAAGGGTTCTGAAGATAAGCGCCAGGCAGCAGAGAAGCTGGGAAAATAGCCGTACCTGTTATTGGCGCCGAAACGTGATGAGCCGTCTGCCCGGAATGAAAAACCGAACAGGTAGCGGTTATCATAATCATAATTGAACCGCATGTAGTACGAGTTCATGGCGGTGTTGCTGGATCCTGACTCCGGGCGTTGCGGCACCAGGCCCGTTTGCAGGCTGTTATACGAAAAGAAATCATCAAAGAACCCTTCGCTGCCTGCTTTGGTGCTCATGTTGGCAAAGTAATACCAGCTGGCGCCCGCTACGCCGGTGAGCTTATGTTTGCCCAGCTGCTCGTTCCAGGTAAAATAATCTTCCGTTGTCCAGGAGCCGGAATTGCCATGTCCGCGGGTAGCTACGCCCTTTTGCGTATCAGAATAACCGCGTATGTCGCGTCCTGAATAGTACAGGTCATAAGTAGCGCCGGTTTGCCCGCTGAAGCTGGCGGTAAACTGCAGCTTGCTGCTCAGGTAAAAAGTGGCCAGCAGGTTGCCCATCGTATACGTACGGCTGGCTACAGACTCAACTTCTCTCATCAGCCGCACCGGGTTCTCAGAATCTTCTGCGCCCGGGTAATCGCCTTTACGTGAATAGGTGCCGTCTGCATACTTCACCGGCAGAAAGGGCAGGAATTCATAGACCTGCCGCACGGCATTCAGTCCGAAAGTATTGATGTCTACATTATTCTGTTTATACGCACCGCTGTTGATCACCGCCTGAAGATGCAGCCATTTCTTCACGTCCCAGCCCAGGTTAATAAACCCGTTCACCTGCCGCGAATAGCTGTTGATCAGGATACCCTGCTGATCGTTATACGAAAGACTTGCAAGGGCGCTGATATCATCTTTCCCCAGAGAAAAAGAGAGCGCATGCTCGTGCGAAATGGCCAGACGGCTCGCGGCATCCTGCCAATCAGTATGATACTTTGGCGTACCGTCTGCATTGAACAACTCTTCCTTGCGCGGGAACTTCCAGTCAGGATCCAGGTGCGGTGCAAGGCGGCCCGGCACGTATTCATACTGGCGTTTGAACATTTCCAGTGCTTCGCCGGCATCCATCAGGTCTACTTTACGGGCCAGGGTGCCAAAGCTGAGCGTGTTGCGGAATGTAATACCCGGACTGTCCTTTCCTCCCTTCTTAGTGGTGATCACGATCACGCCGTTGGATCCTCTTGATCCATAAATAGCCGAGGCAGCTGCATCTTTCAGCACGTCTACCGCGGCAACAATATTCGGATCGATTACCAGTGGATCAGCGCCCACAATGCCATCTATCACGTACAACGGCCCGTTGTACGCATTGATGGAGCCCGTGCCTCGGATCTTTACAATGGGATTGCCGCCCGGCTTACCGGAGTTCATCATCACGCTTACACCGGCTACTTTACCCGCCAGGCCCTGCATCACGTTCATGGTGGTGGCCCGTTCATTCAGGTCTTCCCCCTTCACTGTGCCAACAGCCGTGGTGAGGTGCTCTTTACTGGAAGTGCCGTAGCCGATCACCACTACTTCGCCCAGTGGAGACGGTTTGGGCAATAAGGTAACGTATAGGGATACCGGACCTGTAACCGGTAGCGCTTCCTCGTAAAAGCCCATCAGGCGGAACAGCAGGGTGTCTCCCGGACCTGCGCGGATATTAAATCCACCTGCCTGGTCGGTCATCACACGGCGTTGCATTCCCTTTGTGAACACGTTCACACCCGGCAGCGCATTGCCCTGCTCATCCGTTACACGACCGCTTATTTCCTGTACAGGAGCCGTTTCAGCAGCCATTTTCTCCTGCCGCGTGATCAGGATGTTCCTGCCCCTCAGCTCATACTGCAGGGCAGCCGGCAGCAGTTGCAGCACCTGTGCCAGGGAAATCTTTTTTTTGCTGATCGTTATTTTACCGCTGCCTGCAATTTCTGCAGGATTGTACACAAACCTGAACCGTGTATTGGCTTCTATCTGTTCAAATACTTTATCGAATCCCTGGTTCACTACCTGTATATTCACCAGGGTACGCTGCAGCTCTTCCGTTGTTCCCGTTTGTGCGGCTATCGGCTGAAGGATCCCGCCACACAATACCAGTACAAGGCAGGCCAGCCATATTATTCGCCTAATGCTTTGGTTGATCATCATATACCAGGTATTCATTGCCACCCGGCGCCTCCCGGTAGCTGAATCCATAAATATCACATAGCATTTTCAGTATATCCTTCAACGCGGTGTTCCTGTCAAAACGGGCGGTGAGCATGGCGTTGGCGACAGGCGCCGTTGCAAAGCGGATCCGCACATTGTAGGCGCGTTCCAGTCTTTGTGCAATCCTGGCAAATGTAAGGTTCCTGAACACCAGCTGCCCTTCCCGCCAGGCGTTATAATCTGCCGCGTTGATCCTTGCTGTATCTATTGTATTTTTTTCGCTGTAATAAACCGCCTGCTGATTTTCGCTGAGCGCAATAAGGCGGCCCTGCTCATTTCCCACAGCCACCTTCCCTCCAGACACGGTTACGGTGATGGCTGCCTCCGGCGTATAGGCGTCGATATTAAAACTGGTGCCAAGCACTTCTACATCCAGCTTTCCTGCATGCACCAGGAAAGCATTCCCCTGCTGCGGCGCCACTTCAAAATAGGCCTCGCCTTCGAGCCACAGTTCGCGGCTGGACGCCTGCGTATAACGCAGCTTGCTGTCAAAGTTCAGCCAGATCAGCGTTCCATCCGGCAAGGCGATCTTTTTGACAGCGCTCCTGTCTGCCTGCTCAGTTACTGTAAGCCCCGTTGTGGCAGGTCCTTTTCCCGGGTTGCGGGCAAGATAGATGCCGCCCGCCAGCACCAATACCAGGACACTGGCGGCTGCCCACCGGTAACGGCGGAAGGAACCTTTTACCACCCTTGCGGCAGGGGAGCCGGCCACTATTCCGTGGCTGATGCGCAGGAAAAGCAGCTGCTCCAGCGCGTTGCGTTCCCCTTCACTGAGCCGTTCCGTCAAACCGGCGTGCCCCTCAAAAGAGCGGTACCACTCGTCTACCTCCCGGACTTCCTCTTCCGTGGCGGTTCCGTCCAGGTATTTAGTCAATAGTGCTTTTAGCCGGTCGTTGTTCATATTGATAGTCTCTAACATTAGACACCTGGAAAATGGTCTACCGCCATTGTGGTTCAAAATAGTTTGAAAAATCTTTCCACTAACAGCAGCAGCAAGGCCAGGAACCAGAACAATGTAAAATTGTATTCCTTCAGGCGCGAACGCAGTATTTTCAGGGCTTTGCCCATGTGTTTCTCCACGGTGTTCACTGATATACCCAGTTGTTCTGCAATGTGCTGGTACGACAAATGTTCTCTGCGGCTCAGGTAAAATACTTCGCGGCACTTTTCAGGCATACTGGCGCAGGATTCGTCTATCCGCTGCTGCAGTTCCTTTAACTGCAGGCGGCTGGCGGCATCGTGCTGATAAGGCTCGCCGCCTTTCAGCATCCGCTGCCGATAGGTATTGCGTACCAGCTCTGCCCGTACGGTATTCAGCACTTTATTTTTCAGAGATATATGCAGGTAACTGCGGAGAGAGGTGTGCAATATGATGGTTTCCCTTTTCAGGTACAGGTTCACCAGCAGGCTTTGTACCAGCTCCATGGCTGTTTCCCGCTCTTTTACGCGCCGGTAGGCCGCATCCAGCAGCTCCTGCCAGAAGCGCCGGAAGATCTCTTCAAACGCTTCTTTATTTCCCTGCTTTACCTGCAGGAATAATTCTTCATCAACATACGTGGAAAGGTCTTGTCGCATCACGGGAATTCAATCTACCGGCTAATTTAATCGATTTAGCAGTATTTTCTTAATCTTCCCGTAAAATTGATTATTTGCACATTTTTTTTGCCGTATAAGGTGTGTGTCGGTATAAAACAACAGCACCCGCGCCGAATGCGCGGGTGCTGTTGTCTGATAAGATGTAAAAATGTAATGTTATCTCGTACAATCTGCTGTCCATGTTCCCTCACTGTTAGATACCAGCATTTTCAGCGTGTTGGCTGTAATGGTGATACCGGTAACGCCATCGCCCACACTGACGTAGGTATTATCCCCTTCTTTCTGGAATCTTACGCCGCTGATATTCGGAATACCGCTTCCGAAATCAAAGGTGTAAGTATCGTCTACCTTAACCACGGTTACACGTCCGTCTTCGTCGTTATGAGACTCCGTTCCATCATTGTAGGTAATCGTTCCATTGTATGTTCCTACAAAAAAATCGTTGTCAGCAGGATCGTCATCCTTGCTGCATCCAACTGCAAAAACCAGCATAGCAATAAAGAAGATTCCTAAAAGTTTCATGCTCTTTTTCATAACCCTTTTTTCACTCTGCTAAAACAAGCACTGTGCCAATTACAGCAATACGCGTTTACGTTGATGTACACACAATTTATACAGTTGAGACGGGTGAAATGCTACACGTTCATTCACATGGAGCAACAATGTGTGAAAAGTTTACTACGCATACCGGCGGCCGCTACTCACATCAGTAAAAAACAAAGGATGCTTAACTTTCATTTAATCCACCCTTAACCTCCACCTAACATCTCCTTACGAAATTCGGTAAGCGAAGGAGGAATAACACCTATGCTTTATTGCCTTCGTGCCCGTTCTCCTTATTGTTTGTTTTTGCTTCCTTTTTTCTTTTTATCCTACCTTTACAGCTTGCTACGCCGATACACTGCGTAGTAAAAAATTAGTTTACAATCGATACTAGTCTTGTGAAATATGGGAACATCAATTACCTGTCCTAGCTGCAAACACCAGTTTGTTATGGAAGATGCATTTGCTGCTGATATTGAAAAGGAAATGCGCGGCAAACTGGAATCTGAGTGGCGTAAACGGATGGAAGTACTGCAGGCAGAAAAACAGCAGCTGGCGCAGCAACGCCAGCTGGTGGAGCAGCAAAGGCAGATACAGGAGGAAGAACTGAATAAACGTCTTTTATCAGAAAAGGAGAAGCTCCAGGCTTCCCTCTCTGAGAATATACGCAAAAGCCTCAGCGCGGATTTTGAAAACCAGCTGCGCATGCTGCAGCAGACCAACCAGGAACAGGAAGCCCGCCTGAAGGAGGCCCGCCGCCAGGAACTGGAGTTCCTTCGCCGGGAACAGGAACTGCGCAACAAGGAGGAGGAACTGGAGATCGCCATGCAGAAAAAAATCCTGGAAGCCCGGAACCAGCTTTCAGAAGTGATCCGTAAGGAAGAAGCAGAACGCAGCCAACTCAGGGAAACCGAATTTCAGCTGCGCCTCCGCGAAATGGAGAAACAGCTCGAAGATCAGCCGTAAACTGGCGGAAGACGATGAAACGTAAAGCCGAACAAGGCTCCACACAGCTGCAGGGAGAGATCCAGGAGCTGGCCCTCGAAGAGATGCTGAGACAGGCATTCCCATTCGATGAAGTGACGGAAGTAGGCAAAGGCGTAAAAGGGGCAGACTGCATTCAGATCATCCGTAACCAGTATGGACAGGATTGCGGCCGTATCATCTATGAAAGCAAACGCACCAAAGATTTCTCCAAAGACTGGGTTGAAAAACTGAAAGCCGATATGCGCAGCCAGGGCGCCGATGTAGCCATACTCGTTACACAGGCCATGCCCAAAGATATGGAGCGCTTTGGCGAACGGGAAGGCGTATGGATCTGCTCCTTCGCAGAAGTAAAAGCCCTGGCCCTCGTACTGCGCGACGGGGTGATCCGCATTGCCGGCGCCCTCAAAAGCCAGGAAAACAAAGGCGACAAAATGCATATGCTGTATAATTATCTTACCAGTAGCGAGTTTGCAGAACAATGGAAAGCCATCCGCGAAGGATTCCTCGCCATGAAAACCTCCATACAGAAAGAACGCGAAGCCATGGAAAAACTATGGAAAGCCCGCGAAAAACAACTGGAAAAAGTACTGCTCAACGCTGCCCATATCAAAGGCGCAGTAGAAGGCATCGCCGGTAGCGACTCTGTCGATCTCAAGCTCCTCGAAGATGCGGCAGACGAACTGCTCATGGGCAACGGCGCCGCGCCGGCTGAGTAACATTATGTTTTTATTAAATTTGTTTTACCTTTACGCTTAACCTGCAAACAGGTATGCTATCATGAAGCAATATAAAACCATCATCTTTGACCTTGGCGCCGTGCTCATTGACTGGAACCCGCGCTACCTCTATAACAAGATCTTCAGCACGGAAAGCGAAACCGAACATTTCCTTCAGCATATCTGTACCGCAGACTGGAACGAAGAACAGGACGCGGGCAGAGCACTGGCAGAAGCCACTGAGCTGCTGGTTAGCACCCATCCTCAATATGAAGCCCAGATACGCGCTTACTACGGCCGCTGGAAAGAAATGCTGGGCGGCGTCATTCCCGGCTCGGTAGAGATCCTCCAGCAGCTGAAAGACAGCCGGCGTTACAAACTCTATGCACTCACCAACTGGTCTAACGAAACATTTCCCATTGCCCTGGTATCCTATCCCTTCCTGCAATGGTTTGACGGCATCGTGGTATCCGGCCGTGAAAAAATGCGTAAACCATACCCCTCCTTTTACCAGCTCCTGCTGGACCGCTACGGGGTAAATGCACGGGAAGCACTGTTCATTGACGACAACCTGCGCAACGTCTCCGGCGCCGAAGCCTGCGGTATAGAAAGCATTCATTTCACCTCTCCCGGGCAGCTAAAACATATCCTCACTGAGAAAGCCGTACTGAGCTGATCATCTTTCCCAAACCCGTCATAACACACTGATCCCCTGTTCCTTTAACAAAACTTTAGGAATACATTAACATTTCGTGAATAAACTTCTGTAACAAGCACCCCTCTAATCCGTTGAACGTTAGATGCTTAACCAGCATGTAACAAAAACCATGATGCAGGCACTTCAATAATACTTTTCTGTCGATCTGTACGCGTACTATTGGCATACTTAGTGTATGACAAATCCAGGTAGAGCACTGATTAATATGGGCATTAGCATTAATGAATTAAATACGTGTGTAATATGAAAAAGGGCAAGAAAAACTTTACAATTGTTAGTGTGAGAAGAAAGGTCTTTTTGGGCGCCATCGTAGCTGCTGCAGTAATACTATCCCTCGGCAGCTGCCGTAAAGATCCGCTGAACGACATGACAGAAGAAGAATCCCAGATCTATATCACCAACCGGGATACGACTGCGGATTTTTCCTCCTATACTACTTTCAGCATCGTCGATTCCGTTGCTGTTGCAGGTAATGGCGACACCGCAAGAAGAGCGCTGACAGACTATGACAGACAACTGATCGCGGCAGTCAAATCTGCCATGCAGTCAAGAGGGTATACACTGGTGGATAAATCCGCTAAACCCAACCTGGCCATCAACCTCACCCGCATCGACGAAACCTTCGCCAGCACCTATTATGATCCGGGTTACTGGTCCGGATGGGGCGGTTACTGGGATCCTTTCTACTGGGGATACCCCGGCCTGGGTTACTATTGGCCAAGCTACTATACCGTGTACACCAGGGAAAGAGCGGTGTCTATAGACCTGCTGGACCTGCAGCATGCGGAGGCCGACAAGGAAGTGAAAGTGGTTTGGAACGCCATGTTCAGAGGCGCCGGTGTATGGAACAGCGGCTATATCAACAATATGATCAACGGCGCATTCAACCAGTCAGCTTACCTGAAGAAATAAATCTGTGGTTCACCTAAAAAAAGAAGACGATGAAACGGAATATAATGAAACTGATAAACGTGAAGATCTGGATATTGGCCATTGCCGCATGCCTGGCCGTACAGGCGGCATCCGCACAGGTGCGCCCACCACTGTCCTTTAATTTTAACTATTCTATAGCGCAGCCACTGGGCGCTGTAAAAAATTATAGTGACAAGACAAGTTTCAGGGGCTGGCAGGCTGGTTTACAATACATGCTGACCGACCAGGTGGGAGTAGGCATTAAATCCGGCTTCCAGGACTTTTACTACAGAACGCCGCGCGCCGTGTATCCTACCAAGTCCGGCGATATTTCTGCAGTGCAAACACGTACCTTGCAGGTAATTCCTGTATTGGCCACCGTACAATACCAGTTCACCAAACCGGATGCAGTTGTAATTCCCTATGCATCACTGGGCCTGGGTGTAGCCAATATGAATTACGAAAAATACTGGGGCATGTTTGTTGACAAGGACAATAGCTGGCAGTTCATGGCAAGCCCCGAATTGGGTATCAACATACCATTTGGCAAGGCTTCACCGTTATTATTTAACGCGAGTGTGCAATACAACTACTCTCCTTACAAATTAGCCGAGATCACCAACTTTAGTACTATACAAGGGAATATTGGGTTGAGATGGCATATCAACTAAAGTTCGTCCATATTCTAGGGAAGCTGTGAGAGTGCGCCCCGGGACATTAACATGTTCCGGGGCTTTTTTTGTTTGAGGTTTGAAGGTAGGTTTGAAGTTCGCCGGCGGTTAAAAAGTTCAGGACAAGCGCCTCCCGTTATAGCGCAATTTCCTTCCAGGGTAGACAACAGCAGCGAACCTGGAACCTCTAACGAACTTTAAACCTCAAACCTCAAACTCCCTTAAACCCCGTACTTCCTGCCACACGAATGTTTCCCTTTTTGTCCTTGTAAATGAAATAGGCCTCCAGGCCGTATTCAGGGTGTTTTTTTATGAAGGCGAGTGCTTTCTTCACCCCCATTAATATCAGGGCGTTGTCAAAACCATCTGCGGTTATACAATCTTTCGCCAGTACGGTTACACTGATGATGTTATTATGCAATGCCTGTCCGCTGTGCGGATCAATAGTGTGGGCAAAACGGGTACCGCCCTGGTCAAAGAAACGGCGGTAATTGCCGCTGGTAGCAATGGCTTCATCCTGCAGGGATACTAATTCCTGAACCGGGTGCTTGTCTCCATGTGCCGCAGGGCCTTCAATCCCCACCGTCCAGTTACGCCCGGCGGCATTGTGTCCGCTGGCGCGCAGCTCACCGCCTACATCCACCAGGTAATGCCGGATGCCCTGCTGCTCAAGAAAGCGCGCCAGCACATCTACCGTATAGCCCTGCGCGATACCGTTACAATCTATTTCCACCCCCGGTTGCCGCTTTATCAGCAGGGAATCTTTTACTTCCAGGTACCGGTGCCCCGTACGCTGTAACAGCTGCCGCAGGGTATCTGCCGGGGGAATGCCTTTCCAGGCAGGCTTTACTACCCCAAATCCCCAGGCATCCGCCAGGGGTTTGATGGTGATATCAAAAGCGCCCCTGGTAGCCTTGCTGACCTCCAAAGCCCGCTTTACCACCGCCTGCATATGGGCATCCATACGGATGCTGTCTCCTGCATTAAAGCGGTTAATCAGTGATCCGGGCCTGTAGAGCGACAGGGACTGATCGATCTCTTCAAAAACAGCTTCTATTTGTGGCTGAAGGGAAGCAGTATCATCACGCAGGTACTTAACAATGTAATAAGTGCCCTGCGCTTTCCCTTCACACACCTGTAAGCGCTGGGCATACGCACAGGTACTACAGCATATAGCCAGAAGAATAAACCCCAAACTTTTCCTCATGCTCCTTTCTATTCTAAAAAACCAGGCAGCTAACCGCTGACAGCCAGCAGTTAACCGCTCTCAATGAAATGCATCTATTCCTGTAATATCCATACCGGTGATCAGCAGGTGTATCTCATGCGTGCCTTCATAGGTGATCACGCTTTCCAGGTTCATCATATGGCGCATAATGGGGTATTCTCCCGTAATGCCCATACCACCCAGTATCTGCCTGGCATCCCGCGCTATTTTAGTGGCCATTTCGCAGGAATTGCGTTTAGCCATGGATATCTGCGCCGGGGTTGCTTTGCCCTCGTTCTTTAGCACCCCTAAACGCCAGTTCAGCAGCTGCGCCTTGGTGATCTCCGTGATCATTTCTGCCAGCTTTTTCTGTGTAAGCTGAAAACCGGCTATCGGCCGGTCAAACTGGATCCTTTCCTTTGCGTACCGCAGGGCTGTATCGTAGCAGTCCATCGCCGCGCCCACCACGCCCCAGGCAATACCATAACGGGCAGAAGAAAGGCAGCTTAAAGGCCCTTTCAGGCCCTTTACACCGGGCAATATATTGGCTTTGGGCACCCGTACATTATCAAATACCAGCTCGCCGGTAGCGCTGGCCCTCAGGCTCCATTTACCTTTTGTTTCCGGGGTGCTGAACCCTTCCATGCCACGCTCCACGATCAGTCCCCTGATCTCCCCCTCCTCATTCTTAGCCCCATACCACGGCAATATCCGCAAAGGGCGCATTGGAGATCCACATTTTGGCACCATTCAGCATCACCTCGTCTCCGGAGCTGGTATAATGCGTAAGCATACCCGCAGGGTTGGAACCATGATCCGGCTCAGTGAGCCCAAAGCATCCCATCAATTCGCCGGTAGCCAGTTTTGGCAGGTATTTCCGTTTCTGTTCTTCACTGCCGAAAGTAAAGATCGGGTACATCACCAGGGAGCCTTGTACAGACGCAGTAGACCGTACACCGCTGTCCCCTCTTTCCAGTTCCTGCATCATGAGCCCGTAAGCGATATGGTCCATACCTCCGCCGCCGTATTCCGTTGGGATGGTAGGCCCGAAACAGCCCAGCTGTCCCAGCCCCTGGATAATATGGGAGGGAAAGGTGGCCTGCTGGCAATGCTCTTCTATAACAGGCGATATCTCTTTTTTTACCCACTGGCGTACGGCATCCCGTACCAACCGGTGTTCTTCGGTTAACAGTTCATCCAATGAAAAATAATCTGGTGACTGGAAAAGGTCTTTCCCCATGTTGGCCACGTTTTATCAGCAATATAACGATTTACAATTTTAGATGTACCTTGGGCCGAAAATAAGGGAGCATGTCAAGTAAAGTATTCCCGGCACTGTTGTTAGTGGGATTCCTTATTCTGCTGATCGTGTCGTTCAGGCCCTCACATAACCGTTCTGCCAATACCATCACCACCGCTGCAGACACCACAAAGGTGGTAATGAAAAAATACTGGATGGTACTGCTGAAGAAAGGGCCTCAGCGCAACCAGGATACCGCCCTTGCAAACCGGATACAGCAAAAACATATTGCCAACATAGAACGCCTGGCAAAATCAGGAAAAATGCTGGTAGCCGGACCCTTTGAAGATGACGGCGATCTGCGGGGCATTTTTATACTGGATTGTGCCGATAGTGCCGAAGCAAATGCCCTGGTCAGAACTGATACCGCTATTATCAGCGGCCGCCTGGATTATGAGATCAAAGCCTGGTGGACGGCCAAGAACTGTGTCTTTAAATAACAGCCGGTATAACCCCCGCCTACCCTTCATATACCTTCCATACATCCTCCACATACCTCCTACCCTGTACTTTATTCCCCTCACAAGATCAATTTGCAGGTCTTTGCAGGCTTTTTTCTATAAGATGCATTTTTCTGCTTGTTTATTTGCGGGTTTCTGCCGACATTAACAGTAGCAACCAATATCTATATCGTCTTTGTCATGCTAAAAAAAGAACGGCAAGCCTATATATTACGCCAGGTGAACTTGCATAACCGGGTATTGTCGGCCGACCTTAGCCAGGAGATCAAAGTATCGGAAGATACCATCCGTCGCGACCTGGCAGAGCTGGCAGATATGGGGAAAATAATAAAGGTGCATGGGGGCGCCTTATCACAGGGGTATCATTATTCCCTGAACGCACAACAGATCTATTCACTGGATGAAAAACGCAGAATTGCGCAAAAAGCCGCAACACTGATCGAAGACGGCATGTTTGTGCTGACCACCGGGGGAACTACCATCATCGAACTGGCCAAAGCCCTGCCACCTGATCTGAAAGCTACCTTCTTTACCGTCAGCCTCACGGCCGCAGTAGAATACATGCGGCATCCCAACATCGAGATCATCCTCATCGGGGACAAGCTGTCAAAGAATGCGCAGATCACGGTAGGCGGAGAAGCACAGGCAAAGATCCGGCAGATCAAGGCAGACATCTGCTTTTTAGGCACCAACGCAATCGATACTACGCATGGTCTTACTGAAAATGACTGGGAAGTAATGCAGATCAAAAAGGCAATGGTCAGCACCGCTCAAAAAGTGGTATCACTCACCATTGCAGAAAAAGTAAACACTGCTCAGCGTATACAGGTATGCGGTATCCACGAGATCCATACGCTGATCACTGAATTGTCTCCTGACAACCAGCTGTTAAAAAACTATATAAAGGAGGGGCTGGAAGTAATCTGAAAGTTTAAACATTTGAAAGTTTAAACGTTTGAAGCAGACCTCCCACTCAGGTCGCCTTCAAACCTTCAAACGCTCAAACGCTCAAACTGTTGACTGTACTGTTCTTTCACATTAAAAACTTGTTTATGATCAATTTGTTATTCTTAACTTGCAGGAAATGGCCATTGCTTTTCCTGTTCCTGCTTACGGGACTTGGCATTTCCAGCGCGATGGGGCAGGTACGTATAGCCGGTAAAGTTACCAGCCCGGAAGGGAACGGTATTCCCGGTATTACTGTCCAGGTAAAGAATACCACCTATGGCGCTGTAACAGATCCGGACGGCAACTATAGCTTTAACGCCTCGCTGCAACCGGGCCCTTATACCATTAAGTTTTCCGGTGTGGGCTTTGCCGCCCGTGAACAGTCCCTGCAAATAGGCGATGCAGGTACCTACTCCGTTATCACTCAGCTAACAGCAGACGCGCTCGGCCTGGATGAAGTTGTGGTAACCGGCACCACGGAAGGTACTACACGTAAACAGCTGGGTAATTATATCAGTACGGTAAAAGCCGATCAGCTCACCAAAGGCGCCACCGGCAATGCGCTGGCCGCCCTGCAGGGAAAAACCGCAGGCGCCCAGATCTCGCAGAATTCCGGCGATCCGGCCGGCGGTATCTCCGTAAGACTGAGAGGTATCAGTACAATCTCCGGCTCTTCTGATCCGCTGTATATCGTAGATGGTATCATTGTAAACAATGCCACCAACCGCGTTACCAATACCGCCGGTACATATGATGGCACTAACTTCATCGGCACCATCGGTCAGAACAGGATGGTGGATATCAACCCGGCGGACATTGAACGTATAGAAGTACTGAACGGCGCAGCCGCAGCTGCCATATATGGTTCCCGGGCCAACGCAGGCGTGGTGCAGATCTTTACCAAGAGAGGCAGCTCAGGTGCACCGGTTGTCAGCTTCTCCACCAATTTCATGGTGAACCAGGTCAGGAAAAAAGTGGAAGTGAACCAGGCGCCGGTGAAATTCGGACCGGAAAATGTGACCCAGGATATTCTGACCCCTTCTTTAACCGAAACTACTCCGGTAAAACGGTACGACTACCAGGACTATATTTTCCAAACCGGTATCGGTACGGATAACAACGTATCCGTTAGCGGCGGTAAAGATAAAACCAGATACTATGCATCCGCCTCCTACTTCTATAACCAGGGTATCATTAAGAATACCGACTTCCAGCGCTACAGCTTCCGCCTCAACCTGGATCAGCAAATGACAGACTGGCTCAGCTTTACAGCCGGTGTGAACTATGTGAACAGCTCAGCGGATGAGAAACCGGATGGCAACTCCTTCTTCTCTCCCATGAACTCCGTGACCATCATCGGTAACATACATGACATCTACACCCGCGATGCCGCCGGCAACCTGCAGGCAGTAGGTGAAAGAGGAAGGGTAAACCCGGTATCGGTAATAGAGGATTTCAAACAGCAGCAGCAAACCAGCCGCGTGCTTGCAAATGTGGGGCTGAAACTTTACCCGGTAAAGAACCTCAGCATCAGCTATAACCTGGGTATAGATAATTACAGCCAGCGCGGTAACACCTTTATGCCTCCCTACGCATACAATGTGAGCACCGGCTTCTTTGGCGGCGGCCCCTCGCTGGATGCTACCCAGAACGGTTACGCCAGCTCCGCCACCAATAATTTCTTCCAGATCAACCATGACCTAAACGCCAACTATAAATGGGATATCTCCGAAAAAGTTGGCGCTACCACACAGGTGGGTTATTCTGTGCAATACGAAAAGAACAATTATCTCCTTACACAAGGCAGGGGCCTGGCTCCTTTTGTGGAAGCAGCCAACAGCGCGGCTACCGTGCTGCCTGCTGCAGACAGCCGCAGTGAAATATCCATTTCAGGGGTTTACCTGCAGCAAACATTCAGCTACAAAAACCAGCTGTTCCTTACAGGTGCGGTGCGTATGGACGGCTCCTCCGTGTTCGGTGAGAACGAACGCAACCAGGTATACGTAAAGGGCAGCGGCAGCTATGTATTGTCTGAAGGCGATTTCTGGAAAAACTCTGCTGTAGCTAACTGGTGGAACCTGTTAAAGGTCAGGGCTGCCTACGGTCAATCCGGTAACCTTACGGGTATCGGCGCATACGACCGTTTTAACTCCTACACGCCCAACGCATTCAACAACAAAACCTCCTTTGCGGGCAGCAATACCCTGGCCAACGAAAATATCAAACCGGAGCGTCAGCAGGAAACCGAGTTCGGTACCGACATGGCTTTCCTGAACAATCGTATAGGCCTCCAGGTGAACTACTACATCAAGAAGGTGGATGACCTGCTGCTGGACCGCGTAATTGCTTCCACCACCGGCTATACAGGCTACCGCAACAATATAGGCTCGCTCGAGAATAAAGGGATAGAAGTGGTGCTGAACCTGGTGCCGGTGCAAACCAAAGATTTCCGCTGGGACCTCACCACCATCTTTAACCGCAACCGCAACAAGGCATTGAAGATCGGGCAATCGCTCATCCTCTATAATACCAATGGCGGCGCTCCTGTAGCCATCCTGGAAGGACAGCCTATCGGCGTTTTCTACGGTACTTTCTTTGCCACAGATGGCAGTGGCAACCAGGTCAAGAATGCAAGCGGCATTCCGCAGATGGAAAGAGGTATACAAAACGGGCCGTTATCGTATACCCCACAACGTGATGCCAACGGGCTGCCGTTAGCCACCGCTACGCCGCTCCGCAAGGTGGTAGGTGATCCCAACCCGGATTATACCGCTTCACTGGTGAATGAGTTCAGCCTATAAGAAATTCAACCTGCGCGTACAGCTGGATGCGGTACAGGGCAACGACGTATGGAATGCAGACTGGAGAACCCGCCAGGGCGTTGGTAATGGTAAAGTAGCAGAACAGGAGTACCTGGGACAACTGCCAAGGGGTTACATTTCCGGGGTGTATGCTACGGAAGAATGGCGTGTGGACGATGGCTCCTTTGTAAAGCTGCGCGAAGTATACCTTGGCTACAATGTAGGNCGCATCAAAGGCTTCCGCGATCTGACCATCAACGTAAGCGGCCGTAACCTTATTTCACGGGACAATTACAAGGGTTATGACCCGGAAGTGAATGCAGCCGGACAAAGCACCGTGCTGCGCGGTATTGACTTTGGTGCAGTACCGGTACCCCGGACTTTCAGTGTAGGCCTGTCTGCAAAATTCTAACCATTTAAAAAGTAGCTTATGCAAAAAATAGTAGCAGGTATATGTCTCTTCAGCACGCTGTTTGCTGCATCCTGCAAGAAAGATTTTACCAGCCCTTCCGCAGCCAGGGATGAAGATGTATTTACCTCCACACAGGCGGTAACGGGTGTAGCGGTGGGCCTGCAACGCATCTATTCATCCGGCCGCGCAGGTTCGGTTTATAACCTGGTGGCCGCCAATGGCTTCAGCACCAATGAGCTCTCACTCCGCAACGAAGGTAACATACCGGAATTCCAGCTGAGTGTGGGCGGCGGAACGGTAGATGGCACCAACACTATTCTCGGCAACCTCTGGGCCAACAGCAACAAGGTTATCTTTGACGCCAACCGCGTAATTGCTTACGCCAGAACGATGGATGATAAAGCCTACGCCAGCGGCCTGACAGGCTATGTTACGATCTTAAAAGCGCTTGCGATGGGCAACATGGCCATGTACTGGACCAACGTGCCGGATTCCACCGGTTCCCTGGAGCAGGGCGCTACCTTTACAGACCGGTTAGCGGGCTTTAACAAGATCATCGTATGGATCGATGAAGCCCTCGCTTTAGCGGCTGCCAACCCGCCCAGCGCAGGCTTTATGAACAATATCCCTGCGGGATTTGACATCGTCAATACATTGCAGGCTTTAAAAGCCCGTTATGCGTTATTTGCAGGTAACTATCCCCTGGCGCTGACCACTGCACAAAAAGTAGACCTTACAAAATCTTCGGTGTTTACTTACGATGCGGTGTTTACCAACCCGATCTGGGAAACGGCCACCTCCACCAACAACGTGTTCCAGGTGATCGATTCCACCTTAGGGCTGCCGGTAGCGTTACAACCTGATCTGGCAGACAAACGGGTGCCTTTCTATACATCCATCAATGCTACCATATTGCCGCGTTACCGGATCAGGGGATTTGGCGCTGACAGACAGACGCCGTTCCCCATCTACCTGCCGGGTGAGATCACGCTGATCAAGGCAGAAGTGTACACCCGCCAGGATGACCTGGCCACCGGGCTGGCAGAACTGAACAAAATAGTGACTAAAAGCCCTGCAGCAGATCCCCTGGGGGTGGGTGCAGACCTGCCTGCCATCAGCGGTCCGCTGTCTAAGGAAGCGCAGCTAACGGCCATTTATCAGCATCGCTGTATAGAGCTGTATATGTCCGGCCTTAAAATGGAAGACATGCGCCGCTTTGGAAGGCCGCTGACAGAACGCAAACGGAACTACTTCCCGTACCCGTTCTCTGAAAGGGATAATAACCCAAATACGCCCAAAGATCCGGACCTTTAACAGCCATTGACTGTTAGCCTTCAACTGTTACAATAAAAAGACCGGCGCCAAATCAGGCGCCGGTCTTTTTATTTATTAACCTGGTAATACCTCTTCAAACCCGCCTGTTTAGTAACAGGTTTCCGGCCCAAACCCGTGTTGCACCCGGTATTACTTTCGGTATATTGTATACATGTGGCATAGATATCGTATCCATGTGGCACCCCTTTAAAGAGGTACATCATCACTACTTTATCTATACTATATCAGTACTATATCCTGGGAGCAATACCGGGTGAGAGCCGAAGATCCACCGGAGCAATACCCTGTTTTACCCGTAAAAGATACCGTATGGAACGTATTTAAATAGTTACAGGCTCACCGCTGCCTCCAGGTATCCCGCCATTTCCCGCTGGTACTGCAAGGCCGCCCGGCGGGCGTCTGCTGCAAAATCCTCCCCGTTTCCGGCGTAAATAATGGCGCGGCTGGCGTTCACCAGTAACCCGCAATCTTTATTCATGGCCAGGGAAGAGATCTCCTGCAGGCTCCCGCCCTGGGCGCCCACGCCCGGCACAAGGAAGAAATGATCCGGCGCCAGCTGCCGGATGGCTGCCAGCTGTGCCGTCTGGGTAGCGCCAACCACGAACATCAGGTGGTCAGGACTACCCCATTCCATGGTGGTTTTGATCACCTTTTCGTAGAGGTACTCCTCTCCTATGCGCTGCAGCTGGAAATCCCGGCTGCCTTCGTTAGAGGTGAGTCCAAGTACGATGGCCCATTTCTCTGAGAAGTTGAGGAAGGGGGTGATGCTGTCTTTGCCCATATACGGCGCCACGGTCACCGCATCGAAATTATAGGTATCGAAGAATGTTTTGGCGTACTGGGTGGCAGTATTGCCGATATCGCCCCTCTTTGCATCGGCGATGGTGAAAATACCGGAAGGAATATACTCTACCGTGCGTTGCAATGTTTCCCAGCCACGGATGCCCATGCATTCATAAAAGGCGGTATTGATCTTGTAAGCCACGCAGAGGTCTTTTGTAGCGTCGATAATAGCCTTGTTGAATGCAAATACGGGGTCGGCGTGAGAAAGCAGGTGTTTGGGAATCTTGTGTATGTCTGTGTCCAGTCCTACACACAGATAAGATTGCCTTTCCTTGATCAGGCCCACTAATTCCTGTCGGTTCATAGTCAGTTAAATTTGGGGCGCAAAGTTAAGTAAAACTTAATCAATGCAAGTGATTGAATTATATTAACATAGATAATCGGTCGTTTATCCTTGGGTCTCAGCGTACACCGGGTTGGCGAAATACAACAAATGGTTACTGTCTGTTGGCAATCCTGCATGACCACCATCTAAAGTTCAGCTATTTTTGGCAAATTCCTGCATTCTTTTAGTTAACGCTTTGCAAAGCCGGTGGCCCAACCGCTCAAATATTTAAATTTTGATCTTAGCGATTAACTTATTAACTTTTCCACAGAAACTTTATTTAATATTCCTGGAGCAAAATGAAGCTTCGCATGATCTGATCCACAACTGTTTACGTACTGATCCATGCCCTGTTTCATTCCACGTTAACTGAAAAAACAACCCATGCAAAAGCACTGTTTCTTTCTTTTTTCCCTCCTTTTATGCCTCACCCTGCAATCGAATGCACAAAAGTTGCCTTCCATCGGTGTGTGTAATAGTTATAAGAACGACAGCCTGTTTGCAAAAGCAGGATATGCATATATTGAAGATGGTGTTTCCAGGTTGCTGGCGCCTACGGTAAATGAACAGCAGTTTGCCTCCCAGGCGGGGGAGCTGCAGCGCACCCATTGCCGTGTACAGAGCTGCAACGGTTTTATTCCGGGCACCATCAAGATCGTTGGGCCGCAGGTAGACGAAGCCCGGGTACTGGGCTATGTAGACACGGTAATGCATCGCGCCAGGCAGGCGGGTATTGAGCTGATCGTACTGGGCAGCGGCGAAGCCCGCAAGATACCCGAAGGCGTGGATCACGCACAGGTGAAAGCTCAGTTCATTGTATTGTGCCGCAAGATGGCCGAGGTGGCCGCCCGCTACGGCCGCATCATCGCCATGGAAAACCTGAACAGCACAGAAACCAATTTTATCAATACCCTCGAAGAAGCGAACGAAGTGGTGAACGCCATTCACCATCCCAATTTCAAGCTGACCGCCGACATCTATCATATGCTGAAGGAAAATGAGCCGGCTGCCGCCATTGAAAAGGCAGGTAAGAACCTGGTACACTGTCACATTGCAGAAAGGGAGAAAAGGGCCGCCCCCGGGGTAGCCGGGCAGGATTTCCGCCCTTATTTTGCCGCCCTGCACAAGATCGGCTTCAGCGGCCGTATCATGGTAGAATGCAGGTGGGATGATGTGGCCACGCAAAGCAAGCCTGTTTATGATTACCTGAAAGGCCAGCTGGAAGAGGCATATAAAAATTAGCTGTCAGCTGTTGGCCGTTAGCTTTTAGCTAAGCGCCAACAGCCAACGGCCAGCTGCTAACCGCTAAACGCTAAAAAAAGACATATGAAAAAATCACGTCGTGAATTCCTGAAACAATCATTAATGGGTGGCGCCGGTATTACGCTTACTGCCATGGGTATGCCCGCCAGCAGTTATGCCCGTATCCTGGGCGCCAATGACCGTGTAAATGTAGGATTGGTTGGCTTTTCTGACAGGGCCCGGCAGGCTTTGCTGCCCTGCTTTTTTGCCAATAACAAGGAACTGAACTTCGACCTTATTGCCGTATCCGATATCTGGAACCGCCGCCGCGAAGAAGGTAAGGCATTCCTGGAAAAGAAGACCGGGCATAACGTGCAGGCCTGTATGAACAATGATGAGCTGTACCGCAACAAAGACCTGGATGCAGTGATCATTGCTACTGCCGATTTCCAGCACGCTTTTCATACCATTGAAGCCGTAGGCAATAAAATGGACGTGTACTGCGAAAAACCTTTTGCAGAAACCATGGAAGACGCGCGTAACGCGCTGAAAGCCGTGAAAGGATCGGGCAAGATCTTCCAGGTAGGTACCCAGCGCCGCAGCGGCGCCAGCTATCATGCCGCCGCTAAATTTATACAGGAAGGAAAATTCGGGCCCATCACCATGGTGGAAATGACCTGGAACGTGAACCAGCCCGGACGCTGGCGCCGCCCCGACCTGGTGAAGAGCATCCGTGAATCTGATACCGACTGGAAACGCTTCCTGGCAAGCCGTCCGCAAGACAACTGGGATCCCCGCAAATACCTGGAATACCGTCTTTTCTGGCCTTATTCCAGCGGCATCTTCGGCCAGTGGATGACCCACCAGATAGATACCGTACACTGGTTCAGCGGACTGAAACACCCCCGCACTGCAGTAGCCAACGGCGGCATCTACGTATGGAAAGACGGACGCGCCAACCCGGATACACTGACCGCCGTATTTGAATACGGACCGGAAAACGATCCCACAAGCGGTTTCCAGGTAATGTACAGCTCCCGTTTCCACAACTCTGCCGGTGGCACCAAAGAAGTGTACTTCTCCAACGGCGGCACCATCGATATGGCGGATAACAAGATCAGCCCGACCGGCGGTCTCAGAGAACGCGAAGCGCAGGAAATGGGTATGCACGCCAACCTGCTGCCTTCACTGAGCCTGGAAGGCAGCAAAGTGGAGACCAGCGCCAATACCGGCGGCGATCCCCTGACGAATTCACATGTACGTAACTGGATGGAATGTGTGCGTTCACGCAAACAACCCAATGCACCGATAGAAGCAGCCTATTCTCACTCCATTGCATTGATCATGGGAACAGCAGCATACAGAACAGGTATGAAAGCTACTTTTGATGAAGCAAGCCAGAATGTGATGGTGGGGGGTAAAGTGTTTACCCTTTAACCGCATTTCCTTTGGGGCAATGCTGTTAAAGGAAATACCAAAATCCAGGGTCCGGATTCCAAACAAATGCACTGGATCATATTGTGACTCACTGCAAATGTTTGGAATCCGGACCCTGGATTTTGGATTTACGCTTAGTCATTTCGGCTGCAATTTTCAGTGATCCTTCGTCTCCCCGCTCCTTCAGGTGGGTGATCACGCTTTCATAGTCGTGCGCGTTCCTGTTCTGGCTCAGTTTAAAGCGGGCCTGTACATCGGAGATGTTCATCTCAAAGCCTACGATGGCTTTCAGGTTATTGTGGAGCTCTTTTTCAGGAATATCATTCATGCTCACCGGCCTGGCTGATGCGGCCTCATAGCGGTGCATCAGTTTAGACAACGAGTCCGAGCAGCTCTGCTTCGGAAAGCAGGCGCAGCTGTCCGTATACATGTACGGCGATGTAGTTCCAGGTAGGTATCTTTTCCTTTTCGTACCAGGAAGAGGAGATATAGGCGTGCGGATCAGTAAAGATAGCCAGCGCAGTACCGCTGGTAAAAGCCTCCCACTGCGGGTTCTGCCTGGCCACATGACCGCGCAGTACCGCCGTGCCGCCGGGCTTTTCTTCCAGCTCAATGGGAATGTGTGTAGCCAGCGGAACACCGTTGGATACATTCACCAGTATGCCGAAGCTGTTCTCCTTAATGAATGCGGAGATCCGCTGCCAGTCCTTTTCCTGGTTGTATCTGGGGATATGCATAATTACAGGGCAATTTCCACGATCTTCGTAGGCGCCATGTTCGCATTCCGCATAGCGATGCTGCGCGCAGCATTACCGGCAAATTCGATGAATGCGTTTTTAGTCACCTCATCGCCGGCCACCATTACAGGAACGCCTTCGTCGCCGCCTTCCCGGATGCTCTGTACCAGGGGAATCTGGCCCAGGAAAGGTATTTCCATATCTTCTGCCAGGCGTTTGCCACCGTCTTTACCAAAGATGTAGTATTTGTTATCGGGCAGCTCTGCCGGGGTGAAATAAGACATGTTCTCTACCAGGCCGATAATGGGCACATTCACCTGCTGACCTGCAAACATCATGATACCTTTTTTCGCGTCGGCCAGCGCCACATCCTGCGGGGTGGTCACTATCACGGCGCCGGTAACGGGTACGGTCTGCACAAGGGTGAGGTGAATATCCCCGGTGCCGGGCGGCATATCGATCACGAGGTAGTCCAGCTCATCCCAGTACACATCGGTGATGAACTGGCGCAGTGCGCTGCTGGCCATAGGGCCGCGCCATACTACTGCCTGCTTCTCATCTATCAGCAGTCCGATAGACATGAGCTTGATACCGTATTTTTCCATGGGCGCAATCATGCCTTTGCCGTCTATGTTCACCATCATCGGCCTTTCTCCGCGTACGCCGAACATAATAGGCACAGAAGGACCGTAAATATCCGCATCCATCAGTCCGACGCTGGCGCCGCCCTCTGCCAGGGCCAGGGCCAGGTTGGCGGCTACGGTTGACTTTCCTACCCCTCCTTTGCCAGACGCTACGACGATGATATTTTTCACTTTCGGCAGTGTGGATTTGCCGTCTTTACGGTTGGAATTTACGTTAGCGGTCATGTTCACCTGCACCTCTGCTTCCTTGCTCACCATCAGCTGGATGGCGTTTACGCAGGCATTGCGGATCATATCCTTCAGGGGGCAGGCGGGTGTGGTCAGCACCACGGTAAATTTAACTTTATTGCCGTCTATCTCTATGTCTTTCACCATGTTCAGCGTTACCAGGTCCTTTCCCAGATCCGGTTCTTCAACGTGGCTTAAGGCCTGTAAAACCTGCTCTTTTGTGATCATAAAATGTTGTTAAATTTGATTCCAGAAAGCAAAGTTAACCTAATCGGTGGTTAATTTGGGCGTTTAAATATAGAATTTTGTCAATCTATCAATGTCCTTGATCGTTCTGGCAATTTCATTTATCTTAGGACCGCATGCGAAAGATTCGTCCCTACATACTGTTGGCTACATTCCTGGTATTGTCTCCCGTCCTGCTGAAAGCTCAGTTCACGCAGTTTAAAGACAGCCTTATTCAGATTTCCGGTATTACCATGACGGCAGACAGCCTGCGGGCCATACCCGCCGTGAGTGTGGTGATCAAAGGCCAGGGAAGAGGTACCATTTCCAACAGCCAGGGCGTATTTTCAATTGTGGCCTTTAAAGGTGATACCCTTACTTTTACTGCTGTAGGTTTCAAAAAGAAAGTGTATCACATTCCGCCGGATCTCAGGGGGAATAATTTCTCCATGATCCAGCTGATGGTGGAAGATACCACCTATCTGCCGGTGACCATCATCAAACCCTATCCTTCCAAAGAGGAATTTGAGAAAGCATTTATCAGCGACGATATACCCGACGACGCTTACGAGATTGCCCGCAAGAACACCGACGCCGCCAAAATGCGCGCATTGGCCCGCTATACGCCGATAGACGGGCGTGAAGGCACCAATATGTATATGAAGCGGCAGGCGCAATCGCTCTACTACGCAGGTCAGCAGGCTCCGCAGAATATCTTCAACCCGATGGCCTGGGCGCAGTTCATACAGGCCTGGAAACGGGGTGATTTCAAGAATAAGGACTAGCCTTGCCCGCTTCAGGTTATTTGCTATAATTCCCGTTTATTTGAGGGATTTTTTACACCAATCAATCTAAATTCCAAGTCGTAAACTCATTTGCATTATGCAACAAATTGCAGTTATTGGCGCCGGTACCATGGGTAACGGCATCGCACACGTATTTGCACAGCATCAGTACCAGGTGAACCTGATAGATGTTGCTGCCCCGGCCCTGGAAAAAGCGCTGACCACTATCCGGCAGAACCTGGAACGGCAGCTGGCCAAAGGCACTATCACGGAAGAGATCAAAACGCACACGCTGGAGCACATCCGCACCTTTACTTCACTGGCTGAAGGTGTAAAAGATGCATCCCTCGTAGTGGAAGCCGCTACCGAAAATATCACCCTGAAACTGAAAATTTTTGCAGAACTGGATCAATACGCTCCTGCAGATGCGATACTGGCTACCAACACATCTTCCATCTCCATTACCCGCATTGCCGCTGCTACCAAAANNCCGGAGAAAGTGATCGGCATGCATTTCATGAATCCCGTACCGGTGATGAAGCTGGTAGAGATCATCAACGGTTATGCTACTGCAAAGGAAGTAACCAGCGCCATTGTAACACTGAGTCGAAAAGCTGGTAGAAAGTACCTTGTGTGGTGAACGACTATCCGGGTTTTATTGCCAACCGCATCCTGATGCCGATGATCAATGAGGCGATCTGCTCTCTGTATGAAGGCGTAGCAGGCGTGAACGAAATAGACACCGTGATGAAACTGGGTATGGCGCATCCGATGGGGCCTTTGCAGCTGGCAGATTTCATCGGGCTGGATGTTTGTTTGTCTATTCTGCAGGTGCTGCATGATGGTTTTGGTAACCCGAAGTATGCGCCTTGTCCGCTGCTGGTGAATATGGTAACGGCCGGGTATTTAGGTGTGAAGAGCGGAGAAGGGTTTTATAAGTATACGAAGGGGAGTAAGGAGCTGGTAGTGAGTGAAAGGTTTAAATGACAGACGGGTGGCTGTATTATGTGTAAACGGGCCTTCATTCCCGTCATTGCGGGGCCCGAAGGGCTCCAGCGGGGAGCCGGGCCGAAGCAATCTTTTAATAAATGGCGGAATTACGTTTATTGCTATACGTTTGCCGTTAAAAAGATTGCTTCGTCGCGCTCCGCACTATGCCCTGCGCAGCTCCTCAATGACCGGGATGAAGACCCGTTTTTACCTACACCGCTACTCCCCTGCGCTGAAATGATACTCACCGGAACTTACTTCATACACCGCATACGCTCCATCCATCTTTACAAACTTCACACCTTTATCTGCTGAAATAGCGGCATTGCCCTCTTTCACTTTATCTTCAGATGCGGCGGGTACGTAGACAGTGGCACGGGTATTAGCCGGTACGGAGATCTTCCAGTCGAAGCTGCCGCCCTGCTTTTCCCAGGCGCTGCGGATCCAGCCGTGTACAGAATGATAGCTGGCCGTTACCTTATTCAGATCTTTCACCGGCAGCGGTTTCATGATGATCTTTTTGAAACCGGGCGCTGATGGATCAGGTTTGATACCTGCCAGGTTCTCGTAATACCATACCACCAGATCTCCGAGCAGCATAACGTGGTTGCCTGAGTTCATAGCCGGATCTGCCGTATCGCCGTTCCAGAGCTCCCAGATGGTGGTGGCGCCATGTTCTGCCATATATCCCCAGCTGGGGTAGGTGGTGTTGGTCGCCAGCTGATAGGCCAGGTCGCCACGGCCATATTTGGTAAGCACGCGCATCAGCCATTCTGCGCCTACCAGGCCTGTGCTGATGTGCCCTTTGTAATCCTGCAGCGTTTTATCTACTACATGACGGAATACGGTATCCTGGCGCTCAGGAGGCGTAAGCCCGTAAGCCAGTGAGAAGATGTTGGCAGTAGGCGTGTTATTAGCGTAATAACCTTCCTGCTGGTTCAGGAATCTGTTATTGAACGCTGCTTTCACTTTTTCTCCCAGCTCCTTGTATGCCGCCACATCTGCCGTGTTACCGGTGATGGTGGCAAAGCGCTCCATCACGGTGAGCAGGTGATAATAGAAAGCGGTGCCCAGGAAATCGCCGGCTGTTTTACGTGCAGGATCCTTGGAGTGGATCAGCTCCGGTGATTCCGGCGGCATGCACCAGTCGCCATAGGTATCCTTGGTAAGAATGTAATCCTTCATGTATTTATCCTTCATGTAGGCCATCCATTTCTTCATGGAAGGATAGTGTTTGCGCAGCGGCTGATCGTCTCCATACTGTTCGTACAGCAGGTTGGCGATGATCACGTAAGCCGCGGGCCAGGTCATGTTGTCAGAATATATTTTCCAGTAGGTGGGCGCTACATCGGGTACGCTGCCTTCGGGGGATTGTGCATCCTCAATATCCTGCAGCCATTTGGCATAGAGCTGGTGGTTGCCGAAGATGAAGCTTTCTCCCCTGGCGCCTACGGCACGATCGCCCAGCCATCCCATACGTTCGTCGCGCTGCGGACAATCAGTAGGCATACCACGGTAGTTGCCGCGGATGCCCCAGTAAGCGTTCTTATACACTTTGTTGATCACCTCATTGGAGGTTTCAAACTGCCCGGTGGTTTCCATTTCATCATACACTACCCTGCCTTCAATGGCAGACAGGTCTGGTTTGCCGGGATAACCGGTCACTTCCACGTAGCGAAAGCCGTGGTAGGTAAAGCGGGGCTCCCACTCTTCAGTGCCTTCGCCTTTCAGTGTATAGATGTCCGTTACCTTTGCAGAACGCAGGTTATCCATGTACAGTGTGCTGTCATCTTTCAGGCGTTCGGCAAAGCGCATTTTCACTTTGGCGCCTTTATCACCTTTTACGGTAAGGCGCACCCAACCCACGAAGTTCTGTCCCATATCATAGATGAACATACCGGGTTTGATCTCTTTCACGCTGATGGCCTTCACGGTATCCATCACTTTGATGTTGTTATTGGGCTGGGCAACCAGCAATTCAGCGGGTTGCTGCACCAGCTGCACGGGCAGCCAGCTGGCGGCATCGTAGCCGGTCTGGCTCCAGCCTGTCAGCTCTTTGGTGGCATCGTACTCTTCACCATCATATTCATTGTTGGCGATGATGGGACCAGCTGCAGTTACTTTCCAGCTGCCATCGCTGATCACGCTGGCAGTGCTGCCGTCGTCATACACCAGGTTGAGCTGCAGGATCATTTTGGGATAGCCGTAATGCGTGATGCCCGGTAAGCCCGGCGCAGAATAGCGCATCTGGTAGAAGCGGCCGTTACCCAGGATTGTGCCTAATACGTTAGCGCCTTCCTTCAGTTCGCTGGTTACGTCAAATGTGTTGTAGAAAACACGTTTGTTATATTCCGTCGGACCGGGCGCCAGTACCTGGTCGCCTATCTTTTTACCGTTAATGTACAGTTCATAGAGGCCAAGACCGCTGATGTAAGCGGTAGCGCGCTTCACCTTCTTTTCTACATTGAATTCCTTGCGGAGATAGCGTGCAGCGATGCGCGTAAAAGTATCTTTTGGTCTTTCCCATGCGAAGGCAGAATCCAGTCCGATCCATTTCGCCTGCCAGTCGCCCGGCTGCAGCAGTCCCATACTCCAGCTGGCGGGCTGGCTCCAGTCAGATGCTTTACCGTCTGCCGTCCACACTTTCACTTTCCAGTAGCAACGGGTTCCGCTGGTGAGCGGTTTGCCTGCGTACGTTACATTAATGGACTCGCCGGCATTCACTTTACCGGAGTTCCAGAGATCTGCGTTGTCGTTATTCAGTGCGTCTTCCGAAGAAGCCACCATTACCTGGTAGGCCGCCTGTTCCACGCCCCTGGCGCTGCTTTCGATCTCCCAGCTTAACCGGGGAGTGTTAACGTCAATACCTAAAGGATCATCGCGGAATTCGCAACGCAGGTTCGCCAGTGTGAGATCGCCGCCGGCCTGTTTACAGGACCAGAGCAACACTACCGGCAATAGAAAAAGAAGGATCCGTTTTATCATGCTGTTGTATTTAAATTGCATTGTTTGAATAATTATACTCACCGGCCTTACTGCGGGTTTTGTTCCAGGCCGTCAAGATTTATATCTGTTTGCGGTATGGGCAGCAGCAGCCGGTTCTGCGTTAGCTGGTAAGCATTAGCCGGGATGTAAGCATGCTGCTGTTTTTCTTTCACACCATGGGCGTTCATCAATGTAATAATATTATCTGTACGCAGCAAGTCGTACCAGCGATGATTCTCAAATGCCAGTTCCACCTGCCTTTCGTGGAATATTGCTTCTCTGAAAGCCGCCTGGCTGCTTACGGTGGCCGCTGTTTTACCGGGCAGACCTGCACGTGTTCTTACCTGGTTCAGCAGGTCAAAAGCTTCACCATTGGCTACAAAGCCCTGTTCATTCAGGCATTCTGCTATCATCAGCAATACATCTGCATAACGCAGTACGGGGAAGTTATCATTGGTACGCCCTACTTCTGTAAAGCCGTGGTTATATTTCTTTACCCAGGGAATATTCACAAACACGCCATTGCTGGTGTAGCCATCTGCCATGGAAACGGCTTTACGTTTATCCCCGGTTTCATATGCAGCGATCATGTCCTGCGTGGGGATGTTCCAGCCGGAACCGCTGCCGTTGATACCAGTCTTGGTATCTCCTGTAACCGCGCTGCCTGATGTATAGGGCGCAAAGGTGTACATGAAGGTACTGAACAATCCTGTTTGAGAACCCAGGTACTGGATCTCGAAAATAGATTCCGGTCCGTTCTTCTTCCCGGGATCAAATACATCCGCATAATCGGGCAGCAGCTGATAGCCCATGGTGGTTACCTTACGCAGCTCGGTGAGAGCTTCCGTATATTTTTTCTGTGTCAGGTATACCTTACCCAGCAGCGTGCTGGCGGCGCCTTTGGTGGCACGGCCCACATCAGCGCCGGAATAGCTGGCAGGCAGCGTTGCTGCGGCTGCCGTGAGGTCGGAAATAATCCTGGCGTACACCTGTTCCACACTGGCGCGTCCCTTTGAAAGAGAGGAGTCCGGCGATTGCACGGCATTCAGCCGCAGCGGCACTCCACCAAACTGGCGTACCAGGTTGAAGTAGTGAAAAGCGCGAAGGAACTGCACTTCGCCGGTGTACTGGTTACGTGCGTCATCAGACATGCTGACTTCACCGATATGCGCCAGCACATCGTTACAGCGGGAGATACCGATGTAGCTGATGCGCCAGAAATTACTGATACATTCTGCGGTAGCGCCTACCAGGAATTCATCCACAAACTCCCACTGCTCCCTTCCCCTGTCGGCATTGTTATACTGGAAAGCCGTGTTGTCTGATCTCATCTCGCCAAAGATCCAGTAGCTTTCACGGCCCAGGTCCTGCAGTACGTTATAAGCGGCATTTACGGCCTGTTTGATCTCGTCTTCACTTTTGTAGAAAACGTTGCCGTTGATGGTGGCTTCCGGGTTCAGATCCAGGAAGTCTTTTCCGCAGCTCACACCCAGCAGGGCCGTTGCTGCCAGGACGATGATATATTGATGGATGGTGATTCGTTTCATAACGGAGTTTTAGCATTTAAAAAGACAGGTTAAGGCCCAGCGTGAACGTACGCGCAACGGGATAGTTCGTAAAGTCTTCCCCGGGTGTAAGGGCGGTGCTGGTGGCATTGCCCGACACTGTTTTGCGGCTCACTTCAGGGTTAGCGCCGCTGTATCGTGTAAAGGTGTGCAGGCTCTGCACGCCTGCATAGATCCTGGCACCGCTGATGAACTTCGTATGTTCCAGCCATTTTCTTTTGAAATTATAGCCCAGCGTAATGTTCTGGATACGCATAAACGAAGCGCTTTCTATCCAGGTGGAGTTCACATCGCGATAGATCACCCTGGCGCCGTTGGTGGTGGGTGTGATACCATCGCCCGGCTGCTCCGGAGAGCGCCAGCGGTTCAGCACTTTACGGTCTACATTAAAGATACCGTCTATGTTCAGCAGGTACTGGTTGCCGGTTTTCATGATCTGTCCGCCCTGTGCGCCTACCAGCACCAGGCCCAGGTCAAAATTCTTATAGCTGAAATTGTTGGTGAGGCCCCAGATAAAATCAGGGTTCGGATCACCGATAATGGCAAAGTCGTTCACCGGTTCTATGATACCATTGCCATCAACATCCTTGTATTTGATGGAGCCTACTACAGAAGTAACATGTTTGGGAGACCTGTTCAGGTCATCCTGGTCTTTATAAATGCCCTCTACCCACGTACCCATAGAAGAGGCCTACCGGTTTGCCTACTTCCGTGATATGCTGGAATGAGCCTTCGCCACTGCGGCCGCTGTAGATGGGATCGTTCTTGGCATTCAGCGCAAGCACCTTGTTGCGGTTAAACGCAATGTTGGCGTTGGTGGTCCATTTAAAGGCGCCGTCCAGGTTATCGCTGCTGATGCCTATTTCGAGACCCTGGTTTTTGATCTTACCGGAGTTGATGATCACGTTGGTATAACCGGAAGACAATGGTATCTCTGAATTATACAACATGCCTTTGGTAATGCGCCTGTAATAATCTACCGTCAGGTTGATGCGGTTGTTGAACAGGCCCAGATCCGCACCCAGGTCAAGCTGGGAGGATTCTTCCCAGGTGAGGTCGTAGTTGCTCAGGGAAGAAGCGCTTCTACCGTTGGCTATCTGTCCGCCGAAGGCGTAATTATACGCCGCGATGTTGGACATATAGGTGTAGTTGCCGATGTTATAGTTACCTGATAAACCATAGCTGGCGCGCAGTTTCAGATCGCTCATCCAGGTAATGCCCTGCATGAACGGCTCTTCTGAAGCGCGCCAGGCAACAGCGCCGGAGGGGAATGTACCGTAGCGGTTGTTATACCCGAAACGGGAAGAGCCATCTGAACGTACGGTGACTGTGAACAGGTATTTATCTTTCAGGGCGTAGTTGATCCTGCCGAGGTAAGACAGCACTGCCCATTTCTGTACGTCCTGCGAGTAGGAAGGAATGGTAGCGGCAGCGCCGATGGGTTGGATCTTATCATCCGGGTAATTGGAGGCATCGATCTGCAGGTAATCCATTCTTTCCTTTTGCGCGGTGTAACCCAGCACCACGTTCAGCGCATGGTCTTTGCCGAATGTCTTATCGTAAGACAGCAGTACTTCAGACAGCCAGTTCATAGCGCTGGATTTGGACTGTGATGAGCTGGGAATGCTGGGCGGCGGGTTGTTCACTCCTCCCAGGAAGGAAGGGTTGAAAACAAAAGTAGAGCCGTTACCGTAGTTCACGTTGAAGCTGGCCTTCGCCTTCAGGCCGTTAACGATCTCGTACTCTCCATAAAGGCCACCCAGGCCGCTGAAGCTCTTTACATTGGTAACGCCGAACTCCAGTGAGTTCAGCGGATTAGCGGCGCTGAACATACCGGGAGAGCTGATATAAGGTGTGCGCTGACCGTTGTTATCATGCACGGGTACCAGCGGGCTAAGCCAGAGGCTGCGCGTCAGCACGTCTGTAAAGCCGTTCTCAAAATCATTCACCTGCTGTGTGCTGTAGGTGGGCGCAACGATGAGCCCAATCTTCACTTTGCGGCCAATACGGCTTTCTACGTTGGCACGTACGCTGTAACGATCATAGCCGGTATAACGCAATACGCCCTCCTGGGTGTAATAGCCTGCAGAGAAATTATACTTCGTATTTTCAGAACCACCGCTTACACTCAGTGTGGTATTATGCTGCAAGGCTTTTCTCAGCACGGTGTTATACCAGTTGGTGCCTTCGCCGTATTGTTCCGGGTTACGGAATTCTTCGGGTATATCTGCATCAGTAGGCGTTTGTCCGCGCGATGCAAAATCGTCTATGATAATATCTTTCCTGAACTGAGCAAACTCGTGTGCGTTCAGCATTTGCGGACGGCCTTTCTGCGGTACTTCCTGGAAGCCGGTGTTGGTATTGAGGTTTACTTTAGGTGTACCGCTCTTACCATGTTTAGTGGTCACCACCACTACGCCGTTAGAACCGCGGGAGCCGTAGATGGCAGTAGAAGAAGCATCTTTCAGTACAGTGATGGACTCAATATCATCAGGATTGATGATGTTCAGCGGGCTGGCCTGCTGTCCAAAACCGGATGGCAAGGGGAAGCCATCCACCACATACAAAGGATCACTACCTGCGCCGATGGAGCCGGACCCCCTGATCCTGACGGCAGCGCCGCCACCGGGTGTACCGGTTACGCTGGCTACCTGTACGCCGGGAATCTGTCCGCTGAGTTTCTGATCCATACCTGCTACCGGCAGATCCTGCAGCTGTTTGCCGTTTACACTGGCCACAGCGCCGGTAAGATCTTTCTTCTGCTGCGTACCGTAACCGATCACCACCACTTCATTCAACCCGGCAGTAGCAGCGCTCAGCTGTACATTGATGACAGGCTGGCTACCTACTGTTACACGCTTTTCATCAAAGCCGATAAAGTGAAAAGAAAGTACATCGCCCTGGATGGCAGCGATGCTGAATTGCCCGCCGGCATTGGTTTGTGTGCCCTGAGATTTACCGGCTATCTGCACGGTTACACCCGGCAGCGGGTTGCCGGAGGAATCGGTCACCTGTCCGCTCACCGTGTTCTTTTGCTGTGCTGTTGCGGAGAGGCAGCAGAACAATAGCAGCAGTTGACATAAGACGGGCGGCCAGCGCCATGATTGTTTTTTGGAAATACTGTAGTACATAACGGGAGTGGATTTAGCTATGAGGAATGGATAAATGCAAAGCAGTATCCGTGCCTTCCGTATAAGCACGGAGGCAAAACGCAGACAATACGATCAGTTGATATCAGCTATGCTTAGAAGCTAGCTGTATGCATCGTGATAATGATAGTGGTGATACCTTTTCTGCATAACGAGGAATAAGTTTTAGTTTAAGATAATACAGGAGATGGCGCTCCTTCTGAGTACGTCCAGTTAATGGAAGATGAGGTTAAATTAGAATAAAATTCCAGGGCAACTGTCCTATACTATCTTAATCTGTTTATGGGTTATAAAAAGAAAGCCGCCGCGGGAATACCCTGGCGGCGGCCAATACGGAGTGGAATGATCATCTTGTGTATGAATATTTATTTAGCCGGTTTCAGATCCCTGATCTCCAGGCCATAGATATCTTTCAGGCGCAGCAGGCAAAGTTCACTGCCTGCTTTAGGGATACCGATCTGCATGTTGCAGAACAGCTGAAGTTCCTGTGAGAGTACAGTACAGTTGTGTTGTTTCACTACTGTCATCACTTCGTTCAGGATGGTATAGTCGAAGGAGAGGGAATATTTTATTTCCACGTTCTTTTGTACGGCCGGTATCAGCTGCAGTACCAGGGCCGTAGCGGTTTTATAAGCGTTGATAAGGCCCGGCGCTCCGAGGAGGGTGCCGCCAAAATAGCGAACCACTATCACCAGCACATCGGTCAGCTGTTTGCTGTCTATTTGTCCCAGTATAGGTTTGCCAGCCGTGCCTGAGGGCTCTCCATCGTCACTGGCGCGGAATTGCAGGCCGTCTGTGCCCAGGCGGTATGCCAGGCAGTGGTGAGTGGCTTTGGGGTGTTCTTTCTTCACCTCCTGCAGGCGTTCTTTTACTTCATCTGTAGTTTTAACAGGAAAGGCATACGCCAGGAATTTACTTCCTCTGTCCTTGTATTCTGCTGTAGCTGTTTTTTCAATAGTAAAGTAGACTTCCATTATGTTATGTTCCTGTAATATGATATTCTGTCCCCTTCCAGGGTTGTTTCGTCTATTAATAATGCGCGTGGCAGCACCGGTGCTTTCTGTCCTTCCGGCAGGATGGCGCTGGTGCCGCTGATCACCCGGGCCTCGTCCCACAGGCCGGCTTCTATAAAACGTTGCAGTACATATGCGCCGCCTTCTACCATTACGCTGGTAATGTTCTTTTCGTATAAGCGTTCCATTAGCTGAGGCAGCAGGGGCGCCCTGAAATCAAGCTGCAGGGTGGCTGTCTGCCCGTCAAAGGTTTCCTCTTTTTCCGTAAAGAACCAGGTGGGTACGCTGTTGTCCCAGAGGCGATAATGCCGGGGCGTTTTCAGCTCGCGGTCTATTACCAGCCGCAGTGGACTTTTACCGGGCCAGTGGCGGGTGGTCAGCTGCGGATCATCTGTAAGAGCGGTATTGGTACCTACCAGGATGGCCATCTCTTCGCTGCGCCAGCGGTGTACCAGGCGGTCGCTGTACTGGTTTGACAGGCGTACGGGCTCACCGCTCAGCGTAGCCATAAAACCGGCGGGGCACTGTGCCCATTTGAGCACAATATAAGGCCGTTTCTTTTCATGGAAGGTGAAGAAACGCCGGTTCAGCTCACGGGAGGCTCTTTCCAGCATGCCTACGCTCACCTCCACACCGGCTTGCTGCAGCTTTTCAATGCCTTTACCGCTTACTTCAGAGAAGCTGTCGGTACAGCCGATCACCACCCGGGGGATCTGCTGCTGCACGATCATATCTGCACAGGGAGGCGTTTTCCCGTAATGCGCACAGGGTTCGAGGCTCACATACATGGTAGCCCGGGGTATCAGCGAACGATCTGCTGCCGCCACGCGCTGCACACAATCCACTTCTGCATGCGCCTGTCCGTAGCGGCGGTGATACCCCTCTCCGATGATGCGGCCCTGGTGCACCAGCACGGCGCCTACCATGGGGTTGGGCGCCACCTGCCCTGCACCCAGCTGCGCCAGCTGCAGGCAGCGTTGCATAAAAAGTTCATCCTGGATACTGTTCATGCGAAGAACGTTATATAGTTTTGCAAAAATATCATTTTCAGATCATTGCATGAACATACAATCCGCATTTACCCATATTACCCGTGCCATTGCTTCTTTGTACGACACCCGGGAAGCCGCCAACATCGCTCACCTGGTGATGGAACATATTACCGGGCTCAGTAAGCTGGACCGTATTGTTTATAAAGACCGCGCGCTGGAAGCCCCGCAACAGGCACAGCTGGAAAAGGCTGTGAAAGCCCTGCTGGAACAGCAGCCGGTACAATATGTAACAGGTACCGCCTGGTTCTATGGTATGGAACTGATGGTGAACCCGCAGGTGCTGATACCCCGCCCGGAAACGGAGGAGCTGGTGGAATGGATCGTACAGGATGTACGTGCAGGTGGTGGAGCTGCAGCGATACAGCTGCTGGATATTGGTACAGGCAGCGGTTGTATTCCGCTGGCGCTGAAGAAGGAATTGCCGGCAGCCGATGTATGGGGCATTGATGTAAGTACGGGCGCTTTAGCAACTGCCAGGGCCAATGCCACGCAGCAGCAGCTGGAGGTACGTTTCGAGGAGGTAAATGTGCTGGATGAGAAGGCGACAGGGGCTTTACCTGTTTTTGATATTATCGTCAGCAATCCCCCTTATATCAAACACAGCGAGCATACGGTGATGCAGCAGCAGGTGTTGGCTTATGAACCGTCTCTGGCGTTGTTTGTTCCGGATGATGATGCCTTGTTGTTTTACCGGGTAATAGCGGAACTGGCTACACGTAAATTAAGTGCTGCAGGGAGATTATACTTTGAGATCAATGAGGCGCTGGGTAAAGAAGTGGTGGCACTGCTGGAGACAGCAGGGTTTAAAAATGTGATACTGAAGCAGGATATATTCGGGAAAGACAGGATGGTGAGGGCGGAGTCATAGTGGAAAAAATTCCACTCTTACTATTTCCGCTGCGGATTAGCTGTAGCCAATACCACTTTTGCCCCTATCTCGCGCGCCACTTCCATCACCCGCACTATATCTTCTACAGGTACTGATTTTTCGGCGTTGATCACAATGGTAGGATCTACATTTTCGCTTTTTATAGAAGGCACCAGTTTCTCTTTCAGATTTTCAAAGGGCACTTTATTGGTGCCGACAAAGAATTCCCGTTTATCATTGATGCTTACCACCACGGTTTGTTTAGCCTTGGTATTGCTCTTTGCTTTGGGCAGGGCCAGCTTTATTACATTCGGATTGGCCAGGGTGGACACGATAAGGAAGAACAGCAGCAGAATGAACAAAATGTCATTCAATGCTGAGTTATGCAGCTCTACCTGGCGTTTGCCTCTTCTGTTGCGCAAATTCATGAGATGCTCTATTTAGTAGGCTCCTGTAAAATATCGATAAACTCTGCGGAAGATCCTTCCATTCTATTGATCACCTTATCTATCTGCGCATTCAGGAAGCTGTAGCCGATATAGGCCACGATGCCGATAATAAGACCACTGGCGGAGGTGATCATTTTTACATAGATACCGCCGGCAATGGTGCCGAGGGTGATATCGGAAGTAATGGAGATGTTGAAGAAGGTCTGGATCATACCTGCGATGGTGCCGAGGAACCCGAACATGGGCGCTATACCTGCGATGATGGAAAGAATAGTGAGATTCTTTTCCATCTTGTATATTTCCAGCTTGCCTACGTTTTCCATAGACTTTTCTATATTCTCGATCGGCTTGCCTATACGTTGAATGCCCTTATCGATCATGCGGGCGGCGGGATTGTCGGTATTCTTGGCGATGGAGCGGGCAGCGGCGATGTTACCGATGGTAATATAGTCGCGTATCATCGGCATGAAATTATCCGGCAGCTTAGCTGCTTTTGCTATGGTAAGATAGCGCTCTACAAACACGAACACGGCGATCACGGAAAGAATGCCGAGGGGAATCATTAACACACCGCCTTTCATCAACAGGTCCAGCAGGTTGATGTGCTGATCAGCCGCAGCGCCAGCAGCATTTATACCGGCAGTCACTGTATCCGCCTTTGGTAATAACAAGGAATCCTGCAGTAATGTAACAAGTCCGATTAGCATGTCTGAATTTTTAAACCTTGCAAAAGTATTAAATTAAGGTACAATAAGTTACTGTAAAAACGGAAACGAACTAATATTTATTATAGTGACAACCACTCCTCGTTTGTGATTAGTTATTTTATCGCCCGCTAAAAGCTAACAGCCAGCGGCTAGCGGCTTTTCTCCTCCCATACCTGTACCAGGTGCACAATTGTCTGCACTGCCTTCTGCATGTCCTGTATGCTCACATATTCATGTTTGCTGTGCAGGGCCATTTCGCCGGTAAAAATATTGGGGCAGGGAAGGCCCATAAAAGACAGGCGGGAGCCGTCTGTACCGCCCCGGATGATCATTTTCAGCGGTTCCACGCCGGCGCGGCGGATGGCTTCCGCTGCATAGGCGCATACCTGTGGGTGCTGATCCAGGATCTCTTTCATGTTGCGGTACTGCGGTGTTACCTCCATGGTGGCGCTGGCCTGCGGGTGGCGTTGCAGCACTGTTTCCATGATATTGCGCAGCAGCTGCTCATGCGCTTCCAGTTGCGCGGTAACAAAATCACGGATAATAAAATCGATCTCCGCGCTTTCCACGGTTCCCTGTATACGTACCGGGTGAACGAAACCTTCGCGTCCTTCGGTGGTTTCGGGCGACGAGGTGGTCGTGCAGGCAGGGCGGCCACTATCTCCGCAGCTATCTTGATGGCGCTCACCAGCTTGCCTTTGGCGGTACCCGGGTGGATGCCTACACCCTGGATAGTGATCCTGGCTGCATCTGCAGAGAAGGTCTCATCTTCCAGCGAGCCCAGTTCTCCCCCATCCAGCGTATAGCCGTATTGTGCACCCAGTTTCTGCATATCCAGCTTTTCCACACCGCGGCCTACTTCCTCATCGGGTGTGAACAGGATGCGGATGGCGCCATGCCTGATACCGGGATGCCTGATCAGGAAATGGGCAGCGTCCATAATGGCTGCTACTCCTGCTTTATTATCAGCGCCCAGGAGGGTGGTACCGCTGGCGGTGATGATATCGTCCCCGATCTTTCCCTGCAGGTAGGGATGATCTGCCGCACGTATCACCTGCGAAGGATCATCCGGCAGTACGATATCACTACCATCATATTTAGTGTGAATGATGGGCTTCACGTTGGCGCCACTGCAATCACTCGAAGTATCCATGTGTGCGCAGAGACAGATCACCGGTACCGGCTTATCTGTATTGGCCGGGATGGTGGCATATACATATCCATGTTCATCCAGCTCCGCATCTGTGACGCCTATGGCCTGCAATTCCTGTACCAGGAGGCGGCCCAGGTTTTTCTGCCTGGCGGTGGATGGAAAGGTATCACTCAGCGGATCAGATTGTGTATCGATCTGAGCGTAACGCAGAAAGCGTTCAGTGACAGTATATTGATAATTTGAAAACATCTGCAAACGTAAGATTTTCTTTTTTGCCGTACCTGTGGATATAAAAATAGAATATGATTCCTATTTATGAAAGATTTATGATATAAAATTCCAAATAATTTCAGTCTGGCTATTTATTCCTTCTATCATTTTAGGTTTGCATAGAAAAAATACGTCAATCAAAGCGTGCAGACATTGAAACTTGCTTATCTTTGTTACGGTTCTTAAACCAATCAAGACTGTTTGCGGTTTCCTTGCCGCTGCCGCCCGGCAGCCACAAGGGATTAAAAAGGAACCGTGTGCAAATCACGGGCTGACGCGCAACTGTAACGTAACCTTTGCAAAGGTTAAGGCCCATCGGATGTCCATTGTCCCGGTAATACCGGGGTGAGAAGGACGGCCTTAACTGTTACAAGCCAGGAGACTTGCCGTGAACAAATTGATGTATGCCTTCGCGGAAAAGGAACATTAAACGTTTGAAAGTTTTCCCCTTTCCCGCGCTACATTTTTCACTTTTAAAACATTGCAAGTATGCAAACCAATGTTCTTGGTTACCCGCGTATTGGTAGCCACCGTGAACTGAAGAAAGCCTGTGAAGCTTATTGGGCAGGCAAAATGTCGCTGGAGAAATTACAGCTTACCGCCAGGCAGTTGCGCCGCCAGCACTGGGAAACCCTGCAGCAGGCGGGTATTGACCTGATCCCTTCCAATGATTTCTCGTTGTATGACCAGGTACTGGATATGTGCCTGATGACCGGCGTTATTCCCGCACGTTTCCAGGCGCTGAAAGAAAAACTGGCCACCGCCGCCAGTCCTGAACTGTATTTTGCCATGGCCCGCGGTTACCAGAAGAACGGACTGGATATTACCGCCATGGAAATGACCAAATGGTTCGATACCAATTACCATTACCTGGTGCCTGAATTTGACGGCAGCCAGCAGTTCAGGGTATTACATGATAAATGCACCGAAGAATTTAAGGAAGCCCTTACGCTGGGCATTCCTACCAAACCCGTGCTGTTAGGGCCTATCAGCTTCCTGCTGCTGGGCAAGATCAAGGAAGAAAACCTGCACCTGGCCGAACTGGTGAACCAGCTGTTGCCCGTATATATACAACTGCTGCAAAATCTGCAACAGGCCGGCGCCACCTGGGTACAGCTGGATGAGCCCTGCCTGGTGCTGGACCGTACCCCTGAACAACTGCGGCTTTACCAATATGCCTACACGAAGATCCATGCCGCCGTACCCCAGCTGCAGCTGCTGCTGGCCACCTATTTCGGCGGCCTGCAGGAAAACATCCATTTAACGCTGGAACTTCCGGTACAAGCCCTGCATATTGACCTGGTAAGGGCGCCTGAACAACTGGATGCCGTACTGGCCAACTTTCCGAAGCACATGCAGCTGTCGCTCGGCGTGATAGATGGCCGCAACATCTGGAAGAATAATTATGGCACCTCATTGCAACTGATACAAAAGGCTGTAGATGCTATCGGGGCAGAACGGGTGATATTGGCGACTTCCTGTTCACTGCTGCACGCACCCTATGACCTTACCCTGGAAACAGATGAGCAGGTACTTACACCGCAGATCAAAAGCTGGATGGCCTTTGCCCGGCAGAAAGTGCAGGAGCTGATCGAACTGAAGGAGATCGTGGCAGGCAATACCACCCTGCTGGAGACCAACCATGCATGCCTGCACGAAAAAAGTACTGCCGCTATCGTGCATAAACCCGCTGTAAAGGCCAGGGTAAAAGCACTGACCGAAACCGACGCCAGCCGCCTTCATCCATTCCCCATCCGGCAACAGGCGCAGGAAGCCCTGTTGCAGCTGCCCCTCTTCCCTACCACCACTATCGGCTCTTTCCCCCAGACAGAAGAGATCAGGAAGCTGCGGGCTGACCTGAAGAAAGGCATCATCAGCAAAGATGAGTATGACACTGCCATCCGCCAGGCCATTGCAGCGGCTGTGAAATGGCAGGAGGGTCTTGGATTGGATGTACTGGTGCATGGCGAGTTTGAGCGCAATGATATGGTGGAATACTTTGGCGAACAGCTGGAAGGATTTGTGTTCACGCAAAACGGCTGGGTACAGAGCTATGGTTCCCGCTGTGTAAAGCCACCGGTGATCTATGGCGATGTACAGCGCAGCCAGCCGATGACCGTACAATGGAGCAGCTATGCACAATCGCTTACCCGCAAACCCATGAAAGGCATGCTCACCGGTCCGGTTACCATCCTGCAGTGGTCTTTTGTACGGGATGATCAGCCGCGTGCAGCTACGGCTTTGCAGATAGCGCTCGCTATCCGCGATGAGGTAAAAGACCTGGAAAAGGCTGGTATTAAAGTGATACAGGTAGATGAGCCGGCGGTACGTGAAGGACTGCCTTTGCGCAAGGCGCAATGGCGGGCGTACCTGGACTGGGCCGTAAGGGCTTTCCGCGTGTCCGTAAGTTGTGTAAAAGACGAAACACAGATACATACGCATATGTGCTATGCCGAGTTCAATGATATCATTGACAGTATTGCCGCCATGGATGCAGATGTGATCACCATTGAAACCTCCCGCTCACAGATGGAGCTGCTGGAAGCGTTTGCCGCTTTCCGTTATCCCAATGAAACGGGCCCGGGTGTGTATGATATTCACTCACCGCGGGTGCCCGCTGTTGAAGAAATGACGGCCCTGCTTGAAAAAGCAGTGCAGTTGCTACCTGCGCGCAATATCTGGGTGAACCCGGATTGCGGCCTTAAAACCCGCAAGTGGCCGGAAACTGAACAGGCGCTGCGCAACATGGTGGCCGCTGCCCAACGGCTGCGCGCCGCAGTGAATACGACCGTATCCTGACTCCCTTTTCCTTAACTTCGTGATACTGCCAGGACTAAATGCCCATTGCAAACTGCTAAACGTTATTAACATGCCTTCTCATGAAACAGTGCACTGTCCGCGTTGCAATACCGTTTTTGAATGCCGTGCAGGCAACGTGCTGCAATGCCAGTGCCAGGCTGTAAACCTTTCGGAGGATGAACGTCAGTATGTCAGTGAACACTACAGCGGTTGTCTTTGTGCAGACTGCCTGCTGCAAATGAAATCCGTTTACAGGCAGGATAAATTCAAGCAGCGCCTGCAGCAGCTATTTTCTTTGTTCGGAAAGCGATAAACATTATGAGTTACGAAAAACAGATTGCCCGCTCAGTTACCCGCATTTATAAAGCGGTATTTCCCAATACCGTTAATCATTACGATACGATGTTTGGCGGTACTGCCATGCAGCTGATGGATGAAGTGGCCTTTATCACCGCAACGCGCTTCAGCCGTATGCGTGTGGTCACGGTATCCAGCGACCGGATAGATTTTAAGAAGCCTATTCCCCATGGTACTATCATAGAGCTGATAGGAGAAGTAACACAGGTGGGAACAACCAGCTTAAAGGTGAAGGTTGCAGTATATGTGGAGCAGATGTATTCCAACCATCGTGAAAAAGCCATTGAAGGTACCTTTGCTTTTGTAGCAATTGACGACCAGAAGCGGCCCACGGCGATTGTGCTTCCACCGGACGAGGAGGACAACCAGATTGGGCGTAATAAATAATTAAGAATTGCGGAGAGGAAGGCAGAAAGAAAAGATAGGAGGAATTAATAATTAACAATCCCAATACTTGGGTCTTGCCTGACATTGCTGTCTCGCCGGACGCTTGTATTGGGATTATTAACTATTAATTAATTATTAATTACTTGATCTCAACCAGTTCGATATCAAATACGAGTTCCTCGCCGGCAAGCGGATGGTTTGCGTCCAGCGTGATAAACTCGGTGCCAACAGCTGCTACCTTTACAGGAAACACCTGGCCCTGGGCATTGCTCATCTGGAGATCCATACCCACTTCAGGGTTCAGATCAGCCGGGATATTCGCTTTAGGAAAGTCCATAATCAGCTCTTCATTCTTGGGGCCATATGCCTGATCCACAGGGATCTGCACCGTCTTTTTATCACCCACCTGCATATCCAGCACGCCATTATCAAAACCCTTTATCACCATACCGGCACCTACCTGGAATTCAAGCGGCTCTCTGCCTTCAGAGGAGTCGAAAGTATTCCCGTTCGTCAAACGGCCGTGATAATGCACACGTACTGTATCCCCGTTTTTAACTGTTTGCATAAGAAAAATTGTTAATTGTTAACATTAGATGTCTACTGCAAAGTAAGGAAAAAAGATCAAGGCGCACAAACTCAGCAATCCGTATTTTTACAGCTATGTATCGGTTTATTCAACTGCTGAGCATGTTTTTGCTCGCTTTACAACTTGTTTACGCACAGGCGCCTGTGATCACCGGAGCGGCCAGAACCGCCGAATACCTACACCTGCTTAAAAATAAAAGAGTGGCACTGCTGGTGAACCAGACGGCCACCATTGGCAACACGCACCTGGTAGATTCGCTGCTGAAACTGCAGGTCAGGATACAGAAAATATTCAGCCCGGAACATGGCTTCCGCGGTGATGCCGATGCGGGCGAAAAAGTTGATAACAGCGTAGATCAGCGCACGGGCCTTCCTATTGTTTCCCTTTATGGTAAACACCGTAAAGCAAACGCTGCAGACCTCCGTGATGTAGATATACTGATCTATGATATACAGGATGTAGGCGCCCGTTTTTATACCTACATCTCCTCCCTGCAGGAACTGATGGAGTCTGCCGCGGAGAACAGTATACCACTGATCGTACTGGACCGTCCTAATCCCAACGGGCATTATGTAGACGGCCCCGTACTGGATACGGCCTTCCGTTCTTTTGTAGGAATGCAGCCCATACCGCTGGTACATGGCATGACCGTAGGCGAATATGCGCGGATGCTGAATGGTGAAAAATGGCTGAAGAACGGACTGCAATGCAAATTAACCGTAATACCCTGCCTCCGGTACAATCATCATACTTTTTACGAGCTGCCGGTAAAGCCTTCGCCTAACCTGCCCAATATGGCTTCTATCTACCTGTATCCTTCCACCTGTTTGTTTGAAGGTACATTGCTGAGCCTGGGCCGTGGTACAGATAAACCTTTCCAGGTATTTGGCAGCCCGCTTTTCCCAAAAGACCTGTATACCTTCACGCCCCGCAGCATGCCCGGCGCCAAAGAGCCGCCCCTGAAAAATCAGCCATGTTATGGTTTTGACCTTTCAGGCGATGCCCAAAGCGTACTACAGCAAACCGGCTATCAGCTGCAGCTGAAATGGATCATACAAGCCTACCAGCTGTACCCGCAGAAAGACAAATTCTTTACGCCCTTCTTTAATAAACTGGCGGGCAACAGCACGCTGATGCAGCAGATAAAGGATGGCAAAAGCGAACAGGAAATAAGACAAAGCTGGGAGCCGGCGTTGAGCGGCTTTAAAAAAATCAGGGCAAAATATTTATTGTACCCGGCCGCTCAATAATTAATAATGAAGAATTAATAATGCTTGTAAAAGAAGTATCTTAATAAATACATTTGTGTTCTGATGGTGGTGGTTTGAAGGTAGTGTTCATTATTAATTGTTAATTATTAATGCTTAATTTTTATTGCTGATGCGTATTGTGTTCATGGGAACGCCTGATTTTGCGGTTGCTTCACTGGATATACTTGTAGAGAATGGTTATGATGTGGTGGGGGTGATCACGGCTCCGGATAAGCCTGCGGGGCGTGGATTACAGCTGCAGGAAAGTGCAGTAAAAAAGTATGCCGTATCTAAAGGGCTCACGGTGCTGCAGCCTGAGAAGCTGAAAAACCCGGACTTCCTGGAAGAGCTGCGGGCGCTGAAAGCAGACCTGCAGGTAGTGGTGGCCTTCCGTATGCTGCCGGAAGTAGTGTGGAATATGCCACCATTAGGCACCATCAATGTACATGCATCGCTGCTGCCGGATTATCGCGGTGCAGCCCCTATTAACTGGGCTATTATCAATGGTGAAAAAGTAAGCGGAGTCACCACCTTCAAGCTGCAGCATGCTATTGATACCGGCAATATCCTCTACAATGCGCAGGTAAACATACGTGAAGATGAAACGGCCGGTGAGCTGCATGATGACCTCATGCAAACAGGTGCGCAGGTATTGTTGAAGACAGTGAATGCACTGGCCGCAGGCACTGCCGAAGAAAAACCACAGCCCGAGCTGGACCCCACCCGGATCAAACATGCGCCCAAGATATTTAAAGAAGACTGCCGCATACAGTGGGAACAGCCGCTGGAGAAGATCTATAACCTGGTAAGGGGACTCAGCCCCTATCCTACTGCGTGGACTACTTTACAGGATAAACAACTGAAGATATTTAAGGCCACAAAAGAATATACAACACCGGCTGTACCGCCCGGTCAGCCTGTTACGGATCAGAAGACCTACCTGAAAATTGCAGCGCCGGATGGCTACCTGGTATTGCAGGAAATACAACTGGAAGGCAAAAAGAAAATGGAAGTAGCCGCCTTCCTGAGGGGCTACCGGGTCTGAGAATCGGGCCTGCTAACAGTAAGCGGGCTCTTAAGGCATTGCAACGTTTTAAAAAAAGTGAGTGCGCTTTTAAAAGCGTACTACCTTTTCTTTCTTCAGTATTCCATAACCGTATGCCAATGTGATAGCGTCTCCTTTCTTCACCATCACAGGCTTGCTGTTGATTAACAACGTATCATCTTTCAGGGGTATGCTGCCGCTGAACACCAGGCTGTTATTGTTTTCTTCGCTTAATGCCACCGTTCCCGCCAGCTTACCATTCACATACACGTTAACCGGCAAACTGTCTTTTACTGTGGCATTGTAATTCACGGGCGCCTGCCAGCGTACCTGCAGGGAACGTTTCTGAAGCTTCGCCTGCAACGGCTGGTTATCAAACCAGTTCAGCATGGCCAGGCTTACGTTCCAGGCTGTGTTGTGGTTCACCCATCCTTCGAGGTGACGGTAGCTGCCCGAAGGGTTGAAGGGATACATTTCTGTTCCCGGCAAACAGTTCAGGGTGCCGCGCACCAGTTCCAACCGGGCGCATATATCATCCGGAAATCCTTTCGGGAAAGCGCGTTCCACTCCGGTAAAGCCTTTCTCCGGGTGATGGGCTGCGTGAGCATTCAGCGGGTTACGCCCGTACAGATTATCAAAATGTGCAAAGGCGATCTGCAGCAGGCGCTGTTTCACTGCGGTATCTGTTACCACGGCTGCCGCCTGCAAAGCAGATGCGGGGAAACCTGCTACATTACCAACTTCGTTATAACCGGGCACTGTCCAGTTGCTGTCAAGATCGTAGCGCCTGAAATCCCACATGTTATCGGAACGTTTGATGACAACGTCCGCCCATTCATTGATCTTCTGCTGCAAGCCTTCCGGTGCATTATCGCGATAGTGCAGCCAGTAGAAGGCAAGGCCTGTCATCAGTACATGTTCGCTCATGCGCTGCCCTTTTGTAACCAGCGGATCCTGCAGGTTAAGGGAGTCAATGATCCAGCGGGCCTGCTGTTTTGCGGCCTGCAGATATGCATCCGGCTGAGCGATCCCTTCACGTTTGCACACTTCATAGAGCAGGAGGTTAGGCAATACGGAAAAGCCGGGAGCATAACGGCCTTTGGAGTTGCCGATCTCACGACGCAGGTCCAGCAGGCCGGCTTCCTTCCAGTGCGACAAGGTGAACTTCAACGCCTGTTTGTACAGGCTTTGGGGAAACCATTTCTGCAGGTAAGGATAAGCATACAGGAAGTAGGCGAACTGTGACAAGGTTTGCGGATGCAGCTGCGGTGGCATTTTCACATCGCTGGGATCGGCTGTCTTTGGATTCAGCAGGTAATATCCCAGTCCCCAGTGAATATTCCACACCAGATCTGGTATGTTCGTTCCCGTTAGGGGCGGTATTTCCTTGAAATAGCGGCGGGCGGTAGCCAGCGCGGTTTCATCATTGCGGGCGTTTACCAGGTGAAAGCCTGTATCCAGCACCATACGTTTCATGGCGGCATAGTCAATGGTGGACGGCATCTCTTCATACTTCAGCGGATTGGAAAGATACATGAGCACCAGGGAGGGGATCTCGTAAGAATAGTAGGTGCCGTCGCGCCAGGGAGATCCTCCATAGGCAGAATGGTGCGTACCTACAATGCTGCGCGCATCATTCGATGAACGCAACAGCGGGTTGTAAAAGCCGACTTTCTCAATGGCGAAAGGTCCTATTTCAAAAGGGAATGATGTTGCCCCAGGCAGTTTGCTGTCGGCCACATGGATCTCATAGGTACCTCCCCTGGCAGGGCGAAACGTTGTAAAATCTCCCGTACCATGATCCACCACACCTTCGTACAATTTCTTTGCGTGGTCTTTCTCCGTGATCCAGAAACGAAGCTGTTCATCACCCGCAGTAGGCACGGTGAACCGCTTAGGTGCGTTGATATTATACCCCGACTGATTCACGCATACCCAATGCTGACGGGCAACATACTGCGTATCTACCCGCGCGTAGTCAATAGCCAGTACTCTTAGTCCGTAGGCCGGTATGCTTACAGACTGTGTATTGCCGGAGGGCAGATCATATCCTTCCTGCTTTCCAGATTCATCTTTGATAATGCTCCTGGTAACACGCACCTGTTCTCCGGGCATTACTTTACGGGTATTGAGACGCACTACTGCCTGGCGGGATTCATCGTCATTGTTCAGCAGGACTACGTATAGCTGTCTGGTAAAATCATCCGCAATGCTGATATAGTCTACCTGCGGATCGCTTACCTGCAGCATGCTATCGGGCATATACAGTTTTGCCATGCGCCCGAAGATCTTGCCGGAGGCAAAGCCATAACATTGATGCGGGCCTACTTTGGGCGTGATGAAACCACGGGGAAAACTGATTTTACCCTTGCTGCGCAGATCAGCTTCAGACAGCAGGTAATCAGTGATCCATCCTATCTGCCACCAGGCGTGGTGCGGATAAGGCCCTGCGCCCGCGTTCATGGCATTCCAGTAGTAAGAGGCCACACCGGTAGACTGGTGCACAAAAGCATCGCGGCCCCATGCAGCTGCCCGCGCCATATCCAGGAACAGGGAGTCCTGTGTGAGTTTAAAAAGGCGTACAAACATACCTGCATGGCTGGCCAGTAAAATAGGGCCGTGCATAGTGGCAGAACCGAGGCTGCCGCCGTGCTCAAAACTGAGCCCTACCTGGCTGATCTCCCAATCCTGCCTGTTTTCACCCTTCACCGTTTTCTGCCTGCGGGAAGGGATAGGATGCGTATAAACAGAGGCGGTATAAATACGTGCAGTGGTAATGGCTGCGGTGCGGTACTGCTCTTCTCCCGTTAAATCATACAGGTCCAGCAAAGCCTGCACGCTTTGACCGGTAGCAAAATCAGCTACAAACCTTGCATCACCGCATACGCCCAGGAAATACCCCCTGGCAGTGGCTTCCTCCATGAACCAATCTGCGCCTTTACGGGCTGCTTCCAGGTACTTTTTATCGCCTAAGATGCGGTAAGCCACTACCAGTCCGTAAAAGGTAGGACGCAGATCTTCCAGGTCTTCAAACATGGGTTTTGAACTCTTGTGGTCATAAGCTACTTCCCAGTGACCGTCCGGATGCTGCCACTCCATCAGCTTATCAGCGCCCATGCGTAAACGCTCGCGCAGGGATTGATTATCCGGCTCATACAGCAGCACATTGCCCATGTCTATCAGCGCGTAATAGGTGAGCGCGATCGGCTCCACATAGGGGCCCCATTCTTCAGTAAAGCGTTTCCCTTTCCAGAGGTAGTATTGCCCGGTAACAGCGCCCTGGAAGAAGCCTGGTTCCTCCTGTTGCTGCGCCAGCTTGAAATTAAGCACGTAGGGCAGGCGGCGATGTTCCAGCAAAGTATCGCCGGTGATGCTGGCCAACATCCACATGGCGCCATAATCGGAATTCTTCATGGCGTCTTTGTCAGATCCTACTACGCCGCCCAAATAATCCTGCGCACCCATTTCGAGCCCTTTATAGGAGAAGGTACGCCAGCGGGAAGTGCTGTCTGCCTTAACGTAGTGCAGCATCTCCATCACGCGGTCTGTGAGTGACTGATGCGTTTGTTTCAGTGCAAGAAAATCCCTGAAACGATATATATCATAGATGGCATGTTTGTATACAGTGTACCAGTCTGCCGCCTGCAGGGAATAACGGAAGCTGAAGGTCCGCTCTTCCCCTTCCTTCATATAGGAATCCCTTTCACCCAATACCGGGTGATAAGCAGTAGGCATAAGGCCGCCTTTCCTGTTCATCAGTGAAAGACCCAGCTGCCAGTCGGCATGCGTGTTGTGATCCTGTTCCCAGGGATCACGGCCTGTTCCGGGATCAGGAATGACCGCCAGGGTAAGTCCCTTACGGCTGCGCAGCAGCGGACAGAGTGTACTTGCGGTACGTTCTCTTACAATGATCGGACGGTTGGGAATACCCTGACCGTAGGCATAGCTGTTTACCAGGTCTGTTGCCAGTTTTCTGCCCTGGAAATAGCCGGGGATCATGCCCCAGTCCAGTTCAGCTTCCGGCAGCACTGCCAGCGAAGGAGTGGCGATGGCGTAGTAACCCGCTTTCTTTGCTTTCAGTGTAAGCGTTACAGTGATATCCTGCGGAAAGGCAGGATCGAGCTGCCAGCTGGCGCTGAGCTGCAATGTATCTGATGCATAGGTGAATGCAATGCCGGATGCATTGCGTTGCCTGGCTACTGCCGGGTAAAAATGGATAGCCTTGCCTGCGGTGTTCATAGGCACCGGCGCCAGGTTCTCGCTCCACCTTTTAATGAGGTATTTGTAGATGGGCTCCGGGAAGCTGGCGGCACGGCTATCTACCTCCCTGCGTAAAGCAGCCGTATCAGGTTTACCGGCGCTATACAGCACGGTATATTCGCCTGAAGGTTGTGGTAATGCGGTTTGGTTAGCTCCCGCTTTCACCAGCTGATAGCCATTAGGACCTTTCTTCCATTCCAGCTCCAGCTGGTCATTACGCAGGGTCAGCTTTTGCTGTGCATAGCCGCTGGCCGTTAATAACAGGCAGGCGCTTAAAATGCCGTATAGCTGTTTATATTTCATTATGGACATGATCTGTTTATTTCCAGTCAGGATTCTGTTCCAGTTTCTGATTAGCGTTTATTTCGCTTAACGGTATGGGAAAATAGCGATGTTTGGGCTGCGGGTTGCGCGTTGGGAACACATCATTCACGGCCTGCGGTATTACCTGCATAAAAGTGTTGGTACGGGTAAGATCATACCAGCGGTCTCCCTCTGCAAACAATTCCCAGCTGCGTTCTTGCAGCACTGCGCTGATGAAAGCCTCTTTACTGAGGCCCGACAATGCAGGCAAGCCCGCCCTTGCACGAACGGTGTTGATGTTGTTATATGCCAGTGCATCAGGTCCTGCCTGTCGCGCTGCAGCTTCTGCCGCTATAAGATACACATCTGCCAGCCGTATCAATGGAATATTTACCGCGTGGGCGCCTACAATGGAATTTGGATCCATGTATTTCTTTACCAGCACGCCCTGTTTTGTAACCGGCGTAATATTAGCCTGGTTCACCACTTTACCCTGGCGATCCATGTAAAACGTATCCAGCAGCTGCCGCCGTTTGTCTGCCGGATCGAAGGAATCAAAGAAAGACTGGTAAGCGAACATGGAACCGAATGAAGATTTACCATAGGCGGGACCATTACTGTTGGGTGGGCCATACAGGGCCATGATCTGCGAAGCGCGGGAGGGCAGCGAAGATTCTGCCTCAAAAGCCCACATATTCTCCTGCCGTGCCACATCTTCCTTAGCAACGTTGTATACGTCCAGCACATCTGGCATCAGCTGGTATTTCCCGCTGTTCAGCACCTCGTTGGCCTTCTGCAGGGCGATGTCCCAATTCTCATTATACAAGGCGGCTTTAGCATACAGGGCCTGTGCTACCTGTTTTGAAGGGCGGCCTTTGGGCCAGGCAGCTGAATAGTCAGGCAAGCCGGCTATGGCGCTGTCCAGGTCTTTATAGATCTGCTGGTATACACCGTTACGCTCCGTCTTGGGCTCATAAGCATCTTCCAATACTTTGCTGGGGTGGGTACGTACTACGACATCGCGGAAGTTCTTTGACAGCATCCAGTGAAACCATGCGCGCATGTATTGCGCCTCGGCAATGATCTGTTTCTTCCGTTCTGCATCCATCTTGGTACCGGGTACTTTTTCCAATACCCAGTTAGCTGCTTCAATACCTTTGTAGCAGTTATTCCAGAGATCGACCGGCGATTCCATGGTGCGGCTGTAACTTCTCACAGCGGTATAGTCCTGGTCATAACTGAAAAGCGTATAGGTATCCCTGCCCACCACGGGTCGCGGGTATACCTGGTCTGCACTGAGGTCTGCTATGAGCAGCGGAGAAGGCCCGTTGTACATATCTGCCAGGGCCGTAATAAACAGCCGCCAGCGCGGCTTCTGCATCTTGCTGTGTTTTATAGAAAGTCTCCGTGTAAAATATTGGAATAAGGTGTTTCATCCAGTTTGCAGGATAACAGCGATGTTGCCAGCAGGCAGATGGCAGCTGCAAAACTTTTTAATGAATGTTGACTGGCATGGATCAATATTTTAGTTAGTTGATATATGCTTAAAAAAGATACCTGCAGGCCCAGCAAAAAGGACCTGGCAATAGGATACACCAGATTGTCTACCCCCAGCACCGTATTAGAATTGCCAAAGGAGTTCACTTCCGGGTCAAATCCGCTGTAATTGGATACCGTGAAAAGATTGTTGGCACTGCCATACACGCGGATAGAAGAGATCCATTTCATGGCCGGGAAAGTATAACCCAGTGTGATGTTCTTACAGCGCAGGTAAGAGCCGTCTTCCATGAAACGGTCTGTCAACGGCAGGCGGCCACCCTGGAAACCGCTCACATATTCATTACTGGGATTGGTGGGCGACCAGCGATCCACCAGTGCCTTATATACATTGCGCGAGCCCAGCGGATTCTCAAAAGTATACCTGATCAGGTTATACACCTTATTGCCCAGGGAGCCGGAGAAGAAAGCGCTGAAATCAAAACGCCTGTAGCTCAGGTTGGTAGAGAAGCCGTATATGAAAGACGGATTGGCGTTGCCGATGATCTGCTGATCATCAGCAGTGATAGCCCCGTCTTTATTAAGGTCTTTCACCCTGATACCACCGGTGCGGCTGCCGCCCGGCTCAATGGTTTCACCCGTCTGGTAAATGCCATCGAAGATGTACGTTTTGAAAAGTCCCAGCGGTTCTCCTACTTTCAAAACGCTGAAGTTGTTGACCACGTATTCATTGGTGCTGCTGTTCAGGTTAAGCAGTTTATTGCGGTTAACCGTGATATTGCCTGCAACATTCCACTTCAGCGGACCGTCCAGAATCACCGCATCCACAGCAGCTTCAATGCCTTTGTTCTCCAGGTCTGCAAAGTTGCCGGTGATGGAGCTGTAGCCGGATGAATTAGGAAGTGCCATTACAAACAACAGGTCATTGGTCTTCTTATGGTACACGTCTGCGGTAATATTGAGGCGATCATTCCAGAGGCTGAGGTCAATACCGAGATCGGCCTGACGGGAGCGTTCCCACTTAAGATCCGGGTTGGGGATACCTGTAGGGCTGATGCCGTTCATGGGCGAGTGATTGAAGTAATAGTTGTTGGTACTGCCCACAGTGGCGAGCGACTGGTAAGGCCCGATAGCGCCCGCATTACCTGTTACACCATAGCTGAAACGCAATTTCAGATTGCTGATGGCGGCGATCCTTTTAATAAATGGTTCTTCTGACATCCTCCATGCCACCGCTGCCGCCGGGAAAAAACCATACTTGTTATTGGCGCCGAACTTACTGGCGCCGTCTGCACGGGCTATAAGATCCAGGAGGTACTTATCCCTGAAAGCATAGTTGATCCTTCCCATGTAGGAGTCCAGGCGGTCTTTGCTACGGGTGCTGGAAACAGTTTTATCTACTGCCAGCTGCAATGCTTCGTTGGCAGTAGCATCGTTGGGAAAGTTGGATGCATTGATCGTATTACTGTTGCTGTTATTGCTTTGTGTGGCAAACACGCCGGTAAATTTCAGCGAGTGCTGATTGAAATGAGTCTGATAAGTGAGTACGCTTTCATGTAGTAAAACCACATTATTGGAGTTCACCTTCCTGGCCGTACCGCCGCCGGATACCAGATCTCCGGTGTTCATGATGGAACGGGGAGAATAGTAATCCAGCAGCCCGGAAGAAATGATGGGATTAAAATTGGCCCGGTAGCTCAGTCCTTTCAGGGGCGTAAATTCAGCATAGATATTGGCAAATGTTCTGCTGGTCTTATCGCGGTTCAGTATCTGCGCTAATCCCAGTGGGTTCACTACTTCGCGGTAGCGCCCGTTGAACTGATCGCCGAAGGGCAATATGCTGCCGTCTTCCCTGTAAGGCTGCATGGTAGGCGGCGCTCCTAACGCGGCGCCCAGTATGCTTCCGGTAACAGCGCCTGCATCTATGTTGGTGGAACCTGTAGGCACAGTCTTATTGATAATATAACTGGTGTATAAGCTGGTGCCGATCTTTACCAGATCATTTACGCGGTGATCAAAATTCAGGCGGAAAGAATAGCGTTTAAAGCCGGAGCTGATCATTATACCCTGCTGGTCAAAAGTAGTTGGCAGATAATGCAAACTGTGTTTTTTCACTACCACCTGATACGGAGACCTGGTGGCTTTGAATAGGTGCATCGCGGAAGATAAGCTCCTGCCAATCGAGACCTTCGCCCAGGGAAGCGGGGTCTTCATAAACATTGGTACGATAGATCTCGTTTTCCAACTGTGCGAATTCGGATGCGTTCATCATCTTCATCTTTCTGGTAACCTGCTGCACGCCGTAGTAAGCATCATAGCTGATGCGTGTTTTACCGGATCTACCGCGGCGGGTGGTGATCAGCACGACCCCATTGGCGCCGCGGGCTCCATAAATAGCGGTGGAAGAGGCGTCTTTCAATACTTCTACAGATGCTATATCATTTGGGTTGACAATGGAAAGGCTGCTGATATCATTGATACCTCCGGAGTTGGACAGCTGTACCCCATCCACCACGTACAAGGGTTCTGAGCTGCCATTGATAGAGTTGGTACCGCGGATGCGCATACTTACGCTACCGCCGGGAGCAGAGGAATTCTGCGTAACCTGTACACCGGCCACACGGCCCTGCAAGCCCTGTACCACGTTGGCCACCGGCGTTTGTTTCAGCTCTGCAGCTTTTACAGAAGCAATAGCGCCTGCCACGTTGCTCTTCTGTTGTGTACCATAACCTACTACTACTACTTCGCCCAATGCTCTGGGATCAGGCGCCAGCGTAACATTGATCTCGCGCTGTCCGTTCACAGGGATATGCTGCACCAGGTAACCGGTGAAAGAAAACACCAGTACCGGTGATGCCTGCTTCAGGGAAAGACTGAACGAGCCGTTGGCATCGGTAACTGTTCCGGCGTTCGCATTTTTTAACCGTACCGTAACGCCGGCCAGTGGTTCTCCTTTTTCTGAAGACACCACCTTCCCCTTTACTACCGTCTCCTGCGCAGTAAGCGACAGCGGGATAAATAGTATGGCAAACAGTATCCATACTTGCATGAACAGATCTGATAGATATTTTTTCATAACCGTGGTATTAAATAAAGACAGGACAGCCACCTGTTCAGGAGCACTGGATCTCAAACAGTCCTGCCGGTATACAAGGGGCAGGATGCGTTATTTCAATGCGCAGTGCGGATGTGCTGATGGGCTTGTCCCATACAATGTGATTGATAGTTTGATAATTGTCCCTTTGTTCGTGAATTAATGTTCCCCTGTCATCATAAATACGATAATGCCGTACGCAAAAAGGTATTACATCTTCCGGATGTCCCATCAGAGAGGACTCCAGGGGATGATCAAAATCTGTATCAAAATGAAGTGTGAGTGTATGCAGGTCTCTGGGCGCGTCCCACTGCAGCTGCAGGGAGGGCTGCGCATCTGATGGATCTGCCACCCATGCATTAGCGCCGAGGTAAGGGCGCGTGTAGCCGTTTGTAAGATGGGCGGCATCATAAGGCGCCAGTGCAGGTATCACGCTCATGGCTATATTATGTCCTTCGGGCCTTCTGCGCGGGCACCAGAACTCAAAGCTGTCTACCCCTGAGTTTTCAGGCGCCAGCTGTTTACCATCGTTGGATACCGCTTTATTCTTGCCGTTGAAAACAGATACGATACCGCTGTAGCGCCATTGGCTGCCCTGCAGCGCCAGCGCGGGATTGGCGTCAAATATCAGGAAGCCGTATTGCGTAGCCGGTATGGGTGTTGTAAAGGAAAGGCTGACCCATTGTTCGCCGGACTGCAATGGTATTTCCAGGGTTTGTAAGGTGATCTCAGGCGTGTAGTTGAAGGGCTTCTCCCCTATTTTCAAAGCAGCGCGCAGAACCGTGGCGATGGTGGCCTTTACCTTAACCCTGAACTGGTATCGTTCGTTCTTAGTGAACGGCAGCAGTTGCCCTGCGCCTTCTTCCAAAGACAGCCAGGGGCCGTTGAAGGGTATCTCTGACAAGGTGAAGGTGGAGGATGCGGTAATATCAACGGTGTTCATCGGATCGTTATCGTCCCGGCTGATAGCGATACCGGGGATACTTTGCCCCATACGGTTCAGTTGCTGCTGCAGGCGGCGGAGGCAGGGCTTTTCCATGAGCTGCTGTGGCAGTAAACCATGGTGGATACACAGTGCTGCGGCTGCGCCTACAGCCTGTGCGCCATGTCCGCAGGTGGCCATTACACGGGATGATCCGAAGGCTACGTGACTCACGCTGATGATACGGCCGGCGAAGAAAAGGTTATCAATATCCCTGCTGACATAAGAGCGGTAAGGAATCTGGTAAACACCTTTGGTATGCCATTGATTACAACCGGGCAGCTCACTGTAGACACCATCTGCCGGATGCAGGTCAAGCGCCCAGCCGCCAAATGCCACTGCATCATCGAAGGTGCGTTGCTGGATAACATCCTGCTGACTTAGCATGTAATGCCCTTCAAAGCGCCTGCTTTCGCGCTTGCCTGGAATAGCGCCCACCCATTCCAGGGTAAGGTTGTCTACATCTTTAAATTTGCCGGAGTTCTTGATATAGTCCCACACACCGTATACAATGCGCCACAGCTCCCATTTGATCTGTTCTGTATCATGCACGGTATCTTGCACGACCGCCGTATTCTATCCACCATAAGCGGCAGCCGTTGAGGCCCGGGCTCAATTGTTTATAGCGCGGGATCTGTTTTGATATCTTTCAGCGCATAATCCGGTGCAATATATTTCACCGGTTGCGGCGCCTCTTTGCTATAGAAATAGAGGGAATGGCCCAGCAGTTCACCGTAGTTACTGTCAGGGGCCAGGGACTCGCCGAATTCGTCCCTGCTCTCTGCGCCCATTCTAAAGGCGGCGCCCGCCAGGAAGCTGACAATACCATCTCCGGAAGCATCGCAGAATAAAGGCGCCTTTAGCTCATACTCCGTGGAGTTCTGGCTGCAGAAAGCACGCAGGTGATCTATACGCCGCTCTGATGATTTGTGTACTTCATATACAACTGTGTCCAGCAGCAGGGTGATGTTTTGTTCTTTGGTAACTTTTTCCAGCAGGATGGTGTCCAGTATCAGTGGGTTGCCCTCTTTATTGCGGTACAGGTTTTCGATCAGTATCTCATCGATCACGCCCCCTTCTCTTGACCAGCGATTGTTGTTGCCCAGGTGGGAAGTGGCGCCCAGTATCCACAGCCGCACTTCGCTGGAAGCATTACCTCCCAAAACGGGCCGGTCCTGCACCAGCACTACCCGGATACCACTTCTGGCGGCTGTAATGGCGGCACAAACGCCGGATATGCCTCCACCGGTAATGATAAGATCTGCCTGCAATCTAATCAGGCGGTTGCTTCTCGTCTGGGCAGTACGCTCCTCTCTGATTATCATAAATAATCCTCTTTATTTTTGAAAAATAAAACGTAACAGTCTGCAGCGGTATCAATCCGCATGCGTAACCACAGGCGGCGATGGAGTATTGCCTGTTGTTTCCGCTATCAATCGTCGCTTTAAACGGCTGGCTGCCTGCAGCGGGATCAGGGCGGCCAGTAATATGGCGGTAGCGATACCGGCCACGAGTGCATTGCCCGTGGAGGCAATCATGCCCAGCACATACAGCAGTAAGGCTGTAAAGCCCAATGCAAAGCTGATGACACGCAGGCCAAAAAGGTTCTGGCGATGAATGGCCGCTGCTTCTGCAACATCTTCTGCAGCACTTTGCTGCTGTTGCCTGCGGTATGCCTGGTACCGGAGGTAATCTCCGGACGCTGTTTTGCGGAATGCAATGACAAACTCATATATCACCAGCATGATAAGTGGCAGCGCTACACCCAGCACCATTTCTGCAGCGCGGCTTAAGCGGAGATCCAGCAGCCAGGGCGTGATGAATTTAAAACAAAGGTTCACCAGCAAACAGGCAGCGGTGATGATATATGCCGCCTTACCACTCAGACGTTTGAAGAACAGGGCCCACAACGGCGGCAGTAGCAAAGGGCCGCCGGTAATAGCGGCAATGGTCAGTACAACTTCTATCATTCCTCCCACAGCCGGTACCAGCAGCGCGATACCAATCATACCGATGCCCAGGATAAAAGAAGAAAGCCGCGCCATGCGGATCAGCTGTTGCTGTGTAGCGCCGGGCTTTAACCAGCCTTTATAGATATCGTTGGTGAACACCGCTGCTGTTACATTCAAAGTAGTGTTGGCAGTTGCGGAAGTAGAAAAATACATGCCGGTAAGCATGAGGCCCATCAGTCCGGAGGGCAGTACCAGCCTGCATACCTGCAGGTAGGCATTCTCTGCATCCAGTCCCTGAAGTGAAGGATTAATGCTTTTATAGATCATAGGCGGCAGCATCCATATAACGGGACTGATGATATACAGCGCCGCAAACAGGAATGCCACTTTCTTTGCAGAAGCGGGCGAATCTACGCTGGTATAGCGCTGTACAAAGGTCCAGTTGCCGCCGATGTAACAAATGTGATATAGCGTAAAAGCAAGTATGAAACCGATGGTGTATTCTCCGTTCAGGGCATGGAAGAACTCTTCAGGCACTTTTGCCGTAAAGGATTGCCAGCCGCCTGCTGCCTGCAGGGAGAGCGGCAGCACGATCAGTACGGCAGCCGTCAGGATCACAAATTGCAGGATATCCGTTACCATTACGGCCCACAATCCCCCTATCGCGGTATAGGCGATCATCATCACGCCCAGCACCAGGGTACAGGCCTGCAGCGGAAAGCCCAGCGAAACGCTTACTAGTTTGGCAACGGGGTACAACACTGCGCCTTTGTTCACCAGCGAAACCAGCATGAAAATAAAAATATAGAACTGCTGCACAGGTACACCCAAACGTTCCCTGATAAAGGCGGCTGCCGTTAAAGCGCCGGTACGCTTCCATCTTGGCGCCAGGAACAGGGCTGTAACTAGTCCGCCGAGGCACATAGTCCATTGAATGGTAACCGATACCCAGCCGTATTTATAGGCGATAGAACCCCAGGCCACAAAAGTACCGGCTGAAAAAAAGCTCATGAACAGTGACAGTCCGCCGATGAACCAGGGCACTGCTTCTCCCCCTACAAAAAAGGATTTCATATTTCTGCCGGTGCGGCCGAACAGGATCCCGATAAAGAGCACAAATAGTGAGAAGATAAAAATAACTCCCGTATCGATGGCAGTAGTCATACGAACAATTGAAACTGTTTATGGGAAATTTCCCAATAGTTACCCGTTATAGGAAAACGGCAAGCGGGCATACCGTGGAATTTAATATACGCGATCTGGTTGTATCAGGGAAAGCGCCACAGTATTCATTTGAAGCGCTTTTAAATTTTCTTTACTCCCTCAAATTTGTTTAAACAAAACCGATAAAACAAATAAGCAGGCATCTTTTTTTGATGGGAACGTTCCCATTTTGTTGGGAATGTTCCCAATTCATTACATTTGTGTGCAAGGGTTAAAATTCCACGGGATGAAATCGAAGTATATCTCCATCATTGATATTGCCAGGCAGCTGAATATTTCCAAATCAACGGTATCACGGGCGCTGACGGGGCATCCGAATGTGAATGCGGAAACGCGTGCGGCCGTACTGGAACTGGCCCAGAAACTGGATTACCAGCGTAATCCGCTGGCGCTGGGCCTTGCACAGAACAGTACCAACATTATCGGGATCATGGTGCCTGAGTTCATGTCTACCTATTTCCCATCGGTGATCATTGGTGCGCAGGAAGTATTGCATGCTGCGGGGTACAATTCCATTATCTGCCATAACAATGAGTCGTACAACGCAGAGGTGCTGAACACCAAGCTGCTGTTGTCTTACCATGTTGATGGCATAATTGTTTCGCATACCAAGGAGACCCGCAACTTTGATCATTTCCAGATGATACAGCGCAGGGGAATTCCGCTGGTGTTCTTTAACCGCACCAGCGATGAACTGAATGTGCCCCATGTGGTGGTAGATGATTATGAAGCAGCTTTTCATGCCGTAGAACACCTGATAAAGATAGGACGCAGGAGGATTGCACACCTGGCCGGGCCGGATTCACTGATCAATACCCGCCTTCGCCAGCAGGGCTACCTGGATGCATTGAAGAAGCATAAGATCCCTATTGACCCGCAGCTGATCATCAGCTACGACCTTACACTGGAGAAGGTACGGATCTATATCAAACATTTCCTGGATCTTCCTGAGCCGCCGGATGCGCTGTTCACCATCAACGATCCAACAGCTATCGCCGCCATGGAAGTGATCAAACAAAAGGGATTGTCTATCCCGAAGGATATAGCGGTAGTAGGTTTCAGTAACGATCTTTCAGCACAGCTGGTATCTCCCGGCCTTACCACCGTGGCGCAGCCTACATTTGACCTGGGGCGGGAAGCAGCCCGCCTCTTATTGCAGGACATCAATGCTGTTGTGAAGAATGATTACACCATCAAAAAAGCGCCGGCTGTAAGGCTCAAAACAAAACTGATCATCCGTGAATCAACTGTTCCTGCCCAGCAGGCCAGACGGGGAACGCGGAATGCGAAACGCTGAAGGCAGGCTAATGCAAAATGCAAAACGCTTAACGCGCTATGCAGGTTGCATACAACGTTAAGCGTTTGACGTTTCGCGTTTCGCGCGTTTATCAGTTTTCGTAGCTCAGCTCACAGTAAAACTTTGTCTCATTAGTGCCCAGGGCTTCAATGGCTGAATCACTGAGCTTGATAATAACGACCGGCGTTCTGTTTCATCTGCGGGATGGCTTCCAGCACCTTGGCGTAGATAGATCTGCCATTCAGCGGATTGGTCACTTTGATGATGGTACCACGGGAGGCCGTGTTATGCAGGGCATAATACTTACCTGCACCGGCATTGCTCTTGAACCAGGAGCCGGGTCCTTTTTCGGTGGTCACTTTCTTACCTGCTGTCTGCTGTTCATAGATCGATTCAAAACTGGCGCTGGAAGAAGCAGGCGGAGGCGCCTGTTCTTTCTTTAAATTGGTAGTAGTTGCTACAGGCGCCGGTGTTTCCTTCACGGTTTCGGTACCGGTTTGCGCAGGCGGTGCCGGCGTGATTACCGGGGGCGCGGGCGTAACTGATGTGGGCGCCGGAGCAGGTGTTTCCTTCTTCACTACCGTGGTGGTTTCTGTAGCCGGCGGCGGTGGAGGAGCAGGGTGAGATACCGGCGGCGCTGCAGCACCACTGGCGGATCCTTTCAGATAACCCACTATCAGTAAACCATCTTTCTTTACACCATCGCCGGTGAAATTATTCCAGTGACGGATGTTATCCAGTGGCACCTTATTGTAGTTTACGCTGATGCGGTACAATGTTTCTTTTTCTGATACCTTGTGATATACCGGGAGACCTCCGGCATCACTGCCCTGGAGGAAATTGCTCTGGGTAAGCGGAATTTTCACGCTCTGCCCCAATTGTAATCCACCGTCAAAAGAAAGATTATTCTGTGCTGCAATTTCTTTGGGGGGAACACTGTAAGTGCGTGACAGGCTGTAAAAAGTTTCACCCTTTTTCACTGTGTGTGTTACGTACAGATCGGGCGCTGTACCCTGTATCTCCAGGATGTCCTGTGCCCGCAAACCTGCCGCACTCAAGATAATTGCCCCTATTATCAAAATTGATCTTACCATACTGACTCATTTTATATGCTAACGCATTTTCCGGCAACGAATATATGCGTTAAAATTGAAAAATTTGGAATATCCCTTGTGCGATAACCTCAGATCTCTTTCAAAATACGGAGTTCTTTAGGATAGTAATTATTGATGCGGTTTGGCAATATTTTAGCCCATCCAAGTGGCATATTTTCGTACGCCATCAGCGCCCAGCCTTTTGCGCTGAGCTGCAGCGCGGGATCTTCCTTACGGAGGTACTGCAAGGCCTGATCTTTTGTGAGCGCTACTTTTTGCACCTGCGGCGCCAGCAGGGGGCTCATGGCCAGCTGGTGATCAGGCACCAGTTCTTTGGCGGCCAGCTGCCCGGCCTTCACACCGGCTTTACGCAAATATAATTGTTGTTGCAATACCGCCACCGCGGGAGTGATGGCTTCGGGCAGCAGGATCACTTCACCCTGATGCTCCATGAAGAATAGCTGATCCGCATCGCTGATCCAGGGCAGTAGTTTGTCACGCTCTTTCCTGGGCAGTGCGGTCAGGGTGTCTTTCTGCTTCCTGGACTGCCAGGCATCTCCGTTCTTTTTACGGAAGCAGGCGATGAAAAAGCCTTCACCCTGGATCCTGTCTGGATAGAAACGGTAACCTGCTGCGTTTCGTTTGTCCGATACCGTGGTCACAATATTCCAGGCGGCAGGCACTGCAAGCGGGACACTATCGGCGTCCAGTTCGGCAGAGAGCCAGTCCAGGATGGCTTCATCTTCTTCTTTAGAATAAGAACAGGTGGAATAAATGAGGATACCATTCTCTTTCAATGCGGGCCAGGCATCTGCCAGGATACGCTGCTGGCGCTGGCTGCAGAGGGTTACGTTCTCGGGCGACCATTCCCCCACCGCTTCGGGATCACGACGGAACAATCCTGAACCGGAGCAGGGTGCATCTACCACCATCACATCGAAAAAGCCGGTCAGCCGTGACATATCCCTGGGATCATTGTTGGTAACCACCACATTTGCTGCGCCCCAGCGGCTGATATTATCTGCCAGCAATCCCGCCCTGGCACGGATCACTTCATTAGACACCAGTAAACTATCCGGGCTGATAATTGTTTGCAGTAAAGTGCTTTTACCGCCGGGGGCGGCGCAAAGATCCAGCACCTTCAACGGCTGTTCCAGGTTGCAGGTCTGGCGCATGGCAAACTCCAGGAACATGGAAGAAGCTTCCTGCACATAGTAAGCGCCGCCGTGGAAAAAAGGATCGAACGTGAAGGAAGGCCGCTGCGGCAGGTAAAAGCCGTATTGCGACCATGGCACGGGTATAAGCGGGGCCGTGCTTAAGGATTGCAGTACTTTTTTCTGCAGGAAGGTATCCTGCATTTTGGCCGGGTTAATACGCAGGGAGGTTACACGCTCTCCGCTGTTATGTACCTGTACAAACGCTGCTTCGTCAAAACCGGGAAGGCCCCGCAAGCTGGATAATAATGCCGGTGGTAGATAAGACAATGAAAAAACTTTGGGGCAAAGTTACTACACCTGCTTCACCTCAGCAATCAATTGTTGCAGTACCTGCTTGGCATCGCCAAACAGCATGGATGTTTTGGGCTGAAAGAAGAGATCATTTTCGATGCCTGCGTAGCCTGGTTTCATGCTGCGCTTATTGACGATCACCATCCTGGCTTTTTCCACTTCCAGGATAGGCATGCCGTAAATGGGGCTGTCGGGGTCTGTTTTGGCGGCAGGGTTCACCACATCGTTGGCTCCCAATACCAGTACGGCATCGGTAGTAGGGAGGGCTTCGTTGGCCTGTTCCATTTCCAGCAGCTTTTCGTAGGGCACATCTGCCTCTGCCAGCAATACGTTCATATGGCCCGGCATGCGGCCTGCTACCGGATGAATGGCGTATATCACGGTTACGCCTTTATCTTCCAGCAGCTTCTCCAGTTCATGACAGGCGTGCTGGGCCTGCGCCACCGCCAGTCCGTAGCCCGGTACGATCACTACTTTCTGTGCATAGGCCAGTACTACAGCTGCATCAGCGAGTGCAATTGATTTATACTGGCCCTGCTCTTTGGCCGAACCGGCTTTAGCGCCACCGAAAGAGCCGATCAGCACATTCTTCAGGGAGCGGTTCATGGCCCTGCACATCAGGATGGTGAGTATGGTACCTGCGGAGCCAACGAGAATACCGCCGGTAAGCATTACCTGGTTGTTGTATAAGAATCCGCCGCAGGCTGCCGCCACGCCGGTAAAAGAGTTCAGCAGGGAGATCACCACCGGCATATCGGCGCCGCCGATCGGCATAACAAACAGGATACCGTATATGATGGAAAGCAATAAGATGAGATAGAAAAGAAATTTCACAATACCGGCTACACGTATGGCCAGGCCTCCGCTCCTGCCGATAGTCAGCTCAACACCCACCTGCCGGTCTATTGTAGCCACCAGATACAACGCAGCCAGCAGGGAAACAGCCAGTATCGCCAGATTCACAATATGTTGCCCTTTGAAAGCAAAATCCTTTATGCGCCCGTTCAGTTTTCCCCAGGCGATCATGCTCCCGGCAAAAGAAACAGAGCCGATGATCAGTCCCAGCAGGATGATCAGCAAACGGCCTCCCAGCGAGGCATGTTCCATGCCGGGTAACTCGCTGAGACGGGGAAGTACAGCGGTAGCGATGCCTGCAGAAGGTGTGGTGATCATATGGTTGAATTCCACCACCGATATCAGGGCGGCACAAGCGCCGCCCATACCATTGAAGAGGCTTACCATTTCAGGCATAGCGGTCATCTTCACCTTCTTGGCAGCCAGCACGCCTATAGTACCGCCTGCCAGCAGACCGGCAAAGATCCACCCGTAATTGTGCAGGTGTTCCCCGTTATTTTCATACAGAAAAATAGTGCCCAATATTGCCAGCGTCATACCGCCGGCGGCAATGAGATTGCCTTTACGGGCCGTAGCCGGGTGGCTGAGCATTTTCAGGCCAATAATGAATGTAACAGAGCCAATCAGGTAGATGATAGATAACATGCCGGGTGTTTTAAATTCCAGTATCCAAATTCCAAAAACCAAATTCCAAATGGGGAATAGAGATGTTGCCGATGATGATTCGCTATTTGGAATTTGGAATCTGGGATTTGTTATTTGGATTTTTAGTCCTTGATTTGAACATTTCGAGCATCCTGTCTGTCACGACAAAGCCGCCTACTACATTCAGTGTGCCCAATATTACGGCCAGGAAGCCCAGGATGAGGGCCGGGTAATTGCCGGCGTCCGCCTCTCCCATCACAATGATAGCGCCGATGATCACCACACCGTGAATGGCATTGGCGCCGCTCATAAGGGGCGTGTGCAGTACAGACGGCACCCTGGATATGACTTCAATGCCCAGGAACACAGACAGGATCACGATGTAGATCAGCTCGATATGCTGTTGTACAAAGGAAAGGATCATAGTCTTATATTAAGAATTAATAATAGCTGAGGATGTAAGGAGGGCTTTCACTCTTTCGTTTACGATAACGCCGTTGTGTGTGATGCAGCCGCCCTGCACAATATCGTCCTGGAAATCCGGCGCCAGCTGCCCGTTGCGGATCACCAGCTGCAGGAAATTATACATGTTGCGGGCATACAGTTTACTGGCATCTGCAGGCATTGTTGCCGCCAGGTTGGAATTACCGATGATGGTAATCCCTTTGTACGTTACGGTGCTGTTATCTTTTGTGACCACAGTGTTGCCGCCGGTTGCGGCTGCAAGGTCTACGATCACGGCGCCCGGGCGCATACGGTCCAGCATGGAGGCAGAGACCAGCACCGGCGCTTTCCTGCCCGGGATCTGCGCAGTAGTGATTACAATATCCGCTTTAGCGATGCTGTCTGCTATTTTCTCCTCCTGCTTACGTTTATACTCCTCCGTTTGTTCTACGGCATAACCGCCGGCCTTACTGGCGTCTGCAGCGCCTTCCACTTCCACAAAACGGGCGCCCAGGCTCATTACTTCTTCTTTCACCGCCGGGCGGGTATCAAACACCTCTACCACCGCACCCAGGCGCCGGGCAGTGGCAATTGCCTGCAAACCGGCTACGCCTGCACCCAGCACCAGCACTTTAGCGGGCGCAATACTGCCTGCCGCTGTCATGAACATGGGAAAATAACGGCCATAGGTGTACGCCGCCAGCAATACTGCCTTATAACCGGCAATATTGGCCTGTGAACTGAGCACATCCATACTCTGGGCCCTGGTGCTGCGGGGAATGCTGTCCAGGCTGAAAAGGGTAAGCCTGCGCGTGGCTGCTTCTTCCATAAGGGCAGCGTTATATAAGGGCTGGTAAATACCTGCAAGTGTTTTACCATCGGGAATGCTTTTCCATACATCGGTATCAGGCAGCTGCAGGCTCAGGATCAGGTCTGCCTGCTGAAGGATCTCTGTTGCCGGCTTAATGAGCGCTCCCGCCTCCATATAGGCGGTATCGGGGTAAAAAGCGGCAGCGCCTGCATTGGGTTCCACCCAGACGGTGACAGATTGCTGGATAAGCTGTTTTACGACTTCCGGTACTAAAGACACCCGCTGTTCGCCTGCTTTTTCTTTGAGAATACCTGCAATCATCTGGTGGAATTTTATAATGGAATTTAGGGAAAAAAGTTGTTAGTAACAAACTGTCAGCTAACAACTGCCAGCTTCTCTGCCAGTCCGCCTGCATGTTGCCAGCACTGCTGGTATGGAAACGCCGCTGATGTAATTTCCACTGATTAAAAATGCCAGGAAACCGTTCTTCAAAGGCCTGCACGGCTGCGCGCACCTGGCGGTGACCGGTATTCAGCTGGGGGATCGCTTTCTCCCAGCGGCTGAAATGCTGCATCACCGGGGGTTTGGTCAGCTGCAGCAATGTTCCCAGTTCGCTGAGGATCTTTTGCTGCAGGTCTTCATCGCTCATTTCATCGAAATAATGTTCCTGCTGCACACCACCGGTGAAGATGGTGAACAATGCCTTACCCTGCGGCGCCCTGGAAGGAAAGATCTCTGAAGTGCAGATAGCGCCCAGGAAATGTAAGCCTGCTGCCCTGGGCACCAGGAAGCCAAAACCACCCGGCATGTTTTGTACAGCATCCTGGTCACAGCCCAGGTGCAGTACGCCCATGCGGGGATAGATAATGCCACGCAGCAATTGGGCAAGCGCGGGATCCAGTTCCTGTACACCGTTAGCGGTAGCATAAGCGGGGGTGGTGAACACCAGGCGGGCCACCTGCATGGTTTCCGTTTGCCCCTTTGCCTGATACTGCACGCTGTACCCGGTAGCTGTACGTTCTACCGCCGTAATGCGGCAGTTCAGGCGTACCGGCTCTGTTAACAGCGACAGTAGATGTTTTACCAGCTTGTTGTTACCACCTTTAAACGCAATGATCTTACGTCCGCCCATGGCTCCCTTATTTTTGAAAAGACCTTTGGTCACACTGCCGTATTCCTTCTCCCAGCGGGGAAGAAAGGGCAGCACTTCCTGTATGGACAGGCGTGCGGGATCTCCTGCATAGATGCCTGAAAGGATAGGATCAAACAGGTAATCGCATATTTCGCGGTTAAAGCGGCGTTGGATAAAACTGGCTACCGACTCTTCGGTATCAGTGGGCTGTGCGGCCCGGAAGCGTTCTGTGAACAAACGCCATTTGGCGGCGCCGCTGAGATAGGGAGAAGTTAATATTTTAAGCGGATTGGGAGAGATAGGGTGCAGGCGCTGATCCCGCACCAGGAAACGGTTCTTACTGGTGGCGGCTGCTTCCATCATTTCATGCTCCAGCCCTATCTCACGTATAAACGCGATAGTGGCAGGTGTAGCCCCTATTGAATTAGGACCGGCATCCAGCTCAAAACCATCTTTTACAAAAGAGTGCACTACACCGCCGGGCTCCCGGCCAGCCTCCAATATCACGTAGGGAATATTCCGTTTCTGCAGTTCGTAAGCAAGGCTTAAGCCGGCAATACCTCCGCCGGCGATAAGGGTGATATTGTTCATGAGATATTTTTAGCCTTTAGCAGCCAGCTGCCTACACCATTTCACTACTGCCTGTACCCAGAGCGGGTGTACATTCAGGCAGGGTATCATCGTAAAGCTATCTCCACCGTTGCTGATAAAGGTATGTTTTCCTTCTACTGCAATTTCCTCCAGGGTTTCCAGGCAGTCAGATACAAATGCGGGGCATGCTACCAGCAGCTTCTTCTTACCCTGTTTAGGCAGCTCCTGGAACTGTTCTGCCGTGTAGGGTTTTAACCATTCTTCACGGCCCAGCCTTGACTGGAAGGAAACGCTCCATTTATCAGCCGGCAGGCCCAGTTTAGCGGCCACCAGCTCTGAAGTTATATGAACCTGGTGACGGTAGCAGAACTCATGCGCAGCTGATTTTGCATGGCAGCAATCATTGATCTGCAGGCAGTGTTTACCGGTAACATCACCTTTTCGTATGTGCCTTACCGGCACACCGTGATAGCTGAACAGTACGTGATCATAGTCCTGCTGCAGGTAAGGGCGCATACTTTCCGCCACCGCTTCAATATAATCAGGCGCATCATAATACGCCGGTATGACCGTTAATTTGAAAGGATAGTTTTTTTTCTGATGCACCTGCTTTGCATATTCCGCCGCCGTTTCATAGGAAGACATGGCATAGTGCGGGTATAAGGGCAGCAGTATCACTTCTTTCAGCTGCGGGTTCTGCAGCAGCAGCTTGTCATAGGCCATTGCCGGAGAAGGGTTGCCATAGCGCATGGCAATTTCTACCGGTAACTGCAGATCATGTTGCACTGCTTTCTGCAGCTGTTTGGTAAGCACGATCAGCGGAGATCCTTCTTCCCACCAGATAGAACGGTATGCTTCGGCAGATTTGGGTGCGCGTTTAGGTATGATGATGCGGGTAACCAGCAACCATCGCAATAAATATGGATAATCTATCACCCGTTTGTCCATCAGGAATTCATTCAGATAGCGCTGTACATCGGGAACCGCTGTAGAATCAGGCGATCCCAGGTTCATCAACACTACCCCTACATCAGATCTAGCTTCCATTATTCAGAAATTGTTGCAAAAGTAACGGTTCTATTTTGTCAATCTTTTATAAAATGTCATACAATTGTTAGAATCACAATATTGAAAAACTGATAAAAATCATCTTTTCTGCGATCATTGTCTTGCCTGTGTCATAAACGCCACAAATGACATACTAATGACAGCCTAAGGCCTATGTTTGCCGGTATGCAAGTATTTTTGCAGCCGGAAGCTTATAGTCTACAATGCAGGTCACCTATTCAAAAGATATTACCAATTTTCACAGTATTGGTATCAACTACAAAAAGACGGATGCTGCTATCAGGGGGTTATTTGCACTGAATCAGGAGCAATATCAACACCTGCTGGAGCAGGCGAAAGCGGCGCAACTGGATGACCTTTTCGTACTTTCTACCTGTAACAGAACAGAGATCTACGGTTTTGCTCCCAGTGCGCAACAGCTTATGGAGCTGATCTGCCATGCCACCAACGGGGATTGCAATCTTTTTGCACAACTGGCTTACATCCGCTCTGGCGAAGATGCTGTGAAGCACCTGTACCAGGTTGGTACTGGGCTGGATTCGCAGATACTAGGCGATTATGAGATCATTGGCCAGCTGAGAACCGCTTCCCGCTTTGCCAAATCAAACGGCTGCCTGGGCGGGTTCCTGGAAAGGCTGGTGAACAGTGTGCTCCAGGTATCCAAATTGATCAAGAACGAAACAGGTCTGAGCGCAGGCACCGTATCTGTTGCCTTTGCAGCGGTACGGCTCCTGGAAAAGAAAGTACCGGATATTCAACATAAGAAGATCGTGCTGGTGGGTGTAGGCAAGATTGGACGTAACACCTGCAAGAATATGATGGAATACCTGGGCGTAAAAGATATCACCCTCATTAACCGTACTGCAGCGGTAGCAGAAGAATTTGCAGGCCTGCATGGCTTGCATTCTGCACCTTACGAAGCACTGGTACCCACGCTGCAGGCAGCAGATGTGATACTGGTGGCCTCCAATGCACCGCAGCCTACCGTACTGGCTTCTCATCTGGAAAACGCCGGCCCTAAACTGATCATCGATCTTTCTATACCTTTTAACGTGGAACCAGCCGTGTGCACGTTGCCCCAGGTAGAGCTGATAAACGTGGATGAGTTGTCAAAAGTACAGGATGAGACCCTGCAAATGCGTATGAAAGAGGTCCCCAAGGCCCTCTCCCTCATTGAAGAGCACATGGCAGAATTCCTGTACTGGTACAAAATGCGTAAACATGCCGTAGTACTGAAAGCGGTGAAAGATAAACTCCAGGAGATACATTCCCGCGAGATACAGCAGCAGAAGAACGGCGCTTATTATGACCTGGAGGATGTGGAGGAAGTGTCTTCCCGCATTATACAGAAAATGATCAACCTGATGGCAGGTAAAGTACGCAAGGAAACCGACAAAAGTGATCTGTACATAGCCATGATCAACGACATTTTTGAGACAGGCATTAACCAGGATTAATTCATGCAAAAAGAAATCAGGATAGGCACCAGGGAAAGCCAGCTGGCCTTATGGCAGGCTAATCTGGTAAAAGATCTGCTTACCCAGCAAGGTTATGAGACCAGGCTGGTGCTGATAAAAAGTGAAGGCGATATAGACCTGGTAACTCCGCTGTATGAAATAGGCGTACAGGGCATTTTTACCAAGACGCTGGATGCTGCCCTGCTGAACGGCCGTATCGATATTGCCGTTCATTCTCTCAAAGACGTTCCCACGCAATTACCGAAAAACATTACACAGGCCGCCGTGCTGGAAAGAGGACCGGTAAGAGACCTGCTGGTATATAAACACGACACTGCTTTCCTGGAACAGCCCGTGGCCCAGATTGCCACCAGCAGCCTGCGGCGTAAAGCCCAGTGGCTGCGCAGGTTTCCGCAACACCAGATCCATAACCTGCGGGGTAATGTGAACACCCGCCTGAAAAAGCTGGCCGCCGAACCCTGGGACGCCGCTATCTTTGCAGCAGCAGGACTGGAAAGGATAGACCTGCGCCCGGAGAGATCTGTAGAACTGGACTGGATGCTGCCTGCCCCTGCACAGGGCGCCGTGGTAGCCGTATGCCGAGAAGATGATACCTTCTGCCGCGAAGCCTGCGCCCCTCTTCATCATGCCGCTACTGCACTCTGCACTCATATAGAAAGAGATTTTCTGCGTACCCTGCTGGGTGGCTGTACCACCCCTATCAGCGCGTATGCGTATATAAACGATAATACCCTGTTCTTTTCTGGAGAGCTGAGCAGCCTGGACGGACAAACGTTCCTGGAAGCTGCCAAACAGGCCCCGCCTGATCAGGCAGCATATATTGGCAGAAAAGCAGCCGAAGAGGTGCTGGCCAGAGGCGGAGCTAAAATTGTAGCGGAGATCAAAAATGCCAAATGAACGCCCACGCATATTATGTACCAGGCCGCTGTCTGAGCAGCTCCTGCAGGAAGCAGCAGCAAAGGGTTTGGACATCAGCGTACAGGCATTCACAGATATACAGCCCCTGGTAACAAAAGAACTATGGGCCACCATTCAGCTATTACTATCCCGGAATATTAACGCCGTTTTCACCAGCGCCCATGCGGTGAAAACGCTGGAACAGCATTACCTTCCACAGGCAGCCCCTGATATTGCAGCAGGCAACCACTGGCAGATATACTGCCTGGAAGCCGGTACCTTACAGGCCATTCAGGCAACGCTGCCGGCCAGCCCGGTGAAGGCAACCGCCGCCAACGCCACCGCATTGGCCAATACCATTTTGGCAGCAGGAAATGTGAAGGAGGTATATTTCTTCTGCGGACGGCAACGCCGGGAAGAACTGCCATCTATACTAAGCGCAAACGGCGTACAGGTGTATGAGATCATACTGTATGAAAATGTGCCCACACCCGTTATTACCGGCGAGCAATATGATGGCATATTCTTTTTCAGTCCCAGTGCGGTAACCAGCTTTTTCTCCGTGAACAGGCTGCCCGCCACCACAGTCTGCTTTGCCATTGGGGCCACCACAGCCCGTACAGCAGCAGATCTCACAGGCAACAAAGTTATTATCAGCACCGCTCCGCGTGCGGAAAGTATGGTGCAAACAGCTATATTTTACTTTAACAACATTAATTGCTACGAATGAGCGCATTGAAGAATGACCTTTTGCTGAGAGCTTTACGCGGGGAATCAACAGAACGTACACCTGTATGGATGATGCGTCAGGCAGGGCGCTACCTGCCTGATTATATAAAACTGCGGGAGCAATACTCCTTCTTTGAACGCTGCCAGAACCCTGAGCTGGCAACAGAGATCACGGTAATGCCGGTAGACCAGGTTGGCGTTGACGCTGCCATCATATTCTCGGATATACTGGTGGTGGCGCAGGCTATGGGACTGGAAGTGCAACTGATAGAAAAAACAGGCCCCTTTTTACCGGCGCCCGTTAAAAGCGCTGAAGACCTGAAACGGGTGCGCGTTCCCGATGTGAAGGATACACTGCATTACGTATTTGATTCGTTGCGCCTCACCAAACAAACCCTGGCAGGCCGTGTGCCGCTGATCGGTTTTGCCGGTGCCCCCTGGACACTGCTGTGTTACATGGTGCAGGGTAAAGGCTCTAAAACATTTGATGAAGCAAAAGGATTCTGCTTTCAGCAACCTGCTGTTGCCCACCAGCTGCTGCAAATGCTGACAGACACTACCATTGCTTACCTGAAAGAACAGGTGGCAGCGGGCGCCGACTGTGTGCAGCTGTTTGATTCATGGGGAGGCCTGCTTAGCCCCGAAGATTTTGAAACTTTTTCCTTACAATATATTCGCCAGATTGTAGCGGCGCTGAAAGATGTTTGTCCGGTAATTGTGTTTGCCAAAGGCGCCTGGTTTGCCTTGGAAGAAATGGCCGCTACCGGTGCGCATGGTTTGGGCATTGACTGGTGTATACAACCGCACAGGGCTCGCGCCTTTGCTGGTAACAATGTAACGCTGCAGGGCAATTTTGATCCGGCCAAACTGCTGCTGCCGGTTCCCGAGATCGAAAAAGCGGTGAAGACCATGCTGCAGAGCTTTGGGAAAGAACGCTATATCGCCAACCTGGGCCATGGCATCCTGCCCAATATACCGGTAGACCATGCAAAGGCGTTTGTGAATACGGTAAAAAGCTACTAAGTCTTATGAGCGTTAAAGCATCATTCATATCATTCATACACGGCCTGCAGGATGAGATCTGCGGGGCGCTGGAAGCGATAGACGGAAAGGCCGCCTTCCGCGAAGACCGCTGGGAACGACCCGGCGGCGGCGGCGGTAAAACCCGCGTGATAGCTGAAGGGGCGGTTTTTGAAAAAGGCGGTGTCAATACCTCTGTTGTACATGGGGCCCTGCCAGAGGCCATGGCCCAGCAGTTTAAAGTGAACGACAGCCAGTTCATGGCCTGCGGTATTTCACTGGTGATTCATCCGCTGAACCCTTTTGTACCTACCGTACACGCTAACTTCCGTTACTTTGAACTGTATGACAAGGATGGGGCCTTAAAGGACAGCTGGTTTGGCGGCGGTGCAGACCTTACCCCCTACTATCTCTTTGAGGAGGATGGCCGGCATTTCCACCAGGCTTTTAAAAACGCCTGCGATCCTTTCGGTAAAGAGCTCTATCCCCTTTATAAAAAACATTGCGATGAATATTTCGTGAATAAACACCGCAATAACGAGGCAAGAGGCATTGGCGGCATTTTCTATGATTACCTGCGGCCAGATGCAAACAGAGATGCCAACCAACTGTTTGCCTTCTCACAGGCAAACGGCCAGGCATTCCTGGATGCTTACCTGCCTATTGTGAAGCAGCGTAAAGACATGCCCTATACTGCTGCACATAAGGACTGGCAGGAGTACCGCCGGGGGCGTTACGTGGAGTTTAACCTGATCCACGACCGCGGCACCCTGTTCGGACTGAAAACCAACGGGCGTATAGAGTCCATTCTTATGAGCCTGCCGCCCCGCGCACGCTGGGAATATGATTACCACCCTGCGCCGGGAACTCCGGAAGCAATGCTGCTGGAATACCTGAAACCGAGAGATTGGGTGCAGTAATGTGCAGCTGATTATTAAATGAACTTAAATTAATAACAAGATGTTGAGACGTAACAGAATATTGAGGACCTCTCCGGCGATACGCGCTATGGTGGCAGAAACCATACTGAAGCCCAGCGATTTTATTGCGCCGCTGTTCATTACTGAAGGTGAACAGGTGAAGGAAGAGATCTCCTCTATGCCAGGTTATTTCCGGTACTCACTGGATAATACCGTAAAGGAAGCGAAAGAATTGTGGAGCATGGGCATTAAAAGCGTATTGCTGTTCGTGAAATGTACAGATGAGCTGAAAGACAATAAAGGCACAGAAGCGGTAAACCCGGACGGTTTAATGCAACGCGCCATCAAAAGTATTAAACAGGCGGTGCCGGAAATGATCGTGATGACCGACGTTGCGCTGGACCCCTACTCTTCCTACGGCCATGACGGCATTGTAAACGGACAGGAGATCGTTAATGACGCCACCGTGGAAGTACTGGCCCGTATGAGCCTCAGCCATGCAGCTGCAGGCGCTGATTTTGTAGCGCCCAGCGATATGATGGATGGCCGCATACTGGCCATCCGCAACACACTGGAAGCAAACAATTTTGACAAAGTAGGCATCATGTCTTACAGCGCCAAATACGCCTCCTGCTTTTATGGTCCTTTCCGTGATGCACTGGATTCTGCGCCTGGCTTCGGCGACAAGAAAACCTACCAGATGGATTACGCTAATGCAAAAGAAGCGATCAAGGAAACGTTGATGGATGTGGAAGAAGGTGCAGACATCGTGATGGTGAAACCGGCGCTTGCCTACCTGGATATTATCAGTAGCATTAAGGAACGTGTAAACCTGCCTGTTAGTGCCTATCATGTGAGCGGCGAATATTCAATGATAAAGGCAGCCGCGAAAATGGGATGGCTGAACGAGGAAAAAGCGATACTGGAAACGCTCACCAGCATTAAACGTGCGGGTGCAGACCTGATCGCTACCTATTTTGCCAAAGACGCTGTAAAGCTGTTAGGATAAAACATTATTTATACGAATTTTGCACCATGTATTCGCAAAGCAAACTATTATTTGAGAAAGCGCAGCAGTTCATTCCGGGTGGAGTGAACTCTCCCGTACGCGCTTTCAAAAGCGTAGGCGGCACGCCCGTGTTCATGAAAAGCGCACGCGGCGCTTACCTCTATGATGTAGACGGGAACCGGTATATAGACTATATCAATTCCTGGGGCCCCATGATACTGGGGCATGCCTACGAACCGGTAGTGAAAGCCATACAGGAGTATGCTACTTACTCTACCTCCTTTGGCGCGCCCACGGAGCTGGAAATAAAGGTAGCAGAGCTGATCGTAAGCATGGTGCCCAACGTAGACCAGGTGCGCATGGTAAACTCCGGTACAGAAGCCTGTATGTCTGCATTGCGGCTGGCACGCGGCTATACCGGGCGCAACAAGTTCATCAAGTTTGAGGGTAATTATCATGGCCATGCAGACGCTTTCCTGGTGAGTGCAGGCAGCGGTGTAGCTACATTGGAGATACAATCTGTTCCCGGAGTTACCGCCACTGTAGCAGGCGATACACTAACCGCGCCCTATAACAACCTGCCTGCGGTAGAGCAGCTGATAGCGGCACATCCTGAGCAGATAGCGGCTATTATAGTAGAACCTGTGGCAGGCAATATGGGTTGTATTCTGCCGCAGCCTGGTTTCCTGGAAGGTCTTCGCCAGTTGTGCGATGCCAATGGCATACTGCTCATCTTTGACGAGGTGATGACCGGTTTCAGGTTGGCACGTGGTGGCGCACAGGAGCTGTTCAACATCAAGGCAGACCTCGTTACATTTGGCAAAATCATTGGTGGAGGTATGCCGGTGGGTGCTTTTGCGGGCTCTGAAGAGATCATGCAATATGTAGCGCCGGCCGGAAAGGTGTATCAGGCAGGTACGCTGAGTGGTAACCCGATTGCGATGATAGCCGGTTATACCATGCTGAAAACACTGCATGACAACCCCGTGATCTATCAGCAACTGGAAGAGAAAAAGGACTACCTGGTAACAGGTTTAAAGGAAGCATTAGGCGCAGCCGGCGTAGTACACCAGATCAATCATATCGGCTCCATGTTGAGTGTGCACTTTGCGGAATACCCGATCATCGATTTCAGCGCGGCATCAGGCGCTGCCAATGAGCTGTTCAAACGATTCTTCCATGCCATGCTGGAACGTGGCGTATACCTGCCGCCTTCTGCATTTGAAAGCTGGTTCCTGAGCAATGCGCTGAGCACAGAAGACCTCGATCTTACTGTACAGGCAACCAAGGCCGCCATGAAGGCCGTCACAAATAGTTAACAATTCAATCCTGTGCTGAGTGGAAAGTCCCGGCCCTGAGTGCCGGGACATTTTTTTTGTACTTAGTTTACCGGGGGGCCTTATTCAGCAGGCGTTTTCTGTATAACCGGTTTTCCGGCGCCAGGGTACTTCAACATTTCCCCTTCAGACAGCACAATATCCTGCAGGTTCTTATTCTTAAAATGTACGGTGATTTTTCCGCTGTATAATAGTACCGTGGTGGCGGGGCCTTCTGTCGTTACACGAAAACGGCTTCCTTCCGTCATGGCATCCATAGCCGTAGTATGTACAGTAAAAAGCTCCTGCTTTGGTTGATACGGGCTATTGGGTGGCACCTGGAAATCACCTGCACCACTTAGCCAGACTTCCCGCTGGGTGGATCTGGTAAACTGTTTATGATAGCGGAGGGTAGCATCAGGCTGCAGCACTATATAAGTCTGGTCAGGCAGGTGTATGTTCGTGGTGTTGTCAACGCCGTTACGAGCTGCCCTTACCTGTATCATATGCCGGCCAAACCATTGCCATAACGCAAATGAGAGGAGGAACAGGATGATAGCCGCCGGCCACATCCACTGTCCACGCCAGAACCTGCGGCGCAGGTTGCGGAAGAAGGAACCGGAATACAATTCCAGTGTTTGATCATGATCCATAAAGGCTTAGCTTACCTTTTGCAAAGGTAAATATACATAAATCAGGGAAAGTGCTGTTTACTTATGATGGCGGAACAGCCACGGCAGCAGATCAGGCTCTGCAAAAGCATTGTCCCAGCTGTTATGCCCTACCCCGGGATACTCGCTGTACTTTACCTCTGACCCCAGTTTTTTTCAGCTCGGCATAGTAGGCACGGGAGAAATCTACCGGTACCGCGTTATCATCTGATCCGTGAAAGATCCATAAAGGAACCTTGTTGGCAAAGTTGGCGGCTGTTTTCACATTACCTGCGCCGCAAATGGGAAAAGCTACTGCAAAGAGCTGCGGATAGCGGGCCAGCAGGTCATACGTACCTATACCACCTAGCGATAACCCGCCGATGTATACACGTTTGGCATCTATCTTACCGGAAGCCAGCAGGCTGTCCAGCAATGCCTTTACCAATGCGCCGGGAGCAGTGGGCGGAGCGTCTGTGAGAAAATCAGCCCCTGTCACTTTGCCGGAAGTATCACGTTTCATCCGGAAAGGCGACCAGGATTTACCAGGCGGGCATTGCGGGAACAACACATAAGCCGGGAATTCGCGGCGCAGCGTATCGTTCAGGAACAGGGCGCCGCCATGCAGCAGCTGGGCGGCATTATCAGTGCCTCGCTCCCCTGAACCATGCAGAAAAATGATCAGAGGATAAGCTTTATGCATATCGTTATTCAACGGCTTCAACAACCGGTAACGCAGTGTGTCTCCTTCCTTTGTGAAGGATTCGTGGCTATAGGCGCTCATATCCTGTGCCTGCACGGCCAATATATTCGTTAACGTTATTGCAAGTAACAGCAGGTACCGCATCATGTAAAGTTTGTCTGAATATACAAAATAATGTGCCAACGACGGCTGCCTTTAGTATTTCAGTACAAAATGCTGCTTTATTTTGAACTCCGGTTTAAAGAACACCAGGCCGATAAAAAACAGGTCAATCGTCATGGTAACTGCCGGGTGTTGCTGTATAGACTGCCAGGCTTCTTCCATACCCGGCGTCCAGTGAATATCGTCAAATATAAAGATGGAATCGTTGTGCGAGCGGCTAAGACACTGCTGAAAGTAAGATAAGGTAGGTTCCTTCCGGTGGTTACCGTCTATAAATACCCAGTCCAGGCGTGGCGTTTTTTGCAGCAGCGCCGGCAGTACGTCATCAAAATTGCCGGTAAGCTGTTTTACGTTGTGTATATCCAGCACTTCAAAGTTACGCTGTGCGCGGGCGGCGATATTGGGACAGCCTTCAATGGTGATCAGCTCTGCATCTGGTTTGGCCAGGGCCATATAGGCGGAAGACAGACCCAGCGAGGTACCCAGCTCCAGCAGGTACTGCGGCTGGAGGTATTGCACCAGGCGATAGAACAGCTGGCCGAATTTAGGCGGTTTGGCAGCATGGCGGGCAATATCGCTAACTCTGCGGGAAGTTCCGGCCCCGGTAAGGGACCCTGCGCCCAGGTCTGTTACCTGGATCATTTCCTTTGTCTGTAACAATTCTCTGCGCAAGGCCTCTACTTCCTTGAAAACAGAGGGCTGTTTTTTATCGCGCAGTACTTCTTCTATCAATGCATACACAAATGGCGAGTGTACATCGTGCCGGTTGCCTGCAGTAAAGTAGTAGCGCAGGTATTTTTTAGCAAACTGTGTCTGGTGTTGAAAACCCATTGTTGTTGGACAAGCCCGGAGGGCTATTTAATATATTTTCGCTTTAATCAGTCCCAGTCTATGTAGCAGATGCTGGAAAGAAACCCGCAATACTCCCATTCCATAGATGGCACTCCTTTTTAAATTGATGCTGGAGGCATCTTCAAAATATTTTGTAGGACAGGTAACCTCTCCTATTTCAAATCCTTTCATAAAGATCTGCGAAAGCATTTCATTATCGAAAATGAAATCATCGCTGTTGTCCATATAACGAATTGCCAGCAGCACCTCCTTTGAAAAAGCCCGGTAACCGGTATGGTATTCACTGAGCTTCTGGTTGATCAGGAGGTTCTGGGAAAGCGTTAAAAAACGGTTAAATAAATACTTATATACCGGCATTCCACCTTTCAGGGCGCCTTTGCCAAGGATACGGGAACCCAGCACCACCGGGTATACATCATTGGCAATGATACTGCACATGGCCGGTATAAGCTTTGGAGTGTATTGATAATCAGGGTGTACCATGATCACAATGTCGGCTCCAAGTTCCAGGGCTTTGTTGTAACAACTTTTCTGGTTACCGCCGTAGCCCTTGTTTTTGTCATGACGGATAATATGTCGGATCCCCAGCTGTTTAGCTACGTCTACCGTATCATCCCTGCTGGCGTCATCCACCAGCACCACTTCGTCCACTATATCAAAAGGGATCTCATGATAGGTTTTTTCCAGTGTTAGCGCTGCATTGTAGGCCGGTAACACCACTACAATCTTCTTATTGTAAAGCATGAAAAGTGGCGAATTTGGCAGCAAAGATAACAGGAATCATGTCAATCCTACCTATCAAATAAATTCCTACTATCTTTGTACCCTGAAAAATTTTGGCACTATATTTTCTTAAGGATTTGTTAATAAAACGCAAACACAGCATGAACATACTTTATATGAAAAATTATGTTAGATATGTAACCTTATTTTTCCTAATGCTGAGCTGCTTTTTATCTTCCAGGGCACAGGAAAAAACCACTGTTGATACAGTGATCCCTGAGCCCCGCACCGAGATCCGGACAACGCCAACTATCCGGACTGCCGACACCACTATCAAAAGAATACTGGACGAGCTGGCGAAGATATCAGATAGCGATAAACAGAATTCAAATGCCATACAGGGTTTGTTGCAGGGGAAAGAGATTGATAATCTGACTAAATATGAGCTGATCAAGAATAACCTGATCAATGCCAGTGAGACTTATTATCTGCTGAATAAAAAGATCATTGACCTTAAATCACGTACTACCACCAATAACCTGGATGTGTTCATAACATCATTGAACAACCCGGAAAGTAAAGAGCTGGGCTTTTCATTCAGCGACCGCATTGTTGAACTGGTGGAGAAAATAGTGCTGAAGGGTAAAGTTGATAAGGGCGAGCGTAACGGCAAAATAGTGGAATCTACCAAGTCTATCATCAACAGCCCTATTTTCCAGAGTTTTACCTCACTTACGCCGCCGCTGGCCATTGCCAATTCCGTAATGAACTTCCTGCACAGCGTAAGCGTGAACAATAAGCAGATCAGCCAGAAAACACTGCAGGATTTTGAAAAGGAACTGAACAAATATGTGGTGTACTACACCGCGCTGAACGATGCGAACCAGAAATTTGAGTTTGGACTGAACTTTAACAAAGATCAGCTGAACCTGTTGCAGGACAACCTGTATGACCACCTGATGTTCACTGCCAGCGCACTTAAGTTCCAGCTGCCGCAACGGGGCAATAAGACCATTGGAGAAACCATGAACGATTTCTTCTTTGATTTCAAGAAAGAGAAAGTGGTACAGTTCTTTAACGACCTGGAAGTGAAATACGCCAAAGGCAAACGCATTGACTACGAAATGCTGTTGAGGGAAAATCCCAACCTGAAAGAGGTGAATAACCAGCTGGAAGACCTGATACTGCAAACCAAACGTTTCGAGAACCTGTACAACGAATACTTCACCCTGCTGGATTCTTATTACAACAAGGTGAATAATTCCCTGAAAATAGCACAGGATAACGGCCTTGCAGATCAGAACATGATCACCAACAAGCAAACCGAATTCAGGAACCTGAAGAATGAAGCAGTAACAGATATACAGGCCTCCATCAACATCAAGGAACTGTATAACAATACCGACAAGGTAAAATACCGCTACAGGATATTCTAAGCAATAAACAGTAATGTATTGAACGCTGAACGCTCTGACCGGGCGTTCAGCGTTTTTGCATTATGCACCTGATGCGTTCAATAGATTTTATCGATAACTTAGCCCTATAAATTTCGGGACCATGACCACTGTCCAACTGGAATACATTGTAGCGGTAGATACCTACAGAAGCTTTGTAGTAGCCGCAGAGAAGTGCTTTGTGACACAACCTACACTGAGCATGCAGATACAGAAACTGGAAGACGAGCTGGGGATCAAGATCTTTGACCGGAGCAAATTGCCGGTGGTACCTACGGAAATAGGTATTTCCGTGATAGCGCAATCACGTGTGATCCTGAAGGAAAGTTCCCGCATTAAGGAGATTATTGCAGGCCATAAAAAGGAAATACAGGGTAACCTGAAAGTGGGCATTATACCTACGCTGGCGCCTTACCTGCTGCCCCGTATATTAACGGGGTTCATGAAAAAATATCCCAAAGTAAAGCTGGAAATATGGGAATACCCTACTGAACAGATCATCCAGCAACTCAAACAGGAGCTGCTGGATTGCGGCCTGCTGGCCACTCCCCTGCATAATGCCACCCTGGAGGAACATCCGCTTTTTTACGAATCGTTTGTTGTGTACACTGCGAAAAATAATGAGCTTTTCAGTAAAAAGTTTATCAAGCCGGATGACCTGGATGTACGGGAAGTATGGCTGCTGAATGAAGGGCACTGTATGCGCAACCAGGTGCTGAACATCTGCAGGGACAAGTTCACCATGGGAGAATACAAGAACCTGGAGTACAACACCGGCAGCGTGGAAACATTGAAAAGAATGGTAGACCTGAATGACGGTTACACTATCTTACCGGAGCTCTCCCTGCAGGATCTCTCTGCCCGCCAGATGAATATGGTGCGGTATTTTAAGTCGCCCGAGCCGGTACGCGAAATAAGCCTGGTAACACACCGTTTCTTTATCAAACAGGCACTGATAGGCGCATTTAAGAAAGAGATACTGACACAGGTACCGGATAAGATGAAAGTACAGAAGCAAAAAAGAGTAGTGGATATTTTGCCTGAAAAGGGATGAGGAATAGCTTTTAGCTGTTAACTAAAAGCAAAAAAGCCGCAAGTAATGTTTAGTAATGGCCTTCGACCTTACTGAACATTACTTGCGGCTTGTAGTTTTATAGCTAAAAGCTAACAGCTAGCAGCCAATTGCTTACTTCACCGGCTGGTAATATTTCATAGCCTCAGGCATTAGCTGTTGCAGTTGTGCTACGCGGCGGGCATCGCTGGGGTGGGTGCTGAGCAATTCCGGTGGCTTTTGTCCACCGGTGTTAGCCATACGCTGCCAGAAAGGAACAGCTTCCTGCGGGTTGTAACCTGCCATAGCCATAAAGATCAAGCCCAGGTGATCTGCTTCCAGCTCATTCTGGCGGGAGAAGGCAGAGAGGCCCAGGTTACCGCCTACACCAAACGATTGCAGGAAGATATTCTGTGCCTGGGGATTACGGTTCAGGGCCACGGCACCGGCTACCTGTATACCCTGGGCAATCAGGCCCTGGCTCATACGCTCATTTCCATGCCGTGCAATAGCGTGGGCAATTTCGTGACCCATTACACAGGAAAGGGCAGTTTCATTCTGCGTTACCGGCAGCAGGCCGGTATATACCACTACCTTACCTCCGGGCATACACCAGGCATTCACCTCTTTATTATTCACCAGGTTGAATTCCCATTGGTAATTGGCAACTTCATTACCCAACTTATGCTCTGTCATATAACGGGTAACCGCGTTCGCAATACGGTTACCTACCCTTTTTACCATCTCAGCATCTTTGCTGACAGTAGGAGAAACTGCCTTATTTTCTGTTAAAAAGGTTTTGTACTCCTGCAGTGCCATGGACTGCATCTGGCTTTCAGGGATCAGGTTCAATTGACTACGGCCGGTGATGGGCACACGCGTACAGGCCGCTATTAGCCCCAGGCCGGCAGTTACTAGTAAAACAGTCTTTTTCATGGGTGAATAATTTGAATTTTTTGTCCAACTGTACCAACATCCAAACTTGATCCGCATATACACGTTATAACAACTGACGGCTGATATAAGTTGGTTCAGCGACAAAAATACTTAGAGCAAGGGAAATGCCAAACCTTTAATTCAGGGTTCAAAATTCCAAAAACCAAATACTGAAATCCAAATTCCAAATACCAAAATCCAAATGCCAAAGTGTAAATGTCAGAAAAGCAGATTCCAAAAGCCGGAATAAGAACGGTCAGCGAACTAACCGCAACCTGCAATAGCTGTTATTTAAGCTATTGCCAGGCACCTTACCTCGTTAAGCTTTGGAATCTGGTATTTGGAATTTTACCTTGGAATTTACTAATTAGTCTTTGCGGCGGAAGCCTCTTTTGTTCTTAAACAGCGGCACTTTGTTCTCGTTTCCGGTGAGCAGGCGCGCAATGTTCTTCTGGTGGGTCAGCACCACCATTAATGCAACCGCGATGGCGAATATGCGGTAAAACACTTCCGGTTCGTTGAAGATGTATAGGATGAGAATGGGAAATGCAATGCTGGCTATAATAGAACTCAGTGATACATACCTGGTAAGAAAAAGGATCATCAGGAAAACGCCTACGCAGCAAACGGCCACAATAGGCTGAATAGCGAGCACCAGGCCAAAAAGGGTAGCGATCCCTTTACCACCCTTAAAACCGGCCCATATAGGGAAGATATGGCCCACTACAGCGGCAAGTCCTAACCCGATCTGGAAGTTCACCAATTGTGTAAGATGTTCTGAAGACTGATAATACGGTAACAGATAAGAAAGCCTTACTGCGACAACGCCCTTTAGCATGTCGACCACCATCACGAAAGTACCGGCTTTAGGTCCCAGCACACGGAAAGTATTGGTAGCACCGGCATTGCCGCTGCCATATTCCCGGATGTCCATGCCGAAAACACCTTTGCTCACCCATACTGCAGTTGGTATCGAACCTATCAGATAGGCACAAATAAGAAATAAAAATTCTATCATCACAATAAGTTGGAATGCTAAGATAACAAAAATCTACGCCAAAATTAATAAAATATTAAGCTTTTATTTAACACGAAAGAGGGAAAATTTATTGACAATTATACGTGTAAATAAATTTATTTTTCTTAATTGACTATTAATTTCATCGCCAGCCAGTTATCTTTCTCTACCTGCTCCAGTCTTACCAGACCCTGCAGGGACGCGGATTCCAGGATAGCAGCTTCGTCCTGGGTCATTATTCCGCTCAGCAGTAAATATCCGCCGGGTACCAGCAGCCTGTGCATATCTGCCATGTATTGCAGGAGAATGTTGCGGTTAATATTTGCCAGTATCACATCATAGGGCCCGCTAATGTCTTTCAGGCTATCTGCCTGCCATATACGAATATCCGCGGCCTGGTTCTCCGCAGCATTTTCTTTACTGTTCTCTACGGCCCATTCGTCAATATCAATAGCGTCTGTATGGCCGGCACCCATTTTTTGGGCCAGTATGGCAAGAATGCCCGTACCGGTGCCAAAGTCGAACACTTTTTTGCCTGAAAGGTCCAGCTGCTGCATTAAGCGGATCATGGAAAAAGTGGTAGCGTGGTGCCCGGTGCCGAAAGACATTTTGGGGGTGATCACGATCTCGTGCGTTAACCGCTGCTCAAATGGCGGATGAAAACCTGCCCGTATACCACAAAAATCACCTACCAGCACGGGTTCAAAGTTGCTTTCCCATACCGCATTCCAGTTTTCCTGCTGTATCTCTTCTTTAGCATATGTAAGTCCGGCGGGTTGCAGGATAGCCTCCAGAGCTGCCTGGTCAAAATCTGCGACGGGAATATAGGCGATCAGCTGACCGGTCTTTTCTTCAAATCCTTCATAGGCAGCAGCGCTCAGCTGCGCAATAAGCACATCTGCCTCTGCTGATGTACAGTGGATGGTAATAGCAATGTGTGACATGGCGCAAAGATATCAGATATCTGAGTATGCTGCCGGGTATAAGAAGATGATCTCTGAACGTGAAACGTTGTGCTGGTATTCCGGCTTGGCAGACAGTTCTTTCCAGGCGGGATCACTGCTGAATGCTTTCCAGTGCTCATCGACGGGAGGCTTTGTTCTCAAAGGTGGTCATGTACATCAGGTTGGGCATGCGGCTGCCGCTCAGTACTTCTGCATAGAATACGGCGTTAAAGCCCAGGCGTTTGAATATGCCTACTTCATCGCCCTTGTTGAACATCTGCACTTTATTGCGATACAACTTTTCTGTAGGGCCTTCATAGCTGCGCAGCTCATATATACGGTCGGCTTTAGGGCCTTTCAGACCGGGCAGCTGCATTTGCGGCTGACCAGTAAAGGCCTGCAGCAGTATTGTCTCCATCCTCGTATAAGGGACGGCGTTATAGGCGGCATCTATATAAGGCGCGCCTGCAGCGGCGTACTGCTTATCTGCTTCCAGCTGGCGGGGCAGCTGTACAAACTGGTCAAGGGAGCGGTAGGGCACCAGCACATATACGCGCCGGTCAGCAGCGGTATCATTGCCGACTGGTTTAAACACGCCTACTTTACTGATACCTGCCTTGTGAAGGGCAGGTATAAAGGCCTGCTGCAGGTATTGGTCTACAACGCCTTCCTGTGCAGCATCTTTTACATGGTATACCCTGATCTCATAATACTCCCGCTGCGGCGGTTTGGCAACAGCGGTGAATGAGCTCAACATTACAACGGCCAGTAATAAACATAAGGCCAGGCTTCCGTTCAACGGTTTTTCTTGTATCAGCTTTAACATGAAATTTATAAAATGTGTGAGTGGCAAACGGATGCTCAATATAACAGGAAAGATCAACTTTCATAAATAAATGTTATGAGCGGCGGGAAAAACAGCTTTTGCTATTAGCTGTTGGCGGTTAGCGATGGGCACAAAAAAACAGCCGCCCTAATGGACGGCTGCTGGTATGTTTTGCCTCAGCTATAAGCTAACAGCTAATAGCCAACAGCTGTTATTTACTGTTCATCATCTGAAATGAAGGGCACGTCTGTTCTGGGAGGACGAGGGCCTCTGTCGCGGTCGCCACGATCACGATCCCTGTCACCACCACGGGGCGGACGTCCGCCACCACCACCGGGCCTGTCAGAACGATCTGGTCTGTCAGGTCTTTCGGGCCTTTCCACATAACCTTCCGGTTTAGGCATCAGTACCCTGCGGCTAAGTTTGAACTTACCGGTTTTCGGATCGGTACCGGTGAGTTTCACCTTTACTTTTTCGCCTTCGGTCAGTACACCTTCCATTGTTTCAAGGCGTTTCCAGGAGATCTCGGAGATGTGCAGCAGGCCTTGTTTGCCAGGCAGGAACTCTACGAATGCACCGTAAGGCATTACTGATTTTACGGTAGACTCGTATATTTCGCCTACTTCCGGAACGGCTACAATGCCTTTTATCCAGGCGAGGGCTTTTTCCAGGCCTTCTTTCTGTGCAGAGAAGATGCTTACTTCGCCGGTTTCGCCTACTTCCTCGATGTTGATGGTAGTACCGGTTTCGCGCTGGATCTCCTGTATCACTTTACCGCCGGGTCCTATCACAGCACCGATAAATTCGCGGTCGATGATCAGTTTTTCCATGCGTGGCGCATGCGGTTTCGGTTCAGGTCGCGGCGCCGGTATGCAGGCATACATGGCTTCGAGGATGTGTAAACGTCCGCGTAAAGCCTGTGCCAGTGCCTGGCGCATAACGTCCATGCTCAGACCGTCTACTTTAATATCCATCTGGATACCGCAGATACCATCACGGGTACCGGTTACTTTAAAGTCCATATCACCCAGGTGATCTTCATCACCGAGGATGTCTGTCAGCACCGCCCATTTACCATCAGATGCACGGGAGATCAGCCCCATTGCCACACCGGAAACGTGCTTGGGCAAAGGTACACCTGCGTCATGCAGGGCCAGTGAACCGGCACATACGGTAGCCATGGAAGAGGAACCGTTAGATTCCAGGATATCAGAAACCACCCTCACCGTATATGCGTAGCTGTCGCCAGGCATCATCTGTTTCAGTGAGCGCATGGCCAGGTTGCCATGGCCTACTTCCCTGCGGCCGGGGCCACGCATTGGCTTCACCTCGCCGGTAGAGAAGGGAGGGAAATTATAGTGCAGTATGAACTTTGAATATTTCGAGGTGGCAGCATTTTCCAGCAGCAGCTCATCTTCCGGTGTACCCAGGGTAACGGTGGTGAGCGACTGTGTTTCGCCACGGGTAAACAAGGCAGCGCCATGCGGAGAAGGCAGCAGGTCTACCTCCATTGCCAGCGGACGTACCTGGTCAAGGCTACGGCCATCCAGGCGTATAGATTCGTCCAGGATCATGTTACGTACCACTTCTTTCTCAAGATCGTGGAAGTACTTTCCTACCAGCGGCTGATCTTCTTCGGGAAGTTCGCCCAGGGATTCAGTCAGCTCTTCTTCTATTTTATGGAAGGCTTCGCCACGGTCATGCTTGCTGGAAGCAGATTTGGCTACCTGGTATATACGGTCTTTTGCAAACGCAATTATTTTTTCTTTCAGCTCTTCGTTGGTATGCGGCTTGGTGTATTCGCGCTTGGCTGTTGCACCGGCTAACTGGCGCAGTTCTTCCTGAGCTTTCACCTGGATCTTGATGGCTTCGTGCGCCACTTCGATCGCTTTGATCAGGTCTTCTTCGCTACATTCCTTGCTCTCGCCTTCCACCATCATGATGTTCTTGTCAGTGGCGCCAACGATGAAGTCCATATCGGCTTTCTCCAGCTCGGTACGGCCGGGGTTAATCACCATAGCACCGTCTACGCGGGCCACTCTTACTTCAGAGATGATCTCCTGGATAGGCACATCAGATACTGCCAGGGCTGCAGAAGCGGCCAGGCATGCAAGAGCATCGGGCATTACTTCCTTATCAGAAGAAATGAGGGTTACCAATACCTGTACTTCGCAGAAATAATCATCAGGGAACAGGGGGCGCAGGGCGCGGTCTATCAAACGGGAAATGAGTACTTCGTAATCAGATAATTTGCCTTCGCGTTTAAAGAAAGAGCCGGGGATCCGGCCTGCAGAAGCAAATTTTTCCTGGTAGTCAACAGTAAGGGGGAAAAAGCTTTGTCCCGGTTTAGGTTCTTTATTTGCTACAACGGTAGCGAGTAAGATACAGTCACCCAAACGTACGGTAACGGCGCCATCGGCCTGCCGGGCCAGTTTGCCGGTCTCGATCGTAACGATACGGCCGTTTCCTATATCGAATTTTACTGAAATAGGCGCTAGATTCATAAAAAAGTGAGGATTAAAAGGTAATACCTAAAAAAAACTATTCCCAACCTTTCGAAGTTGGGAATAGCGCTATAACATAAATATCGTTATTTTCTGAGACCTAACTTCTCAATCAGCGCTCTGTAGCCGGAGAGGTTAGTTTTAGACAGGTAGGCGAGCAGGCGCTTCCTTTGCCCTACCATTTTCATCAAACCACGATTTGAAGAGAAATCTTTTTTGTTTTGTTTCAGGTGATTGGAAATGCTGGAGATCCGCTCTGTAAGCAGAGCTATCTGGGCTTCAACAGAACCTGTGTTTTTCTCACTTCCGCCAAATTCCTTGAAAATATTGGCTTTCTTTTCAACAGTTAAGTAAGACATCTTAGTTAAAATAATAAAATGATAAAGTTTTTTCGTCGCTATTTTTCCGGTGCAAAGGTAAATTGAATATTTGGATTTAACAATTTCCCCTTTTAATTAAGATTAATAATGTATAATAAATAGTTGTGACAGCATCCATTTCAAGACACATCTCCCGCAATCCTTAATTATTAGTTATTCATTATTAACTACTTCATGCAAAATTGATGGCCGCATTATCGATCACCTGCCCGTTTTCGGTACGGAGTACCCGGGACGGGAATTTTTGCAGCACAATATAGTCATGGGTAGCCATTACGATGGCGGCCCCATCCTCCCGGCAGATACGGAACAGCAGCTGCATAATGCCATCAGAGGTCTCTGGGTCGAGGTTACCGGTGGGTTCGTCTGCCAGTATCAGCTTAGGCGAATTGAGCAGGGCCCGGGCAATATCCACCCTTTGCTGCTCCCCGCCGCTCAGCTCATAGGGCATCTTAAAACCCTTGGTGCCGAGGCCTACCTTATCCAGCACGTCTGCGATCTTATCTTCCATCAGCTTGTTATCCTGCCAGCCGGTGGCCTTGAGAACAAACTTCAGGTTGTTATGTACATTACGGTCTGTAAGCAGTTGAAAGTCCTGGAACACCACACCCAGGTTACGGCGCAGGTAAGGCACTTTTTTCCAGTCCATTTTCTTCAGGTCAAAGCCTACTACCTGGCCGGCGCCATCCCTCAGGGACAGATCGCCATACAGGGTTTTCAAGAGGCTGGACTTACCGGTACCGGTTTTACCGATCAGATAAACAAACTCTCCTTTGTTCACTGTGATATTCACATCCGACAAAATCAACGAATTTCCCTGGTATATACTGGCATTGGATAGTTGTAAGATGGGTTGTTCCTCCATTGTAAGTCCTACGTTTATAATAATGCCAGCAAAAATAAATGAATATCGGGGTTAAGCCATCTTTTTATATAAAAACTAAAAAAATAGTTGTCAAACTAACTAATTAGTTATACATTTGAATAGGAAGATCGATCCTCCATTTCCCCGGCCGGGGTAACTTTTAACTGAAGCAACATGTCAACATCACCATCAAAAACACTTACAAAGGCAGAAGAACAGATCATGCAGGTACTATGGCAAAGGGGGCCTTCTTTTGTAAAAGAAGTGATAGATGAGCTACCCGAGCCCAAGCCACATTACAATACCATCTCTACCCTGATCAAGATACTGGTGGAAAAAGGCTTTGCTGACTTCAAGGCTTTCGGCAAATCCCACCAGTATTATGCGCTGATCAGCAAGGAAGAGTACAGCCGTAAAACGGTAAAGCAACTGGTAAAAGGCTATTTTGAAGGCTCTTACAGCAACCTCATCTCCTTCTTCGTACAGGAAAAGGACCTGAGCGTAAACGACCTGGAAAAACTGCTCAAACAAATCAAGGACGCTCAAAACAAGTAAGCGATGTCACCTGTGATATTTTATCTGCTGAAAATGCTGCTGTGCTCCGGCATCCTGTATGCCTACTACCATGTAGCATTACGTAATAACCGCTTTCACCAGTGGAACCGTTATTACCTGCTGCTGGCCACCCTGCTGTCGCTTGTACTGCCGCTGCTGCAGCTGCCCATGCCTTTTTCAGGCCGGGAAGCCCCGGTGATCAGCGCCTACACCACCCGTATCATTACCCTGCGGGAGTTTATCCTGAAGGCGCCATCGACCGCCCCTGCGGTGAACTACCTGCAGCTGGCGTGGTACGGCTATGCGGTGGTAACGCTTTTGCTGCTGGCGCGCACCGCCTATGGCTGCTGGAAAATCAGCCGGCTGATCAGGAACAACACGGTACAGCAATTGCCTCCCTGCCGCTTTATACAAAGCGACCAGGTAAAGGCGCCTTTCTCCTTTTTCAGGTACATATTCTGGACGCGGGATATGAGCCCGGATAGTGCAGACGGGCAGCAGATACTGCAGCATGAACTGGCGCATGTAACGGAGCAGCACAGTATTGATAAGCTTTTGATGGAGCTGGTGTGCGCCATCTGCTGGATAAACCCCTTTTTCCATCTCTTTAAAAGGGAACTGGCAGTGGTGCATGAATTCATTGCCGACAAACAGGCGGCAGGCGGAAAGGTGGCTGACTATGCGCAGGTGATCCTGCAGGTAAGCCTGCAAAGCGGGCAGCTGTCCTTTACCAACCATTTCTTTCGTCATCCCATTCAACGCAGGATCAATATGCTCCTTCGTCAAAAATCAAACTTCACTATCATGAAAAAACTCATTGCATTACCTATCATAACAGGATTGATTATTTTCATCAGCTGCAAACAGCAACCGGAGGCGGCGCCCAAACCAGACGCTACCAATATTACGGTTGAGCAGCTGGAAGCCATGAACGGCGAGGATATTAAATCTATCAGCATGACCGACAACATCGCCATACTGGGAACGGCGGATGGTAAAAAGTACCGGGTAAACCTGGAGGGGACTAAATACGATTTCAGGAAACTGAACCAGAAAATAAGCAGCGTTAAAAGCGAGGTATTCACCTTTGTAGACCAGCCTCCTGTTTTCCCGGGCGGAGAAGAGGCGCTGGCGGTATATCTCAGTAAAAACATCCGTTACCCGAAAACTGCCGTAGAAAAGAAAATTACCGGGACTATTTTTGTGCAATTCGTGGTAGATGCCTATGGCACCATAAAGGATGCGAAGATAGTAGGCCAGTATAAAGGCGGCGGACTGGAAGAAGAATCACTGCGGGTGGTGAACTCTATGCCCAAGTGGATACCTGGCAAGCAAAACGGCAATAAAGTAGCGGTAATGTTCAACCTGCCGATAAGATATACGCTGGAAGACAATAACAAACTTTCATTGCTGGCCCCCTTCCTGCTTTTTAAGCAAGCTAAAGACTGCTGATAAACAGCCTTGCTGACCGAAAAAAGATGATACTAATTTAACAGCAACAGGCGGAGCATAGCAAAGCCTGTGTGAAGCCTCGGAAGAAGACTGTTTAAAAAGCATAGTACCGTTCTTTTTTTGGTCAGCGTTTCCAGCTATCTGCCTACTCATACACAAAGACGCCATACTCACTCTTCACGGTCACCTTTTTAGCCGGCGCCGCTTCTACCCTGCCTATCACCTGGGCGTCTATATTAAAGCTTTCAGAGATCGCTATTATATCCTGCGCAATACTTTCAGGCACATATATTTCTATGCGGTGCCCCATATTGAACACTTTATACATTTCCTGCCAGGCGGTACCAGATTGTTCCTGGATGAGGCGGAACAGCGGGGGTGCGGCAAACAGGTTATCCTTGATCACATGCAGGTTTTCTATAAAATGCAGCACCTTGGTCTGAGCGCCGCCGCTGCAATGTACGATCCCGTCTATCTGCGAACGGTATTTTGAGAGGATCTGCTTTATAACGGGCGCGTATGTACGTGTAGGTGACAGTACCAGTTTAGCGGCGTCTATCTGTCCGAAGCCGGGTATCTCCACCTTATCGGTCAGGGCTTTTTTACCGCTGAACACCAGCTCCTGCGGAATACCGGGATCAAAGGTTTCGGGATAGGCCTGAGCCACCGATTTATTGAACACATCGTGACGGGCAGAGGTAAGGCCATTGCTGCCCATACCACCGTTATATTCTTTCTCATAGGATGCCTGTCCAAAGGAGGCCAGTCCTACCACCACGTTGCCCGCCTGTATCCGGTGGTTGGAGATCACCTCCGCGCGTTTCATACGGCAGGTAACGGTAGAATCCACTATAATAGTACGTACCAGGTCGCCCACATCGGCAGTTTCGCCACCGGTGGAGTAAATGCTGATGCCATAGCTGCGCAGCTCTGCCAGGATTTCTTCTGTGCCGTTGATGATAGCGGCGATCACCTCGCCGGGGATAAGCTGTTTATTACGGCCGATGGTAGAGGAAAGTAATATATTTTCTGTAGCGCCTACACAGAGCAGGTCGTCTATGTTCATGATGATGGCATCCTGTGCGATGCCTTTCCATACGCCCAGGTCGCCGGTCTGTTTCCAGTAGGCATAGGCCAGGGAAGATTTGGTGCCGGCGCCATCGGCATGCATAATATTACACCAGGCTTACGTCACCACCCAGTATATCGGGTACTATTTTACAGAATGCTTTGGGAAAAAGGCCTTTATCAATATGCTTAATGGCGTTGTGCACATCTTCTTTATCGGCAGAAACACCCCGTTTGGCGTAGAGATCCTGATTCATGCCGCAAAAGTAATAGATTCTGCCCAGTTCTCATGGCAATCGTACAAATACAAAAAATCTGGGTTAGATTTGCACGGCATTTTAGACCCGTTATTCAGTTTTATGCAGGTTCACAGGGAACTATCACAATTGCCGGATTTTCGTAATGCAGTTATTACCATTGGTACATTTGACGGCGTGCATACCGGTCACCGGTATATCCTGCAGCAGCTGCAGCAGGCTGCCCGGGCCGTGAACGGAGAAACCGTGATCGTCACGTTTGACCCGCACCCCCGTGAGGTACTTGCCCCGGGCGATAAAAAGGTACGCCTGCTGACTACCCTGGATGAGAAGATCGCACTGCTGTCACGTGAGGGAATTGACCACCTGGTAGTAGTACCCTTTACCAGGGCCTTTTCAGCGCTCTCCGCCCGGGCCTACCTGGAAGATTTCCTGATAGCCCGTTTCAAACCGCACACTATTATCATTGGCTACGATCACCGCTTTGGGCACAACCGCGAAGGCGGACTGGAACTGCTGGAAGCAGAACAGCACCAGTATGGTTTTGAGCTGATAGAAATACCGCAGCAGGTGGTGCACGACCTGGCAGTAAGTTCTACCAAAATCAGGAACAGCCTGCTGGAAGGTAATATTCCCCTGGCCAATGAGCTGCTGGGTTATCCTTATTTCATGGAAGGAACGGTGATACACGGAGATAAAATGGGCAGACAACTGGGTTATCCTACCGCTAACCTGCAGTTACCCGATGAACGTAAGCTGATACCCTCCGAAGGCATCTATGCCGTAAAAGTAAATACTACGCTGCATGCGGTAATGAGCATTGGCACCCGGCCCACCTTTAATGGCGCGGACCTCCGGCTGGAAGTGCATCTGTTTGATTTTAACAGGGAAATTTATGGCGAGCAGCTGCAGGTAACGTTCATTGACTTTATCCGTCACAGCCGGAAGTTTGACAGTGTGGAGGCCCTGATAGCCCAGATGAACCAGGACAGTGAAAAAGCGCGGGCGATACTGTCTGCTTAACTCATCATCTTATACATCAGCTCCTTCATCAGTTCTCCGTCTTCTACTCCGCTATCGTTGATACCGATGCTGCGCAGGTTATAGTTATGTAGCAGCAGGATAGCCTTTTCAGTACCTTCTGCTCCATACTGACGGGCGGCCGCCATATAGTCTTTTACAAAAAAGGGATGTACGCTGAGGGTGGCGGCAATTTCCTTCTCTCCTCCCTTTACACCGAAAACCAGATTCACTTTACTGAAGAAGTTATACAGGGCAGGGATCACCATCTGCACCGGACCTGCCTTGGGGTTGGCGGCAAAATAACGGATGATGCGCATCACCTTTGTAAAGTCTTTCTGACCAACAGCGTTCTGGAGTTCAAATACGTTGTACTCTTTACTGATACCTACGTATTTCTCAATATCCCCTTCGTCGATCTTTTTACCATCCGGCAGGTTTACCAGCAGTTTATCTATTTCGTTGGAGATGCGGGAGAGGTCATTGCCGATATGATCTACCAGCAGGATGCAGGCTTTCTGGGAGATGGCCCGGCCCAGTTCACTTACGTATACTTCCACCCATCCCGGCAACTGGTTGTCGTATAATTTCTTGGTGCTGAGCAGCACGCCCTTTTCCTTTATCAGCTTGGCCAGCTTGCTGCGCCCGTCTATTTTACCCTGCTTATGAGCCACAACAAATATGGTGGAGGCCAGCGGGTTGTCAATATAGGGCTCCAGCTTCAGCAGGTCTCTCATGGCCTGGGCCTCTTTGAGTATGACCACCTGTCTTTCCGCAAACATGGGATAACGGCGGCAGGCATTGATCACGGTGCTCCAGTCGGTATCTTTTCCGTACAGGATGGTCAGGTTAAAACCTCTTTCCTCTTCGCTGAGCAGGTGATGCTCGGCATAGTTACTTATCTGGTCTATAAAAAAATCTTCTTCTCCTTCCAGCCAGTACAGGGGGCGGAACTTTTTCTGTTTCCAATCTTTTATGATATCCTGATATTCCATATTGACCAATAAAAACTATTTAACAATCACTACCTCATCCTCCTTCAGGAGGGGTACGCCTTTAAAACGCAGTATCAGCTGGGCTACGGCCGCAACATCTTTCTGGCAGTAGGTAGCAATGCGGGGCAGGTCTTTGTCCTGCCAGTATACCTTAGCCACCATGCTGCCATCTATATCATCTTTGGGCGTAGGTATGCCCAGTATGGCTGTCAGCAGTTTCAGCGAGGTATAGTTCTTATAATCTCCAAAACGCCAGAGGTGGAGGGTATCCAGCATGGGCAGTTCCCAGGGTTTAAAGCCATGCAGTTGTAAAGGCTGGGGCAAAGATAGCTGTTGGATGATAGAACGCCTACAGATATATGGGATATCGAACTCCCTGATATTATGACCAGCAAACTGAAAGCGGGGGAATTTGTTATGAAATTTATTCACTAATTCTAAAAAACTGCTTAATACAACCGCCTCATCATCATCATAAAATGATTTGAGCCGTAGGTGGTACCTGTTATTTTCCAAGGCAAAAAACCCGACCGAAATACAGATCACTTTACCAAATTCCGCATATATACCTGCCTTACTGGCATAGTCTTCTGCCGCATTTACTGAATCTGGCGCAGTTTTTGTTATTTTTTCCTGCCATAGACTTTGGAGCTGCTGTGGCAGGTACTCAAAAGCCGCCACACCAGGGGTTGTTTCTATATCTAGCAACAGTAATTGATCTAAAGCAACGTTAGGTAGCACTGAAAAAATCCTATTTAAAAGTTTGTGAATTACAGCATTAAAAAAGTTATTTTTGTATAACGTTTTTTAACCATATAACAATTAAACATAAAACAAACATTCTATGACTGAGAACACATTCAACACGCCTGCCCCGGGATCTTCCGGTTCTGAAAAACCGCGTAGCCGTAACGGACTAATATACGGTATTCTGATTGCAGCATTAGCAGGTACCTGGATATACATGTTGTACGACAAAAATAAGACTAACGAGACCATCGTACAACAAGGCACTCAGATAGATTCCATTTCTTCTTCACGCGATGCATTGCAACAGGAATATAACGCCGCCAACGCACGTCTGGATGACCTGATCTCACAGAACAGCCGTATGGACAGCCTGGTGAAGACCAAAGATAAAGAACTGGCTGATGTGAAAGCCCGCATCCAGAGCATACTGGCCAACAAAAATGCTACCCAGTCCGAACTGGCTGAGGCCCGCAGGCTGATAGAACAACTGAAAACAAATATTGCCGGATACCAGGAAACCATTGAACGCCTGGAAGGTGAAAAACTGGTGCTGGCAGGTGAAAGGGATGTAGCCCGCAGGGAAAGGGATTCTGTAGGCGTGGTGAAAGACAGCCTGAATAAAGAGGTAAGCCTGGGTTCTGTACTGCACGCCAGCAACATTAAACTGCAGCCCATCCAGGTAAAAAAGAACGGTAAGGAAGTAGAAACGTCCAAGGCTAAACGCGCAGACATGATGCGTGTGATCTTTGACCTGGATGAAAACAGGATTGCACCCACCGGCGATAAAGAGATCTATGTGGCCATCACTGCCCCTGACGGTTCACCGCTGGCAGTAGAAGCACTGGGTTCCGGGCGTTTCTCACTGGAAGATGGTACAGAGAAACTGTACACTGCCAAGAAAACGGTTGCCTATGTAAAGGGTGAAAAACAAACCGTAAGCATGGACTGGAAACAGAATTCTGATTTCAAACCGGGCGATTACAGCGTTGAGATCTATCACAACGGCTTCCGCATCGGTCAGGGTAAGGTAAACCTGAGAAAAGGCGGCTTGTTCTAAAAATATGAAGAGATAATAGTTCTCCGTTTATTCAATAATACTACCGGTAACGCTCCAGGGTTCAACCTTTGGAGCGTTACCTTTTTAGGGCGGGGCTCCAATTGTTAACGATTGGTTATTGGTAAATCCTGATACATGAAAATATATATAATTTAACGTTATTTGCTCCTCGGAATAAACCCTTTCTGCATAGTGATGTGAATAAAGTAAATCCTATTTACCACACGCTGTTTTACCTACATACTGCGCAACTGTTCTGCTAATAACGCCCTGATCGCCATAAAACCTAATGAATGGGAACAACTAAATTATTGTATGTAGTTGATGATGATGAGATATTTCATTTTATCATTAAACGGCTGCTAGGACAGCAGGACAAGTACAGGCAACAGCTGAGCATCGCTTCTTTTCTATCCGCAGAAGACGCCCTGGATCAGCTGCACCGGCCAGCAAACGCCTATCCTTCCCTGATCATACTGGATATGAATATGCATAGTATGGACGGCTGGGGGTTTATAGAGGGTTACCGTAGCATGCAGGCCCGTTTTGGCCTTAACATTCCCATTATAATGTGTTCTTCTTCAATGGATATACGGGATATTCAGAAGGTGGAGGCAACACCGGAGCTGGCGGCCTATATTACAAAACCCCTGGATAACAATAAGCTGAAGATAATAGAGAAGTACCTGGGATGAGCTTTTAGCTGTTAGCTATTAGCTGGTGGCTGAAAGCCAGTAACTAATAGCTAAACAGCCAGTGGCTAGCGGCTAACCGCTAATTCACCATACATTTCCTCACGGAGGGCTCTTACCCTTGCATCATCCAGGTATTCATCGAAGGTTGTGAGCCTGTCAATAACACCTTTGGGCGTGATCTCAATGATACGGTTAGCCACAGATTGCATGAAGGTATGGTCGTGCGTGGTAAAGAGCACTATACCTTTAAAGTTGTTCATGCTTTCGTTGAATGATTGTATAGATTCCAGGTCGAGGTGGTTGGTAGGCTCGTCCAGCACTACTACGTTGGGATCCTGCAGCATCATGCGGCTGATCATACAACGCACTTTTTCTCCGCCGCTCAGTACACTGGTCTTTTTCATGATATCGTCACCGCTGAACAGCATTTTACCCAGGAAGCCACGCAGGAAGGGCTCATCCACATCAGTAACGTGCGGAGGCACAAACTGCCGCAGCCAGTCCATCAGGTTCAGGGAAGTATCCTCGAAATACTTGGCGTTGTCGTTAGGCAGATAGGCTTTGGTAACGGTGGTGCCCCATTCAAACTTACCGCCGTCTGCAGTCTGTTCGCCATTAATGATCTCAAAGAAAGTAGTTAATGCCAGGTGATCCTTGGAAAGGAAGGCGATCTTATCACCCTTATTTACGGTAAAGCTTACATTGCTGAAAAGGGTACGGCCGTCTACTGCTTTCTCAAGTTTCTCGATGTTCAGTATCTGGTTGCCCACTTCGCGCAGCTGCTTGAAGATGATACCTGGATATTTACGGTTGGAAGGCTGGATCTCTTCTATCACCAGCTTTTCCAGGGCTTTCTTACGGGAAGTAGCCTGCTTGCTCTTGGAAGCGTTGGCGCTGAAGCGGGCGATAAAGTCCATCAGGTCTTTCCGCTTTTCTTCCAGTTTCTTGTTCTTATCAGACTGTTGTCTTGCGATCAACTGGGAAGATTCGTACCAGAAAGAGTAGTTACCGGTGAAGATCTGGATCTTGCTGCGGTCTACATCTGCCACGTGGGTACAAACGGCATCCAGGAAGTGACGGTCGTGGGATACTACGATCACGATGTTCTCATAGTCTGCCAGGAAGTTTTCCAGCCAGCCGATAGTTTCTACGTCCAGGTCGTTGGTGGGCTCATCCAGCAGCAGGATGTCAGGGTTACCAAACAGCGCCTGTGCCAGGAGCGACACGCACTTTCAGGTCTGCCTGGCCAGTTCTTTCATCAGCACGTTATGCAGCTCTTCCTTCACACCCAGGTCGCCCAGCAGGGCGCCGGCATCGCTTTCTGCCGTATAACCGCCCATTTCGCCATACTCTCCTTCCAGTTCGCCAGCCCTGATACCATCCTCTTCGGTGAAATCAGCCTTGGCGTAAATGGCGTCTCTTTCTTTAGCTATTTCCCACAGGCGTTTATTGCCCATCAGCACTGTATTCAGTACTGTTGTCTCATCAAACTCAAAGTGGTTCTGCTTCAGAACACTCATGCGTTCTCCGGGAGTGATCTCCACACTACCTTTATTCGGCTCTATCTCGCCGGACAATATCTTCAGAAAGGTAGATTTACCGGCGCCGTTGGCTCCGATCACCCCGTAACAGTTACCTTTGGTGAAATTGAGGTTTACTTCATCAAACAATACCCGTTTGCCGTAGGAAAGCGATATATTTCTAACACTAATCATGCTGGCTAATGAAATTTAAGGCGCAAAGTTACGAAATAGTTTCAGTTTGATCTTTGTTAAATTGGTACGGGATATGTTAAAAAACCTGATATGGAAACGTATGAAAAGCTGATACTTAAAGAAGTAAAACGCTGGCAACGCAATATGCAGCGGGATCCCTCACTGCCGGGCCGGCTGGCCAAACGGGTACAGGACCGTATCAACCGCATTATCCCGGAAAAAGTGCACCAGGCTTTTACCGTGGCCATCAAGCAGATGACGCGGGCTGTACTGTACGGAGCGGGCTTTACCGTAAAAGAGCCACAGCCTGTGAACGAGCTGATACTAACGGAAGAGCGGGTACGGGAACGCATCGCCTTCTATAAAACAGCTACCGCCACCGAAGGCGCTATTACAGGCGNNGGGGGCATCTTACTGGGACTGGCTGATTTTCCCCTCTTCCTGACCCTTAAAATGAAGATGCTTTTTGATATAGCCGCCCTGTATGGTTTTGACGCCAATACCTACCAAGAGCGTGTATACATGCTGTATATCTTCCAGCTTACGTTTTCCAGTCAGCACCTGCGCAATAAAACCTACCCGCTGATGGCCAGATGGGAAACCTACAGCCAGGAGATGCCGGAAGATATCAATGCCTTTGACTGGCGGAAATTTCAGCAGGAATACCGCGACTACATTGATATTGCGAAAATGCTGCAGCTGATGCCCGGCATCGGTGCCGTTGTAGGGGCCGTAGTGAACCACCGCCTTACAGACAAGCTGGGCAGCAGTGCCATGAACGCTTACCGCATGCGTATACTGAAGGTTTAACTATCTTTACCACTCAATCCTAATCATCACTATATGACCTCCTACGAGCAGATATTCGAGAACAACAAAAAATGGGTGGCTTCCAAACTGGCCGGCGACGCACAATTTTTTGAGCGCCTGGCCAAAGATCAGCAACCGGACTACCTGTACATAGGCTGCAGCGACAGCCGGGTACCTGCCAACGAGATTATGGGCCTGGACGCCGGTGAACTATTTGTACATCGCAATATTGCCAACCTGGTGAACAGTATTGACCTGAACGTGATGTCAGTGATCAATTATGCGGTAAGGCAACTGGGGGTAAAACATATCATTGTTTGCGGACATTATAACTGCGGAGGCGTAAAAGCCGCCATGACGGCGCAGGATCTGGGCCTGCTGAACCCCTGGCTGCGTAACATCCGCGATGTATACCGCCTTCACCAGGAAGAGCTGGACAACATCCAGGACAATACCCAGCGTACCAACCGCCTGGTAGAGCTGAACGTGCAGGAACAATGCCTGAATGTGATCAAAACCGCGGTGGTACAACAATCCTACCTGGCCAAGGGATACCCTACCGTACACGGCTGGGTGTATGACCTGCACAACGGTCTGCTGGTAGACCTGAAGATCGACTTTGAAGGCCTGCTGCACGAGATACAGCGGATATACGACCTCACAGGAAAGGGAATGCAGTTTTAAATATTACCAATGACACAGGGACCTATCGGCGTTTTTGATTCCGGCTATGGCGGGTTAACCGTATTGAAAGAAATAATAGCAGAGCTGCCGGAGTATGACTATTGCTACCTGGGAGACAATGCCCGCACACCATACGGTAACCGCGGCTTTGAAACCATACATGCCTATACGCTGGATTGTGTGCAGCATCTCTTCCGGATGGGCTGCCCACTGGTGATACTGGCCTGCAATACGGCGTCTGCCAAAGCGCTGCGTACCATCCAGCAGAAAGACCTTCCCCGCATAGCGCCAGACCGCCGCGTACTGGGGGTTATCAGGCCTACTACAGAACTGGTGGGCACCTTAACGCAGACCGGCGAGGTGGGCATACTGGCTACCAACGGTACGGTGGCTTCAGACTCCTATCCTATCGAGATCAATAAATTCTTTCCGCATGTGAAAGTATACCAGGAAGCTTGCCCCATGTGGGTGCCCCTGGTAGAGAATAATGAGCATGAAGGCCCTGGCGCGGATTATTTTGTGAAGAAACACCTGGATCATATACTGAGCGAAGCGCCCAATATCGATACCCTGGTTCTAGGTTGCACGCATTACCCGTTACTGATGGGCAGGATCAGGGAATACCTGCCGGGGGGCATTACCGTACTATCCCAGGGTAAGATAGTGGCACACAGCCTGAAAGACTACCTGCGCCGCCATCCTGAAATGGAGGTACGCCTGAGCAAAAACCAGGACCACCGGTTCTTTACCACTGATGATTCCCGGATATTTGACCGTATGGCAGCCACCTTCTTTGGGAAAACAGTACAATCACAGCACCTGGCACTGTAAAACCCAAATACCAAAATTTAAATTTCCGGACGCCTCGTTTACAAGCAGGCCGTGAAAGGTTTGCGTTTTGGAATCTGGATTTTGGTATCTGGAATTTATTTATGCTCCTCGAGTTTTAACAGGAAAGCATATTCCAGCGCTGTTTTATGTAAGGATTTAAAACGGCCGGAAGCGCCGCCATGACCGGCTTCCATATCGGTTTGGAGCAGCAGCAGGTTGTGATCGGTTTTAAGCTCGCGCAGCTTGGCTACCCATTTGGCAGGTTCCCAGTATTGTACCTGGGAATCATGCAGGCCTGTGGTGACCAGCATATTGGGATATGCTTTGCTGGTAACATTATCGTAGGGAGAATAGCTCTTCATATACTCGTACGAATCCTTATTCTTGGGATTACCCCATTCATCGAATTCGCCGGTGGTCAGAGGTATGCTTTCGTCGAGCATGGTGGTGACCACATCTACAAACGGTACGCCTGCAATTACGCCGTGCCACAGGTCGGGCCGCAGGTTCACTACGGCGCCCATCAGCAATCCGCCGGCGCTGCCGCCCTGGGCATATAGATGAGCAGGGGATGTGTATTGTTGGGACACCAGGTATTCTGCACAGGCAATGAAATCAGTAAAGGTGTTCATTTTTTTGAACATCTTTCCATCTTCGTACCACTGGCGGCCCATCTCCTCTCCTCCCCTGATATGTGCAATTGCATATACAAAACCACGGTCCAGCAGGCTTAAGCGGTTACTGCCAAAGGCAGGTTCCATACTGAAGCCGTAAGAGCCGTAACCGTACAGCAACAGCGGACTTTTACCATTTCTTTCAAATCCCTTTTTGTATACCAAAGAGACGGGTACTTTCACGCCGTCTTTTGCAGTAGCGTATACACGCTCTGTTACGTACTTGGCGGGATCATAGCCACCTAATACTTCCTGCCTTTTCTTTAGTTCGCTTTTACGCGTCTCCATGTTATAGTCATACACAGAGTTGGGAGTGGTCAGGGAGGTGTAGGTATAGCGCAGTTCTTTGGTATCCAGCTCAGGATTAATGCTGATACCAGCTACATAGGCAGGTTCGTCAAAGTGCAGGTAATGGTCCTGCCCGTTGCGCAGGTTCATGATATGCAATTGTGAAAGACCGGCTTTACGTTCTCCCAGTACAAGGTAGTCTTTGAACACTTCGAAGTTCTCCAGCAACACATCTGTACGGTGGGGCATTACCTCTTTCCAGCTGGCCATACCGGTTTTGTTCAGCGGGCTTTCCATCAGCCTGAAGTTGGTGGCCTGCCAGTTGGTGCGGATATAAAAGCGATCATCGAGATGTTCGATATCATACAACACATCTTTCTGCCTTGGTTGAAAAACGTGGAAAGCACCTGTTGGTTTATCCGCTTCCAGTATCCTGTACTCTGAAGAAAGGGTGCTGGATGATGCGATCAGGATGTATTTACCGGATTTACTGCGGCTTACATCCACATCAAAGGTCTCATCATCTTCCAGGTATACCTGGTAATCTGCAGCGGCTTCCGCTCCCAGCTGATGACGCAGGATGCGTTCGGCCCGAAGGGTTTCGGGGTGCTTGCGGGTATAAAAGAATGTTTTGTTATCACTGGCCCATGCCACGCCACCCGTGGTTTCGGGGATGGCATCGGCCAATATCTTACCTGAGGCCAGCTCCTTTACATGGATGGTATATTTGCGGCGGCTCAGTGTGTCTACACCAAAAGCAAGCAGGTTATTGTCAGGGCTTATGCTAAGGCCTGTAACATGATAATAGGCATGCCCTTTGGCCAGCTCATTTACGTTCAGGATCACTTCTTCCTCAGCTTCAGGGCTTCCCTTTTTGCGGCAATAAATAGGATATTCTTTACCGGTTTCATAACGGGTAAAATAGTAGTAGCCATTTTTCAGATAGGGCGCAGTGGCATCTGCTTCCATGATACGGCCGCGCATTTCTTCATACAGGCTTTCACGTAGTTTCCGCTGCGGTTGCATGATCGTGTCCAGGTAGGCGTTCTCCGCCTGCAGGTAGGCAATCACTTTAGGATCTTCCCGGTTGTTCATCCAGAAATAATTATCCGTGCGGGTATCTCCGTGAATAGTGAGTTCCTTGGGTATTTTAGGCGCTTGCGGCGGCGCAATGCTGATCTGTTCAGACATAGTTTTCTTTTTCTCCTGGCAGCCCCCCGCTATAACCAGTAATGAACAATTAATAATTAAAAACCGGAGGAGCTGTGCTGCGTTAGACATTTGTATTGCAATTATTAATTGTTAATTATTAATCCTTGATTAAATGACCTGCATTTTTTCTGCGTCCCAGTTGATCACCTGTTTTTTGAAATAGCTCTCATTGGTAAGCAGCGCGGGCCCGGCAGCACGTAGTCCGAAGGTAGCATCCTCCACCACCGTTTTACCGGAACGCATGGCTTCAAAGAAATTCACGAAGTGATCGAGGCGGTCGTCATAACCTGCGGGTGCTGCAAATTTGCTTTCAGAGGTGTCTGCCTTGCGGGTGTTGGGAGGATATCTGGCGTTGTACTGTTTCTCGAATGCGGCCTGCTGCTCCTTTGTAAAGGTATTGTAGGTATCCCATCCCCCGTATCCGGGAGCTGCGGGCAGTTTGTGCTTTTTGATACGGAAATCATTCCAGCCCATATCCAGTACACCTTCTGTACCAATGAAACGGGTTTGTTCACCACCGCCGCTGCCATCGGCAAAGTTTACGCGCAGTGTTGCCTGGAAGGCAGGATGGTCTTTGGTTTCAGGGTAATCAAAGATAGCCACTACCACATCGGGCACATCGCGGCCGTCTTTCCACTGCACCAGGTTACCGCTGGCAAAAATACGGCTGGGGCCCAGTGCGCCGGTGATAAAGTGCAGGCCTGAGATAAGGTGCACAAACAGGTCTCCTGGTATGCCGGTACCGTAGGCCTGGTAGTTGCGCCAGCGGAAAAAGCGCACCGGGTCAAAGGGAACTTTGGCGGTATCCTTCAGGAAGGTGTCAAAGTCAATGTTTTTAGGACTGGCATCCGGGGGAATGGAATACTGCCAGGCGCCCAGTGCATCATGCCGGTCGTATCGGGCCTCCACCACATTGAGCTGGCCGATTTCGCCGGCCAGGTATTTCTTACGTGCTTCGGCAAGGGCAATGCTGCTTACCCGCTGACTGCCCACCTGGAACACAGCCTTCGTTTTTTGTTGTGTAGCAATTACCTGGTGGCCTTCTTCTATCTGCTGTACCATCGGTTTTTCGCAATACACGGCCTTTCCCTTTTCCATTGCCTGTATAGAGATGGTATCATGCCAGTGATCGGGCGTAGCCACAATAACGGCATCTATATCCTTGCGTTCCAGCAGCTCACGGTAGTCGCGGGTGGTGAAAACGCTGGCGCCATACACTTCTTTTACTTTCTGCAAATGCCCCTCATACAGATCGGCAGCGGCTACAAATTCCACACCGGGCACTTTCAGGGCGGTATCTACATCGCCAAAGCCCATGATACCCATCCCTACGCAGGCGATGCGTATCTTGTCGTTAGCAGAAATACGGGTTTCCGGCTGTAACAAATGAACCTGCTCTTTACCCAGCGCTGCCAGCGGACCTGCCCCCAGTATAGCGGCAGTACTGCCCAGCTGCTTAATGAACTTCCTACGGGAATTACCTGACATAAGCTGTTTTTTTTACACGTGGATAGATGGATTTATAATAATAACAAGAAATCGGAAGATAGACAATTTGTTGTTGAAAGGCGGTAAAATGAGCTGCTGTGAGCCGTGGAATCCGGTTGTTGGGCTAAAAAATCAAAGGGTTNGAGTACTGGATATCCAGCGCTCAAACCCTTAAACCATCTATTGGAAATACTTTATTTCTCGTACGTAAAGCCAGACCTGATGAACTCGCGGTTCAGGCGGGCAATATTGGTGAGCGAGATCTCTTTGGGACATTCCGCTTCGCAGGCGCCCGTATTGGTACAGCTGCCGAAACCTTCTTTATCCATCTGGGCCACCATGTTCAGCGCCCTGGTGCTTCTTTCAGGGTCACCCTGTGGCAGGAGCGCCAGCTGGGATACCTTGGCAGATACAAAGAGCATTGCTGAAGAGTTCTTACAGGCTGCTACGCAGGCGCCGCAACCGATACAGGCAGCAGCAGCAAAAGCAGCATCTGCTTTATCTTTCGGAATGGGTATTGCGTTGGCGTCTACTGCATTACCAGTGTTTACAGAAATGTAACCGCCGGCTTCAATGATACGGTCAAAAGCGCCCCTGTCTACCGTAAGATCTTTCAGCACCGGGAAAGCAGATGCTCTCCAGGGTTCTACGGTAATGGTGTCGCCATCTTTGAAGGCGCGCATGTGCAGCTGGCAGGTAGTGGTACCGGCCCAGGGACCGTGCGCACGGCCGTTAATATGCATGGAACACATACCGCAAATACCTTCACGGCAGTCATGATCGAATGCTATCGGTTCTTTTCCCTCATTGATCAGGCGTTCATTCAGCACATCAAACATTTCCAGGAAAGACATTTCGGAAGAAATATCCTGTACCTGGTAAGTCTCAAACCTGCCCTGATCATTCTTATTTTTTTGCCTCCACACTTTTAATGTGAGGTTCATTGTATAATGTTCCATTGTTATGGCTGTATTATAGTAAAAAAAGTGTCCTGAATTTTACTGAAGAGCTGTTGGCATTTAGCTGTCTAAAAGCTAAGCGCTGACAGTCAGCAGCTATTTATATGAGCGTTGAGTAGGCTTGGCCTCTTCGAATATCAATGGTTCTTTGTGCAGTTCGTAGGAACTGTCTCCTTTATATTCCCAGGCGGCTACGTACGCAAAGTTGGCATCGTCGCGCAGTGCTTCCCCCTCTTCCGTTTGAGATTCTTCGCGGAAGTGGCCACCGCAGGATTCCCGGCGGTTCAGGGCGTCAATGCACATCAGTTCGCCCAGCTCCAGGAAGTCGGCTACACGGCCGGCTTTCTCCAGTTCAGGATTGAACTCGTCTGCCGTACCCGGTATACGCACATCCTTCCAGAATTCGGCGCGGAGCGCTTTGATCTCTTCGATAGCTTCCTTCAGGCCTTTTTCGTTACGGGCCATACCGCATTTATCCCACATGATCTTGCCCAGTCTTCTATGGAAAGAATCTACTGATTTGGTGCCTTTGATGCTCATCAGGCGATCGATATTGGCTTTCACCTGCTGTTCTGCTTCCACAAAAGCCGGATGGTCTGTGGGGATCGCTTTGGTACGGATCTCGTCTGCGAGATAGTTACCGATTGTATAAGGGATCACAAAGTAGCCGTCTGCCAGACCCTGCATCAATGCAGAAGCGCCCAGGCGGTTAGCGCCGTGATCAGAGAAATTGGCTTCGCCCAGTGCATACAGACCGGGAACGGTGGTCATCAGCTCATAGTCTACCCCAAAGGCCGCCCATGGTATAGTGAACAGCGGGGTAAATACGCATGGGTACTTCGTAAGGATTTTCACCGGTGATCTTCTCATACATTTCGAAGAGGTTACCGTATTTCTCGGCTACCACTTCCACGCCCAGCTGTCTTACCAGCTCAGGAGAGGGTGAATGTACGCCGCGCTTACCAGCTTCGATCTTGCCGTAGCGCTCAATTGCTGCCGCGTAATCCAGGTATACTGCCTGTTTGGAGCTGCCCACACCGTAGCCGGCGTCGCATCTTTCCTTAGCGGCCCTGGAAGCCACATCGCGCGGTACCAGGTTACCAAATGCAGGGTACCTTCTTTCCAGGTAATAATCCCTTTCATCTTCAGGTATATCGGCAGGCTTGCGGTTATCGTCTTTTTTCTTGGGCACCCATATGCGGCCGTCGTTACGCAGCGATTCAGACATCAGCGTCAGTTTGGACTGATGATCGCCGGAAACGGGGATACAGGTAGGGTGGATCTGTGTATAGCAGGGATTGCCAAAGAAAGCGCCTTTCCTGGTAGCTTTCCAGGCTGCTGTTACGTTAGAGCCCATTGCGTTGGTAGACAGGAAGAATACGTTGCCGTAACCACCGCTGGCCAGCAGCACTGCGTGACCAAAGTGACGTTCCAGTTTACCGGTGATCAGGTCGCGGGCGATGATGCCGCGGGCTTTGCCGTCGATCTTTACGATCTCCAGCATTTCATGGCGGTTGTAGAGGGTAACGTTACCCAGGGCTACCTGGCGTTCCAGTGCAGAGTAAGCGCCCAGCAACAGCTGCTGGCCCGTCTGGCCGGCTGCATAGAATGTACGCTGTACCTGAGTACCACCGAAAGAGCGGTTGCTCAGCAGGCCGCCATATTCGCGGGCAAAGGGAACACCCTGCGCCACGCACTGGTCAATGATATTACCGCTCACTTCAGCCAGGCGGTGTACGTTGGCCTCACGGGCGCGGTAGTCACCGCCCTTTACGGTATCATAAAACAGGCGATATACAGAGTCGCCATCGTTCTGGTAGTTTTTGGCAGCGTTGATACCACCCTGTGCTGCAATACTGTGCGCACGGCGGGGGCTGTCCTGAAAGCAGAAAGCTTTAACCTTATAACCCAGTTCACCCAGGGAAGCCGCTGCTGAAGCGCCTGCCAGGCCGGTACCCACTATGATCACTTCCAGTGAACGCTTGTTTGCAGGGTTCACCAGTTTACAATGACCTTTATAATTCTCCCATTTCTTATCTAAAGGGCCTGCAGGAATTTTTGCATCCAACATATATATCGTGCTTTACTGAATTAATGATTGAATAATATATACACGGGAATAATGGCAAAACCGATGGGAATCAGTATTCCAAACAGCCATACCCCAACAAAGCTGATCAAACCATTGTATTTCACATGGTTCAGACCAAAGGTCTGGAAAGCGCTTTTAAAGCCGTGGATCAGGTGGAAAGACAGGCCGATCATTCCTATCACATAGATGATCACCCACACCGGGTTCTCAAAAACCTGCCATACAATGCTGTACAGATCCTTGATAGGCTCTCCGTTTGCTTCATAGCTGATGGTAGGCAGCTCTGCATAGTGGAACTTTGCCCAGAAGTCAGCCAGGTGGATAACGATGAAGACCAGGAGGATACTGCCCATTACAGCCATCTGGCGGCTGTACCAGGAGGAGGTTTGGTTACCGGCGCTGATCGCATACTTCACCGGGCGTGCCCTGCGGTTACTGAAAGTAAGCTGCAAGGCAATAAGTGCGTGTAATACGATCACTATTTTAAGGCCCCAGGCTATGAACTGGATCAGGCTGTTGTGCCCCATGAATGCGGCATAGGTATTGAAGGCCTTACCACCGTCCTTATACAGGAGCTGGATGTTACCTGCCAGGTGCACCAGCACAAAACTGCAAAGGAAAAAACCGGTAGCGCCTACTAATAATTTCTTGCCAATGGAGGTGTTAAAGAATTGTGACCACTTCATATAAAATTCTGAGCTTCCTTATAAGTTATATGATAAAAATGAAAATATTTCGAAACGTCGGGCAAATTTAACGCAGGAAAAATTAAATCCAAATGATATTTCTCAGTTTTCAGAAGGCCGCCTACTCCAGGCGCCTCATCATCACATTGTCAATCATATTATACAAATGTTGCGGTTGATAGGTGCGCCATTTGTCGTTTTCAAGCAGGTGAACGTAGTTATCCAGATGAGCTTTCATGAATTCCTGGCGGGTCTGCTGCGGCATATTGAGGCTGAGTATCCAGCCGCCATCGTCGCGGATATCCTCCCACCATTCTTCGTAGTAGCAATCGTCTGAAGAGTGAAAGTTCATGACATTCTCGGTAATAAGGATGAACTTTTTGATGCCCTGGGAGATCATGATATCAATCACCTCCCGTTTAAGGGTCATTACATCATTCTCTATCGCGTCATTCCATTCTCCCAGCAGCTCTATGATGGCAAAGTTGAAGTGATAGTCTGCAAACAGGATCTTCATGTACAGCGTACGCGACCCGAATTCATCCCATTGGGGATGCACATAGTAGTTGTATACCGTATTGGTGAATTCAAATTCACTGTATTCCCGGCCATAGAACGGCGAAAGCTCGTCCTCCTCTGCAGTATACAAATGCCGCCAGTTATAATATGGTTCTATATCGTGCATGGGTTTCCCGGCAAAGTTAAGGCATCTTACCATATTCCTCCACCGCCTTTCTGACGCTGCCTGCCTTCAGCAGCCATTCTCTGGCGGTGTCATAATCCTTCAGCTGCAGCTTTTCCATCAGCATTTTCACGCCGCGGTCTACCAGCTTATCATTGCTGAGCTGCATATTTACCATTTTGTTATCTTCTACCCTGCCCAGCTGAATCATCACAGCGGTAGAGATCATATTCAATACCAGTTTCTGTGCTGTACCGCTTTTCATACGGGTGCTGCCGGTAATGAACTCCGGTCCTACCACTACCTCCACGGGATAGTCTGCTGCGGCAGACAGGGGGGCATCCGGGTTACAGCAGATGCTGCCGGTAATGATCCCTTCCTCCCGGCACTTCAGGAGTGCGCCTATAACATAAGGGGTGGTGCCGCTGGCGGCAATACCCACTACCACATCTTTTTCGGTGATGTTAAATTCGAGCAGGTCTTTCCATCCCTGCTCACGATCATCTTCTGCAAACTCCACCGCCTTGCGGATAGCGCTGTCGCCCCCGGCGATGATGCCTATTACCAGGCCATGCGGCACGCCAAAAGTAGGCGGACATTCTGAAGCATCCACAATACCCAGTCTGCCGCTGGTGCCTGCGCCCAGGTAGAACAAACGCCCGCCAGCCAGCATTTTATCTGCAATGACCGCAACCAGCTTCTCTATCTGCGGGACCACCTTTGCAACCGCCTGGGGCACGGTCTGGTCTTCCCTGTTGATATTGGTCAATAACTCCGTTATGCTCATTTGTTCGAGATGACGGTAGTGAGAGGTTTGTTCAGTTACTTTTACAAAAGACATTATTTCAATTTTACTTAGATCTATTTTATCGCCTCATGAAATTTGATGAGCCCATCCATGGGGTTGCGGAGTACGGATCCCAGTTGCAGCTCATACAGTTCGCAAAGGGCCTGCAGCACATCCCTGAAATGCCAGGCGATGCTGCCGGTAAAATGCAGGGGATGGGTCCAGCTTTCGCGGTACTTATAGATATGATTAAAGAAAAAGTCGTTCAGGCCGTCTTCCAGTATATTCTCCACGATATAGTGCCCTCGGTTCTCACTCAGGAAAACGCTGAAACCGGCCAGATAGCGGTTGGCCATGGGCTTGCGGTACACGTTTTCCAGTATCTCGTCTTTACTGGTATTGTATTTGGCGTCGAAACGGGCTTTCAGTTCTTCGTCAAAGGAATTGTAGCAATAATACTGTAGCAGTTTGCGGCCCATATAGGCCCCACTGCCTTCGTCTCCCAGTATAAAACCGAGACCCGGGTTATTGTGTACGATGGTGGTGCCGTCATAATAACAGCTATTGGAGCCGGTTCCCAGGATACTGGCAATACCGGGGCTGTGTTGGCAAAGTGCGTGCGCCGCCGCCATCAGATCATGCGAAACGGCGATCACTGCAGCGGGAAATACGGCCTGCAATGCCTCCTTCATAATCTGAATGCTCTTCGGTTGCGAACAGCCCGTACCATAGTAGTAGATCTCCTCTACTTCAATATCGGGCGGCAGGTTAGGGCGCAGCTCTTTTTCCAGTATTTCGCGTACCTGGGAGGCCGTTAGAAAGTAGGGACTGATACCCTGCGTTTGATAACGGAAATGATCCACCGCCGTCAACAAGCTCCAATCTGCCTTGGTAGAACCACTATCTGCTATCAGCTTAACCTTTACAGGCATGTCCGTTGATTTATGAAATTAATGAAGCGCAATATAAATATGCTATTTTTGTCACAATTTAAACAAATCGGAACTACATATACAAATAAATGCTGAATGCTCAACGCTTAACGCCGAATGCGTTGGGCGTTTAGTATTCAGCATAAGCCTAATAAAGGAAACATATGTCGAAGAACAGAAAGCTGAATGTTTTTTTACCTCTCTTATTTGCGGCTGTACTGGCATTGGGAATGTACCTCGGGCATAAGATGCCTGGTGCGCAGAACAGCGTAGCCACTGTGCTTTTTAACCGTGGCAGCCGCAGCGCCTTGCAGGAGACCATGGACCTTATCAGAGTGAAATATGTGGACACCCTGAAGGTGGGCAACCTGCAGCAGGAGGCCATAGAAGGCCTGTTAAGCCACCTGGATCCGCACTCCATTTATATTCCGCCCACCAGCCTCAGAGAAGTGAATGAAGACCTGGAAGGGAACTTTGAAGGTATTGGTGTGGAATTCAATATTATCGCAGACACTGTCAACGTGGTGTCCGTACTGGCGGGCGGTCCCTCGGAAGCGGCCGGCGTGCTTACGGGCGACAAGATCATTAAGGTGAACGACAGCCTGGTGGCCGGCGGCGATATTACACCGGACAAGATCCGGAAACTGCTGCGCGGACCCAAAAATTCAGAAGTGAAAGTGACCATGCTGCGCAAAAAACAATTAGTAGACATCCAGATCAAGCGGGGCATAATACCTTTGTACAGCGTTGACGCCAGCTACATCATTGCCCCTAAAACCGGCTACATCAAGATCAGCAAGTTCTCTGCCACCACCTACCAGGAATTTATGGAAGCGCTGCGTAAACTGCAACGCCAGGGTATAGAAAAGCTGGTGATAGACCTGCGACAGAACCCGGGCGGCTTCCTGGATGCTGCTACCCGTATTGCAGACGAATTGCTGGACGGCAATAAGCTGATCCTCTACACCCAGGGTAAAAGCTACCCTCGTACCGATTATAAGTGTGAGAAACCAGGACTGTTTGAAAAGGGCGGTCTGGCCATCCTGACGGATGAGGGCTCTGCCTCCGCCAGTGAAATACTCGCCGGCGCGGTACAGGACTGGGACCGTGGCGTGATCATTGGCCGCCGCACCTTCGGTAAAGGCCTGGTACAGGAGCAGTTTGACCTGAGCAACGGCGGCGCCCTACGTTTAACTGTAGCCCGCTACTATATTCCGTCCGGCAGAAGTATCCAGAAGGACTACAGTAACGGACGGGATGCGTATGACGAAGATATTGTGAACCGTTTTAACCATGGCGAGTTCCTGAACAGGGACAGTATCAAACCTACCGACACGGTACCTTACAGAACGGACAAGGGCAGGATCGTATACGGCGGAGGCGGTATTACGCCTGATATTTTCATTCCCTTTGATACCACCCGTTTTTCTCCCGCATTAACGGAGCTGTACACACGTAATACTTTCAGCGATTTTGCGTACAATTACTTTAACGAGCACCAGGATGAATTGAAACGGTATAAAGACGCCGGTACCTTCAATAAACAATTCCAGGTAAGCAGTGATCTGTACAACGCATTCAGGGAATTTGCACGGAAGGACAGTATCCAGCGTATTGACCGGCTGACTGCGAAAGATGAAGTGGAGATAAGGAACCGTATCAAAGCGGTATTAGCAAGGCAGTTGTGGCGTACGGAAGGATACTATGAGGTGTCCAACTCATTTGATCCGCTGGTGAAGAGAGCAGTGGAAGAGCTGAAATAAAAATGGTTAGTTATTAGTTGTTAGTAGCTATGCGATCAGATCGTCAGGTTCAATACTAACAACTAATGATTAATGACTAACAATAAAAAAGGCCGTCTGCCAACTGGCAAACGGCCTTTTCATTAACTTCTTGCAAGAAAGCTATTTAAGGATAACTTATCTTACGATTAGTGATGCGCAGCGCTATCAGCAGCAGTTGAATCAACTACAGTAGAATCAGCTACAGTTGTAGTGTCAACGGTAGGAGCTGCCAGTGTGTCTACAGCCATAGTAGCAGTAGAATCAGTAGTAGCTTCAGAAGCTCCGCTGTTGCAGGCTACGAAAAACAGGCCTGCAGCGATGGCGAACACGAATAATTTTTTCATACTCTAGATAAGTGATTAGTTTTAAGATCGTGCAAATTTATATAAATTATTTTGAATATAAAATATATCTTTTTGTAATACGTTACTATTTACCTCTTTTCATATCAATTATTACTTCTTCCTGAAAAATAATTTAACCGGAACTCCCTGGAAATCAAAATTTGCACGCAGCTGGTTCTCCAGATAATTTTTATAGGGCTGTTTCACATCATCAGGCAGGTTGCAAAAAAATGCAAAAGCCGGGGTATGGGTAGGCAGCTGGGTTACGTATTTAATGCGGATAGGAGTACCTCTTACCACCGGTGGATGGTAAGACTCTATGGCCTTCAGCATCACATCATTGAGTTTGGAAGTCGGAATCTTACGCTGGCGGTTCTCATACACCCGCAGGGCTTCCTCAATTGCTTTGAAAATGCGTTGTTTTTCCGGAATGGATGTAAAGATGATGGGCACGTCTGTAAAAGGCGCCAGTCTTTGTTTCAGTTCCTTCTCGTAATCGCGGGCGGTATTGGTTTCTTTTTCGATCAGGTCCCATTTATTTACCAGGATCACCACACCTTTTCCTTTGCGCACTGCCAGGCTGAAGATGCTCAGGTCCTGTGACGTAATACCTTTCTCAGCGTCCAGCAGCAGCAGGCAGATATCCGCTTCATCCATTGCCTTAATGGCCCGAATCACGGAGTAAAACTCCAGGTCTTCGTGCACCTTGGCTTTACGGCGTATACCAGCGGTATCTATCAGCACAAATTCTTTCTGGAATAATTTGTAGTGGGTATGAATGGTATCGCGGGTAGTACCGGCGATGTCTGATACGATGTTCCGCTCCTCTCCTACCAATGCATTCAGCAGGGAGGATTTACCTACGTTGGGCTGGCCGATGATGGCGATCTTGGGAAGATCACCGTCTTTAGGCGCTGCCTGCTGCAGGTCTTCTGTGATGAGTGCGGCCACATCGTCGAGCAATTCGCCGGTGCCGCTGCCTGTAATGGAGGAAAGGAAGAAGATCCGTTCAAAGCCCAGGCTGTAAAACTCTGTGGCCTCCAGCAGGCGTTCGCTGTTATCAACTTTATTGACCACCAGGAACACCGGTTTTGCCGAACGTCGCAGCAGGTCTGCCACATCAGCGTCGAGGTCTGTTATACCGGTGGTAACATCGCACATGAACAGCAGCACATTGGCTTCTTCCATGGCGATCTTCACCTGTTTACGGATCTCGCGCTCAAACACGTCTTCACTGTTGGCTACGAAACCGCCGGTGTCTATTACGTTAAAGGTCTTTCCATTCCATTCTGCAATACCATACTGCCGGTCGCGGGTAACCCCGCTCACATCATCCACGATGGCTTTGCGTTGTTCCAGCAAACGGTTGAACAATGTGGATTTGCCCACATTGGGACGGCCGACGATGGCAACTGTAAATCCTGACATACCTTGTTAAAATTAAAATGCTTAATACCCGTATTCTCTCAAATACGTATCGTTATCACGCCACTTGTTCCTTACCTTGACAAACAGCTCCAAAAATACTTTCTGCCCCAGGAACTTTTCAATATCCTGCCGGGCCAGCGTACCCAGCTGGCGGATAGACTTTCCTTTTTCTCCCAGGATAATGGCCTTTTGTGTTTCGCGCGTCACAACAATTTCTGCAGAGATCTTCACCAGGGTTTGTTTTTCCTGGAACTGGGAAACAACTACGGTTGTATGGTAAGGAATTTCTTCTTCAAACAGCTGAAAGATCTTTTCACGGATCATCTCGGCTACAAAAAAGCGGGTAGACTTATCCGTTAAGGTATCCTCGGGGTAGAAAGGCTCGCTTTCCGGCAGCAGGTCTGTTATACGCTGCAGCAGTTCTTTGATCCCCACTTTCTGCATGGCAGAAATGGTTACCACGGGCGCCTTCCCCCAGGCCTCGCAGCGGGTTTTCAACGCTGCCAGCTCTTCTTTTCTGAGGAGGTCCGATTTGTTCAGCACCAGGATGGTATGCACTTTCAGCTTCAGGGAGTCGAACAACTGGAGATTTTCTTCCACATTGTCTTTAACGTCCATGATCAGCAGGGCTACGTCTGCATCTTCCAGGGCTGATTTTACCGCGCCCATCATTTTTTCGTGCAGGCGGTATTTAGGGTCGATGATACCTGGTGTGTCTGAAAAGACGATCTGGTAGCCGGGATCCGTAACGATGCCGGTAATGCGGTGTCGGGTGGTTTGTACCTTCGGGGAGATAATAGCCAGCTTTTCGCCCACCAGGGCGTTCAACAGGGTGCTTTTACCTGCGTTAGGCTTGCCGAAGATGTTTACAAATCCCGCTTTATGCATAATGATCACTCAAACTTACGTAAATAAAAAAAGCCGAATTACTTCGGCTCTTTTTTGTTCTCTGTAGCGAGGAGAGGATTCGAACCTCTGACCTTCGGGTTATGAGCCCGACGAGCTACCTCTGCTCTACCTCGCAATGTGGGTGCAAAGGTATGTTGTGACTTTTACACTACCAAATATTTTTTGAAATGATTTTCAATTTGTTTTCAAATAATGCAAAAATGAAACCAGAAATGGCAGCTTCATCAGCAGAAAAAAAGGCCGGATGTACAGTACATCCGGCCTTTTTTCTGTTGCAGGCAAAGCCATCTAAAAACGGCAATTCTTCTGAGGGCTGATCCAGCGCCTCAATCATCGACCCTGCCGCAGCAGCCTGTCGCTGGCGCTCGTCATCACGACGGCCCGGGCTCAGCAGCTGGATGTTCGTCACCCGCAGCCGCAGCTCGCCAACAGTCTCGCCCGCCCGGTTGGTAAATACGTCCACTGTGGGAAAGCCTTCTGCATACACCTGTGTGCCCTGCGCAAGGTAGGGCGCCAGGTTTTCTCTTTCCCACAGCGCACAATCTACCCAGGTGGTCTTTTCCTGTTGTACGCCTTGCTGGTTCCTGAAACGTTCTGTGTGGGCAACACGGAAGTGGAGCACTGTTTTGTCATTCACTTCCCTTTGGATGGCATCTTTGCCCAAATAGCCGATGAGCTGAAGTTTGATCATCAGGTACAATTTAAATGGTTGGTTAACGAATAAAATATTATGAAACAGAGAGAAGTGCAATCGGAAGGTAGCACAAAATTATATTTCCCAAAAAAATATTTTCTTTTTTTAATCAGTACGGGCCTAACTTTGCGGTATCATTTTATCACCTCGGGGTGCCTTACTGTCAGGCTGAGATCACACCCGTTGAACCTGTGACCAGGTAATGCTGGTTAGGAAAAAACTAAACAGATGAAACATTTAATGCTTTTGTTGCTGCTTTGCTGCAGTAACGCGCTGTTTGCTCAGCAATCCATTACCGGTGTGGTGACGGACAAAACCAATGGCCAGCCACTGGCGGGCGTTTCCGTTGTTATCAGGGGCAATACCACCAATGCAACACAAACAGACGCCAAAGGCCACTACCAGCTTGCCCTGCCTTCCAGAGGCGACTATCACTTACAGGCCAGCTACCTGGGCTTTCGCACTTTTACCACTTCTATTGCCACCGGCGCCGCACCGGCTGAGCTTAACATCCAGCTGGAAGAAACCGGGCTGTTTGTACAGCCGGTAGAGATCACCAGCCTGCGCGCTGGTAAGAATGCACCCTTTACCAGTGCTACACTGAACGCAGAGGACATTAAAAAGCAGAACCTGGGACAAGACCTTCCCCTCCTGCTGAACCAGCTTCCGGGCGTAGTCACCAATTCTGATGCAGGCAACGGCATCGGGTACACGGGACTTCGCGTGCGCGGCTCAGATATTACCCGCATCAACGTAACCGTGAACGGCATCCCGGTCAACGACGCCGAATCTCAGGGTACCTTCTTTGTAAATATGCCAGACTTCGCCTCCTCTGTGAACAGCATCCAGCTGCAACGCGGCGTTGGCACCTCTACCAATGGCGCAGGCGCTTTTGGCGCTACACTGAACCTCAGCACAAATGAATTCCGCGACAAGGCCTATGGTGAGGTCAATAACAGCTACGGCTCTTTCAACAGCTGGAAACACACCGTAAAAGCAGGTACCGGTTTGATCAAAGATCACTTTACACTGGATGCCCGCCTCTCTAAAATATCGTCAGACGGCTACATAGATCGCGCCAGCTCAGACCTGAAATCGTTCTATACATCGGCCGCCTATATCTCGAAGAAAACCGCCATCCGCCTGAACGTGTTCTCCGGTAAGGAAAAGACCTACCAGGCCTGGAACGGCGTACCGGAAGCCCTGCTGAAAACAGACAGGACCTTCAACTCCGCCGGTACAGAAAAGCCCGGCACGCCCTATGACAATGAAACCGATAATTATCAGCAGGACCATTACCAGCTGTTCCTTAACCAGGAGATCAATTCCGGCCTTAACTTCAACGTAGCCGTTCATTATACCCGTGGACGCGGCTACTACGAACAGTATAAAGCGGAACAGCCATTTACAAAATATGGCCTAACTTCACCCATCATCAACGGAAGGCCGGTGGATACCACCGATCTTGTCCGCCAGCTGTGGCTGGACAACCATTTCTATGGCGCCATCTTCTCTGTCAACAGCACGCACAAAAAGCTCAACTGGAGCCTGGGCGGCGGCTGGAACCGTTATGACGGCGATCACTACGGCAAGATCATCTGGGCACAATACGATATTGAGAAAGACCGCAAATATTATGACCTGGACGCTTTCAAAACCGATCTCAATGTATACTGGAAAGGAGAGCTGACGCTGACAAACGCCCTGCACCTGTTTGCAGATCTGCAATACCGTAATGTTCGCTACAACATTGACGGTTTCAGAGACAATCCCACACTGATCCAGCACAATACCTACAATTTCTTTAACCCGAAAGCAGGCATCTACTACTACCTGGATGAACGCAGCCAGGTGTACGCTTCCTTTGCTATCGGCAACAAAGAGCCTAACCGTGACGATTTTTGAAGCAGGACTTGAACAAACACCCAAACATGAAACGCTGCGGAATATTGAAGCAGGATACGTGCTCCGCAACAACCGCATCAGCCTGCAGGCAAACGTGTATTACATGGATTATAAAAACCAGCTGGTACAAACCGGTAAGCTGAATGATGTAGGCGCCTACACACGTACCAATATCCCGAAAAGTTACCGCGCGGGCGTAGAGCTGCAGGGCAGCGCACGTTTGAACAATGTACTCTCCCTGGCCCGTGAACGCGGCCTTCAGCCAGAACAAGGTGAAAGACTACACGGCCTTTATAGACAACTATGATGCAGGTAAACAGGATACCGTTTCCTATGGCAACAGGGATATCGCCTTTTCACCCAACATGGTAGCAGGCTACACCCTTACCATACAACCGGTTAAGAATCTGCAGGTAGACGTGCTGGGTAAATATGTAAGCCGTCAGTACCTGGATAACACCGGCAGCAAAGAACGCAGCCTGCGCGCCTATTACACCAGCGATGTTCGCCTGTCTTATACTGTACCGCAAAACCTGTTCAGGAAACTGGGCCTGCTGGTGATGGTAAATAATGTTTTTAACAAAAAATACGAACCTAACGGCGCCACCTATACGTGGATAGAAGGTGGGAATGTGGTTTCTGATAATTACTATTATCCTATGGCGGGCACTACCTATATGGTGGGACTGACGGTGGGATTTTAATGTAGTAGTTAATAATGAACAATTAATAATTATGGTGCTGATACCAGGTTTTGAGACAGGTACCATAATTATTAATTGTTCACTATTAATTATTAATTTTTATTACTGAAGAAGCTTACCAATAGCGTCTTCTACTTTCTTAAAAGAGAATCCTTTCAATACGTTTTCCATCAGCTGGTTTACCTGTTCAGTGCACAGGTTACCGATACTACCAGCGTGGGTATGTTGTACGGTTTTATCGGGGACAAAGGCGCCTTTCTCTATGTCCATACCTACCTGGCGGTACGCCTCACGGAACGGTACGCCTTCCAGCACCAGTTTGTTCACTACTTCCACGCTGAACAGGTAGCGGTACTTCTCATCATCCAGGATGTTCTCTTTCACTTTCATGTTCTCCAGCATCAGGCTGGCCATCTGGATACAGTTACGCAGCACCTGGAATGCGGGGAAGAGATTTTCTTTCAACAGCTGCAGATCCCGGTGGTAGCCGGAGGGCAGGTTGGTGGTCATCATCGCGATCTCATTGGGCAGGGCCTGCAGCTTATTGCCATAAGAGCGGATCAGCTCCCATACATCGGGATTCTTTTTGTGCGGCATGATGCTGGATCCTGTGGTCAGCTCATCGGGGAAGCTGATAAAGCCAAAGTTCTGGTTCATATACAGGCAGGCGTCCATCGCCAGTTTGGCAAGCGTAGCCCCCAACCCAGCCAGGGCAAAAGCCACTATCTTCTCTGTTTTACCACGGCCCATCTGCGCATATACCACGTTATAGTTGAGGGCTTCAAAGCCCAGCAGCCTGGTGGTCAGCTCACGATCCAAAGGAAAAGAAGAGCCATACCCTGCTGCAGAGCCCAATGGGTTCTTATTCACTACGGCATATGCGCCCTGCAATATGGTGAGATCATCTACCAGGCTTTCTGCATAGGCGCCCAGCCAGAGCCCGAAAGAGGATGGCATGGCGATCTGCAGGTGCGTATATCCGGGTAACAGGTGATCTTTGTATTGCACGCTTTTTCTGCTGCAGCAGGTCAAACAATCCCTTTACATCATGCACCAGTGTTTGCAGTTCATGACGCAAAAAGAGTTTCAGATCTACCAGCACCTGGTCGTTACGGGAACGGCCACTGTGGATCTTCTTCCCAACTTCTCCCAGGCGGCGGGTGAGCAGCAGCTCCACCTGTGAGTGAATATCCTCCACACCGTCTTCGAGGGCAAAATTGCCCGCCTGGATCTCTTTATAGATACGCTTCAGTTCCTGCTGCAGTACTGCCAGCTCTTCTGCTGTTAACAGCCCGATGGTTTCCAGCATGGTAATATGCGCCAGTGAGCCCAGCACATCAAAAGGCGCAAGGTAAGCATCCATTTCACGGTCTCTGCCTACAGTGAATTTCTCAACTGCATCCAGGGCTGATCTGTCTTTTTGCCACAGTTTCATAGCAATTATTTATTGGAACATCTAAAAATCATATTTAGCAAAGATCCTTTCCCTGATCTCCGGCCATTCTTCTTTCAGTATACTAAAGTAAACACTGTTACGCAAACGGCCTCCGGTCACGATCATGTGATGGCGGAAAATACCTTCCTGCTTAGCGCCAATGCTCAGGATCGCATTCCTGGACTGCCTATTCAGCTCGTCTGTTTTCAGCTCTACCCTGTTCAGGCTTTCTGTTTCAAAAGCATGCTGCAGCATGGCGTACTTCATGGCTTTGTTAAGGCCCGTGCCCTGCAACGCCGTATCTATCCAGGTGTATCCTATCTCTGCACGTTTGTGTGCCCGCACTACGGCCGTAAAGCGCGTACTGCCGGCTACCCTCTTCTCCTGCTTGTCGATGATCACAAAGGGAATGCCTTCCCCGCGCTCTCGTTCTTCTATGGCCTGCTGTATATATTTTTCCAGTGCCGTACGTTCCATAAGGTCTACCGTACCCACGGTCCATAATGCCGGCTGGATGGCTACCGGTAGTAACGCTTCCACATCGTCCGGCTGCAGCGGCCGTAACAATACGCGTTTGTTTTCAAGAACGGGGTAAAGATCCATCTTATAGTATTTCCTGTAGTAAGTTAATATACGTGTCAATCCCCCGCCTGATCTCATCCAGGTAAATGTATTCATCTGCCGTATGGGAACGTGCTGAATCGCCCGGACCGATCTTGATGGAAGTGGCAGGTATCAGCGCCTGGTCTGATGTGGTAGGCGATCCATACCAGGTTTTACCCATCCGGATACCTGCCTGCACGATAGGATGATCCAGCGGGATACCGGAGGGGCGCATACGCATGGAACGCGGTTTTACATCGCAGGAAACATGCTGTTGAATGATGCTCAGCACTTCTTCCAGTGTATACTTATCCGTTACACGTACATCCACTACAAAAGAACAGTCTGCCGGTACTACATTGTGCGCCTTGTTGGAGGTATTGATCACCGTTACGCTCATCTTAACAGGCCCCAGTGTTTCGGATACCTCCGGGAACTGGTAGCTGCGGAACCACTCAATATCCTGCAGCGCTTTGTAGATGGCGTTCTCTCCCTCATTGCGGGCAGCATGGCCCGCTTTGCCATGGCTTACGCAATCCAGTACCATCAATCCTTTCTCTGCAATGGCCAGCTGCGTTTGTGTAGGCTCTCCCACAATGGCTAATTCAACAGGCGGCAGCTTGTCCAGGATGCTCTCAATACCATTCACACCGCTGATCTCTTCTTCTGCCGTAGCCGCGATAACGAGGTTGAATGGCATACCGGGACGGTCATAAAAATGCAGGAAGGCAGCGATCAGGCTTACCAGGCAGCCACCTGCGTCATTGCTGCCAAGGCCGTATAATTTATCATCTGCAATATCCGGACTAAACGGATCGCGGGTATATTGCGGATTGGGTTTTACTGTATCATGATGGGAGTTCAGGAGGATGGTGGGTTTGGCCGGGTCAAAATGTTTGTTCTGTGCCCAGACATTATTGAGGTGTTGTTGGTAAGGCACTCCCTTTTCAGCCAGCAGGCTGCCTATCAGCCGGGCAGTGCCTTGTTCTTCCCTGCTGAGGGAAGGCGTTGCGATCAGCTGCTGTAATAGTGTAAGGGCATCCTGGTATAACTGTTGGTTCCACATAGTTAGCATATTAGTGTACCGGCAACATTACCGGTAGTATTGCTCGTCACATCTGCTGCATGGCCTATCAACACTTCCTTCACGCCGCTTTCAATGGCTGCAAATGCATTCTCGAGCTTGGGCAGGATACCTTCTGTGAGTACCTGCTGTTGCAGCAGCTCCGCATGGATCTCCCGGTTGATCAGGTTGATCACTGCATCATCATCCTTCGGATCGCGGAGCACGCCTTTCTTTTCGAAGCAGTAGATCAGCCTTACGGCATAGTGGGCAGACAGTGCAATGGCCAGTGAAGAGGCAATGGTATCTGCATTGGTATTCAGCATGCTGCCCTGCGTATCGTGCGTAAGCGGTGCGAACACCGGTGTAAGGCCAGCGTCCAGCATAGCTTTAAGCGGCCCCACATTCAATTTCGCGGTGTCAATATCTCCTGCAAAGCCATAATCTATTTCCTTTACAGGGCGTTTTACAGCGGGTATCACGTTGGCATCAGCGCCGGTCATACCGATGGCGTTACAGCCCAGGGCCTGCAGTCTGGCCACCAGCTGTTTGTTCACCAATCCGCCGTATACCATGGTCACAACGTCTATCGTGGCAGCATCTGTAATGCGGCGGCCGTTCACATACTTCGACTCGATGCCCAGCTGGTCTCCTATACGGGTGGCGATCTTGCCGCCGCCGTGTATCAGGATCTTCGGACCGGAGATCTGTGCAAAGTCTGACAGGAATGATTGCAGCAGCGCAGGATTATCCAGCACATTGCCGCCTACTTTTATAACGAACAGCATATTGATCAGCTATTTTTTAAGATCTCACTCAACACCGCCTGTGCAGCCCATACACGGTTACCCGCCTGTGGTATCACAATAGACTGCGGCCCGTCCAGCACTTCATCTGCTATCACCACATTCCTTCTTACGGGCAGGCAATGCATTACCTTTGCGTTGGGCGCCTTTGCCAGTTTCTCATTGCTGATCATCCAGCTGCTGTCTGTACAGGTGATCTTACCGTAGTCGTTGTAAGAAGACCAGTTCTTTACATACACAAAGTCCGCATCTTCCAGCGCTTTATCCTGGTCATATTCAATGGGTGCATTGCCGCTGAATGCGTGATCCAGCTCGTAACCTTTGGGATGTGTGATCACAAAGTCTGCTTCGCCCCAGGCATTGATCCACTGCGCAAAGGAGTTGGGCACGGCCTGTGGCAGCGCTTTTACGTGCGGCGCCCACGTCATTACCACCTTCGGTTTGCGTTTCTCCTGCCAGTGCTCACGGATGGTGATCACATCGGTGAGGCTTTGCAGCGGGTGCAGCGTAGCGCTCTCCAGGCTCACAATGGGAACACCGGCGTATTTAATGAACTGTTTGATATATTTTTCCGTATAGTCTTCCTCTTTATGCTTCAGGCCTGGAAAGGTGCGTATGGCCATGATGTCAAAATACTGACCCATTACGGCGGCGGCTTCCTTTACGTGCTCGGTGGTGTTACCACTCATTACCGTGCCATCGGTCATTTCGAGCGCCCAGCCTTCCTTGTCGATGTTAAATACCACTACTTCCATACCCAGGTTCTTTGCGGCTACCTGTGTACTTAACCGTGTTCGCAGGCTGGGATTCAGGAAGATCATTCCCAATGTTTTACCGGCCCCTAATACCCTGTCTTTGAACGGGTCTTTTTTGTAGCCCAGTGCGGTCTCCACCAAACGCGGGACACCTGGAACATCGTCTACGGAAATAAACTGCTTCATCCGTTTATTGATTGTGATTGTTAGACATTGGTTGTTTGTTATTACTTTGTCAGCTCTTCCCTGAAGGCAGCCAGGAACTGATCTGCCTGCAACTGTGTGAGGGCCAGCGAAGGCAGCAAACGGATCACGTTCGGTTTGGCTTCGCCGGTGAAGATCTTATGTTTGAATAACAATTCCTTCCTGATGTGGTTCAGTGCTTCGGGCAGTTCGATGCCGATCATCAAACCGCGTCCTCTTACCTCTTTGATGTGGGGCAGTGTGGCCAGTTGCGTCATCAGGTAATTGCCTACCTGCTGTGCATTCTGAATCAGCTGTTCCTGCTCAATCACTTCAAGCACTGCCAGCGCCGCTGCACAGGCCAGGTGATTGCCGCCAAAGGTAGTTCCCAGCAGGCCATAAGAAGCCTGTATATGCGGGGCAATGATAATGCCGCCTATGGGAAAACCGTTGCCCATGCCCTTTGCCATGGTGTAGATGTCTGCATTTACACCTGCATGATCGTGGGAAAAAAATTTGCCGCTGCGCCCGTAGCCGCACTGTACTGAATCGGCTATAAATACGGCATTATGCGTATCGCAAAGGCTCCTGATCCTGCGCAGGAAGGATTCGCTGGCTACGTTGATACCGCCTACGCCCTGGATGCCTTCTATGATCACAGATGAAACGGCGTGCTGCCGGAAAGCTGCTTCCAGTGCCTGCTGATCTTCCCAGGGGAGGAACACTACGTTGTCTGTTTCATTCACCGGCGCTACGATCTTCGGGTTATCTGTAGCAGCTACTGCCAGGGAGGTGCGGCCGTGGAAGGATTTCCTGAAAGCGATCACTTTCTTTTTGCCGTTGTGAAATGAAGCCAGCTTTAATGCATTCTCATTGGCTTCTGCGCCGGAGTTGCAGAGGAAGAGCTGATAGTCTCCCTTGCCTGATACTTTACCCAGCTTTTCCGCCAGCTGCTGCTGTAACGGGATCTTGATAGAATTGGAATAAAAACCGACTTTATGTAGTTGTTCTGTTAAACGTTGTACGTAATGGGGGTGTGTATGCCCGATGGAAATGACGGCATGACCGCCGTAGAGATCCAGGTATTGCGTGCCTTTATCGTCCCATACATTGGAACCTGCAGCTTTTTCTATCGTAATATCGTTGATGGGATATACGTCAAATAGTTTCATGATAATGAAAGAGATTTAAGTACTAAAACACTATGGATTTCAGCTTCAGCCCGGCGGTTTCATCCAGTCCGAACATGATGTTCAAATTCTGTACTGCCTGTCCGGATGCACCTTTCAGCAGGTTGTCCTCGATGGAGTGTATCACCAGTTTGTTGCCAACCTTTTCCAGCTGCACGAAGCATTTGTTGGTGTTCACCACCTGTTTCAGGTCTATCTGTTCCTGGCTTACCTGCGTAAACGGATGGGCAGCATAGTATGTTTTATACAGCTGTACGGCCTGTTCCAGGGTAAGGTCGCTATCGAGGTAGGAAGTAACCCAGATGCCCCTTGGATAATCGCCCCGGACCGGAACGAAATTCACGTTCCCCGTAAAGGAAGGCTGCAACAGCTGTAAGTTTCGTCGTATCTCTTTCAGATGCTGATGGGTAAGCACTTTGTAAGTGGAGATATTGTTGGCACGCCAGGTAAAGTGCGTGGTAGATTGCAGGCTTTGCCCCGCGCCGGTAGAACCGGTAATGCCGGTGGTATGTACTTCCTGCAGCAGTCCCGCTTGCGCCAGGGGCAGCAGACCCAGTTGTATACCGGTGGCAAAACAGCCGGGGTTGGCGATATGCTGCGCCGTTCTGATCTTATCCCGCTGCATTTCAGGCAGGCCGTACACAAACTCGCGGCCGGGCAGGCTTTCGCCGAGACGGAAGTCCTGGCTGAGATCAATGATCTTTACAGCGGGTGCAATGGTATTGGCTTCGAGGAACTTCTTTGCTTCGCCATGACCGAGGCAGAGGATCAGCACATCGATGTCGTTGCTCAGTTCACCGGTGAAGGTCAGTTCCGTTTCGCCCAGAAGATCGGCATGTACGGCATACAAAGGATTCCCGGCATTACTGCGGCTGTGCACGAATGCAATCTCTACGTTCGGATGATTGAGTAATATCCTGATCAGCTCTCCGCCGGTATAACCGGCGCCGCCTATAATGCCTGCTTTAATACTTTGTGCCATAGCTTATGTTTTATGCTGAAAGCGTTTAGCTTTTAGCGTTATCATTATTAACCTGGTGCCAGATCATAGTCTGGTTGCCGAATATTTTGCTGAAACCCCTTACGTCTTCCCCGCTCCAGCCGCTGTTCATTTCGCCGTATTTGCCAAACTTGCTGCTCATCAGGTCGTAAGGAGATTCAATGCCGGTTACCGTGGAAACGGTAGGGCATCAGCGTTACAAATACCTGGCCGCTTACCTGCTGCTGGGAGCTTTGCAGGTAGGCCTCGATGTCGCGCATCACGGGATCGAGGATCTGACCTTCGTGCAGCCAGTTACCATAGAACTGCGCCAGCTGGTCTTTCCAGCTCAGCTGCCATTTGGTGAGCACATGCTTTTCAAGGGCATGATGCGCTTTGAGGATCACCACGGGGGCGGCGGCTTCAAAACCTACACGGCCCTTGATACCGATGATGGTGTCTCCCACGTGAATATCGCGGCCAATGGCAAAAGGACCTGCGATCGTCTGTAAATATTGAATGGCTTCTGTGGGGTGTGCAAATGTTTTATCATTCACGCCCACCAGCTCTCCTTTTTCGAATGTCAGTGTAACCTGCTCGGGATCCTGTTTGGTCAGCTGCGTAGGGAAAGCAGATTCGGGCAGCATACCATTGGAGCTCAGGGTTTCCTTACCGCCTACAGAAGTGCCCCAGATACCCTTGTTGATGGAGTACATGGCCTTCTCGAAGTTCATTGACACGCCTTTAGACTGGAGGTAGGCGATCTCTTCTTCCCTGCTCAGTTTCATATCCCGTATGGGGGTGATGATCTCCACACCGGGGGATCATGATATGGAAGATCATATCAAAGCGCACCTGGTCATTTCCAGCGCCGGTGCTGCCGTGCGCAACGGCGGTAGCGCCTGTTTCCTTCACATATTCTGCGATAGCCAGCGCCTGGCTCATACGCTCTGCGGATACGCTCAGCGGGTAGGTATTATTCTTCAGCACATTGCCGAATACCAGGTATTTGATCACCTTGTCATAATAAGAGCGGATAGCGTTCACTGTTTTGTGGCTCTTTACTCCCAGGCTGTAGGCACGTTTTTCTATCTCCTGTAATTCCGCATCGGTAAAACCGCCGGTGTTTACGATCACAGAATGTACTTCATAGCCTTTCTCTTCAGTAAGATATTTTACACAGTAGGAAGTATCGAGTCCTCCGCTAAATCCCAGTACTACTTTTTTGCTCATTATGACGGTTTTTGGAACGTTTAAATGTTAGAACAGGTTGAATAAAAAGAATTTCTTACGGTTGTTGCCTGCAGCGCCGGCGTTGCCGCCTTTCAGGAGCACATACCTTTTATACCGCAGCCATCTTTCAAACAGCTTGAAATTGTCTTTGAAAGCCCTTTGCCTTTTCTGCTGCTGTATGTTGCCATTGGCGGCTACCATTACCTGGGGCTTCAGGGCTTCCTGGCCGTCTGCTGTCGCCGCTGCCTCCGCTTTTTCCCTGGCAATCCTTTCTTCCTCATCTTTCTGTTTCTGCTCCGGATCATACAGCATGGCCGTACAAAGGCAGTTCTTACGGTTCTTTGCAGTAAGGATATCGAAGTTTATGCAGCTGCGGCAGCCTTTCCAGAACTCCTCATCGTCAGTAAGTTCTGAATAGGTAACCGGTTCATAGCCCAGCTCGGAGTTGATCTTCATAACGGCCAGGCCGGTGGTAAGGCCGAAGATCTTGGACTCCGGGTATTTCTCCCTGGACAGTTCAAAAATGCGCTGTTTGATGGATTTGGCCACGCCATGTCCCCTGAAGGCAGGGTTTACGATCAAACCGGAGTTGGCTACGAATTTTCCGTGGCCCCAGGCTTCGATGTAGCAAAAGCCCACCCACTCTCCACTGTCGGTAGTGGCGATCACCGCCTTACCTTCCTCCATTTTGAGCTGCACGTATTCCGGGCTCCGTTTCGCTATACCGGTTCCACGTGCCTTGGCGGAGGACTCCATCTCGTCTGTGATGGTTTTGGCATAATGCGCATCGCCGGGAGTGGCTACCCTAACGATGATATGTTGATTTTCCAACTTGCGTAATTGAAAAAAGTGAATCAATAATATTAAAATGAACTTCCTGTTGCAGGAATAGGTAAAATCAATGATGGGGGAATCATTGCGACAGCGTGCCTGGATGTAAGACGGACGCTATCAAATGCGAGGTCGTCGGGAGAGATATCTAAAGACATTAAACCCAATAGAGTACATGCCTTCCATCAGGGAAGGATGATATGCAGAGATGTTGGTATGGGTCGTAAAGTTTTCCAACTTCAGTTCAGCATTAAATTGTTAAAAAACTGTCTTTATTTAAATTCAAACGCAAAATTATAACTTATTCAATATAAATCGGCAAATTTTTTTCAGTTATAAATTCTTTAACACAAAAAATAAACGGATCACATCCGTTGTTTACAATTGATGTAATCCGTTTATTATTAATATGATAGCTATTTTACTTCGTCAGTATGCCCAGTTCTGCCACCCCGGCGCTGCTGTCTGACTCATCTGCGGGCTCCAGTGCCACCAGCCGGATGTAGCGGCCGTTCACCGGCGCCTGGAAACGGATGGTCTGTTTTACCGGGTTGTTCTTAATATTATCGAAGCTGCCGGAGGAAACGGGTTCTCCCCAGTTTTTCCCGTCTGTACTTACATAAAAGGCATACTTGGAGAATACGCCGCCGGGACCATGATCCGCCTGGCGGGGCGTATAGGTAAAGCCGTGCAGCTGCAGGCTTTCACCCAGGTCTACCTGCAGTTCGTGCGGGTATTTGGACTGCGCGCCGCTGAGCCAGCTGCTGCCCGGGTTTTCGTCTATTGCCCTGTCTGCCTGCTCCTGTTTATCATCTGCATAGATCACTTTCCATTTGGCAGGGGCAATGTCCAGATCGGAGGTAACCACCGGTCCGGCGGTCTTACCCTTGTTAATGAACGCCTTTACCTTAATCACGCCACCCCTGGGCAAGGCAAAAGGCGCGGTGTATTTGGGAGAAGCGATGGTGGGCTCACTGCCATCCAGGGTGTAATGCAGTTCAGGATCGGGGGAAGCGCACCGGATGCTTACCAGGCCTTCCCTGTTACGGCTGATCTCCGGGGTAGCCAGCAGGTCGGAAGCTTTGTACAGTTGTACCTCGCTGATCACCGGACAAGCCTTGGCGTCTTTGATATTGATCCGTACCCGGGTAGTGGTGATGTTGGGCAGGCGAAGTATGCGTTTGTACCCTACCGTGGTTTCGCTGGCAACTTCCCTGAAGGCGCCGTTCTCCCAAACTTCTACCGTAAAGGCTTTTACGCGCTGGCCCAGCGGAATGTATTCCTGCAGTACCAGGCGGTTGAAGGTAACGGCCTTTGGAAAGCTGAGCGTGATACCCGCCTGCAGCACATCATCGGGCGTAGCCCAGTATGTTTTTGCATTACCGTCTGCCAGGTGCTTTGCGCTGACAGCAGTATTATTCTTACGGTATATTGGTAACAGTTACTTTGGCGTTACGGGCCAGGTTGGTTTTAAAGGTTTCGTTCAGCAGGCGGCGGAATTCCATCAGGCGGGTGGAATCGTTGGCGTGTATGAGGCCGCGGCGGTCTACCGGTACGTTCAGCAGCAGGTTACTGTTGCGGCCTACAGAAGCGTAATAGATCTCCAGCAGCTGCGCCAGGCTTTTCACCTTATCATCTGTTGCTGCGCTGTAAAACCATCCCGGGCGGATAGACACATCACTTTCAGCGGGCACCCATTGCTCTCCGTCTTCATCGCCACGGTTCAGTATAGTGGTAGCAGGTGCATTTTTACCGGGCTCAAAGCCTTTCACGTTCAGGGTGCTCCAGTTGGTAGCGCCGGCAAAACCGTTTTCGTTACCTACCCAGCGGCAGCCGGGCCCCACATCGCTGAATATAATGGCATTGGGTTGATTGCGGTACACTACGCTATGGAACAGTGGCCAGTCGTACACCTGCTTTCTGCCGTTGGGGCCTTCGCCGTTGGCGCCGTCAAACCATTGTTCAAACACGGGACCATAGCCGGATAATACCTCGTTGAGCGTATTGCTGAATACCTGGTTGTATTCAGGCGTGCCGTAGGCCGGATGGTTACGGTCCCATGGAGAAAGATATACACCGAATTTCAGGCCATACTCTTTACAGGCGGCGGAAAGCTCTCTCAGTACGTCGCCTTTGCCATCCTTCCATTTACTTTCACGCACGGTATGGGTACTGTATTTACTGGGCCAGAGACAAAAACCATCATGGTGTTTGGCAGTGATGATAATAGCCTTCATACCAGCCAGTTTAGCGGTACGCGCCCATTGGCGGGCATCCAGCTGCGTGGGATTGAATATCTGCGGATCTTCATCGCCATGCCCCCATTCACGGTCCGTAAAAGTATTGGGACCAAAATGAATGAACATATAATACTCCATCTCCTGCCAGTTTTGCTGGGCCTTTGAAGGCAGTGCGCCATAGGGTTTGATACCGGGTTGTGCTTTAGCCGTCAGCAAACCAGCCATCAGACCTGTGATCAGTAGTGCTGTCTTTCTCATACTAAGCTTAAAAATAAGGCAGGATAAAGGTAATGTAACCCTGCAGGTAAAATCGAATCAACATTTGAGAAGATAATAGTATTGACTAAATTTAGCGTTCCGTTACTTGCAATCGTACCTAATTCCACAAAAAGATAACAAACCACTTTCTGTATGAAAACGCATCGCAGAACATTCATTAAGCACACTGCTGTAGCCGGAGCAGGTCTTTCCCTGCTGAATATTCCAGCCAGGTTATTTGCGCAACAAAAAAAGGAAAAAGTAAGGGTAGGCCTGATAGGCGTAGGCGCCCGTGGACAAGGGCACCTCAATCTCTGTTTGCGCCGCCGGGACGTAGAAGTGATCGCTATCTGCGATCCGGATACCAAATGGGCTGTTCCCAAGTCAAGAGATATGATCGCGAAAGCCTATGGCGGAAAAAAGAAAGTAGCAGAATATACCAATGGCGATGAGGATTTCCGCAACATGCTCAAACGTGATGATATAGATGCCGTGATCATTGCCACTCCCTGGGAATGGCATACCATACAGGCTGTAGCTGCCATGAGAGCAGGAAAAACGCCGGCAGTGGAAGTATGCGGCGCCAGCGACATCCAGGAATGCTGGGAGCTGGTGAACACCAGCGAGGAAACCGGCATACCGGTATTTGGTATGGAGAATGTATGTTACCGCCGCGATGTGATGGCGGTACTCAATATGGTACGCCAGGGATTGTTTGGCGAACTGATACACCTGCAGGGCGGCTACCAGCACGACCTGCGCGGCGTGAAGTTCAACAACGGCCAGCAGCTGTATGGCGGCGGTGTGGAGTTTGGAGAGAAAGCGATGTCGGAAGCGAAGTGGAGAACCAATCATTCGGTACATCGCAACGGCGATCTTTACCCTACACATGGATTAGGTCCCGTGGCGAACATGATCAACATCAACCGCGGCAACCGCTTAATATCACTGACTTCTGTGGCCACCAAATCAAGGGGCCTGCATAAGTATATTGCAGACAAAGGCGGGAAGGATCATCCCAACGCCAAAGTGGAGTTCAAGCTGGGAGATATTGTGACCACGCTGATCAAAACGAATAACGGGGAGACGATTATGTTGTCGCATGATACGAATTCGCCCCGCCCCTACTCGCTGAACTTCCGTGTACAGGGCACGAACGGGTTGTGGATGGATGATATGGATTCCATCTACGTGGAAGGCAAAAGTCCCTATGATCAGTGGGAGAAGGCGGGTCAGCCGGATCAGGCGGATAGTTACATGAACCGCTATGATCACCCGCTGTGGAAACGTTATGCCAACGATGCATCCGGCGCAGGACATGGAGGGATGGACTGGTTTGTGATCAATTCTTTTGTTGAAAGCATCAAGCGCGGTACGCCGTATGCACTGGATGTGTATGACCTGGCTACGTGGTATGCCATCACGCCACTGAGTGAGCAGTCTATTGCAGAAGGCGGGAACGTACAGTATATACCTGATTTTACGAGGGGGAAATGGATTAACAGGCAACCGGTGTTTGCGCTGAATGGGGAGTATTAGGAGGGCTGCGTACTAAATCATTGAGAAGCAGGCGGGGTTCAGCCCCGCCTGCAACATCACCTACTCCCCTACTTCCACTCCGTTCTCTATCGTCGTAACATACACCTCCGGCACTATCCCGAATTGCTGCTGATAACGTTCCTGTATAAACGCAGTATATGCTGCTACTTTATCTGCTTTAACCAGGTTAATGGTACAACCGCCAAAACCGCCGCCCATTACTCGGGCACCCGCTACTTCAGGACGCTGGCGGGCTAATGACACCAGGAAATCCAGTTCGGGACAGCTCACTTCATACAGGCGGCTCAGGCCATCATGCGTTTCGTACATCAGCTGACCAAAAGCTGTCAAATTGCCTTGCTGCAGATAGATACAGGCCTGCTGTACACGGGCAATTTCGGCAATGACATAGGCACAGCGTTTATATACCAGCTCATCCAGGCGGTCTTTAACGGCGTCGAGCAGCTGCATGTCGGCATCGCGGAGGGATTGTACCTGCGGATAGCTTGCCTGCAAAACTTTTACGCCTTCTTCACACTGGCGGCGGCGTTCATTATATGCTGAAGAGGCCAGGGAGTGGTGCACCATAGAATTGCACAGCACTATTTTCTGGTCGGGGAAACTGAAAGGATAATAGGTGTAGGAAAGGTCGCGGCAATCCAGCAGCATTACCTGGTCTTTTTTACCGTGCAGGTTCGCAAACTGGTCCATGATGCCGCATTGTACACCGGGAAAAGTATGTTCCGCCTTCTGGCCGATGAGGGCCATATCCATGCGGGACAGTCCATACCCCATGAGGTGATCCAGCGCAGCTACCAGTCCGCCTTCTACAGCTGCGGAGGAAGAGAGTCCTGCGCCAACAGGTACGTTGCCTGCAATAACACAGTCAAAGCCGCGCACTTCATAGCCGCGCTGCTGCAGCTGGTGTACCACGCCCATGAGGTAATTGATCCATCCGGGGGTGGGATGTACGGCATCCAGGCTGAAGCCCGTCTTTTCGCCGTTGAAAGCGGCGTACGCATTACAATAATTGCTGCCGTTCAGGGCGATGGCATATATGATCTGCTTGTCGATAGCGGCGGGTAGTACAAAGCCATTATTGTAATCCGTGTGCTCACCGATCAGGTTGATCCTGCCGGGGGAGCTGACTATCAGCGGTGTTTTTCCGAACAATTTTACGAACTGCTCCTTTGCTTGTGCTATCATGTAGACGATTTAAAGGGGTTAAAAATAAAGCGTGCAGGTGAAAGATCAAACCCGGGGAGGAAAGGAAGCACTTTCCAGGCACTGACTAAGCACCCACTAAGCACTGACTAAGCACTCACTAAACTCACCCTAAGCACTCACTAAACTGATACTAAATTAACCCTAGGGTCGTTCGGCGCGTAAACGGCCAGTAAACCCCTTGTAGAACTGAAGGTGAGCTGGATGTAAGATGGACCTGAGGTGGACTTGATGCCGGGTAAAATTGTATCGGTCCCGGAGGCCTCCCGGAGCTGCGCGGTGGGGGTATGGAGGGTAGGTGGAGGGTATATGGCAGGCATACAGCTGGTAGTATGACCTGGTCAAACAAAAAGCCGCCTGCCAGCTGGCAGACGGCCTTTGCTATTATTTGTCCGGTGTGATGCCTATGCTTTTGCCTTACCTACTTTATGCCCCGCTAAAGCGAAGTACAGTATGTACAGGTAACAGGGCAGCATACAATACAGGAAAGCTTCCCGGAAATCAATGCTGCCGGAGTGCAGGAAACCCAGTAAACCGTCTTTGTTAAAGAGGCCACTATAGATCTGCGGCACCACCGCTCCACCGGCAATACCCATTACCAGTAAGGCGGAACCTATTTTAGTAAATTTACCCAGCTTGTCAATTGCCAGGGGGAAGATGGCAGGCCACATCAGGGCATTGGCCAATCCCAGCAGGGCAATGAAGGTTACTGCCATGTTTCCGTCTGTCAGGAAAGCGCCCAATGTGAAGATGATGCCCAGTATGGCGGAAAGGCGAAGGGCCATATCCTGCGACATAATCTTCGGTATGGTAAGGATACCAATTACATAGCCCACCAGCATGGCAGCTAAGGTAAATGAAGTAAAGTATTTGGTCTTGTCCAGGCTCATACCCAGCTCCGTACCATAGGTACCGATCACGTCACCGGCCATTACTTCCACACCTACATACAGGAAGATGCACAATACACCCAGCAGCAGGTAAGGATACTGGAACACACTGGTGCGGCTGGCCACCCCTTCTGTTTTCACTTCTGCACCATCTGTGTCAATTTCCGGCAGGGTGGAACGCCTGATCATAAATGCCAGGAGCACCAGCACAATGGCAATTACAATATAAGGACCCACCACACGGGATGCAAGGCTATCCAGCAATAATGCTTTCTGCGCAGGATCTGTAGCGGTAGCGATCTGTTTTTCCAATGACTCGGCATTCTTCAGTACGATGGTGCTGAGTACCAGCGGACTAATAGCGCCGGCTACCTTGTTACAGATGCCCATGATGCTGATACGCTTGGCCGCACTCTCGATAGGACCGATCACACTGATGTACGGGTTAGATGCAGTTTGCAGCAGTGCAAGTCCTGCTCCCTGTACAAATAATCCGGTAAGGAAAAGGATAAAGTTACGCGTGTTGGCGGCCGGTATAAAGATCAGCGATCCTGCCGCCATTACCAGCAATCCCAGCGCCATCCCGTTCTTGAAGCCTGTTTTGTTAAGGATAAAGGAAGACGGGATAGACAGGAAAAAAATAGGCCATGTAAAAGGCGAAGGTCACCAGCAGAGCCTGGGAAACATTCAGTTCACAGGCAATACGCAGGAAAGGGATCAGTGTGCCATTTAACCAGGTCACGAAACCAAATACAAAAAACAAAATACCGATGATAGTAATGGACTGCGCATAACTGGCTGCTTTTTTCCCCCCTGTTAGCGCCGCAGCGGTGTTAGATGACATAGCGACTTCTTAAAGATTAAAAAAATAATATATATAGATCTTGGTCTCAGATTAGCACGAACTTAAATAACTATTCTTGTATTTTCTAATCCGGTAATGTCTATTTTACCAGATTAAGCAATCGCTATCAATTTTAGATAATTTTCTATAATCATCGAGCTAAAACGTTTTTGCATAATATAAAATTGCAACAATTTATTTTTATTTTAGAAAATCTAAAAAAAATTATTTATACATTTATCGGGCAAACAACTACAGTAACAACACGTTTATGGCTGAACAAACAAAGCGCGGCACCAACCCACAGTTCTTTGTGTTAATCACAGTTTTCTTCTTCTGGGGATTCGTAGCCGCCTCCAATGACATCCTTATCCCTCTCTTTAAGGAAAAGTTCCACTTGGCGCAATGGCAATCACAATTAGTGGGATTTGCTTTCTATGTCGCTTACTTCGTCGGGTCCATTATTTATTTTATAGTAGGCAAAGCGCTGAAAACAGATCCGTTGAATAAGATCGGCTATAAGAACGGGATTATTTACGGGCTTATATTTTCGGGTATAGGCACATTGATCTTTTATCCTGCGGCTGAACTGCATTCCTACTTCCTGCTGCTCACCGGCTTGTTTGTAGTAGGCCTCGGCTTTTCATTACAGCAGATTGCCGCCAACCCCTTTGCTATCGCACTGGGTGATCCTGCAGACGGCGCCAAGCGCCTGAACCTCGCAGGTGGTATTAACAACTTCGGTACTACATTGGGTCCGGTACTGGTGAGCTTCGCCATCTTCGGCGCTGTTTCGCCGGATGCAGCAGCCAATGCCACCATCAACTCTGTGAAAGTACCTTACCTGGTAGTAGGTGTGCTGTTCATACTGGTGGCCCTCTTCTTCAAGTTTTCCAAACTGCCTGCCATTACCAATGATGAGAAAATTGAAGGCGGCCTTGGCGCACTGAAATTTCCGCAGGTGCAGCTGGGCATGCTCGCCATCTTTGTGTATGTAGGCGTTGAAGTGACCATCGCCAGCAATATCGGCGAATACCTGAAGCAAACAGAGAACCTGGACTCTTCACAGATCTCTCACTATGTATCCCTTTTCTGGGCCAGCATGATGATGGGACGGTGGACAGCAGGTACCAGTGCATTAAATCCCTCAGCGCAGCTGAAACGCATCCTTACCGTTATCGTGCCTTACCTGGCCTTTGGCGTATACCTGCTGATCAACTACCTGAGAGGCAGCGATGTAACCGACCTGTATATTTATGGTGTCTGCATCATCGCATTGATCATCGCTTTCTTCCTGAGTAAAGATCAACCTGCCAGGCAGCTGGGCATCTTCGCTATATGCGGTATGATGGCAATGTTGCTCGGCCTGTTCACCACCGGTAAAGTAGCCCTGTTCTCCTTTATCAGCGGCGGTTTATTCTGCTCTGTGATGTGGCCTTGTATCTTCACCCTGGCTACCGCCGGTCTCGGAAAATATACCAGCCAGGCTTCTGCCTTCCTGGTGATGATGATCCTGGGCGGCGCACTGCTTCCTTTATTACAGGGAACAATCGCCAGCACCTCCATCGGTATTCACCAGTCTTACTGGTTACCGGTATTCTGTTTCGCCTATCTGGCATTCTTTGCATTTCGAGTTAAAAACATATTAAAATCTCAGGGAATCGATTATGAGTCAGCAATTAGTAGTGGGCATTGATATTGGCGGTACCAATACAAAATTCGGCATCGTAGATCGCAGGGGAAATATTTTATGCGATGGACGTATGCTGAGCAATCAACATGCAGAAGTAAAAGACTTCATAGAAGAGTTGCACGGGCACCTCTCCAAACTGATAGACCAGGCAGGCGGTATAGATAAGATCAAGGGCATCGGCGTAGGTGCACCCAACGGTAACTTCTATACAGGCAACGTAGAATATGCACCAAACCTTCGCTGGAAAGGTGTTATTCCGCTGGCTAACCTGCTGGGCGAAAGATTCGGCCTGCCTACTGTGCTGACCAACGATGCCAATGCTGCAGCGCTGGGAGAACTGATCTACGGCGCAGCCAAAGGCATGAAAGACTTTATCGTGATCACCCTGGGAACCGGTGTAGGCAGCGGTATTGTTGCCAACGGTCAGCTGATCTATGGTCACGATGGCTTTGCAGGCGAACTGGGTCACTGTATCGTGATCCCCGGCGGCAGGCTGCACCCGGGTACCGGTGCGCATGGTTCACTGGAAGCCTATGCTTCCGCTACCGGCGTTACCAACACCGCCCTGGAATTCCTGGCTGAACGCCCGGATACCAAGAGCATCCTCCGCGATTATCCGAAAGAAGAAATCAACTCTAAACTGGTATTCGAAGCAGCTATGGCAGGCGATCCGCTGGCCAGGGAAGTATACGAGTTCACCGGTAAGATCCTGGGCGAAGCCCTTGCCAACTTCGTAATGTTCAGCAGCCCCGAAGCCATTATCCTCTTCGGCGGCCTTACCAAAGCAGGCGATCTTATCATGAAGCCGGTACGCGAGCACATGGAAATGAACCTCCTGCCCATCTTCCAGAACAAAGTGAAGCTGGTATTCTCTGAACTGAAAGAAAGCGATGCCGCCATCCTGGGCGCCAGCGCACTGGCCTGGGAAATGAAAGATTAAACGAAAGTTGAATACCGGGAATAAAAATTCACTGTATTTTCACTCCCGGGCAACAATCATCACTTTCGGTTCATATAACTGCTTATGCAAGATCGTAGACATTTTTTAAAAGCAGCGGCCCTCGGCGCCGCTGCTTTCTCTTTAGACGGGATGAAGCCGATAGCGGCTCAAACGGCGGGAAAAGCCGTAAAAGGTAAACCTGTTGTGATCTCTACATGGGACTTTGGCCTGCCAGCCAACAAAGCTGCCTGGGAAGTGCTCAAAAAGGGCGGACGGGCGCTGGATGCCGTAGAGGCAGGGGTAAAGATCCCTGAAGGCGATCCGGCCATACAAACGGTAGGACTGGGCGGCTTCCCTGACCGCGACGGCCATGTTACGCTGGACGCCTGCATAATGGACGAACTGGGTAACTGCGGCTCCGTTGCTGCGCTGGAACATGTGGTACACCCCATTTCCGTTGCACGGGCAGTCATGGAAAAAACCCCGCACGTCATGCTGGTAGGCGAAGGCGCACTACAGTTTGCACTGGCCAATGGTTTCAAAAAGGAAAACCTGCTTACGCCCGAATCTGAAAAAGCCTGGAAAGAATGGCTGAAGAAATCGGAGTACAAACCGCAGATCAATATTGAGAACAAGACCTATAACAGTAACGATACTACGACCGCATTCAACCCGCTGCGTTTACCCGGTAACGTATACAACCATGATACCATTGGTATGGTAGCGCTGGACGCCCGGGGTAACCTCTCCGGCGCCTGTACCACCAGCGGTATGGCCTTCAAGCTGCGCGGCCGCGTGGGCGACTCTCCCATCATCGGCGCCGGCTTATATGTAGACAATGAGGTAGGCGCCGCTACCTCTACCGGTGTTGGTGAAGAAGTGATCCGCATTGTAGGCAGTCACCTGGTAGTAGAGCTGATGCGTCAGGGCTATTCGCCCGAAGCCGCCTGTAAAGAGGCGGTTACCCGTATTGTGAAAAAGAACCCGCAGAAAGCGAAAGAGATCCAGGTTGGATTCCTGGCGCTCAACAAAAAAGGCGAATACGGCGCGTACTGTTTGCAGCAAGGCTTTAGCTATGCAGTGTGCACAAGCGACAGCAGTAATAAGCTGTATGACGGGAAACATTATTTTTAGCTGTTAGCTGCTGGCTTTTGGCTGTTAGCATTAACACGGTATGTAAGGTGACAGCCAACAGCAAAAAGCCAGTAACTGAAAACGTCAGACATGAGTGGAAAGATCACTTTAGAAATATGTGCGGGCTCCGTAGCCTCCTGCCTTGCCGCACAGGAAGGAGGAGCGCAACGGATAGAGCTCTGTGATAACCTGCTGGAAGGCGGCACCACCCCCAGCTACGCCACCATCGCCCTGGCAAGGGAGAAAGTGCAGCTGGCCCTCTACCCTATCATCCGGCCGCGCGGCGGTGATTTCCTGTACGATGAACTGGAATTTGAAGTGATGAAACGCGACATCGCCCTCTGCAAACAGCTGGGCTGCGATGGCGTGGTAATAGGTATGCTTACACCGGATGGCAAAGTAGACAAGGAACGCTGCAAAATACTGGTAGAACTGGCCTGGCCCATGGGCGTTACCTTTCACCGGGCCTTTGACATGACGGAAGATCCGCTGCAGGCGCTGGAGGATGTTATTGCAACCGGCTGCGAACGCATACTCACATCCGGGCAGCGTAACACTGCCGCAGAAGGTATTCCGCTACTGAAAACACTGGTGGAAAAAGCAGCCGGGCGTATTGCCATCATGGTGGGGTCAGGGGTAAGATCCAATAATATCGCCAGCCTGGTACAGGAAACAGGGGCCACAGAATATCATACCACCGCCAGGGCCTATATAGAAAGCGGTATGCAATTCCGTAATCCGCATGTAAGTATGGGCGGCATACCAGGTGTACCGGAATATGGCATTTCAGTTTCGCAGGCGGCAGAAGTAAAAAAGATCAGGGAAGCAGCAGAGAAAGCGATCAGTCGTTAGTCCTTCGTTTTCAGGGTTCAAGCAAAACCATGTATTATCTCCGCGTTAATTACTAACGGATAACCAGTAACAACTAACGACTTTTTTGTATATTAGGATCCCTGCAACTATCTTATACTATGAAAAGAGTCCTTATGCTATCAGCACTTTTAAGTATCAGCGGGCCGCAATTCGTGTCTGCTCAACACCTTAAAGTGCTGACCTACAACATTCACCACGGTGAGAATGTAAGAGGGGAAATTAACCTGCAGAGTATTGCCAATGTAATTCTCGCCACCAATCCTGATCTTGTAGCTTTACAGGAAGTAGACAGTGCAACCGCGCGTGCGCAAAAAGCAGATCAGCTGCAGGAGCTGGCGTCCCTTAACAGGTATGTATACCTATTTTGCCAAAGCCATGGACTACGATGGCGGCGCCTATGGCACCGCCATATTATCACGCCTGCCCATTGCATCCGGCGAACGTATAAGCTTACCCGGTAGTGCAGGCAGGGAACCGCGGGTGGCAGGTATTGCCACTATCCGCCTGCCGGGCGACAGCCTGCTGCGGTTTGTAAGCACGCACCTGGATGCGGACGCTGATCCGGCAGACCGCATCAGCCAGGCCAATGCACTGGTACAGCATTTTACGCCTGTCAAAGAAACCGTAATACTGGCCGGCGACCTGAACGCGCCTCCCTCAGCCAAGGAAACCGGTATACTGAAACAACTGTTCACCGATCTTACACAGGCCCTGGGCCCCACCTATCCCGCAGATACACCTGCTGTAAAACTGGATTATATTATGATCCTTCCGCGGCAGCAACATGAAAGCATTTCTGCCCGGGTAATAGAGGAAACCATCGCATCAGACCACCGCCCGGTGGTATGCGAGCTCAAAATTAAAGAATAACGTTTTGCCGAATATTGTATCTTAGAAGCCGTCTTTTGTAACTACTACATCAACTGGCTGAAATATAACAATATTATGAACAGTACAATGAACCGTACCCGTGCCGTACTACAGGCACTGGTGGTATTTGCAATGGCAGGCCTGGCGGCCTGCAACAGCGCTCAACAACAACATGCTCCCAAAGGAAAAGTAAGTATCATTCCTATACCGGTAAGCATCCGGGAAGCACCCGATTCTTTTCTGCTGGACAAACAAACCGTGCTGGTGGCCACCACCCCGGAGGAACAGCAGACCGCAGGCTTGTTCAACGCCTGGCTGAAAGATCTCACCGGTTATGAACTGACCATTACCGATAAAGGAGAACACAACGCCATCCTCCTGCACACCAATACAGACACCACCGCCAGCGCCGCCAAAGAAGGCTACACGCTGACCGTTGGCAAAGACCGTATCGATATTGCAGGCAACGATGCCGCAGGTACTTTCTACGGCATACAAACACTGATACAGCTGCTGCCCGTTGAAAAGGCCGGCAGCCTTTACATCCCTGCCGTAGCCATTACAGACTATCCCCGTTTCAGTTACAGGGGACTGCACCTGGACGTATGCAGGCATTTCTTCCCTGTTGACTTCATCAAAAAATATATTGACCTGCTGGCCATGCACAAGCTCAATACCTTTCACTGGCATCTTACAGATGACCAGGGATGGCGTATTGAGATCAGGAAATATCCCCGCCTGCAGGAAGTAGCCTCCAAACGTAAAGAGTCTATGGTAGGCCATTATAACGACCAGAAATTTGATGGCAAACCATATGGCGGCTATTATACGCAGGAGGAAGTAAAAGACGTGGTTAAGTACGCTACTGAACGCCACGTGACCGTCATCCCTGAAATAGAAATGCCCGGCCACGCACTCGCCGCACTTGCTGCTTATCCACAGCTGGGCTGCACCGGCGGACCCTATGAAGTAGGCACCAAATGGGGTGTGTTCGATGATATTTTCTGCGCAGGCAATGACAGCGTTTTTCTCTTCCTGCAGGATGTGCTGGACGAAGTATTACCGCTCTTCCCCAGCAAATACATTCACGTAGGCGGTGATGAATCACCTAAAACCCGCTGGGAAAAATGCCCGAAATGCCAGCGGCGTATCAAACAGGAAGGCCTGAAAGATGAACATGCATTACAAAGCTATTTCGTACAGCGTATTGAAAAATACCTCAACAGCAAGGGCCGCCGTATCATTGGCTGGGACGAGATCCTGGAAGGCGGACTGGCGCCCGATGCTACTGTGATGAGCTGGCGCGGTACGGAAGGCGGTATCACTGCAGCTAAACAAAAGCATGACGTGATCATGACGCCGGGCAATTACTGCTATCTTGACCACTACCAGTCACAGGGTAAAAACGAGCCGGTAGCTATCGGCGGCTATACTCCGGTAAGCGAGGTATACAGCTATGAGCCGGTACCCGAAGAGCTGAGCAAAGAGGAAGCTACCTATATTAAAGGGGCACAGGGCAACCTGTGGACAGAGTATATACTGAGCCCCTCTCACGCCGAATACATGGTATATCCCCGCGCTACCGCCCTGGCAGAAGTGTTATGGAGCCCGGCAAACAAAAAGAACTACGATGATTTTGTAGAAAGGTTAAAAGTACACTTCCACCGCCTGGATCAAAAGAAAGTGAACTATGCCAAACATGTGCTGGAGATCCGCGGCACGGTAGAAAGCAACGGCAAAGACGGTGTAACGGTAAAACTGGACAGCAAGCTGAATGGCGGCAAAATCTTTTACACTACCGACAGCAGCGCTCCCACCCCGCAATCCATTCCCTACACAGGACCTATCCCGGTTACCGCCACCGGTACCATCCGCGCAGGATTGTTCCTGGATGGCAAACCTTACGGCAATGAGTATACGCAACCGTTTATCTATCATAAGGCTATCGGCCATAAAGTAACGCTGGCCCAGCCACCCAATGCCAGCTACAACCCGGGCAGTCCCTTTGCACTGGTGAACGGCATTGCAGGTGTAAAGGAATACAATGACAACCAGTGGTTTGGTTACAGCGGCAACAACCTGGAGGCTACCGTAGACCTGGACAGCGTACAGGACATACACAGCGTAGGGCTGAACACCCTGAATTTCAAGGGCCCGGGCATCTACCCTCCCAAACAGGTAAGCTTCCTGGTGTCTGACGACGGCCAGCATTTTAAAGAAGTGTATAAACAGACCACCTTTAACAAAGACGGCATTAACCAGGTGCGCAAGCCATTGCAACAGGTAAGAGGCAGGTATGTGAAGGTGATGGCAATCAATGCAGGAAAGATCCCTGCAGGCGCCCAGGGCGCAGGAAGCCCGGCCTGGCTGTTTGTTGATGAAATAATTATTAACTAATGTGACATATATAGATAAAGATTATACTAAAAAAATCACAATTCTTAGTATCGGCATAACAGCACATTAGCATATTAGCGCATTTTTGTTTAATTTTCGGGCTCGCTCTTAAATGCCTTCAATCCAAAACATTTACCATGACGCTTAATCATCAGGAGATCGAACTGATTGACAGTTTTGAACAGATAGCTGTGGATATATATCCCACGGCTAAGGACGGATCCCGCGCGGTTGCGCAGGAAATAGCAGCACTCATCAAATCAAAACAGGCCGCCAAAGAAACCTGCGTATTAGGACTGGCGACCGGCTCTACCCCCAAATACTTATATGCCGAGCTGGTGCGCATGCACCGCGAAGAAGGTCTCAGCTTTAAAAACGTGGTGACCTTCAACCTCGATGAGTATTATCCCATTGAACCGGATGCCTTACAGAGCTACAACCGGTTCATGAAAGAGCAGCTGTTTAATCACGTAGACATTCCGGAAGGCAATTACTTTGTGCCCGATGGTACGATCCCCAAAGAAAGGATCAAGGCCTATTGTGAGGAATATGAACGCAAAATAGAAGCGGCAGGCGGTATCGACCTGCAGATACTCGGCATTGGCAACAACGGCCATATCGGTTTTAACGAGCCGGGCTCCAGTGTAAACTCTCATACCCGGCTGATCACGCTGGACAACAGTACCCGCCTGGCCAACGGCTATGAGTTCCCGAACATGAGCCAGGTACCCAGGCTGGCGATTACAGCGGGTATTGGCACCATCATGAAGGCACGGCGCGTGGTGCTGATGGCATGGGGCTCTCACAAAGCCAAGATCGTGCGCAGGGCAGTAGAAGGCCACAACACCGACCAGGTGCCCGCCAGCCTGCTGCAACAGCATCCCAACACCAAGTTCGTGATAGACGAGCAGGCAGCCGCAGAACTTACCCGCTTTAAAGAGCCCTGGCTCACCGGCGATTGCGAATGGACGCCGCAGCTCAGGCGCAAGGCGGTTACCAGCCTCGCCATGAAGCTGAACAAGCCCATCCTGATGCTGACAGACAAAGACTACAATGAGAATGGCTTAAACGACCTGATCGTTCAATACGGTTCTGCCTATGAACTGAACATCGAAGAGTTCAACGGCATACGCGACACCATTACAGGATGGCCCGGCGGCAAACCCGGCGCTCCCCTGCCCAAACACCCGGAACGTTCTGAGCCCGCCAGCAAACGGGTACTGATCTTCTCCCCTCACCCGGATGATGACATCATCTCCATGGGCGGTACCTTTATCCGCCTCCATGAGCAGGGACATGATGTACACGTGGCCTACCAGACCTCCGGCAACATCGCCGTTACAGACGAATTCGTACTGCGCTTTATTGACTTTGCTGTAGGCTTTGAAGGCATGTTCGATATAGACAGAAGCAAGAGCTCACAGATACTCGACGAAGCCAAGGCTTTCCTGAAGATCAAAAAGCCCAGCCAGAAAGATACTCCTGAGATCCGCGCTATCAAAGGCCTGATCCGCCGCTGCGAAGCAAGGGCCACCTGCCGTTACGTAGGCATCAAGGATGAGAACATTCACTTCCAGAACCTGCCTTTCTATGAAACAGGACTGGTTGAGAAAAAACCAATGGGCGAAGAGGATATACAACTGACGGTAGACCTGATCCGCCAGGTGAAACCGCACCAGATCTTCTGCGCCGGCGACCTTGCCGATCCGCATGGCACCCACAAGGTTTGCCTGGACATCATCTTTGCCGCACTGGAAAGACTGAAACATGAAGATTTCATGAAAGATTGCTGGGTATGGCTGTACAAAGGTGCATGGCAGGAATGGGAGATCCATGAAATAGAGATGGCCGTGCCCATGAGCCCTGACCAGGTAGTACAGAAACGCCTCGGTATCTTCATCCACCAGAGCCAGAAAGACGTAGTGCCTTTCCAGGGTACTGACCTTCGTGAGTTCTGGCAAAGGGCGGAAGACCGCAATGCCAACACTGCAGACCTGTATGACCAGCTGGGCTTACAGAAGTATGCAGCCATGGAAGCGTTTGTACGTTACCATTTCATGTAACACCTTGCAGGAAGCAATAAAAAAAAGACGCGGAGATCACATCCGCGTCTTTTTATTTTTAAACAAGCGCTGCCTGACGCGCCATTGATGATGCGTAATACTTCTTGAGCAAATTATAGATCACGCATTCATAAATCCGCTGCCTGGACCTGAATAGCCTGTTGATGCTCATGTGGATCAGGCTGTCTACATAAAGGGTTTTGTGAAAGCCTTCTTTGGCGCTTATATCGGCAATGAGCGGCGCAATGGCCTGGCCGCGCATATTGATGACAGCCTTTAATTCACCGGCCAGCGATCCCTCCTGCTCCTGGTCCATAAAGGAAAAGATCTCGTTCTTATACTTCCTGAACTTGCGGTCAAGCACTACTACATTTTCTTTCAGATCGCCAAACTCCCTTGCAAACTGCCCGGCCATGTATTCAGCGTAATTCCTCTTCTCTTCCAGGTTCAGGCCAAACAGGTCCAGGAAGCTGTCGGTAGCGTACAGTGCAGACAACCATCGCAGTTCTTCATTGCCCCCCTGCCCTGTTTTCCGGATCAGCTCTGCACACATCATGCTGTCCAGCGTGAAAATGGATTCCATATATTCAATGGTATCAAAACCATATCGCTCCAGTTCCCGCTGGTAGGTCTCCGCAGTTACCTTCCAGATGATCTTCGCTTCTTTCAGCGCTTCTACCAGGGGATAGAACTCTTTGTAAAAGCGATCATGCCCCGCTCCCGCAGTGAGATGAAAACGCAGGCGCAAATGGAACCTGGGATCATGATAGCGGATAAAGAAGCTTTTATCGATGATGTTCTGCGCCAGGCATTGCTGGATCACCGGCTGCAGTTTAAGCAGGATCTTATCTGCGCTGTTGAAGCCTGTGTACAGGTTAAAATAGATCCACTCGCTTCCGGGCAGGAACTCGCGCTGCACAAGCGTATCGCCGGAGCGGAGGTATTTCTTTGCAGGAACAGCGCTTTGTACTGTTCTTTCTTTTTTAAAGAAGAAAAGGAACTCATTATTGAAGCTTTCCCCGTTCTCATTGCGGATGGGCGAAGTATATTCAGCAAACAGCACTTCATGGATGGATACGGTTTCCATATCCCTGATCTCATTCACCATCACCTGCAGCGATTGCAGGCTGTCTTTGTTTATTACCAGCTCATTATCACCCTGTGCTATGCAGAACAGGGATGGCAGCCCATGCTGCGCCGCAAAAGCCTCAAATGCGGGCTGCAGTTCATCGTCCTTTGCATATACCAGGTGCTCATATTCATGCCTTGAAAACAGCCAGGTAGCCCTTTTAAGGATCATGTTCTTATACACGATACGGGGAATATGCCGGAAGAACTTCTGCATGGAGCGGAGGTCCAGCACCGCGCCGGTCTGCCCTTCAGGCTCCTGCATATCACAAAGGAAATGATAGAGGGGCAGGCTGGTACCATTGCTGTAAAAGTGCGAATTGGTCAGAAACGGCAGTACCTGCTTGTTATGCGTCTTGGAATACATGATCATCTTACCATCCCGGATACACAGCATCAGGTCGTTGATAGACAGGCGCTGCTCTTTGGGCAAGGGAGAACCTGCCAGGTAAGGGATCTCGTATTTCCTGATGGCGGGGCGTTGCAGCACATTCCCTAAACGTGCCGCAGGCAGGTGTGTGATCTCTGCCACCAGTTTGTCTTTGTGCATCTCTTCTTCGGTACGCACAATCTCTTCCACCACCGCCTTCATTTCCGGATCGCCGTTACAGAAACGGCCAATCCAGGTAGGCGCTGTTTGCCCGGATACGCCCTGGAAATAGATAACATCCTGGTCGCTGTTATCTTTATAAAGCGAAGCCATGACCGTGTAGGTATCAGATAAACGGCCCCTGTTCTCCGGGAAAGCGGCCATATCTTCGTCGGTGATCTCTATTACCGCTGAACGGTTCACCAATGCAGCCGTGATCTTATTGCTCCAGAAGGCGCTGCGCCGGTTGTCTAATGTGATCTGCTCATGGCTGTTAGCAGGAGGCCTGAAAATCACATCGGACACCAGGGCGGAATAATCGCCGCTACTGTCTTCCATATGGTCGCCGTAGCCAATACCTGCTTCCACATCCAATGCTTCTACCAGGGGCACCACACGCGATTCATAGCGTTGTTCAAAAGCTGCTTTGAACTTCTCCATTCTTTTGGCGGATGGTGGAGCGGAAAGCCGCGTCACAATGTCTACGCCCTTCTGCAGGATACTGATGATCTCCTGGTTTACCTGTGCCTGTTTACTGGTAGGGATCAGGTCTGTCTGGATCAGTGATTTCTCATCAAAAGGCAGTTCAAATGCAGCGGCCTTTTCTTTCAGCAGCTGGTACTGCGGCATCTTGTCGCCCAGCTTTGTATGGTCTATCAGCGCGGCGCCTTCCTTAATTTCCTGCAGGTACTGCAGTACCGGGTGATTATCCCCCGTTGCAGATAATGCCCTGATCACGTAATCTTCCATTTCTTCACCGGTGGTGCCGGGATCCAGGTTGCTGACCAATACCTGCTCATCCACCAGATGATTCACAAAAGCCAGCGCCGCATGCAGATCAATATCACCTCCGGTGAGACCGGAAGCGATGGCGGTGAGGCTCAGTCCATCCGCCGCTGCCACCGTATCTATTACCCTTGTAAGGTAGGACGTGGCAGCAATGGATACCAGCTCAAACTTTCTTACCCCGTCTGTATAACTGCACTCTACATAACGGTAAGCATCACCCAGGCGGTACAGCGAGGTATTGACAAAAATACTGCAGGTGGGGTTTGATACCGGGATGCCGGCGGATCCTGTCTAACCAGTGAGAAAAGGTATTGCATATCCAGCCGGGTATGCTGGCGGTATGCAGTGATATCGTTCATCACTACATTGGTTACAGGCCCCAGCCCTGCAACAGCACATCCGGCAAACAGGCCGAATGGCGTGCACCTGGTGGAGATCCTGTAAATATATCTTAACAGTGAAAGCCGCAGCTTGCGGGCTTTCCTGCTGTCTTCAAAGAGGCTTGCCGCGTCAGTAGCTATAACAGCATAGTACAATTGCGGAGAGGCGAGATACAGGGCGTTCAGGAATACTTTATCTGAAAGCATTCGTTTAAGGTTGTTCTCTTCATCCTTAAAAAAATTCCTGTAAAAATCTATTCCATACAACGGCAAACGCATTGCCGCCCTGGAGAAGGCCTTATCAAACATAACAATTGCTTTAGGATAATAAAAAGAAACGATCCCAGTCGCCCGGGCCATCGCCGATAAAGTCAGCAAGCACCAGGGCCACGCCTGCGGCGCCGCTTAGTACGCCGCATTCAGGAGAATAGGTTTTGCCGGTGAACTTTTTATAACCGCCTATGCCGTCTTCAAAGCTGCACATGGCAATGGTCTGGTCTATCCAGCTGTGGTAGCTGTCAAGGAAAACAGGGTTCAGTGTATACTGGTACCATTTGCGATAGATATGCGCTACGCTGGCGCTTCCATGGCAAAAGCCCGCATCAAACACACGGGAATCCTGGCGCGTCACCCGCCGGGTGGTATGCAGGGCCAGTTCGGTGGCTTCTTTTACCAGGTAGTTGCTATGCAGCGTTTTACCTGCATGGTATAATCCGATAGAGATGGTGGTATCGCCATAACACCAGCCCAGCGGCACTTCATAGTTCCATTCATCAGGGTGGGCAGGTTTAACAATGGACGGGAAAACAGACAAGGTACCGGGATCCGGCGAACGAAAGGCCAGCAGACGATCGGCTATTGCTTTTATATCAGCCTTCACACCGGCGGGATCTGCAGCGATCCGCGCGTATTTAATGAGCAGCATGAGCAGCGATACCAGCCCGTGGGCCATACCGCAGTTCGTATATTCGTTGCATTGTGCCAGCTGTCCCTGTACTACTTTTTCTATAACGGGCGCCAGTGCGCCTCCATTGCGGCCAGTGCTGTTCCTTTCAATGAAGTACAGTATAATACCGATAGCGCCGTGCAGGTAATCCCAGTTGGCTTTATCCAGCGTTACCTGCAATGCGTTGTGTAATACCTGGTCACATTGTTCCAGGAGGCTGTCAATGCTGTTGTCAAAAAAGGCTTTCTCCCGGAGGTAACTGAACAGGGCGGCAATGCCTGTAAGTCCGTCGCAGTATGTAAAAGAGGGTATTCCTTTGGTGATGTCATCCATCAGCTGTTCGGTGATCAGCTGGCTCTTCCTGCTGTACTCATCGTCGCCCAGCACGCTGTAGAGGTTATGATACAGCAGCAGCAGGCCGCCCTTACCGTTGAACAGTGAGAGGGGCGTATTATCCAGGCAGGTATCGAAAAGCTGTTGTTCGATCTCGGCGAGTTTTTTACCCGCTGCAGTGATGGTATTCATATGCGGATGCTTGGAGTAGTAAGAGAAATACAGGGTTCTTTAACGGGAAAGAACCCTGTATGCATCAGATGCTATATCAATTAAGCATTATCTTCGATAGAAGTAGTGCTGGTGCACCAGCTGCAGGTAAAGTTAGTACGGGTGCTGGCTGCAGCTTCGCTACCACCAACCATCTGGTTCATGTCGGCATCAGACAGGTTAGCAACTTTTTCTTTTACGATTTCCAGGTTTGCGTTTACAGAAATTTGATTTTTCATTTTGTTAGATTTTAAGTTATTAAGAAAAGATCTGGTTGTTTTAACGTAAACAGCCTTTTAACGCTGCCTGTTTTAACTGGGTGCAGTACCAGTGTGCCTGTCTTTGGGCGCCTCAAAGACGCTGGCAGCTTCGTTGTTCACCGGTTAAAATACTTTTGTACTTGTCGCCGGTAATTATTATCTTTATATTGTTTACAGAAAAGATTTTCAGTTATTAAGTGAGCCCGTTCTACCCGGAACGGGCTCTTTCTTTGGATGATCATTGATCCTGTGGTGCAGGAAGAATAGTTGTACACCAGGTACAGGTGAAATCCCAATTGGTACTCCTGCCCGCTGCCTCGTTACCGCCTTTGAGCTGAGCGATCTGCTTGTCGCTCAATACTGCGATCTTCTCTTTATCGAGGTGCAGCTTTGCGTTATTAGTAACTTTCTTCTTTTTCATGATCGTTGTTTTTTTGTTTCGCTTGTGTTGTTCTGAACTTGTTGATACAAATTTAGCGCGGCATTGAGGGCAGTTGAAATTCGTTACACTAATGACTGCTTTTTAGGTACGAAGCAGGTTTGTATCTGTTAGGTAGGTACGAAACGGGCTAATCTAGTGACAACAGGAAAGAAAAAAGGCTACCCCGCCTTTTGCAGGATAGCCCGGCTGAAGCCTGAATTTGGGGCTACAATAATAATGCGCTGCTCCAGTGCAGCTCTTTATTCGAAACATAGGACAGCAGTACAAAGGCGATACCGAGCGAGCCATCCAGCAGCTCCTGCTCTTTTCCTGCGTATCGTCCTTTTTCCAGATCTTCTTCAAGGAGCAGGATCGTTCTTTCAATCCAGTACAGGTAGCCCTCCTGGTATACATCCAGGCCGGTTTCCCGGTATAATGTTCTGCAATATTGTGCGAGGCCTGCAGCGCCTGTACAGAAACCTGCGCTGTCAACATGTGTGGACTGCTCATCACGGCGCATCATGCTCTGCATACCGATCAGGTCTGCCTGGCGTTTCAGCCCTTCGTCGTTGAACAGGCGTGCGGCACGGTAAAACAGCAATACTTCATTCAGATCGCCGCTTTCCCAGGCCATACGGTTGGCTGCATATATTTCATTGGCGTTGCGTGTAATGACCAGGGGAAAGAATGAATATTCCTGGCGCGAGAAATCAATATCTATCTTATGCTTCAGTATAAAACGGATACCTCCCCTCACTACTTTTTCGATCAGCTCCTTATGCGATGATCTTTCGTAGGCATTAAGCAGTACCAGCAATACACCTGTAAGGCCATGGGAAAGGCTTAAATTGATCACCTGCTTGCCATCTATTCTCAGCAGGTGATTGCGGTACCAGTAGCCGCCGTCTTCTTCCACTGCCTGCAGGCAGATCTTTTCTACTAAAGCGTCCAGGTAGTCATTGCCGGCCGCGGTCATTTCCTTTCTTTCTGAAAAATAGTGGATAACGCCCGGCGCGCCATGCAGCAGGTCTATATTATCTGCGTCCAGCAACCCGGATGCGGCATGATACAGGTATTTGTCCAGCTCTTCAAATTCATTGTCTGCCTCCAGTTCCACGAATCCTTCGCGGCACATGAAGTTTACAATATAACCAAAGCCGGCTGCGCCTGTTCCCAATGCGGGGCCCACCAGGCTGGGCCTGGATGCGCTGATATTGTCAAATACCTGCGTCAGCATAGCTTTTGCGCTATGCCCGATCGCCGGTATCTCTGTTACTTTGTAAAGGTGGTAGTAATAGAAGATCATCCCGAGCCGTCCCCTGAGAAGGGTGTCATCGGCGCCAGCAGAAACGTCCAGCAATCTGTTAAGCCTGTCTAATTGTTTTTGGGCTATTTGTTGCATCATTACTTTCTTGATCTGGCACAAAAGTAGCCCCATAGCCAGGATTATGGCAGTTTGCTACACGAACAGGCCTATTGTAGGTACAAAAAGGAGTGGTTTCCCTAATCCATCAGCTTATGCTTCATCATTTCATGAAAGCCGCTTTTGTAGGTGTCGCCGAGCAGAATATCGGCTTTTACATTCTTGAGCTGGATCATGTTGCCTTCTATGGCAACGATCTTATTGACGGAAACAATGAATGACTTATGTACCCGGAAAAAGTGCTTCCTGGGCAGTCTCTCTTCAAGATCTTTCATATTGAGCAGGGCCATGGTTTTGAGGCCGCCGTGGTGAATGGCCACATAGTTCTTCATGCCCTCAATGTAGTCTATCTCTTTCAGGTTGATCTTGAGCATTTTGCCCTTAACCTCCGTTTTCACGAAAATGTAGTCGTCATCTATACCTTCATCACTGGCAACGGTAACAGGCACGGAGGAAGTAGCTGCATTCAGCACTTTCTGTACAGCTTTAAAGAAGCGGGGCAGCGGAATAGGTTTCAGCAGGTAGTCCACCACTTCAAGGTCAAAGCCTTCTGCAGCAAATTCGCTATAGGCAGTGGTAAGGATCACTTTGCATTTGCCCTGGATGGTGCGGGCAAAATCAAGCCCTGAGATCTCGGGCATTTGTATATCGAGGAATACAAGGTCTATCTTCCTGGTATTCACTATTTCCAGGGCTTCTATCGGGCTGGTCACGGCTTTTACCAGCTGGAGGAACGGTGTCTGCTGAATGTAAAGGCTCAGTACCTCCAGTGCATGTTGCTCATCGTCAACTACTAAACAGCTGATCATAGATTACGGGTTTTTTGAGGTTCAGGCTGACAGACAGCTCTACCGTGTAGTAGTCTGCCTCGTCCTTTATTACCAGTGAACAATGTTCTTTATAAGAGGCATGCAGCCGCTTTCGGATGTTGTCCATACCGATGCCATGTGATAATTCCTTAGGCCCGGTCTTTTTCCTGTTATGTATTGAAAAGTAAATATGGCCGCTATCTTCCGCCACTATCAGCTTTATCTCCAGGGGGTAGGCTTCCTTTGTCAGCTCTCCGTGCTTGAAAGCGTTTTCCACCAGTGTGATCAGCACCAGGGGAATGATACGCACACTCTCTACATCGCCTTCAATGGAGAACGCAATCTGCAGGCGGTTGCTGAAACGCAGCTGGTTGATCTTAATAACATTATTAAGGTGCTCCACTTCTTTTGACAGCAATACGGTTCCCTGCTCGTCTTCCCCGCTGTTCAGCGAGTAGCGCATGATCTCGCATAACGTTAGGATACCTTCTGAAAGGTCTTTTGAATAGGGCAGCGATTTTGCGTAAAAGAAGTTCAGCGTGTTATGTAAAAAATGAGGGTTGATCTGCGCACGTAGAAATGCATACTCTGCCTGCAGGCGGTTCTGCTCTATCCGCAGTTTATCCATATCCATGGACCGCAGCTGTTTTTCCCGTTTGATGGCCTGCCTGGCATAATAATATCCGAAGGAGTAGAATTCATAGATCATAAAAAGCCACAGCGAGTATACCACATGCTCTGTAAGCACAAATTTTGGAACGGGATCTTCGCTGTTAATAACAGGCCCTATGATGTAGCCGGTAATGTAATACAGCACCAGGCACACCACAAACAACAGCACCTCCGCCACGATCAGCATAAAATACTTTTTCCTGCTGAAGAATTTCATCAGGATCAGGTAATTCAGGTAAAACACCGTGATCATGGGCAGCTCCGTTACGATAATATCCAGCACATCGATGCGGTAACCCGGCGAAAGGAATTTTCTCATGGTGCCTATCGCCATATAGATCAGCCATACAATGATATGTATTGCTACGGTTTTGCTGTTCTTCCTGAAATTATCTGAAAAAGCCATCATGCTGAAGATACTATTTTTTCTTCTTTACATATCCTACCCAATCCTCCACATGATCGGGTATCACTTCGTCGGGCTGAATGCCGATGTAGTCTATCGGGTCTTTGGGCAAACGATTTGCCCTGGAGGTAGAATACCTTATCCGGAACAGCCCCCCGTCCAGCGTAAGTGAAGCGGCATCTGAATAATCCACCGCTCCCATGGTATTCCTGCCGTATAATTTCACTTTAGTGCTCTGTTTTGCCTTCAGCAGGAAGATCTCCGTGCTGCTGGCGCAGGATTCGTTAATGAGTACAGATACCCGTTTGGGATAGGGATATACGACCGCCATCCGTAAAGTATCGTCGGGCCAGAGATTGTACAGGGTGCCCTTGTGGGCGCGGAGTGCAGTGGCTTCTTTCTGAAAGATGGCTTTCATACTGTCGGAGATATTGGGATAGTTCCAGTCCTCATAGCTTTTGATGTTCTCTTCTGTTGCCAGTACAGAAGAACCACCGGTGATCATGGGATTGGTATAGATCAGCGGCAATAGTTTTTCAAAGCACAATACGGAACCTCCCCTGTTGTTACGCACGTCAATAATAAAGTGCTCCGTGCTTTTCAGCAAGGCATCGTTGGCGATCAGCATACTGTCAATTTCGTCCTTGTACTCCAGCATGGCCCTGGGTATGGCTATCAGGCAGGTTTTACGGTCCAGCACCTTGAAGTAAGGAGCCAGGCTGGCGCCAGGCCCGGGTACTGATGTTGCAAGCTGAGAAGCGGGATAGGAACGGTACCAGCTGCCAAAGCTGCCGTTCTCCAGCCTGCCGTTACTAACTTTAAGCGGAGGGGCCGATTGCTGGTGAATGCGGGAGTAGAAAGCTACATACTGATAGTGCCCTGCCGACTTCCTTATTTTCATCTTTACCTGGCCGGGCATCCAGAAAAGGCTGTCAGCATCCAACACAAAACCGATAAAGGTATCCGGCGCCTGCTCATCGCGGATAATGCCGATACGATAAACTTTTGATTCATCTTCCCAGATACCTTCCAGGGAGTCCAGCTGCCCGCGGTTCCTGTCAAGGTAGCTGATGAACGCCTGTTCAGACATGGGATGCCGTTCTGTATTGGCAAAGGCCTGCCGTATCCTGTGGTAATTGGAAGAATCCTCATTGATGGAGATGCCTACGTGATAGTCTTTAAAAAAGCCGAGCCATTTTGTCATTACAGACAGGCAGGCGGGAACATCTGCTGCAGCGGCCTTTTCTTCCAGGCTGTCTGTAAATTGCCTGTACTCATCCCTGTTGGCTGCGGTTACTTTAAAATTGAACCCTACGTAGTTTGTTTCAATCTTCTTCACCATATCTTTGAAATAGGCCGGGCAGTTACAGGACTGGGCATTGATGTTGACAGCAGACAGGCATAAGCAAAACAGCAGGAAATATCTCATAACTGGCACTGATTTTTTCGTATTTTCTATAATGGAAATATAAACAATAACAGGGGAACCGTTGGGGTTCCCCTGACAATTTCTTATTCCGGGCCTTACAAAGTATTTAACAGCTGCTCTGTCTCGCTCTGGGTGGTATTGCAATTAGGGGTGGTGGATCCTGGACCGGGATAACCTCCCCATATTTTACCCAGTTTTACAGCAGTCAGCTTGATAATGGTGGTTTTGTTCAATTTCAGTTTTTTGTCGGCGTTTGCTGCAACTTTTTTCATGGATTAAAGGTTTTACGGGTGAAGGACTAAGGGTTTTCTGCTTGTTGTTTTTAACGATCTAAAAGTAAAAAGATACAGATTTTGTGAAAAAAGCGATACACAAAAGGGCTTTTTATAAGTACCAATCCCACCGGTTACCTGAAAAAACTAAAGATGCGGCGGATAAGCCGCTCACGGGAAGTGATGATCTCTGCGCGGCCCTGCTCCTGCTTATAGAGATCCAGCTTTTTATGATGGCTGGTAACAAAGTTGTTATCCAGCTGCACCAGTAATTTTACCTGCCTGCCAGCCGCTGGCAGGGGGCGGGAAACTACCTTGCCGCTGATGCTGCCAAACTCTGCCTGCGGGTAGCTATCCAGGCTGATGATAACCGGCTGCCCCGCCTGTATCTTACCGGATCCCGCGGCAGGTACCCATACCGTTGCAGTATAGTGTTGCCCTTGTCCGGGTATGATTTCCACCGATCCCCTGATCACATCAGGATACCGGATGAAGACGGAGACCAGGAGCAGCAATGCCACCGCCCCAAAAAGGAGCAGGCTGCCCCAGCGTGTGATCCAGGGCGGGGTGGCGCCCAGCACCTCATTCATTTCATCGCTTACCAGTGAGAAATCTGCATGTAGTGTTCTTTCAGGCATAGCTGTATAATTTAAACATGGCGGGCTTTATTCGCCCAATTCCAGCTGGTTCTTGACGAGGTTGAAATAATATCCTTTCTCCGTGATAAGCGCTTCGTGCGTGCCTGTTTCAACGATCTCTCCTTTGTCCAGCACAATGATCTTATCCGCATTCTTTACCGTGCTTAAACGGTGCGCAATCACCACCACTGTTTTTCCTTCAAAGAACTGGTTCAGGTTTTCGATGATCACCCGTTCATTCTTTGCATCCAGCGCACTGGTAGCTTCGTCAAAGAACAGCACGGAAGGATCTTTATACACCGCACGGGCGATGAGTATACGTTGTTTCTGCCCGGTGCTCAGTCCCATGCCGTTAGGCCCAATCCTGGTATTGTAGGAAAGCGGCAGGGTTTCGATAAAGTCGTGGATATTGGCGATCCTGGCGGCCTGGCGCAGGCGTTTGCGGTCTGGCTCCTCCGCTCCTACGGCTATGTTATTGGCAACGGTATCATTGAAGATGTAACCTTCCTGCATCACTACCCCGCAAACATCCCTCCAGGCGCTGTGCCGGATGGCAGACAGCAAGGTATTGCCTACAGTGACCGTGCCGCCATCAGGTTCATAAAAACGCAGCAGTAGCTTCAGCAGGGTGGTTTTGCCGCTGCCGCTGGCGCCCACTATAGCGGTTACTTTCCGGTGTTCTATCAGCAGGCTGATGTTGCGGAGCACCTGCGGCGACATAGCGCCTTTTTCATAGCGGAAAACAAGATTACTGATACGGATATCTCCTTCCGGTATTTCCGATACCGTTTCTTCTTCCGGCCTTTCCTCATCCGGACGGTGATGGATCTCATCGATACGGTTGATGCTGAGACGCGCATCCTGCCATGATTTGATAAACTCTACCAGCTGCAGAATGGGGGCATTCAACTGGCCGATGATGTAGGAGATGGAAAGCATTACACCCAGCGTGATCTGCCCGTCCAGCACCAGCCGCGCAGCCAGGAAAGAGATAATGATGTTCTTCAGCTCATTGATCAGGGAAGCGCCGCCGGATTGCGCCTGGTTAAGGGCCAGGCTTTTCAGGTTTATTTTGAACAGCTTAACCTGCTGATGTTCCCACTGCCATCTCTTTTTGCGTTCTGCATTATGGAGCTTTATCTCCTGCATGCCGCCAATCAGTTCCAGGTTCTTTTCATTATATCTTGACAGCTGGCTGAATTTCTTATAATCCAGCGTAGCCCGTTTTTTCATGAAGAATGAGATCCAGGCAAAATAGATCACGCTTACTACCGCGAACACCGAGAATATCAGCGGACTGTATATAATCAGCACAATGCTGAACACAAGCAGGTTGATAAGTGAGAAAACAACATTCAGCGTACCGGAGGTAAGAAAGGTTTCCACGCGCTGATGGTCTGCAATACGCTGCAGGATATCACCCGTCATCTTTACATCAAAATATCCCAGCGGCAGTTTCATCAGCTTGCGGAAAAAATCCGAGAGCAGGTTGATGTTCACACGGCTGCTCAGGTGCATCAGGATGTAACCGCGGATGATCTCAACGCTGGTCTTGCCCGCAAAAAGCAGCAGCTGCGCCAGTAATACAAGATAGATAAACCCCAGGTCATTGTGCCGGATGCCTACATCCACAATACTTTGTGTAAGGAAGGGAAAGATGAGCTGCAGCAAGCTGCCTGCAAAAAGCCCGATGAGCAGCTGGCCCATAAGCTGGCGGTACCTTGCCAGGTATTTGTAAATGAAACGCAGCCCGCCGGGCTTTTGCTGTGCTACCTCTTCTACCTGCTCAAATTCCGGCGATACTTCCAGGCTGAGAATGATACCCGAGGTACCTACTACTGCCCAGCTTCTCAAAAATTCCTCCTTTGTGTACACCAGCAGGCCGTGAGCGGGATCTGACACATAGACCTTGTCGCGCCTGATCTTATAGATCACTATAAAATGTTTCTGCTCCCAGAGCGCGATGCAGGGAAAAGGGGATTCTTCTGCCAGGTCTTCATAACCGATCCTGGCCCCTACGGTACGAAAGCCCAGCTGTTCTGCTGCTTCGCTCACATTTAACAGGCTGGACCCTGCCCGGGTGGTATTGCACAACCTGCGCAGGTACTCCTGTGAAAATACTTTGCCGTAATACTTACTGATGATGCGGAGGCAGGCGGGCCCGCAATCCATCTCATCATACTGTTTATAGTGAGGAAATCTGTTAAACATACGCTACAGTTTTGAGGTAGTTCTGCATATTAATTTCCTCCCATCCTGTACTGCTGATCTTCAATAGCGGAGGTTCTGCTGCGTGCGGCTTTCACTTTCAGGTTACCGAACTTATAGCTGAATATCAGCCTGACAAAGCGGGATTCTATTTTATTCTCATTGTAAGATGTTACGCCAAAGGATGCGATGTTGTAATCTGTACTCAGCGTATTAAACAGGTCGCTTACATTCAGGGTCAGCTTCCCTGCATTCTTCAATATGCTTTTAGAGATACCGGCGCTCACGGCGTAACGGGGTCTGTATTTGTACACGCCAAAAACAAAGGATGAAAAGTAATAGGCAGAAAGCTCTGCTGAGAGGCCTTTTGCTATCGTAAATATGTTATTGGTCTTTACAAAAGCGCCGGTCAGCGCATTGTCCAGGTTATCACGGCCAGGCTCATTGTATTTGGCGTAGGTGAGCATCGCTGAGTTGGTGCTGGTCCATTTGTTATCCAGCAGGCTTTTTGACCAGGTAATACTGGCGTTCACCGCATCTGCGCTGCTGTAGGTTTACTTCTGTGCTGATCACCACATTGCCGGTGTCTTTACGGAAGATGGCAGCAGGAACATCGGTAAAGCGCTGGTAGTTGACCGATATAAACAACTCGTTGTTATACACATAAGACACTTCAAAACTATGGCCGATGGAGGGCCTGATATTGGGATTACCCTGGTTATACTGATACTGGCTAACGTAGGTAATGAAAGGGTTTACCACATCAAAGCTGTAACGGTCTATACTCTTACGGTAGGAAAAGCCGTACTGGTGCTTTTGGGAGTGATTGTACATGACAGACAAACTGGGAAAGAGATTGAACTGGTCTCTTTTGTTCACCTGGTTCAGCGTAAGCGACCTGCCTTTGGTATAGGTCTGTTCTGCACGCAAACCGGCCTGCAGATCGAACTTCTTAATGCTCCTGCTATAGGTGGCATAAGCGGCGTAGATATTTTCATCGTAGATGAAATGATTGGTTTTACCCTCATCGGTCACCCATTGTTTTTCCAGTTGCTGCAGCCAGTTGATATCATTATCTGTGGTGGTGAGCGTGGCTTTAAGACCTGCTTCCAGCTGGCCTTTTCCCAGTGGCTGCGAATAATCGGCAGCAATGGAACGGATCTCATTATCTGCAGGAGAATTGTTCATCAGCAGGTAGGGCGTCCCGGTCTGCATGCCTGCAGGATCATAGAAATGAGTGACCAGGTCATCCTTCCAGGTTTTGTTGTACCTGAAATAGTCTGCATTCAGGGTCAGCTGTTTACCACTGGTATCCAGCTTTGTTTTGTAGTAGATATTTACGGAGGGGTTCAGTATCCTGGCTTTGCCCATGGTGTTTACAGTAGAGAAAGAATCAGCGCCGGCGGCTTCTTTTACAGAACGGGTAAATACGTCCCTGTCGCGGTAGTTCAGCATGCCTTTCAGCAGTACGCCAAAAGAGCTGTTGCGGTTGATGTCGTAATCCAGTCCTGCTTTCAGGGAGTGATTGTTGCGGGTGCGCACATCGCTGGTCCTTTCCACGATAGCAGCATTTTCTGCCAGTGTACGGTTGGAGTACAGGTCATAATATTGTTTGTTATACTGGTAATCATAGTTACCGTAAATGTTGATCTGCTTATCACGGTAGTTGAGGCCCAGGCCACCGTTGTACCTGCCATAACGCCCGCTGCCCAGGCCCGCGGTGAAAACGCCGTTAGTGCCAAAGTTCTTGCTCCTGGCAGAGATGATATTGATAACGGCAGCTCCCCTGGCATCGTACCTGGCGGGAGGGTTGGCAATAAGTTCTATCCTGTCTATGGTGTTGCTGGGCATGGCGCTCAGCCATTCTTTCAGTTCCTCTCCTGAGAGGCGGCTATCCTTACCGTCTATCAGTACGATCACTTTCTTTCCGCGCAGCTCAAAATTGCCGCTGCTCTGTTCTACAACGCCCGGAGCGTTGGTAAGCACCTGTGCAGCATCACTGCCGGCTGCCACAGGGCTTTCTGATACGTTTACCACCACTTTATCCGCCTTCATAACGATAAAGGGTTTATTACCTGTTACTGTAACGGCTTTCAGGTTCTGCCTGCGCATACTATCAGTGGCCTGGCCTGCGGTAGTCTGCGCCTTCATATGCTGTGATACAACCGACATCACGGCAATGCTCACCAGTATAAATATTCGCTGCATACGATAGGGTTTTAATTGAAAACAAATTTATCCAGGAGGTTAAACTGCCTGAAAAGCGATACACCAAAATGGAATTTATATGGACAAACCAGGAAATCCGGGCATGTTTATTGGGGCTTCAGGGGAAGGAATACACAGGCACTTAGTATAATAAAAACAACTGCGTATGGTACCTGATATCCATAAACTTTGTACCGATCTGGACAACAATACCCGGCTTTTCCTGGACATCCTGGATACGGTACCGCCCGGGAAATTGCAGCAAACCAGTGAACAGACCGCCTGGTGCATTATGGACTGCGCAGAACATGTATTGATCTATGAGCAACAGGTGGTAAAAGTCTTACAGGGCACTTCATCGCCTGTTAAAGACAGGGCCCCCAACAGCAAAGTGAACGATATCAGCCATTCCTTCCTGGAATTTGACAAACGGCTGCAGGTGCAAGGCGACCCGGATACACTCCAGGGCGGCTTCAAGAACATAGCCGATTTCAGCAAGGCCTTCCGGCAGAACCGGGAAGAGATCAAGGCGGTGCTGCAGCAGGAACCGATCGACCAGGTGTGCAATGACATGGAACACCCGGTATTTGGATTCCTGACAAGGATAGAATGGGCGTATTATCTTATCTATCATACAGAAAGACACCTCCAGCAGATCAACCGGATCGAAGCCAGCCTTGAAAACATGGGTTAAACGCTGAACGCTGCAAGCATTCCGCTTTATTCGTATTTTTAATCCATGGACACAACATTCGACATTGTAATCGTAGGCGGAGGCCCTATAGGCATTGCCTGTGGGCTGGCAGCACAAAAGGCAGGACTGAGTTACGTTATTCTGGAAAAAGGCTGCCTGGTGAACTCACTGTACAACTATCCCCTGAATATGACCTTCTTTTCCACTTCAGAGCGGCTGGAGATAGGCGGCATTCCCTTTATGTCTATCAACGCCAAGCCTACACGCCCTGAAGCACTGGAATATTACAGGCGGGTAGCTACTTCCAGACAACTGCATATCAGGCTTTTTGAAGAGGTATCCTCCATCACGCCGGAGGGAGAACAATACACCGTACAAACACCCCGGCAAACATACCAGGGCCGCCATGTGATCATCGCCACCGGCTTTTATGATATTCCCAACCTGATGCGCGTGCCCGGCGAGGAACTGCCTAAAGTAAAACACTACTACAAAGACCCTCATTTCTACGCGATGCAGCGCGTAATAGTAGTAGGCGCACACAACTCTGCTGTAGACGCCGCACTGGAAACCTGGCGCAAGGGCGCAGAGGTGACCATGGTAGTGCGGGAAGAAGGCATCGGCAACCGGGTAAAATACTGGGTAAGACCGGATATTGAGAACCGTATCAAGGAAGGCTCCATCAAAGCGCATTTCCATTCCTGCATCACCGCCATCCGCCCGGATGAAGTAGATGTCCAGACACCGGATGGCTTAGTCACCATACCCAACGACTATGTGCTGGCCATGACAGGCTACCAGCCCAATTTCGCTTTCCTGGAAAAAGCAGGCGTGCGTTTATCTGCCGATGAAAAACGGCATCCCGCCTATAACCCGGACACCATGGAGACCAATATGCCCAGGCTATACCTCGCCGGTGTAGTATGCGGCGGTATGGATACCCACGTGTGGTTCATTGAGAATTCACGGGAACACGCCGACAAAATAATTGGACATATAAAAAGCCGTTAGCCATTAGCTTTTAGCAGCTAGCAGCCAATAGCTAATTGCTCAAACAATATTGACCTCTCTTTCAAGGTCAACGCCAAACTTTTCCTTTACGCTGTCCAGCACCTGTTGTGAGAGCTGGTAGATCTCCTGTCCGCTGGCATTGCCGTAGTTCACCAGCACCAGGGCTTGTTTGGCATGTACGCCTGCGTCGTTCTGCCGGTAGCCTTTCCAGCCGCATTGCTCTATGAGCCAGCCTGCGGCCAGCTTGTAATAGCCATTGTCTACCGGATAGGCCACGATATTGGGATGTGCAGTCCTGAGCGATTCATATTGCGCGGCATCTACCGTGGGATTTTTGAAGAAGCTGCCTGCATTACCGATCGCGGCAGGATCGGGCAGTTTGGAACTGCGTATATTGATCACCGCCTGACTGATAGCCTGGATAGACAGTTCGCCAACGCCCATACGCTGCAGCTCCTGCTCAATGGCCCCATAGCTGGTATTGAAATGCGCCTGCTTCAGTAAACGGTAAGTAACGGAAAGGATCACGAACTGATCTTTATACTTTCTCTTGAACACGCTCTCGCGGTAACCAAAAGCACAGTCGGCATTGCCGAAAGTAACCAGGGCATTATCTTTCAGGTGCCAGGCTTCTACCTCATGGCAATAATCTTTTATCTCCACGCCATAAGCGCCGATGTTCTGCATAGGACTGGCTCCTACATTGCCGGGTATAAGCGACAGGTTCTCCAGCCCCGCATAGTTGTGTTCAATACAGTACATTACAAAGCGGTGCCACTGCTCACCTGCCCCGGCTTTTACATAGATGTAATCATCATCTTCTTTCAGCAGGGTAATGCCTTTCAGCTCATTCTTCAGCACCAGGCCGTCAAAATCCTTTGTGAACAGTATATTGCTGCCTCCGCCCAGGATCATGCGGGGAGAAGACTGCCAGCGGGTATCCTGCAAAACCGTCTGCAGCTGCTGCAGATCAGCAAATGTGGAAAAGTAACGGGCTTGTGCATTGATGCCGAACGTATTATAAGGCCGCAGCAAAACATTTTCAGATACCAGCATAATTAAGTGTTCAATGATTAACTTTATAAACAGCTACTAGCTGCGAATTCACAAATATAACCTAACAGAACAATGCCTCAAACAGCTGTTGTAATCGGCGTCCACCGGCTTAACCGGCAGTCACCTGGTAAACCTCCTTCTGCACCATCCTGCTTTTGATAAGGTAAAGGTACTGCTGCGCACTCCCTCATTGAAACCGAGGGAGGGGCTCGAGACTGCTATTGTGGACTTCGGGGATGAGGCAGCCCTGGCGGAGGCCCTGCATGGCGATGCGCTGTTCTGTTGCATCGGCACCACCCGCAGAAAGGCCGGCGGCAAGGAAGAATTCAGGCAGGTGGATTTTGACATCCCCGTGCGCTGCGCTACCCTGGCCAGACGGCAGGGTTTCCGTCAGTTCCTGCTGATGTCTTCCATAGGTGCCAATGTACGTTCCCGTTTCTTCTACCTGCGCACCAAAGGCGAGACCGAACAGGCCGTAACCACGCTGGGTTTCAGCTGCCTGCACATCTTCCGGCCATCCGCACTGCTCGGTAAACGGCGCAAAAAACGCCTGGGCGAACTACTGGGCCAGTGGCTGGTACTGGTGTTCTATTATCTGCTGCAGGGACGGTGGAAGAAATACAGGGCCATCAAAGCCGCTACCGTGGCCAAAGCCATGATCAGCGCAGCGGTTAAAGGCGAGGCCGGTACACATATTTATGAGTCGGATGCTATTAAAGAAATGGCGGGAGAACCATTGTAATAGTGATCTGCCCTCAAACGCCTACACACAATCCACATCCTGCCACGATCACAACGGAGCGGAATTTCTTCTCCGCCTGCAGCTTTATAAAGTGCTCTTTCAACAATTGCTTTATCTGTGCGATCACTTTTGCTTCCCGGGGCAGTTTTACCAGCATTTCCTGCAGGTAATTGTTACGCACGCGGCCTACCAATGGAGCGGCAGGGCCTACCAGTTGCGGACCCAGGTGCGGATGGAGCCAGTTGCCCAGTACATTGGCAGCCTGTTCTGCTACCTGTTGTTTTTTATGCTTTACCGTGATCTTCAGCAACCTGATAAAAGGCGGGTACCCAAAACGCTGCCGTTCAGCGATCTCTGATTCGTACATGGCTTTGTAATCATGTTCGGTCACATATTGCAGTACAGGATGTCGGGTATTGCTGGCCTGGATGATCACGCGGCCCTTGTCAAATTTACGGCCCGCCCGCCCGCTCACCTGCTCCATCAGCTGGAAAGCTCTCTCATTTACCCGGAAATCAGGATAGCTCAGCAGGCTGTCTGCACTCAGGATGCCCACCAGGTTCACGTTCTCAAAATCCAATCCTTTCACTACCATTTGTGTACCTACCAGTATGTCTATACGCTGCTGTTCCAGCATCTGGATCATCTTGTTATGGCTGTCCTTATTACGCACGGCGTCAACGTCCATCCGCGCAATACGGGCAGTAGGGAACAGCTGCTGCAGGTCTTCCTCTATCTTTTCGGTACCAAAGCTTTTGGGTATCAGCGTTTGGCTGCCGCAGGCGGCGCAGGTATAGAAGTAGGGATATTGCGTACCGCAGTAGTGACAATGGAGCTTGTCAGAATTACGGTGCCAGGTAAGTGATACATCGCACTGCTTGCAGTGAGGTATCCATCCGCAGGTGGTACATAGCAAAAAGGGGGCATAGCCGCGGCGGTTCTGGAACAGGATCACCTGCTTACCGGCGGCCAGGCTTTGGTTTACGCCTTCTACCAGCGCCGGTGTAAAATTCTCCTGCATGCGCTTTTCGGCCATCAGCTGTTTAACATCCACTACTTCTATGGATGGCATTTCAAGCCCCCCGAATCTTTCCTGCAGCTCTACCAGCCCGTATTTACCCTGCCGGGCATTGAAATAGGATTCCAGCGAGGGGGTAGCAGAGCCCAATAGCACCCTGGCCCCGAAAAGGCTGGCATAATAGATGGCCGCATCGCGCGCGTGGTAGCGGGGCGCAGGATCCTGCTGTTTATAGGAAGCGTCGTGCTCTTCATCAAGTATGATCAGGCCGATATCCCTGAAGGGTAACAGCAGGCTGGAACGCGCGCCCAGTATGATCTGCAGCTCGCCGCTCTTCACCTTGTTCCAGATCTCCACCCGCTCATTATTGTTAAAGCGCGAATGATAAATGCCGATCTTATTACCGAAATGTTTTTGTAAACGCCGGATGATCTGCGCAGTGAGGGCTATTTCCGGCAGCAGGTAAAGCACCTGTTTGCCGCCGGCAATATATTCTTCTATCAGCTTTACATACAATTGGGTTTTACCGCTGGAAGTAACGCCGTGCAACAGGGTAACCGGCTTCTGCTCAAAGCTCTGCCGCAGCGCCTGCAGGGCAGTTTCCTGTGCCGGGCTCAAAGCAAAATCTATCTGCGCAGTGGCCTTACCGCCGGGCACGCGGTCTACCACACGTTTTTCAATCCACACAATATTCTTATCCACCAGGCCTTTCAGCTGGGCGGCAGTAGCGCCGGATTTTTTCAGCAGCTCGCTTTGCAGTACGGAGCCCTGCGTTTTCAGCAGATGCAGGTAGGCCAGCAGCAGCTCCATCTGTTTAGGCGCGCGGCCCAGTTCATTGAAAAGGGCCGACAGCTGTTCTTCCTGTTCGTAGGCAGGATGCAGCTGCACATAATTTTCCTTCTTCTCCTTGTACACCTCTTTAAGCTCTTCGTAAATGAGGCATACTTTCTTTTCGATCAGGCGTTTGATGGTCGTGTACACATCTGCTTTGTCCAGGATCATCTGCACTTCCTCGATGCGCAGCTCTCTTCGTATATGCAGGGCTTCTGCAAGGAGATATTCGTCCTCATCGAGCGCGGTAAGATCATCGCCAAACTCCTGGTTATATAAAAGGATCGTTTCGCTGGAAAGTTTCAGGTGGGCAGGCAGGGCGGCATTCAGCACCTCTCCTTCCGTACACATGTAATAGCTGGATATCCAGCTCCAGAAATTGAGCTGGGCCTGGTATACAACGGGATCTTTATCCAGCAGATCGAGCAGGGGCTTGGTTTTGTATTCCAGCGGAGCCTGTTCGTGCACGGCCTTTACAATACCGGCATATTTTTTCTGCCTGCCCAGTTGAACAGCTACACGGCTGCCTGCCTGTATGGTACCGTTCATGCTATCGGGAATAGCATAGGTATAGTTTTTAGGCAGCGCCAGCGGTAATATTACATCTGCATACTTCATCCGGCCTTGTTAATTATTAAGCCTGTTCCAATACGGGGCCGGGCTGCTCCGTATACTGTTTCAGGGCATCTTCCATGATATTGAACACCTGCTGCTTGAGCGCGGGCAGGTCTTCCATGGTAAGCCCTGCAACAGGAACAGATGGCAGGAACAACACACGGCAGCGGCCAGGTGTAAGACTCATCTTTTTATGGTGATGAGGAAAACGGGTGCCGCTGTCAAGGTACAGCACCGGCTTCAGAGGTGTCTGCGTTTCGATGGCTATACGAAATGCCCCGTTATGGAAAGGAGTGAGCAGCCGGTCTGATTCATTGGTAGTTCCTTCAGGAAAGATCAGGATGGATACACCCTGTTTGATCATGTAGATCATTTCACGCACACTGTTAGACCGGCCCACCGCAGAAGACCTGTCTACCAGCACTACCGATTGTTTGTATATAAACCCGAAGAAAGGTATTTTCTTCATTTCTATCTTACCCAGGGGCCGGAAGGGCAGCGGCATCACCTTTACGGCAATAGCTGCGTCCAGGTAAGACCGGTGGTTCACCACGAAGAGAAAGTCTCCCTTTTCATTGTTATCCTTACGGATCTTTCTTACCCATATGCCCACCAGGGGGAACCAGAGGTGGGCCCAGAGGCGGAGGAAGTAAAACGTAATATTACCTCCTCTTACCTTACCCAGGAGCGAAGCCAGCGCAATTGGGGGAAGAATGAGAAACATGATTGCCAGCCACAATAACAGACGCATATAACATATAGATCGCATGCAGCGGCTTCAGTAAAATATTCATAAACACAAAAACCCGTTTAGGTGAACGCCAAACCGGAAAATTAGTTAATAATTGATAATTAGTCGCAGTTACATGTCCATTTCTTATCCAAATCTATACAGGTCACTACCCTGGTTGCCTCCCGGCAGGTAGCAAAAATAATCCTTAAGTGCTGGCCTTCATTTGAATAGCCTTCCAGGGCGTAAGTAGGACAGGGTTTATCGTGCAGGTTGGATTTTGAAAGGTCTACACGGCCTTTGGCCAGTATCTCCTCTACCTCTGCCTCGGTTACCTGCCGGCAGTCCATCCGGCAGCGGGCATGCGCCGTATACACCAGGCGGGTATGACGGTTAAATCCGGGTATTTCATCCGCCGTTTTTGGCGTGCGTAAAACAGTTTCCGTTGGGCGCCCGGCGGGCTTATCCTTAGCTTTTTTGTTCCAGCCCCAGACCAGGAGCAGCAACAGGGACAGGACCACAACGGGAAAGTACTTGTGCGTAGTCGCAGGTTTCATCTAACAGTTAAATTATCACCAGGTTATATCAGGCTAAACTTACGTAAAAAAGCTGAATGCTTAAAGCGGTACCCAGTAAGCTGATTATCCGCAAGATAGCTGGCATCCCGCGTTTTGCCCCCTGACGTTCTGCGTTCTGCTTTTTTATGTAACTTTTGCCCTCCTTATGACTCCGGCAAAAACAGTGGCATTTCATACTCTCGGCTGTAAGCTGAACTTTTCAGAAACCTCCAGCATCAGCAGGTTACTGGAACAGGATGGTTTTGTTAAAACGGATTTTGAAGGCCGGGCAGATGTGTATGTGATCAACACCTGCTCTGTTACCGACAATGCAGACAAGGAATGCCGGCAGCTGGTAAGGCGTATACAACGCCGCGCCCCCGAAAGCATGGTAGTGATCACCGGCTGCTATGCCCAGCTCAAACCCAGGGAGATCGCCTCCATTGAAGGGGTAGACCTGGTACTGGGCGCCGCCGAAAAGTTCAATATCGTAGATCACCTCAAAACGCTCACCAAAGGTGACAGCGCCCGTATCTGCTCCTGCGACATTGAAGAGGTCAACTCCTTCCACTCCTCCTACTCCCTGCACGACCGTACCCGTACCTTCCTCAAGGTGCAGGACGGATGCGACTATAACTGTACCTTCTGCACCATACCCATGGCCCGCGGCAAAAGCCGCAGCGACAGCGTGGAGAACGTACTGCAGAACGCAAGGACCCTGGCCGCCAACGGTGTGAAAGAGATTGTGCTCACCGGCGTAAACCTGGGCGATTTTGGCAAAGGTCTGCACGGCGGCAAAAAGCGGGAGGAAACCTTTTTTGAACTGGTACAGGCACTGGACCAGCTGGAAGGTATTGAACGTTACCGCATCTCTTCCATTGAGCCTAACCTGCTCAGCAATGAGATCATTGAGTTTGTTGCCAACAGCCACAAATTCATGCCGCACTTCCATATTCCGCTGCAAAGCGGCAGCAATGAAATATTAGGCCTGATGCGCCGCCGCTACCGCCGCGAACTATATGCAGAAAAAGTAGGACTGATCAAGCAATTCATGCCGCATTGCGCCATCGGCGTAGACGTGATCGTTGGCTTCCCTGCTGAAAGCGATGCCCATTTCCAGGAGACCTATGATTTCCTGCATACAATGGATATTTCCTACCTGCACGTGTTCACTTATTCAGAAAGGGCCAATACGCTTGCACTGGAAATTGAGCCGGTAGTGCCCATGGCACAGCGCCATGAAAGGAATAAAATGCTGCGCAATCTCAGCCATAAGAAACTCCAGTATTTTACGGCCCAACATATTGGTCAAACCCGTAAAGTACTGTTTGAAGGGCATAATAAAGACGGGATGATGGAAGGATATACGGATAATTATATTAAGATCACTACGCCGTACAGGGAAGAGTGGGTGAATAGGGTGGTGGATTGGGAGCTGAGATAAGGATGTAAAATATTATTGTAAATAAAAGAGGCCTTCGTAGTGACGAAGGCCTTTTACTTTTGTGGGTGTTGGGATATTTTTAACGACCTATTTTGCCGAATGCGAACCAACTAAATTTTCAATCATTTTCCGGCTTTTCCAGGCCTTGATTTTACGTTCTCTCTGATAAGCATCTTTTTTTGAGGTAAACATTTCTGTATAAACAATTGTCCAGTCCCCCGTTCTGCCTGTGAACCCCTTATGATCAGCGTTATGCTTTCGCAGACGTTCCTGCAGATCATCTCCGGTATATCCAATGTAGTATGAATCGCGGGTTACAGAGTAGAGGATGTACAGATAAAACATGGCCATTGATTTTTCAGGTTAACAAATTGTAACAAACAAAAAGGTCTCCATAAAACTGGAGACCTTTGGTGGGAGTTGACGGGGTCGAACCGCCGACCCTCTGCTTGTAAGGCAGATGCTCTGAACCAACTGAGCTAAACTCCCTTAATAACTTTTNGANCTTAACTNTTAAGGAGCACGTCTTGCTGAACCGCGACCCCTCCGACTTTGTCGGTGTGCGCTGAACCAACTAAGCTAAATTCCCTTAATGATTTTAAAAACTTAAAAATGGTGGGAGTTGACGGGGTCGAACCGCCGACCCTCTGCTTGTAAGGCAGATGCTCTGAACCAACTGAGCTAAACTCCCATAATAAATTTAGAACTTAACTTTTAGGAGCACTCTTCCTGAACTGCGACCCCTCCGACTTGTGTCGGAGTGCTCTGAACCAACTGAGCTAAACTCCCATAATAAATTTAGAACTTAACTTTTTGGAGAACGCTTCCTGAACCGCGACCCCTCCGACTTGTGTCGGAGTGCGCTGAACCAACTGAGCTAAACTCCCATAATAAATTTAGAACTTAACTTTTAGGAGCACTCTTCCTGAACCGCGACCCCTCCGACTTGTGTCGGAGT